>JADMIO012752736.1_pt1 | contig 95984 bp, 70 predicted proteins | sample 8958161 | NCBI WGS metagenome assembly JADMIO01 (sample SAMN16585339, study PRJNA669376) | soil metagenome | isolation source: Crop rotation soil | place: USA: Cullars Rotation, Alabama | collected 2011
GCCGCGACTTCAAGTCACGTGAATTCCAAGCTTCGGATCCCACTGTGCTGGAAAGATCGGCGGGCTGACGGTGGTGCCAGAGATTGCTACCCGGATCGGCTGAGCGACGTTGCCCAGGCCGAGCTGTTTCTGGTCACAATAACGCTTCACTGCATCCTCGATGTCGTGGGCGTGCCATGACTGGACGCTCTCGAGTATGCCTCGAATGTCGCGAAGGGCGTTCAATCCGGCCGCGTTGTTCTTTCGAAGTACCCTTTCCACCGCCTGCGGATCGAAAACGATCTGATCATCGGGCACGAACAAAAATCGCGACGCCTCATCGGCTTCGCGCATCGTGCGGAAACCCTTCTTCATGACCAGGATGCGCTCCAATGTCGCGTCATCTTTGCCATTGAGCGGCGAATCGGGATTGCTGTCCAGGTACTGCTTGAAAGCTTCCAGCAGTCGCGGCGGGGCAGCTGAGGCGGCGGCTTCCGTATTAAATGCCAGCAGCTTGGCCCGGTCGAACTTAGCGTTGCTGCGGCCGATGCCGTCGAGGGAGAAAAGCTGGACCATCTCGTCCATGGTCATGCGTTCTCGGTCGCCGCCCGGACTCCAGCCCAGAAGAGCCAGAAAATTGAGCAGCGCTTCGGGAAGGTAGCCGTTGGCACGAAAATCGTGCACGAGGATCTCAGGCAGATCGGCCTCGCGCAGGCCGACGATTTTCATAAGCTTTTCCTGATCCGACGGCGCAAGCTGCGTCGTCGCATCTTTGAGCCAGTTGGAAATGTGCTGCTGCGGCAGACCGGCTGCGGCTGAGAGACCATCGGCATCCGTTTTGGTGTTCTTGATCCACTCGTGCGACCGCTGGCGGATTTTCTTGTCGCGGTCGCGTTTGCCCATCTTAGTGCCATCCATGTTCAAGATGATGGGCAGGTGAGCGTAGATGGGCCGGTGATAACTAAGTGCCTCCTGAAGGGCGATGTGGTTGACGGTGTTGAGCAGATGCTCCTGGCCGCGCAGGATGTGGGTGACGCCCATCTCCTGATCGTCCACCACGACGGCGAAGTGATACGTGGGCATGCCGTCGGATTTGCGGATGACAAAATCCTGTACCTCGTTGGCGGCCACGCCTTGATTGGGCCCGAGCACCGCATCGTCAAACTTATAGTCCTTTGGCTCCATCGCGAATCGCACCACGTGCGGGCGGCCTTCGGACTCGTATTTGCGAATCTGCTCGGGGGTTAGTTGTGGCCGGACATATCGATATTGCCTTTTGGCCTGCTCGGCCTTCTTGCGGATTGCGTCCAGTTCTTCGGAGGTTTCCCACGCCTTATACGCCAGGCCCTGGGCGATCAGCTTGTCGATGATCGCGTTGTAGATGGGCAGGCGCTTGCTCTGATAGACCAGCTGCGAATTGTCCCAGTGCAAACCTAGCCAGCGCAGGTCATCGACCAGCTGATTGACCGCTTCCTCGGTGCTGCGGGCCAAGTCGGTGTCCTCGATTCGCAGGAGATATCGGCCGCCCAGGTGACGCGCCAGCAGCCAGTTGAACAGCGCGGTGCGTGCGCCGCCGACGTGGAGATATCCGGTGGGCGAGGGGGCGAAGCGCGTAACGACGGTTGGGCTGCTCATGGGGCGGGCATTATTTCAGGGAGGCTGCGCCTCTGGCAAGCCGGCGGGCGGCGAAATGGGCGGGGCGCGCCACGGCCACCAGTGCAAATAAGCTACGCTGATTGGCCCGGAGAGCGCATAGGCAAGTGTTCCCAGGGCCAGCACATATCGATGCGCGACGACGATCAGCAGCAGGAAGCTGAGCGTGATCAGCAGGCGCGCCATCGATCGCTTGCCCCTGAGATATTTGTTGACCAGGTGTGGATAGCGAATGGCGCTGACCATGAGCAGGCCGGTGAGCAGCACAATGAACGGCAGGAGCCACACGCACGCCAGCGCGAGCTTGTCCATCGATTCGCTGCGGTGCAGCGCGAGCCCCTGCTGCATGAGGACCAATCCACCGACGGTGCCGGCCGCGCCGGGACTGGGTAGGCCCAGGAAGCTGAAGTGATGCTGCTCGCCGTGTTCGTTGCTGACATTGAATCGCGCCAGGCGCAGGGCGGCGCAGCTGAGGTAGATCGCGCCAAACGCCCAGATGAGTCGCGATATGGCCACCGGCAGATTGAGGATCTCGTGACGGAAGAGCTGAAGCGCCAAAAACGGCGGGGCGACGCCAAAGCTGATGACATCGGCGAGGCTGTCGAGCTGTCCGCCAAAATCGGTGGTGTGTCGTGTGAAGCGGGCGAGGCGGCCGTCGAGGGCGTCAAAGACCATGGCGAGAAAAATGAGATAGGCCGCGGCGAGGAAACGATGATTAGCGAACCAGTGAGTCCACCAGTCAGCGCCGGCGTTGGCCGGATCCAGCCCGGCTACATAGATGGCGGCAAAACCGCAGATGGCGTTGCCCAGTGTAGCGAGGCTGGGCAGCGAGTAGGCGGAGCGGATGTAGGCGCGGCGGCCATGACGGCGAAAGCGCCGGCGGCGATGCTCGCGCCAGGATTCGCGGGTGTGGTTGGAGGGCAGGGGCTTGTTTTTCATGCTCACCGGCCCTCGATCTTATCGTCCAGGCGCCGTTGCGGGAGCCGCATCGGGAACGACGCTCGTCGTGGATGAATGAATGGGCGCCTTGGTTGTGGCAATTAAGCTGGCAGCGCCGTTCACGGCCTGGCCGATGCGGGCGGCGACCTGCGGCTCCAGATGTTTGGCGATATAGAGCTCTGTTCGGCTGCCGAACTTGATCATGCCGATCCGCTGGCCGCGATCAACCATCTGGCCGGGCTGAACGGTGCAGATGATTCGCCGCGCGATCAGGCCGACGATTTGTTTCACTACCGCGATGGGCCGGCCGTCGGCGGCGTCGCCGATGACGACGGTGTTGGACTCATTTTGCTCCGAGGCGTTGTTGTGGCTCATCGCGTTGATGAACTTTCCTTTTTTGTAGTTCACGGCCAGCACTTTGCCGTCGCAGGGGGCGCGGTTGATGTGGACGTTGAAGACGGAGAGGAAAATTCCGACGCGGACGCCGGGGCCATTGAGCTCGGGAATGTGATCGAGCTCGACGATGTCGGTGACCTTGCCGTCGGCGGGAGAAACCATGGCGTGCTGCTCGGCCGGGAGTGTGCGCTGCGGATCACGGAAGAAAGACAACAGCCAGAGCCAGATCGGGAGCACGAGCAGCGTCAGTGACCAATGAACAAAGCCAAGCCCGCCGGCGATGATGGCCAAAAAGATCGACCCGATCACGATCTCGCGCAGACCATGGCGGGTGATGGGGAGCATGCTTCAACCCTAGAACCAGCGCCATTTCTTGTCAATGTGACGTCGGGGATGGCGAGTAGATCTCCCGGTCGTAATAACGCAGAAGCGCCCAGAGAGGCCAAATCGAAAAACAGATGGCCACGCCGATGTAAGGCCAGAAGATTGCGACGACCATTGCCAGTAAATAGGCGACGAACCCGAGGCGATACGACTTTCGGACGCGCGCGATGGTTCTTTCTGAGCCGGGCGCACCCTCCCGACGGTTGACCACCACGCTCCAGAGCAGCAGGTTGTAAGCAATGCTGACCAGGACGAAGGTGGCGCAATAAAAGGTGGCGGCGACGTTGGCGGCGCGGCGATCGAGATATTCGGCCAGCAAGGCGGTGGGAAATGGCAAAAAGGTCACAACCAGCAGAAGAAACCCGTTGGCGAAAAAGAGGCGGTTGTCGGCCTTGTGGGCGTGCTTAAAAAGGCCGTGGTGGTTGATCCACATGATCAGGATGGTGCCAAAGCTGAGCAGGAAGGCTATCGCCGACGGCCACAGGGCGCGCAACGCGTGAATCAGTTGCCATCTCTGATCCGTGGCGTCGTGGGGCAGAACGGGGACGCGAAATTCGAGAATCAGCAGTGTCATGGCGATGCCAAACACGCCGTCGCTGAAGGCTTCGACCCGAGCGGTTTCTCTTTCCATAGGTTGGCGATTGTAGCGGCGCGGATGTGAATTTAATTTTCATTTGCAAGTGCGCAACACGGCTGCGGAACAGTGTGGGTGCGGCGCGGTATGTTCTGCATATGAGCAACAGCATTTCCCGGCGCGCCTGTTTGCCTCTTCTGGCTACTCCAATCGTGGCGACACTGGCTTTGGCTGATGAGCAGCTGATCAAGTCGAATAATGACGACAAGCTGCTGGGAGCGAAGGTCTATAACGTTCGCGATTTTGGCGCCAAAGGCGACGGTGCAACGCTCGATACCAGCGCAATTCAAGGGGCTATCGATGCGGCAAATAGAGATCAGGGCGGGACAGTGCTGATTCCGGCGGGGACGTTTGTCACCGGCACGATCGAATTGAAATCAAACGTCACTGTGCATCTGGCGGCCCAGGGGAAGCTTCTGGGGTCGGACAAAATCGAGAACTACAAGGCGGGCAATGGCGTGCCGCCATCCAATGGGAACATCGTGATGATTTCGGCGGCCAATGCGGAAAATGTGCGCATCGAAGGGCCGGGAACCATCGACGGAAACGGCGCGAAATTCTATACCGGCAAGGGCGATGGAACCGGGCCGGGTGGAAATGCCGGGCAGGGGTATTTTCAGCGGCCACATCTGCTGGTGTTCTACAAATGCAGGAACCTGAGCATCCGCGATGTTTTTCTGACCGCCAGCGCCTATCACTGCTGCCGGCTTCTTCAATGCAGCTATGTGAAACTGGATGGCATTCGCATCCACAACCGCGTCAACAAGAACAACGACGGGTTCCACTTTAATTCCAGCGAGTATGTAAACATTTCCAACTGCAACATCGCCTGCCAGGATGATGCATGTGCATTGTTTGGATCGAATAAATTTATCACCGTCACCAACTGCTCATTCTCGACGCGCTGGTCGATCTTCCGCTTCGGCGGCGGGCAGTGCGAGAACATCGCCATCTCCAACTGCATCATCTATGAAACGTACGGCTGCCCGATCAAGATGCGCTGCGGGGCGCGATCGCGGCTGGAGAATATTTCGTTCTCTAACATCATCATGAAGCAGGTGACCGGGCCGATTTCGATTGGATTGGATTCGACATCGCGTCGGGCTGGTGGCGCCAATGACGCTCAACCGCAGGTGGGGATTGTGCGCAATATTTCCTTCAACGGCATTCGAGCGTCGGTGGTCGCGGTTGGCAAAACGCACGATGATCTGCCGTTCAAATCCGATTTTCGTCCGGGGGAGACGCGGCAATGCATCGTTCTTAATGGTGTGGGCGATGATATGCTGGAGGGTGTCTCGTTTACGGATGTTCATGTCAGCTTTGAAGGTGGGGGGACGGCCCAGGAAGCAGCGAATCGGGATGTTCCCAAAAAGGCCGGCGAATATTTTGAAATTGGCACGCCGCCGGCTTATGGCCTGTTCGCCAGGAATGTGCGTAATCTGACGCTTCACAATGTGCGGCTGGAAGTGAGCATCCCTGATTTGCGGCCGGCAATGGTTTTGGAAAATGTCGAAGATGCTTCGCTCACCACCGTTTCGCTCGCCGGCAATCCGCAATCGGAATCAGCCGTGCGCATTGTCAACGGCAGGGAGATCGCGCTTTCCAGCCCGCGGTTGCTCTCGCCGGCGTCGATCTTCATGCAAGTTGAAGGCGAAAAGAGCCAAACCATCACGATTGATGGCGGAGATATTTCCAAGGCCGCCAAGCCGCTCGCTTTTGGGGCTGGAGCTACCGATAAATCCGTGAAACTTCGCGCCTGACAATTTCGTCATTATTTGTATCATTCCGCCATGCAACTTCTGAAACTCATCCCAGTCTTCCTTTTTTGGATCCTCACCGGTTGCGCTCAAAGCATCGCTCAGGAGCTTCCACCCGTCGCCACTCCCGCCCAGCACGTGCTCATCGTCGTGATGGACGGCTTGCGCCGCGATTCGGTGACGGCGGAGCAGATGCCCACGCTCTACGCTCTGTCGCAGCAAGGCGTTTTCTTCAATGCCCATCACCCTGTCTACCCATCGTCAACGCAGGTGAACGCCACCGCGCTCGCCACCGGTATGAAGCCGGCCACCAGCAACGTCGTCGCCAACCGGGAATATCGGCCCGATTTGGAAATGCTCCGACCCATCGACATGAACGATGAATACTACGCATGGGTTTCGGACAATGAAAAGAATGATCCATTCATCCACGCCCCAACGCTCCCGGAACTCGCGCATCAAAACGGCATGACCACCGTCGTTGCCGGCACCAAGGCCGTCGCCATGCTCTGGGACCGCAGTTATCGCAATCGCAGCACCAGTCAGCCAACTTTGTTCGAAGGAATGGCCATTCCCGCGGCCGCGCTCGATCCGATCATCGCCGAGCAGGGTCCGTTTCCGACCGGGGTGGATCAAAAGTATGTCGTCAACACCCGCCGGGATATCTGGACGACGCGGGCGCTGACCAACACGCTCTGGAAAGAGCAGGTGCCCAACTTGACCGTACTGTGGCTCTATGAGCCGGATTTTTCCCAGCATGGCGTGGGCGTGGGATCGAAAAACGCCAAAGCGGCGCTCAAATCCTCCGACGATCGCCTCAAGACAGTCCTCGACACGCTCCAGGCCAGGGGCCTGCGCGATCAGACGGACATCGTTGTCGTATCTGATCATGGATTCTCGACCGTTGCGCGAAAAGTCGATGTCGGTGATGAATTGCGGAAGAAGGGCGGCTTCAAGGCGGAAGGAGCGTTTCACAAGCCGCTGGAGAAGGGAAACATCATCGTCGATGGCCTGGGCGGCTCGGTCGCGTTTTATATCAAGGATCACGATGAGCCGACGCGGCAGAAGCTGATCACGTTCCTGCAGAATTCATCTTTTGCCGGCGTGATTTTCACTCGCGACGGTTTCGATGGCACGTTCAAGCTGTCGGACATCAACATCGAGTCGCAAAATCCTCCCGATGTGGTGATCGCGATGCGCTGGAAGGATGAAGTGAGTGAGCACGGTACCAAAGGCACGATCATTTCCGACGGCATGGAGAAGGGCCAGGGGATGCACGTAAGTCTGTCGCGATTTGATATGGCCAACACGCTGATTGCCGCCGGGCCGCACTTTCGCAAGGGACTTGTAAATGAGCTGCCGTCGGGCAATTCGGATGTCGCCCCGACACTGGCTCACATCATGGGCATCAAACCGGCCAAGGCGATGGATGGACGGATTCTCAGCGAGGCGCTAATCGATTCCACGCCACCACCGGGCAAGCCGGAGACGAAGATCCTCCGCACGGAGCGAAAATACTTCGACGAGAAGACCAAAACCGATAAGACCTGGACTCAGTACCTCAAGGTCACGCGGTTCCTCGGCCGCTCGTACTTCGATGAAGGCAACGCCGGCGCGCCGCCGCAACCGTGAACTTCTGCGGATCCCCAGCGTCCAAGACGCCACATAATCTGGAAAGCGCATGGACTCTGCAAAAGCAAATCGCATCGCCATCACAATCCTCATCGGACTGATCATTGTCGGCACGACGATCTATCTGATTTACGATCAGGTGCAGCCCAGGAAGGGCGGCAAAGTCGAAGTCGTGCAGGATGCGCCTGTGCAGCAGGGGCCGGGGAAGGCACCGCGCACGCGGACGCAATCACCGCCCCGAGCGGCCGAACCGCTTCCCCAACTGAATCTGCTTCACCTGGATGGCACGCCGCTGAACCTCTCGGATTACTCAGGCAAGTTTGTCTTCATTCATGTCTGGTCCACATCCGATCCCGTCTCGCTGCAGGATTTGGCCGCGCTCAAGCCGATCTACGACAAATTTCTGCTTGATTCCCGGATGAAAATGATCGGCATCTGCGCCGACAGCAACGCAGCCGCGATTGGGCGCATTGTGGAGGGCAGCCAGATCGGTTGGATGCAGGCGATGGCCGCTCCCGATGCCCCGGCGGCGACCAAAGAATTCCTCGCCAGCCCGGGGCTGATGATCCTCGGGAAGGACGGCGGCATCATCGAGCGGCCGCAGGATGCGTGGGATGCGTTTGCGGCTCTGTTCGAGCTGTTGCCGCGGCAGAAGTTGCCTCAGCCCAATGGATTGATAGTTGATTTTGAGCAGATCCCCAATCAGCCCACCGAAGATCCGCAGAATCTTCCCTTCAAGCGGATTCCGCCGCCGGCGGCGGATGACGCGGCGGCGGCCGCCAGAGTCGTGATCGTGGATGGCCGCCCGCATGGCCAGAGCGGGGGGCCGCAAATTCTGGTGGACGGGAAGCTGCCTTCGACCAACGACAGTCCGCCACAGAACTTCTTTTTCATCGCCAGGTCGATCGAAGGGCGATTCATGATTGATTTGAACCGCCCGATTAATATCCAACAGATCAATTCGTATACCTGGCACGCCCATGAGCGCTCGACGCAGATATTTCGTCTCTATGGCGCTGACGGCCAGGCTGCTGGTTTCAATCCCTCGCCCAAGTTTGGCGTTGATCCTGCCAAAGCCGGCTGGACATTGATCGCCGACGTCAACACCAACCCCGCGCCCTGGCCGCGCGGCATCACCGGCATTGTGCTGCACCAGAAGGACGCGGCAAAAAATATCGGGACGTATCGCTACCTCCTCTTCCTGGCGTTCCCAACGGAAACGCACGACGCCCAGGGGCATACTTTTTACAGCGAGATCGACGTGATCGAGCGCAAGTAATCCCAACCCATTGCCGAGTTGATTGGTTGCCCGACAATAGCCCGCCATGCGTTTCATCGGCACCCTGGCTGGAATAGCCCTCATTGTTCTCACCCTGATCGATGGATTTGAAACGATTCTCCAGCCCCGGCGCGTGACGCACCGTTTCCGATACGCGCGACTGTTCTATCGTGGCACCTGGCGCATCTGGCGCCTGGTCGCGATGGGCTTCACGGTGGGCAGACGTCGCGAGGCTTTTCTGGGTGTCTTTGGGCCGCTCTCGTTGCTGGGGTTGTTTGCGAGTTGGATCGCAGCACTGATCTTTGGCTTTGCATTGATCTTCTGGTCGCGCGGATATCCTCTTTCAGCCCCTGAATCGACATTGGATTTCTTGAGCTATCTCTACCTCAGCGGCACGACGTTCTTCACCCTGGGCATTGGGGATGTGACGCCGCTTGCGGGGATGGCCAGAACGCTGTGCGTGATCGAATCGGGGATGGGATTTGCGTTCCTGGCCGTGTTGATCACTTATTTGCCGGTGCTGTATCAGGCGTTTTCGCGGCGGGAAGCGACGATTTCGCTGATGGATGCCCGGGCGGGCTCACCGCCCAGTGCGGGCCAACTGCTTCTGCGGGCAGCGCGCTCGGGAAGCATCAAGCAAATCGAGGAGTTTTTGGCCGAGTGGGAACTATGGGCGGCCGAGCTTCTGGAAAGCCATCTGTCTTTCCCTGTGCTCAGCTACTACCGCTCGCAGCATGACAATCAATCGTGGCTGGCGGTGCTGACGACCATCCTCGATACGACCGCGCTGCTGATGGTGGCGGTGGAGGAATACAACACCTATCGGGCGCAGCTCACCTTCGCCATGGCGCGGCATGCGGCGGTGGATATGGTGCTGGTGTTGCGCGTCAAGCCTCTCGCCCCAGCCGAGGATCGGTTCCCCCTAGCAGAGCAGCAGCGCCTGCGGCAATTGCTGATCGCGGCCGGACTGCCGCACCGCAGCCAGGAGGAGGTGGTGCGCAAGCTGGCTGAGTTAAGGGGCATGTACGAGCCGTTCGTAAATAGCCTGGCGCAGCGGCTGCTCTTTGCGCTGCCACAGGTGATGCCTGAGGAAGGTCAGGCCGACAACTGGCAGCGAAGTGCCTGGATGCAGCGCACGCCAGGTATTGGAAGCTTGCCCGCGGCCACGCACGATGGGGGACATTTTGACTGAGGCAGGGGAAATATGAAGCTCTGCAATTATGCTTGACTTGGGTTGCATTTGCCTTTAGAAGCATGGGTTATAAGCCGTCGCGAAGGGCAAGGACCGCGGCGGTTCAGGGCAGAAACTAAACATTTCCCATCATTCGACCGGAGGGCTCACCTTTCGGATTTGGATTTGGCGGATGCATTGTCCGCGCGTCTGGTCGAATGGGGTAGGAGGCAAGATGACGCGTACGAGGAAGGCGGACAAGGTCCGCGCAGGTCGCCAGGTCTATCTCATGATCGCGGCGGCGACAGCCTTGAGCGGAGCAGAATTGCTTCGGGCAGGCGTGGCTTTCGATCCTAGCACCAGCAAGCTCACCATCACCCACGACGCAAATTTGAACGATCCGAACGATGTGGTTTTCACCAAGAATCCCAGCCTCGTTCCCCCATCAGGATCGCTGTTTCCGGTGAACAACTATCAGCTGAATCACACGTTCACCATCAACGGTACCAACGATAGTGGCGTACCGATTCAATCATCGACGCTCGCAAGTGGTTCGCTGGGACACGTCACCAACTCGACGACGGCCAGCTTTTTGCTGGCCACCGGAACGGGTGTGATCCAGGACGATCCTGGCGATCAGCTCATCAAGGGCCCCAGTTCGCTGAAATTTACATTTGATCTGCGCTGGGATGTAACCACCGGCGGTTTTGGTCCGCTGGCCAATGGCTACGCATCGCTGGCAATCGGCGGCAATGTGGGCGATTTGGGCCAAGCCACGGTGGACGTGCATTTGAACTGGCGAAATCAAAATGGAACGCTGCTGCGCACGGCGTTCGACACCCCGCAGCCGATTGCCTACGGGCCGGGAACATTTACTGATGTGATCACGACCAGCCGTGTGCTGGGTGCCAATGGAATACTGCCGGCCGCGAGCAAGCTGCGCTTGACGGGAACGGTGGAGTTTACGGCCTCCAATGAGGGTGGCCCGACCAATATCAACCCGATTCGTGTTGAGATGGGTGGCGCGCCGCCAACGGCGCAATTTAAGATCGACCAGGATGGCAGCTATTTCGACACCGCCAACTGGCTGCCGGCTCCCGTAGGAGAAGACGGGCTGCGCACGATCGCGAATGCAGCGGGTGAGCGCGCGGTTTTCTTCGGGACCAATGGCAAGGTGCCGCACACCGTCAGCCTCGGCAGCTCGGTAACTTTGGGCAGTCTGGAAATCGACGGAAATTCTCCCTACTCGTTCACAAACGGAGATTCAGGTCGAATTCAATTCGTTTCCAGCTCCGGCGCACCAAATCGGCTCGACGTGCGCGGCGGTGGTGTTAACCACGCAATTGGGGTGCCCGTGAGTGTCGACCAGGATCTGGAAGTGAACACCGAGCGCTCTTCGTCGGTTGGTTTTGGGGACACCGTCAACGGCATCGGCAATATTCGAAAATTGGGCACGGGCGCGGCCATCTTCGCTGCAAGCAATGCGAATTTTGCGGGCGATATCAGCGTGCTCGATGGTTCGGTTCGCGGCAATGCCTTCCGCGCCCTGGGCCTGGGACATGTGGTCATCGACGGTGGCGAAGTGGACTATGCCGCTGGCGGCGCGTCGGCAAATCCAGTGCTGGTGAAGCGCGGACTAGTCAACGTCAATGCCTTCACCGAGGGCGATCATTTTGAGGTCTCCGACGGCGGCGCCATCGGCGGAAATCCAGCAACGGTTTCCAGCCTGCACGTCGGGCAGGAGCTTGTGCTCCGTTCGGGCGCGATGATCGTGCACAGCGATCCACAAAATGTGCTCAACGGCAATCCGCAAGGGTTGGGGACCGATCCGCTTTATATCTTTGGTGTATCCGGTGCGCTGCCGGTGGGCGAGATGACGATTGGCACGGCATCGGGTACGCCCTGGTCCGGCATTGGCGGCTCGCGAGGAGATAGTTCGTTTGGAACCCAGACAGGACTGATCACCGTTGCGGGATCGGCCGTGCTGGCATCTTTGCCTGGCGGATCGATCGACATTCAGTCCATCATCGGCGGCACGGGCGGGACGCTGACCAAGATGGGTGATGGAAGTGTGCGGCTTGTGAATCGCAATACATTCGATGGCCAGACCAGCGTTAATCAGGGCACGCTGGTGCTCAATGGCAGCCTGGGCGGCGATGTGACTGTTAAATCAGGCGGTACACTGGGCGGGCGCGGTGTGCTCATCGGCATGCTGCAGGCGAACGAAGATGGAAGCACGCTCACGCCCGGTGACGGCGGCGTGGGCACACTCTCGGTCGGCAAGCTGGCGCTGGGGGATCAGACGGTGCTGGATTTTGACCTGGATTCACCCTCGAGCAGCGACATGATCCAGATTGCCGGCGACTTGGTGCTGGATGGCCAGCTGTACATCGAGGCTGGGGATAACTTTGGCCCTGGCAAGTATCCGATCATGCATTTCACGGGCGCACTGATCGACAATGGATTGAAAGTCGCCCTCGCGCCGGAAGGACTTCTCTTCAACGTCACCGTCGAGCCTGATTTTGTCATTGGACTGGTCGGCAAAAACCAGGCGGCGGCGGGGCCGCAGACGGTTTATCTGGTTGTGGTACCGGAGCCGGCGGCGATCACGCTGATTGGCGCGGCCGGGCTGGGTTTGCTGATCCGGCGAAAACGCCGCTGATCGGGTTCATCACTTACGCGTGCGCGGTGAGGCGGCGGTGGCGGTGCCACCGGGGCCGATGGTGATGGTTCTCGTAAAGATCGGGTTCTGGGAAGACACCGTGCCTCGGAAAAGGCCAACCCGCGGGCCATCATCCAACGGATCACGAACCACATCAACCGTGGCCGAACTGCCGCCCTTGGAACTTCCCTTCTGTGAGACGGTGATGGTGTATTTTCCCTGCGGATAGCCCTTCTGCCAGATAACCACTTCCTGACCCTGACCTTTGCCCGATACTTCGTCACCGGTGTGAGTGCCACTGCTCTTCACCTTGGGGTTTTGAGCGGAGACGATCTCGCCCAGAGGACTTCTTACGGTCAAATCCAGATCGCTGAAGAAGGAAGTGGTCCAGAAGAGCGTGAAGCGGAGCTGGCCCGGAATTGGCAGCGTGCCGATTCCGCTGCCCTTGAAATTGGGATCGGTGATCGTCTTAAGCAGGCGAAACTGGCTGATGTCCAAGTCGGGGGCAACGCGGGAGAGATAACTGAGCACGGCATTTTCGCTCTGAGTGCGTCCTGAAAAACGGCCGGCCGGATCAACGCGCTGCTCAACCAGCGATTGCTCGCCGGGGCTGTTTTTGTCGGCGGCGACGTGGGTGCGTCCACCGGTTTTGCCGAAGGCGATGGTTTTGCCTTTGTCGTTGCGGAGGCGCACCGGCTGGCTGGCGTATGCGATGGGGGTGAAAGGGCCCTGATCAAAGAGGAGCATGTTCTTGGTGCCGCGGACGGCGAGGGTGGCCCCGGGGCTGGCAATTTCTGCATTGTGCTGAAGGCCGGCCTCTTCGACCTGATATTCGGTCCGGCCATAGGGCATGCCGAGGCTGGTTCGGACTTCATTGCCCTCGCGTTTGGCAATCAAGAGCTTCACCACGCCCAGGCGATCCAGAATAATGGTTTGATCGGGCGGAACGGAGAAAACCACGCGGCTGCGGATGCCGGTGCGGAACTCGGCGCCTTCCTCATAAACCTGGCCCACTTTAACCGCCTGCCAGGCTTCAGTTTCGGACTTGCGGACTTGTGCAATGCCGATCACCTGCCGTACCGTCGCCTGTTGATTGCCGGTGGGGGCGGTGGTCACGACCTGGGCATCCAATTCGGTATTCGTGTCGTAGGCGAGGATTCGCGCCTCGGCGAGGGCACCCGACAGCAAAAGCCCCACAACCCCCCAAAGCGTGGTTTTAATTACCATAAACGCCATTATAAGGCCGCCCGGTGGGTAACTCTCGCAAATTCCGATCATTCTGATAAGCTACGCAGGGCCAAAAAACCCCCTTCATGGTTGGCGGAATCACGGTTCGTCCTCAGGAATTATAGAAGGATCAGACATGTCAGCAGCTGACAAGCCGGAGCTCTCAGTTAACGCCCTGGCTTCGGCGGTGGAGCGGATTCCGGTAACGGTTTACGCCTCAAGCCAACTGGCTTCGCAGGCGGTGGCGCAGGAGATCGCGGAATTGATCCGCGAGAAGGCCGGGGCAGGGGAGATGGCCGTGTTGGGGTTGGCAACCGGGTCGACGCCGACGAGTGTTTACGATGAATTGATCCGCCTGCATCGCGAAGAGGGGTTGTCGTTCAAAAACGTCATCACGTTTAATCTGGATGAATACTGGCCGATGGGGCCGGATGAACTGCAAAGTTACAACCGGTTCATGCGCGAGCATCTTTTCGATCACATCGACATCGAGGCGCGGAACGTCCGCATACCCGACGGCACGGTGCCGCGCGAGAAGGTGACGGCGTTCTGCCAGTGGTATGAACAGGCCATCAAGGAAGCGGGGGGGTTGGATTTTCAGATCCTGGGCGTGGGCCGAACGGGACATGTTGGCTTCAACGAGCCCGGCTCGCCGCGCGACAGCCGCACGCGATTGATCACGCTCGACAAAGTGACCCGCATGGACGCTGCCAGCGACTTCTTTGGCGAATGGAACGTGCCGCGCAAAGCGATCACGATGGGCGTGGAGACGATTCTGTCAGCGCGGCGGATCGTGCTGCTGGCATTTGGCGAGCACAAGGCGGGGATCATCAAGCGATCGGTGGAAGGGGAGGTTTCATCCTCGGTGGCGGCGTCTTATCTTCAGCAGCATCCCAACGCGCGGATTGTGTTGGATACATCGTCGGCGGCGGAGTTGACGCGGTTCAAGACGCCGTGGCTGCTGGGATCGGTCGAGGATTTCGGATTGAAATGGGACGAGCGATTGAGCCGCCGCGCGGCCATCTGGCTGGCGCGGACCGTGAGCAAGCCGGTGCTGAAGCTGACGGATGAAGATTACAACGAGCATGGATTGCAGGAACTGCTCAGCACGCGGCCACGCGGAGCGTATGAAATCAATATTGAAGTGTTCAAGAGGCTTCAGGAAACGATCACCGGCTGGCCTGGGGGCAAGCGCGGGCAGACCGATGAAAACGGCAAGCCAGAGGTTTATCCCAAGCGCGTGGTGCTCTTCAGCCCGCATCCGGATGACGATGTGATTTCCATGGGCGGGACGTTGATTCGCCTGTGCGAGCAGGAACACGAGGTGCACGTCGCCTATCAGACATCCGGCAATATCGCGGTGTTTGATGAGGCGGCGATCCGGCACGCGGATTTTGTGGCGGAGTATTGCAAGGCGTTTGGCGTGGGCCAGCAGCAGGCGGAGCGGATCGAGCAGCACGTGGAAGATTTCATCAAGCGCAAGAAACCGGGCGAGGTCGATGCGCCGGAACTGCAGCAGATCAAGGGATTGATTCGCCGCACCGAAGCGCGGGCGGCAGCGCGATATTCCGGTGTTAAGCCGGAAAACATTCACTTCCTGGATATGCCCTTTTACGAGACCGGGCGCGTGCGCAAGCAACCGCTGAGCGAGGCGGATATACGAATCATTGTCGATCTGCTGGAGCGGGTGAAGCCGCACCAGATTTACGCGGCCGGCGATCTATCGGATCCGCACGGCACGCATCGCGTCTGCCTGTCGGCGATCATCGGCGCGATTGGCCGTTTGCGCGATCGCGATTGGATGAAGCAGTGCGAGGTGTGGCTGTATCGCGGGGCGTGGCAGGAGTGGGGAGTCGATGAGATCGAGATGGCCGTGCCGCTGAGCCCGGATGAGCTGCTTCGCAAGCGGATGGCGATATTCAAACATGAATCGCAGAAGGACAAGGCTCTGTTTCCCGGGCCGAACGATCCGCGGGAATTCTGGGAGCGCGCTGAAGATCGGAATAGAAATACGGCCAATACCTACGACAAGCTGGGGCTTGCCGAATATGAGGCGATCGAAGGGTTCGTGAAATGGAAGGGCGAGACAGCGCAGGTGATTCCCGGAGTTCAGACGTCGATGGGCAGCACGAGACGGCCGGTCTTGCGCAGCGTCGCGCCGGCAAGCGGGAAAGCGCCGGCGTAGTCAGGGCCAGGGGCGGCTGGGGTCGCAAAGCCGTGCCTGTGGGGTCAATGGGTTTGAGAGTGGCGGATTGCACATGGCAAATAATGGATTAAAGCCGGTGGTTGCGCAGCCTGGCCAGCCGCTGTATCAGACGGTGAAGCAGACGGTGCGCGAGGCGATCGATTCGGGAATCTTTCGCCCCGGCCAGCAGATGCCCAGCACCAAGGAACTGTCTGAGACGCTGTCGGTGTCGCTGGTGACAGCGCATCGGGCGCTTCAGGAACTGGTGATGGCCGGCGTGCTCCAGCGCACGCAGGGCAAGGGAACATTTGTTCATGACCGTTACGCGCGCGATCGGATCATCAGCGAATGCAGGCTTGGGGTGGTGTTTAATAACGAAGCTTCGCTGGCGGATTTTTACCACGGGCAGATTCTGGAAGGGGCGCGGCAGGAGTCGCAGGAACGCTCGGTCGATTTGATGCTGCTGCGGCTGGGGGAGGATGTGCGCAACGAATGCAATGGATACATGTACGTCAATCCACTGCCCAGTGAGCTGGAGGGCTTTGTGAAGCGCGCCACGCGCAAGCAACCGCTGCTGGTGGTGGGGGCGACAGCGCAATTCAAAAATGGCTGCTCCATCGACGTGGATAACGTCAGCTTAGCCCGGCGCGGTGTGGAATATATTGCGGGGCTGGGACATGAGCGTGTCGGATTTGTCGGCAGCGCCCGCGATTTTGGCAACAGCCGCGACCGCTGGCAGGGCTTTGAGGCGGCCTGCAGCGAAAGCGGGATCAGCATTCACCCCCCGCATATTCTCAAGAGCGTCAGCTGGCGGCTGGAGAACGACGAACAGGCGCAGTTGGTGGCGATTCTGCGAAGTCCGCGGCGGCCGACGGCGATATTCGCGGCCGGTTATTATTTTGCACTGAATGTGTATAGCGCGGCCGCGACGCTGGGGCTGAAAATACCAGAGGATTTGACGATCGTCGGGGTGGACGATCCGGCCAGTGCATCGCAGATGTCGCCGCCGCTGACGACGCTGCGGCAGCCGCTGGTGGAGCTGGGCCGCGAGGCGGTGGGGGTGCTGTGTGATTATTTCCACAGAGAGAACATGGAATTGGCCAGCCGGATGCTGGGGGCGGAGCTGGTGATTCGAAAGTCTTCGGGGCCGGCGCCTTCTAATAACGGTCGATAATCGATCTCAATTGTAGTGCAGACTTTCAGTCTGCACGTGCAGGTTGAAAACCTGCACTACAAAAGATGCAGGCTGGAAAGCCCGCACTACAACATTCCCGGAACAATTGCGCGCGCATTCCATCTAAATATCGTTCTCTTTGATGAACGGAGCTGACCTTGAGCGAATCCGATGAGGCGCTGGTTCGAAAGAGCATGATCGGGGACCGGGCCTCATTTGAGGAGCTGGTGCGGCGGACCGCGCGCCTGGTTTTCTCGCGGGTTTTTCTGGAGGTGGGGGACGTGCACCGGGCCGAGGACCTGGTGCAGGAGACGTTCCTGGTCGCGTGGCGATCGATCCAGCAGGTCGTTGAGCCGAGCGGCTTTCGCTCGTGGCTGTTTACCATCGCACATTCGGTGGTGGTGGATGCGGCGCGGCGGGAATCGCGCAAGAAACGCGGCGGACCGATGGGGCGGGAGGCGGCCGATGTGATCGGATCGATCGCGGCGGCCGGAGCGTCGCCGGCGGCGGTGGCCGAAAGGAACGACGAGCGCGAGCAGGTTTTGTCGGTGCTGCGCTCGCTGCCGGAGGAATATCGCGCACCACTGATGCTGCGATATATCGGCGGGGCGGATTACCAGACGATTGGCCAGCAGCTGGGGCTGACCAATGGCTCGCTGCGCGGAATGCTCAACCGAGGATTGTCGATGCTTCGTTCACGATTGGCGAAAAATGGCGGCGCAGATGCGTTGGATGCAAAGAGGACAACATGAGTGAACTTTCTTCGTTCGGACATGGTGAGTTTATCGAGCGCATCGCCGCGTATTTGAGTGGCGGGTTGGAGGGGGCGGAGCGGACGCAGTTTGAAGCGCATCGCGATGCATGTTCTTCGTGCGCGGCCGAGTTGGCCCGCGCGCAGGAGGCGGATGCGATGCTGGTGGGCATGTTTGCCGATGCCCGGCCCAGCGGGGGGTTTGAAGATCGAATCGTAAAGGAGTTGAGGACTGCTTATCGGCCGATGTCGATTTCGCTTGCACATCGGCCGATGTCGCTGCCGCATCTGATGGTGCGCAAGGCCATCAGTGGCGTGGCGGCGGTGATTGTGCTGGGGGCAGTGGGGTTTGTGGGGAATCATCTGATTAACAACAACCAGCTGCCGGGGGCAGGACAGCGCGCGCGCAAGGTTGCGCGACAATACACGGCGGACGAAAACATACACACCTGGGCTTTTGATGCCGACGGCGAGAATCGCTTGAGCGAACGGGATGAAAAGACGGATGTGAAAGCGATGAAAAGTCTTGCGCGCGGGCGCGAGGGCCAGCAGGATGCGCCGCCCAAGCAGATTGCGGTTGACGAGGCGCGGCAGACGGTGACCGATGGAACAAAGGCACTGGCGGGAGCCGCAGGAGGAGATTTCGATGTTTTGCGGCAGAAGAACGAAGCCGAGGCCAAGCCGCAAAGTGGCGTCGGAGGGCCCGCGGGCCAATCCGCTGGTGGCTACGGCGGATTCGGCAATGGGGGTGGCACGCAGTTGGGAGAAAGATTCGATGATAAAGCCGATTTGAGTTTTGGGGTGACCGTTTCCAACGGTTCAACCGCTCTTGGAATGGATGGCGCCACAACCTCGGGAACGAGCAATCGGGGGACGCTGACGCTGACGTTGCCCCAAGCGGCTCCGAACGATGCCATTGTTTTGTCGGGTGGCACGCTCGCAACAGGTCGCAAGGGCGATGATTTCTATGAGTATGAGAAGACTGGCCGAGGCGACAGCAGCGTTAAGAGCGGTTCGGGTCTGATCACGCTTGGATCAAATCGATATTACCAGCCGATGGCGACCGCGAACCTGGGTGATGCGATTGATAAGGAAGGAAAGGACTCAAAGACGACGGTCGAGGAAGTCACCAAATATCGCGAGTCAGATGTGAAGGCACAGCTTGGCAAGCCGGCGGAGTTGGCGCAAAAGGCGGCGGAAGAGCCGTCGCAGCCCGCGGGGAATCGCGGAGGGGCTGCAGCGCAGAGCGAGCGTGCTTCCACGGGTATTGCGGATCCGCAGCAGGGTCAACAGCCGCCGCAGAATCCACAGACCACGCCACAGCCCAACGCGCAGCAGCAGCCGGCGGTGACGCAGCGGAAGATCATCCGCAATGGGGAGATGGAGTTTGAGGTCGATAGTTTCGACACATCCTTTCTCCAAATCAGCAAAATCGTCACCGAAGAAGGCGGGTTTGTGTCTTCGACCGATTCCGAAAAGCTGCCCAATGGAAAGGTGCGCGGGACGGTGGTGGTGCGGGTGCCGCCCGAGCGGCTGGACACTTTGGTTCTGAAATTGCGTGCGCTGGGGGATCTCAAGAGTCAGAAAATTACCGCGCAGGATGTGACCAAGGCTTATTACGACCTGGAGAGCGAGCTGAAGGCGGCGCGGGCGATGGAGGAGCGGCTGCTCAACATCATCAAGAGCGGCAAGGGCGAGATCAAAGACCTGCTGGCGGCCGAAAAAGAGCTGGGCGTCTATCGCAGCAAAATCGAGAAGCTCGAAGGCGAGATTCGTTATTACAACAACCTGGTTTCGTTCTCGACGCTGTCCATCACCTCGGTCGAGCGCGACATTCGCAAGGCCGCTTTTGCGTCGCAGACCGAGCAGGTGAACATGGGTATCGAGAGCGAGGATGTGGAAAAGGCGCGAGCAGATGCGCTCAAGGCGATTGACGATGCCAAGGGGCGGGTGATCGAGTCGAACCTCAAGAAATTCGACGCGGGACAGCTGGCGGCGACGATCACTTGCGAGGTTGCGCCGGACGCATCCGGGCCGCTGATCGATCGGCTGCGGCAGTTGGGGCGGGTGGCGCGGTTGGACATCGAGCGGAAGCAGACGACTTCGGATGGTGCGCCGGTGGCCGCGCCTCAGGGATTGCGGGTGGAGAAGAAGGACACGCGGTTTTCGATTTCCATGTACAACCTGGCCAACATCGCGCCGCGGCAGACGACGAACATGAACGTGGCGGTGCCCAGCGTGGAGGATGCGTATCGCGCGATCATCGAGACGGTGCGGACCAAAAATGGCCGGGTGGTCACTTCGAGCTTAAACCGCCAGAAACCGGAGCAGACGACGGCGACGATCAGTTTCGAAGTGCCGGCGGCCGATGCCGATGCGACGCTGACGGAAATCCGTCGCGACCGCGAAGTGATGATGCTGACTGTGACGGAGAATCCGGATACCAACAACGTGACGGCCGCCAAGCGCGGATTTTCCCTGCAGATTTTCTCGATGGCGACGGTTGCGCCGCGCGAGACGGAGACGATGATCGTCGCGTCGCGAATTCGCGTGGCCGATGCGTTCCGGAATGTGCTGAATGAGCTGCGAAAAGCGGATGCGCGGATTCTTCAGTCGCAATTGAATGAGCAGGACAAGAACAACGTCGGCGGCATCCTGGATTTTGAAGTTTCGCGGGCCAAGGAGCTGGATATCCGCCAGGCGCTGGGAACGGCCGGCGATCTGGTTTCGCGAGCGGTCAATCGTTCCTCGGATACGGACCAGACCGTTGACAGCAAGATTCGCCTGCAGGTGCGGCTGATCAGCTTCGATCGGCTGGTGCCGCGGGAGACACAGTCGATTGAAGTTGCTTCGCGCGACGTGGCGGCGGCGTATCACGCGCTGGCTTCGGCGGTGAATGAGGTGAACGGGCGGGTGATTCGGTCTGAGTTGAACGTGCAGGAGCAGAATAACGTCAGCGGAATTCTGGAGTTTGAGCTGCGCCGTGAGGATCGGGAGAAGTTTCAAAAGGCGCTGGAGGCGGCGGGGACGCTTTTTTCGCGAGCTGTGAATCGCGCCGCTGACAATATCAACACGGTCGAGAGCAAGATTCGTCTTCAGGTGCATCTCACGCACGTCGATCAACTGCCCGCCCGTGAGCGGACGAAAATGATGGTGGAAGTGGCCGAGGTGGACCAGGCGACGACGAGTTTAATCGGCACCATCACTGCTGCGGGTGGCCGCATCATCGACACCGAGCAATCCAAGGACAACAGCGGGCAGATTCGCAGCCACGTCGTGGCGGATGTGCCGCTGAGCAAGGCCGGCGACGTGCGCGGACAGATTCGGGCGCTGGGGACAGACCGGGTCAACGAGTCATCGACCAATCACCAGGCGCCCGAAGGCGCGGTGGCGCGAGCGCAGTTTGATGTCACGCTGGCGAACGGGGATCTAATTGTCGGCCGGGATGAGGGGCTGGGGGCGGCGGTGCGAAGTGCGCTATCCACCAGCGTTCGCGGATTGCTTTGGAGCCTTCAGTTCATCGTGATCGGGCTGCTCATGGTTTTGCCGTGGGCGCTGATGATTTGGGGCGGGTGGAAGTTGTGGAAGCGATCCCGCACGACGCCTGCAACAGTGTAACCCAAACACAGATTCACACGGATTTTATCTGCGTTTATCAGTGTTCATCTGTGGTTTATTTCTTCTGTTGGTTGGCATATCCTTTCGAGCAGCGCCGATGTAGCTCAATTGGCAGAGCAGCGGTTTTGTAAACCGCAGGTTACCGGTTCGATTCCGGTCATCGGCTTGCTTGGCACGTCTTTGGGCATTCATCGCGTGTTGCATCGTTGCCAGTTCTGCACTGGCGGCGCTGCCGACTCCTCCGCCTGATTGGAAGCTGGAAACGATCCTGTCTGCGCCGGATGTGAAGCATCCGTCGGTGGTGTGTTGCGCGCCTGATGGGCGGGTGTTCGTGGCCGAGGATCCGATGGACATCAGCACGCCCAAGGCGAGCACGACCGACGGGCGGATCATCTGCATTCATCCGGATGGGCAACGCACCATCTTTGCCGAGAAGCTTTATGCCGTTTTTGGCATGCAGTATCTCGACGGCAGGCTGTACGTGATGCACAACCCGAAATTCAGCGTCTTTGTCGATGACAACGGCGTCGGCAGAGACCGGGTCGATCTGATCGAGCAGACCAATCCCCGCCCCTGGGCGCTGGAGTGGAACGACCACGTGCCGGCGAATTTCAAGCTGGCGATGGATGGGTACTTTTATATCGCAGTGGGGGACAAGGGACTGTTCAACTGCGTCGGCCGCGACGGCAAACGCGTTGACATGCGTGGCGGTGGGATCGTGCGGCTGCACCCAGATGGGACGGGTCTGGAGATTTACTGCACCGGGGTTCGCAACATCCTCGACATTGCCATCAATGACGACGATGAAATCTTCACTTACGACAATACCGACGAGCACGACTGGATGGGGCGATTTACGCACATGGTGGACGGCGGCTTCTACGGCTATCCGCATGATTTCGTGCCGCGCCGGCCGTACACGTTGTGGATGATTGAAGATTTCGGCGGCGGTGCGGCCACGGGGACGATCTGCTATACCGAGGATGCGCTGCCGCAGGAATATCGCGGCAACATGTTCCTGGCAGACTTTGGCAAGCGGCAGATCATGCGGGTGGCGGTGAAGCGGGAGGGAGCGAGCTATAGCGTCGTCTCCAAGACCGATTTTTTCAGCGATGTGCCGGCGGATTTTCGACCGGTGGGCATCTGCCTCTCGCCGGACGGCAAGAGCATCTATATCTGTGACTGGCAGCACGCCGATACCAAGGAAAACGTGACGGTGGGGCGGCTGCACCGGCTGACGTACACGGGAAAGACATTTGAAACGCCCAGGCCGGCGTGGTTTTTAGCCGCGGCAATGGGGAAGCAATTCGAAGCGACGACGAAGGAATTGGTGGCCGGGCTGTCTCATCCATCGCGCGAGGTGCGGATGGTGGCGCAGCGCAGAGCCAGCGAGCGTAAAGAAGATGCAGTCTCCATGCTGAGCAACCTGCTGAAGGATAAAACCGCACCGGCGGCCGCGCGACTGCACGCCATCTGGGCATTGCATGCGATGAATTTACCATCGCCGGTGCCGGAGGCGATCGTCGACGCGATTGTGGACGGCGATGCAATGGTGCGGCGGCAGGCGATTCGCGAAGCTGCGCTGCGGCAGGTCGATGGGGCACTCATAAAGTTGAACCTCGTTCGTCATGATCGAGATGCATCGGTGCGATTCGCCGTCATGACGGCTCTTGGCAGGATTGGCGACGGGCAATCGATTGCGTGGCTCATTGAGGCACTCGTGGACGACGATCCATTTGTGCGACACGCGGCCATCGGCGCCCTTGGCCGCATCGGCCGCAAGCACCCGGAGCTTTGGGCCGTCATCGCGAAGGGACTGAATGCGGAGGATGCGCGTACCCGCGACGGGGTCGGTTATGCCATGCGCGATGTCTACGACATGAAGCTTATCGACGCGCTGATCACGCTCGCCAAAGCCGACATCACCGCCGCAAAAGCTCGCGAAGCGGCGCTGCGGATTCTGCCGGGATTGTGTCGAAAGTATCCGGAATGGAAGGGGGAATGGTGGGCCTACCATCCGGCGCTGGCATTGCCGCCGCAGAAGACGGTCGATTGGGAGGGAACGCAGTCAATCCTGGAGACTCTTCGCGGTTCGATCGATCACAAAGACCTGGCGGCGCGGCGGGCCGCAGTGGATGGGATTTCGATGGTGATCGATGCCGCCAGCGCTGAAAAATTGCGCAATCGATTCGGGTTGGAAAGCGACGCGGCCATGCGGGCGCAAATTCTGCATACGCTTGGAAAATTGAAGGACAAGGAGGCGACGAAGCTGCTCGAGCGCGTGCTTGGGCAGGACAATCTAAAGCCGGAAGTTCTGCTGGAGGCAATCGAAGCCTCTGGTGAGATTGGCTCGGAGGATTTGGCTGATCCCGTGGCGGTGCATCTGCTGAATCGTGATGCACAGATTGCGGTTGCGGTGCTGGATGCGCTGGCAAAAATGCGCGGGAAGCCTCCCGTAGCGGCCATGACTCGGTCGCTGGAAGACTCGCGGCTGGAGGTTCGCCGCCAGGCGGTGCGGGTGCTTTCTGATCGGCGAGCAACATCAGCCGTGCCTGATCTGCTCAAGTTGGTTGACGATCCACAACTTGGTCCGGCGGTGCTGAGCGCTCTTGCGAAGACTCCCGACGCACGGGCTGTTGGCGCATACATCAAGGCGCTGGCGAGCAAAGATGCAACGCTGCGCGAGCAGACGCGAACCGCCATTGCCAAAATTGCCGAGCAGGTTCTTCCGGGGCTTGAGCTGCGGGCCAATCAGCTACCGCCGCAGGTGGTTGCAGAATTGCAGAAGGCGCTGGCGAAGAATGATAAAGCGCGACAGGGGCCCATTTTTGGGATTGCCGTCAAGGTGCTGGAGCCTGGCGAGTACGAGAGCTTTGCCCGTAAAACCGCCGGCGATGCAATACGCGGCCGGAAATTATTCGAAGACGCTGACGGCCTGGGCTGCATCCGCTGTCACAGCGTCGGCGGCAAAGGCGGGCAAATCGGCCCAGATCTCTCCACCATCGGCGCTCAATTCGCCCGCGAGCTGCTGATCGAGAGCGTCCTTTATCCCAGCCGGTCGATTCGCGAGGGGTACCAGGTGTTCACAATCAAAACCAAGGGCGGCGATCTCTATGATGGTTTGTTCAAAAGCGAGAACGACGCCGTGGTGATGCTCCTCGATTCCGCGGGGATGCTGCAGACGATTCCCAAGACGCAAATCACCAGCCGCCGGGCCAGCGCGATCTCGCTGATGCCAGAAGGGTTGCAGTCTGCCTTGTCTCTGGAGGAATTTTCCGACCTGATCGCGTACCTACAGTCGCTCAAAGGGGCCACAGCTGTCCGTGGGCGCGGCGATAACCAAAACTAGCGCGTCACCCGCCAGAGTCGCCGCAACTGGAGCGTCGTCAGGGCGCGTGAAAACACACGTACGTCATCGATGCTGCCATTGAACGACTGCGTTTGCGAATTCGCCCCGCCTATCCACAGATTACCCGGACCACTGCCGTCAGCGCTCTTGCCGCCGGCCACGGCAACTCCATCGACGTAAAGTGTGCGGGTGCGGCGTCGTCCATCCTGCACGCCGACGACGTAGTGCCAGCCTGCCGAAACGATTCCGCCCTCGATCGACGCACCGGCGCTTTGGAAGGAGAAGTGTCCATCCGGGTTGGCGAACAGGCCATAGTACGACCCACTCTCGCGTGATTTGCTGATGATCGCCTGGAGATTGGTGGGCACAGCCGTCGGCCGCACCCAGGCGGCGATGGTGAAGCTGTCGCGGGAGCTGAAGCGAAGCGATTTTTGATCCGCGATCTGCACACGCGAGATGGCATTGCCGACGCCGTGGAAACTCAGAGCGCTTTTCCCAACCTTGCCTTCACTGAAGACGACTTCTCCGAGGATCGTGCCGGTGTGCGAATGGCCGCTGGCGTCGCGAGCGGTGCTGCCCGAGCTTTCGTCGAATTTCCAGTAGCCGATTTCGCCGTCGAGCGGCCGCGTGATGGCTGAATCCGATTTTGAGAATGCTGATGAGTCCTGCTTGCGAATAGCGCGGACGCGATAGGTGTAGCGCGTCGCGTCAAGCACCTGCTTGTCTGTGTAGGTGCTGGTATTCTTTTTCGTCGACGCCAGATGGATGAAATTGACGCCATCGGTGGAGCGTTCGATGATGAATCCCGTCTCATTGCTCGATCGATCACTCCAGCTGATCTGCACACGATCCGAAAAGCGCGTGACCGCCTTCAGACCAGAGGGAGCGCGAATGACCACGGCTGCTTTGGGACTTGCGGTGCGTGTGTTGGAGGGCTCGCCGGCGCCCGCGGCCGTCGTGGCGCGGATTCGATAGGAATAGATAACACCGCTCTTCACGCTCGAATCGGAGAAAGAAGTGACGCCGGCCGCTAACGATGCGATGGAAGTAAATGATGCGCCGCCGATGCTGCGCTCCACCTGGTAGCCGGTGGCATTGGCGACGCTGTTCCAATGTAAAGTGATTTGCCCGCTCTTGCTGGTGTCGAGCGTGTCCAGCGCCGGCGCGGCAACGCCCGCCGAATTCTTCAATCCATATACGGCCAACCCCGACTTGACGCCGACAAAGACGTGCCCGTTGGCCACCGTGGGGACTGCAAACTTCACGCCCGGGCCCGGCGCATCGCCGCTCCGGGTCGAGCTGGCGTAAAGCTGATGCGAGACATCGGCCGCATCGTACGCGCGCAAAATCGATGGGATTCCATTTTGCAGCACCCAGACGATGCCATTTTTGGTCCCGTCGGCGGAGATGCTGGGGGTTGCCCCGGGGAAAGGAAATGCTTCGGCTGCTTTTGAGCTTGGCGTGGGCGAGACATGACCGTTGGTGATGGAAAACGCTGTCAGCGCATCCTTCTGGCCCGCATAGCCGGTGCCCAGGTAGTAGATGGTGCCATTGAAATACGCGGCCGTGCCGAACTGCCCGTGGGTTTGATCTTCGATCACCTGAAGCACGGCGTCGTGATCGGAATGGTATTTTCCAAGGTCATCCAGATCGACGACGTAAAACTTGGACTCCTTGCCGCCGAAGATGCCGATATGTGGATGCTGCCCGGGCTGCTCAGGGAGGATCAGCATGCCGCCCGAGCCCAGGTCAAGGTCGGTTTGGTTGAGTCTGGCATAGTCGAAGGGCGTGAAGTAGTCGGTGACTTTCAGCGCGCCATTGGTGGAGAGGCGAAGGACTGATTCACCATAATTGGTGCCGCCGGTGTTGGCATTAAAGTCCCCATTGCCGGTGACCACGTACAGATTGCCCGATTTGTCGGCAGCAATCTTCCCCCCCGACATCCAGACGCCCCCCTCTCCGCCGTTGGGCGTGTCATTAAAGACCATCACCTGCTTGAGTGTTTTGGCATCATATCCCACGATCCATCCGTGAAACGGTGGTATGTCCGCGTGACCGGCCCAGGTGATGTAGACCACGCCGTTGATCAGCGACAAGGCTGCCCGCTGATTTTGCCGCAGGGCATTAAAGGTGACGTTGCCGTGGCCGTCGTTTCCATCGCCGGTGCCGCGGACGGATGGATCGATGACCACCGGCCCGCCAAATTTTTCAGCGCCGCTGCCAATGTCCAGCGCATGCAGGCGCTGCACAAAGCGAGTGGTACCTCCGCTCACTTCCTTGGTCTTGGCGACGACAAAAAGCGTGTTGGTCGATGCATCGATGACGGGGGTGCCGGTGATGCCCACTTCGGGCATGATGTCGCTGGTGCCCACATCCTCAGAGAGCACCGAGGTGAACCCGTTGGCGGGATTGATGAAGCTGGTGTGCCACAGTGGCTGGGCATTGGCTCCCTGGTTGGAATTGGCATCGAAGGCATAAACGCTGTCATGCTCGGTGGCCACGAAGACGACATCGTGCGTGCCCTTGCCGGCGATGGCGACGTTGCGCTTGATCAGAGGCTGGGCATAGACATACCCATCGACGGCGTAGGTGAAGAGCTTGCCGAACTGCTGGGGGTTGACGTTGGCGGGCGTGAGGATCGTTTCGTTGAGATTCTGGCCGGTGCTCTGGTTGTCATTGTGATAGCTCAGCACGTCGGCGGAAAGGAACAGACGAGCCTCAAAAGGCTCCAGTGTCCACGAAGGAAAACGAATTGTGGGCATAAGCGACGCTCCCGGTTGCCCACTTGCCAGCGAGCGAGGGGGACTAGCGCAATGTAGGGTTCGCACGCCTCCTAATGCAGCGCAAGAAATGGCTATTCTCGACACCAGGCGCAGGAGCGAGCGAACTCAACCATTGTTTGTTTGATAAGCGTCAGCTATTGATGTTTTTCCAGCGCCGCCTGAACCTGCGCCAGCAATTGCCTGGCGCCGGCGTTGTCTGGATCGATGCTGAGGATGGTTTGCAGCTGCAGCCGCGCCTGGCCTAGATTGCGCTGATGCAGAAACAGCCGCGCCAGGTTGAGGTTGGCGTTCAGGTCGTTGGGATTCACCCGAACGGCGTTGTAAAAATGCCGGGCGGCCAGATCGAGCTTGTTTTGAGCGGCATAGATCATTCCCAGGTTGTTGTGAGCCCGATAGTGATCCGGATCCAGACGCAAAACGGTTTGAAACTCTTCCATAGCCTCGGCCACTTTGCCCTGGGCATAAAAAACATTCGCCAGGTTGAAATGTGCCTTGGCATTGTTCGCATCCAGCTCGATGGCCCGGCGGATCTCCTTCAGCGCATCGTCCGTGCGTCCGGCCTTTACCAGAGCGCTGGAAAGCTCGGTATGCAGCGATGAATCATCGGGCGAATGCTTCAACAGATTCTGGCAGCGGGCGATGCTGTCGGGGATGCCGTAGTTCTTGACGTAATCCATGGCGAGTGCGGCGGATTCCTCGCGGCTTTTAGGCACGAGCTGAAGCCACAGCTCGCCCATCTCGTCGGTCGATTGCAGGCCGTATCTCACCTGCTTTGGAGGATGAGATGGATTGCGCACGTTGTCGGCCGAGTTGTCATAGCTGAACCGCATCGACACCTTCGTGCCCTTGGGCAATTGCATCGGCTTGGCATAGCGATAATCGCCCTGCCAGTTGAAATCCCAGTTCTTGATCAAGATCAACGGCCGCTGCGTGCCATCGGGAAGCGTGGCGGTGCCGGACAGCTCATGGCCGAGATAGTGCGCGTGAGGAAGAATTCCTGTCAGGTCGGCATCGACGGGGAGCGTGTAGGAGCTTTCGATGATGTAGTTTTTCTCGCCCGGTGGAATATCGATCGCGGTCGAGCGCAGCACCAGCACGAACGGATATTGGGTCGGCGGATGGTCGGTGAAATAAAAGCCCACCGTCGATTGAATCGGCTCGGGCTTGCCGCCGGGGCGCATGTGCATTTGCAGCACCATGTCGGCGCCTTTGGGCAGACGCCAGGATCGCTCATCGGTTCCCAGTGTCGGCTGTTTTCCGGGCTGCCAGCTCAAGAACTGACCACCGGGGCTGCCGACATCCTCACCCGCGTCCATTCCCGGATAGCCGATCTCGTCATCGTGCGCATCCGAGCGACGCGCCGAGCCGGAAACATCAAACATAATGAACGAATGATGCACGACCTGCTTATTTCCCGCATGCAATTCGACAGCCCTCACCCAGTGAGGAGTTTCATGGGGCAGCGGCACCACGAAATTGCGATAGACATCCTTCCCATCGGCTGGCAGCGTGTAGGCTTGCGGCATCTGCACCACCATGTCGGGCTGCCCCAGCCGCCAGCCTTCGGCCCAGTGCTGCATGGTGGGCGCGCTGGAGGCCTTGCCCTCGGCCGCGCCTTGCTTGACCCACCGCGCAATGAGCTGGATCTGCTCATCGCTCAAGCGGCGCTCGTCGGCGAATTCACCAAAACCATGTTCCGGCAGCCATGGCGGCATGTAGCGCGATTGCGTCACCTTGGCGATCTGCGTCGCGTGCTTCTTCACATCTTCATAGGTAAGCAGCGCGAACGGCGCTGATTCACCGGGATGATGACATACGGCACAATTCTGAGAAACAATCGGCTCGATGTGCTGGTGGTAAGTGATCGTTGAAGAGGAGGACTTGCCATCACGATTGCATCCGGGCACTGCAGCGACGATCCCAACCGCGAGCACCGCGCCTGCGATCACGCCCAGGTTGATTGCTCGTCGCCCAAGAATCATTTCACATCCGCAATAAAGCATCCGATGGCCGGGCCGCCGGCGGCCGGGGCAGGTTTGCCGGCGAGGATGGCCTCCAAAGCCTGCTCCAGGTCCTTCACCGTCGGCTCCAAACGCTGCTTTCCAAAATCGACGTATCGATCATCGATTCGGCCGCGATAGAGCAGCTTTCCGCTGCTGTCAAACACGGCGGCCTCCGGCGTGATCTTCGCGCCGGCCAGTTTCACAAGCTCATGCTTCGGATCGCGCAGACCGCCAAACGGATAGGCGTATTCCTTCAGGTGTTTCTCGATTACCTGCGCGGACTCGTCGGGATCGGGGTACACGAGATAGAAGCTGACGCCGCGCGGCGAAAATCTCTCATGCATACGGCGCACTTCTGGCGCATAGCTGTTGGAAACGGGGCAATCGGTGCGGGTAAAGAGGCAGACGACAAGTTTCGCCTGATCGGCCTTGAGGCCGTTGGCCGCGCCGACAGATTCAAATCGCGAAAGGAATTCCGGTGCGTTGGTCGAAGGGCGTGTCGAGGTCTGCTGACGTTCGGCCGCTCGATCGCAGCCTGTAGCCAACATGAGCGCGGTCGTCATGAGCGCGCAAAGGAAGGAACATTGACGTTGAATCAGACACATTTCGCGCAAAAATCGAAGCCCCGATGCAATCCTGCCGCCGGCTCCATGCTAGCGCGCGGCTCGTGGGCGATCAATCAAAAACCATGGAGAAGACCGCTCAATCCAGCCAATCCTTATCCTTTAACCGCTGCGGGACGTATTCTTCGGTGACGTAGCTGATGTCCTTGGTGATCAGCGATTCAACTTCCATCTTGAAGCCGTTGGAGAGCATTTTGGCGATTTCTTTTTGCCAGGTCTTGTGGTCCTTGAACCACGGATAGGCGGCGATCTGGTTGGCGCGATCGATGTCCTTATCGTTAAGCTGGATCTTCACCACTTCGTCCAGCTCGCACTCGGCGTAATCCTTGGCGCGGAGGCCCAGAAACTTGGCTTCGGGGATTGCCAGGCGGCTGGATTCGAAGGCCAACGAGATGGAGCCCTGTTTGATGACGCTGTAGATGTAATGCCCCCACGGATCACAGTCGAGCAGGCAGATGATCGGCAGCTTCAATTCCTGGTTGAAGCGCTGCAGCAGGCGGCGCACGCCGCGGGGGGGCTGGCCGCCGCCGTGGGTGAGAATGCAGTTGTGCTCCTCCCAGAAACGGTCTTCGTTGAAGCGGTTCCAGACCGTGCCCTTTTCAACGTGCAGCACGAACTCGGCGTCGGTTTTCCTGAATTCGATGACGTCGGGCTCGACGATCGAGGGGATTGCGTAGCCGCCGGAGCCCATGCGCCGGCAGTTGATCTCGTCTCCCTTGTCAACGATGGTGATGTTGCCCACCATCGAGCCACGATTGTCCGCGAAGATGTGCAGCTCCTCGCGCAGGGCACCCAGCGTTACCTCCAGGTCCTCGAGGATGGGGTCGGATTCATCCTGCGTCTCAAAGGTATTCTCCTTGGTGCCGGCAACCGTATGCTTGGCCTTGTAGAACACGCCTCGCAAGCTGGATGATTTTTCGGCCGCGATGAGGTCTTTGATCGTGCTGGCGTGCAGCATCGTCTGCATGAACTGCTTGGCCTGGTTCAGGTTAAACAGCTCGCGTCCGGCGGTGGCATCACCCATCTGCAGAATGCCGCGCTTTTTGTTCCAGATGGTGTTGGAGCGGGTGCGCTGCGGGATGGAAATGGCGATCTCGCGTCCCTTGAACGCGCTGCCGGCCACGTTGTCGGCCAGATCGACGACCTTGCTGAGCGTGACTTTGTCGCGCTCCTTGATCCGCTTATTGATGGTGCTGGATTTGGTTTTCTTTTTTGCCATGTGAATCGTTTCTTTTCCGCTTGGGACAGCTTGCGCTTAGAACAGCTCTGCGTTGTCGCCAGATTTGGGCTTGGGCTTCTTTTTCTTCTTCGCCGGTGTCAGCTTCACCAGATCGCCGTCGTCGGCGGCTGGCTTTTCGGTGTTGGAAGCTTCCGCCGCCTGGGCCAGATGAGCGGCCCGCGACTCGACGAGAACAACACCATCATCGTTCTTGAGCTCTTCGGTTTCATCCTGCTTGATCGTTCGGCCCTCGTCGTCGAGCTGCGCATCGGCGACGGCGGTGCGTTTCTTGGCCTGCTTGAGCAGAGTCTCGTAAAGCTTCTTGGCGTCGGTTCCATTGATCGCATTGACGGCCTTGGAAATCTCGCCGATGTATCGCTCGAAAACATCGCGTCGAGCGGCCTCGCGATGCATGCGCTGGCGCTTGCGAAGATAGGTGCCCAGCTTGCGGCCGCATTCCATCAGCGCCAGCTTCATCTCCTTGCGAATTTCGTCATAGTCGGCAACGGCTTCTTTCGATTCGCTCGTAAACGGCACCCACACCGATGCCATGTGGATCATGATCACCAGCGGCCCCTGCGGCAGCGAGCCGCGCGGCTGGGACAGGTTGTAATTTCGCCAGCTGGTCTCGACGACGGCGCGGAAGCTCGAGCAGGCCGACTGCTGGAAAAGAAGCGGCACGCGATTGGCAAAACGAATGACGCGGGCGGTATCGTCGGCGGGAAGCTCGCCGCCGAAGGCGATGGCGGTTTCAATTACGAACGGGCGGCCGCGATAAACATCCGGCTCACGCGAGCTGGCCGCGTAGAATTCCGCCTTCACACCCTTGAGCATTCCCGCCAGCAATTGCCGGACTCCGATCGGCGCCAGGCAGTCCGTCGGCGGCGGCGGAAGCTTGGCTTCCTGAAATGCCTTGAAGAGCGTTTCAATCTGCGCCGGCTCAAGCGCGGACACTTTCGTGCGGCTGTGCACTCCCACGGCTTTGCAGAATTCCGAGGCCTTACCGGGCGAAATGCGCGAGAACTTTTCCTGAAGGAAGTTAAACAGCGTGCCGCCGTCCTTGTTCGACGCCTCGAAATCGTTCATCATCTGGATGAGGATTCCCAGTTCGATTCCCTTCGGATGCGGCTGAATTTCCCTGGTCTCGGGCGGAAGCTGATCCGTCGCTCGCGGGAAAAGAATTACGCCATCTTTTTCTATCGTGGTGATTGTCGGATCGACGCCATTTGGCGCTGCTTGTTTTTCTTCAACGGGAAGCTCGGCGTGGGCGGCCTTTTCATCCAGCGCCTCCGCGGGCTTTGCGTTCTTCGCCGCATTCGCCAGGGGCAGGTCTTCCTGCTCCTCCGCGGCCACGCGACTGGGCGGGACGAACACAATCCGCGCGTGCGGATTGGCGATGGCCACCAGCTCCAGGAATTCATCGACCGAGCCGCGGCCTTTGCGATACAGGCCTTCCAACTCGATGCTCACGCTGGTGCCCGACATGTAATCCTCGGGATGCAAGAAACCCGGATCCTGCGTTCCCGCATTGAGGGTTTTCAATCGCCGCGGCGGAAAATCCTCCGTCTCCTTGTCGTAGGTTACTTCGGCGCGATTGGTCTTGGTGTTCATCGCCAGCTCTATGTGCAAAGCAGGCTTTTTAGCCCCCGGGCGGGTGTGAATGATCATCGGCTTGCCGGTGGTGATCAGGCCGTACATGCCGGCGGCGCTGATGCCAATTCCCTGCTGCCCGCGCGACATTTTCAACCGGTGAAATTTTGATCCAAAGAGCAGCCGCCCGAAAACGTTCTCCACCTGTTTGCGAACGATGCCCGGGCCGTTGTCCACCACGGTTACGCGATATCGTGACTGCTTGGCGTTGGCCGGCCGATCCGGCTGAAGGTCTTCGATGACCACCGTGACGTTGGGCAGGATCCCGGCCTCCTCGCAGGCGTCGAGGGAATTGTCCACGGCCTCTTTTACGCTGGTCAGCAGCGCCTTGCGTGGATTGTCAAAGCCCAGCAGGTGGCGGTTCTTCGCGAAAAATTCGCTGACGGCGATTTCCTTCTGCTTGGTGGCCATCGACTCGGCGGTCTCGCGCCTCGCAATCGATTTCTTGATGGGAATGATTGCCTTTGTCGGCGAACCGTTGGCTCCATTGGGTGGTTTCTTATCGACGATGCTCCGCATGAAGAGATTGTCTCCCTCTGAAGTTGCTGAATCCTTAGGTGTTCGTTGGGTCTGCGTAAGACTCATTCGTGGCCTCCTTGCCTTGGCCGCCTTGCCTTCCGCTGGCGGCGGTGGCTGTGGCGCGTCCTTCTTCCCTTTTTTTCCTCTCATGCCCTGACCGTGTGCCTTTTTTATCGGCATCCAGAGCGGCTTTCCTTTGGCCCTCGCCGCCGCCGAGTTAGGTAATTGTAAGGCAATCTGCCCCCCAAAATCAAGCCGCGGCGGCGGCGATGCAATTCTATTATCACACAAGATATAGGCAAATGGAACGAGACCGGCCACAAGACATATACTTTTCCGCGCCCCATAATCCTCATATGCCCAAAACACACGGCCAACTCGCACAGCTTAACATCTCGGGCGGCGGGATGCCCAAAAAGCCGATTCCCCAAGCGATGGTAGGCGTCGAGGGCGTCAAAGGGGACTGGCAGAAAAACCGCAAATATCACGGCGGACCAAACCGCGCGATCTGCATCTACAGCGAGGAACTCTACCAGGGCTTGCGCGACAGCGGTGTGAACGTCAAAAACGGCGACGTCGGCGAAAACTTCACGACCCGTGGAATCAATCTCCAGCATTTGAAAAAGGGCGATCGGCTGAAAGTCGGGCAGTGCGTCATTGAAATCACCGACATCCGTGTTCCATGCCATCAGCTCAAGAAATGGGATATGGATCTGCCAGAGTTAATCGTCGGCAGAAGCGGCTGGGTGGCGAAGGTGATCGAAGAGGGGCTGGTGAAGCAGGGCGATCAGATCGAGCTTATGCAAGAATCTTTGTGATCAATTCCCCACCCACATCCGTCAGCCGAAAATCGCGTCCCTCGTGGTGATACGTCAGCTTCTTATGTTCGAGTCCCAGCAGGTGCAGGATCGTGGCTTGGAGATCGTGCGGGTGGACCGGGTCTTCGACAATGTGGAAGCCGACGTCGTCGGTTGCACCCAAGGTCATTCCTGGCTTGAAGCCGCCACCGGCGACCCAAATGGAAAAAGCCTGCGGATGATGATCACGGCCCATCTTCCTGGCCAGGACGGGATTGGTTTCGACCATGGGGGTGCGGCCGAATTCGCCGCCGAAGATCAGGATCGTGTCGTCGAGCAGGCCGCGCGCTTTAAGATCTTTCACCAGGGCGGCCGCCGGTTTATCGGTGAAACCAGCCTGAGTCTTGACGCCCGCCGCGACATCCGTGTGATGATCCCAATCGGCGTGATAAACGCTGACGAATCGTACGCCCCGCTCGACCAATCGCCGCGCCAGCAAACAGTTGTTGGCGAAGGATGACTCGCCGGGCTTGGCGCCGTACATCTCCAAAGTCTCTTTGCTTTCCTTCGACAAATCCGTCAGCTCTGGAGCGCTGGTCTGCATGCGATAGGCCAGCTCGTACGCGCTGATGCGCGTCTGGATTTCCGGATCACCCACGGCCGCGAGGTGATGCTCGTTGAGATTGCGAACCAAGTCGAGCGATTCGCGCTGCATCTTCGAGTCGATGCCCTTGGGATTGGTCACTGACAAAATGGGATCGCCCTTGGCGCGGAAATTGACGCCCTGGTGCACCGTCGGCAGAAAGCCACAGCTCCACAGCGATGCTCCACCACTGGCGCCAGGCGCGCCGCTGGAAAGGACGACGAAGGCGGGCAGATCGGACGATTCGCTCCCCAGCCCATAGCTGATCCACGAGCCCATGCTCGGCCGGCCCAGCTGCGCGGTGCCGGTGTTCATGAAGATCTGTGCGGGTGCGTGGTTAAATTGCTCGCTGTACATCGAGCGGATGATGCAGATGTCGTCGGCCACCGAGGCGATGTTCGGAAGTATCTCCGAGACTTCCTGCCCCGACTGGCCATGCTTTTTGAACTTGTATCGCGGCGACATCAGCGCGGCGTTGCGCTCGATGAAGGCGTAACGCTGGTCCTTGACGATATGGGCGGGAATCGGCTGGCCGTCATATTTCACCAGCGTCGGCTTGTAGTCGAACATCTCCAATTGGCTGGGGGCGCCGACCATGAACATATAGATCACGTGCTTGGCTTTTGCCTTGAAGACTGGCGGGCGCGGCGCGGTTGGATTCACCAGTTCGGCGGCAGTGGGGGAAGCAAATGCTTTTGAAATGCCGCCACTCAGAAGAGATGCCAGGGCAATCTTGCCGATGCCGACGCCACAATCATTGAAAAACTGGCGGCGAGTGATCTGGCGCAATTGTGCCGCCGACCGTGCGTAATGGGATGGATCAAACGAGCAACTCATGGGTCTATTCCTTGGTGACCGTTTCGTCCAAATTAAGAATGGCGCGGCAGACAGTGGTCCAGGCTGCCAACTCAGGCATATCGATTCCCTTTGGCGCCTTATCCGGATCAGCCACTGCCACCTTCACCGGATCGGCGCCCTTCTGCCGGAATCGCTCCAGCTGGGCGTTATAGAACGATACCACCTGCGACAATTCCTGCGCGTCCGGCTTGCGCGACAATGTCAAACGCACCGCACGCGTGGCCCGGGCCTCTGTTTCTTCGGCCTCGCGCATCACCCGCAGTGCCATCGCCTGGGCGGCCTCGACGAAGACCTGATCGTTCAGCACCGTCAGCGCCTGGAGCGGCGTGTTGGAGCGAATTCGCCGCGCACACACCAGCTCGGAGCTGGGTGCGTCAAACACCGTCAAACCCGGATAGGGGCTGGTTCGCTTGAAGAACGTGTACATGCCGCGGCGATAGCGGTCCTCGCCCGGGCTGGTGACCCACTTGAGCGGCCCGTACGACAGTTCACTGATCCCCGGCGGCTGCGGCGGGAAGACGCTTGGCCCGCCGATTTTCTTGCTCAGCAATCCCGACGCGGTCAGTGCGATGTCGCGGACGATTTCCGCCTCGACGCGCATCCGCGGCCCGCGGGCCAGCAGGATATTGTCGGGATCGCGCTCGCGCAAACTCGGCGTCACCTTTGACGACTGCCGATACGTCGCCGACGTCACGATCAGCCGGTGCATCGCCTTGAGGCTCCATTTCTGGCGCGGAAATTCGGTGGCCAGCCAGTCCAGCAATTCCGGATGCGTCGGCCGCTGGCCCATCACGCCAAAATCTTCAACCGTATAGACAATCCCGCGGCCAAAGTAGTGGCTCCAGATTCGATTCATCACCACGCGGCCAACGAGCGGGTTATTCTCATCCATCAGCCACTTGGCCAGCGTGAGCCGATTTTTTGGCTGACCTTCTGGTAGCGGCGGCAACACGGCCGGCACGCCCGGCTCCACCGCGTCGCGCTGATTGAGGAAATCGCCACGATGGTGCACGCGGGTTGTCCGCGGCACCGCCCGCTCCTGGAGCACCAGCGTCGTCACATATTTCGGCAATGAGTTTTTCAGAGTCGCAATCTGCTTGCGCTGCTGCTCGAGCAGGGGGGTGATCGTGAGGAAGTATTTCTTGAGCTGCTCGAGCTGCGCCGGGCTGCGCTCGTCCTTGGGCGTGATCAGGATCTCTTCAATTTCCCCCGGCACTCCCGCCGCCTCCACGCCGCGCGTGTCGGTCGTCGCCGAAATCCGCACCCGCCCAAGGTTGGCCTGCTGGTGATAATTCTGAAGAATCGAAATCGCCAGCCGCGTGCCATCATCATTGCCAATCGGTGTCTTCAACCGGAACACGGCCACCCGTGGCTTGGCGTCCCGCGCATTGACGATCCAATGCGTGTCGCGCTTGCCGTCGATGGCGAACTGAATCGTCGGAGGCGTGACTGTCTCAGCCGTCGCCTTGTCGAATTCCACGGCGGCCGATGCGTCGGGTTTTCCGATCGGACCAGCATTCACCGCAAACTCGCTGAGGACAAAGCCACCTTCGGTATCGCGTCCCGGCCCGCCTTTTGGCTGATTTTGGTGCGGCAACACTTCCAGCCGCAGCGCGGTGATCGCCTTCATGTCGCTCTGGTATTCCAGCTTGTATTCATCGCGATAATAGTTGTCGCCGCTGAACAGGAGCGAGTTGTCGTTCAGCTTTGTAATCGAGCCGCCGTAGTTGCGTGAGAATTTGGTCGGCTCCAAAACCGTCCACTTCACGCACTTGGGCGCAACCTGCTTTTCCCACGCCTCCATCCGCATCGCCAGCAACTGCCGTCGTTGCTCCTCGACCGGGATATTCGTCGGCGGCACGGGCTGCGGCCGGCCAATGGACAATTTGAATCGCCCAATCTGGTGCGTCGGATATGTCTGCTCGATCGTGAAGGTCAGTTGAACCTTCTTAGCCGCGATGGGCTCTTTCAATTTGAAAACGATCATCCGATTCTCGTTGATCTTCCCCGAGCCATCATCCACCGCCCAACCCGTCTGCGGATTGCCATCGATCGCAGCGGCCGCAGCGAAACCACTCTGCTGCACCGCCGCCTGCGCATCGGCCAGCGCCACGGGCTTCACATCCGCGCCCTCCGCTGCTGTCACACGGAATTCCGTCAGCACGAAATTCCCATTCCCATCCGCGCCGCTCCGGCCTGGGCCGTTCTTCGCCAGCGATGGATGGGTCAGCGCTTCCAGGCGGATGTGCGAGACCTCCTTGGCATCGACCGTTGCCTTCACCATGTAAGTATCTGTCCCCGCGTTCCGCCCACTGGCCAGCAGCGAATTATCCGGCAGCCGGCTGAGAATCGCCCCACCCGTCGATCCAAAATCGACTGGATTGACCACTTCCCAGACGATCGGCTCATCCTGCGCGGGGAATTTGCTCTCCAACTCCGATTCCGCCTGGGCCATCTTGGCCTGAATTTCTGCCCGCCTCCGGGCAATCTCCGCATCCGGCACATCAAAGACCGGCTCATCGGCGTTGTTCAGCAGCCCGAAGAACGAGTAATACTCCTTCTGAGAAAACTGGTCGTATTTATGATCGTGGCAATTGGCGCACTGAAGCGTCAGCCCCAGCAGCGCGGTGGACGTTGTCTGCACGCGATCGACGATCGCCTTATCGCGAAACTCTTCGACGTCGATCCCGCCCTCTTCATTAATCATGGTGTTGCGATGAAAACCCGTCGCGATGCGCTGCTGCGGCGTGGGATTTTCCAGCATGTCGCCCGCAAACTGCTCGATGATGAACTGATCGAAGGGCAAATCGTGATTGAGCGCATTGATCACCCAATCACGATACGCCCAGATGACCCGCGGCGCATCCTTTTCATAGCCGTTGCTGTCGGCATATCTCGCGACGTCCAGCCAGTGGCGGCCCCAGCGCTCGCCATAGTGTGGTGAATCGAGCAATCGATCCACGGCGCGCTCATACGCATCGGGCCGCTCATCGAGCAGAAACGCGCTAACTTCTTCAGGCGAAGGTGGCAGCCCCGTCAGATCCAGGCTCACCCGCTTCAGCAAATGCTCCTTATCCGCCTCGGGTGATGGACTCAGCCCCTCTTTCTCCAGCCTCGCCAAGACAAAATTATCGATGCCGTTCCGCACCCACTTGTCATTCTTCACCTTCGGCAACTCCGCCCGCACCGGCTTGATATACGCCCAGTGCTTTTCAACCTTCACCGAAGCCCGATCTGGCCAGACCGCGCCCTGATCGATCCAAGTCTCGATAATCCTGATCTGCTCTTCGCTCAGCGGATCATGATCCAGCGGCATTCGATCCTCGTCGCCTTCCCCGCGCAGGCGCTTCACGAGGTAACTTGTCTTACCTTTCCCCGGCTCAATTCCCACCCCATTCTTCCCGCCCTTCATCGCCAGTTCTTTGGCGTCCAGCCGTAGCTTGCCTTTCATTTTTTTGGCACTGTGACACTCATTACAGGCGGCCACAAAAATCGGCTGCACATGCTTTTCAAAATCGATTTTTCCATCGGCCGGGAAAGCGATGGGCGGAATCTCGTTCTTGGCCGGTTTGGGCTTGTCCTCTGCAAAGGCAAACCACCCCAGCACCCCGCAAGCGAGCAGAAGCACCGCCAGTTGAATTGTGTTTTTCTGTCTCATCATGAGATGAATTGCCCACCGCAGTTTAACGCCATCGATGTCTTTACTCCAATAACAAGTACAATGTCGGCCACTTTGGCGCTGCCGACTCCACCTATTTTTTCGCGCCGGACGTTTCTGGGCTCAGCTGCCGCCGCCGCCACTGCGGCTCTCCTCCCTCGCTCGATTCCTGCCGCCACGCCTGCCGAGCGGCCCAATATCCTTCTGGTCTTGGCCGACGATCTGGGCATGGAATGCCTCTCGTCCTACGGCGGCACTTCCTACGCCACGCCCAATGTCGATCAACTGGCAAAGAATGGCCTCCGCTTCACCCGCTGCTACAGCAATCCCCTCTGCTCGCCCTCGCGGGTTGCGCTGATGACCGGGCAGTACAACTATCGCAACTACAATGGCTGGGGCGTCTTCGATCCGCAAAAGCAGCGCACATTTGGCCACATGCTCAAAGATGCGGGCTATACGACATCACTCTCCGGCAAGTGGCAGTTCGATAACTTCGAAAAACATCCCAACCACGTCCGGGACTGCGGCTTTGATGAATATTGCGCCTGGACCTGGCACCTGGGCGGGAAGCGCACGCCGCGATACTCCAATCCATCGCTCTGGCAGGACGGAAAGCTGATGGAAGGCGTGCAGGACAAATACGGCCCGGACATCCACAATGATTTCGTCATCGACTTCATCCGCCGCAATCAAAGCAAGCCATTTCTCGCGTATTACCCGATGTCACTCGTCCATGGTCCCTTCGAGCGCACTCCCGATAGCAAAAACGCCGGCCGCAAGCGCGGCCCGCAGTTCTATCCCGACATGGTCGCGTACATGGACAAATTGCTCGGCAAGGTTTTCGGCGTGCTCGATGAATTGAAGCTGCGCGAAAAAACCCTCATCCTCTTCACCGGCGACAACGGCACGCCGCGCCCAATCACCTCCAAAGCCGGCGACAAAACCATCCCCGGTGGCAAAGGCACGATGGCCGACACGGGAAGTCATGTGCCGCTGATTGCTCACTGGCCGGGCGTGACGCCTGTGGGGCAAACCTGTGACGACCTGGTGAACTTCACCGACTTTCTTCCCACCTTTGCCGACGCCACTGGCGCAACGCGGCCGCAGGATCGCCCGATCGACGGCCACTCATTCCTTCCGGCAATCCGCGGCGAAAAAGGGCGCGGCCGCAACTGGTCGCTGATTGAACTGAATGACAAGCGCTTCGTCATGTGCGGAAACTACAAACTTGATCACAACGGCAATCTTTTTGACCTGTCTGAGTCAATGAACGAAAAGCTGGTGGATCCGGCCAATGAATCAAAAGAGGCCGCGGAAATGCGGAAAAACCTGCCCAGACTCCTGAACAGCATTCCTCGCGGCAAAAAAGAATCAGGGAACGTCAACGAGTGATCTATTTGAAGGGATTCTCGTACCAAACCACCGCGTTCAACTCCCGCTCTTCGGTGGTCATCACATCCAAATCTCCATCCCCATCCAGATCGATCAGTTCCACCAGATCAAACTTCTCTCCCTCTTTGCCGCCGATGTCGTGCGCCTCCCACTTTCCGTCCACCTGCTGCTTCATCCACATCACGCCCAGCTTCCCCTTGGCATTCTCACATGAAAAAACCAGATCCTTCTTCCCATCCCCATCAATGTCTCCGACCGCCACGCCCTTGGCCGTCCCTGCCTCTGCTGGAATCGCAATTGACTGACTCTCCCACCGATCCCCGCTTTTGTCTTTTCGCTTGAACCAGACCAACTCCTTCGGCCGCACCGCCGCCACAACATCGCCATCCGCCTGAGTCAAAAACATGACTTCTTTTCCCACCGCTCCAATTGCATGCTCCTTCCATGTCGGATTCTCCAGCCAGTAAACTCCGCTGTGCGCACCACGTCGATCGCTGAACAGGATGTCCAGCTTTCCATCGCCATTCATATCGACCGCCATCAGCGACATGATCCACCCCGCCTCGCGCAGCGGATGCCAGACCCAATCTTCAGCTTTTCGAGGATTCACCGGCGACTCATACCACCCAATCTGCGCCCCCATATTTTTTGCGCCGCATACCAAGTCGATTCCGCGCAACCCATCAATCTGCATCGGCAAACAAAACATCCACTGCTTCCCCGCCGAAGCCGGCAGCGCGACCGTCTCCCATGCCTTTGCGTCCAAGATCTTTTCCCGCCCCGGCGCGAAATGAAAAAAGATGCTCCGCGTCTTGCCTTCGCACGAGCTGACCACATCCACATTCCCATCCCCATCCAGATCCACGAACACCGCATCCTCCGGCGAGCTGACTTTGCCCACCGTCACCGCCGGCCACCTCTCTTTCACCTTTTCCTTGCCAGGATGCGGGTAAACTCGAATCTTCCCACCTTCCTCCCAGCCGCTCGTCACATCCGGCCGGCCATCCCCATTTACATCCGCCAGGCGGACGCCGTCGGCCCCCGCGATGCCATCATCGATGGCGTGCCGGGCCCACGGCCGCCCCTGCGCTGCGCCAACTGAAACGATAACCAATCCCAAAAGTGGCACCCACCGCCATCGCATGAGCTATCTTTATAGTGTCCAGCCCGCTCAACCGCCCGTCCGACAATCGGCTCAAAAAAACTATCTTTTGCCGTGGCGCGCCTATGATCACGGTCGCGGCGGGGGGGTCGTGGCGAGATGTTCTGAATGTAAGTGCTGATGCGGCAGTACCTTGCAATGGGCTGCTGTCGAATGCCGCAGACGAACCTCTTTGCCCGCCCCCTCGTAACAGCCAAGGAGGTCGTCCTCCGCCGACGTCTTGACAGGGGCGTTTGATGATGTTCAAACACTCGCCCCGCACGGGATGGAATGGCTTGGGGCGACTTTCCGGTTTGTCAAGATTAACGGTGCGGCTGTCGATAGACCGCACGTACCAACGGAAGGTTCATTACAGAAACGATGCCAAAGAAAACGGCAAAAGCAGGCAAGAAACTGGTGATCGTCGAATCACCGGCCAAGGCCAAGACGATCAACAAATACCTGGGCAATGATTACGTCGTCAAAGCCTCGATGGGGCACGTGCGCGATCTGCCAAGCAAAGGGATGGGGGTCGATCTTGAGACATTCATTCCGGAATACGAAGTTCTCGAAAGCCGCGGCAAAGTAATTAAGGAGCTGCGGGCACTGGCCAAGACCAGTGATGAAGTTTTTCTGGCGACAGACTTGGACCGCGAAGGCGAGGCCATCGCCTGGCATCTAAAAGAGACGCTGGCGGTTCCCGATTCCAAGGCCCATCGCGTCATCTTCAATGCCATCACCAAGGCGGAAATTCAAAAGGCATTTAAGAACCCGATGTCGATCGACATCAACCGGGTGAATGCACAGCAGGCGCGACGGATTCTGGATCGCATCGTCGGCTACGAGATTTCTCCGCTCCTGTGGCGCAAGGTTGCCCGCGGTCTGAGCGCCGGCCGCGTGCAGAGCGTGGCCGTACGGCTAATCGTGGAACGCGAGCGGGAAATCGAAGCGTTCATCCCCGAAGAAAATTGGAAGATCGCGGGAATTTTCTCCGCCGATGCCGCCAAGGCGCCCAAGCTCGCCGCCGAGTGGCACGATTACATCACCAATACCGAGAACGGCGAGCGCACCAGGGCGGATCGCGATAAATGGCTAAGCGACCATGCTGCATTCGTGGCCGACCTCGTGGAGTTCGCCGGCGAAAAATTCAACGCCTCCGACCGCAACGCTGCACGCAAGGTTGCCGAGTTGCTCGGCTTCAAGCTTGAAAAGGAAGACGTCACCGCCGATCCCGAGGGCAAAGGCCCGGCCGCCGAACTGGTCAAGTTCCAGGGCCAGCTCGCAGGTGCCCTCCCACGCTTCACCATTCGTTCCATCGAGAAAAAGCGCTCCACCAGCAAGCCCCCCGCCCCGTTTATCACCAGCTCGCTGCAGATCGGCGCATCCAGCCGCCTCAGTTTTGGCGCTCAGCGGACGATGCGCCTGGCCCAGACGCTCTACGAGGCCGGACACATTACGTACATGCGTACCGACTCGACCAACCTCTCCGCCGATGCGATCAACATGGCGAGGACGTTTATCGAGTCGGAGTTCGGGTCGAAATACGTCCCGGAGAAGCCCAACACCTACACCTCATCGAACAAGTCCGCCCAGGAAGCTCACGAAGCGATTCGGCCCACCGACGCCTCATTCACGCCCAAGGAAGCTCACGCCAAGCTTGGCCCGGATGAATACAAGGTCTATCAACTGATCTGGTCCCGCTTCATTGCTTGCCAGATGCCGCCGGCCGAATTCGATCAGACTACCGTCTCCATCGCCGCGCCCACCAAGGAAGGCGATGCGATTTTCCGCGCCTCCGGACGCAAGCTGGTATTCGACGGCTTCATGAAAGTGGCCGGCGTCAGCAGCGAAGATCAGCTCCTCCCGGCGCTTTCGGAAAATCAGCAGGTCTATCCAATCCAGATCGACCCCACGCAGCATTTCACCCAGCCGCCCGCGCGTTTCAGCGAAGCCAGCCTGGTGAAAGAACTCGAGAGCCTTGGCATCGGGCGGCCATCGACCTACGCCAGCATCATCCAGACGATCCAGGACCGCGAATACGTCATGCAGCAGAATCGGCGCTTCTACGCCACCATGCTTGGCTCAATCGTCACCGACAAGTTGATCCAGGGCTTCCCGGAGATCATGAACGTGCAGTTCACCGCCGGCATGGAGCTCAAGCTCGACGAGATCGAGGAGAAGCACCTCGATTGGGTGAAGCTGCTCCAGGATTTCTATGGCCCGTTCCACAGCAATGTGGAAGGCGCCCTGGACAAGCTCGATCACGCCGGCGGTACGCCGTCTCCCTACGACTGCCAGAAGTGCGGCCGGCCGATGTGCTATCGCATCAGCAAGAACGGATTTTTCCTCTCCTGCACCGGCTACCCAGCATGCGACGGCACGCAACCCGTCGATCAGCAGGGCAAGCCGCAGATGCGCGAAGTCAGCGATCACAAATGCCCCGAGTGCGGCAAGGAAATGATCAAGCGCAAAGGCCGCTTCGGCCAATTCCTGGGCTGCTCCGGCTATCCTGAGTGCAAGACGATCATCAACCTCGATAAGGAGGGCAAGCCCCTTCCGCCAAAAGCAAAACCTATCCCGACGGCCGTCAAATGCGAAAAATGCGGCGGGCAGATGGTCCTCCGCGACGGTAAGCGCGGCCCGTGGCTTGGCTGTGCGAGCTTCCCCAAGTGCCGCGGCATCAAGACCATGTCCAAGCTCGCCGGCGAAGAGCTCAAGCACGTGGAGTCGCTGATTCCCGCCCTCAAGCAAAGCGCTGCCGACGCGCAGGCTCTGGTCGCCAAGGTAATGGGCACGGCGAATCTCCCCAGCAACGGCGTGCCGCAGAATATTCCCACCGACATCGACTGCGACGAATGCGGCAAGCCCATGATCATCCGCACCGGCCGCCGCGGCCGATTCCTCGGATGCAGCGGCTACCCCAAATGCAAAAATACCGGCGAAGTCCCGGCGAAACTGCTGGAAGAGCTGGGGATCAACGACAACGGCAAGAACGGCAACGGGGCAACCTCGCCGCCGACGACTCCCACCGACGAAGAGTAGGTCCGGCTGTGTCGGACATTCACGTCACAAAGTGATACTATTGGGTTGTGCTGGTTCGCGATTACGATGCACAGCCGCAAAAGCGACCGCCGCTGCTGCCTCACGGTGCATTCTTTGTCTTGGTCTTCAGCATCATCGCTTGCGTTGCTGCGGCGCTTTTGATTCCGCTTGGCGTCGAAGTCTGGGGCCCGCAACGGGCGAACGGAACGGCGCGCCTCGCAGCCACTGCGTTCGGTATGATTGTTCTGGCCATTTCAGTTTTTCTCACGGCGCTGGCTTTTGTCATCTCATCTACCACAAAACCGCTTCGAAAGTGGCAGCGATTGGTGTTGATACTTCCTCCCGCTCTGGCCGTCCTCATGTCCGGCTTCACAGTCGCCGCCGGTATGCAAACGCCGTAGTGCACATGTAGGGTCCGCTTCAACGGACGTCGCGGGGCGTCCGCTGAAGCGGACCCTACATCTGCTCACCCTGCATGAAAGATAAATGAGCGCAGCGTTCCGGGCACAATCCTCCGTTGACTTCCCCCCCCAAATCGCTTGAAGTTTCCCCCATGAGCCGGATTTTGGTTGCGGTCTCCAGCCCGTGGGCGGCGCAGAAGGCGCTGGACCCGATGAGCGACCTGGCCAAGCGTATGGCGGCCGAGGTGCTGGTGGTTCATGTCTCCCGCCCCAGCGCCGGCCAGATGCGCGAGCAGGAACAAGCCGACGGCGAATCCGCTATCAATATCCTTCGCGAGAAGCTCCAGGAACGCGGCGTGACGGTTCAAACTCTGCTGCTTTTCAGCGATGACATCGCCCGCGCGGTGTTGAACACCGCGATCGAGCGGCAGGCTTCGTTGATTGTTCTTGGATTAACCGGCAAAAATGTGTTTGCGAGACTGCTGGCCGGCAACGTGCCCGTGGAGCTCATTAAAGCAACCAAGATCCCGGTGCTTTTACTCCCCCCCGACTGGAACGCCCCGATTTAGCCGCAGCCAATGGGTGTCACGGATGCCACTGCCCCGGCTCTTCGTAGGCGACTTTCTTCATGTACGCGTTGAACGCTTTGTCGATTTCCGGCAATTCCATGCCCAGATAATGCTCCAGCATCGGCCGCACGGCCCGGCGATTCCACGGGGCGATGGCGCGGGAGTGGGATTTGCTCGGGTCATAGACCGTTCCGGCCGCGGTCTCGGCCAGCCACTTCTGCATGGCTGGGCGATACTTTCCATTCTCGCCTTCGTATAGGAACTTGGCGAATGCCCAGCACTGGGCGTAAAAGGCATCGATCCGATCGTTCGACTCGCCAACGATGTCACCAGCGTGCATGGAGATCAGCTTCTCCAGCGGCCAAGTGTCCTTGGCGTCCAGTGCCTTGCGAAGCGTCTGGGCCCGCTGCGTGTTCACCGACAGGTTCCAGCGCGGCAGATGATCCTTCCATGAGATCGTCTCAAACATGCAGGCCAGTCCTTCTTCCAGGAACGGCGGCATGCGGCCTTTGAAATGGCGGCCGGCAAACTGGTGCCAGCCTTCATGAGCGGCCACGGCGAAAGTTCCCTCGCGGCCGATGTAGTAGGCGACGTAGCGGTCGTAGATCGTGTAGCCACCGCTGCGAATCTGAAGATAAATCTTGGCGTCGTTGCCGGCGTATTTCTGCGTGTATTCATCCCACTCGGAGCGCCAGCGGAAGATGAAGCAGTCCATGTGCCGATCGCTCATGGCCACACCGGGGGCGATCTCCTGATACATCGAGAGGGCGCCCTCCATCACCTGCGGCAGGAGATCCAGAACCTCATCTTCTTTGATGGTTGTGTAAACGTGATAGTGCCTGGACTCGAGCAGCTTGGCCTTTTCCTCGCCGAAGGCCCATTGCGTCACCTTGGTGGGCGCAATCTCGGCGGGGCCCTCCCACTTACCCAGTGTCTGCTGGCTGCATCCGATAATCAGCAGCCCGACACCAAATCCCAGGCGCGCAAAGAGCTTCCGCAATTTCACCATAGCAAACCCTTCTTTCCCGATCTGCTCACGTCAATCGCCTGCCCGACCTTGCCCGTTTGTAGTGCAGACTTTCCGGTCTGCATGTGCCGGTTGAAAACCTGCACTACAATGGCAATTGACGTTGCCCGTCATCGGATCACAATGGGCGCGATGCCCGCAATCCGTTTTGACATCATCAGCATCGGCACTCTCAGCCGCAACCGTTTGTGGAATGAGACGCAGGATTTGCGAACCGCTCATTCCACAACAACCCTGATCAGGTCCGGCAACCGGAACATTCTGGTCGATCCCGGCCTGCCTGCGCCCGCACTGGCCGCCCGCCTCAATGAGCGGACCGGCCTGACTCCCGATCGCATCGACACGGTTTTTCTGACCAATTTCCGGCCCGATCACCGCGCCGCCTTGCCAATCTTCGCCAAGGCGAAGATCTACATTCACGAAATCGAACAGCAGGCCGTTTCAGCACATCTCGAGCGGCTTTTAGAAGAAGCGCCGCTCGAAGACCTCGATGCTCGTCAGATCAAAAGCGAGCTCGATCTGCTTGTGAGCCTTAAGCCCGCGCCCGACAAGCTGGCCGATAATCTCGACCTTTTCCCGCTGTTCGGATACACGCCGGGAACCTGCGGCCTGTTGCTCTCGCTGCCGACCAGCACCGTCATGATTGCCAGTGATGCCGTGCCGACAGCGGATCATTTTTCGGCCGGCCAGGTCCTGCCCGAATCCTGGGACATCAAAGCGGCCCAGGAATCGCTGCGTGAAGTTTACGAAATCGCCGACCTGATCATTCCAGGCCACGACAACGTTTTTCAAAATCCACGCGCCAGCGGCATGTAGGCATGGACAGCTGTCCCATCTGTCCATGCTGTGCATTCACCATAGCCTGCGGCTGACTTTTGCTCGCACCGGTTAGCCCTCCGATGCGCAGCACTCCAGATTTAAATTCTCAGGCCAACCTCCTGTCACTGCAACAAAAATTTCGCCCGGACTTCATAAACAAGCTCGTGTTCTGTGGCCAACCTCACATAACTATTACTTTTTCTCCCGCGGCAGGTTCGAGTCAATCGCCTTGACGATCGATTCCTGCAATTGCTTGGCGCGGCCGTTGGCACCGGCGGGGACAGTGTTCATCAAAATCGAAAACGCATACCACTGATTATCGCGCCCCTTGAGATACCCGCTGAGCGCGCTCACGTTGGCGATGTAGCCGGTCTTTGCGATGACGCGGCCGCGCATGTCCCTGAAACGATTGTCCAGAGTCCCGTCCTTGCCGCCCACCGCGAGACTGTTCATGAATTCATCCCGATAGCGCCCAGTGAAATTTGTATGAAGGATCTGCACCATCGCGTGCGCACTCACCCGATCCTCGCGAGACAAGCCGCAACCATCATCCACTTTGAATTCGGTGTCGGCGATCCCAATGCGATTGAGGAAGCCGGTGACCGCCGCGCCGGCTGTTTCCCACGAACCCTGCCCGCCCGAAGCCGCGCCGATGCGCTTGGCCAGGCATTCGGCGTAGAGGTTCACGCTGTCTTTGTTCGCCCGGGCAAGCACGGTCGAGAGCGCGGTTTCATGAACCGCCAGGATGGTAATGCCCTGATTGGCGCTGGCGACCTTGGCCCGCACGGATCGGTCCCGTCCCACCGAACCCGTGAAACGCACCCCACCGGAGGACAATGTCTCGGCCAAAACCGTCGCGGCCATCAGGGCCGGGTCATGAACCGTGATGGAGACAGTGACTTCCGTCGCCGTGCACCCACCGCGAAGTGAAATCTCATTGCTGCCGGGCTGCCGCGTGACGATCACTCCGCCGCGGCCGCCAGTGACGCAGGTGTTGCGGATCGGCGTGTAGCGCGTGGGCGGCGTCATGCGGTAGATCGCATCGCCGCCGGGCGCGCTCTTCACGGCTAAGTCGACCGAGCCTACATTGAAGGTCATCCCGCTGACTTCGGCCGAAAACTTGTTCTGAAACTGCTTGGGATCCCATCGCGGATGCATTGCAGTGGGCTCGAAGATGCTGTCATCCACCAGCACATGGCGGAAAGTTTGCCCCTTGAGCTGCGTGGCCCATTGCTCAAAGACGTTGGTGGCTGAGAGGCCGGATTTTTTCAGCAATTCAGCATCGCCGAAGGTCGGATCCCCATCGCCGACCAATACCAAATCCTCGCCACGCTGAACCAGCATGGTTCTGAATTTGAAATCGCCCCCCAGCAGGTTCAAAGCGGCCGAAGTGGTCAAAACCTTCATGTTGCTGGCCGGCATCAGGAGCTGATGCTCGTTGTGCCGATAGAGCTCGCGTCCCTCCGGCATGGCCGCCACGGCGATGCCGACAGAGGCGTTGCGGAGCAACTCATCGGCGAGGATCGATTGGATGTCTTTTTGGAGATCGGCACGCCCGGCGGACGCGGCAATGGCAAGCAGCACCACCCCCAGCACCAACGAGCGTAAGAATCGTCCGTATCTCATCCTGAGAAACCTGTGCGACCACCATGTCGTCGGACTGTAACTGTGAGTTAACTTATCGCGCTTTTAACCCATAGCAAGCGCTGGCGCAATACCTTCCCGGCCTGTTGTGAGAATTGCATTTCTCTTTGCCTGCACCTGAATCGCATTATACTATTGAAGTTCTGAAAGGACTTACGCAGACATGACGTTGGACACAAAGGAAGCCCCTCCCTCGGCGCACCCTTCCGTTCCGGGCCAAAACGGCGAGCCTCCTATCGAGACGCAAGTCCCAAAAGTTTGGACGATCCGCGATACCGAAACGCTCTACCGCGTTCGCGAGTGGGGGCAGAAATATTTCTCCGTCAACCCCGAAGGGCACGTCGCCGTTCATCCGACGCAGGATCCGGCGGTTCAGATCGACCTCAAGCAGCTCGTCGATGAGCTGCGCGAGCGAGACATTCAGCCGCCGCTGCTGGTGCGCTTCACCGACATCCTCAAGCATCGGGTGGCCCGCATGCACGCCGTCTTCGATCGCGCCATCCGCGAGAATGACTACAAGGGAAGCTATCGCTGCGTCTATCCAATCAAGGTGAATCAGCAGCGCCATGTGGTCGAGGAAATCCTCGGCTTCGGCAAGGAATTTGGCTTTGGCCTTGAAGCCGGCTCCAAGCCCGAGTTGCTCGCCGTCATGGCCCTCGTGGATGACGACCAGACCCCGATCATCTGCAATGGCTTCAAGGATGACGAGTTCATCGAAGCCGTCATCCTCGCCACCAAGATCGGCAAGAACATCATCCCCGTCGTCGAAAAATTCAGCGAGCTAGAGCTCATCGTCAAATACGCCAAGCAGCACAACGTCAAGCCATCCATCGGCGTGCGCGTGAAGCTATCCGCCAAAGGCGCCGGCCGCTGGGAATCCTCCGGCGGCGTGCGCTCCAAATTCGGCCTGTTTGTTTCCGAAGTGACCGAAGCCCTCGACTTCCTCCGCCGCCACGGCATGGGCGACTGCCTCAACCTCCTTCACTTCCACCTCGGCTCGCAGATCAACAACATCCACAACATCAAAAACGCCATCATCGAGCTCACCCGCGTTTATACCGAGCTTCAACGCCTCGGCGCCGGCCTCCAATACGTCGATGTCGGCGGCGGCCTGGGTGTCGATTACGACGGCTCCAAGACCAACTTCGAATCCTCGATCAACTACGGCCTCCAGGAATACGCCAACGACATCGTCTTCCACATCAAGGAAATCTGCGATCAGGCCGGCGTGATGCACCCCACGATCATCAGCGAGTCCGGCCGGGCCATGGTGGCCTACCACTCGGTCCTCGTCTTCAACGTCCTGGGTTGGTCCGGCTTCGCCCGATTTGAAATTCCCGCCGATCTAACCCCTGAGCAGCGCGCGGAACTTCCTGCGCCGGTCGTGAATCTCTTTGACACGTTCCGCGGCATCAATGAGCACAACTACGCCGAGTATTACCACGATGCCCAGATGGCCAAGGATGCGGTGCTGAATTTGTTCAACCTCGGCTACTGCTCGCTGGAAAACCGCTCCCTCGCCGAGCGCCTCTTCTTTGGCATCTGCTCCAAGGTGCTCAATATCGTCCGCAAGATGGAATATGTCCCCGAAGAATTCGCGGGCCTGGAGGCGATGCTTTCCGACACGTATTTCTGCAATTACTCGATTTTCCAATCCATGCCCGACTCCTGGGCGATCGATCAGCTCTTCCCCATCATGCCCATCCATCGTCTCGACGAAGAGCCGACCTGCCGCGGCATCCTGGCCGATATTACCTGCGACTCTGACGGCAAGGTCGATCGCTTCATCGACCGCCGCGATGTGAAATCAGTGCTGGAATTGCACCCCTACGACGGCCGCGACTACTACCTGGCCGCCTTCCTGGTCGGCGCCTATCAGGAAATCCTCGGCGACTTGCACAACCTCTTGGGCGACACCAACGCCGTCCACGTAAGCGTCGACGAAACCGGCCGCTTCTCCATCGACGAGGTCGTCGAAGGCGACACCGTCCGCGAAGTGCTTCAATACGTCCAATTCTCCGCCGATGAGCTGATGCGAACCATGCGCAAGCGCGTCGAAAAAGCCCTCCGCGATCAAAAACTCACCACCGAAGAATCCCGCGTCCTCCTGCGGTTTTACGAGCAAGGGTTGGAAGGTTACACCTACCTCGAATAGCAGCCGCCTCGCACTTTTTGGATTTTGTCTAGAGCAACTTTTGCCGACATGTTAGAATCCTGCCTCGTCGATTCCCCGAGGCACCTATGCTGCGGCAGATGTGCTATTTTACTGGTCGCGTTCAAGGGGTCGGTTTCCGCTACACCGTCCAAAATCTGGCCCTGCAATACAATGTCGGCGGCTACGTGCGAAACATGGCCGACGGGCGGGTGGAATTGGTGATGGAAGGTCCAGAAGGCGAGATGAACGGTCTGGTGGACGACATCAGGCAGAAAATGAACGGCTACATTAAAAGGGTGGATAAGTCGGCGGCCCCGGCGACGGGTGAATTCAAGCAGTTCTTCGTCAAACACTGAGTCCATTGTGGTGCAGGCTTCAGCCTGCCATCAAATGAGCAGGCTAAAGCCTGCACCACAACGTCCCCTTTGCCGTCCGACTTTTGCCCGTATACCATTGCCCCCTCGCATTATGTACCGCACCCTGGTCATCCTCCGTCACACGTTCCTCGAGGCCGTCGTCCAGCCCATCTATCCGCTGCTCCTGGCCCTTGGCGCGGCCATCATGCTGATCTTCGGGCTGCTGCCGTTCTTCACGCTCAGTGAAGACACGGTGATGTTCAAATCCGTCTGTCTCGACATCATCCTGTTGCTCGTTCTAATCACCACCCTGTTTGCCACCAGCAAATCGATCTTCGAAGAAATTGAAGACCGCACCATGCTCACCCTGATGAGCAAGCCGCTCAAAAAGTGGGAGGTGCTGCTGGGCAAATACCTGGGGATCGTGCTGGCGGGGGGGATGGCCACGGCGATCCTTGGCTGTGTCATCATCATCGCCACCTGGTGGCGAATCCCCGGCGATTACCTGATCAATGTCAACACGCTTGACGATCGCGATTTGAAACTGCTGGCCAGCTACCGCGCGATGCACATCGCGGGGCTGATTCCAGCGCTGGTTCTCAAGTGGCTGCAAATCAGCGTGCTCGCCGCCGTCAGCGTGGCCATCTCCACGCGCGTGTCACTGGTGGTCAACCTGCCGGTGGTAATTTTCATCTACATCGCCGGCAACCTGACGCGGTTTTTGTTCCCGCTGCAAGGGCAGGGTTTTGGCACGCACGTGCTGGCGTGGGTGCTCAGCACGATTCTTCCGTACCTCGAGATTTTCGATCTCAACAACGCCACCGTTTACCAGAAGATCGCCGTGTCCGGATTCGCCAACGATCCGATGGCTGTCCACCTGAGCACGATCTGGAAATACGTGGCGTTCGCGTTTGCATATGCGGTGGTATACGTGTTCTTCGCCCTCGTCGCCGGCCTGCTGCTTTTCGAAAATCGCGAGCTGGGCGGCGCAGAAGGTTAACTAAAGCTTGAAACTTAAAACTTGAAGCAAGTAAGCCTCATGCGATTCGATGAACTATCGATGCACATTGTGGATCCCTCCACAGCGCCGTCCAGGCACGCTTAGTGGTTTCACGTTTTAAGTTTTAAGTTTTAGCTACATCTGCACACTCCTCCCCGTCCCACTGCTCTTATAAATCGCTTCCACCATCTGCATCAGCGCTATCCCCTCAGCTCCTCCCGGCGCTGCCGTGGCCCGGCCGGCGATGCAATCTTTAAAATGCCGCATCAGTGCGGTGTGATGGATGGTTTTCGGCGGCTTGAGCGGGTTTTCCCTGCACTCGCCCTTGTGATCGAACTCGCGATAGAGCACTGCTCCTTGCGGCGTGTAAACTTCAATCGCCCCCTGGGCGCCATGCAGCCGGCAGGCCGTACCGTTTTGCTGCGGCGCCTGATTCAACGCCCAGCTGGCCGCCAATTCCAGTGACTTGCCACCTTCGAAACGCACCATCGCAAACGCCGCGTCATCGACGTCATAAGCATTCGACCTCGCCAACTCTCCAAATCGGCTGTGCGCTGCGCCAAAAGCGCTTAGTGGCCGGGGCTGCCCCAGCAAATACCACCCCAGGTCGAGCATGTGAAACCCCACATCCATCAGTGCCCCGCCCCCTGATTTTTCCTTCTGCGTAAACCACCCGGTGCCCAGTGGAATCCCCCGCGTGCGCGTCCAGGCGGCGCGAACGTGGTACACATCGCCGACAAAGCCCTTCGCTACCGCCGCCTTTGCCGCCTGCTCATGCGGTCCAAAGCGCCGCTGCAGCGAATAAAGCAGTACCTTCGCATTTTTTTTCGCCGCCGCATCCATCCGCCGCGCCTCGGCAGCGCTGATAGCGGGCGGCTTCTCACAGAGCACATGCTTCCCCGCCCGCAGCGCCGCCAGCGCCACTGGCGCGTGCATATGATTGGGCAGAGCGATGCTCACCGCGTCGATTTCTTTGTCCTTCAGGAGGTCCTTGCCATCGGAATATTCGCGGGCGATCTGAAATTCAGCCATGAGCTTTTTGCGACGCTCTGGGATCAAGTCGGCCACCGCCACAACCTTGAATCCCCCCGCTCCCAGATATCCGCGTGCGTGGGCCGCCCCCGGCCAGCCGCAGCCAATGATTCCCACGCGAGTTTGTTCACCCATGGCACTCCTTTGCGCTTCAAAGTCCTCGACGTGTTATACGGATGCAAAATGCAAAAGCAAAATCAGCTCCGCCAGCGGCAAATGATGTGCGGTTATAGGAGTTTGACGACCCAAATGCCGAAATAGAAACAGGTGAAGTGAGTGGCTAAACCGCCCAGCGCCGCGGCTCACTCATTTTGCGCTACGTCGGCCGATATAAGTGGCTAGGATTAAGTCAGATGGCGAAAAGTTCCAAAGGTGATTTCCTTGAAGAAGTGGCCGCGATCATTCGCGGAAAATTCCCACTGGTGAAGCTCGAGAAAAACGAGGCCGACTTCGCGCTGGCGATCAACGGCCACTGGGTGGCGATGGAAAACCTCTATCGCATCAGCGCTGAGAATAAAAATTCGCTGCAGCGGCATGTGGAGCGCTGGATTGTTGAATTGCTCCGCGCCGCCGAGGGCACGCCCGACCAGCGGGGCACTTTTGATGAGCTCAAGGAGCGCATCATGCCCGTGGTCATCTCTGCCGGCCGCCGCGACGTGGCCGGCAAGCAGATGATTCAGCAGCAGATTCTCGAGGGCTTGTTTGTCGGCTACGCCATCGATTCAAAACACACCATCTCCTACATCCCGCAGGAGCTGTTCGATAGCTGGAAGATCTCCATCGACGACCTGCACGAGGTGGCGCTGGAAAACTTGGTGACCAAAAGCGCCGTCCTCCAGGCCCAGGCCGTCCCCGATGATCATGGGAACGTGAACCTGGTGCTGATTCAGACGCTCGATGGCTACGACGCCAGCCGGATTTTACTGCCAGGCTTGCACGAGCACCTCCGCGAGCACCTGGGCACGCCTTTCCTGGCCGGCATCCCCAACCGCGACATCCTCGTTTGCTTCCGCAACGATCCGGAAACATTGGACCGCCTGGCCAAGCAGATCAAGGACGATTTCAAAGCCATGCCGCACCAGGTGACCGATCAGGTCTTCCTGATCACGTCCGATGGGATCGCGGTATTTAAGGGCTGATGCACGTCAGCCGATCGCTGGTCGCGCTGTCAGCCCAGCCAGAGATGCATCCCCAACAAGTATCAATAGCAGGTTGCCGCTCCGGCAATCCCCTCACCTTCTCCGCACCAGCAACACCATCATCATCGTCCCGACATACAACATGGACGGTTCCGGCACACCATACAACTCAAACGACAGGTCTTTCGAAGACTGCGCGATGTACGCCGGCCCATCCCAATCGGCCAGGTAATTCTTCGGCGACAGGTTGGTCTGGTTCACAATGAACCGGCCGGGTCCGGGAAAGAGATGATCCGTCAATTGCAGATCTCCTCCCACCGCATCGTCCTGAAAATGCCAGATGGGTGGGATTTCCGGAATGGGAGAGAAAGTGCCAAATTCGCCCGGTGTCACCGCCAGCGGAGTGGGCGCCAGCAGATCCTGGATTGTGTAATCGCGATTGTGCCAGCCCCATTGGAACTTGGGCACTCCGGGAGGAAGCTGCTCGGTCAGCGCGACGATCTTCACCCAGTAGACCGTGTTCGCAGCAGCGACAAACGGCGTGGAAAGCTCGGCGTTGTATTCGAAAAGAGGCGTCTGCTGCGGCGGACCACCTTTCGGACGAATCAGCTTCTCCTGGAACGTTCCCGAAGCCGGCGCGAGTGCTCCGGCCGTGACGATCTGCGAAAGCAGCGCCGTTCCCGGCAGACTCGGCGCGCCAGTTGGGCTCTGCGGAAAGTCAGACTCGAACGAGATCAAAAATTTCTGCACGCTCTCGCTGGAGATATTGGACAGATATCCGCCCCAGAACTTCACGTGCGTAACCGACTTGCTCGATTTGAACGCGAAATCATCCGCCATGAATGAGCCGCCATACAAATCAAATGGCGCAGCGATGGGGATCTGTACAGCAGTGCTCACTTCATCGTGGCCGAAGAATGTCTGGCCAAAAACGCCGGTCTGCACCATCGGCTGCTGTGTGAAGAGCAAATTCTCCCCAGGCAAAGGATCGGCCAGTGCAGCGGCGACGAAAACCATGGTCAGCGCAATGCCACGCGAGATCGTTGTCCCTGTTTTCATGAGTGCCTCCAGGCGTGGAATGGTGAACCTATAGAATAATTCCCGCTGCGGGCGGACTCAAGCATGCATGCCTACAATGTTCGCTTCGGAGAAGGATGGAAAAACTTTCGCACCAACCAACTGCCCTTAAGCCGGCCATGGGCGCAGGCCAGTGGGCCATTTTGCTCTTCCTCTCGCTGCTATGGGGAACATCGTTCTTCTTTCAGAAGACAATCCTTTTGCAGCTTCATCCCTTCACGATGGTTTTTGGCCGACTCGGCCTGGCGGCCCTGGCGCTCTACCTGGTGATGCTCACCGCCGGCTATCGAATATCGTCGGTGCGCGGTTGCTGGAGCGGAATGATCGTCATGGCCGCCATGAACAACGCCATTCCATTCTGCCTCTTCGCCTGGAGCCAGACGCGCATCACCAGTGGCCTGGCGGCGATTTTCAATGCCACCGCGCCATTGTTTACCGTCGTGGCCGCACACCTTCTCACGAGCGATGAGCGCCTGACGCCGCGCAAAATTATTGGCGTGATTTGCGGAATCGCGGGGGTGATCTTCATCATTGGGCCCGGGGTGCTGGGCGGCGCGCGCGGCAGCGTCATGGGCCAATTGGCCTGTCTCATCGCCGCCAGTTGTTATTCACTGGCCGCCATCTACTCGCGACGATTCCGCCAGATCCCCGCGATCGTGCTGGCCGCAGTTCAGGCCGCCATCGCGGCGCTCATGGTGCTTCCTATGGCTTTGCTGACGGAACATCCATGGACACTGCCGATGCCCACCCTGAAGACATGGTCTGCTCTCCTCGCACTGGGCCTGTTGAGCACAGGCCTGGCCTACGCAATCTATTTCCGTCTTCTCGCCCGCGTTGGCGCAACCAACACGGTCCTGGTGACTTTCCTGATCCCAGTCACCGCGTTGCTGCTAGGTAAATTCAGACTTCACGAGACACTGGAATTAAGGCAAATCGGCGGAATGGCCTGTATCTTTTTAGGCTTGCTGATTATTGACGGACGAATTGTCAGAGCGATCGCCGCCCGACAACAGGCTCGCGAAATGGAGAAGGTTCCCGCGTAGAGTTATTGCCCTTCACCCATCGAAACACAGATCAGTTCCTTATCATTCCGCCAGTACACGCACTTGTTCGCAAACGCCGGATGCGACCAGATCACCGGCCGATTGGCATCCGGATTCGTCGGTGCAATCACGTGTGCGCGGCTGATCTCCTCATAACCCTTCGGGCTCATGTTGGCGATGATCAGGTCCCCCTGGTCGTTGGCCAGGATGAATCGATCCCCCTGTTGAATCACAAACGCCGTCGCCCAGCGCAGCTTTTCGCCCTCTGTTGTCGCCTTAAATGTCTCCCAGAGCCGATCTCCATTCTCGGCCTTAAGGCATCGAAGCTGACCATAGATTTCCACCCCGTAAACGTACCCATCCTTCAGCGCCGGCGATGGAATCAGCATGTGAATTGCATCAGTGGTGTTCTCGGTCCGCCCGCCGCGATGCCACAGGCGCTTGGCCCGCGGCGAGTCGGCGTCAAACTGCATCATTGTCGCCCCTTCATACGCACTGGAGATGAAAAGCATGTTTCCCATCTTCATCGGTGTCGCGATGCTCAGGCCCATCTTTGACTCGCGCTTCTCCGACCAATACTCCTTCCCATTCTCCGGATCGAGCGACACCAGCGCCGCCGGATGCCAGATGATCAGCTGCCGCTTGCCACCAGCCTCGTAAATCACCGGCGGTGCATAGCCCGGCTCCTTTCCGCTGAGATTCTTCCAGATGATCTCGCCGTTGTTCTTGTTGAACGCGATGGCGATGTTGTTGGCGCTGCCGATGCAGATCAGCTTGTCGCCATCGATCATCGGACTGGATGAATAGCCCCACATCGGCGTCTGCGAGCCGTCGTCGTTGAACTTTTTTGACCAGACCAGATCACCGTTGTCGGTTTTATAGCAGCGGACATCTCCCTCGCCGCCGACCGTATAAACTTTGCCATCCGAGACGCACGGCGTCGCCCGCGGCCCAAGGGCGTAGCTCATCGTGTAGTCAACGGGATATTCCTTCCGCCAGATGACCGAGCCATCCGCCACATTGATGCAGAAAACCCGCTCCAGCCCCGGATATTTACCGCGCTGAAACGGATCACCTGGTTTGGCGTCGCCGGCCACGCGATCGGTAACATATACGCGCCCGTCGGCCACGGCCGGCCCTGCATAGCCCGCTGCTATTGGCGCGCGCCACAGGACCTTCGCGCCGCCCTGCGGGAATTTCTCAATGATCCCTTTTTCCCGCCAGATCCCGTCGCGCTTGGGCCCGAGCCATTGCGGCCAATCATCGGCCCTGACCATTGCGCAGACTGACAGAATCAACCCGAGCCCCACAATTTTCATTTTCATACGCTAATTCCCTTAATGGCCTGCATACCGATGTCTTTGCGGTAGTGAATTCCATCAAAATGGATCTGGGACATGGCTTGATAAGCCTTCTTCTGTGCGTCGGCCAACGTCTTTCCAATCGCGGTGACGCCAAGAACTCTTCCTCCGGTGGTCACGACTTTTCCATCCTTCAGCGCTGTCCCCGCGTGAAATACTTTCACATCCATCATCGCGTCGGCTTTGTCTATTCCATTGATCGGCAGGCCGCTTTTGAACGATCCGGGATAGCCTCCGCTGGCCGCCACCACACAGATTGCCGGCCGCGGATCCCATTTCAGATCGACCTTGCTCAACCGGCCCTCGGCTGTCGCCAGCAGCACCTCGGCCAAGTCGCTCTTGAGCCTCATCATCAGCGGCTGTGTCTCCGGGTCGCCGAATCTGCAATTAAATTCCAGCACCTTTGGCCCATTGGGCGTGATCATCAGTCCCGCATACAGCACACCGGTGTATTCAATCCCGTCGCGCTTCAGCCCATCGACCGCCGGCACCAATATCTGCCGCTCAATCTGCGCCAACATCGACGAGGTGATCAATGGCGTCGGAGAATACGCGCCCATTCCGCCCGTCATCGGGCCGGTGTCGCCATCCTCCACCGTCTTGTGGTCCTGCGCCGACTCCAGCACATAGATCGACGAACGATCCACCAGTGCCAGGATCGACACCTCCGGCCCGCTCAGCTTCTCTTCTATCACGACTCGTGCGCCCGCGTCACCAAACACCTTCTTCCGCATGATCTGGTCGACCGCCTCCAGCGCATCCTGCGGCCGGTAGCAGACGGTGACGCCCTTTCCTTTGGCGAGCCCCGCCGCCTTGACCACGCATCCGGTATCGTGCACTCGAATGTACTCGTCGGCCGCGTCCGCATCCGTGAAGGTCCGCGCTTCGGCCGTCGGAATTGCCTGGTGCCGCATCAGCTCCTTGGCGAACCACTTGTCCGCTTCGACCTGCGCCGCCTCTTTGGTCGGGCCGAAAACCGGAATCTCCAACCCCTTTACAAAATCGGCCAAGCCCGCTGCCAGCGGGTCCTCCGGGCCGATCACCACAAAATCGATGCCCGCCTTCTTGATGAACTTCTCGACTTCTTTAAATTTCAGAGGATCGATCGCCACATTCTCCGCCACCTGGGCCGTGCCGGCGTTTCCCAGCGCAACAAAAAGCTCCGTCACTCGCGGCGACTCGGCCAACTTCCAGGCCATCGCGTGCTCGCGCCCTCCGGAACCGATGAGCAGAACTTTCATGCGTGCGGAGTCTACTCTGTCGCGCACGTGAAATAAAAGCCTTGTGAAAAGCACATCCACTCGGGCATTTGCTTTGCACGCTCCACTTCTCGGCAATCAAAGGAGCCCATAAAATGTCCCCGAAACTTAAATCCATCGATCAACAAGTCATCGTCATCACCGGCGCCTCCAGCGGCATTGGGCTGGCCACCGCTCAGCTCGCTGCGCAGCAGGGGGCCGCAGTCGTCCTTGCGGCGCGAAGTTCACAGACACTGGAAGACCTCGCCTCCTACATCAACTCCAACGGCGGGCGGGCCCACGCGGTCATGGCCGATGTGGCCGATCGGCAGCATCTTCAAGTTGTCGCGGAAGAAGCCATCAGTCAATTTGGCCGCATCGATACATGGGTGAACAATGCAGGCCTGTCGATTTATGGCCGATTGGACGAAGTCTCCGAGGAAGATAGTCGACGACTCTTCGACATCAATTTCTGGGGCGTGGTCAACGGCTCCTTGGTGGCGCTGCCTTATCTCAAGCAGAACGGCGGCGCGCTGATCAACGTTGGCAGCGAGGTCTCCGAAGCCGTTGTGCCGTTGCTGGGGATGTATTCGGCAACCAAGCATGCCGTCAAAGGATTCACAGACGCGCTGCGCATTGAAATCGAAGAGATCGACAAAGCCCCCGTGTCGATCACCCTCATTCAGCCTACAGCGACCAATACGCCTTTCCCGCACCACGCGAAGAACTACATGGACAAGGAGCCGTCGCTTCCCAGCCCGACGATCGATCCGCGAAAAGTGGCGGAGGCGATCCTGTCGGCCGCACAGAAACCGCAGCCGGCGGTGAAGGTTGGCGCGATGTCCAAGATGAACACATTCATCGCCAAAGCCGCTCCGGGCCTGGGTGAGTGGCTGGCGAGCAAACAAGCCTCGAGCTTCAAAGGCAACGAGCCACCGCGAAACCCGGACGGTGCGCTTTACTGCCCCGCCGAAAGCACCGGCGACAGCGGCCGAATTCACGGTGAGGCTACAACAGCCTGAATAGCTGTTGTTTGCGTTCATGGCCAATTAGACTATGCCCGGACACTTCGCCTCCCGGGGAGGTTGGGTCATGGGCAAAGCAGGGCAAATGCACGCGCGCGGTCCTGTCTGCGCGTCATTCATCATCGCCTTCGTCTGCGCTGCATCGCTCGCCTCTCCCAAATCGTCGCAGCTAATCGACCAGGGTTTGAGCGAATTGGAAAAGGGCCGCGCCGAGATCGCGCTGAAATTGTTCACCGACGCTACCCGCGAGGATCCAACCGATGCCGAGGCCGCCTTCTTCGCGGGCGTCGCGTCCAATCGCCTCGGCCGCGCACAGGAGGCGCTGGCGCAACTGTCGAAGGCCAGGCAATTGGGCTCCGATCATCCAGATTTGCTCTTTGAAACCGGCTGGAGTCTGCTGACTTTGCGGCGATGGGATGAGGCGATCGATCAACTGCACAAGTATGAAGCGCAGCATCCCGCGCGTGGCCAGACCGCCGAATTCCTTGGCCGGGCTTATGTAGCACTGGGCAAGTACAAAGAAGCCGACGCCGCCTTCGCCGAGGTCCTGAAGCGTGACCCCGATTTGCTGCCGACGGTGTCGGTGTATCGGGCCCTGCTGCGGCAGCGGCAGGGGGACGAAGCGGCGGCGCGTGATGAGGTTGCCACGCTGCTGGGTGCTGTTCCCGACTTACGATTGACGCAATTGATCGGCAGTCAGCTTCCGCACGCCGCACCGTATGCCAGCAGTAGCGACTGGTTTTTCGCCGTTGGCACGGCCCTTGGTTACAACTCCAACGTCCGCGGCGCCAAATTCTTCAACCTGAACGCTGACGTCCCCCGGCTCGTCCGCAACTCGCCCTTCACCCGCGCCACGGTGGACACCAGCTATGCGCTCGTTAATGACTCTTCAGAGCGCCTCACCGTCGGCTACGACCTGCTGGCCGACTTTTATTTCCGGCAAGAGACCGATCCCGACATCGTCGATCAGACCGTCTTTTTGGAATATTGGCGGGCCCTGGGTGATCGCTTCACGACTACTCTTCGCATCTGGGACAACGACACATTCGTTGGCGAGGAGCGTCTCCGCAATCAGGCTGCGGCCCAGGCCAGTCTTGCCTCGCGCATCGATGAGGTTCTTTTCATCGAAGGGTCCTACCGCTATGCTTTTGACGATTATTTCATTAAACCGTCTCCCGGTCTTAATCCGCAAACTGCCACGAGGATCAATCAGGATGCTCAGATGCACACTCTGACGCTCGCAGCTGAGCTACCTATCCGCCAACTGAGCTCGCGCCTGCGCGGCGGATATTTCCACTCCTGGAATTTCGCCCGCGGCGACGATTTTGATTATCACGGCGATGGCTTTTTCACCGGAGTTTTCAGCTCGTTGCCGTGGAGGCTGACCGCGGAGGCCTTTTATGTGCACACACAGGATCGATACGAAGACCCCAACAGCAGTGTAATTATCACTTCTCCGGGCCAGGTGCGTCCCAAGCGCCGCGACGACATCGATTCATTAACCCTTCGCCTCACCCGCCCGTTGAACAGGCACCTGAATATCTACCTCGAATACAACTTTAATCATGACCACTCCAATCTTCGTGGGTATGATTATGAGCAGCACATCACCAGCGGCGGCTTGATTTGGCAATTTTGAAAGGGGTGCATCTCATGAGAACTCTTTCATTGGCTCTGATCCTGGTGGTGATTTGTTCCTCCACCGCATTCGCGCGAGACGTGGTTTTGTATGTCGTCACCGACAATCACCCCACCGGCGGACCCGGAAAGACCAACCACCAGTTCACTTTTCAAAAGGGTGATCCCAGGTTCCAGGTCAAAGGCCCGGGCAAGTGCGGTGATCTATATCTGGGTGGGTTCGCCTTCGGGCATCCCAGCCCGCACAGAGACGATCCCAGCGCCGTATGCGGACATGGATATGTGCTGCATCTGACTTTTGCGCGAACCGGTCCTTCACCAGTTTCAATCCTGCCGATCCAGGCTCCGATGCCCCTTGAAGAGAACGCAACCACCGCGGCTGACGCTGCAAAAGTCATCCGCGAGCTGCTTCCGCGTCTGGACAAATCAGATGGGGACAGGCTTCCGGAGGTGGTTCACCTGCGAGATGTAATTCGCACCATCGACGTTTTAAACGGTGTTAAGGCAATACCCAAACGCCAGGTCCGCAATTAGCGCGAAGGTCTCGTGGCCGCCGGACGGGATGCCGGGGATTTCTGGGACTGCGCGATCTCCAGTTGCTTGCGGGATGCCAGAATCACCGGATCATCTGGCGGAAGTTGCTTGATTCGTGCAGCCAGGGTTTGTTGATAGATCGCCGCTGCCTCCTGCCAACGATGATCTTTAGTCAGTGCCCATGCCTGATAATCGAGCAGGTTCAGGGTTCCCAGACTCTCCCCGCCCCAGTTCTCCCCGTGCACCCGCGCTGCTTCCTTGAACGCCAAAGCGGCTTCTGCCCATCGACCCTGTCCCGCCAGCGACGCTGCGAGGTTCTTGCGGATGATTACGTTGAATGGGTGGCTGGCGCCCCGCGAGCGGATGCTGGCTGGAAGGATATCTTCGTAAATTTCCTGCGCCTCTGCAAAACCGCCCTCTTTATCGTCCTTCATCATCAACGTGACGGCCAGGTCATTCAACCAGATCACCAGGTCCGGATGCTCCTCGGTCGCCGGACCCAGTGGCGACGACCAGCCCAACTCACGAAGCGCTTCTGCCAGTGCGTCTCGATACATTTCCTCGGCGTCGTTTGGCCTGCCCATTGCGGCGAGCACTGAAGCTCGATCGTGTTTCGACTCTATTGTCTGTCGATGCTTGCGTCCCAATGTTTTGCGCCGAGCCTCCAATGTCTCCTGGCTCAGCCGATTTGCTTCTTGGAGCCTCGGGCCATCCCCAAGTCGCAGGACCAGGACCAGCGCTGCCTTTGCTTCGAGAGTGACCTGGTCAGTTGCACCCCAGTTGTTTTGACATTGATCGACCGTGTTGCGCAATAGCTTCTCCGCTTCCTCGATGGCGTGAGGCTGATCCCCCAGCAGGCCCTTATCCTCCAGCACCTGTGCCAAAGCGATGGCTGACCTGAGCGTCTGGCGATGCGCCTCTCCCCATTTGTCGATTTTGGCGGCAAGAATCTCTTCGCAAATAACCTGTGCCTCCCGGAATTTGCCCCGCTCACGGCAAATCTGCGCCAGGCGCTCCTTGACGGCCAGCGTCCGTGCATCGCTTAGACCCAGTTGTTTTTGGCGAAGTGTTGAGGCTGTCCTGAATTGTTCTTCGGCTGGTTCCAACTGGCCGAAGGTGAACAAGACATTTGCGAGCTTCTCCGCCAACTCGGCCTGCATCAGCGGTTCACCAGCGAATCGTTGCGAGAGCACCCGGGCCTGTTGCATCAACTGTGGTGTGGGGTCGACGCTGTTTTTGTTGGAGGGAGTAATGGCTTGCAGTAGCGACTGTGTAAAGTCGTTCATCAATTTTCTATTGGTCGCTTCCCGCCGAAATCTCGCTTCACCTACGGCCGCGATGCCGAGGAAAACAGCAATCAATAGACTCCCAACCAAAACCGCAACGCGGCGCCGCCTGACCCATTTGCGAAAAGAGTAAAGAATTGAATTGGACACCGCGATCAGCGGCTCTTTTCGCTGATAATGAACGATTTCAGATCCCAGTTCACCAGCCGTTGCATATCGCGCTTCCGGATCGTGACTCAGCGCCTTGAGCAGCATGGCACAGAGTTCAGCGCTGAGCCGGGGGCAGACCTTTTTCGGAGGGCGAACTTCCTGGGTCGCTATTCGATGCAACACCTCGCCAATCGAGCCATCCAGCCGGTGGGGAGGTTCTCCAGTAAGCAGGTGGTAGAGAATTTTTCCCAGGCTGTAGACGTCAGTGCGCGTGTCGATGCGTTCGAGCCGCCCAGCCGCCTGTTCCGGTGACATCCACGAAGGTGTGCCCGGCGCCGACCCATTTTCGGTCAGACCCTCCGGCCGCGAGCTGGTCAGCCGTGCCAGGCCAAAATCCAGCACGTGCGGCTGGCCATCCTCGCTGACAAGAATATTGGCGGGCTTGATGTCGCAGTGAATCACTCCTCGAACATGCGCATGCTGCACCGCAGCGCACACTAGCCGCATCAGCTCGAGAATCTCCATTTGCGTGCACTTGTGCTTTTTCACATACTCATCGAGCGCCAGCCCCTCGATCATCTCCATCGCGTAGAAATAATCGCCCTGGTGGACGCCGCTGTCATAGATGCGGGCAATATTGGGATGCTGGAGCTGGGCCGACAGCTCCACCTCGCGGATGAATCGCTCCCGTCCCGCCGCCGTCAGGTGCTGGGTACCCAGGATTTTGATGGCCACCGTGCGCTTCGTCCCCAGTTGCTTCGCTGGCCATACTGTCCCCATGCCCCCGCGTTTGGGAGGCCCGATGATCATGTAGCCCGACAGGCTGGGCGGCAGTCCCGGCGGAGTGCGCGCCGTCCCGTGTCCATCTTCGATCGGCTCGGTCAACTGGTCGGCAAAGATTGTATCGGGGAGCAATTCGCTCACTGTCGCCGCGGCGGCGCCCGGTGTGCATTGAGGGCAGAAGCCGCCGGTGGCTTGCGGCCCAAGTTCAGTTCCACAGGCGGGACATTGTGTGACATTGGCCATCGCCTGCCCTATCTCTGAGCACTTTCGCTCAGACCCAGCATCGACCCGCCGGCGGTAGCGTGGATGAAAACTCGGGGATCTTCTGGCCACTCGCCAGGGTAAACTCGCCAACGTAAATTAACGGAGCTTTGAAAAGCGGACATGCGACGGTCTCGCGGGTATCGCCGGCGTAGATGATCCCGGCGACCGTGCTATCCGGCTCGCGGATCAGTGCTGCACCCGAGTCTGAATCGGTGGCCATGGCACTGAGCAGGATCTGCCCATCGAAGTATGCAATCTTTCCGTTGTCGTACAGGGTGGCGCTTTTGCCGAAACCATTGATGTATCCCCGCTGGCAGACCGGAGAACCCGCCCCGATTTTCTTGTAGCTGTTGGCCGCGGTGGGATCCATCGCGAGATTCATCGGGTAGGCCCATTCGGTTCCGCTGCCACAAGGCCTCAGTTTGCTCGAGTCGATGTCGCTGCCGCTGTTGTATTCCGCCATGGCGATGTCCCACAGGTTAAATACGCTGTTATCCCAGGAGATCGGCATGTAGGAGTGCAGCTTGGCGAGCGGTGAGCCGCCCAGAAAAATAGTAGGCGCATTGGTGCCGGTCGGAGTCGAGTTATATTTTGCACAAAGGGCATGCATGGCGCTGATGCAGACGTTTTTCTTGTTGTACCGAATCGTCCAGCCCAGTGTGCCGCCCTTGCCCAGCACGCCGTCCCCCTTTGCCGATTCACCGGCCCTTACCGTCATCTGCTTCAACAGGGCCCGCTCCCGCGGTACCACGCGCACGTGTTCCATCGAACCGGGATCCGGACTCTCGGGGTTGTGATAGTCGAAGTATGTTGGAAGCGGAGGTTTCTCGTTCCGCCACCGCACTTCGATGAACTTTTTCTTTGGACCATTGTCCCAGGTCAGTAGTGCCACACCAGTGATGTTCTCGATGGGCACGCTCAAAAGATGAGCATCAAACAACGCCCCAACGGCGGCCGTTGCCTCTGTCCAGGTAATCACTTCCTGACGCTTTCGTGCGTCTGCTTCTGCAAGGAATGCATCGTTTTTGCCGGCCTCGATTTTGGCCGCATCGTCCTCGCCACCGCCGGCACCACCCACCGCGCCCGCGGCTGCTGCCAATGCCGCCGCGTTCAAAAAATCGCGCCTGCTCATCGCGCCGATTCTGCCCGGTTGATGCGCGCTCATAGCCACCTCTTTTCCCATCAGAAATGATGCTGCCCGTCAGATGCAGCTCCCGGCGATGTGATGTCGCTGCATCCGTGATTCGACGCCGGAACATACCCTATCACGGATATATTGCGCGTCAATTCCTGCTAATGGGACAAGAATTCCAGGATTTTTACTGTCATTTTGTGTTAATCCCGTCGCCGTCTTATCCTAATGGAAATAAGGAGCCTCCCATGATCACCCGCCGCCAGGTTCTCTCGGCCGCCGCCGCTGCAGGTGTCGCTTCCATCGCCGCCGCTGATGCAGAAGACGATAATCGCACTTTAATCGCCGAAAAACGGGTCGCCAATCGCATCGGCGTCTCGACATACTCCTTCTGGCAATTCGAACACAAGGACTTTCGCGACATCGAAAAGTGCATCGACCTCGCGGCCGACATGGGTTTCGATGGCGTCGAAATTCTCCATCGTCAGATGGAAAAAACCGAAAACGCCACGCTCCAGAACATCAAGCGCCGCGCCTTCCTCCACGGCGTTGACCTGATGGGGTTCTCGACTCACCAGACCTTTCTTTCCCCTGACGCCGAGAAGCGCCAGAAAAACATCGAACACACCATTGCATGCCTCGAAATGGCCTATGCCATGGGCATTCCTACAATGCGCGTGCAGAGCGGCAACTGGAACACGCGGAAGGATTTTGATGATCTGATGGCCCACCGCGGCATCGAGGATCCGATCCAGGGCTATACGGATGAAGACGGATTCAAATGGGTGCAGGAGTGCTACGAGAAGATTCTGCCGACGGCGGAAAAACTCGGCGTGACGATGGGTTTCGAGAATCATTGGGGCCTGGGCCGAACGCCCGAAGGGCTTCTGCGCATCGTCGATTCGCTCAACTCAAAGTGGCTGAAGATCACGCTCGACACGGGGAATTTCCTAGAAGATCCATATGACAAGCTCGCCAAATGCGCCCCCAAGGCCGCACTTGTGCAGGCCAAGACCTACTTTGGCGGCGGCCTGTGGTACACGCTCGATCTGGATTATCCCCGCATTGCCAAAATCCTCCGCGATGCCAAATATCGCGGCTACATCTCCCTGGAATTTGAAGGCAAGGAAAATCCCCTGACCGGCGTACCCAAGAGTATCGCACTGCTCCGCAAGGCTTTCTCGTAGGTCCGGCCTTGCCGGACGTTCCCTGTGCCTGCCAACCCCATCACTCCTCACCTCATTCTCCCTGTGGGCACGCAGGTCGTCGCGCAGGTGGAAGTGCGCGGCCCCGACGGCGGCCTGGTCCATCCGCGCGGTGCGGTCGGAGTTGTTACGCAGGCTCCCGGCGATGTCTGGCACAGCTACCGCGTTCGATTCCCTGACGGTTTTGAAGCCGGCTTCAAGCGACAGGAGCTGGCCATCCTCGCCCAATATCAAACCGGCGCAATCGGGGGGACTCATGTCCTTTCGGAATACAACCTCTTCGACCGCGTCATTTACCGATGCATCGTCGGCTCAAAGGCCTATGGCTTAGACGATGCAGAGAGCGACATCGATCGCCGTGGCATTTATCTGCCTCCCGCGCATCTGCACTGGTCGCTCTACGGCGTTCCCGAGCAGCTGGAAAATTCAGCGACCGAGGAAACCTATTGGGAGATTCAGAAATTCCTCACCCTCGCCCTCAAGGCCAATCCCAATGTGCTCGAATGCCTCTACACGCCGCTGATCGAGCACGCCACGCCGCTGGCCCGGGATCTACTCGCCATCCGCGAGAAATTTCTCTCCCGCATGGTCTATCAGACCTACAACGGCTATGTGATGAGCCAGTTCAAAAAGCTCCAGGCCGACCTGCGCAACAAGGGCGAGGTGAAATGGAAGCACGTCATGCACCTGATCCGCCTGCTCCTGGCCGGCATCGGCGTGCTTCGCGAGGGTTATGTGCCGGTGGCGGTGGGGGAGCATCGCGAGCGCCTTTTGTCCATCAAGTTTGGCCAGATTCCATTTGAGAAGGTCGAGCAATGGCGGCTGGAACTGCACCAGCAATTCGACGCCGCTTTCCAATCGACAAAACTTCCCGAGCGACCTGACTACACGGCCGCCAACGATCTTCTCCTCCGCGCCCGCCGCGAAGCCCTGGAGCAGGCAAAATGAACATCGATCCGCGAATTTTGCCAATCATCGCCGCCCAGCCCTGGCCGCTGGTTACTTCTGCAACTTCGGGGCTTTCCCACGGCAAAACGACCGGCCGCAACCGGCGCCGGCCGATCGTGAAGGCAACCTCCAGTTGCTTGAACGCCAAGCCGATACAAGCTATCATCGGTTCTGAAATCGCGGGTGTAGCTCAGTGGTAGAGCGTCACGTTGCCAACGTGAATGTCGAGGGTTCGACCCCCTTCACCCGCTTGCACGCCAAGTGAAATAGCTCACGGTCACGAGAGGATCGTGAGCTTTTTTATTGGGTGTTTTCCTGCTCAGTCCTGCCGAAAAACCTGAACGATTGCGGAATCGCCTTTGCCCGTCTCTGGCGGAGGATCGCAATGACGCAAGGCAAGAACATCACCAGCAGTCTCACGCAGAGTAACCACAAAGCCTCGGACGGCGCGCCCCGTTGCTTCACGCCCGAGCGTGCTGTGGAAGCCATCACATTTCATCTGATCGATGAAGGCATCACCAGATTCGTTTCGGCCGAATCAGCGCAGCGAACCATTAATCGACTTCGGCATGAGTCATTCACCCTGAGCATCTCCGCACGCGCCTGGGCGGTCATGAGCAACGCCGACCGCCTGCGCAGGCTGCTGGAGGAGACGGCTACCGAGGCCGCCTTGCTTCCGGACGACACAGTCATTCTTGCCCATCGTGCACGACAAAAATCGTAAAGCAGCAAAAAGGTGCAATATGTGGAAACCCATCTCAACGAAAATGCACGCCATGCTGGATCTCGCCACAGCCGGCATGGCTCTGACTCTGCCGCGCATGCTCGACTGTAGTGACCGCCTGCGCACCGGTATGACCTGCATGGCGTTAACGAAACTGGCCTATGGCCTGATGACCAGGCACGAGCTGGGCGTGGTGAAAAAAATTCCAATGAAAGCCCATCTGGTGCTCGACACCGTCGGCGGCGCAACCATGGCTGCATTGCCATTCATGGTTGATGAGGAGGACCCGCAGGCAATCACCTGCTGTGTGGCCATGGGTATGCTCGATGTTGCCGCGGCCCCGCTCACCCAGACGCACAGTCCGCTCGAGCGGCAAAGCACCGGGCGCAGCAAAGCGCAATTCCGCAACACGGTCGCCCAGGGGCGCTCAGCCATACTCAGCTAGAAAATAGATTGGTTGTTTGCTGGCGCAAAACGACAAATCCAGTACAATAGGAAAGGCAGGTTTAAAAGACTTGTTCGTACCGTGAGAAGCTTATGCGAATTCTAATAGCAGATGATCATCAAATGTTTCGACAGGGTTTGCGGCTTCTGCTGGAGTCGCAGCCCGATGTTGACGTTGTTTCCGAAACGAACGATGGTCGGTCCGCAGTGAAAATGGCGGCCGAGCATCATCCTGATGTGGTGGTCATGGATGTAAGCATGCCGGAACTCAACGGGATTGACGCTACGCGGCAGATTCTGGCTAATGCGCAGCCGGGCAAAGCACCCAAGATCATTGCCCTTTCCGCCCATTCCGATGAGCACATTGCACAGCAGATGCTGGCGGCCGGGGCGCTGGCGTATGTGCTGAAACATTGCGCTTTTCCGGAAATGATGGAAGCGCTCTCATCGGTGATGGCAGGCAAGATATATCTAAGCCCAACCTTGCCAAGCGCTGCCAAGGCGCAGCAGCCGGCGCACGATACCAATGGCGGCGGCAAGCTTTCGCCGCGCGAGCGCGAGATTCTTCAGCTTCTGGCCGAGGGCAAGGCGATGAAGGAAATTGCCAGCGTGCTGGGCGTCAGCATCAAGACGGTCGAGACGCATCGCCGCACGATGATGAGCAAGCTTGGGCTCTACAGCGTCGCGGAATTGACGAAATACGCGATTCGCGAAGGTGTGACTTCACTCGAGATGCCGACGCACTAAGTGATTTGCGTTGGGTTGTGACGCAGTTCGATTGGCGCCAGCGGATAAGATCTCAGAACATCCGGATTCATTCAGACTCTTCTGCCTTCATCAATCTACCCTGTTTTTGTTGCAGCAACCGCCGCGCGGCCGCGACCAGGGCATCCGGGTCGATGGGCTTGGCCATGTAATCGTCAAAACCGGCCGCCAGTGCCTGTGTCCGATGCCGCTCGCGGACATACGCCGTCAATGCGATCGCAGGCACGGACAGTGCCCCCGCTTTCGACTCCAATTTGCGAACCTGTTGAATCAGCCGACACCCATCCTGATCCGGCATGGCAATATCGCTGATCAACAGATCAAATTGCATCTCCTCGCCTGTGTGCATTGACTTGTTGAATTCCTGCAAGGCCATCGCCACCGACTCAACAGCGATCACCGCAGCGCTGCACTGCTCCAGCAGCCACTGAATCACGTCGCGCGTCTGCTTGTCATCCTCCACCAGAAGAATTCGCACATTTTGCAGTACGGGGCCAGCCACGAATTTTTGCGGCGCCGATCGGCCGGGCGCATCGGCAGGTCTGCGTGGCGCGCCCATCGGCGCGGCTGCTGGAAGCTCGACGTCGAACGTCGCTCCCTTGCCTTCACCCGCGCTATGGACGCTGATGCGGCCGCCGTGCAGCTCGACGAGCTGACGGGCAATAGCCAGGCCGAGCCCCAATCCCCCATAGGTGCGGGTTGGGCTGGTGTCCGCCTGGCGGAAACGCTCAAAGACATGCGGCAGGAAATTCTGGCGGATTCCCTGGCCGGTGTCCTTCACTTGAATGTTCATCGTGTCGCGCGTGCGCTGCAGGCGAATCCTCACGTGCCCGCCGGCGGGCGTAAATTTCACGGCGTTGTTTACCAGGTTCCATACCACCTGCCGCACGCGATCGGGGTCGATGCGCATATTTCCCAGCCGGGTATCCAGATCAGATTCGAGGTTGACGCCTTTCAATTCGGCCGCGGGTCGAACCGTGTCAATCGCGCCCTGAATCACCGGCACAATATCTGTTTCACGAATTTCGAGCCGCAATCGGCCCGAAACCAGACGCGAAATATCCAGCAGGTCGTCGATCAGCTGCTGCTGCGCCGACGCGCTGCGCTCAATAGCGCCCAATGCCACTTCGGTTTGGTTTGGCGTCACGTGCCCCGAGCGCAGCAGTTTGGCCCAGAGGAGAATTGCCGTCAGCGGGGTGCGCAATTCGTGTGAGACGACGGCCAGGAACTCATCCTTGGCTTCGGCAGCGGCGCGGGCCGATTGCTCGCGAAGAATCAGCTGGCGTTTTTCCTCTTCCGTCGTTTTCAATTCCGTCAGATCGGTGATGGCGGTGTTGTATACGATTGCCCGACCACCCGCGGGTGAAGAGCCGCGCGTGAAAAGCTGCACCGGGAACAACACCTCCTTGCGCGACATCAGGTGAAGCTCGGTGCGAACACCGCCGACGGCCGCGCCCCGCGCGCCGCGGCAGCGCCGCATGTGTTCGAGAAACAAACCGCGGTCGTTCTCATGGACATAGCCAATCAGCGGAGTGTCAATGATGCGCGAGCGCTCGTTCCCCAGAAGGCTGGCGCCGGTCAGGTTGATCTCCAGGACCAAACCTTCAGGGCTGAGCGTGACGTAGGCGATGGGGGCAAAATCATAAAGGTCGGCATAGCGGTCGCGCGATTGTTCCAGCGATCGCTTCACATCCAGCAACTGCTCGTTTTGTACGCGAACCTCTTCCTGATAGACGTGCAGGTCATGCAGAACCGTTGAAAGTTCGTGATCGACCTTCTGCATCTCCTCCATCGACTCCAGGCGCTCGATCAGCTCGGCCTTGGAGAATTGTGTGTATTTTGACTTCTTAGGCATGTCCCGGTCCCCGCGCTGTCTCTTACGGACTGGAGTATATTGTCACCGGATGAGCAGAAGATGAACAGTTAGAGAACAGGTGGACATATGAATCATCTCTTAAAGATAGCCACAGGGGTACTGGCGCTGGCCGGCTCGATCAGCGCGGCGCGGGCGGCCGATGCCCAGGCAACCCAGCAATCCGCAGCTGGAATCACCCACTCGTTCCTCGCCACCGGTGGCGAAACATACATCATGTCGGGCGAGGGCAAAATCACCTGGCGCTTCGCCGGCGGCTCGCGCGATGGCTGGTTGTTGCCCAGCGGAAACATCCTTTTGGCCGCCAATAAATCAAAAGATTACCCCGGCGGCGCAATCGTCGTCCTCAACAAGGAAAACAAGCCGCTTTTCGAATTCAAAGGCACCCAGAGCGAGGTGAACAGCGTGCAGCCTCTCGCCGACGGTCACATCCTTCTCACTGAAGCTGGGCCCAAGCCTCGCCTCCTGGAGATCGACCAGGAAGGCAAAGTCGTCACCGAATTTTCGCTGCAATGCCAGACCGAAAATTTCCACATGCAAACCCGCATGGCCCGTAAGCTGCCCAATGGCAACTACCTCGTCCCGCATCTGCTCGACAAAGTCGTTCGCGAATACACGCCCTCGGGCAAAATCGTCTGGGAAGTCGCGACGCCAAAGGAACCCAAAGAAGCCTGGCCCTTCACCGCCATCCGGCTGGAAAATGGCAACACCCTCATCAACTGCACCCACGGCGACATGGTCATTGAAGTGGACCAGAAGGGAAAAATCATCTGGCAACTCGCCAACGCCGATCTGCCCACGCCTCTCCTGCACGATCCTTGCGGCGCTCAGCGCCTCCCCAACGGCAACACGGTTATCGCCAGCTACGGCGCGGCCGGCGAGAACGACGTGAAGCTGCTTGAAGTGACCCCGAAGAAGGAGGTTGTCTGGACCTACCGCAGCGGCCGCAAAGGCGGCGTGCATGAGGTGCACATCCTCGATACCAACGGCACAGCTCTGGAGGGTTCTCCCCTCCGCTAATTCCGTGTCCCATAAACGCTTCGCTCGCTCGCCGGGGGATGATTTACCGAGACCCCCGGTGTCCCCAACGCTCTTTACCCCGCTATAATTAAACCGCAACCGTCAATGGCGACGATTTGAAATGTAAGCCATTGAAGGGACACGTGAATCCAACTAAACTTCTCAGATATCGCACCGACGCGCCTCAGGGCGGCAAAACGGAGAGCCACTACATGGCCGTTGTAAACGAAGTCGAGCTACGACCGGGAGTTAAGATAACCCCTTCGGTCGCCGGCCATGATGAACGCAAGCGCCTCTGGATGATGATGCTCATCCGCCGCTTCGAAGAACGCACCTACCAGGAATACACCAAGCCCGGTCAGCGCATCGGCGGATTTTGCCATCTCTATAGCGGACAGGAAGCCGTCGCCGTTGGCGTCGCGGCGGTGTTTCAAAAAGGCAAAGACTATCTCTTCAATGGCTATCGCGATCACGGCCACTCGCTGGCGCTGGGGATGGATCCCAAGCCCGCCATGGCGGAACTCTTCGGGCGCGTCACCGGCTCTTCCAAGGGCAAGGGCGGGTCGATGCACTTTTTCCAGGCCGAAGTCGGCAACATGGGCGGCCACGGGATCGTCGGCGCGCACATTCCGCTGGGCGTGGGCGCAGCATTCGCCTGCAAATACAAAAAAACCGGCGGCGTATGTTTCACACTCTTCGGTGATGGCGCTGTAAATCAGGGCACTCACAACGAAGCATTGAACCTCGCCTCCCTCCTGAAACTCCCTGTCATTTTTATCATCGAAAACAACGGCCTGGCCATGGGCACGCAAGTGGCCCGCCACAGCGCTGAGAAAGATCTCTCCAAGCGCGGCCTGGGCTACGCCATGCCCACCAAGAGCATCGACGGCAACGACCTGGATGTAGTAATGGCTGAAATGAAAGCCGCCGCCGATTACGCCCGCGCCGGCAACGGCCCCACGTACATCTCCGCCAACACCTACCGCTTCCGCGGCCACTCCATGTCTGATCCGTTGAAATACCGCACCAAGGAAGAGGCCGAAAAAGCGCGTCTGCGCGACCCGATCACGATTTACGAAAACCGCCTCCGCGAGAAGCACCTGCTCGATGATGCGACGCTGGAAGAAATGGAAAGCGAAATCACGGCGATCGTGAACGATTCCGTCCAGTTCGCCGACCAGAGCCCGCACCCCGACTTGGCCGAGCTCTATAAAGACATCCTCGCCGAGCAATACCCGTTGCAAAAATGAATAAAGGACTTCGTAGGGCCCGCTTGAGCGGACGCCATGAACTCGACGTCTGCTGAAGCGGACCCTACCTTTAAATCTCGACAACTATGCCCGAAATTCAACTACGTGAAGCCCTCCGCCAGGCCATGACCGAGGAGATGGACCGCGACCCCAACGTCTTTCTCCTTGGCGAGGAAGTGGCCGAATACAACGGCGCCTACAAAGTCTCCGAAGGCATGCTGGCGCGATTCGGCCCCGAGCGCGTCATCGACACACCGATTTCCGAAGCCGGCTTCTCCGGCCTGGGCCTGGGTGCTGCGATGTGCGGCCTGCGTCCAATCGTCGAATTCATGTCGTGGTCGTTCTCACTGGTCTGCATGGACCAGCTCATGAACAACGCCGCCAACATCCGCTATATGTCCGGCGGCCAGTTCAAGCTCCCCATCGTCTTCCGCGGCGGCAACGGCATCGCACACCAGCTGGCCGCCACCCACTCGCATCGTGTCGATGCCATCTTCGCCCGTGTACCGGGCCTGGTGGTTGTCGCGCCGTCCAATCCGTATGACGCCAAGGGCCTGCTCAAAAGCGCCATCCGCTCCGACGACCCGGTCATTTTCCTCGAATCGGAAATCATGCTCGCCGACAAAGGCGAAGTTCCCGAAGAGGAATACACGATCCCCATCGGCGTCGCCGACATCAAGCGCCCCGGAGCCGATGTAACGCTGATCTGCTGGTCGAAGATGGTCAAGCTTTGCCTCAACGCCGCGGCCGAGCTTCAGCAGCAGCACGGCATCGACGCCGAGGTAGTGGATCTGCGGACGCTGCGTCCACTCGATGAAGAAACCATCGCTCAATCGATTCACAAGACCCATCGCTGCGTCATCGTTGATGAAGACTGGGGTTATTGCGGCATGGGCGCTGGCGTGATGGAGAAGATTTACCAGAAGAACTTTGACGAGCTGGATGCGCCCATCGGCCGGGTGTGCTGCGATGAAGTACCCGTGCCCTACAATCATTATCTCGAGCTGGCCATGCAACCCAGCGTTGAAAAAGTCATCGCCGCCGTCCGCGAAGTGACCTATACGTGAACGGACGCGTAGGGTGCGCTTTGCGCACCTCCCGTCCAAACACCTCGTGAGGATTGCCATGCCCTCTCAAATCACCATGCCCCAGCTCTCCGACACCATGACTGAAGGAACGGTCGTGAAGTGGCACAAGAAAGAGGGGGACAAGGTCCGCTCCGGCGAAGAGATCGCCGACGTTGAGACCGACAAGGCAACCATGCCGATGGAAGCCTATGAGTCGGGCGTCCTCGCTCACATCGCGGTGCCCGAGGGTCAGAAAATCAAAGTCGGCGGAGTCCTCGCCCTCATCGCCACCGCCGGCGAAAATCCCGCTGAAGTCAAGAAACAAGCCGCTTCGGGTGCACCCGCCCCTCAGCAGCCTGCGCGAGCCGCCGCTCCAGCGCCGGCGCATCAACCTGAGCCGGTGGCTGCTACCGCGACTGCCCCTCGTGAAGAACGCCGCGCCATCCCTTCGGTCCCCATGCATCCCGCCGCCGAGCGCCGCTCCGGCCATGCCCGCGACGCTGAAACCGATCACCCCAAGCAGGAACCCGAGCGCGTCCAGGCCCGAAAGGACCAGGTCTCCCTCGGCACGCACGGCCACGAATCGCTCGCCAGCTCCGCCGTTGCCGATCGCCCCGGCGAAAAAGGCAACGGCCACGGCCGAACCAGGATTTCTCCCCTCGCCCGCCGCATCGCCCAGGACAAGGGCATCGATCCCGCGCAAGTTCGCGGCAGCGGTCCGGGCGGGCGAATCGTCCAGCGCGATGTGCTCACCTTCATCGAGCAAGGCGGCTCCTCCCAGCGCTCTGCCCCAACTCCCGCCCCAACCCCATCGATCGCGGCCGGCGAAAAAAAGGTCATCCCCATGACCAAGATGCGCACGGCCATCGCCGCCGCGCTGCTGCGCTCCAAGCAAACGATTCCGCATTTCTACGAAACCATCGACATCGATGTGGAAGAAATCTCCCGCCTCCGCGAGCGGCTCAACCAGAAGCTCGAGGCCGAGAAAATCCGTCTTTCCATCGCCGACTTCCTGACCAAGGGCGTCGCATTCGCCCTCGTTCGCCATCCCACGCTTAACTCGCGCTTCAACGCCGAGAAGGGCGAGATCACCCAATACGGCGACGTGAATATGGGCATTGCGGTTGCGATCCCCGACGGCCTGATCGTCCCAGTCCTGCGCGGCGTCAATCACATGGGCCTGCGCGAGATCCGCTCCGCCACGGCCGACCTCGTCGACCGCGCCCGCGCCCAGCGTCTCCGCCGCGAGGAGCAGAGCGAAGCCACCTTCAGCATCACCAGCCTCGGCACCTACGGCGTCCGCGAATTCAGCGCCATCATCAATCCCCCCGAAGTGGGAATATTGGCCATCGGCTCGGCCGAAAAGCGTCCGGTGGTGCGTGAAAACCAAATCGTCCCCCGCACCATCCTCACCGCCACGCTCAGCGCCGATCACCGTGTCGTCGATGGCGCAACGGCCGCCGAATTCCTCCGCACGCTCAAGCAAGTTCTTGAAGAGCCGGGCATGCTCCTCGTGTAGGGTTCGCTCTGCGAACCATAGTCGCTCGAGCGACACCATGTCTCCAGAAGCCGTTCATCTGGTCCCCTACGACCCGCGCTGGCCAGAAATGTTCTCTGCCGAATCGGAGCGACTTCGCCAGTTGCTCGGCTCCCAATTTGTTCTCCGCTTCGAGCACATCGGCAGCACCGCCATCCCCGGCCTGTCCGCCAAACCAATCATCGACATACTGATCGAGATCCCATCCTTCGAATCCGCGCTCATCCACATCGTTCCCAAACTCCAGCAGGAGGGCTGGGAGTATCACTGGCGAGATGACCGTCCACCCGGGCATATGTATTTTGTTCGCCGAAATTCCGCTGGTATGCGAACTCATCACGTTCACATGCTCACCGCGGGTCATCCAGGATGGGAGCGCGTGGCCTTTCGCGACTACCTTCGCGCTGTGCCGGAGGAGGCGAAGCGCTACGCGCAACTGAAACGCGAACTATCTGCGAAGTACCCGGAGGATCGCGAAGCGTATACGGAAGCGAAGAGCGAATACATCAAACGCATCACCGCGCTCGCGCTCGCCCAGATGGACCCCACCGGTGAGCGTCACTGAACGCAAGCGTTATGGCTGCACCACCGTATTGTCAATCAACCGTGTGTTGCCAACCCTGGCGGCGATGGCTAGCAAAGTCGGACCGGTCACTTCCTGCACGTTTTTGAACGTGATGGGATCGACGGCGGCGATGTAGTCGATCAAGAGGTGCTGCTCGAGCATAATTTTCTGCATCGTCGTGATCAGGCGATTGCCCTGCTTGTAGCCGGCTTTCACTTCCTCTTCGGCGGCGCGCAGGGCGCGGCTGATGGAGAGCGCCCGCTGCCGCTCCTCGGTCGAGAGATATTGATTGCGGCTGGAAAGGGCGATGCCATCGGGATCGCGAACGGTGGGGCAGGGGACGATCTTGATTGGCCAGTCGAGCGCCTCGATGAGCGCAGAGAGGACGCGAAGCTGCTGGTAATCCTTTTGGCCAAAGAGGGCAACGTTGGGGGTGAGAATGTTGAAGAGCTTGGCCACGACCTGGCAGACTCCTTTGAAATGGCCGGGGCGCTTTTGGCCTTCAAGCACGCTGGTGAGGGAGGGGATGTCGATAAATACGTCGGGAACGCCTTCGCGATACATGTCTTGGGTCGATGGATTGAAAACAAAATCGACTCCCGCGCGCTCGCATTTTTTTAAATCGTCTTCGATGGGGCGGGGATATTTGGTGAAATCTTCCTTGGGGCCAAACTGCGTCGGGTTGACGAAGATGGAAACGGCGACGGTGGGGGCGTGTTTGCGGGCGATGGACATGAGGGACATGTGGCCGGCATGCAGGGCGCCCATCGTGGGAACCAGCGCGAGCTGTTCAATTTTTGCACGTGCCTTGCGGGCTTCGGCAATGGTGGTGAGGACTTTCATGCAACTCCGTTCGCGATGCTATGCAGGCTCCGCCTGCCAGAGGACGCCCCCAAGGATGTCTTCGAAGGTGAACAAACCTTTAAATGATTCAGGTGTGTCTTCGGGTGATGCTTTTAAGAACTTCCACTCGACCAGGGCAAAGATGATCGTCCCCACTTCCTCGCTGCTGCGGACGTGCCATTGCTCCAGCGCCTTGCGGGCCGCATTGGGATTGTTGAAGTAAACATTCGCATACTCACGCACGGCGGTGCAGACGTCGGCGGCCGTCATATGCCGGCCCTCCGCATCTCCCTGATCAGGTCCGGTGCGACGATTGACGGGCATAAAACGGATCGCATCGTGGACAAAGAACAACCCATCCACGGGAACACCGACCGCTTCCGCAGCTTCGACATACCAGTCGCGGATGATGTCTTTGGCGGTCTGAAGAAAGTTGGCATGCATGCCGCGCTTCGCCGCATCCCAGGTGCGCCGGACCGACTGGCCGCACTCGGGGCATCTGGCATCGGTGCCCAGTGCGCGCAGGTTATAGCGGCATTTGATGCAGGGAAGATCGCGGGTGATGGTTCTGGGCATTCCCCATCCTTCAAGTCATTTGATCGCCGAGCGCGCATGAACGAGGTTGTCCAGGATCATCGAGACGGGAATCTCCAGTGCTGGATGCACGACATTGGGGGCGATTTCAGCCAGCGGTTGGATCACGAAGCGGCGCTCGTGCATCAGGGGATGGGGGACGATCAGCGTGTCATCGGAGATGATCTGGTCGCCGAACAACAGGAGGTCGAGGTCGATGGGGCGGGGCTCCCACTTTTTGTCCCGAGTTCGGCCCATCTCGCGCTCGATCTCGAGCAGGCGCTTCATCAGCGCGTGAGGAGAGAGGGTCGTGGTCAGTTCAACGGCGGCATTGAGGAAGTCGGGGGATTCCTCGGGGCCGCCCACGGCGGGGTTTTCGATGAACGAGGAGATGCGCCGCACGTGCAGATGCGGCGTCTCGATCAACAGGGCGAGCGCTTTCTTGAGATTGCTCTCGCGATCGCCCATGTTCGATCCCAATGCGACGTAGACGGCGTGGTTGTTGTTACTGCGCATAGTCGGATCCATCCACTGAAGTTAAAACTCAAAGCGGCTGGTCTCGAGTCGCCTTGAAATTTCCCCCAACACCCGCTGCTCATCTTGCTGATCTTTGGCCGCGAAGGTAACGCTCATGCGCACGTAAGCGCCGGCGTCATCCCAGGGCACCGTGCTGATCAGCTTATCGGTGATCATCCATTGGCTGAAGGCTTCGGCATTTTCGAAGGCCACGCGCTGGCCCGTCTTCGCGGTGGCGGACTTGGGGGAGCGGACGTAGAGGAAGAACGAGCCTTTGGGTTTCTTCGCGTTGAAGCCGAAACGATTGAGGACGCCCACCAGGCCGTCCATTCGCCGCGAATATTTGGCCGCGATCTTCTGGGTGATTTCGGGGTGGTCCAGGCTGTAGGCACAGGCCTCCTGGATTGCCAGGAACTGGCCGGAATCGGTGTTGTCCTTCACGTCGGCATAAGCCTTCACGATGAGCGGATTGCCGGCCACAAAACCCAGTCGCCAGCCGGTCATGTTGAAACCCTTGCTCATTGAGTGAAGCTCGACGCCGACATCGAGTGCACCGGGTGTGGCGAGGAAAGAGAGCGGCCGCCCTTCGAAGACCAGCGCGGCATAGGCGGCGTCGTGAATGACGATCAGATTGTGCTTTTTCGCATAGGCGACGACATCGGCGAAGAACTGCGGCGTGGCCGATGCCCCGGTTGGGTTGTTGGGATAGTTGATGACCAGCGCCTTGGCGCGGCGGAGCTTTTCCTGCGGAACTGAATTCAGCTCGGGAAGGAAATTGTTTCGCTCCAGCAGCGGAAGGTTATGCACCTCGCCGCCGTAATATTTTGAATGCGTTCCGAAGACCGGATAGCCCGGCGTGGTCATCAGGACGACATCGCCGGGATTGATGAAACAGGCCGGGAGAATGGAAAGCGCGGCCTTGGAGCCAATCGAGTGGACGATTTGCGTCGTCGGATCGATCCCATCGACGCCGCAGACGTTTTTAAGCCATCGCGCCGCGGCATCCTTGTAAAGTTGGCCGCCGTTATCGGAATAGCCACGGTTTTCCGGCTTGCGTGCGGCTTTGGCCAGGGCATCGACCGACTCTGCGAAGGCCATTTCATCCGGCTCGCCCACACCCATATCGATCAGTTCGACGCCCGGATTGGCGGCCGTCGCCGCGCGGCGGGCTCGCTTGATCTTCTCGAATTTATAGACTTCCGTCCCCTTGCCGTAGTTTTTCCCGCCTATGCGGTCTGCAAAAAGGGATTGGATATAGGGGTCGCTCATTGCGGAGGCGATTATAAGAGCGTCAGAAGGGGGGGCAAGCGCGGCGATTGGCAAGACGAATAACCACGACTGCCAAATTCAGCTCGGACTAGACGGTGAGTGCCTTGGTGAGGGCTTCGACGAAGAAAAACTCTCCCCACATGACGCTTTCATCGACTCCCAGGCCCTTGTGGATGTGGTAGACGCCGCGCTTGAGGATGCCCTCCCAGTTTTTGTCATCGGTGGCGAGGTAGGGAGGGCGGCAGAGCGTGTTGACGGTGCGAACGGCGAGTTGGCGATAGGCGACGGCGAGCGTGGAGCTGGCGGTGAGCTTGGCGAGAGTAAACAGGCCACAAGCGGCGATGGCGGCGGCGGAAGAGTCGGGCTGGGAGCGCGAAAGTTTGCCATCGGCGGGGGCGTCGTAGTCCCAAGGGGGAACACCGTCGTTGGGGGTGTGGGTGATCCAGAAATCGGCGTTTTGTTCGGCTGCGGAGAGGAATTTGATGTCTCGGGTCAGCTCGTAGCAGGTGGCAAAGCCGTAGAGGGACCAGGCCAGGCCGCGGGACCAGCAGGAATCGCCCCTGAACCCCTGGTGGGTGGTTTGGCGGAGAAATTCGCCGGTGTTGGTGTCGAAGATGCCTTCGTGGGAGGTGGAGCCGTCGCCGCGAACGATCACTCGGCGAGTGGTGAGCGAGTGCTGCATGGCGATCTTCATCAGCTTTTCATCTTTGAGCTCATTGGCGGCATAGAAGATGACAGGAACGTTCATCATGATGTCGATGAACAGCGATTCGTCGGAGATGAAGGAACGGAGGTACTGACCTTTTTCCTTATAGCGCATGGCCAGGACCTGGCCGGCGCGAAGGACCACGTCTTTTAGCCGCTGGTCGGGCCGGCCGTCGCGGACGGTGGCTTCGTACCAGCGCTTATACGTGCCATGGTAAAAGATGAATCCCAGGTCATGGACATCGCGGTCTTCTTTGCGTTCTTCGAGGCGGGCGGAATATTCTTCAGCTTTCTTGCGCCAATAGCTGGGTTCGTCGGCGGTTCCCGACTCGAGGAAGAGCCACATCATTCCCGGCAGGAAACCGTCACACCAGCGGGTCCAGGCGGGCTTGTCGTGTTTCCATCGCCCACGGTCGGTATATAGAGGATAGAAACGGGGATGGGCTTCTATAAGCCGTCGAACCTGGTGTTGCGCGAATTTCAGCGCATCGCGGAAGGCCGATTTTGCGGTAGAATCATTCATACTGCTGACTCAGGATTCTCCGGCACCGCCGGGTCGATGAGGCAGAAGTTTAGTGAGAGAACACATCTGACGGAAGACCGGATGGAAAAGTCGGCGCTGGCAACGAAGCATGGCGAGGATGGCGCGGCGCATCTCCGTGAGCTGCAACTCAATCAAGAGGCGCAGGCGCGGTATATGTCATATTTATCACACGATCTGCGCGGCAGTCTCAACGGTTTGGTGTTGATGGTCGAGGTCCTCAAGCGCGAAATTGAGGGGAAGGCCGCAAGCACGGATGAGGTTTTGGCTGACTTGGCAATGATGAAGCGGGCGCTGGTGGACACGGTGTCGACGATGGAGCGGCACGTGATGGCCGACCGCCTGCGGCGCGGCGCGCTGGAGATCAGGCATCAGCCCGTGAAGCTGGCGGAGGTGGTCCAGGAAGCCATTGCCAAGGCATATCCGGCGGTACGGACGCGGCCGAACTTTGAGGTGAACGTGCCGGATGAAGCGCAAGTGAATTCGGATCGCGATCTGATCAAGGCGGCGCTGGTGGAGCTGGTGGATAATCTCTCGAAGCATTGCGGGCAGTGCAGGGCGAAGATTTCAGCGCGGACGTTTGGTGGGGCGTGGATGATCGAGGTGGCCGACGATGGGCCCGGCATTCCGACGGAACGATTGCAACAGTTTTTGGATTTGACCAAGCGGGGGCAGTTGAAGGAGCGGGGATTGGGGCTGAATCTCGTGCAGTTGGTCGCGCGGGCCCTGGGTGGGCGGCTGGAAGCGCGGACGGATGAGGGTAGAGGGGCCGAGATGCAGTTTTGGATTCCGATTCAGCCAAGCCAGCAGTAAATGCGCACGGAGTTGTCAGCGACTCTTGCGCTGACAGCTAGGGCAAAAATGCGCGGAGCGGCTGCCGAGGACAATGCGCTTGATGGGGGTTTTACAGCGCACGCAGGGTTGTCCTTCCCGACCGTAAACACGGTGCAGCAATTGAAAGCCGCCTTCCTCGCCATCGGCATCGACGTAGTCACGAAGAGAACTCCCGCGGTGATTGATGGCGCGGCGGAGAATGAGCTTGATGGCGCGATTGAGTCGTAAAACTTGCTCTTCGGTGAGGCGATTGGCGGGGATCGTCGGATGGATGCGGCTGTGGAAGAGGGATTCGTCGGCGTAGATATTGCCGATGCCGGCAATGAGGCGCTGGTCGAGCAGGGCGGTTTTGATAGCGCGGCGGGTTTTGGCCAAACGTGCAACCAGTTGAGCAGGTCGAATCGTCAGGGGTTCAGGGCCGAGATCTTTGTCATCTGCATCACCGTTGCAGAGCCACCAGATGCCGCCGAAGCGACGGGGGTCGACGAACCGAAGTTCCGCCTTGCCCGACAATTCGGCGATCAAGTGAGTATGGAGCTTAACAGGCGCCGCGGGCGGTTCTATTGTAAGTCGGCCGGTCATCCCAAGGTGAACGCACAGGGTGGCGTCGTTGTCGAGGCGGATGAGGATTTTCTTGGCGCGACGCTCGATGGCGGTGACGCGGCGGCCTTGAAGGATGGCCGCCAAATCAATATTGCCGGGTTCGACAATGTCGGACCGAAGGTGGCGTATGGAGGCGAAGCGCTGGCCCACCAGATGGGGTGAGAGGGTGCGGACGACGGTTTCGACTTCGGGCAGCTCGGGCATTGCAACTATTGTGTTAGAGGCGCATCCATAAAGATGACGAATGAATTGGAATGGCTAGAGTATATACGGTGCGGTTGAGACTTTGCGTCAAGGGCGAGGCTAGCCTCGCCCCTACAGTATAGGAGTCGCTCATGGAGTCGAAGATCGGTCTGGTGCAACCTGAGACCACCAACCTGGGGGCCGAAGAATTGTCGTCGGTGGAGAAGCTGCAGCAGAGCTACCACAACATGAAATCCGAGCTGGGGAAGGTGATCGTGGGCCAGGAGGCCGTGATTGAAGAGCTGCTGATCGCGTTGTTTTGCAAGGGGCATGCGCTCTTGGTGGGGGTGCCGGGGTTGGCCAAGACGCTGCTGATTTCGACGTTGAGCAAGACGCTGGGGCTTTCGTTTAACCGAATTCAGTTCACCCCCGACCTGATGCCGTCAGACATCACCGGGACCGAAGTGTTCGAAGAAGACCGGGCGACCGGCGGGCGGTCGATGCGGTTTGTGAAGGGGCCGATTTTCGCAAACGTGATTCTGGCGGATGAAATCAATCGCACACCACCCAAGACGCAGGCCGCTCTGCTGGAAGCGATGCAGGAGCACCAGGTGACGGCTGGCGGCAAGATGCACCGCCTGCCGCAGCCGTTCTTTGTGTTGGCGACGCAAAACCCCATCGAGCAGGAAGGAACCTATCCGCTGCCCGAAGCGCAGCTGGATCGCTTCATGTTCAACATCAACGTCGGATATCCGAGCGAGGAAGAAGAGTTTCAGATTGTTCGGCTGACCACGCAGTCGCGGACGATTGATCTGAAGCACGTCCTGAGCGGCGAAGAGGTGTTAGCGCTCCAGGAAATCGTTCGCAAGGTACCGGTCGCCGATCATGTGATTCGCTATGCGCTGCAATTCAGCCGCCTGACGCGACGGACCGAAGGGGGGACGCCGGATTTTGTCAACGAATATGTCGGCTGGGGAGCGGGGCCGCGGGCTTCGCAATATCTGATCCTGGCTGGCAAGGCGAGGGCATTGCTCAAAGGGCGATACCACGTTTCGACAGAGGATATTCGGCAGGTTGCGCTTCCAGTGCTGCGGCATCGAATCGTGACGAACTTCAATGCCGAAGCAGAAGGAATCAAGAGCGATTCGATCGTACGAAAGCTGATTGATCACATTCCCCGCCAGCAGTATGACGAGCTGGATCGGAATATGTCGCGGGTGCTGAAGGATCAGCCTGCGGCCTCCGCAAAAGCAGCCGGATAGTCTGAGCCAGGACCGCCTTACAAATGAGCACCACCGAACACGCCACCGATTACCGGAAGTATCTCGATCCCAAGACGCTGGCCCGGATTGCCTCGCTGGATCTGCGGGCGCGGCTGATCGTCGAGGGGTTGATGACCGGCATGCATCGCTCGCCCTATCAGGGGATTTCCGTCGAGTTTGCGCAGCATCGGCCCTATGTACAGGGCGATGATATTCGTCACATCGACTGGAAGGTGTACGGCAAGACCGACAAGATTTATCTGAAGCAGTATCTCGAGGAGACCAACCTTCACCTGATTTGCATTGTCGATGCCAGCGAATCGATGGGGTATGGATCTCTGGGGGACAAGGATGCGCTGTGGACCAAGTATGACCATGCGACGGCCATCGCGGCGTCAATGTCTTACATGGCCATTCAGCAGCAGGATTCAGTCGGGCTGGCGATTTTTGACAATGAGCTGAAGCGATTCTTCAAGCCCAGCAACTCGCCGGGGCAGTGGAAGATCATCACGCACGAACTTTGCCTGATTCCGCGGCTGAAGAAGACCAATACCGGCCGAATTCTCGATCAACTTGCGGAAAAACTGAATCATCGCAGCCTGATCGTGCTGCTGTCAGACTTTTTCGATGACATTGACAGCATCAAAAAAGGGTTGCGGCACCTGCGATACAAGAAGCACGAGGTGATGGCGTTTCAGATTCTCGATCCGATGGAGATCAACTTCCCCTTCGAGGATGTGACGCTGTTTAAGGGAATGGAGGAGCTGGGCGAGCTGTTGACCGAGCCGCGGGCGCTGCGGGAGGGATACCTGGAGCAGTTGCGTCTGGCGACGGAGGGCTTGAAAAAGTTGTGCCGGGGAATGCATGTGGATTTTACGAGGATGAACACCGCTGACCCGCTGGATGTGAGCCTGAGCGGATTTTTGGCGACCAGGGCCGCGAGCATTAAGTGAACCTGAGATGAGTTTTATCACACCCGCATTTTTCTGGGCCGGAGCAGCGCTGATCGGCATTCCGCTGATCATTCACTTCCTCAATCGCCGGCGCTTCAAGCTGGTGCACTGGGCGGCGATGGAATATCTGCTCCAGGCACTGCGAAAAAACCGGCGGCGGATCAAGTTCGAGCAGATTCTGCTGCTCACGACGCGGTGTCTGATCCTGGCGCTGCTGGGATTGGCCCTGGCGCGGCCACTGGGATGCGCCAACAGCTCGCTGGCGAGTTTTGTCGGAAGCAAAAGCGGATTGCATATCTTCGTGATCGATAACAGCTACTCGATGGCGTACGAGGCGGATCGGCCCGGAGCGCGCACGCATTTTGATCAAGCCAAGCTGCTGGCCAAGCAGCAGATCGAAAAGCTGGTGCCGGGTGGCGAGTCGGTGGCGATCATCACAGCAGCGCGGCCGAGACTCGCAGAGGATGGCGCCCCCCAAAGCCAGTATGTCTTCCGCAGCAGCTTCAATCTCGATGCAGCGCGCAGCGCTGTTGATGGGATTGAGCAGTCCTACAACGGAACGGACATGGCGGCGGCGCTTCAGCTGGCGGCGCAGGTGGCCAAGGAAGAAAACAAGCAGCCCCAGAAATTCCTATATATATTGACCGACTGCACGCGCAGCGCCTGGGAGAACAACGTGGGGGATCAGCTTAAGCAGACGGGGCGGGAGCTGGCGACTCAGTTTGGGCAGCGGGTGCGCATCAACGACCTGAGCAAATCCGGGCAGTGGAATTATGGCGTGCTGGAGCTCAAGCCGGATGGAAGCCTGGTGACGACGAACTTCCACACAGATTTTCTGGCCGACGTGAAGGGCTTTGGACAAGGAAGCGACACGCTGGTGCAGTGGCAATGGGACAGCACGCCGCTGGAAGGCGGCACCACGCTTCGGCCGGACACCGGGACGCAACTGCAGCGGCAGACCAAGGTGGACACGCGGAAAACCGGCGGCGGGCCACACGTGCTGAGCGTTTCACTGCTGGGCGATGAAAAGCTGAAGCTCGACAACACGCGGAGCCGGGTGTTTGAGGTCGCGTCGGAATTGAAGGTGCTGATCATCGAGGGCGAGCGGGGAACAAGTCTGCTCTCGGGTTCGGGGGCGTTTCTGGACCTGGCGCTGGCGCCGAAAAAGGAAATCACCGCGCAGGGGAAGGTGCGGTCGGACAGTTACGTTGCCCCGGAAGTCATCAGCGACCTGGAGATGGGTAACAAGGTCCTGAACGACTATCGCGCGGTAATCCTGAGCAATGTTGCCTCGCTCAGCCCTGCCCAGGCGGATTCGGTGGCCAAGTTTGTGGAGGCGGGCGGGACGTTTATTACCTTCATGGGCGAGCAGGTCAACGCCGACCAGTACAACGCACTGCTGCTGCCGCGAAAATTGCTGCCGGGGAAACTGGTGGCGAGGAAAACGTCCTCAGATCCGAAGGGCTTCAATCTGGACTTCAAGCCCAATGCGCCGCTGCATCCGGTGCTGAGCATTTTCCGCGGCGAGGAAAATTCGGGGCTTGATACAGCGCCGATCTACACGTACTACCAGGTGGAAGTCTCGCCGGATTCCAAGGCTGAAATCGTGTTGAAATTTGTGGAAGGTGCCAAGGAGACCAACGATCCGGCCATCACCGTCCATCCGCTGGGCAAGGGCCGAGTGGCGATGGTGGCGACGACCGCCAATGGCGAGTGGAACAATCTGCCGCCCAAGCCGGCGTATGTGGCGCTGATCCATGAATTGCTCGCGGGGACGGTGGACGTAGGCGACAAGTGGATGAACCTGACGGTGGGACAGGCGGTAGAGATTCCGGCCGGTTTGAAGCTGACCGGGCCGCCGGTGCTGAGCGATCCGCTCAAGAAGCCGATTCCGGTGGATGCGGTGCAGCCGACGAGTGGGCCCATGTTTTATCGAAGCAAACCGCTGGACAAGCCGGGGGTGTACCTGCTGAATACTGGCAGCTCCGTGCTGCCGATCGCCGTGAACGTGCCCGCCGATGAGGCGGATATTCGCGCGCTGCCGCCGGATTCGATCCGCAAGGCACTGGGGGATATTGAAGTGCAATTTTTCGGAGACAATGTGCCCGCGTATGCACTGTCGCGCGATGACAGCAACGATCTGGGCTGGTCGGTGATGGCGATCGTACTGGCGCTGGTGGCATCCGAATGTTTCATGGCCATGACGTTTGGGCATTATCGAAGGAGCGGCGTCAGGACGGCGCCCGCGGCTGCGTGAGAGGATAGAGAATAGATGCAGAGGTTTATCGAGATCATCCTCGGACTGGATAAGGGTTTTTTGAACAGACCCGGCGAGCTCACGGTGCAGTTCAATCCGCGCTGGCCGTTGCAGGATCTGGTGGGGGCGTCGACGTGGAATTTCATACTGGGGGTGCTGGCGGCGCTCCTGGTGGTGTACGTTTATCGCCGCGAAGGGCGCTCGCGTTCGGCCCGGGTTATCCTCGGTGTCATTCGCGCCTCGCTGCTGGCGTTTGTGATCGCGATGCTGAATCGGCCGGTGCTGAACCTGTCCCAGAGCCGCACCGAGCCTTCGGTGCTGGCGATCGCGATGGATGACAGCGTCAGCATGCAGGTCAAGGATGGGCAGGGAGCCGAGGGGGCGACGCGCATGACGGCCATGCTCGATCTGCTCAACGGCGAGAATAAGAAGCTGGTGAAGGACCTGGCAAAGCAGCACGAGCTGAAGTTCTACAAATTCGATCGCGATGCGCGGCTGCTGCCGTTGAACAACAAAGGCGAGCCGCAGCAGCTGCCGGGAACTGATGTTTCTCCGCCGACAACCGGGCCCACGGCCACTGCCATTGATAATCCACTTGAGAAGATGGAGCCGACGGGGCAATCGACGCAGATTCTCTCATCGCTGCGTACCGTTCTGGAAAACCTTCAGGGACAGCGCCTGGCGGGTGTCGTGCTGCTGACCGATGGCCGCGACACGCCCATCGAGTCGCTGGCCGAGATGCTGGCGGCGGTGAAGAATTTTGGGGTGAAGATCTATCCCGTGGCGGTTGGCTCGGACAAGGTCCCGCAGAATCTGGTGGTCGAGAGCATCAACGTGCAAGATGCGGCTTTCGTGAAGGACATTGTCAGTGTCAAAGCCAATATCCGCGGCATGGGATATCCGGCCGGGCATCAGGCGTCGGTGATTTTGCGCACCAAGCAGGGTAAGGCGCTCCTCCGTGGCGACGGCCAGCCCGCACGGGAGACGATTACACTCAATGGCGAGGCGGTGCAGGAGATCGAGTTGACGTTCAAGCCGACCGAAGTTGGCAATTTGGATCTCGTGGCCGAGGTGGTCAAGCAGCAAGGTGAGATCGATGAAGAGGACAACTCGTTTCCCGCCCAGGTGGCGATCCTGGACGCGAAGATTTCCGTGCTCTACTGCGATGGATATCCTCGTTGGGAATATCGCTATCTGAAGAACGAGATGATCCGCGATTCCACGGTGGACATTTCATGCCTGCTCTTCTCAGCCGACCAGGGATTCGCGCAGGAAGGCGACAAGCCGATCACCCGCTTCCCCGAGAGCATGACCGAGATGCTGGCGTTTGACGTGGTGCTTTTTGGCGATGTCGATCCGCGGCAGTTCACCGATCGACAGCTTCAGTTGATCAATGATTTTGTGGCGAAAAAGGGCGGGGGATTTGGCTTGGTCGCGGGGCCCAAATGGGCGCCCATTGCTTATCGCAATACGGCGATTGAGCCGATCCTGCCGGTTTCGGTAAGCCGCGTGCAGCCCGAGGAAGGCGCTACGATTACTGAAGGATGGCGGCCGATACTCACGCGCGATGGCGCCAGCTCCACGATCTTCCGATTCTTTGAGCGCAAGGACCTCAACGATAATTTCCTGAAGAACGAAATTCAGCCACTGTTCTGGTATTGCAAAAATGTCACGGTTAAACCAGGCGCGGGCGAGGTCTACGCCGAGCATCCACGCGACACCGGGCCCGATGGACGCAAAGCCCCGATCCTGGTGCTGGGGCGATTCGGAGCGGGGCGTACGCTGTTTAGCGCAATCGACGATTCATGGCGATGGCGCTTCTATACGGGCGAGAACGTCTTCGACACCTACTGGATTCAACAGCTGCGTTACCTGGCCCGCTCCAAGAAACTCGGCCAGCGGCGATTCACGCTGACGAGTCTGCGGCCGGCGTATGAGCTGGGTGAGCAGATTTCCGTCGGCCTGCGCGTGCTCGATCCTGATCTGCTCCAGCAACTTCCGGAGCAGATTGGCGTCACAGTAGTAGACAGCAAGGACCAACCGGTCCGGACAGAAACGATGCAGCGGCAGGAAGGTCAGAACGATTACTACGTTGCATCGTGGACAGCCGATTCGATTGGTCACTTTGTGCTCAAGATGCCGGCCCTTGGAGGCAATACCGAGCCGGCGGAACAGCCGATAACAGTCAAGGTGCCACGGCTCGAGCTAAGCCAGCCTCAGGTGGATCGGACGCTGCTGAGCCGCCTCGCTTCCGAGACTTTGGGCGAAGTGGTGCCATATGAACAGGCCCGAGAAAAGCTGCCCAGCCTGATCACCAGCGCGGCCAAGATCGTGCCGGTGGATACGAACCAGCGGCTGTGGGATGCGCCGCTGGCGATGACGATTTTTGTGCTACTTATCACGGTCGAATGGGTGTTACGTAAGGTGTACGGAATGCTGTAAGGGGTGGGAATGGCTGGTTTTGCCTTGCCGCAATCGGGGGGCGGCAGGACAATGGAGCACCTTATTTTGCAGGTGCGCTTCAACGCACAGCGCCAGGGACGGCCGACGTATTTGCAGGAGCGAACATGATTTCCAGTGCTTCCCCACAAGAATCACAAGCCAAGCCCGCACTGCTCGATTCGCTCTCGAGCATCCGCCGCAAGGTGCGGGTGCTGGGCGTCATGTATGGCGTGGGCATCGTGCTGGCAAGCGCAGTGGGGCTGATCCTGGCCGTTGTGTTCCTGGACTACGTGCTCAATCTGCCGGCGGTCCCACGAATGCTCTTCCTGCTGGCGGCTTTTGTGGGGATTGTTTACACCATCTGGAATTACGTTTTTAAACCTCTGGCAGCGCGGCTGTCGCTGGGAGATGTGGCCGGGCGCCTGGAAAACGCCTTCCCGCAATTCGATGACCGTCTGCGCAGCACGGTCGATTTTGTGCGATCCGATCTGCCCGGCTCACCGGTGATGAAGGATCGCGTGATCGGCGAGGCGGATCGGATGGCGTCGTCGGTGAACCTGAATACGGCGCTGTCTGCCAAGCCGGTCGTGTTTTCACTCGGGGCAGGAATCCTGGCACTGGGGTTGAGCATTCTGCTGATCTTCAGCTACTTCGGCCTGGCTCGCATCGCGTTCTCGCGAATGATGCTCGGGCCCGACAAGTGGCCACGGCGCACGCAGATTGACGTGATCAAGGGATTGCCGGCCAAGGTCGCGGCTGGGCACTTTCCAGCACATTGGGATCCTAAGCTTAGAATTCCACGTGGACAAGTTGTCGCGGCCGCTTCTATAGTGTCACCTAAATACTAGTGACTCCAGCGTAACTGGACTGGCCACAGTTAGGCCGCAAATGTAATCACACTGGCTCACCTTCGGGTGGGCCTTTCTGCGTTCGCGAGTGGACCCGATAAGCTCATGGAGCGGCGTAACCGTCGCACAGGAAGGACAGAGAAAGCGCGGATCTGGGAAGTGACGGACAGAACGGTCAGGACCTGGATTGGGGAGGCGGTTGCCGCCGCTGCTGCTGACGGTGTGACGTTCTCTGTTCCGGTCACACCACATACGTTCCGCCATTCCTATGCGATGCACATGCTGTATGCCGGTATACCGCTGAAAGTTCTGCAAAGCCTGATGGGACATAAGTCCATCAGTTCAACGGAAGTCTACACGAAGGTTTTTGCGCTGGATGTGGCTGCCCGGCACCGGGTGCAGTTTGCGATGCCGGAGTCTGATGCGGTTGCGATGCTGAAACAATTATCCTGAGAATAAATGCCTTGGCCTTTATATGGAAATGTGGAACTGAGTGGATATGCTGTTTTTGTCTGTTAAACAGAGAAGCTGGCTGTTATCCACTGAGAAGCGAACGAAACAGTCGGGAAAATCTCCCATTATCGTAGAGATCCGCATTATTAATCTCAGGAGCCTGTGTAGCGTTTATAGGAAGTAGTGTTCTGTCATGATGCCTGCAAGCGGTAACGAAAACGATTTGAATATGCCTTCAGGAACAATAGAAATCTTCGTGCGGTGTTACGTTGAAGTGGAGCGGATTATGTCAGCAATGGACAGAACAACCTAATGAACACAGAACCATGATGTGGTCTGTCCTTTTACAGCCAGTAGTGCTCGCCGCAGTCGAGCGACAGGGCGAAGCCCTCGGCTGGTTGCCCTCGCCGCTGGGCTGGCGGCCGTCTATGGCCCTGCAAACGCGCCAGAAACGCCGTCGAAGCCGTGTGCGAGACACCGCGGCCGGCCGCCGGCGTTGTGGATACCTCGCGGAAAACTTGGCCCTCACTGACAGATGAGGGGCGGACGTTGACACTTGAGGGGCCGACTCACCCGGCGCGGCGTTGACAGATGAGGGGCAGGCTCGATTTCGGCCGGCGACGTGGAGCTGGCCAGCCTCGCAAATCGGCGAAAACGCCTGATTTTACGCGAGTTTCCCACAGATGATGTGGACAAGCCTGGGGATAAGTGCCCTGCGGTATTGACACTTGAGGGGCGCGACTACTGACAGATGAGGGGCGCGATCCTTGACACTTGAGGGGCAGAGTGCTGACAGATGAGGGGCGCACCTATTGACATTTGAGGGGCTGTCCACAGGCAGAAAATCCAGCATTTGCAAGGGTTTCCGCCCGTTTTTCGGCCACCGCTAACCTGTCTTTTAACCTGCTTTTAAACCAATATTTATAAACCTTGTTTTTAACCAGGGCTGCGCCCTGTGCGCGTGACCGCGCACGCCGAAGGGGGGTGCCCCCCCTTCTCGAACCCTCCCGGTCGAGTGAGCGAGGAAGCACCAGGGAACAGCACTTATATATTCTGCTTACACACGATGCCTGAAAAAACTTCCCTTGGGGTTATCCACTTATCCACGGGGATATTTTTATAATTATTTTTTTTATAGTTTTTAGATCTTCTTTTTTAGAGCGCCTTGTAGGCCTTTATCCATGCTGGTTCTAGAGAAGGTGTTGTGACAAATTGCCCTTTCAGTGTGACAAATCACCCTCAAATGACAGTCCTGTCTGTGACAAATTGCCCTTAACCCTGTGACAAATTGCCCTCAGAAGAAGCTGTTTTTTCACAAAGTTATCCCTGCTTATTGACTCTTTTTTATTTAGTGTGACAATCTAAAAACTTGTCACACTTCACATGGATCTGTCATGGCGGAAACAGCGGTTATCAATCACAAGAAACGTAAAAATAGCCCGCGAATCGTCCAGTCAAACGACCTCACTGAGGCGGCATATAGTCTCTCCCGGGATCAAAAACGTATGCTGTATCTGTTCGTTGACCAGATCAGAAAATCTGATGGCACCCTACAGGAACATGACGGTATCTGCGAGATCCATGTTGCTAAATATGCTGAAATATTCGGATTGACCTCTGCGGAAGCCAGTAAGGATATACGGCAGGCATTGAAGAGTTTCGCGGGGAAGGAAGTGGTTTTTTATCGCCCTGAAGAGGATGCCGGCGATGAAAAAGGCTATGAATCTTTTCCTTGGTTTATCAAACGTGCGCACAGTCCATCCAGAGGGCTTTACAGTGTACATATCAACCCATATCTCATTCCCTTCTTTATCGGGTTACAGAACCGGTTTACGCAGTTTCGGCTTAGTGAAACAAAAGAAATCACCAATCCGTATGCCATGCGTTTATACGAATCCCTGTGTCAGTATCGTAAGCCGGATGGCTCAGGCATCGTCTCTCTGAAAATCGACTGGATCATAGAGCGTTACCAGCTGCCTCAAAGTTACCAGCGTATGCCTGACTTCCGCCGCCGCTTCCTGCAGGTCTGTGTTAATGAGATCAACAGCAGAACTCCAATGCGCCTCTCATACATTGAGAAAAAGAAAGGCCGCCAGACGACTCATATCGTATTTTCCTTCCGCGATATCACTTCCATGACGACAGGATAGTCTGAGGGTTATCTGTCACAGATTTGAGGGTGGTTCGTCACATTTGTTCTGACCTACTGAGGGTAATTTGTCACAGTTTTGCTGTTTCCTTCAGCCTGCATGGATTTTCTCATACTTTTTGAACTGTAATTTTTAAGGAAGCCAAATTTGAGGGCAGTTTGTCACAGTTGATTTCCTTCTCTTTCCCTTCGTCATGTGACTTGATATCGGGGGTTAGTTCGTCATCATTGATGAGGGTTGATTATCACAGTTTATTACTCTGAATTGGCTATCCGCGTGTGTACCTCTACCTGGAGTTTTTCCCACGGTGGATATTTCTTCTTGCGCTGAGCGTAAGAGCTATCTGACAGAACAGTTCTTCTTTGCTTCCTCGCCAGTTCGCTCGCTATGCTCGGTTACACGGCTGCGGCGAGCGCTAGTGATAATAAGTGACTGAGGTATGTGCTCTTCTTATCTCCTTTTGTAGTGTTGCTCTTATTTTAAACAACTTTGCGGTTTTTTGATGACTTTGCGATTTTGTTGTTGCTTTGCAGTAAATTGCAAGATTTAATAAAAAAACGCAAAGCAATGATTAAAGGATGTTCAGAATGAAACTCATGGAAACACTTAACCAGTGCATAAACGCTGGTCATGAAATGACGAAGGCTATCGCCATTGCACAGTTTAATGATGACAGCCCGGAAGCGAGGAAAATAACCCGGCGCTGGAGAATAGGTGAAGCAGCGGATTTAGTTGGGGTTTCTTCTCAGGCTATCAGAGATGCCGAGAAAGCAGGGCGACTACCGCACCCGGATATGGAAATTCGAGGACGGGTTGAGCAACGTGTTGGTTATACAATTGAACAAATTAATCATATGCGTGATGTGTTTGGTACGCGATTGCGACGTGCTGAAGACGTATTTCCACCGGTGATCGGGGTTGCTGCCCATAAAGGAGGCGTTTACAAAACCTCAGTTTCTGTTCATCTTGCTCAGGATCTGGCTCTGAAGGGGCTACGTGTTTTGCTCGTGGAAGGTAACGACCCCCAGGGAACAGCCTCAATGTATCACGGATGGGTACCAGATCTTCATATTCATGCAGAAGACACTCTCCTGCCTTTCTATCTTGGGGAAAAGGACGATGTCACTTATGCAATAAAGCCCACTTGCTGGCCGGGGCTTGACATTATTCCTTCCTGTCTGGCTCTGCACCGTATTGAAACTGAGTTAATGGGCAAATTTGATGAAGGTAAACTGCCCACCGATCCACACCTGATGCTCCGACTGGCCATTGAAACTGTTGCTCATGACTATGATGTCATAGTTATTGACAGCGCGCCTAACCTGGGTATCGGCACGATTAATGTCGTATGTGCTGGGGAAAG
>JADMIO010606918.1_pt1 | contig 95979 bp, 76 predicted proteins | sample 8958161 | NCBI WGS metagenome assembly JADMIO01 (sample SAMN16585339, study PRJNA669376) | soil metagenome | isolation source: Crop rotation soil | place: USA: Cullars Rotation, Alabama | collected 2011
CCGCGACTTCAAGTCACGTGAATTCCAAGCTTCGGATCCCACTGTGCTGGAAAGCTCGAACCTCCAGGTGGACATCAATTACACAAAGTACGATCCGGCGCAAACGGCCGTGAAGGTCATGGAAGAGCGAAAAGCGATTATTTCCATGCCCTTCCGGGGAAAAAGCTATTCCGTTTTTTCGCGGCTTTCCTTCATGCAATCGAATGAGGTGAAAACAAAAACAACGGCTGCCGAGTTCTTGGTGTCTTCGTTTTTCTCCGGCCTCAGTACCAACTTTACCACGTATGCCGTTTTAAACCAGCCGCAAAACCCCCAGGTGCGGAGTACGTTATCGACGACTTTCCGGTTGCCCAAACAAATCCGGTTTACCCAGCAAATGCAGTACGAGTTTGCGGGTCGCAACTTCAGTGTAATGCGGTCGGAAGTGGAAAAGGCCATTTTCCCAACCGGGTTTCTCACCTTCTCGTATGACCGGAACATGATTGCAAAGAGCAATGGCTTTGGGGTGGGATTCCGGTTGAACTTCTCCGGGCTTCAGGCGTCCGTTTCTACGCAACAGTTCAACAGCTCCCGGACAACCAATGCGGCCCTGAAAGGCAGCCTGTTGTACGATGATAACATCGGCAAACTGCAATTCAACGACCAAAGCAATGTGGGCCGCGGGGCCCTGAGCATCGTTTCGTTTTTAGATGTGAACTGCAACGGAAGGCGGGATCCCGGCGAGCAAAAAGTTTGTGGATTGAAACTGAGAGTCAACGGCGGCCGGATTGCACACTGCAACAAGGACACCACCATCCAGGTCATGGGCCTGGAAGCCTATGCAAACTATTTGCTTGAATTGGATAAAAACAGTTTTGACAACGTGGCCTGGCAAATCAAAAAGCCGCTGATCAACGTGGTGGCGGATCCGAACTACTTTAAAACCATTGAAGTGCCGGTGTCAGTCGTGGGCGAGGTGGAAGGCAAGGTAACCGTGCAAAGCGCCAGTGGCGAGACCGGGCAGGGACGGTTGATCGTGCGGTTCTCCAAAGAGGGAAAACCGGTGGCAAAGGTGATGACGGAGTCGGACGGATATTTTAATTACATGGGATTTGCACCCGGAAGCTACACGGCGGAAATCGACAGCGAGCAACTGCAAAAGTTGGATCTTGTTTCGACTCCCGGGCAACTCCATTTTACCATCCGCGCCAACCCGGAAGGCGACCTGCTGAGTGATTTGAAGTTCGTGTTGAAGAAAAGCGGGGAGTAGGTGGCTGTCGTTAAAAGAAAGCAGGGCGGCAACGTTATCTCGCATAAACGGCTAAACGTTTTTATTGAAAATATAACCGAATAAAAAAATAAAGAATCTTTTATAAAACTTGCAAGAACAAAATTTTTTTTCTTCTTTTGTGATCACAAAACAAACCCTAAAAATGAAAACAATTTCCAAGATCCTAGCTTCTGCTCTCGTGCTGACCCTCGCCAACAAATCCTTCGGACAATCAACCGCACAAGGTACGGCAACCGCAACAATCGTTGAACCCATCTCTATCGCGGCCACAAGAGCGCTGGCCTTTGGTAGCGTTGCCAAAGGTGCGAGCGGCGGTACTGTGATCGTTACGCCGGCGAGCAGTCGTACCGGTACCGGTGATGTAACCCTGGTGACTTCGACTTCCACTTCTGCGACATTCACTGTTACAGGGGATGTTGGCCGTGATTTCTACATTCAATTGCCAGCCGACAACGTTGTTACGATTGTTAAGTCAGGCGGTAGTGATGATATGCATGTAGATGGCTTTAACAGTGACAAGAGCGTTACAAGGAGCACACTTAGCGGAACAATCGGCAGTGGCGGAACGGGTACCCTTACTTTCAATGTTGGCGCCACGTTAACCGTAAAAGCCAGCCAGGCTCCAGGGACCTATACCGGAACCTTTCCCGTCACGGTGAACTACCTGTAATAAAATTTTAAAAGAAAAAGAAGGCGCTGTTGATCGGCGCTTTTTTTCTTTGAGCAAGTGGCTTATTTTTGTCCTTTCTCTTTTATCCAAATCCAATTTCCAATGTTCGGAAAAACTGACTCAAGACGGCCATCACGTCTACCGGCTTCTGTAAGCAATCTCCTATTTCTTTCTTTGTTGCTCTTTGCGTACGCTTCTTCCCGTGCGCAAGGTGATCTCCTGATTACACCAAAGCGGGTTGTGTTTGAGGGCGGCAAGCGTTCGGCCGACCTGAACCTGGCGAACACCGGAAAAGATTCGGCCACGTATGTGATTTCCTTTATCCAGCTACGCATGAACGAGAATGGTTCGGTTGACAGGATCGAAAAACCGGACTCCGGTCAATTGTTTGCCGAGCCTTACCTGCGCATTTTCCCCCGTACCATCACCCTGGCACCCAACGAGGCGCAAACCATCAAACTTCAGGTCCGCCGTACCGGCGACATGCAAAACGGCGAATACCGTTCACACCTGTACTTCCGTGCCGTTCCGAAAGAAGAGCCGCTCGGCGAAAAGACCGATGGGCAGGATTCGACGCTCTCGATAAAGCTCACACCCATCTATGGCATCTCCATTCCCGTGATTGTCCGTGTGGGAGAGTCCGATGTTCAGGTGCAACTTGCAGATGTTAATCTCCAGACCGACAGCATACCCACTGTCCGCATGACCTTTCAACGCAAAGGAAGCATGTCCGTGTATGGCGATCTTACCGTCAACCACGTTTCCAAACAGGGAAAAATAACCCAGGTGGGTTCAGCCAAAGGGCTTGCCGTTTATGCTCCCAACGCCACGCGCCGGTTTAACCTGATACTCGACAAAGCCGTTCCGGTAAATTACAAATCGGGAAAGTTGCAGGTCATCTACACCGATCACGCAGACGCATCTTCCAAACCGGTCGTGCTGGCCGAGAAGGAAATTCTTTTGCAGTAGGGGCGTGTTGTGAATGGGCCTCATTGCTGTCTCCAAAACGGACCGTTTGGCGTACCTTCCTTGTCACTGAAGTCTGTGAAGTATAAGACGACCGGTATGCTCAACGGAACAGCTGCCTTCGCGTGCACGCTTACCGGCAACAACGGCCTCTTTCTCAACTCACCGCCCACTTCCCGGCACAGGGAACCACCGGCCGATTACAATTTTAGCAATCGGCAGTTGGAAGCAGCCGTCACCTGTTACCGCCTGAAATTCGTGAACAGCGATCAACCCCTCATCTACTCACCGGTGCCGGTGCTGAAAAGGACTGCGGCTTCGATTGGGGTAAGCAAGAGGAAGCGCAACCCGTTCACCCGCCCGATTGGTGTAACCCTTGAGGCCGAAAAATCCGCCGCCGTTTCACTGACTGGACGAGCTTCCGGGGTCAGGTGATCAAGTCGGTCCAGGCGAATTTGGCAGAAGGTCGAAACAATGTTTGGCTGACGGAATTGCCAAACCTGAGTCCGGGTTCCTGCCGGCTGGTGATCACCGGCGGCGATCTGCAGGAAAAGAAGGTCCTGATCAACGTAAACTAACTACTGCTTTTGAGAGAACACCTCCCGGGTCATTTGGCCCGGGTTTTTTTACTGATCGTGCGCAGTAAAAAAGCGGTTCCATTCGGCATTTCCGATAGTCTCCTTCGCATCGACAGGCAGCTGCAGCAAACATCTCGAAGCGGCGCTTATTGGAAAGCTCTTTAAAGGGGAATGGCAATTTGCACACGGGTTTTCGTTTCGCATCCGCCACCGCGGACGCTTTGCGGGTAGAGAAGGATGGCAGCAGGAATTACACCCGGTACAAAGGCTTTATTCCCGTTTACCGGGGAGCACAAGGCGCCCCGCTGGAACGCATACCGCCTCCGCTCCATGAGGCTACCCACAAACTGTCCTTACCGGGGCGGGAGGCCAGCAGCGCCCTGCTTTCCCGGTGCAACGCTTTAGGCACCTGCATTTTGTCATACACCCGTTTTGGGAGAACTGTGCTTCGGGAAGAGCTAATTTTGGACTATCAGAAATCCCTATCTTAGCCGCCTGTTTTATCAAACCCAACTAAATTAAACCAAATGGACTTCAAGCAGATCCAGGAGCTGATCAAAATGATCAACAAGTCGAACATTGGAGAGGTAAGCATTGAGCAAAATGACTTTCGCATCACCATCAGGCAGAAAGAAGAAGCCGTTACGCAAGTGGTGGCGACTCCTGCACCTGTTGCGTTTCCGCAGGTGGTCCCGCAAGCCCCGGTGCAGGCACTTCCGGGCACGGCACAGCCGCAAACCGAATCTGCGGCGCCGGCACCACAAGCTGCTGCATCCTCCCCGGCCAACCTGGAGACGATCAAGAGTCCGATGATCGGTACATTCTACCGCAGGCCCTCGCCCGACAAGCCCAATTTCGTGGAAGTGGGCGACGAGGTCACAACCGGTCAGGTGGTCTGCATTATCGAAGCCATGAAGCTGTTTAATGAGATTGAAAGCGAAGTAAAAGGCAGGATCACGAAAATCCTGGTGGAAGACTCCTCTCCGGTTGAATACGATCAGCCCCTGTTTTTGGTCGATCCGAGCTGATGTGATAATGCGACAATGTGATAAGGCGGAAGAGCAATTCACATTATGAATGCCATTATCCAATTATCGAATTATCAAATTATCAAATTGTCAAATTGACTCCCTGTGTTTAAAAAAATTCTGATTGCCAACCGTGGCGAGATTGCGTTGCGTGTCATTCGTACCTGCCGGGAAATGGGCCTCAAGACCGTGGCGGTTTATTCCACTGCGGACCGTGACAGCCTGCATGTGAAATTTGCGGACGAAGCCGTGTGCATCGGCAAACCGCAAAGCAGCGAATCGTACCTGAACATTCCGCACATCATGTCGGCCATTGAGATTACCAATGCCGATGCGGTGCATCCCGGCTATGGTTTTCTGGCAGAGAATGCAAAATTCTCGCAGATCTGTGCCGATCACGGGATCAAGTTCATTGGCCCAACAGCCGACATGATCAACAAAATGGGCGACAAGATCACGGCCAAGGATACCATGATCCGGGCCGGTGTGCCGGTGATCCCCGGAAGCGAGGGCTTGCTCGACAGCCTGGAGCAGGCAAAGGACATTGCCCGGCAAATGGGCTTTCCCGTGATCCTGAAAGCCACCGCCGGCGGCGGCGGCAAAGGCATGCGCATCGTGTGGGAAGAAAGCGAAATGGAACGGGCCTACAACACCGCCAAGGCCGAAGCGGCCGCCGCGTTCAAGAACGATGGTGTGTACATGGAAAAATTTGTGGAAGAGCCCCGCCACATTGAAATTCAGGTAGCCGGTGACCAATATGGAAATGTCTGTCACCTGAGCGAACGTGATTGCTCCATCCAGCGCCGCCACCAAAAACTGGTGGAAGAATCACCCTCGCCCTTTATGACCCCCGAACTGCGAGAGAAGATGGGAGAGGCGGCGAAAAAAGCAGCCGGTGCCATCAATTATGAAAGCGTGGGGACCATCGAGTTCCTGGTCGACAAGCACCGCAACTTTTACTTCATGGAGATGAACACGCGAATCCAGGTAGAGCATTGCGTGACCGAAGAAGTGATCAACTATGACTTGATCAAGGAGCAGATCAAAATTGCCATGGGCGAAAAGCTGTCCGGCCGGGATTACCTGCCCGAGTTGCATGCCATCGAGTGCCGCATCAATGCCGAAGATCCGTACAACGACTTCCGTCCTTCCCCGGGCCGGATCACGGTGCTGCACCAGCCCGGCGGACACGGGGTGCGGGTGGACAGCCATGTGTATGCCGGCTATGTGATCCCGCCGTATTATGACTCCATGATCGGAAAGTTGATCACCGTGGCCCGTACCCGCAGCGAAGCCATCGATACCATGTACCGGGCCCTGAGTGAATACGTGATCGAAGGGGTGAAAACGACGATCCCCTTCCACCTGCAACTGATGCGGAACGAACGGTTCCGCTCCGGTGACTTCAACACGAAATTTTTAGAAACCTTCCAAATGCAATGAGTGGCGAGTAGCCACTTCGTGCAAGCCTTTATTCAGAAAAAAACCTCCCGAAACATTCGGGAGGTTTTTTTCTGAATAAAGTTTGATTGCTTATAAGGGCCAGTTGCTACTCGCTAATCCCGGTCCCTTCTTCCATATTTCCAGTCCTGGTCTTTTCCGTTTTTGTACCAGCCTTTGTGCTTGCCGTTGTCATGCCGGTCGTAACGGGCATTATCATAACGTTCGTAGCGGTTGTTGTACTGGCGGCTGATTTCGTCGATGCGAAGCTGACGGTCTCTTTCCAACTGCCGGATGGCCCTTTCTTTTTCCGCCCGGCTGAGGTAAGGATTGTTTTCAATGGATTGGATCTTTGCGCTGTACTCACGGTTTATTTGGTCTACCTGGTATTGCCGGTCGTTGCCATAGCCGCCATTGGGATAATTATTTGGATAGTTGTTTGGATAGGAGGGATACTGCCCCCCGTTTCCGCCGCCCAGGATCACGTCACGGTTTCCGCCGTATGTCCCGTCGTCTTTGGGATTGCCAAGGATCACCCGGCGGGTTTCTTCCCTTGACTGCGCATGAAGCGAAAGAAAAGCGGATGCAGCGATCAAAAGTGTAAGGATTTTCTTCATGGTAAAAATGTTTCCTTTTTTACTCGAAAAGGTATGCCAACAAACCCCACTGCGGCCAAGAGTTTGTTAAACCGGAATGGGACAAAACAGGGTTTAAGCTGTCGTTATGAATTGGGGACAGGGCACCTTTTTTGTGCTTTCTTCTTTTCCTCAACGCCGGTTTTATGAAACGTTTTCGCACCATTTTCAACTTCGCCTGCGGGGCTGTTTTTTCTTTTTTGTTGCTGTCCCAGTTTGCGTTCAAAAGCAGCGCAAACAAACATGACACGGCGGTTGCCAATGAATGGCGGGCACCGGCCCTGCCGCAACAGTTGTCTTTTGCCGGCGAAGCGGTGCCGCTCGACCGCTGGGATGTGAAAGAACGGCTTGACCGGGAGCTTTTGATCAACTGCTATAACCCGGCAAACATCCTGTACCTCCTCAAATTATCGAACCGGTATTTTCCCGTTATTTCCGAACGCCTGAAGGCGGCCGGGGTGCCGGATGATTTTAAATACCTGTGCATTGCCGAAAGCAATTTGCAAGGTGGGGCCGTTTCCCGTTCCGGTGCCGTAGGTTTTTGGCAATTCATGGACTATACGGCACCGGGCTTTGGCCTGGAAGCAAATGCCAACGTAGACGAGCGGATGGATGTTGCCCGGTCAACCGATGCTGCCTGCAAATACCTGAAACAGGCCTATGGCAAATTTGGCAATTGGACGGCGGCCGCCGCCTCGTACAACTGCGGACAGGGCGGCTACAACGGCCAGGCAAGCTTTCAGCGCACGGTGAATTATTATGATCTGCAACTGCCGGAAGAAACAAACCGCTACATCTTCCGCATTCTTGCCTTCAAGCACATCCTGGAAAATGCCGAGGAACTGGGCTTTAAAATGAGCGATGCCGAAAAGTATGGAGAGATCCCGTACCGCACCGTCACCGTTACCGCCTCCATCCCGAACCTGGTCGATTTTGCCGTTGAAAACGGAACGACCTATAAAATTTTGCGGCTGCTCAATCCCTGGCTGAAAGGCAGGACATTGCCGGTGAGCGGAGGCAAGTCGTACGTCATAAAACTACCTGCCAAATCGTCCTGATGAACCATTGATGAAACAACTTGTTACATTTACCGTGTGAACAGGTTTTTATGGAATTACCAGATTTGTCGAACCCGCTGTGGTTTTTGGTGGCCGTTGCTGTTGTCTTTGCCGTGGTAACAGGCCGCTATTTTCTCATTGCCGGATTGTTTTACGCCGTTTTCTACAAGTGGTCGAGAGCCAAATGGCAGGGCCGCAAAATCAATCAACGGCAGTACAAGCAAGGGCAGTTCAAAAAAGAAGTTTCGTGGAGCATGATCACCGCCGGCATCTTTGCGGTTTCCGGTGCCGTGCTGGGGCTGCTTTGGCAGAAAGGCTATGCCAAAATTTATTCCGGCATTCACGAATATCCCTTGTGGTGGTTGCCGGCCAGTCTGGCGATTGCCCTTTTTGTTCATGAAACCTATTATTACTGGCTGCACCGATGGATGCATCATCCCAAAGTTTTCCGCCTTGTTCACAAGGTGCACCACGACAGCAACATCACTTCGCCCTGGACGGCTTTTTCCTTTCATCCGCTGGAAGGCATTCTGCAGGCGCTTTTCCTGCCCCTTCTTCTGCTGGTTCTGCCCATGCACGTGACGGTCCTGATCATTCATTTAACCATCATGACCTTTAGCAGCGTCATCAACCATCTGGACATTGAAGTGTACCCGCAGGGCTTTTACAAGCACAGCCTTGGCAAATGGCTGATCGGCGCCACGCATCACTCGCTTCACCACAAGCAATTCAAGTACAATTATGGCTTGTACTTTACCTTCTGGGACAAATGGAAAAAGACCGAAAGCCCGGCCTTTAATGAACTATTTGAAGAGAAAACGCGATTGTGAGTGGTGGATGTCCAGTAGTGAGTCGAGAGGCCTTTATTCAGCATTCACTGCTCACTACCCACGGTCTCACTCGTAGATCCTTGCCGCACCGCCTTCCAGGACTTTCTTGGGCAGCAGCCAGGTGAGCAGGGCGCCGACTTTGTTGATTGCACCGGTAATTACTTCGGCCTTTTTGCTGAACATGGCTTTTACCGCTGCCGTTCCCACCTGTTCCGCCGTCATGTTGACCTTTTGCGCTGTCTTCAGCGCTTTTTCACCTACCTGTGCCCGTGTGGCAAAGTCGGTGTCGGTAGAGCCGGGACAAATACAGGTAACGTTGACCGGTGTTTTTCGCAATTCGTAGCGAAGGCCTCTGGAAAAAGAAAGCACAAATGCTTTGGAAGCGGCATAAAGGCTCAGGTAAGGAACGGCTTGGTAAGCCGCCGAAGACGCAATGTTCAGGATATGCGCTTGTTTTTGTTGCTTTAACTGCGGGAGAAAAAGATAGCAGAGCTGCACGACCGTCGTGCAGTTGACCTGCAGCATGGCGAGGTGTTCCGGCAGGGGATAGCTTTGAAACCGGCCACTCAATCCGTAGCCGGCATTGTTGACCAAAACGGCGATGGTAAAATTGTTTTGCTCTGTCCAGTCAAAAACTTTCTGGGCGGCATCGGCAGTGGCCAGATCAACGGAGAGGTGACGGCTTTGAACCCCGTGTTTTTCCCGGATCTCTTCACTGACCTGTTGCAGCAGACCGGCACTGCGGGCCACAAGGAGGAGGTCGTAACCTTTGGCGGCCAGCTCAAAGGCAATGGCTTTGCCAATGCCTTTGCTGGCGCCGGTTATCAATGCATGTGACATGCCGGATTAATTTTGAACCGAAGACGCAAAACGGTGATAGAACGGCGTTTTGCTGTTTTTGTCTTTGGGCATGTACTTGCCCGTGACCACGGGGAAATACATTACCCTGCGGCGACTTTTCTCACCAATGAACGGTGATTTTTGGACCCGGTGCCACAGGCGCCCGTCATGAACCGTCAGGTCGCCGGCCTGAATGTCAAAGCCGGCTTCTTTGGGATCGGGACGGTGGTCAATGAAGTATTTTTTGCCAAACAGGAGGCGAAGCATGCCTTGTTTGTGGGTGCCCGGAATGATGCGCAGGCCACCGTTTTCAAACGGCACAGTATCGAGGTGCAGGCCGACATTGAGCATCGGCATGATCTTCTGGCCCAGGAAAAGGTCTCTCGGGCTGTCGGTATGCCATCCCATCTGTGAGAATGCGCTGTCGTCGGTGCGGACATAATTGTTGAGAACGAGCCCGTCTTTTTCATTTTCGCCAATCCGTCCTTCGTACGGATGCACCAGGTCAAGAAGTGCCTTTATGCGGGGATCGGCCAGCAATTCCTTCAACTGCTGGCTGTGCAGCGAAAGAAAACACAGCCGCTGAATGCACCTGTTGCCGTTTTCGTCTTTGCCAAACTTCAGGGGAATGCCGTTGACTTTGTCAATGCCGGCCTCCAGCCATTCTCTCTCAATGCGTTGAGTTTCGGCAATGATGGCCTTTACGTGTTCAGGGGTGATGAATTTTCTGAACAAAATAGCGCCATTCTTATCGAAAAACCCCTTCTGCTCGGCAGTCAATTTGGTTCCCAGCTCAAAGTAAGGAACAGTTAACTTTTTCATGGTTGTAAGGTTTTGTTGTTAACTGAATAGGTAAAAATAAAATTTCTTTTAAAACAGTAAAGAAAAAGATATTTACACACCGGTCAACATGTTATTAGTCCGATACCAGTTTTTTAGCGACGAAATAGCACAAATATGCAAAAACCGGTGCGGCTATAACGTCAATGGTATAATGGATATGTTGGATCAGAATCAGCACGCCAATGGTAACCCCGCACAACAGGGCAATGATCTTGTCCCGCTTTTTATCGAAGCAATACACGAAGAGGAATTGCGAGGCGGTATGGCCGGAGTAAAAAAGGTCTTTGGTGATAAAGCTGCCGCCATAGAATGAATTGCTCAACGGGTCTTTCAGGGGAATGAGATTGGGTGGCGTATCCAGCGGTACCAGCGAAATGGTAATGAAACGGGTGCACAGGAAAATACAGAAGGCACAAAAAAACAGCACGGCGAGCCGGGGACTTTTGATGGCTTTCACCAGCATCCACAAACCGGTGCCCCAAAGAATGGAAAAGATGCCGGCCGAGACATCCCGTGCCGGAAGGGCGTCCAAAACCGGGTCGTTCAGCACAATGCCTTTTCTCGCCTGAATGATTTGAAAAAAATAGGGAAGCACCGTCAAGCAAACGAGGCAGCCGCCAAAGGTGATAAAAAACTTTCTCCGAAAGGCCGGCTTCTTCATGGCCTGTACCCAGTTCAGTTGGTCTTTGGAAAGTGTTTCGATAGCTGCTTCCATTGAAGGGGTTAAAAATTAAGGGTGCGAAGATAAGCAATCAACCAGGATGCTTTTGAACAATGGCAGCCAAAACCGGAATTGAACAAATTTTTGACATTTTGTAAGTCCGGGGAAATTTCTGACAGGTCAGCAGAAACGGTTGGCGCTGCTTTCCTGAAATTTTTTCCGTTTCTGCCGGGGTGGCACAATCTTCGTTTACCTTTGCCCGCCTTCGCGGGAAAAGCCCTGGCGAAGGCGGTGCGAAAAATTTGTCATCTTTTCATTTAAACCAAAAATCATATACGTATGGCTAACAAAGTAAATGTTACCCCTCTGCACGACAGAGTGATTGTGAAACCCGCTGCTGCAGAAGAGAAAACTGCCGGTGGTATTATCATCCCTGACACGGCAAAAGAAAAGCCGCAACGCGGAACCGTGATTGCTGCAGGCCCTGGTAAAAAAGACGAGCCGGTACAGGTAAAGGAAGGCGATACCGTATTGTATGGCAAGTATGCCGGCACCGAGATCTCCATCGACGGGGAAGATTATCTGATCATGCGTGAAAGCGACATTCTGGCAATCGTGTAAGCTTTTAGCCATTAGCTCCTGGCGATTAGCCTTTCTTGCGAACAGCCAATAGCCAGCCGCTAACAGCCAACTTTAAACATTAAATCTTAAACAATCAAATATGGCAAAACAACTGTTTTTCGAAACTGATGCCCGCAATAAGATGAAGAAAGGCGTTGACGTATTGGCCAACGCCGTGAAAGTAACGTTGGGTCCGAAAGGCCGCAATGTGGTGATCGAGAAAAAATTCGGTGCACCTTCCGTAACCAAGGACGGTGTCACCGTAGCAAAGGAAATTGAACTGGAAGATGCCATCGAGAACATGGGTGCGCAAATGGTCAAGGAAGTGGCTTCGAAAACCGCCGATGTTGCCGGTGACGGTACCACCACCGCAACCGTTTTGGCGCAGTCCATCATTACCGAAGGGCTGAAAAATGTCGCCGCCGGCGCCAACCCCATGGACCTGAAACGCGGTATCGACAAAGCCGTCAGAGCCGTGGTGGAAAGCCTTCGTTCCCAGTCGCAGCAGGTGGGCAACGACAGCGAGAAGATCCAGCAGGTGGCTTCGATCTCTGCCAACAACGACGAGGAAATTGGCAAGCTGATCGCCCAAGCCATGCACAAGGTTTCCAAAGATGGTGTCATCACCATTGAAGAAGCCAAGGGCATTGAAACCACGGTAGAAGTGGTGGAAGGGATGCAGTTCGACCGCGGTTACATTTCTCCGTACTTTGTCACCAACAGCGAGAAAATGGAAGCCGAACTGGAAAATCCGTACATCCTGATCTACGACAAAAAGATCAGCAGCATGAAGGACATCCTGCACATCCTGGAGAAAGTGGCCCAGCAAGGTGCGCCGCTCCTGATCATCTCCGAAGACCTCGAAGGCGAGGCACTGGCTACCCTGGTGGTCAACAAACTGCGTGGCACCCTGCGCGTAGCGGCTGTAAAAGCCCCTGGCTTCGGCGACCGCAGAAAAGAAATGCTGCAGGACATTGCCATCCTCACCAAAGGGGTGGTCATTTCAGAAGAGCAGGGTTACAAACTCGAGAACGCCGACCTGACATATTTGGGGAAAGCCGAAAGAGTGGTCATTGACAAAGACAACACCACCGTTGTGGGTGGCAAAGGTGAAGGGGAGTCCATCAAAGCCCGCATCAACCAGATCAAATCGCAGATCGAAAATACAACCTCCGACTACGACCGCGAAAAGCTGCAGGAGCGCCTGGCGAAATTGAGCGGTGGTGTGGCCGTGCTGCATGTGGGTGCTGCCACCGAGGTGGAAATGAAAGAAAAGAAAGACCGCGTGGATGACGCCCTGCATGCAACCCGTGCGGCTGTGGAAGAAGGGATTGTTCCGGGCGGTGGTGTGGCCTATGTTCGTGCCATCGACGCACTGACCAACCTGCAAACCAGCAATGCCGATGAAGCCACCGGCGTGCAAATCGTTCGCCGTGCGCTGGAAGAGCCGCTTCGCCAGATCGTGGAAAACTGCGGCATCGAAGGCAGCGTGGTGGTAAACAAAGTTCGGGAAGGCCAGGGTGACTACGGTTTCAATGCCCGGACCGAAGAATACGAGAACCTGATCGGTGCCGGCGTCATTGACCCCACCAAGGTTAGCCGTATTGCGCTGGAAAACGCATCGTCTATCGCCGGTATGCTGTTGACCACCGAATGTGTGGTGGCCGACAAGCCTGAGCCGAAGGCGGCTCCTGCTCCGGGTGGCATGCCTGGCGGAATGGGCGGTATGGACTATTAATCAATTTCACACCCGTTTTTGCGGGTCCGCAAATCAAAAAAGCCTCATCAGCAATGGTGGGGCTTTTAAAATTAATGTTGGAGCGAATTATAATTAATTCTTAACTTGTAACCAATTCCCAACTGTTTCCTACGACAACAATGGTTTTGGCGCCGTAATTGCCGGATAATCCATCCCTTCCGAAAACGAAATCTATTTCTAAACGTTTAAAACCATTTGCCATGTTTACGAAACTATTCAGCTGGCTTCGCCGCCGTTTTTCCAAAGGAAATAAAAAAGACACTCATGGTTTTAACGACAATCCGTTCCTGATCCTTTGAACATTTTTCGCCATTTGCTGGCGAAACGGGGAAGATGAACCGGAGTCGATCATTCAATATACACGGGAGCCGTTCTGTAGGAACGGCTATTTTATTTCGGCCTCCCGCATTTATCGATCCCGGTTGGGGCTATGCGTCTGGCTTTTTGAAAGAATTTTTGCTTGCCTCTTGACAGCAAGAGTTTGGTAACCTAATTTCGCACTACTGAATCCAATTCCTTCATGACCTGTTAATCTTGCCGGAGAAGAACAGGGTATCCTTGCCGGCAGGTATCACGAAAGGCGTGATTCGGGTGAAGCCAACGACGAATAAAGTTTTTAAAGCTCCTGAACCAACGGGAGCTTTTTTATTTGGCGTACACATTTCGGTGACTTGCGGCGGCCTTTTTTATTATAGTGCGTCAACGATGCGATCACCCCTTTCGATCTTCAACGATTCCAATGGCTGATTTTCCTTTCCCGACAGTTTCCGGCAAATGAGTGGATTTCCTTACCCGGACGCTTGTGCTTTTCCTTAGCGGTTGATAATTGACATATTGCGCAATAGTTAGCGTTTGGATTTCCGGCTATTTTTGCGGCAAAACATTGTCCATGATCAACCGCTTATCCGGGGTGCCGATCCCTTTGGCTTCCCTTTTCCCCCGTATCATTGCCGGCACAAATTACCCTTGCCGGTCCTTCCTGTATAAAACGTCGGTTCGATGCTTTGTGTATCCACAAAAGTGCGCCAGTCCCTGTCGATGAGCCATTTCTCATTAACCGGATGGAAAAGTCCGGCAATTGTAAACATGCGAACCCTTGAACGCTGGGAATGGCGTAACCGTGGTGCTGCGGTCAACGTGCGGTCATTGTCGATCAACGATAAGTGCAAAAAATTCAAGTGCGTACCAGCCCTCTCATTTGGAAGAAGTATTCGGTTTTTATCGGCGAATGGAAACAGACTGTTCGTGTAAGGGGCAGGGTGTTCCGGATGAAGAGTGAACCGTGGCTTTTGTCTGAATTGTCCGGCCTTACGCAAAGCGATACCTGTAAACAACTCTTTAAACAAACCATTATTTTATGAAGCAACCTACTTTTACTCTCTTATTCGGTAAACTGAAACGGTGGAAAGAAAAAGTATTTCTTTTTGCCATTGTTTACCTGATTGGTGTTTCCTATGCTTCGGCGCAGCCGTACCAGGCTGCCGCTTGGTCGGGTTACAACTCCAGTATACAAGCCTTTCCCTTGAATGGCACCCTAATGTCCTCTTATGTTTCAGCGGCAAGCCATACTTATAGCGGGCTGGTAAAGTATAATGATATCCGGTGCGTTTGGGGCAACCCGAATACCTCAACTACACTCAATGTTGCAAGTGCTCCTTATTTGTCCTATACCATTACTACGACGACTGCCATAGCTTTTGACCGGTTTGTGATGCATGGTTTGGCGAATACCGGCACCCAATCCAGGCTACAACTGCGTTGGAGTGTTGATAACTTCACCACATCGCTTGGGGAGTTTACTGCCAATGGAAGCAATTACACATTGACATCCGTTCAATTAGGCAGCAAAGGGTCCATACCAAGCGGCGTGATAGAATTCCGAATTTATTTTTATTCTGCATCTCCTAACCCAACCTACATTTATAATTCAAGTACAGGTCCTTATTCGTCACTAGACGGTACGCCATCATCTTATGGATATTACGGTCCGAATATTTCTATCTGGTTTACTTCTCCTGCGCCAATTCCTGCCTGTTCCGGCACACCTACGGCAGGCACGGCATCAATAGCATCTGCTTCAGGCTACACAGGCAGCACGGCTCAACTTTCTTTGAGTGGCTCCACCAATGCGTCCGGCATCGCTATTCAATGGCAGCAGGCAAGCAATTCCGGCGGACCTTACAGCGATATACCGGGTGCAGCAGCGGCCAGTTATACCACCGGCACTTTTACCACGCCGGGCACCACCTACTACCGGGCAAAAGTCACCTGCATCAGCAGCGGCCAGTCGTCGTATTCCAATGCGGTTTCCTATACCGCCAGTGTGCTTACCGGTGCAGGCAATGCCCTGAACTTTAACGGCACCGATGGTTATGCAAGCATTGGTATGCCGCTGCCGGGCGGGTCGTCCTACACAAAGGAAGCCTGGGTTTGTATGTACAAGAGCACTGCTGTACCCAACAACATTCTATCGTCGCAAAACTCTCCGCTCTGGATCGATAACGGTACGCTCCGGGGAGGAAACGACGGTGCTACGGCAGAAGTCATCGATCCGGTAAGTTTCCCGGCCAATACCTGGGTACACGTTGCCATCACATTCGATGCAGCCACCCGCACGCTGAAATTATACCGCAATGGCATTTTGGTAAGCACTGCGACGTCGGTAAACCAATACGCCAGCCAAAATAATTACATTGGTGCATGGTTCAACGGCACATCCACTGAGTCATACATCGGCGGCATGATCGATGAAGTACGCGTTTGGAATGTGGTGCGTACCGCCGGCGAAATCAAAAAGGGTATGTACGGAACGGTGCCGACCAATGCCGCAGGCCTGGTTGCGTATTATACCATGAACGAAGTAGGCGGGACGACGATAACGAACAGCAGTAGCGGCCCGGATGCGGCAACCACTGGCAATGGCAACTTGATTGGCGGTGTCACCAGGGCTTCTTCGCCTGTTCAGCGGGCCAACAATGCGCTTTTCTTCAATGGAACGAACAGCTATGTAAAAGCACCGGCGAACAGCAATTACGATTTTGCGACCGGCACGATCGAATGCTGGGTGCAGCCGAATGGTTTATCCGGCAACGCCTGTATTCTTGCGAACCGCAATGACCCGACCACCCGCTATAGTTTTCACATGTCCACGTCGGCCATTGGCTTTTGGAACAACAGTGCCTATTTGACCGTGCCATTCACTTCGACACCCGGTCAATGGTATCACCTGGCTTTTGTCTGCCTTCCGTCGTCCGTTGATGTCTATGTCAACGGCAATCCGATTGGCACCATACCACAGGGTGTTGGTTCGGCCACCGGACTGCCACTGTACATTGGTTATGCCTCTGCCGGCGAGCCGTTTGCCGGTGCCATTGACGAAGTGCGGATTTGGAACGTGGCCCGGACACAGCAGCAGATCCGGGCCAATATGAACAATACGTTGACAGGGGCCGAGGCGAACCTGGTTGGATTGTTCAGTTTGAACCAGGGCCTGCCGGCCGGCACCAATACCGGACTGGTAACGGCGATCGACGGCACGGCCAACAACAATCACGCGACGCTGAACAATTTTGCGTTGACCGGATCTTCCGCCAACTGGGTGGACCAGCCAATGGTCCTTGCGACGCTGCCGGTAGAACTGGTATCGTTTACCGCAACGAAGAAGGCAGGCAGCATCGAATTGAATTGGAGCACGGCGACGGAGATCAACAACGACCATTTTGAAATCGAAAAAAGTACCGATGGACGCTCCTTTGCCAAAATTGCGGCAGTGCCGGCCAGGGGCGGGTCTGCGCAACGGGGCGATTATTCGGCAGAAGATCTGGCGCCCGCTCAGGGCACAAACTTCTACCGATTGAAACAGGTGGATAAAAACGGGAAAGCACAATACTTTAAAGTGCTGGCCGTAAATTGGGGCAATGCGGAAAAACTCAGCGTGTCATTGATGCCCCAGCCCTTGCACAGCTCCATGACGGTAAAAATAAACGGTGACTTTTCAAAAGGCCGCTTTGCGATCTACAGTATGAATGGTGCCGAAATAAGGTCATTCGGCGTAAATGCTTCTGCCGGCAATGCGGTTTTCCAGGTGAACAGGGATGGCCTGAAGGCCGGAATGTACTTCTATAAATTACTATCCACTAAGGGCGAGTTGATGAATGCCGGAAAAATAATCGTAGAGTAGTTTGCATACCCGTTCCACATCGAACGTGCGGTATTTGCAGGGACATGCCCTGGCATGTCCTTCCTGTACACCGTACAATCGGGGTTGAAATACGCTTCGTATTTCAAAGGCACCGGCGCTTTGGGCAAGCCTGCCCAAAGCGCTGGTGCCTTTGTCTTTTCATCCGCAACCCGTTCGGTCAATTATCACCGATGGCTTGAATCAGCTGATCGTTTTCGGGAGCTTCCACGACTAACTGAAAAACCTTTTGCTCCTTTATTTCTTCAAACCGAAGGGCCCTGTAAAACTGGTGTGCGTCCAGGCGTTTTACCTGCGTCCGCAAGCGAAGCGTGTAGACGCGTTGTTCCATGCACCAGTCTTTGATCCGGTTGACCAATGCTTTGCCAACGCCTTTGCCCCGGTATGCTTCATCTACCACAAGGCCGCCGACTTCCACAAACGGGAGGCTTTCGATGTAGAGCGGCTGAAAGGCATGTGTCCAGCCAATGATATTTTCCCCTTCGACGGCAACCCATGCGGCGTGATCCTTTTTTGCCAGGATAACCGCAATTTGCGTCATTGTTTGATCAACCGTTAACGAATAACCCAACTGGTGTGAAAGACGATTGACAGCCGGCGCATCTTCCGGCTGCATCCTGCGAACATCGATTTGCATACCCTAAACTTACGGAAACCATTGGCCTTCGTCGGTCGATAGGGGAAACAAAAATGCCGCATCACAGTGCGGCATTTTTTATGGATGGAGAAGTTTTACGCTTCTTTCCCGTGGCAATTCTTGTATTTTTTGCCGCTGCCGCACGGACAGGGATCGTTGCGGCCAATCTTTGGTCCAACCTTGATCGGCTCTTGCTTTATCGCAATGTTCCCGGCCGGGCTGGACGGATCGTAGTAGTCTTTTTCATTGGCGGCATAATCTTCACCCGTGGCGGTAATTTCTTCCTTGTTGGAATGCAGCCGGCTCAGGTCCGTTTTCTGCTGGTGGCCTTCCCGGAGATGCGGCACCTCCTCATGCTGTTGCACCGGCAATTGGGCATGGCACAGGAAGGAGACAATCTCCCGGTTCAGGTCCGAGCTCATGCGGCGGAACAGGTTGTAGGCTTCCATCTTGTAAATCACCAACGGGTCTTTTTGTTCCAGGTAAGCCGTTTGCACGCTTTGCTTCAGGTCGTCCATGGCACGCAGGTGCTCTTTCCAGCTTTCGTCGATGATGGCAAGCGTAATGTTGCGTTCCATCGCGTTGCACAATTCTTCGCCGCCGGTCTGGAGCATCTTGTCAAGGTTCACCAACACATTGATCCCTTTCCGGCCATCGCTGAACGGCACTACGACATTCTCGATGTGTGCACCCTGGGTTTTCCGGATATCTTGGAACACCGGTACGGCTTCCTGCTTCACGCCGTCTTTGTGCCGCTGGTAGTTTTCAATGGCTTCCGCATACAATCTTTCCGAGAGGGTATTCGTATCGGTTGTTTTGAATTCTTCCGGTGATGTCTGGAAGTCCAGGCCAAAGTTGACAATGCACGAAAGCCGGAAGCCTTCATAATCGTCCTGTTCTTTGTAGGTGCTGACCGTTTCTTCTGCCGTGACGGAGAAGGCGTTGTCGATATCAAGGGCCAGGCGTTCGCCAAACAAGGCGTGGTTTCTTCGGTCGTAAATGGCATTCCGCTGCATGTTCATCACGTCATCGTACTCCAGCAACCGCTTGCGGATACCAAAATTGTTTTCCTCCACTTTTCGTTGTGCCCGTTCGATCGATTTGGTGATCATGCTGTGCTGGATCACTTCGCCTTCCTTGTAGCCAAAGCGGTCCATCAGGCCGGCAATGCGTTCGCTGCCGAACATGCGCATCAGGTCATCTTCCAACGATACATAGAACTGCGATGTACCGGGGTCGCCCTGACGGCCGGCACGGCCACGCAACTGCCGGTCAACCCGGCGGCTTTCGTGACGCTCCGTACCAATGATGGCCAGGCCACCGGCTTCTTTCACACCGGGTCCGAGCTTGATGTCCGTACCACGGCCCGCCATGTTGGTGGCAATGGTCACGTTTCCGGGCAAGCCCGCTTCGGCCACGATCTGCGCTTCCCGGGCATGCTGTTTTGCGTTCAGCACGTTGTGCGGAATTTTTTTTGCCTGCAACATGCGGCTCAGCAATTCACTTACTTCCACCGACGTTGTCCCTACCAGCACCGGGCGGCCGGCATTGCGCAGGGCCTCGATTTCGTCGATAACGGATCGGTATTTTTCCCGCTTGGTTTTGTACACCAGGTCTTCTTTGTCACTGCGGATCACCGGAATGTTGGTGGGAATGGTCACCACGTCCAGTTTGTAAATGCTCCACAACTCCGCGGCTTCGGTTTCCGCCGTCCCGGTCATACCCGCCAGCTTGTGGTACATCCGGAAATAGTTCTGGAGTGTGATGGTGGCATAGGTTTGCGTGGCGGCTTCGATCTTCACGTTCTCCTTTGCTTCGATTGCCTGGTGCAACCCATCGCTGTAGCGGCGGCCCTCCAGGATACGGCCGGTTTGTTCGTCCACGATTTTTACCGCCCCTTCGAGCACCACGTATTCCACATCTTTTTCAAAAAGCGTGTAGGCTTTCAACAGTTGTTGCACGGAGTGAATGCGGTCGGCTTTGGCCGCATATTCATTGAGAATGGCTTCTTTTTGATGCAGCTTTTCTTCTGCCGGTGCATCTGCATTTTCAATTTCAGAAAGGCGGAGGTTGATGTCGGGCAGCACAAAGAATTCGGGGTCTTCGCCGGTATGGGTCAGCATATTGATGCCCTTGTCGGTAAGGTCAACCGATTTGTTTTTTTCATCGATGTGGAAGAGCAGCTCTTCGTCCACGATGTGCATGTTGCGCTGCTGGTCCTGCAGGTAATAATTTTCGGCTTTCTGCAGCTTTACCCTGATGCCCGGCTCACTCAGGAACTTGATCAGCGGCCCGTATTTGGGCAGTCCGCGGAAGGCCCTGAACAAGTACAGGCCGCCGCTCTTTGGATCGTCATCGCCTTCGGCAAACCGTTTCTTTGCTTCGTTTAAGAACCCACGCACCTGTCTTTCCTGTGCATCCACCAGGCTTTGCACACGGGGGCGCAGCACGTGGAATTGCTGGTCATCCCCTCTGGGCACCGGGCCGGAAATGATCAACGGTGTACGGGCATCGTCGATCAACACAGAGTCCACTTCATCCACCATGGCAAAATGGTGCTTGCGCTGCACCATTTCTTCGGGGCTGTGCACCATGTTATCGCGCAGGTAGTCAAAACCAAATTCGTTGTTGGTGCCGTACGTGATGTCGGCCAGGTAAGCCAGGCGGCGGGCCTCGCTGTTGGGTTCGTGCTTGTCGATGCAATCGACCGTCAGTCCAAGGAATTCGAAAATCGGACCGTTCCACTCGCTGTCACGGCGGGCCAGGTAATCGTTCACCGTTACAATGTGCACCCCTTCGCCGGCCAGGGCATTCAGGTAAGCCGGAAGGGTGGAAACAAGCGTTTTTCCTTCACCGGTTGCCATTTCGGCAATCTTGCCCTGGTGCAACACCGCACCGCCAATCAGCTGCACATCGTAGTGCACCATGTTCCAGGTAACCTGTCCGCCGGCCGCCGTCCAGGTATTTTGATAGGTGGCCTGACCGTCGTTGAGCGTAATGTGACTTTTGGTGACAGCCAGTTCCCGGTCGAGGTCAGTGGCACTGGCGGTGAGGGTGGCATTTTCCTTGAAGCGCCTGGCCGTTTCTTTTACCACTGCAAAGGCTTCGGGCAGCAATTCTTTCAGGATTTCCTCGATCTTTTGGTCGCGGTCTTTTTTGAGCTTGTCCACTTCCTGATAGACGGCGTCTTTGCCGACAAGGTCGTTGAACGGCAGGCTTTCCGCACGCTGGTTGGTTTCCGCAATTTGCGTGTCAATCTCTTGCAGGTGTTCTTTGATGCGGGAGCGGAACTCGACCGTTTTCTGTCTTAGGCTATCATTGCTGAGGCTTTGATAGGACTGGAAATGCTCGTTGATTTTTGTTACGATGGGCAGGATCGTCTTTACGTCCTTCTCCGATTTGCTGCCACCGAACAGTTTTGAAAAAAATCCAATCATATATTCTGTTGAATGTTATTATTTTCAATAGTAGAGAAATTTGGCCGTCAAAAAGGGTGCTAACAATCCGTCGTCGCCATTTTGACACAGCGGCCAAAGATAAACCATTTGGGTTGGCTTTCCTTTTTTGCAATGATTCTTAACGATAACGAAGGAATAACGCCTTCACAAATTCTTTGCTGTGCCGGCAAAAACGAAACGCATGATGAAACACTGCCTGATCCTCCTGCTGTTCGCTGTTCCCTTTCTGCTTTCCTGTCACAACACGGAACGGAAGGAAAAAACCGCGGACCCGGTGAACACGTATTACGATTACCAGATCTGGGCAGAAGAGGGGACCAACGATGCCACCATCCGGCTTCAATACAAGGAGGGCGGCGAAGAAGGGGAGGCCCTGGCATTGGATAAGGGGGCCAAAGTGCTGTTCGACAATACCGGGTTGCGCGTTGACAGTTCCCGGTTCACCGGCGCGTATTACGAACTGCTAAAACCGGTTGCGGAATTGGCGGGGCCGCATGCCATTTTGCTGGTGGATGAGGCCGGAAAAGAATACCGCGAAACGTTCACCTTTACACCCTTTGCACTGGCATCGGAGATACCCGAAGAAGTAAAAAGGAAGCCGTTCCGGATCCGGCTGAAAAATTTTCCCGATACGCCGACCACCATCCGTCTTGTCATCACGGATACCTCGCTGCAGTCGGCGGACGTCAATGACGAAATGCTGGTTCGAAACGGCACGATCCACGTGACCGAACAACAGTTGGCCAACCTGACGAATGGGCCCGCGACGCTGGAAATTTACCGGGAGGAGGAATGGCCGATCCACAATGATTCCGGTGCCGGCGGAAAATTTCTGATCACCTATGGGATAAAACGGGAATTTGAACTGGTTGAATAAAAATGGCCGGTCCCGATGGACCGAATGTGTTCCCGGCCGACACGAAAGCGAAATCGAATCAGGGCATGGAATTTCCACCTGACTGCCTTACTTTTGCCGCCGTTTCAAGGGATTTCCAGAGTTCAAAAGTTCAACCGTTCCAGAGTTTGGCGCTTCAACTTTTGAACTTTTGAACACTTGAACTTTCAAACTTCAACACATGGCTGGTCAACTAAAAGAGGTTCGTAACCGGATCAAATCGGTGCAAAGCACGCAGCAAATTACCAAGGCAATGAAGATGGTCAGTGCGGCCAAGTTGCGCCGTGCGCAGGACGCTATCGTGCAAATGCGTCCGTATGCCCGCAAACTGCAGGAAATGCTCAGCAACATTGTCAGCAATACCGAAGTGGAAGGCGGCAATGCACTGGCTGTTGAACGTCCGGTGGAGCGGGTCTTGCTCCTGGTGATTACCTCTGACCGGGGACTGGCGGGTGCCTACAATGCCAACATCATCAAGCTGGCAAAGCAGATCGTAAAAGAAAAATACAGTGCCCAATTCAGCCGGGGCCATGTCACGGTGTGGAGCATCGGAAAGAAAGGCTTTGAGCATTTTGCCAAGATCGGCGGCTACAATGTCAGCGACGCCTACAAGGATATTTTCCTGCAACTGACCTTCGAGAATGTGCAGAAAGCCTCGCAGGCGGCGGTGGAGGCCTTCCGCAACCGGGAGTTCGACCGGGTGGAGATTGTGTACAGCGAATTTAAAAATGCCGCTACACAACGTTATGTTTCGGAGCCGTTCCTGCCCATTCCAAAAGCCCGGAACAACGGCCAGGCCGCAAAAGCGGATTTTATTTTCGATCCCGGCAAAGAAGAGCTGATCGCGGAACTGATGCCAAAGATCCTGAACACCCAACTATACAAAGCGGTCCTGGATGCCAATGCCTCCGAGCACGGCGCCCGCATGACCGCGATGGACAAGGCCAGCGAAAATGCCAACGAATTATTGCGCAACCTGAAGATCTCGTATAACCGTGCAAGGCAGGCAGCCATCACTACCGAGCTGACCGAGATCGTGAGCGGTGCCGCGGCGTTGCAGGGTTAATGTGCAAATTTGAAAAGATGAAAATGTGAAAATGGGCTTCAGCTTTGGAGTTTCATTTTCACATTTTCATATTTGCTAATTTTCAAATTTTCCAATGGAAATTTCGAACCTTATACCGCATATCGAATCGCTGATCTTTGCTTCCGACAAGCCCCTGAATTCAACGGAAATCACCGAGTTGATCAACCAGGCTTTCGGCTTTATGGAAGACAAGGTGATGGTGGAGCAGGTGGATGCGGCCATTGAGGGAATTGTGGAAAAATACGATTCCGAATTTTATCCCTTTGAAGTCCGGCAAAGCGGCGGCGGCTGGCAGTTCCTGACAAAAAAGGAGTTCCACAAGACCGTGGCCCAACTCAACGGGGAGAAATTCCTGAAGCGCTTGTCGGCCGCGGCCATCGAAACGCTGGCGATCATCGCCTACAAGCAGCCGGTGACCAAAGGAGAAATCGAGAACATCCGGGGCGTGAGCTCGGATTATGCGGTGCAAAAATTACTGGAGAAAGAACTGATCGTGATTGCGGGCCGCAACGAAAAGCTGCCGGGACATCCCCTCGTTTATTCCACCTCCAAAAACTTCATGGATTACTTCGGCATCAACTCGCCCGAGGACCTGCCGAAGATCAAAGAAGTGCTGGCCGATCAGATTGTGGCGCCAACCGTTGTCAATCACACGACGTTCGAGCAAAGCGAAACCTTTTCGGTATCGGATACGGGCGAACTGGTGGCCGCCGATGAAGCCAAGCTTATCATCGAGGAGCCGCGTGTGAACGGCCATTCATTTGAACAAGGGGTAACACCGGAAATGCCGGATGAAGATAAAAACGGCGAAAAGCCGGCCGGGGACTCTTCGGAAACCCTGGCTGACGAGATGGCCGAAGAGGATTTTATTTCCGATGAGATTTTTGCCGCCGGGGATGAAGTGGAGGAAGAAAAGAAAGTGAAAGAACAGTTATCGGACACCGGCGATCTTCCGGACAATGCCGGACCCGGCGAGGAAGAAAAGGGGGAGCCGCCAACGGACAGTGAAGGAGAAAAAAAAGATTGATGTCATTTTGAAATACATCGTGCGGCGAACGCAGGGACACGCCATGGCGTGTCCGAAACCAATACCGTACAGCCCAATGGAAAACGATACAACTCATTTTAGCGGAACGATTTAAAGCAGGAGCAGCGACATGTCACAAAGTTTAACGCACAGCCAGTTAGTGGAATTGGCCGAACGGTTTGGAACACCGCTTTATGTGTACCACGCCGAGAAGATCAAAGAACAATACGAAAAGCTCACCAGGGCATTCGGCGGCTGCCGTGCCCGCTTTTTTTATGCCTGCAAAGCACTCACCAACATCAATGTCCTGAAATACATTAACTCGCTCGGTGCCGGGCTGGATTGTGTCAGCATCAACGAAGTCAAGCTCGGGTTGAAAGCCGGGTTCACGCCGGACCGGATCTTGTTTACGCCAAACTGTGTCGACTTTGCCGAGATCGAAGCCGGGAAGGAACTGGGTGTGAATTTGAACATCGACAACATTTCCATCCTGGAGCAATTTGGCAACAAGTACGGCGGCGCTTACCCGATCCTCATTCGCTTTAACCCGCACATCATGGGTGGCGGCAATTACAAGATTTCCACGGGTCATATCGACAGCAAGTTTGGCATTTCCATCCATCAACTTCGCCACATCGAACGAATCATCAAAACAACGGGCCTCAATGTCACCGGCATCCACATGCACACCGGCAGCGACATCAAGGACGTGAACGTGTTTCTGGCCGGACTGGAAGTGATGTTTGAAGTGGCGGAACATTTTCCCAACTTGAAATACATTGACCTGGGCAGCGGCTTCAAAGTGCCCTACCACGAAGATGATGTCAGCACCGACGTGGATGCGTTGGGCGAACGGGTCTGTGATGCGTTTCAAAAATACACCACCGAAAATGGCCGGGACCTCCAGGTGTGGTTTGAGCCGGGAAAATTTTTGGTGAGCGAGGCCGGTTATTTCGTGGTGAAAGCAAATGTCATCAAGCAAACCACGGCCACGGTTTTTGTTGGCGTGAACAGCGGTTTCAATCACCTGATCCGGCCCATGTTTTACGAGTCCTTTCACCGGATCGAAAACATCAGCAACCCCTTTGGCAATCCGCGGATTTATACCGTTGTCGGCAACATTTGCGAAACGGACACCTTTGCCTGGGACCGCAAATTAAGCGAGGTGCGGGAAGGCGATTACCTGGTATTTTACAATGCCGGCGCCTATGGTTTTGAAATGTCCTCCCATTTCAACTCACGCCTGAAGCCGGCCGAAGTGCTGGTGAAAGACGGTGAAGCCCTGCTCATCCGCAAGCGCGACGGGTTTGAAGACCTGTTGAAAAATCAGATTGAAGTGTTATAGCAACGAACCCTCCGGCCGGAGGGTTCGTTGTTTCTGCATCTCCGGTTTTACAGCGCTCGCACGTTTGTCACCATGGTCGTTTTCACGGTGGACGTCACCTCACGGCCACCGAGGTTCATGGTGGTCTGCGTGGTGTTGGTGCTTGTTTTTTGTTTGACAATGCCGGTGGCTTTGTCCAGGAGAATGCTGCCGGTTGACCGGTTGGTCGCATTGACGTTGATGTTCATGCCCATGGCTTCTTTGGCGGTGATGGTGGAACCGTCACCGGTAAAATCCAGCACGATTTCTTTGTCCGAAATGTCTTTGACCCTGTAAACGGTGACGTTCTTATTGCCTTCTTCGTTCAGGCTGTCCGTCCACGTGTCGCCGGGGCCCACTTCCCGGTTGGGCAGCACCTGGAAAAAAGAAGGGTTGCCCACTTTCGGCGCCGCAGCGGCAAAATCCATTCCCGGCAGCATCATGCCCATCATGCCGGCAGCCGGTGTTTCGTCGCCCTTTTTCTTTTCATCTCCTTTCACGGCCGTGACCATTCCGTTTGCATCAATGGTAAATTCCGGCTTTTGACTCATGATCTCTTTTACCGGTTGGCCAAACATGCTGTTCATGTCCTGGGGACTGTCCGAATCGACCTTGATCTCCTGTGATCCAATGGTGAAGTTCATCTTCACCTGTTTTGGCACCTTTGTCAGGCTGAAGCCGTTTGCCGCCGCCTCGTTCACCGTGTACGTATCGGCGACGGTGATGGTGCCCGACGAGGGACCCATCATGGACTCGGCCGAAATGTTCATGTTGGTGACCACTTCCAGCTTTTGCCCCTTGGTAAACGTTAAATGGTTGGAAGCCTTCTGTCCAAAGCCAACGGTTGTGGTGATAAGAGAAAGTGCTACAATAATTTTCTTCATGCGTGGAAATTTGACACTCAAAGATGTTGAAAATAGGGAAGACGCGGACAGCGTGCCGCATTTTTAAATTAACCTTACAAGAAAGCACAGTAGCTTGCAAAAAAGTTCATTCATGCGAAGCCTTTTTATACTTGCCCTTTTTATGTCGCTGCAAAGTTTTGCCGGCGACACCACGCACCTGTACAATCCGTATGCAAATGTGGAGAAAGATGTTGCGGCAGCCCTGGTAAAAGCAAAAGCGGAAAAGAAGCACGTGCTGCTGCAGATCGGGGGCAACTGGTGCGTGTGGTGCTACAAGTTCAATGCATTTGTGTATACCGATTCGGTACTGAAAAGACTGATCAGCAATAACTATGTGGTCTATCACCTCAACTACAGCCGCGAAAACAAGAACCTTGCGTACATGAAGAAACTGGGCTTTCCGCAGCGTTTCGGCTTTCCCGTGCTGGTGGTGCTGGATGCCAGCGGCCGGCAATTGCACACGCAGGACTCCGGCCTGCTGGAGAAGGGAAACGGTTACGACGCGGAAAAAGTAAAGACGTTCCTGCTGAACTGGTCGCCCGCTGCGCTGGACGAACGGAATTATAAAGACTAACTTTCCGTTATGGAAAAACAGCTTCCGCCTGCAGCCTCTCACAACAGGGCTGCATTTTTTTCCCGGATCAATCATCCACTCCGGCTAAAGCTATACCTGCTCCGGAACCTGCCGGCGGCTTTCTTCAGCGGGTTGAAGGTGGTGCAGGCTGATGATAATGCCTGTACCGTTTCGGTTCCGTACAAAGGGTTCACCAAAAATCCGTTTCGCTCCACCTATTTTGCCTGCCTGAGCATGGCGGCTGAATTGAGCACGGGTATTCTGGCCATGGCAAATGTGTTTGGGCGAAAGCCTGCCGTGAGCATGTTGATCACCGGAATGGAAGGAAGATTTTACAAAAAAGCAAAAGACCTGACGTTTTTTACCTGTTCGGATGGTGCCCTGATCGGCAAGGCGGTCGATGATGCCATTGCCACGGGCAAGGGACAGGAAGTGAAAGCCGGCTCCGTCGGAAAAAACGGGGCGGGGGAAGTGGTGGCGGAGTTCTGGTTTACGTGGTCGTTCAAGGCAAAATAGACTTTGCCCGTTGTGTGAACAGGGCGAAAACCGGTCTATCAATAATTGATTCCGCGTCTGGCGCAACAAGGCATTATCCACTTTCTATTCTTTACCAGGCACACAATTGTGTCTGCTTTCATTCGGCAAAAGTCCACCGCTTCGCTCCTGCACCATATAACGAATTGATGCCGTTGTCGAACGGCCCAAATGGTCTGTTTCGGCCATTTCCGGAAACAAACGGGTGGCCGGGACGGACCTTTCGGGCGGCGTGTTCGTGAACGTTCGGCCCTGGCCGCTTCGCCCTGCAACGAAATTCCGCAGAAAATAATGCCTGCGACTTTGAAGATTCGCAAAAAGAGTTTGCGCCAGACCGACCATCGCGTTTGACCGGCAAGGCTGAATGCATGACGGGCATCTGCGGTGCCGTGGAATAGTTTTTGAGGCGCAACATTGCACAGTGTCACACCTTTTGGCCAATGTCATCAAATCAAGCAGAAATGCTTCACTGAATGACGGTGCTTTTTTGACCCCTTGAAAACCATCAGCAAGCCGAAACCTACCTGCCTTTTTGGGAAAGATTGGAATTCACTAAAATCTGCTATATGCTAAAAATCTACCCCGGCCTTAAACCCGACGGTTACTGGCGAAATGCGAAGAAAAGAACCCTGCTTTTTTTGTTTTTCCTGTCTTTGTTTACACCGGCGCTTTTTGCGCAGCAAACCGTTACCGGGCGAGTCCTTTCCCGTGACAGTGCGGTCGCCTATGCAACGGTTCAGGTGAAAGGGTCTTCGACCGCCACCCAAACCAATGAGAGCGGCAATTTTACCATTGCGGCCACTCCCGGCGCAACGCTGGTGATCAGCCACGTTGGTTTTATTCCGCAGGAGGTGGTGGTTCCCCAAGGCAGAACCGTCAACGTGACGCTGCTGCCATCGGTGGCACAAACCATGAGCGAGGTGGTGGTAGTGGGTTATGGTACGCAGCGGCGAAGCGATGTTACCGGTGCCGTGGCATCGGTGCCAAAAACACGGTTGTCGCAATTGCCGGTCACCAATGTGCTTCATGCCATTGAGGGATCGGTGGCCGGTGTGAACGTCTCCCAAACATCTTCGGTGCCGGGCAGCTCCGCTGCAGTGCTGGTGCGGGGGCAAAATACCATCACGGCCGGTACCGGGCCATTCATTGTTGTCGACGGAATCCCGTTTAGTAAATCCGGAGCGGTAACCAACGACATCAACCCGAACGATATTGCTTCCATTGAAATTTTAAAGGACGCTTCGGCCACCGCCATCTACGGCGTCAACGGCGCCAATGGTGTGATCCTGATTACGACAAAGAAAGGATTGACGGGGAAACCCATCATTCGCTACAATGCCTATACGGGCTTTGACAACATTGCGCATTGGCTAACGCCACTCAGCCCCGAAGGGTACGTGCAAAAATACGCCGACTACAAAGCACAGGTACCCACAGCGCCGCAGACGGTTTTGCCCAACAACTTTGAAATTGCCAACTACAATGCCGGCCGTACGGTCGACTGGCTGAATGAAGTTACCCGGCAGGGCATCATGCAGGACCACAATTTGAGTGTGTCCGGCGGTACAAAAGAAGTAAAGTACTACGTTTCGGGGGAATACCTGCAACAGAAAGGCACCGTGGAAGGATACCAGTACCGCCGTGTCAGCGTTCGTTCCAATCTTGACATCAACCCCACCGATTTCCTGACGATCGGAACGAATCTTTATTATACCAATAATAATTACGATGGTGGAAGGGCGAACTTTTATTTGGCTGCTGCCATGAGCCCGTACGGCACGGAATACACGCCCAGCGGTGCATACGAAATTTATCCCATGAGCCCCGAGCAACTGTACAAAAATCCGCTCCTTGGGTTGAAGTCGGACCGGACGGACCGCAGCAGCAACCTGACCGGAAATGGTTATGCGGAAGTCAGGTTCGGCGGTGTGTTAAGGGGATTGAAATTTCGCCTGAACGGCGGGTACACCTATGTGCCAACCCGCTTTGGAAGCTATGAAGGCCGGGAAGCCGGCAATACCCAGGGCGGTTCCGCCAGTTCTTCCGGTTCTGAAACGACCAACTGGATTGTCGAGAATATTCTTTCGTACACCAAAGACTTCGGTGGCTCACACCACATCGATTTTACGGGATTGTACAGTGCGCAGCAGCGCAATTATTTCACGTATGGCCTGAATTCCGTGGGCTTTATCAACGATGAATTGTCGTTTAACAACCTGGGGGCCGGCTCCACGATCAGCGGCGCTTCCCTGATTACGGTTAACGGTGTCAATTACTCAGGCTCCTACCGGGACAAATACAGTCTCCTGTCGCAAATGGGCCGCATCAATTATTCATACAAAAGCACCTACCTGTTCACGGTAACGGCAAGACGAGATGGTTCTTCGGTGATGGGCGCCAATACCAATAAATACGGGGTGTTCCCGTCTGTTGCAGTGGGATGGAACATTGCGAATGAAAATTTCATTAAAAGCCTCAGTGCCATCAATGCATTAAAGCTGCGTGCCTCTTATGGGAAAGCCGGTAACGAAGCCATTCCGGTTTACGGAACGATCACAACCGAAAACGCCGTTCGTTTTCCGTTCAACGGAACCAGTACCATTGGTGTGTTGGCCAGCAACCTGGGGAATCCCAACCTGCACTGGGAAAGTTCCAAAACGCTGAACCTGGGTGCCGATTTTGGAATCCTGAAAAACAGGATCAGCGGTTCGTTTGACTTTTATACAACGAACACCGAAGGCTTGCTGCTCCGCCGTAACCTGCCCGCCATCACCGGATACAGCTATGTATTGGACAATCTGGGCAAAACAAAGAACAGGGGATTCGAGTTGACCTTAAATACGGAAAACATCAACGGCCGTAATTTCCGGTGGCAGTCCAGTATCGTTTTTTCAACCAACAAAAACGAGATCGTGGACCTTTATGGCGACCGGAAAAGCGATGTCGGGAACCGGTGGTTTATCGGTCAGCCCATTGGTGTGATCTACGACTACAAACTTGTCGGTGTATGGCAGGTGGGCGAAGACCCCGGTGCCCAGGACCCCGGTGCCAAACCCGGTGACCTGAAATTTGCCGATGTCAACGGGGATAAAAAGATCACGTCCGACGACCGGGTAATTCTCGGCCAGACGGCACCCAAATGGACCGGCGGTTTGACCAACACGTTCCACTATCAAAATTTCCACCTGAATATTTTCATTCAAACCTTCCAGGGTGCGACGAAAAACAACGTCACACTGACGTATGCCGATGAAGCCGGCCGAATGAACATTCCCGCAGAAGCCGGCTATTGGACAGCCGCCAACAAAAGCCAGACAAGGCCTTCACTGGCTTACACCAACACCCGGGGCTATGGTTATCCCTCCGACAACAGTTATACCCGGATAAAAGACGTCACGCTGAGTTATGTGTTCTCGCAACGCTTGTTGGACAAGCTGAAACTGGGTGGCCTGACGGTATATGCCAGCGGAAGAAACCTGCACACGTTTACACACTGGATCGGATGGGACCCGGAAAACAACTACTCGTTCCGGGGATCGGGCGACTGGACAAACAACTATCCCCTGACCCGCCAAATTGTCTTTGGACTGAATGTTTCGCTTCGTTAGTTCATCCGCTAAACTCATTTGAAAAATGAAAAAGTGTCTATACATCTTCATCTTTATCAGTGCCGGATTGCCCTTGTTTTTTTCCTGCAAGAAAAGTTTTTTGAACGAGGAGGTCTATTCTTCCCTGGCCCCGGAAACCCTTGGCGATTCACTGGGAATTGATGCCTCGATCATTGGTCTGTACAATCATCTCAGCACATTTTACAGCAAAAGCGATGCGCAGGGATGGCCCAGCGTATGGCAGGCCGGAACCGACATCGCCTTTGTACCGCCGCCGCAAAAACAAGGGATTGAAGTGCCCTATTACGATTACACGCAATTGAATTCAACCGATGGTGCCGCCTCTTTTACCTGGGGATGGGCCTACCGGATGATCAGCAATGCCAACATCATCATCAAGAATGCGGAAAGTGTGACCGGCGTCACCGCCGCCACCAAAAACAGCTTCAGTGCCGAAGCCAGATTTTTCCGGGCCTATGCCTACAACATTCTGGCGACCTGTTTTGGAAGGGTGCCCCTGGTGACCGAACCGACCACGACTCCCAACACCGGTTATACGCGAAATTCACTGGATGAAGTCAACAGCCTGATTGTGCAGGACCTCAGTTTTGCCAGGGAGAACCTGCCGGATGTGGGTGCCTTTGGTTCCCGCACCAATGCCGATGGCAAGCCGGCGGCAAGGGCCAATAAATGGCAGGCCAGGCAGCTTTTGGCCGAAGTGTATCTCAGGGCCGGCAAGCCCGATCTGGCCGAACAGGAAACGGCCGCCATCATCAACAGCGGCAGGTTTGCTCTGAACAATGCCCGTTACGGGATCAGGTCCGGCCAGCCTGGCGACCCGTTTTCGGATATGTTTATCTATGGCAATGAACGGCGATACCAGGGCAACAAAGAAGCCATCTGGGTCATGGAACAGGAAAATCCCAACACCGTTCCGGGCGGCATTACCGGTGCGCCGCAGCAACGCCGGGTCTGGGGCGCTGCGTACTACCAGATCAATTCGCCCGATGGAAAACCCATGATCATTGCCGACTCGCTTGGGGGAAGGGGGATCGCCCGTTTGCGCCTGACCGATTGGGTGGTGTATCAGCTTTATGAAGCAGCCGACATGCGCAATTCGCAATACAATTTGCGGCGCCGGTATTATTACAACAACCCGGCAAGCACCTCTTATGGTCAGCAAATTCCCTATGCCGGTGCCGATACCTTGTTCAAGATCGCTCCGAACACGACCAAGTGGTATGATTTCCTTGCCAATGTTACCGATGCGCCGTTTGGTTTTGCCATGTGCAAGGATTTCATCCTGATGCGCTTGGGCGAGACCTATCTGCTGCAGGCCGAGGCCCAATTCAAACAGGGCAAATTGCAGGAAGCGGCCAATTCGATCAATGCGTTGCGGACAAGGGCGAATGCCTCGCAGCTGACGGCTTCGCAGATCACGCTGGATCTTATCCTGGATGAAAGAGTGCGGGAACTGCTGGCCGAAGAAAACCGCCGCATGACCCTGATGCGCACCGGCACCCTGGTGAGCCGAACACAGGCGCACAACACCCAAACGATCAATCCGGTGGTGGGCCTCAGCAGCAAAAATCTGTTGATGCCCATTCCCCAGTCCGAAATTGACCTGAACAAGGATGCGGTACTGGAACAAAACCCGGGATATTGATCGTGGTTTCTCAAATAGCCACTCGCCGGCCGGAGGTGGATTGGCTTTCCGGCCTTTTTTTAAACTTGTTTAGAAAGCTTTACTTTGCTGCTTCTCTTCACAAAGAGTAATTCTTTTTTCCGGTCAGCTTTTGCCCATCCTGGCTCAACGAAAAAATGATGCGTGAATTCTTGATAGCGATGTTGCTTCTTTCGTACAACGGATTGTTTGCCCAAAATGCAAAGGCAAAACTGGTTCCCGTAGACAGCGGGTGGGCGGCCAATTCCGTGAACACAACCGTCTTTCGCAAGAACTCACTCGTCAGTTTTGGCGACACGCAGTTCGTTGCGTTTTATAACGGAGCCGGAAAAGTGGTCCTCGGCAAGCGCCGGCTGAACGAATCGAAATGGCTATTTAAGGAAACGGATTTTAAAGGCCATGTTTCCGACGCACACAATATCATCAGCATCATGGTGGACGGCGATGGTTATCTGCACATGGCCTGGGATCATCACAACAACCCCCTGCATTATGCCAAAGGGCTTGCGCCCGGCTCCCTTGCATTGCAACCGCAACCGGCCATGACCGGGAGCCGGGAGGACAAAATCAGCTACCCCGAATTCTACCGGATGCCCAGCGGCAACCTGCTTTTCTTTTACCGCGACGGCAGTTCGGGCAATGGAAACCTTGTCATCAACCAATATTCCCTCCAGGCAAAACAATGGACAACGGTGCAGCCCAACCTGATCGACGGGGAAGGCAGGCGCAATGCGTACTGGCAGGCCTGCATCGATGCCAAGGGAACCATTCACATTTCCTGGGTGTGGCGCGAAAGCCCGGATGTGGCCAGCAATCATGACCTGTGCTATGCCCGTTCCACCGACGGCGGCACCACCTGGGAAAAATCAACGGGTGAAAAATACAGCCTGCCCATCACGGCAGCAACCGCCGAAATAGCCAGCCCCATTCCACAACGGTCCGAACTGATTAACCAGACCTCCATGTTTGCCGATGCACAGGGAAACCCCTATATCGCCACGTATTGGCGGGAAGCCGGTTCAGTGGTTCCCCAGTATCACATTGTATTTAAGAAGGGCCGGGACTGGGAGACACAAAACCTGAACTTCCGCACCACCGCTTTTAGTTTAAGCGGTGCCGGCACGAAAAGCATTCCCGTTTCAAGACCGCAGATCATTGCCTGGAAGGGTGGCGGCAAATTATGCGCGGCGATTCTCTTTCGCGATGAAGAACGCGGCAGCAAAGTGTCGGCCGCCATTTGCCCGGACCTGGAAAAAGGAGGGTGGCAGGTGCGGGACCTCTCTGATGAAAGCGTAGGTTCGTGGGAGCCGACCTACGATACCGAATTGTGGAAGGGGAAAAATGCGGTAAACCTTTTCGTGGAGAACGTAAAACAGGTAGATGCCGAAGGCGTAGCCAAAATTCCTTCGCAAATGATCTACGTCCTGGAATGGAAACCTGACGTTAAATAATTGATATGCACATGATGACAATGAGAACGAACATACGGAGCCTTCTTTTTCTGCCCCTTTTTTTTATCGTCGCCTGCGCTGCGCAGCGGCCGCCGGCAAGCCCGCAACTGACAAAAGCAGTTGACCAGAATTTTCATGATGGGGCCGCACAGTACAAGGTGATGATGAAGGACCTGCCGCCAGACCGCTTTCCCAAAACCTTCGACCCCAAAACGGGCAAACTGGAAACCAGCAATTCCGGCTGGTGGTGCAGCGGCTTTTATCCCGGTACCCTGCTCTATCTGTACGAACAAACAAAAGACCCGTCGTTGCGGGCCGAAGCGGACCGCATGTTGAACGTGCTGGAAAAAGAAAAAAATAATACCTCCACGCACGACCTTGGCTTTATGATGTATTGCAGTTTCGGAAATGCGGAGCGGATCGCACCCAAACCCGCATACAAAGACATTCTGCTCACCAGCGCCCGGTCCCTGTCCACCCGATTCAATCCAACGGTCGGCTGCATCAAATCATGGGACTCCAAGCCCTCGGATTTTTTGGTCATCATCGACAACATGATGAACCTCGAGTTGCTGTTCTGGGCAACAAGGGCAAGCGGCGATTCTTCGTTTTACAAGATCGCGGTGACGCATGCCAACACCACCATGAAAAACCATTTCCGCCCGGATTACAGTTCGTACCACGTGGTGAATTACAATCCGGAGACAGGCGCGGTGCAGCAAAAGCGGACGGCACAGGGGGCGGCCGACGAATCGGCATGGGCCAGGGGACAGGCCTGGGGGCTTTACGGATTTACCGTCATGTACCGGGAAACAAGGGACCGGAAATATTTGGACCAGGCAAATGGCATCGCGCAATTTATTCTTCGCAACCCCAATCTGCCCGCGGATAAAATTCCGTATTGGGATTTCAACGCACCAGGCATTCCCAATGCCCTCAGGGATGCCTCTGCGGCGGCCATCATTGCATCCGCCCTGCTGGAGCTGGGCCAGTATGCGGATCGGACAGTTTCAAAAGAATACTTTGCCACGGCCGAAACCATTTTAACCAACCTGTCGAAACCGCCTTACAAAGCCGCGATTGGCACGAATGGCGGGTTTATCCTTCAACACTGTGTCGGCCACATGCCCAACAAAACGGAAGTGGATGTGCCGCTGACCTATGCGGATTATTATTTTATCGAAGCCCTGAAACGGTACCAGGAAGGAACAACGAAATGATCAGGACCGTTGTTTGCCTTTCCACCGTTTGGCGCCCGTCCCGTTTGAAAAGCGCCTTTTGAAAACGAAGAGCCGTTTTTGATGTGGATGGACCACGGACTTTGCGCGTTTTGCAGAACCAATGAAAAAAGTTCGTTTACGGATATGATAAAGATTTGCGCAAGACTTTTATTCTGCCTTCTGGCGGGTTTTTCCCTGACAGCCTTTGCCCAGCCGTCCGCCGGCAGAAACGGGATGCACAGCTTTGCCCTGGCGGATTCCGTTTTTTTGCTGGACGGAAAACCGTTCCAGATCATCTCGGGCGAAATGCACTACCCGCGGGTGCCAAGGGAAGCCTGGCGGCAACGCATGAAAATGGCAAAGGCCATGGGGCTGAATACCATCGGCACCTATGTTTTCTGGAATTTGCACGAACCGCAAAAAGGCCGCTTTGACTTCTCGGGCAACAACGACATCGCTGCATTTGTGAAAACGGCACAGGAAGAAGGCCTGTGGGTCATTCTCCGCCCAAGTCCGTATGTATGCGCCGAGTGGGAGTTTGGCGGCTATCCGTACTGGTTACAGGACGAGGAAGGATTGGTGGTCAGGAGCAAGAACGAAGCGTATCTGAAAGAGTACCGTGATTACATCCTGCAGGTTGGCCGGCAACTGGCGCCGCTGCAGGTCAACCGTGGCGGTAACATCCTGATGGTGCAGATTGAAAACGAGTACGGTTCTTACGGCAGCGACAAAGAGTATCTTGACATCAACCGCAAAATGTTTCAGGAAGCGGGCTTCGATGGTTTGCTCTACACCTGCGATCCGGCACCAGATCTGGCAAAGGGACACCTGCCGGGTTTACTGCCTGCCGTAAACGGGTTGGACAAACCCAGTCAGATCCGGCAGCTGATCAAAATGAACCACGAAGGCAAAGGACCTTTTTTTGTGGCCGAATGGTACCCGGCGTGGTTCGACTGGTGGGGCACGAAACACCACACCGTGCCGGCTGAAAAATATACGCCGGGACTGGATTCGGTCCTGGCTGCCGGGATGTCCATCAACATGTACATGTTTCATGGCGGCACCACAAGGGGATTTATGAACGGGGCCAATTACAATGACCGAAATCCCTATGAGCCGCAAATCAGCAGTTACGATTACGATGCGCCGTTGAATGAAGCCGGGAATCCCACGCCAAAATTCATGCAGTTCCGTGAGGTGATCAGCCGGCATTTGCCCGCAGGGCAATCCCTGCCCGCCGTGCCGGCGCCAAAGCCTGCGATTGCCGTTCCGCAACTAAAATTGACGACCGTCGCGGGCTTGTTCGATGTGCTGCCCCGTGCCGTGGCCCATTCGTCTCCGCTGACCTTTGAAGACCTGCACCAGGCGTATGGCTATGTGCTGTACCGGACAACCATACAGGGTGGCAGGAAAGCTGTCCTGAAAATAAAAGACCTGCGCGACTACGGAATCGTGTTCATCAATGGAAAACGATCGGGAGTGTTGGATCGAAGGCTAAAGCAGGACAGTTTGCTGCTCGACCTGCCGACCGGAAATCTGCGGTTAGACATTTTGGTGGAGAACCTGGGCCGGATCAACTTCGGGCCGTATTTGTTGAAGAACAAAAAAGGGATCACCGGGAAAGTGCTTTTTGATGGAGAGGAGATAAAAGACTGGCAGATGTTCCCGCTTCCGTTTGATAACGTGCAAACGCTTTCGCTGAAAAACAACAAGCCGGCCGCGAATGTCCCGGTCGTGAAAAGGGGAACATTCGAGCTGCAAACCGTTGGCGACACCTATCTCGATATGCACGACTGGGGCAAAGGCGTGGTTTGGGTGAACGGCCATAACCTTGGAAGATACTGGAACATCGGCCCGCAACAGACCATCTACGTTCCGGTTGAATGGCTGAAGCCGGGAAAGAATGAAGTGATCGTCTTTGAACTCCTGAAGCCGGAACAAACGGAATTGAAGGGTCTCGACCATCCGGTCCTTGACCAGTTGAACAATCCGGTCGTCGTGAAATGATCATGCTGCTGCGTCGTAAAGCAGGTGACCCGAGAGAATTCATCGGCCTCTTCAACCGTGCGGAAAATCAATCGAACCAATGAAAAAATTTCTTGCCTGCGCTTTATTTTCTTTCGTGATGATCTGCCTCCGGGCACAACCGCAGCCGGCCGGCAATGACCGCAAGCTGTGGTTGAACACGTTGAACAAGATTGCGTATCCCGTTTTAGTCAATTTGGCCAACGACCAGTTGAAAGAAAAAATGCCGGTGGAGTTGAGTAAAACGGTTGACAACAAAGACAACCGCCGGCAGGCATCCTATCTCGAAGCCTTTGGCCGGGTGTTGAGCGGGATCGCTCCCTGGCTGGACCTGGAGGGTGGCAGCAGCGATGAAGTGAAGTTGCGGGAACAATACCGCCGCTGGACGTTGAAGGCGATCGCCAATGCGGTGAATCCAGCCGCAAAAGATTACCTGAAATGGACCGGGGGGCAGCCCCTGGTGGACGCTTCTTTTTTTGCGTTCGGCCTGGTGCGTTGTCCCTGGCTGTGGGAGCACCTGGATACAACGGCAAAGCAGCAGGTTGTGGTGGCCTTAAAGCTGTCACGGTCCACGGTGCCGGTGTATAGCAATTGGATCCTGTTTTCGGCCATGATCGAAGCGTTTTTCTGCAAATACGGAATGCCGTACGATCCGGTCAGAATCGAATATGCCGTTCGCGAATTTTCGCAGCACTGGTATGTGGGTGACGGGACGTTTTCGGACGGCATGCAGTACCACAACGACTATTACAACAGCTATGTGATCCAGCCCTACCTCGCCACGGTTGTGTCCATCGTGAACCGGAAAAACAACGCCTATTCCCCGTTTGCCGAACGGTTGGACAAGATCACGAAACGCTATGCGGAAATCCAGGAGCGGATGATCAATGCGGACGGGACCTTTCCCGTGACCGGCCGCTCCATCTGCTATCGTGCCGGTGCTTTTCATCACCTGGCGGACATGGCGTTGCGCAAACAACTGCCTTCCTCTTTACCCCCTGCGCAAGTCAGAAGTGCCTTGTCGGCCGTCCTGAAAAAAACGATGGAGCCGCCCGCTGCCTTCACAAAAGACGGGTGGCTGAACATTGGGCTCTACGGTTATCAGCCCGATCTGGCAGAGCCCTACATCAATACCGGCAGTCTTTACCTGTGCAGCGAAGTGTTCCTTCCATTGGGCCTGCCGGAAACAGACCCCTTCTGGTCGTCACCGCCGGCACCGTGGACGGCGGTCAAAGTGTGGAGCGGCCAAAACACGGTTCCGGCGGATCATGCGTTGGAAGTAAACCGGTAATAAAGCGGTATCGTGAAAAACGACGCTTTCGTTGCACCGTGTTGACAAAGCTGTTCGCTTGCGGACAAAAACTGTCCGGAAATGAACATCCTGACTTTGCGGTTCATGCTAAGTTCTTATTTTTCAATATCCCTTTTTTTGGCACCAATCGTGGAAGCCTTGACTGGTTGCAGTGAACAATGGTGGGCTTTGAACGAAGGCGGAAAACAAGCAGTCCGGAAACCGTTCGGTGTGAGTGTTCAATATTTTCCGGCGACTTTCTTCGTGTCCTTTGTGCCAGCTTTGTGTTCTTTGTGACCTCTTTGCAATGGCCGTGTGTTCGGTGACAAAGATCACAAAGAAGACACAACGGGCACAATGGATTCCTGTACACCGGATGCATTCAACAAGACCGGCGAAACTCGGTCTTGTTTCTTGCCGGCACCATTCCACGAATCCGGTCAAGAATTTGCGAACCGGATGATGCACGATCATGAACTTCTCACGTATGAAATCGGTTTGTTGCGCTGAATGGCAGCGACGAATCGATAAACCTTCTTCCGATGTTCCGAAACTACCTCAAAACAGCCTTCCGGAATCTTTGGCGGAACAAAGGGTATGCCGTGCTGAACGTGATGGGACTGGCCATCGGCATTGCCGCCTGCCTGCTTTTGTTCCTCATTATTTCGTTTGAAGCCAGCTTCGATGATTTTCACCCGGGCAAAGCGCACATTTACCGGATCGCCAGCGTCTATGCCGATCAGGATGGAACTTCGTATGCCGGAGGTTCCTCGTTTGCGGTTGGCCCGGCCTTGCGCCTCGACTTTCCGCAACTCCGGGTGGCCAGTATCTTCAAAAGCGGCGACAACCAGATCACCGTGGAAGACAATGGTGAGACAAAGAAATTTTCGTCCGATGTTTATTACACAGAACCGGAATTCTTTTCCCTGTTCCATTTTGGCTGGCTGGCCGGCGATGCCAAAACGGCTTTGTCAGGCCCTGCCGGTGCCGCACTGACACAGGCAGTGGCGGAGAAATTTTTCGGCGACTGGCGCAAAGCCATTGGCAAGACCATCCGGTACAACAACGACCGGCAACAGGTTTACAGGATCAACGGCATTTTAAAAAACGTTCCGGCCAATACCGATTTCCCCCTGGGTGTTGTGGTCTCCTATTCCACCATCGCAACCATGGCCATCAAAGAGCAGTTGAACGATTGGAACAGTCAGTTTGGGGGTGCCTATACGTTTGCGGCCTTGCCGGCGGATTATCCCGTTGCCCAATTCAACAGGCAACTGGATGCGTTTGCCAAACGGCACAAACCGGCTGATGCCCAAAAAGATTCTTACCTGGCACAGCCGCTAAAAGAAATGCACAGGGATAAAGACTTTGGCAACTTCCGGAATCATTATTTCAGCCGGTCGTTGGTCACCGCCTTGGAACTGATTGGTCTTTTTCTGTTGGTGATTGCCTGTGTCAATTTTATCAACTTGGCTACGGCACAGGCGGTGAACCGGTCAAAGGAGATCGGGGTGCGAAAGGTCCTGGGTGGTCGCCGGTGGCAGCTGGCCTTTCAGTTTTTAAGTGAAACGGCCCTGATCACGCTTGTTGCTGTTTTCCTTGCGATCCTGCTGGCGGCAACCGTGTTGCCTTTTTTCAACCGTTTTTTGGAAGTCAGCCTCTCCCTGGATTTTGTCCATCATTCGTCACTGGCCCTGTTTCTGCTGATCGTGGCGGTGGTGGTGATATTTTTATCCGGCTTTTACCCGGCCGTTGTGCTGTCGGGTTTCAATCCCATCCGTGCGTTGAAAAATAAGATCTCCGCAAAGTCAGTGGGTGGGATTTCTTTGCGGCGCGGATTGGTGGTGCTGCAATTTCTGATCGCGCATGCGCTCACCATCGGCACCATCATCGTGGTCAGCCAGATGGATTATTTTCGCACCGCTCCGTTGGGCTTTGAAAAAGCCGCCGTCATCACGGTGCCCCTTCCCAACGACAGCATCAGCCGCAGCAAAATCGATTACCTGCGGGATGTGCTTTTAAAAAACCCCGGCGTAAAAGATGTCAGCTTCAGCTATGCCAGTCCTGCTGCCGAAGGCAATTGGAACAGCGTGTTCCAATTCGACCATTCACCAAAGGTCACCGATTTCAGCGCCAACCTGAAATGGGCCGACCCCGAATATTTCAACCTGTACAAACTGCAGTTCGTTGCCGGCGGCCCCTACGGGCAAGGTGATACGGTCCGGGGACTGGTGGTCAATGAAAATCTGGTCCACCGGTTGGGCATCCGCAACCCGGCGGCTATCATCGGAAAGCAGATTGACTTTTGGACGGGGAAGGTGGTCATGCCGGTGGTTGGTGTCATCAAAGATTTCAATTCTTATTCGTTGAAAGATCCGGTGGCCCCGGTGATCCTGGGGAGCTGGAAACGGTTCTACCAAACCGCCAACATCAAACTACGTCCGGGTAAAGAGAAACAGACACTGGCGTTTATTGAAAAGCTGTGGGATCAAACCTATCCGGAATACCTCTACGGGTACGTTTATTTGGACGAGACCATTGCCGGCTTTTACAAGCAGGAAGACAGGCTTTCGCTGCTCTATAAAATTTTTGCCGCAATGGCCATTTTTATCAGTTGTTTGGGTTTGTACGGATTGGTCACCTTTATGGCGGCCCAACGGACCAAGGAGGTCGGCATTCGCAAGGTGCTGGGGGCATCGGTGGCCGATATCGTTTACCTGTTGTCAAAAGAGTTCTCCGTGCTGATTATCGTTGCGTTTGTGGTGGCTGCACCCCTTGCGTCTTACTTCATGAACAAATGGTTGCAGAATTTCACCTACCGGATCAGTGTGGGTGTATGGGTATTCCTGTTGGCGATCGCGGGTTCAATGGTGACGGCCTGGATCACGGTCGGGCACCGGGCCATCAAAACGGCGCTTGCCAACCCGGTGAAAAGTTTGCGAAGCGAGTAGGACGGTGCATCCGCTTTGGTGAAAACAGGCATTCAATCGCAACGAAACCTTTGCTGTCCGGTGCAACGTAACATAATTGCACGGCGGCTTTTAGGAACAAGAGTCTTGCCGGCTTTCCGTCTTCAGAACAGCATCGGCAAGTCCTGTCCGGAGGATGCGAACGACGGGGAATGGCAAATCAACTGATCATTCTCCCGCTGCCATTATTTTTGCATTGGCCATGATCAGCAAGCATTCCTCCAAATCATCAACCAACCGGATGTTCACGTTCAACGGGACTTATTTTGGTTTTGCCGTTTTTCTTTTTCTGATCGAAGCCGGGATTGCCCTGTACGTTCATGAGGGCTTTGTCCGGTTCTACCTTGGCGATTACCTGGTGGTGATGTTGCTCTATTGTGCCGTAAAAGCGGTTGTAAACGCTTCGCCTTTTCGGGTGGCCCTGGGAGTGCTCCTGTTTTCCTGCCTCGTGGAGGTGCTGCAGTCCGTCAACCTGATCGGGCTGTTGGGACTTCAGCACAGCAACCTGGCAAAGACCGTGATGGGGCAGTGTTTTGAATGGACTGATCTGTTGGCCTACACACTTGGGGTGCTGAGCATTTTGGCACTGGAAAGCATTGGCGAAAGAAAGGAAAAGAGAGCGGCACAAGGCCATGGCCCGCTGCGCCGGCAAAAGCAGAAAACAAACCAGACATACCATTGACAGGAGACCTTCACATACGGCTGATCGATCTTCGGGATGCCGGCGCAACCCTTGATATCTACAGGCCGTATGTGCAACAAACGGCGGTTTCGTTCGAGTACGAAGTGCCTGCCTTGCGGGAGTGGGAGAGCCGGATCGAAACAACGCTCCGTGACTTTCCGTATCTGGTTTGCACGTACAAAGACCGGATCGCCGGATATGCTTATGCCGGCCGGCACCGGCAACGGATGGCGTACGCCTGGTCGGCAGAATCAACCATCTACCTTTCGGCGGAATTTCATGGGCTTGGAATCGCCGGCGTATTGTATGCGTGCTTGTTCGACCTGCTGCAGTTGCAGGGATATGTCAATGTCTTCGCCGGTGTGACCATTCCAAACGCGAAGAGTGAAGCCTTTCACCAGCGGATGGGCTTTCGGGAGGTCGGTGTTTACAAAAAGGTGGGTTATAAACTCGGGGGCTGGCACGACGTCCGTTGGTATCAGCGACCATTAGCCGAATATCCCGGCCATCCCGAAAGGCCGGCTGTTTTTCACACGGTGCAAAACGCTTCTTCCGTCACGTCAATTCTTGGAGGGGCAAACACAAAGTTGACCACAGAAAGAAAGTAATTCTGTTTGCAAACATGTCCGATCGTCCTGTGCAAAAATGGCTCGCACCGCTTCCGGGCGGGAAGAAGCATTATCACAGAGGCGGCTCGTTATAAGAAGTGTGTAACGCTGGAAAGGTTATCCGTTGTTAGCGGGAAATTCGTGCTGCGGCGGACTTGATTCATTTCCCTGCTCCGATGCGTCCCGCGAACGTTTTCTGAAAGCAGAAAACGCCGCCGTGGCAGATGCACCAGGGAAGGAGAAAAAAGAAGGCTTCGGATTGACGAAGAACCTGCCATGCCGTTTGAACCCGATCGTATGGCGTCGATAGAACGTATCCGAAAGCGGTTTGGATGGGAAGGATTCCGGTACGGTTTGTCTTTTCTTTTTTTATAATATTTCCTACCTTCCTACCAGGATGTTTTGTCGTGTGCGTACGCGCATTGCAACGGCATCACCTCCACAAACTAAAAATAATTGCGATGAAGAAGTTCGCCGTTCTGGCCCTTTTCTGCTTTTTCTCGTTGGCCCTTCCGGCACAGAATGGAGGCCGCGAGACCCGCCGGTTAAACGATGTGCAATACAAAGCCCCGCAAGGCTGGAAGCCGATGCCGCAGGCAGCCAATATGCAGGTCTTTGTTTCCCCCAATTCCACACCGGCCAAACAAGCCATGATCATCATCTCGGAATCGGAGCCGTTTACCGGTTCGTTTCGTGACGTGTTTGTCAATGCGGTGCAAAAAACATTGGGTGGCATGAAGCCGGTCAAGGCCTCCGAGGTGACGTCCAGCAAGACCGAAGAAGGACACGATGTGCTGATGCAGGCCATGACGGCACAAGCCGCCAATGGCATGAAGCTGTATTCGGTTTTTGTGGGTGTTGACGTAAACGGCCGGATGGTGGTCGTGAACTTGAGTGCAAATGCGGAAGACCTGTTTCAGGGCTATCAAAAAGATCTGAACCAATTCATGGCTGATGTACAGCTGCCCAAAGGGAACACTGCGGCCCGCAATGCCGGTTCTCCTCCCGCGTCGTCACCGGTTTCCCAGGTCAATATGCCTTCTCCTTCAACCATCGCCCGTGATGAAGATGCCCGCCGCAAACCGGGCATTGTATCCGGCAACATCTACGATGCACAGGGACGGCCCTTCCGGATCCCGGGTGCCAAAGTGGTGGTGCACATCTGGGGTGCCGGTTCCAACGGCGACCGGGTCGGCTTCAACATTCCCATGGACGGGAACGGCCACTATGAAATGCAGGTCCCGGGCGGGTTGTACGGTTTTGATGCAAGGGCGTACATGCCGCTGAACGGCAATACGGTTTGCATCCGTCTGGAACCGCTGGATGGCCGCCCGACTGAACAGGCCGTGCATTCGGCACCCGGGATTGTCAAGGACTTTCAGCTGCGCTTGACGGGCCCGCAGGCTGGCGGCAACCTTTCCACGGTACAGGGCTATCACGGCGGCGCCCTCACGATCACAGATGGCAACGACTGGAAAAATCCGTACTTCGGGGCCCTGACCAAATCGTACCCGCAGGGTTCCAAGGTGGTGCTCACGCTGGTCCCCCTTACACCCCTGATTGACGGTTCAAGGGGACAATCGCTGACACTGGAGTGTCCCATTGAGCAAATGACGGGCGGCGGTGTTCACAAGGCCAACATTCCGCTGGCCGCTTACCGGGTGACGGCAAAACTGGTGACACCGGATGGAAACCAGAAACAAATGCGGGTGGCTGCCTTGCCCAATGTCAATTTTTCTTCCGCGGTTGATGTGCTTTATGGCCCGGATGGCGGACCGGATGGTTTCGTCGGCATTCCGAATGTTTTGGTGGGTGATTGACCGGTTTTGTCGAGCGGTTCGAAGCGGGATAAATGATGAATGGTTATTGATCGTTTGAACTGCCGCATATTGCCATTCGTTCAACGCACAGGCAATGCAGGACAAATTGCCTTCACCTGAGACGCATTGCCTTGCTCAACTTTCAGAGAGGCTCGCCTCCTGCCGTCTTGTGACAAGCAATCCGGAAACTGTTATCCGCTTCAGCTGTTCTTCCAATGCTAAGCGTTCGTTCGTTATTTTTGGTTATCGTCACTGCCGTACACGCCGCCTTTGAACCGTTGTTGAATGGAGCTGAGAAAACGGCTACCGGCCCTTTTTCCGAAGGTGAACGTCCGGTGCGTGAAGCGGCAAAATCCGGTGGCGGCACGAACGGCAATGATGCGTTATTTTGCCGTGCGCCATCACCACAATGTAAAGAACCATACATGAAATACACAAAGCTGACCTTCCTTTTTTGTCTCCTGTTCCTGGTTTCGATTCTTTCCCGGGCGCAAAACAGGCCGGATCGGCCGCCCAACATTGTTTTCATTCTTGCCGATGACCTGGGCTATGGTGACCTCAGTTGCTACGGACAGAAAAAATTCCGTACGCCAAACATCGACAGGCTGGCGGCCGAAGGCATGAAGTTCACGCAGGCCTATGCCGGTACGGCGGTTTGCGCCCCATCACGTTCCGCCCTGCTAACGGGTTTGCACACGGGCCATACACCCATCCGGGGCAATCTTCCGGTGAAGCCCGAAGGCCAGTATCCGTTGCCCGACTCCACCGTGGTGCTGCCGCAATTGCTGAAAAAAGCGGGGTACGTCACCGGTTGCTTCGGCAAGTGGGGATTGGGTTATCCCGGTTCCACCGGCGACCCGGTGAACAAGGGGATTGATGAATTTTTTGGTTTTAATTGCCAGACACTGGCGCACAACTATTATCCTTATCACCTCTGGCACAACAAAGAGAAAGTGATGCTGCCGGAAAACAGCGGTGCCCGTTCCGGAACGTATGCCCCGGCGCTGATTCACCAAAAGACGCTTGAATTTATCGAGCAGCACAAAGACCAGCCTTTTGCCGTATTCATCACCACCACCATTCCGCACGCCGAAGTGGCCGCGCCGGAATCGTACATGAAACAAACTGTCGGAAAATACGAGCCCGAAAAACCCTACCGGGGGCCTGACACCAATTCGCCCACCTACACAAAAGACGGCAAATACAACACGCAGCGATACCCGCATGCGGGGTATGCGGCCATGATCACTTTGCTGGACGACCAGGTGGGAGAGATTGTGCGCAAACTCCAGCAACTGCATTTGGCGGAGAACACGCTTGTGGTCTTTACGTCCGACAACGGGCCTTCCATCGAAGGCGGCGAAGACCCTGCCTACTTCAACAGCAGCGGCGGTTTGCGCGGACACAAAAGAGACTTGTACGAAGGCGGCATCCGTGAGCCGTTTCTTGTCCGGTGGCCCGGTCACATCCCGCAAGGTTCTGTTACCAGCCAGTTGGTGGCGTTCTGGGACATGCTCCCGACCCTGACAGAGATTGCCGGTGCCCCCAACCCGCTGAAGACCGATGGCTTGTCCATTGTGCCCACCTTGATGGGGAAAGGCAAACAACAGCAACATCCTTATTTGTATTGGGAGTTTTACGAGGAGGGTGGCCGTGTGGCCGCCCGCATGGGACGGTGGAAAGCCATCCGGCAGAACATGGCGGAAAATCCACACGGACCCATTGAGCTGTATGACCTGGAAACAGATCCTGTTGAACAAAACAACGTGGCGGCAAAGCACCCGGAGTTGATGGCACAGTTCGAAACCATTTTTCAGAAAGAGCATGTGCCGTCGCCTGCGTTTCAGTTTTTGCCCGCAAAGAAAAGGGTAGATGAATAAAGCAGCAGGCATGTTGAAAAAGACCGGAAGCATGCAGACGGCCTTAATCAACATGAAGTCCTTTGCCATTTGGCCCCTCGCGGGTTACCTTTAGATAAAAACCATTCGTATATGAATATCTTTCTCGAGCAAGCGCAAAATGCCGTTCAGGCAGCCGTCGAAAAATCAAGGGAGTTAGGCGTAAAAATGAACATTGCCGTCGTGGATGCGGGTGCCAACCTGGTGGCGTTTGCCCGCATGGATGGGGCCTGGCTGGGCTCCGTTGACATTGCGGTCCGGAAAGCCAAAACGGCCCGTTTTTTTGACATGAACACCGGTGAAATCGGCAAGTTGTCGCAGCCGGGCGGCTCCCTGTTTAACATTGAACATTCCAATGGCGGACTGATTACTTTTCCCGGCGGTGTACCCATACAAAACAGTGAAGGAACCATCATTGGTGCGATCGGCGTATCGGGCAGCACGGTGGAAAACGACCATACGGTGGCACTTGCCGGTGCAGCGGTCGTGTAAAAAAGCAGGGGCGGTTGCAACGGCTTACCCCTAAAGCACACCCGGTAACTTTGTATTTTGCAGCGCAAAAAAGAAAGACTTTTCAGAAAGGGCATGAAAGAGCCCCGGCAGCATGGGAATTCGTGGGTGTGCCATCGGGATTTCTTTTGATGCCCGGAACTATTTTGTCCGCATCCTTCGTCCTGCAAACCGATCGGCGAAGCCATGCTGCTTTTCGCTTGCATCTTTGAATAAAGCTGTCAAATGCAATGGATATGGCTGCAGGAGATAAGGTGATCTGCGAAAGGTCTTCCGGTGTAGCAGACGATCAGGCGCCATGAATACCCAACTTGCACGAAAACGCTTTGAACCCCGCAAGCCGGCATGCAGAAACGGCCTGGTGAAACATGTGAACCAAGATGACGGTACTGAAACTGAAATTAGCCGGTGACAACCTGGACCGGCTCGTCCACTACCTGGTTCGGCAACTGAATGTCGAATAGGAGAGTCACAGCAGGGATATGTCCATTCTGATCGCCGATAATCTTCGCGTAAGCACAATGACCGCCCATTTGAATATGATCATCCTGAAAAGTGAGGTCGCGGCTATTTGGATTGATATCATCAGTGGCGGCGGGAGGGATGGTTTATGGACGGCAATGGTGGGCGGCGCAGAAAAAATTTATACCGAAAGCACGGCCAACGTCATACACGAATACGCAGAAGCAAACAAGCTGACGGTGGTACCTCTCTGATCAGGTGGCGCAAAAAAGCGCAGGCTATTTTCAACGGCAAAAGACCATACCCTTTACCGTTCAATGTTCCGGTAATTGCCGCTGCGCAATATCCCAATATCTACTATCCAATATCCAACAACTAAGGCAAGGTGAGGCTGTTCTTTTCGCCTTTGCGCAACGGGTACCGTTTTCCTTTCCACACCAGGTAACCCGGCGTGTTTTGCGGAAGCGTAATGGACACATTCCATTTGTTGTTGCCATATTGATAAGCTGCGGCAATCATCCCATTCGGATGGGGAACTTCGCCCCGCACATTTTTCAGATTGCCGGGATGGGGCTCTATTTTCACGACGGCAAACCCCGGTGCATCACTGTCGATTCCCAGCACGGTCCGGAAGAGTTCAATGTTCGGGTGTGCGCCCCAGGCATGGCAATCGGAGCGGGTGGCATTGATGTCCGACATTTCGGCCCAGGTGGTCATGCCCATGCGCAGGTTTTGTTTCCACACGTCCAGCCAGGCCAGGTAGTCATTACCAAGGCCGGCTTTGATCAGTGCCAAATGAAGATAATACCGGAAATACACAGTGGCCTGCGTAAAGGAAGTGTCGGAAAGAATTTTTTGGGCCAATGCTTTGGCTTTCCCTCCTGCAACGGTGCCGGTTAAAATCGCCAGTGCATTGACATGCTGCGAGTACAGGTCTTTTTCCGGCGTATCGGCAAACGAACGTTTGGCCTTGTTCCAGTATTTTTTCCGGACTGTTTGTTGCAGGCGGCTGGCTGCTGCCTTGTAATGGCCGGCAAGGGCTTCCATGCCCAACGCCGCTTCCAGTTCACCGGCCAGTTGATAGGCCCAGAGCAATTGAAAATCCAATGCCGCAGATGTTCCGTCTTTCCCCATCGGTGCCACGCCTCTGTCCCAGCCCTTGTCATTGCACCAGTCCGTAAAGTTCCAGTAGGGTGGATTTTTCAACGTGCCATCGGCCTGCTGGTACCGGCTGAAAAACTGCAGCACCTGCCTCACCCCGGGCAGTTTGCCTTTGACAAATGCCGAATCGGGCCGGTATCGCCAATAGTCGTGCAGCATGCCGATATACCAAAGCGAGAACGGCGGGATCTCCTGCGGACTGGCGGTAGGAAAGCGGCTTAAGGTAAGGCCCTCGGCCAGGCGTGAATTGTCAATTTGCGTGATGGCATTGCGCACCAAGCGGTCGTCGCCGCTGTTGTAAAGCGAGACCAGGGCCTGTATGCGGGTATCGCCGACGTACTGCAACTGTTCATAGTAAGGGCAATCCATGTAGGTTTCCACGGCACACAATCTTGCGGTTCGCCAGCCAACATCCAGGATCGCCGAAAGGGTATCGTCACCGGACGTAAATTTTGCCACCCGCTGAAAGGGATAACCGGTAAAATGGCTATACAGATCATCGATCGTCAACGGGTCGTTTTTTGTCTGCACCCGCAGTTGCAGGTAGCGAAACGTTCGCCAGGTGAGTGCGGTAAACTGCTGCCCATCGTTGCCATTCGAGATGATCTCGTCTTCGCGGCCCACAAAGCGTTTTCCGTCCACTTCGTTGCGGTTGCCTTTTTGCCTTTGTGCCCGCCAGTCTTTTCCGTCGGCCTCGTTGATGTACAGGGCTTCGGCATAGCGCAGGGAAACGACGGCCTCTTTTCCTTTGCTGAACACGATGGTCGGATAGGCATTGGTCAAATGGCCCTGGTCAAGCAAAAGGGTCGCGACCGTGTTGGGGGGTATGGTGAGGGCTGTTTTTGTTTGGGGAAAACCGGCCGGTACGGAAATGCCTTCAGCCTTGCGAACGGCGGAGAGGCGTTGCGCTTGCAGTTCCACCGGTGGAATGGGGCGGGGCACCAGCATCCATCCTTCGCTCAGGTCAAAAACGCCCTTGGGAAGACCGTGAAGGCCTTCCTGCGCCGCCTGCCAGGCCATATCCCGAAAGCCTGTCTTCATCCATTGATCATCGGTGCGGTTCATGTCCACCTTTTCACCCGGGCCGGCCACATAGTAGCTGTAAACGAGTTGCGGCAGAAGCGGTGCGTGACTGCTGTCCCTTGCGGCTTTCCAACTCCGGTTGGTATTGACAACTTCTTCTTTTTCCGAATCACCCTGGAGGATAAACCCGGTTCGCAAACTCATTTGTGCTTCGGGTCGGTAGGCGCCGTCATTCCACACAACGGCTGAAACGACATTTTCACCCGGAACAAGAAACGGCGCCAGGTCAACGGTCTCAAAATTCCAGTGAAAGAAGTCGCCCCGGGCCGGGCCCAGGGAAGCAAGGGTGCCGTTCACATAAAGCTTGTAACGATTGTCGCCGGAAACATGAACAACAAATTGCGCCGGTTTTGCGGCAAGCGGAAGCTGTTTGCGGAAGTAGTAGACACCGTAGTCGTGCAAGGGCTCTTTCGGAACCGAGATCCAGTAGGCATTCCAACGCTTTTGCAGGATTTGATTACCGGTTTGTGCGGAAGAAAAAAAGGCGAGGAGCATAAGAAGGCCGAAAAGAGGCGTTTTTTGGTGCAGCAAGATCATACGTTCAAATTACAAAATGCCTGCGATCTGCCCAACCTTCGTCGTACAAAGAGAAGCCGGAAAAATGTTGCTGGTCTGGTTGCGTGCCGGAAAGGAGAAAGCTGTCCGGTCGATCGTTGGTATGTGCGCTAATCACCTGTCTGGCTGTGTGGTGCATGGACCGGTTTGGATTGCGGAGAGCCTTTCTGCCGCAGGAAAATACTCAGCACAACAATTGCCAGCACCGACAGGAATTCACTTTGCCAGTTTTGAAACGACTCGAACCAGAACTTGGCGTTGGTGATATATTGTGATGCCGTTTCCGTCGGCAAATCCTTTAAGCGTTGTAGCTGGTTGTAGTGTTTCATGCTTCCGATAAAATGAAAGTAAAAGCTGAAAAAGAACAACAGGAACAGCGCATAGCACAGCGAGTTTTCATAGACCGCCAAGACAAGACCGCCTTTTCGCACCGGCCAGGGGGCATCCTTGCGGCGGGGGTCGGGCTTCTCGTCAACTTCTTCTTTCCTGTCCGGGTCTTTCGACTCGGAAGAGCCTTTTTGATAAAAGAACATGCTCAGGATTACGAAAAGTGCCATTTGCAGGAATTCGCTTTCCCAGTTTTCAAATGTGGCTTCGGAAAAATGTGCTGTCGTCAGGTAGGTCTCCAACCGGACGGTGCGACCACCGAATTCCTGCATGTCCTGGTTGTATTCTTTCCAGCCGGTGAGGGCTTGTCCGCCGAGGGATAGCAGAAACAGCACCAGGAAAGAGAGCGAAAGTCCATTGTTGCGGAGCCATTTCATGTTGACCTTTTCTTTGGTCAAGTAAAAAAACTGTTCCACAATCAACGGCAGGATCGATTTGCCGGAAAGCGCAGGGACAGCGGCCTTTATCTTCCCCGACACGTCTCCCGCCGCAGCCATTCACACATACAGCGCCTTGTGGTGAAGACACATTGGTTTGGGTTATGGAATGATCTCCCTTCCCAATTGTCTCCCGCAAAACCGTCTGCCGCAGACAGAGTCTTACTGCGATGACGCGGCCGTTTTCTGAAAGGGCAGGATGCTGTGACGGAAGACGTGTCGGGAAACAGAAGAGGGGCACTTTTCCTTTTCTTTACCCGCGAGAAGGCAGCCGGCAACAGTAGGATACCTTCTTAACTGAAACACATGAAAAAAGCATGGCTGCCGTTGCCATGCCTTTCAGTGCGGTATTCAAGCTTCACATTTTCTTCTTTTCACCTAACGGTTCGGATCGATGTTTTGATTGAGGTGAAAGATATTTTCGGGATCGTATTTTTTCTTGAGTGAAAGCAGGCGCTCAAAGTTCTCACCATAGGCTTCCCGCACTCTTTGCTCTCCTTCCACGCCCAGCGTATTCACATAAGCACGGTTGCTGATGTAGGGCTGCATGGCGGCCCAAAGATTTCGCGTCCAGGAAATGTTCGTCTCGTCTTCTTCCGGTTTTACCCAGTTTGAAATGATCACCAGGTCAAACTCGTTTTGCCGGTGCGGATAAGCCGTGCCGCCTTCGGGTTCCTGCGCTGCCTTTCCACCATAAAACTCCAGAATAACGGGTGTGAAGGGCGACGGAACAGTCGCCGCATGCGCAATCAGCACGTCGATGGCGTCATCCGCAAGGGCTTGCAAAAAACCTGATTTCCAGTAGTAGCGGTTGCCGTGTGGAAAACCAGCATCGAGCATGGTTTGCATCTGCAGGTAAGGCTGCTCGCTGAAAAGATCGGCAATGGGTGCGCCAAACGCACGGACCGGTTTCAGGATCTCTTCACCGGTTTTGGTGTCGCCGCTGTAACAACCGATCAACCCGACGACAGGCATCCCGTCCGGTGCGTGAAGCAAAGCGGCATACATGGTCAGCTCGTTGGGGGCTGTTTTCATGAACTCGCGGTAAAATTGAACGACTTTTTTTGCGTCCTGCCTTGGATGAAGGATCATGCCGCCGAACACCCGGGAGACAGGATGCAGACGATACGTAAGACTGGTGACAATGCCAAAGTTTCCGCCGCCGCCCCGGATGCCCCAAAACAGGTCTGCATTTTCGGTATTGCTTGCCGTGACCAGTTCTCCATTTGCCGTGACCACTTCGGCGCTGAGGAGATTGTCGCAACTCATCCCAAAGTGGCGCACCAGCCATCCCACGCCACCACCGAGGGTTAGGCCGGCAATTCCCGTGGTGGAAACAAGTCCACCGGTCGTGGCCAGTCCGAATACCTGTGTGGCTTTGTCGAAATCGCCCCAGGTGGCGCCTGTCTGTGCTTTGGCGGTGAGTTGTTCAGGGTCTACCTGAACCTTTTTCATCCCGGAAAGGTCAATGACGACACCGCCGTCACAAACCGCGTTGCCCGTGACGTTGTGGCCGCCGCCCCGCACGGCAATGGGCAGGTTGTTTTGTTTTGCTGTTTTCAACCCGGTGATCACATCGTTGGCCGTTTGGCATTGGAGAATGAGTGCCGGCTTTCGGTCGATCATGCCGTTCCAGACTTTGCGTGCCGCATCATAGTTTTCATCTCCCGGTACAATGACATGTCCGGTCATTTTTTCCCGAAGCTGGGCGAGGCGCATGCCGGATAATTGTTCGACTCCGGTGTTGGCGAAAGAATCCATGTTGTTGGTTTTTAACGTGAAGAAATACAGCCTTTCAACGAAATACGGCAATGGCAGTCTTCTATGAGGTGGGAGAAAACAATCGTTGGGTTGGGAATTGGCAAAGCCAAATCTACAAAACTTCGGAAGGAAATGAAAAACGGGATGCCGGACGGATGGCCCTTTTGCAAGGGCATGCTGGTGCGGATTGAAGGATGGAAAGATCTGCTGAACAAATCAATTGCACGAATAGCAACACAAACCTGCGGATAAAAAAAAGTCCACTGTAGAAACAGCGGACGCTAACGATTGCTTGCTATATGAAAAGTTCTTGTTTTGTTATTTGTACCACAAAGATACATTTGTGTGTTTTGTACACATATCCAATTTTGGGGCGTTTATACGGTCATAAACGGTTTTTGTATCGCCTGAAATGCAGGCCCGGCAAGGGTTTCGCTAAAATGGGGCTACGACGTCCAATCCTTTTGAGGGAAGGGTTTTACCGATCCGAAAACTTCCGGTTGCGGATCATGCCGGCGATCATGAGCCCGATACAGGCAATGAGGAGAAACGAGATGCGCAGGCTGAAAGTGCCGGCAACCACACCAATCAGCGGCGGGCCCACCAGGAAGCCCAAAAAGCCCACACTGGATACGGCCGTTAACGCCATCCCGGGTGAAATGGTTTTGGATTTTCCGGCTTCGCTGTAAACCAGCGGGATCACGGATGATACGCCAAAGCCCACCAGTAAAAATCCAATGATGGAAGAAAAGACAAACGGAAAAATCACCGCGGTGAGAAGACCGGAGGCAATGAGCAAACCGCTGAGAAAAATGGTCTTTACAAATCCGAGGCGGTTTGCCACCCGGTCGGCAACAAAACGTCCCGTGGCCATGGCGCACATAAAGGCAGTGTAACCGGCACCCACCCAGCTTTTTTCGGCCTGCACCACCTTCTGAAAGTAAATGCCGCTCCAGTCAAACATGGTGCCTTCGCAGATCATGCTGCAAAAAGCCAGAATGCCCAGTTGCAGCAGCGCCCGGTCGGGCTTTACAAAAAGGCGTGTAGCGGATGTGGGTGCCTTTTCGTCCGTCACCAAGTAGTGAAAACTGGCCGCCACGCCACTTGCGATCAGCGACGTGATGATGACAAAATGAGTGATGGGCACAATGCCTCTGCCGATCATGTAAGTGCCAAAGCCGGCTGCCACAAATCCGGCTGCGCTCCACAAGCCATGAAAGGAGGCCATGATGCTTTTACCGTATTTGGCTTCCACCTGAACAGCCTGGGTATTGATGGCAATGTTGGCAAGATTGCCCGCCATGCCAAACCCGATCAGGCAGGGGATGAGCACGGGCGTGCTTTGCGAAAGACCGATGGCGGGAAGAAGGAGGCTGTAAAGCAAAATGGCGTTTACCGCCACTTTTTTACTTCCATACTTTGTGACCAGCGCACCGGAAAAAAGGAGCGAGATCATTGATCCCACCGGCAGGGCAAACAAGATGACACCCAACAGCGAATCGGAAATGCCCAACTGCTGCTGTATGCTTGGAATGCGGGAGGCCCAGGTGGCAAAGCACAAGCCTTGCAGGAAAAAAAGTGTTCCCACTGCGATCCTGTAAATTTTTTTTGTCCGTTCGATGGCGAAAATTGCGTCTAGCATAAAACATTTTTTCGGCGGTTTGTAATTGCATTCACATTTGTGACGTTCACACGGCAGGCAGATCGCTTTATTGTGTCCGGAGTACACAAAGATAGGGCCAATCCGGGAATCGTTTTGCTAAACCTGTTCAACGGCGATACCGCCGCAGCTTTTGTTCTGTTAAGGTTTTGTTGCCCGTTGCATTTTCACAAAACAAAAGCGAGAATGCGTTCTTCACCAGCCCCGCCTCTTTTCTTAGCTTTGCCGCTTCTTTCTCTACATCAAACGAAAAAACGCATGAAAGCAATCATCCTTACCAGTGCCGGCGGTCCCGAAAATCTTTCGCTTCAAGACATCGAAATGCCGCAGCCGAAAGAAGGCGAAGTCGTGTTACAGGTTCACAGCATCAGCATCAATCCGGTGGATATCAAAACACGCAAAGGCGGTTCCCTGTACGCTTCGCTGAACGAAAGCGGGCCGGTGATCCTGGGCTGGGATGTTTCAGGTGTGATCACGGCGGTGGGTACCGGCGTGCAAGCTTTCAGGGAAGGAGATGCCGTTTTTGGCATGGTGAATTTTCCCGGTCATGGACGGGCGTATGCCGAAAACGTGGCGGCACCGGCCGCACACCTTTCGTTGAAGCCGGCAAACGTCTCGCATGAAGAGGCCGCGGCCACCACCCTCGCCGCCCTGACGGCCTGGCAAGTATTGGTGCAACAAGCCAACCTTCAAAAGGGACAGCAGGTGCTCATCCATGCCGCCGCCGGCGGGGTGGGACACTTTGCCGTGCAAATCGCAAAACATTTTGGGGCAACGGTCGCCGGTACGGCATCGGCCGCCAACGAAGCGTTTTTGGAAGGCCTCGGTGTTGACCGGTTCATTGATTACACCACACAGGATTTTACTGGGCTTCTCCGGGATTTCGACATCGTGCTCGATCCGGTTGGCGGCGACACAACCCTGCGGTCATTGGACGCGATGAAACCCGGCGGTATGCTTGTGTCCATCGTGGGCGGTGTAAAAGAGCCCGTGCAAAGATCGGCGGCCGCGAAAGGCATCCTGGCAAAAAATTACCTGGTGCAATCCAGCGGCGACGACATGCGGCAACTGGCCATCCTGCTGGCGGAAGGCAGCCTGAAGCCAACCCTCTCTCATCAGTATCCGTTTGCGGCTATCGCCAATGCACACCGGCAGATCGAGACCGGTCGGACGAGGGGCAAGATCGTGGTCAACCTTACCTGAAGAAAAAAGGAATAGCAACCGGCATCATCCGGTTTTTTTGACGGTCAAAGCAGCTTTTTGCCGCCGGGATTTCTCTTCGTATGGAGTTCTGCTCTGTGTGAAAAGGATGATCACAATGAAATATTTTGCTGCGCCGGTAAACTCTTTCTACTTTTACGCAAACGATTGCGTAAGCTGCTTTATGCGGGCGCCCAGGACCACGATTCAGGACATTGCCAGGGAGTTGCATGTCACGCCCTCCACCGTTTCCCGTGCGTTGAACAACCACGGTTCCATCAGCGAGGCGACAAAAAACGCCGTCACCCGCACCGCCAAAAAGCTCCACTACAGCCACAACCGCATTGCCTCGTCTTTGCGCCTTGGGAAAACAAAAATTATCGGGGTGATCGTGCCCAGCGCCGAGATCAATTTCTTTGGATCGGTGGTGCACGGCATTGAAAAAGTGGCAAAGGAAAAGGGCTACTCCATTCTTATTTTTCAATCCAACGAACAGGAAGATTTCGAAAAGCAGGGCGTGGACACGTTTTTGCGTTCGCGGGTGGACGGTGTGCTGGCGTCCATTGCGAAAGAAACCACCCACCTTTCCCATTTTCTGGAAATCAAAAAACGCCGCGTGCCGCTGGTGCTCTTCGACCGGGCCAACGACAGCCTGGGTGTGCCGTCGGTGGTGGTGGATGATTATGCCGGTGCGTTTCACGCCACCCGCCACCTGATGGAACAGGGGTGCAGGCGCATCGCGCACATCAGCGGCCAGCAGCATGTGGCCATCTTTAAACAACGGCTAAAAGGATATGTGGATGCACACAAAAAAGCAGGGATACCCGTGGACCGGCAATTGATCATACAGGGCCGGGTGAGCATCGAATCGGGACGGGAAGGCATGGCGCGGTTGCTGCGCCTGCCGGCACCCCCGGATGGTGTGTTTGCCGTGGAAGACTTTACGGCGCTGGGTGCCTTGCAGGCCGTCAAAGCCGCCGGCAAAAAGGTGCCGGACGACATTGCCATCATTGGCTTTGCCAACGAGGCCTTTGGCGCATACATCACCCCTTCGCTTTCTACCGTGGACCAACAAACGGTCCGGATGGGCGAGGAGGCGGCGCACATTTTTTTCGACAACGCCGGGCAAAAAGATTTTTACAAAGCGGCACCGCCCAAAAAAGTGTTGGAACCGGTATTGGTGTACAGGGCTTCCAGCCTGCGAAAAAAACCGGAATAAAACCCTGTGAAATGAAATCCGACTGTCTCGTGGAGAGTCCGTGAAATGATTAAATAAGATAAACTGCAAAACATGAAAAAGAGAAGACTGCTACATTCGGCCTCCCTCGCATTTCTGGCGCTGGTGTTCAGCGTGGGGGTGATGGCCCAGCAAAGTGTCAGGGGCACATTGCGATCTTCCACCGGCGATCCCCTGGCGGGTGCCACGGTAACGGTGAAAGGAACAGGGACCTCCGTCACCACCAATGCGGCCGGTGAATTCACCATCGCGGCACCGGCCGGCAGCACGCTGGTGGTGAGCTATGTGGGATATGCCACCCAGGAAGTGCCGGTTACGGGCAGCACGGTCAATGTGCAATTGCAGGCCACCAACCAGGAACTGCAGCAGGTGGTGGTGATCGGTTACCAAACGGTACGCAGAAGAGACCTGACGGGTGCGACGGCGGTGGTCAATACCGAAAACACCAGCAAGATTGTCGCTGCCTCCGTGGCCGAACAATTACAAGGGGCGGTGCCGGGTGTCACGGTACGGAACACGGGCAATCCCGGTGCGGCACCCGTCATCGAAATCCGGGGTGTCGCCTCTTTTGCCGATGCCAACCCGCTCTATGTCATCGACGGCATGATCGCCGATGCCAATTCAACCGTGAACCCCGATGACATTGCCACCATTCAGGTGCTGAAAGATGCGTCGGCGGCAGCCATCTATGGTTCCCGTGCGGCCAATGGGGTGATCATCATTACCACGAAGAAAGGCCGGAACGGGCCCAACCGCATCAACTTTTCGGCCCGCTATGGCATTCAGGAAATTCCCAAGCGGTGGGATGTGATGGATGCCCCGCAATACCTGCAAACCATAAAGACACAGTATCAAAATGCGGGTGTCACGCTGCCCCCCGGCGTGGCGGCACAACTGGCCAACAACACCATCAACACAAACTGGCAGGATGCGTTCTTCCGGACCGGAAACACGCAGGATTACAACATCGGTATGTCCGGCGGTTCGCCCAACGGCAATTATTACCTGTCCGGCGGTTATTTCAAAAACAAAGGCGTCCTCATCGGCAACGACTTTGAGCGGGCCAGCCTGCGCATCAATACCGAACTGCGGAAAGGCCGTTTGACCGTGGGCGAAAACATGTTGCTCAGCAATACCACCGGACGCAACCCCGGCGGCGGCATCAATGCCTTTTACGAGGCGGCCACGTCATCGCCGATCATTGCGGTGCAAAGCCCTGCTTACGTCAACGCGGTGAGCAACCTGGAGGGCTGGGGCTACGGCACCAACGACATTCCCAATTATTCGACCAATTATGCGGCGGTGAATGCCCTGAACCCGCAGCGGTATACCTATTCCAAGATTGTGGGAAACGGCTATGTCGACCTCAAACTGACCAACTGGTTGTCGTACCGATTCAACACCGGTATCGAAGCCAGCTTTGATTACCTTACATCGCGTCGTGATTCGGGTACCTGGCGGTACGTCACCGACCTGCCGCAGACCAGCATCACAAACTCGCGGTCTACGTTTACCAACTTTTTGCTGGAGCATACCCTCAACTTCAACAAAACCTTTGGCGACCATTCGATCAACGGCGTGGTGGGGTACTCGTACCAGGAGCAAAAGCGGGAAGAGACCGGCGGTAGCCGCCTGAATCTGCAGACCGTCGGGGGACAAACCTATACAACGATTTCGTCGGCGCAGGGTGCACCCGCTGCCAATGGCGGCGTACCGCTGTTCTATCGTTTGCAAGGCTATCTGGGCCGCGTCAATTACAACTATAAAGACCGGTACCTGCTCACCGTATCCGACCGGATCGACCAGGACTCCCGGTTTGGCGCCAACACCCGCACGGGTAATTTTTATTCCGTGGCCGCCTCCTGGCGGATCAGCCGGGAGCCTTTCTTTCATGTGGGGTGGATCAATGATTTAAAGATCCGGGGCTCTTATGGCCAGTTGGGTATCAGCAGTGCGTTGCAGGTATTGGGCGGTTCCTGGCCGACCGTGGGATACATCAATTCGAACCAGCGTGCGGTCTATGGTGTTGGTCAGGCGCCGGTTGTCGGCCAGTCGCAGGCAATTATCAGCAATCCCAACCTGAAATGGGAGCAGCGCAACGAAGGGAATATCGGTTTTGACGCATCCCTCCTAAACAACCGCCTTCTCATTACCGCCGATGTATACAACAACATCTCAAAGGGCGTATTGGTGAATGTGCCGCTTCCATTCTTCCTCGGAAATGACAACGGTGATTACAATACCTTCCTTACGCAGAACGCGGCTTCGATCCGCAACAGAGGGATCGAACTTGGTGCGACATACCGAAAAACCAACGGTCCGTTCCGCTGGGATTTGTCGGTCAATGGAACCACGATCCAGAACCGCGTGATCAGTGTCGGCAACCAGGGCGCAGGCATCAACTACATTGAATCGGCAAGCTTTGTCCGTTCTGAAGTCGGGCACCCGATGTCGTCCTGGTACGTGATCAAAACGGTCGGCATCTTCCAGAGCCAGGCGGAGATCAATGCTTACGTGGACAAGAACGGAAACAAGATTCAGCCGAATGCCAAACCGGGCGACATTAAGTTTGTTGACCTCAACGGCGATGGCCGCATCAACAACGATGACCGCACCTTTGCCGGCTCGCCGTGGCCAACCTTCCAGGGGGGCTTGCAGTTCAACGGCACGTACAAGCAATTTTCGGTCAACATTCAGTTTGTCGGTGTGTTGGGGTACAAGATTTACAACGATGTGCGGCATGTGCTGGATGCCTATGCCAATTTGAGCAATTTCCGGAAAGACATCAATCCCTGGTCACCCGCCAACACCGGTGGTACCGATCCCCGGTTGGGCCTGATTACCGATCCGGGTATCAGTGATAACAACCGGGCCGAAAGCGACCGGTGGCTGGAAAGCGGCAATTACCTGCGGTTGCGAAATGTGGAACTGGCCTACGTGTTTCCGGCGCAATGGCTGAGCAACATTGGCTTTACCAACACCCGTCTTTTCGTCAGCGGTCAAAACCTGTTTACCATTACGGGCTACAAAGGTTTGGACCCGGATGTGACCGGCAGTGGTGTCAACCTCCGTGGTGTGGACTATGGCAACTGGCCCTCGAGCCGCATCATTTCGTTTGGCATCAGCAGTGAATTTTAATCATCCATTCAACAGGAATCATCGTATGAAACATACAATTTTTTTATTCGCCGCTTCGGCCGCCTTGCTTGTAACGGGTTGCCAGAAAAAGCTGGATATTCCGAATCCGAACACCCCCACATCGGACGTGATTTTCAAAACCGCCGATTATGCACAGAAAGGTGTTGCGGCCATCTACAGCACCCTCCACCGGGTGGGCTTGTGCCGCATGCAGTTCTTTATGAACATGGTCCGTGCCGACGAGGGATTAAGTGCCAGCCCGAATGCGAACCTGATCAACAACTTCGACATCTTCAACGTCACGGATTACAATTTCTTTGAAAGAAGGGTTTTTTACCAGGATTGCTATGTGGGCATCAACCGTTGCAACCAGGTGCTCGACAATGTGCCCGGCATTGACATGGATGCCACGCTGAAAAACCAATTGCTGGGCGAAGCAACGTTTATGCGTGGCCTGTTTTACTATTATTTGGCCGAGTACTGGGGCAACGTCCCGATTCTGTTGCATACCAGCACGACCTCCGATCAAACCACTCCCAACGCCACCCGTGCCCAGGTGTGGGCACAGGTGGAGGCCGACTGTGCAAAAGCCGCCGCCATGTTGCCGGTCAGTTATGATGCAGCGAATGTGGGACGGGCCACCCGGGGTGCGGCGTATGCCTTGCTGGGAAAAGCCTACCTGCAGGAGCACAAGTACCAGGAGGCGGCAACGGCCCTGGCCTGGCTGGTCACAGGCGATGGCCGGAATGTGTACGACCTGGTGCCGAATTACCGGGATAATTTCATCGAAACCACCGAGAACAACAAGGAATCCGTGTTCGAGTTTCAGTTCCAGTTGAACCCGAACGACCGCTTTGATGACGATGTGAATGCAAACCCGGATTACCTCAACTACGGCACGTCTGTGGTACCGTTTTTTTCACCGGTCATGAATGAGACCTTCGGCTTTGCCGACGGGCAGGCACACCGCTGGCTCGTTTGGGAGTTTTTAAAAGAGAAGCCCGCCGCGCTTTCGCGCGACCCCCGGCTGGCCGCCTCTTTCCTGTACGATTCAACGGATGAACGCGGCCCCAATTTTACCTTGGTTTATGGGACCACATGGGCAGCGCGGAATTATCCCGATGGGCCGGAAAGCCAGCGGGGTGTATCCCGCTCGGTTTACTTCCGGAAATTTCTGACCGATGCCACCAGCAACAAGACAACCTTCCACGCAGCCAACAACTACCGGTTTATCCGGTATGCCGATGTGTTGCTGATGTATGCCGAAGCCCTGAATGCCATCGGCCAGACCGGCCAGGCTTACCCCTACGTTGACCGTGTGCGGCAACGCGCCGGATTGGCACCGCTGTCGACAGCGATGCCGGGATTGAACCAGCAACAATTTTTAGAGCAGCTCAAACACGAGCGCATCACGGAGTTGTCGGGTGAAGGACACCGTTGGGATGACCTTGACCGTTGGGGCGATCTGGGACCCCAGCTGGCCGGCCGGGACCCGGGCTTTGCGAATTTCAAAAAGGGTCGCGACGAATTATTGCCCATTCCGCAACAGGACATCGATGCCGATCCGAACCTGAAACAAAACCCCGGTTATTGATCGTGGCTGTAGAAGAAGGGACCCTGTTGTAAGAAGCCTCGACAGCTTGGCATAACATTTCCTTTTTGCCAACCGGTTGCGTTCACGCCAATCATGTAGCACGTTGAAAAAGTTTGTTGTTATGAAGGGACGTTCCCTGTTGCTTTTCGTTTTGGTGGCGATTGCCGCCTGCAAAAAAAATCCGTCATCGCCGCCGCCGGAGGTCACCCCACCACCAGCCGGTGATTCCACGTTCACCAATCCGTTGCTGACCAGCGGTCCCGATCCGTGGGTGATCCAAAAAGACACGTTCTATTATTACACGCATACCTTCGGCAACAAGCTGGCCCTTTTCAAAACGAATAAAATGGCCGACCTGAAAAATGCACCGCTCACCACCGTTTGGACACCGCCGGTAACGGGTGCCTATTCGGGCGATATCTGGGCACCGGAACTTCATTACCTGCAGGGCAAATGGTACCTGTATTTTGCGGCGGACAGCAGTGGCGTCAACAGCACCCACCGCATTTATGCCCTTGAAAATCCAGCGGCCGATCCCACCACCGGCACCTGGACGTTTAAGGGAAAGGTGTCCGATCCATCGGACAAGTGGGCCATCGATGCCACCGAGTTTGATTACAACGGAAAATCATACTTGCTGTGGTCGGGATGGCCGGGAGACGTGAATGGCGAACAGGACATTTTTATTGCACAACTGGCAAACCCGTGGACCATCACCGGGAACCGGGTGATGATTTCCTCGCCTACCTATTCCTGGGAAACACAAGGTGCAGGCGGGTCATTACCGAAAGTGAACGAAGGCCCGGAGATCCTTAAAAATGCGGCCGGAAGGATTTTTCTCACCTACTCCGCCAGTGGCTGCTGGACCGATGAGTATGCGCTTGGCATGCTCAGCTTAAAAGAAGGCGGCGACCCGCTGAACCCAGCCGATTGGACAAAGGGCGTCTCGCCGGTGTTTGCCAAAAAGCCGGCTTCCGGTGCATATGGCCCCGGGCACAACGCTTTTTTCAAATCACGGGACGGATCGGAAGACTGGATCCTCTACCACGCCAATCCGCAGGCCGGTTTGCAATGCGGCAATGCCAGAAGTCCCCGCATGCAAAAATTTACCTGGAACACCGACGGAAGTCCCAACTTTGGCGAACCGGTAGGCATCAACACACCCATCAAAAAACCGTCCGGCGAGTAAATGAAATTTTTCATTCCTTCGAAACCGCTTTTCCTGGTGGCGGCATTTGTTGCGGTGTCGCTTTTCGGCCATCCGCAACAACATGAAACCTTCACCAATCCGCTGTTGCCTTCCGGTGCCGACCCCTGGAGCATCTACAAAGACGGTTATTATTACTACACGCAAACGTTCGGCAACCGCCTGGTGCTGTGGAAAACGGTCAGCCTTGCCCGTTTGGCCACCGCACCACAAAAGACGGTTTTCGTTCCGCCGCAGGGCACCGGCTATTCCCGCAGTTTGTGGGCGCCGGAACTGCATTTTATCAACGACAAATGGTACCTGTATTTTGCGGCAGACAGCGGCAACAACCGGAGCCACCGTATCTGGGTTTTGGAAAATGCGTCGAAAGACCCATTCGAAGGGGAGTGGACATTGAAAGGAAAAGTCGCCGATGCGTCGGACAGGTGGGCCATCGATGCTTCGGTGTTTGAACACAAGGGACAGTGGTACATGATCTGGTCGGGGTGGGAAGGGGACACGAATGGTGAGCAGGACCTTTACATTGCCCGGCTGAAAAACCCGTGGACCATCCAGGGGGAAAGGGTCCGCATTTCCCGTCCGGTACTGGACTGGGAAACACACGGTGACCTGCAGGGGCCCAACAATCCGCCGCACGTCAATGTGAACGAGGGGCCGGAGTTCTTGCGCCGCGGCAACCGTGTTTTTATTGTGTACTCCGCCAGCGGTTGCTGGACGGATTATTACGCGTTGGGCCTGTTGTCCGCAGATGCAAACGGCAATTTGATGGACTCTGCTTCCTGGGACAAACATCCGGAACCGGTCTTTAAAGAGTCCATTGAAAACGGCGTCTACGCACCGGGCCACAATTCGTTTTTCAAGTCGCCGGACGGCACGGAAGACTGGATTCTCTACCACGCGAATTCCGGACCGGGACAGGGCTGCGGCGGCAGGCGGTCGCCGAGGGCACAGCCGTTTTTCTGGCAACGTGATGGCATGCCCGTTTTTGGGGAACCTGCCAAAACAGGAAAGGCCCTTTCCGTCCCATCTGAAAAGAGGCCAAGAAAAAGAAAAAAAGTGACGGTTGTGGAATAGGGCAGCCCCGCTATTTGATTCAAAAAAAATCGCTCCTTTATGCGGACAACGCTTTTCGCCATCTTCTTTTTTTCGCTGGCAATTGCAAAAGCGCAACCCGGCGGCTTCAATGGACTGGACATGAACTTGGGAAATCTTTCCCGTCTGTCCAATGCAAAGACCCGGTCGATCAGCCCGGAGAATTTTACAGGTGCCAAGGGCAAAGGCGGCATGGCCGATCCGGCACTGGACAGCGGCAAGCGCAACGTGGCCAACGCCTGGTCCGCCGCCAAAGATCTGGGCAGGGGCTGGAAAGTGAATCCCTTCATAGAAGTGCGGGTTGGCGAAACAGTGACCATTGCCGAAATGGAAGGTCCCGGTGCCATTCAGCACATCTGGATGACCCCGACGGGCAACTGGCGGTTTTCGATCTTGCGGTTTTACTGGGACGACGAAAAAGAGCCCTCTATTGAAGTGCCGGTGGGTGATTTTTTCGGCATGGCCTTCAATGAATATGCACCGCTGAATTCATTGGCAGTGACGGTAAATCCGGGCAGTGCATTCAATTGTTTTTGGAAAATGCCGTTTCGGAAAAAGGCAAAGATCACCCTGGAAAATTTGAACACAAGAGAAGCCATGCGGCTGTATTACCAGGTTGATTATGCATTGACGGACGTCAGTGACGATGAGGCGTATTTTCATGCACAGTTCCGCCGCTCCAATCCAACGGTGAATTCCCTCTACACATTGGTGGACGGCATCCGGGGCAAGGGGCAATACGTGGGCACGTTCATGGCCGTGAATGTGAACAACAACGGCTGGTGGGGCGAAGGCGAGATCAAATTTTACCTGGATGGCGACACGCAGTTTCCCACGATCAACGGCACAGGCACGGAGGATTATTTTCTCGGCTCGTACAATTTCGAGAACCAGAAGACCCATCAGTACCAGGAATTTTCTACAGCTTATTCCGGCCTGCACCAGGTGATCCGGCCCAATGGCCTTTATCAATCGCAGCAGGCCTTTGGCCTGTACCGCTGGCACATCATGGACCCGGTACGGTTTGAAAAAGATTTAAAGGTAACCATACAGGATCTGGGCTGGCGCCACAACGGGCAGTACTACCCGCAAAAGTCGGACATCTCCTCTGTGGTATACTGGTACCAGCGGGAGCCCCATGCGCCGTTCCCGAAGCTGCCGTCGAAAGATGACCTGGAAATCCCCAGATGAGAAACAATTGGAAAAAGAAAGATCAATGAAAGGCCTGTTTTATCTCAGCGGCATCCGGCTGGTTTTGACAGCCAAAATGCCTGTCCGGGGAAGAAAGAATAAAAAACAGCCCCAATCGGCAATTGGCTTTTGTGTGCTTGCGCTTTCCTTTGCTTACGCTGTTTTTTAACTTTTTTACTTTATTTCGTTCCGGCCGTATGGAGCTGGCAACATTTTTTGCGCTATCGTGTAAATCCTTTATATGCGAAATAAACTCTCTGTTCTCTTCTTGCTGCCTTTTTTTGTGGCTTCCACCTTTGCCCAAAAGAGGGGACAACAGCAGGCCGTTGCCGCCACACCGGGTAAGATCTGGTCGGTCGAAAAAGCGGCCGAGTGGTACGGTCAGCACAAATGGATCACCGGTGCCAACTTCCTTCCCAGCACGGCGATCAATCAGCTGGAGATGTGGCAGGCCGATACCTTTGATCCCACCACCATCGACCGGGAGCTGGGTTGGGCCGAAGGCATTGGCTTCAATACGATGCGTGTTTTTCTGCACAGCGTTGCCTGGAAGCAGGATCCGGAAGGTTTCAAAAAACGGGTAAACCAGTTCCTGGAGATTGCCGACCGGCACCACATTCAACCACTCTTTGTGTTTTTCGATGATTGCTGGAACAAGATCCCGCACCCGGGGAAACAGCCCGATCCCAAACCCGGTGTGCACAACTCCGGCTGGGTGCAGGACCCCGGGCAGCCGCTCTCAAACGATACCACCTTGTATCCCGGTCTGGAAAAATATGTAAAGGATGTAATGACCACTTTCCGCACCGACAAGCGCATTCTGCTCTGGGACCTTTACAACGAGCCGGGTAATTCGGACAAGCGGGATTCATCGCTTCCGCTCCTGAAAAAGGTGTTTCAATGGGCGCGGGAAGTGGCGCCGGAACAACCCGTCAGCGCCGGTATCTGGGCCTGGGATTTTGAAAAGCTGAACCAGTTTCAGATTCAAAACTCCGACGTCATCACCTACCACGACTACGAAGAGCCGCAATGGCACCAGCGGGTAATCGAGTTGTTGAAGGTCAACGGCCGTCCGCTCATCTGCACGGAGTACATGGCCCGGACCCGCAACAGCCGTTTTTCCAACATTCTTCCCCTGTTGAAAAGGGAAAACGTGGGCGCCATCAACTGGGGGTTTGTTTCGGGAAAAAGCAATACGATCTATGCCTGGGATACGCCCATCCCCGATGGCAGCCAGCCCATTGAATGGTTTCATGACATCTTCTTCAAAGACGGTACGCCGTACCGGCCGGACGAGGTGAACCTGATCAAAAAGTTGAACAGCCGGTAACGTTTTTCTGCCGCAGAAACCACCGGGAAAAACGGCCCGTTTTCTGTTGCCAGATGATAACTGATTCAACAGCCCTGTTCATTTTTTGAATGAACGGGAAGGGTCATGAGCCGGACACGACGTGGCGTGTTCCTGCGAAAAATTTCTGAACTGCCTTACCGCTTAATTGAGATTAATCTTAACCATCATTCATGAAAAGATTCGCTTTGCTTTCGCTGCTCTCCGTCTTCATCACGCCTGACTTGTTGGCGCAACGCCTGGTGCTGCCCGGCGATCACCCCGATCCTTCGGTGGCAAAGATCGGCGGCCGTTATTGGGCTTCGGCGACCACGTCCAACTGGGCGCCGGCTTTCCCGTTGCTGGTCTCAGCAGACCTGGTGAACTGGAAACTGGAAGGGCATGTGTTCAACCAGCTGCCCGAATGGGCGGATTACTATTTCTGGGCACCGGAAGTTACTTACGACAACGGGAGGGTGTATGTGTATTATTCGGCACACAAGAAAGGCGGGAACCTGTGTGTGGGTATCGCCAGTGCCGACAAGCCCGAAGGCCCGTACAAGGATCATGGGCCGCTGATCTGCCAGGAAGATGGCTCCATTGATGCGTTTCCAATGCGGGACGAAAACGGCAAACTCTTTTTGATCTGGAAAGAAGACGCCAACAGTGTGGGCCGGCCAACGCCCATCTGGGCACAGCCGCTGAACGAAGAGCGCACCGCCCTGACCGGCGAAAAAAAGGAGCTGTTCCGCAACGCCGAACCCTGGGAGGCCAACCTGGTGGAAGGCGTTTCCATGACAAAGCACGGCGATTATTTTTATGCGTTTTATGCGGCTGCTGGTTGCTGTGGTGCGGCCTGTACCTATGGCACCGGCATTGCCCGTTCGAAAACGTTGTTGGGGCCCTGGGAGAAGTACGGCAAAAATCCCGTCATCACCGCCACTGAAAAATGGACCTGTCCCGGGCACGGAACACCCGTTGAGAAGGATGGCCGCCACTATTTTTTATACCATTCCTACAACCGGAAATCCAACGTTTTTACCGGCCGGGAAGGCTTGCTCATTGAATACCGGTTTACGCCGGATGGCTGGATTGAATTTATCAAAGATGCGTCGCCGGGGGATGTTGTGCCGGCAAAAAGACTGGCGGACGATTTTAACGGAAGCACGTTGTGGAAGGCCTGGCAGTGGAGCGTGTTTCAGCAACCGAAAACAACCGTAAAACGAGGGGCGCTTTACCTGCCGGCGTCGAACACAGCACCGGGCAACTTTTTGGGACAACCAACACTGACAGCCGATTATACCGTCACTGCCAAGGTGCAGGCACAACGATCATCGGCGGCTGCCGGTGTTGCGGCGATCGGTGATGAGAAAAACACCGTTACGGCTTTTTATCGAAACGGGGTGGTGCGGTTGGTGCAGTTAAAAGACGGGACGGAAACGGAACTGGTGAAAAAGACGGTCCCAAAGCGCAACGGGATCTTCCTGCGCATGCAGGTGCGCCGTGCAAAAGACCTGCGTTTTTTTTACAGCAGCAACGGCCAGTCATTTGTGCCGCTCTCTCCAAACGTGGTGGACGGTGGTTACCTGCCGCCCTGGGACAGGGCGCTGCGGGCCGGCATCGTGGCGAAAGGGGCGGAGGGGACCAGCGGTGTGTTTGACCGGTTCGAGATGGTGAATGATGCGCATCAGCCATGAGTACGAAGGGAGCATCTGCTGTGGCTTGCAAAAAGGCGATGCCCGGCACCTCAAGGGAAAGGGGTATTGTACGAAGCTTTCCGCATGCCGGGATTGGTTCCTTCAAATTCGTCACTCGTCTTTTTGAATGGTGTGATTTGCGGTTTTTGTTTCCCGCAGTTCCCGCTCCAGGAAGTAGTTGAGGGCCGTACGCAAAGTGGCAATGGCCGCCAGCTTGCCAATGTCGCTCCAGGTAGGCGCAATGGCGGTTGCCAGAATATCGGCGGCCAGTAAAAGTTCCAGCGCAATGGTGAGCGAGCTGCCAAACTGGATGCGGACATTTTGGTTTCCCTGTTCAAAATGCGGATGCCGTAAATTGGCCACATACCGGATCATGAATTTGATGAGTGCGATGGCAATGACCACCGCTGCCAGGATCTCTACAAAAGAACTCAAATGGAGGGTGATGAGTTCGGCGACCGGCTTGAAATTGTTTTCCTGTTCTCTCATGCTTTCATTATTTTTTGTTTTTCCTGCCGCCTGATCAGCCAAAGCGATGTTCGTTGCAAAACAATGAGGACGGCCAGCAACAGCACGGCAAAAAGAAACAGCATGACGGTATTGGGCTTTGCCGTCTGAAAAGCAAACGTGAGGGCGGAGGAAACAGCCGGCGGATGCATGGCCTTTGTAACAATCATCACCACAACGGCAATGATCATTGACAACGCGGCCGGTCCGTAGCCCCTGCCAAAGAGGACGAAGATGAGATAGCCGATCAGGGCGGCTGATATTTGCGCAATGATGAGGGTGCGAACCGTGTTGGTCGGATGCTTCGGATCCAGGTAAATCAGGAATGCGCTGGAAGCAAGGGAGGCAAACAAGACCTGCTGCTTGCTGAACGTCTCCAGCAGGAACAGGACCGCAATCACGATCATGGCCGGCATCACCGCCAGCATGATCTCTGTCTTTATGTCGAACCGCCTGAACATTCCCATTCCCATTCTTCCCACCGGCTTCGGCCCCGACCGTCCCATTTGGCGGCTGGACAAGCCATGCCAGCCTGGCGCCGCTGCACCTGGCCACTCGTAAAACCGGTGTTATTCAAGCAACAATTATTCTGCCATCCGGGTCTGGCAAGCCATGCAAAAAGGTTTGTGCGTGCCTGTTGCAAGTCGTCAAAACCGTCATGAACCTGCCGTTGCATTCTTTGCCACGGTGTACCGGATCCACAAGAAATCCCCGAAGATCCGTTTTACCGATTTCAGGTGAAAGCGCGTGGCTTTGCGTTTGCCGTAACCTTCTTCCGCTTCGAATGTGGTGGGCGAGCCGATGGTGCCATCGGCAATGGGGGCCAGCACGAGGCTGAATTCGTCTATCAGGCCGGCTTTCAGGAATGACCCGTTCACATGGCCGCCGCCATCGATGCGGAGCCGTTTGATGCCAAAAACCTTGTAAAGCTTTTTGACAACCGTATTCAGGTCAAGATCTTTTGCGCCGCCAAAAATGTAGGACACCTTCTTCTCCCGCAGATGTGCCAGGTAGCGGGCCGGAACTTTTTCCGTCAATACTTCGATGACGTGTTCGGTGGAAACGGTGTTTGTGTCCCAGCGGCATTTTCCCGAAGGGTCGATCACCACGGCATACGTCTTTGCAGAATGCTCACCCACAAAATCTTCTTTGGGGACCCGTGCCCTTCCCGGCGGCAGCGGCGGGTTCTTTTTGCTGGCAAATTCCTGCATGGTCACCCGGCCCACCAGCCAGGCATCGGCCTTGATCTTTGCGGCGGGTTCCTCAAAATATTTGTGGTGGTCTTTCAATCCCCAGATGTTTTGCTTGATGCGTCCGTCCACGGAGCCGAGCATGTGGCAAATGATGTAAGGTCTCATGGTTGCATGGGTTTTAAAAAGAATACGAAACGCCGTGCCTGAAAACAGGACAGTCGGACATGTGCCAAAAAACAACAGCGATGCTCACCCAGCAGTATCAGCCGGCTGCTTCGCGGTTGATTGTTTTGCCGCTTCGTTCCGGGCTTTTTCCCATTTTTCAAAATAAAAGAGGCCGTCAAACGGCTGAATGGTGGCCATGCCAAAATCAACGGCCACTTTCAAAATGTAAATGGTTTGCAGCCTTTCGTGCAGGGACGCCATCAGCTCACGGAACTGTTTGGGTGTGCGGGCCCGCTTGTAATGATTGCACCGCCGGCACGACGGCATCAGGTTGGCTTCGGCGTGCACGTCTTTTTTGAAGCGGCGGGCGTAAAACTTTTCTTTGCATTGCGGCAGGTAGTGGTCGATCTGCATGGCTTTGTACTCGATGGCGGAACCGCAGTAGGCGCAGCGGCCGCCGTACTTTTGGTACACCCGTTCCCGCAGGGCTTTCACTTTCGACATAAGGATCAGGCAATTGGCGGACAAAATACGGCATTCTTTTCTTGTTCGGCAGCGGGAACAGTGTTTGCCGATTTTTTTCTGCTGTGCTGCACAAGCCGCAATCCCGTGATGCAATCCGTTGTGCGGCCACCGCCGCGACACGCCCCGGCGTGCCGAAAAGCAATACGGGACAGCCCAACCGAAAAGAGCACAGGAAGTAAAGCGTGCGGGGATGAAAGAACCCGTACACGCAAGCGTGAAAAACCTTCTTTCCGTAGGTCAAATGACAACAATCATTTTTGTGGCTAATCACCATCAAGCCATCCGCAGGTGCAGCCGGCTACATTTGAGCAAAAAGCATATGGAAAGGATCGTACTCGTTCTCAATGCCCACAATCCCGACAGGGCTTCCCTTGAATTTGCCACCCGGATGGCTGCAATTTCAGGAACAAGACTGACCGGTCTTTTTCTGGAAAACACCGATTCTGAACCGGTGCTGGTTGCACAGCCGGACGCATTCCAGTATGCAACGTACCTGTGGCAAACAGGGGAAGTGGCATCCATCAGGGCCGACGTTGACAAGGCCGTCGGTTTGTTGCGGGAAGAATGTCTTTTTGCCGGCGTCGGTCTCGATGTCATTGTCGACAAAGGGGAGCCCATTCAGCAAACGATCGGTGAGAGCCGTTTTGCCGATTACATCATCGTTGATCCGGGACTGAGCTTCTCGCAAATGGAAGAGGATGTGCCGTCGCATTTTGTGCAGGAACTTCTCAGCCGTGCCGAATGCCCGGTTTTGCTGGCACCCAAAGAATTCGTGGATGTTGACGAAGTGGTTTTTTGTTACGATGGCAGCGTCTCGTCTGTTTTTGCCATCAAGCAATTTACCGCGCTGCTGCCGGTGTTTAGAAGCCATCGTGCGTTGCTGCTCGAAGTCAACCGGTCGGGGAGAGCGGAGTTTAGCGATGAGCACAAACGGATGATGGGCTGGTTGAAAATGCATTATTCGTCTGTTTACTACCAGGCGCTGAACGGGAACGCGAAAGAGGAACTGTTCACGTATCTCTTTCTGAAGACCGGAAAGCTCGTGGTTATGGGAGCTTACGGCAGAAGCCTGCTGTCAAATTTTTTCCGGAGAAGCCATGCCGATGCCATTATCCGGATGGTGGATCTGCCGCTTTTTGTTACGCATCATTAAACAGCCTGATGGCGCATCATCATCGCCGCCCGGAGAAGGCCGGATGCCAACGGCCAGTCCGCTCCGGAGGACCGGTTACAGCCACACGGGCGTGTGTTACCAATTCTAAATACCCGAAACATGTTTTTGCACATCAGCGATCAAATGACCGTTGAAGAAATACAGGACCGCTTTCGCGAATGTTTTCCTTCCCTCGAGATTGTTTTTTATACGGCCCCCTACCGGAAAGCGGCGGCTTTCAACAGTGCCTGCCAGATCGGTAAGCGTGAACGGATCGAAGGTGTCCGGCAGTATCATTACAATGGCACGCTGGAAATCAAATCGTGGTTTCCGGTGGCAAAGGTGGAGAAGGAGTTGAAAGAGCTGTTCGATTTGCATGCCCACATCTTCCGAATCGGAGCCGGCGGCAAGCTGGTGGACACCGCGATGAACGATGAACTGGCGCGAAAGCAATAAACCCAAACCAGCAGCCGGAGGACGGCGGTAAGAAGCCGGAAACCCTTGCCGTAGCAACGTTCCAAAACGTGTTACCGCGCAACGCAATTGAAAAGGGTATTAGTTTTCCTGTTCTGTTGAAGGCTCGCTTTGAAGGGTGACAACATCACTCGGTTTGGTCAGCAGCCGGTGAATGGGGCAGGCCTTGGCAATTTCCATCATGCGCTTTTTCTGTTCTTGCGAAAGCGCCCCTTTCAGCTTTACATCACAGTAGAACGTGTTGTTGCCCGACGCCGTGTCGGCACCTTTGACCAGCGTCACTTCCACTGTGATTTCCGGCACCGGCCATCCCTTGCGTTCGGCATACATGCGCAGTGTAATGGCGGTGCACGACGCAAGCGACATGCAGAGATAATCACCGGGAGCAGGGCCCCGATCCGTTCCGTGGTATTCCGGGAGTTCGTCGGCAATGGCTTCGTGTTTTCCGGTGCACAACGTGGTGGCATAGCTGGCACCTTCATTCGTGGCCCGGGCTTTGGCAATGATCTTTGGCAAGATTGCTGTTTTGTTTTTAGGCTTTGTTCCCTGGTTATTTTTTCCGGATATCGGCATACGCTTCCGGATGCCGGTTGAACTGCGCATGCACGTACGGACAGAGCGGGATCACTTTCAACCGGTGGCTTCTGGCATAATCAACCATGGCATCGAGCAATTTTTTTGCATACCCTTTTCCTTCTGCTTTTGCCGCCACTTCGGTATGGTAAACGGTCAGGTCATCCCCTTTGATTCCCACGACCATCTCTCCCAATTGTTCGGTTCCGTCCAGGATGCAGAAAGCACCGTGCCGGAGTTCGTTCAGGTTTAGCATCACTTCTTCCATCTGCAAGGCTTGTGAAATTAAAATTAGTGTTTCCCTGCCATTTATTGACCGGGTGCCGGTAATCCTCTTTTCGGGCAATTTGTTAAGAGAATGTGCCGGCTGCTGTTTCCAAACCGCTCTTCGTTACATTTGCTCTTTTGCTAAACACCCCATCATGCCGTTTGATATTTGTTGCGTTGGGCACATCACCCTCGATAAAGTCATTACTCCCGAAGCCACGGTTGAAATGCCGGGCGGCACTGCTTTTTATTTTTCCAATGCCATCCGGCACATGGATGTGCGGTATGCATTGGTCACTGCCGTTGCGGCGCATGAAATGCCGATTGTCGCGGCCCTGCGTGCCAAAGGGCTCAACGTACATGTCTTTACGTCTGCCCGGACGGTGTACTTTGAAAACAGGTACACGAACGACCAAAATCACCGTACGCAACGGGTGCTGCAAACCGCCGACCCGTTTACGCCGGGACAGCTTACCAGTGTGGAGGCAACGGTTTACCATCTGGGGCCCCTGCTTGCGGACGATTTTCCGGCAGAAGCCCTGACCGTCCTGGCCCAAAAGGGAAAGGTGTCCCTGGATGTACAGGGATTTTTGCGAAGGGTGGAAGGGAAGAGTGTCCGGGCCATTGATTGGACCGCAAAGAAAGAAGCGCTGCCTTCCGTTTATTTCCTGAAAGTGAATGAAGAGGAATTGGGCGTGCTGACGGGATGTACCGAGGTGCAGGAGGGGGCAAAAATGCTGGCGGAATGGGGCGTCAAAGAAGTGATTGTTACCCTTGGCAGCAGGGGTTCCGTTGTTTACGACGGGCTGGATTTTTATACCATTCCCGCTTATCCGCCGCTGCGGCTGCAGGATGCAACAGGCTGCGGCGATACTTACATGGCGGGTTATCTGTACCGGCGCATCAAAGGCAGTCCAATCCAGCAGGCCGGCGAATTTGCGGCCGCCATGGCCACGTTAAAGATCAATGCCTCGGGGCCCTTCACCGGTACGGAGAAAGACGTGGAAGCGATCGTGAAAAGCGGTCGCATGGCGATCGCCAATCCGTAAGCCGTCCGGCAAACAAACGTGCCGTTGAATGGGGTGGATTTTTAAATCAGTTGTTTGTCAAAGCCCAGGGCTACCAGCTGCTCGTAAGCGTGCCATACATCATCGGGAATTTCCTGGTAGATCTGGAAGCCTTTTTCCGGGTAGATCCTGATCCGCTGCAGGTCGCCCACCATGATGTTGATGACGTGTTCCAACGGGATTTCGGCTGTCGGATATTCTTCAAACGGAATTTGCGGCGAGGTGACAACGAACCGTTTGCCGGTCCAGTGCCGGGCAAAGGTGGCGAAGCTCCGCCGTTCCATGTAGGGCTTTTGCACGAGAATGAACGTTTGGGGATGGCGGTTTTTTTCCGCCAGTAATTGTTGCACCAGTTGAATGTTCTCTCCGGTATTGGTGGAGCGGTTCTCGATCAGGATGGCGTCTTCCGGGACTCCTTTTTCCACCGCAATGCGGGCAAAGAGGTCTGCTTCCGTCTCGGTCCACATGCCTTCGGTGAGCCGGCCAAGGCCACCGGCAAAAACGAGCAGCGGTGCCCATCCCTGGTGGTACAATTCAGCGGCTCTTTCCGCTACCCTTGTATCATGACTGCCAAGGGTCAGAATGCAATCCGATTTGACAAGGGTGTGATGAACGTGATGGTAATCCCAGATCTTCTTTGCCAGAGTGAGGACTTCGGGTGTCAGCATAGGCGGTGAAGGTAAGCGCAGCCTTTGCACCAATCATCGGCAGAGCAAAAATTTCGTCTGCTCCGGAGAGCGGTTTGTTAAAGCGGCCATGAAAAGAAAATTTTCCTTTGTAAAAATGGGTGAATGCTTATTTTTGCACCCCTCGCCGAGGTAGCTCAGTTGGTTAGAGCACAGGATTCATAACCCTGAGGTCGGCAGTTCAAATCTGCTCCTCGGTACTGACGGCGACTTTTCATCAAAGATTGAATTGGTCGCCGTTTTTGTTTCTTTATAACTCGTTGACAAAGAAGAGGCTAGTTGCAGAAATTTGTTGTGCTCTGAAGTTAGATATTGGTGTTTTTTGCTATCGTAACGAATACCTGCTGGAAAAAGGGTTTTTTGTAGCCTACGTTTCCCATCAAATTCGCTGGAAGCCCACAATTCACTGAGACTTTCAAGCTTTTTTATGGATTGGGAGAGCAATGTTTCCAAGTTAGATATTTTCGGAACCTCGCTGGCTTGTTCTTGTTGAATGCGACGGATTTCTGTCTCCAGGTACTCTTTGGTCACAGCAAAGGTTTCTTCATCAATCTTATTCAAGCCACGATTTATACGCAGTTCCTTTAATTGCCGCTCTAATACGGATATTTGCTTTTCCAACTGCTCTTCATTCGAAGTGGCATTTTGGTTGTAGTGTTCAAAGATCTTCTTTAATTGAATTTCGATAATGGGCGTTATGGCTTTTGGCAACTCGTAAGTCTCAAGCAGTTCCATAAATAGCTGTTCGGCACTTTTCTTGCGGATTTTCGGTTTTGTATTGGCCGTAAGGCTTACACCATTGCATTTTGGGCAGCGATAATAATGCAGCCCTTTCTTTTTGTTGATGTAGCCAACCAAATAGTTGTTGCAAGCATTGCACCGCAAGGTGCGCGTTAGTGGGCGCATCACCTCTTCCTTTATTTGTTGGTAACCGGAATGGTTGTTTTCCAGCAACGCTTGCATGCGAATGAAATCGCTTTCGGAAACCAGGGGTTCCCATTTTCCTTTCACGGGTTCTCCCGAAAGTTTATTGATCAATATGCCACAATAAAATGGGTTTCGCCAAATGGTGCTGATGTGCTGCCGGGTGATCACAAGACCTCTGGCTTTGAGTTTGGAAAGGATCTGTACATCACTGTACAGACCTGTAAGCTTCCATTGCCAAGCTTCTCGCAAAAGTTTGCCTTGTTCGTTCAGCAAAATCGTTTGCTCCTTGCGTAGGAATTCGCCCTTACGCACCCGCGGTCCATAGTGATCGTAGCCGAACGGCGCTTGCCCGAACCGGTATCCTTTCTTCAAAAAGGCTTTCATGTTGGGGATGATAATCTCCTTTCGTTCCAAGTTTTCTTTGTAAGCATGGAAAAGGCTCTCGTATATAGCGACTTTGCCTCTTTCGCTGATGGTGTTTAGCCCTGTACTGACCTCAATGAGGTGAACACCTTGCTCTTCTACCAGATGGTTCACCAGGCCAATGGCATTGCCACCAGAGCGAGAAAAGCGGCTCATTTTATAGACCAAAATGGCAAAGGGTTTCCGCCTGCTTGCGTGCACCTTATCGATCAGGCGTTTGAACTCTTTTCGGGTAAAGTCTGATTTTGCACTTTCATAGGTGCCGCCAAAACTTTCCACAATTTTATACCCGTTGGTCAGGGCGTATTCCTCGTTGGCTTCGTTTTGTCTGTAAAGGGAGGAGTTGGTTTCAAACTGCTCTTTTGAGCTCACACGCGTGTAGGACCATACATCCTTGTGCCGTTCGGTATGGGAGCCGCCTTTTTCAATATAGCGGGCAAAGAAATCAAGCTTTTTCATCGATAAATGATTTATAAAGGATGAGTGATAGGTTGTAGACCAATTCCACTAACTCCTCTTTTTCGCTCTGGGATAAATCAGCAAAAGAGCCAAGTTGTGAAATGTCCTCGCTTGTAAGTTTTAAGTTATCTTCTTTTTTAGTTTTTGCTTTTTGTTTTACATGCCTTTTTTGTTTAGTGTTCATGGAAACCTGAGTTGCGAGCCAGGCTGGGTGGATCAGAAAAGGCCCTTGCAGGTATAACCATCGAGCCGGAGAACGTCCGGAGTCGCTTTCTTTCTTTTATCGGCTTTGGTAAAGCCCTGTTTATTTCTTTTTGATCTTTTTGGTTCTGCGCACCGAAAGGGTCGTTGCATCCCGTGTGTCCACCACAATGCGCTCGTAGTTCTTCAGCCCCAGGACTCGCCTGATCTCCTTTGCCTGTTCGTCGGTGACGGAACCTTGTTGTGTGCTGTCGATGCGCTTTATTTCCCCACCGCTTAGGGTAATGACAATCTCAGACACATTCTTGTTTTTGATCTCCTCGAGCACCGCCTGTTCCTCTTTGCTAAACAGATGGGTGAGCAGCAGAAACTGCGAGAGCTCCTTTTTGGAAACAAACTCTTTTAAGTAGTAATTGAGCGAGAGTTTGATGTGCGGAGCGGTAAGGTCGACCTTTTTCTCTGGAAAGGTTCTGTGTCCGCTAAACCCTTGCTCCACAATCTGCCCGTCTGCAAAGATTAGAATGGCCACTTCCGAGCGGGACAGCAGGCTGTGGGTGATCAGGTTGGAAAAGTAGTTGACGTCCCAGCGGAGGGCATAGAGCAGGATGTGGTTTTGCAGCGTGTCGTTGATGTCATCCAACACACGTTTATCTTCCCCGTCCAAAGTGCCGCCCAGGGTTGTTTTTCGTTTCTCCAGCACTACTTTGTTGTGCAAGAGATTTTGTCGGGCCACATCATCATCATGCCCTCTTTTCAGGAAGTACTCGGTGAGCGTTTTCATGGTGCCGATGCCAAGCCCCAGGCCGCGCACACTGTCCAGGAGCATGAGCCAGATAGCGTCCACACACGAGACCTTGCCCCACCGCCCTTTTTCAATGAAAAGCAAAAGGCCTTCCCTTCGCCAATAAGCGATCTGCTGCCGGCTGATGCCCAACTCATAGATGGGTAGGATGCGTTCAAATTTCAGACGATTAAACTCCTGCAGGCTCAAAAGACGTTCTGTAGCTGGCAAAGTGATCTCCATTTGGTGAATGTAGCAAAAACTTTGTGTATTACACAAGATTTATTTTGTATTATAGCAGAACAAACAAAGTTTTATGTTATAGCTTGTACCTTAAATGGAAAAACAACGTACTTGACCCCCAAGAACGATTCCAGTTGACCAAGCTGACGATTTTGAAAAGCAATCGTTTATACACAAAAAGAAAAATCGTCAGCGGTGGTCAAGGCTGTTGTTTTTTCCAGCCAGCCCACCACAAAGCGGCTGTGCAGGTCGATCACAGCGCCCGTAGGTACATGAACCCTCTTTTCATTGGCACATAGGTGATGTCGATGGCCCAGACCTGGTTGCGTCTACTGACCTCAAGGTCCTTGAGCAGGTACGGGTACTTGTAGGTGAATGAGGGCTGCGGACGGTAACTAATTTACGCAACTTCATGTTACCCCCTTTCATCCTATTCACCCTTTTGGACAATGAGCACTGGTAGACAGTATGCAACGCACTTGAAAATGCGATGGGGTTACTTCGCAATGCCTGCTAACGCCTCTACAGTGGATTTCCGGAGCTCACTCGTTACTTGCTTACTTAGTCTCCTGTTCAATAATAGCCCTGGAATTACGCTAGTCGTCAGGCTCAAAGTAAACTTCTGTTCCATAGACATCTACGACTATTCTGTGGGTATAGCCAAGCCATTGCATACGTGCAGGGAACAGCAGTTCTTACCCTTTGTAGGCTACCGGTAGCTCAAATGGTTCAGTCATGGTGAATGTGCACATCAAAAGAGTGGCAGTAGGCATGATCTTCGATGAGACCTGAGCGCGAGTGAAGTAGCGGATGCTTCACGACTTCTACCAGGAACGGAAGTGCGGGAGTCGCCGGATAAAACAATCATAAGCACCAAGCTAACTTGAAACAAGTCGTCCTGTGAATTTAGGTTGTTCTGCCTAAGTTCAACAACATTTCTGCTTGAAACACAAACATTAGGAGTGAATTGCAGAAGCCATGGTTACAATACCACAAGTTAACCAGTCCTGCTAATAGGTGTATTGCATTTTACCGATGTATGTTTTATATTTATAATAAAAAGGAGGGTACAATTATGGGTGAAATTGCAGGAGGTACTTATAGCCTCGGCGTGGAACTCGGCCTGGCATCATTTCAGTTTTCAGTAAAACAAAACAATCTTGCAAACCAAGCAATTGCTGATGGGCAAGTCTGGGCCAATTTCTTAGCCGACAGACATGTACTACACAAAGGTGACAGCATTCAGCAGCGGATAAAATCTTTTGCAAACTTAGCTCCGGCTGACGCAATAGTACGTGTCAGGCAGAACTATGAAGCAGAGATTCGTCACTTTTCGAACACTGCAGGGAACACCTATGTTTTGGGATTGGTTGTCGCGATTGCCGAAGGGCAAGCGACATCTGTAGATTGGAGCACAGGATTAAGCAGTGGTGGCAAGGCAATTGCGAAAGACTGTATTTTCCACGCACGAGACATTCTGGTACAAAATTTAATTCCGATCACCGGGCAGATATTCGATTTGGGTCTTCTGGATAAAGCATTGAAGCAGACCGGCAGCCCGACAAACAGGGAGATTGCGTATAAGGCGCTCCTTCAATTCCGCATTGCAACAGGTGATGTCATCACCAGATCCTCTTTGTAGTAGAGTCTGAGTGGAGCCATTATCGACACTTAAAACGTGTCACACCCACTACAAAAGCTCTATATCTTACTTGTCGCACAGTTGCTGGAGAACGCCCCCTAAACCTCTGCTCACATGCTTACCTAAACTTTCTATTTGCTGCTTTTCGGTGCTATTTCTTTCCTTCAATCCAAGGAAAGAGGCGAACCAACCTCAGAATGTCAACGGCATAACCGTGGCTACCTGTTATGGCAAAAGCCCTTGCAATGCCTGTAAGGTGGATAAAACAACGTGCTTGACCCCTTAAGAACAATTTGGGCTGTCCACCTTGACATTGTTGAAAAGCAATCTTTTATAAACAAGAAGAAAAATCGGCAGTGGTGGTCAACGCCGTCGTTTTTTCCATTATAATGATTGTCAAAAGGCTATACTAACTCTCTATACTAATAAGAAAGTAAATTATAAAAATTTATTGATTGCCAAATTTGCTACATAAATCGTTTAAAATCGGAATATTATTGCAGCAATTTGCGCAACAATACTGCGTAAATTCAGTTTTTAGTACAAATATGCTTTTAATGGATTATTAGTACACGTTCCAGCAATATCAGTCACTTTCTGAGGTGTGCCACCTCCAAATCCACCCCACTTAATACCTTCTACTTCAACATAAATATCTACGTCTGTATTTTCAATGGGAATGAAATCACCTGTCCTTCTATCATTGAAAATATAATCATAGAGAGGTGTTTTGGTCTTTGAATCGATTATAATAATATGGGTATTATAAATACCGGGGATATTATTACTAACAATGGCTTTAACGTCTACACAATTAAAAACTTGATCTGGTCGTCCAACATTTATTGTATTTAACGCTCCCCTCAACTCAATTTTTGAAGTTTTGCCAAATTGCACGTGACCAATGAATGTGCGCTTCATAGGATCAATGTTGACTCCGGCATTGGCAGGTTGGGGCAGTTCAATATCTCCGTCAGATAACCTTTCATTAAATTTCAAATCAGTTGGATAATCACCAACTGTTTCATCACAGTCTGTAATGCTTGAAGTACAAGCATTATATATTTGATCCATTCTTTTTTTATATGACTTCAAACGATCTACAATGTTATCCGCCTTAATATCTTTATTTACAAAGGACCGATTGTTATTTTTATAAAATTTAATGTTTCCCAAAGCCTGATTAGCTTGCACAAGATTCTCTGCGATGGAGTCTACTTTTCTATCATACTGAATGAATGGATATTTTTGTCCCTCATATTGTTTAGGAAAATTTTCAGCATTTCTAATATCTTGTCTTATATATGAATGTACCGATGGATGCCGATATACAAGTGAAGGAAATTGAAGGGAGTACTGAATCAAACCGTCAAGGGTATTCTGAGGAATATTTGCGCTGTCGTTTCCGGATCGGAAAATTGCACATTCAGAGTATTTATAGCTCCTCAACTTATTAATTTTTTCACGATACTCAGTTTCTGCTGAAGCTGAAAAAAATAAGCCGCCAATATCAGCTTTCAAAGAATTGTATGTAGAGCTATATTCTTTAGCAGTATTTGTGTTTAATGTAAACAAAAACGTTAATTGGCCTCCTTTGTTTATACCTGTAACCACCTCATTACCATATAAGCTAAGCCAGTTAGTATAGCTTAACCTATGTGCAGCTTGTAATGCACTATTGTCTAGCAGAATATGATCAATTCTTTCAGAAGGCATTTGAGTAACTATATTAACCATTAAGTATAATGAATAGTTATTATAGTTGGTTTCTTCAAAAAATTTTGACACTCCTTCACCACTGAAAAATCCCCATCCTAAAGAAGCCTTCATATCTAATCCCATGCTTCTAGTTAAGTCTTCCGCAGACTCAATAACTTTAAAATAGTAGGATGTTTTTCCTTGAATAGTCGGCTGCTCTCTTTTAACCATGTCATCCTTAAAAGCCAAGCATTTTCGTTTTACTTTTCCGGTCTTCGAGTTTACGCCAACACCTAAGGTAATAGCATCTTCATCTGATCCTCCGATTTTGTGACTAATCTCAGTCATTCTAGGTATTGTGTCACTCGTATCAAGTTTATTTCTGTAAAATACTATTTTGATACTTGTATCACCATTTGAATGTTGTGGAGAGTTGTTGGTGCTATTTCTAGGTTGCGAATTATTATTGCAAGCATAAATAAACGATAGGCCTAACAGTAAAAGTATATATCTCATAAGTCGATTTTGAAAATAAATATAACAGATATTCTATTTTTGCGCAATAGAGGTAAACGAACAGGCAACTGCATATTGTAAATCGGTTCTGTGATGGATAGCTTTGTTTCTGAGGATATGATTATGAACAAAGCAGCCAAAAGGCAAATCAACAGAAGAAGCGAACAAGAAAAACTGGAGCTGATTTCACAATGGGAGAAAAGCGGTCTTTCGATCAAGCAGTTTTGCCACCAGCACCACTTTTCCGATTCACTGTTTCACTCCTGGCTGAATAAATACCGCCGCCACAACCAAACAGCACCGGCACAAAACGGTGACTTTCTGGCTTTGCCCATCACCGCTCCTGCTGCTACAGCGGAGGATTGCTTTTCGCTTTACGCAGAAGTGATCCTGAAGGGCGGCAGCCGCATCAAACTTTACCAGCCAGTCAGTGTGGATTATTTACGCACCCTCACGGCTTAACCGCTGCTATGCTTGCTCTTTCTGACCACTGCCGCTATTTTCTGTACTGCCCGCCGGCTGATATGCGCAAGAGCTTGTGTGCCATGAACTTCTGTTGGATGAATAACGACAGAGGATGCTCTGTAAAAGATGAGGGTCTGGCCCCTCGAAACCGGCTTGCAGGAGCAGGTTTCAAACCAGTGTATGCGGCCTTAGTTAAGAGCTGGGGTCGTGAGCGATACATCAAAAGTCAGTGTTAAACTGGTGTAAATCGTCAGCGAAAAGTGTACCGGTAAAGGTGTAAATTAAGAGAGGGTTTCCATTCATCATTTAAAAACAAACGTCATGGAAACAAAAACGCAAAAGCCCTCTCCGGAGCCGAAGCAATCAGCAGAGAAGTATGTAGAAGACATCCGCCGCAAGACCCGGCGCATTTTCTCCTCTGAACAAAAGATCCTCATCGTCATGGAAGCCCTCCGCGGCGAGGACTCGGTAGCGGCCATCTGCCGCAAGCACGGCATACAGGAGTCGGTGTTTTACAAGTGGAACAAAGAATTCCTGGAAGCTGGTAAGAAGCGCCTGTCCGGCGACACTACCCGGGAAGCCACTTCGGATGAAGTCACTAACCTTCGTAAGGAAAACCTGCGGCTCAAAGAAATGGTGGCGGACCTGATGCTGCGCTATGACATTGTAAAAAAAAGCTTGGAGCACTTGGGCTAAAGGAAACCTGGAGGAAGTATATGAGACTGTCAGTAAGTGAAAAGGAAGAAATCATCCGCCTGGTAGACCGCTCCGAGTTGGGCGTGAACAAAACCCTGCGGGAACTAGGCATCCACAAAAGCACCTTTTACCAGTGGTACAAGGCTTACCTGAGAAAGGGAACAGCTGGCTTTTCACCGGTGCAAAAGACCCGGCAGCAGTGGAATTCTATTCCTGAAGAACAATGGCAGTTGGTGGTGGAAGTCGCTTTGGCGTATCCGGCACTCTCCCCCCGGGAACTGGCCGTGAAAATCACCGACGAACAGCAGGTATTTATTTCTGAATCAAGCGTTTACCGCATCTTAAAGGCCCAAGGACTGGTCACTACACCCGCGCACATTCTGCTCAGCGCTTCAAAGGAGTTCAAGAATAAGACCTGCTTTGTACACGAGATGTGGCAAACAGACTTTACGTACCTGAAGGTAGTGGGCTGGGGCTGGTACTACCTCTCGACCATCCTGGATGATTACAGCCGCTTTATCGTTCATTGGGAGCTATGCAGGACCATGACGGCCGAAGACGTGGAGCGCTGTGTTGCGGAAGCCATGATGAGGGCCGGACTGGGTGCCGAGCAGCGGCCCAGGCTGCTCTCTGATAATGGCTCCTGCTACATTGCCCAGGATCTGAATGAGTACTTGAAGCGGGTAGATATCACGCACATCCGCGGACGGGCCCAGCACCCGCAGACCCAAGGAAAGATCGAACGCTATCACCGAAGCATGAAAAATGTGGTGAACCTGGATCACTATTATTGTCCTGAAGAACTGACCCAGGCCTTGAAAGACTTTGTCCAGTACTATAACCATGAGCGTTATCATGAGTCACTGGACAATGTCACACCGGCTGATGTGTACTTTGGTAAACAAGACCAGATCCTCAGGCAACGAGAAACGATCAAACAACAAACGCTGAAACAAAGAAGGCAACGTCACCTCTTGAACAAACCAATCATTTAATCCAAACCCTTTTGATTACTCCGCCGGAGGCACTAATTCCGCAAACTATAGGAATAACTAAGGCAAAAAAGACTATCTTGAACCAACAAAACCCTCTCTAACAACTGGTCCACTTTCTTTTGACGACATACATACTGATGCCCGGCACAGGGACGGACTGACCGGTAGTAGTGAAGAAGCATCTGTAATGGGTGTGGAGCGAAGCGGTCAGCTTATTCAGCTAATTGAATTAATCAACTGAAGCAATTTAGGAGGAATTAATGCAAAAGGCAAAATCATTTGAGATTTCCAAACAGCTTGTACTGGAAGCCTACCTAAGGGTCAAAGCTAACCAAGGCGCACCGGGTACAGATGGTGTATCCATCTTGGCATTTGAGCAAAACCTCAAAGGCAACTTGTACAAAATCTGGAACCGCATGTCTTCGGGATGCTACCTGCCACCACCCGTGAAGCTGGTAGAAATACCAAAATCTAACGGTGGTGGCAAAAGACCGCTTGGCATACCGAAGTTGCTTTCATACTACTCAGTATTACAAACGGTTTTAGGAATGTTATTTCCAAAACGAATATCGGTTAAACAAATAATAAGTCAAAGTCAACAGCAGTTCTTTGACATTTCTGGTACTACAGTTTTGTCAACCCGACCCGCCGCAGCAGCAGAAATCATCATACTGGCCTTATAAGAAGTGTGTATCCTGTGCTTAAGTTCCTCGATGCATTCCGGCGTTAGGGTGATCAGAAAACGGTTATCTGCATGTTTGCGGGCGGCGATATATTTCCTGTCGATCCAATAGTACACCATGTATTTGGAGATACCAAACATTTGCTGCACTTCTGCGACGGTGAACTCACCTTCGGCTTTTACCGGTTGGCAGGGAATGTTGTGTTTGTACCGTATCCACTCAACCATAGCTTTGGTAAAAGGTTTGCCGGTTGCGCTGAGCAGTCCTTTTTGGTTCAGCAACTCCGCTGTTTTCCGGTCATCTGCATACTGCATACTCAACCCTCTCACAGTGTCCACCAGTTGTGCAGGATACCGCAGCCGGTCTGCATAATTAAGCGGAAGGTCGACCTGCAGCCTTTGGGTGGCACCGGCTTTCCATCGGATATTCAGAAACAAGGTCTTGGTCTGCCGGTCTTTCGTCACAGTAATGTCACTGATGAGCAGGCGGACGATCCGCTTTTTGTCTTTATTGTTCTGGGTTTCCGCCCAAAGCGCAGGGATCTGAGCCGCCAGTCTTGCCATTTCTTTTTCATCAAACGAAAACTGTTTTTGGGTATTCTCCACATACTCTTGGTATTGCTGGCGAACAGCGGCAAGTTTTTCCAGTTGCACATTCCAGTTCTTTTCCAGGGATGCCGCAACCAGCCGGTTAGCGGGATCTACCTGTTCAAACCGACGCTGCGCAAGATCTGCATTGTACTGGCAGCGTTGCAGGTTCATCTCCCATTGCTTGTCCATAGAGGAGATGCGTTTCTGTATCTGTTGCAGCGCCTTCGTTGCAATGGATATATTTTGTGGGGATAGGACATCAATAACGCTTTTTTCAATGACGGGGTCAGCCACATCGGCACGGAAGCTAAAGCAGGCGTTGCCTGTTAATCCTTCCCGTTTTCTCCAGTTGCATTCATAGGTAGGCACGCATCCATGCTTGCCGGCATACCGGATGGTCATGCGACGGCCGCAGATGCCGCAAACCAAAAGGCCCTGCAGTAACGTAGCGCCTTCCCGGGTCGGGCCGGCAAGGGCCTGAGTTGGAAGGTTGGTTTTATTGCGCTGGAGTTGTTGAACATTCTTTTCAAAATCCTGGTAAGTGATGTAGCCATTGTGATGGTCTTTGATCATCACCGGCCACTCGGGCATGGCTTGCCGTTTTTGTTTGGTAACAATCTCGCCTTGCGCATCAATTATCTTTTCATTCTTATAGCGGCCGTAGGTGTAGACACCGGCGTAGAAGGGATGATTTAAAATAGTCAATGCCCTAGAGTGCGAAAGCCTGCCCCAGACCAATTTGCCATTCCAGCGGCCGCCATACGAACGTTTGGGGAATTGAAGGTTGTGCTCACCAAAATACCGTACAACGTGATAAGCACTTTGTTTTTCTTCAAACAGCTCAAAGAGCAAGCGAATGCTGTGGCATACCTGTTCATCGGGATCAAAAACAACATTGCCATCCTCGTCATAGATGTAACCGACTGGTAAAGGAAAACGCAGTTCGCCTCTTTTGGCTTTGTTGATCTTAGCGCCATGCAGGCGGCCCCTTATTAGATGAAGCTCGGCTTGCGACATGGTGCCTTTTAATCCAAGCAGCAGCTGATCGTTGAACTGACTGGGATCGTAACAGCCATCCTGGTCGATGATCAGGGTTTGGGTGAGTGAGCAAAGTTCCAAAAGACGGTTCCAGTCGGCAGAACTCCGGGAAAGACGGGACGCTTCCAGCACAAAGATGGCCCCCACATTGCCCATCGACACTTCGGCTACCAAGGCCTTGAAGTCCTGCCGGTATGTGGCATGCGAGCCCGATTGTCCCAGATCCCCATCCATGATGCGGATTAAGGGCTGCTCCCAGCCAAACTGAAGGGCTTTGTTTTGGAGGGCATACTGCCGGTCGGTGCTCTCCTGGTTGTGCAGTACCTGGAACATGGTTGACTGTCTCAGGTAAATGCACGCCAATTTCTGTAGGTGCTGCGGTTGGATTTTGTGGTTCATGTGACGTATTGCTTATTGATGAATGGATGCAACAGGTGCCGAGATACTCTTCGAGTATGTCTGCGAACAATACTCCCAACGCTTCTACCTGATCTGTTATATCAATAATCAGTCGATCCATTGCACCAAGAGGATTTACAACTCATCTCTTCGTTTGAGGATCTCGCGGTTGATTGCACAGATCTGTTCGACGATATCCTTGAAGTGATGATAGTTGGCGATATATTGTTTTACGTCGGCCACCAGCGCCAAGGGGATATAATCGTGCTCCGGCCTTTGTTGGGGAAAGTTGATGGTCATCGAATACTTCGGTCCATGTCCTTGTCCGTTCTGGCATTTACAACCGGGTTTGCCGCATTTTTTGTACGACTCGACAAGCGAACCGCGAAGGATTTTTCCCTCAAAGCCATTGAGCTTTTTGATCAGACCGTCCCTTTTTTTTCGAAGTGCATTGGTTGATTTGTTCTGCATTATCTGGATGCTTAAGTAAGTAGTCTGAAAATACGAAATAAATATGGTAAAATCATCCTATTTGTTTAATTTTTTAATGAGTGCACACAGCAAGAGGAGTGTCTCGGGTGAGAGAAACGAATCAGAACGCGGAGAACCTTGTTGATCGGCAGGCAAATAATCGGTCCAATCTGCCGGTACAGCAAAGCTTCCTCGCTCTTTTTCCTGTAGTACCAGGGTGATACTACCGGCGATGGTTCTGGTTTTAAGTACCTGGAATGTTCTTCCGGTGAAAGGGTGAAAGGGATGGGTAATGGTTACAGATCCCAAATTCTCCTTGTGCTGAAGGGCAGTTAAAAAAGGGTGTGCCCACCGTGCGCGACAGAGTGGTGCAGACCGCAGTAAAGCTGATCTTAGAACCCGTGTTTCGAAGCAGATTTTCAGGAAGGCTCGTATGGCTACCGGCCCAAAAGGACAGCGCATCAGGCAGTAGAAAGGGTGGCAGAAGCGGTTGTCAAAGAAAAGACCAGGGTGATTGATTTAGACCTCAAGTCTTACTTTGATACCGTCAAACACCACATTCTGTTGAACAAAATAGCAGAACGGATCTGCGACGATAAAGTGCTTCGGCTAATAAAACAGATGTTGAAAGCCGGAGGTAAAGAAGGTGTTCCCCAAGGATCGGTTCTCTCGCCCTTGCTGAGCAACATCTATCTCAACGAAGTGGATAAGATGTTGGAGAAAGCAAAGGAGGTAACCACAGAAGGCAAGTACACCCACATCGAGTATGCACGTTTTGCCGATGATGCAGTCATCCTTGTGGACAGTCATCGAAAATATGACTGGCTATGGATCGGTGTCAGAAAGCGCCTTTTTGAAGAGCTGAACAAAATTGGAGTACAGATAAACGAAGAGAAAACGAAGTTCCTCGACTTGAACAAAGGCGAAAGTTTTGGCTTTTTGGGATTTGACTTCCGGCGAGTGAAATCGCGGACGGGCAAATGGCGGGTGAATTATCATCCAAAGATGCAAGCCAGAAAGAAGCTGATGGAAAAGGTCCGGGAAGTGTTCAAACGGTTCGCCTCGCAACCGCTGACCCGGGTGCGGGACATTATCAATCCGATCTTAAGAGGGTGGGTGCAGTACTTCAAGATTGGGCATTCCAGCAGAACATTCGGGTACATCAAGGATTGGCTGACGAAGAAAATCCGCAGGCACCTGATGAAAGCCAGAAGAGAGAAGGGGTTCGGTTGGAAAAGATGGAGTACGAAAGGGCTATTTGCGATGTATAACATATACAACGACTTTAAAGTAGCCCCTCGAAAAGTCGCACCAACAGGATAGGCGATAAGCTTTGGTGCGAAAGCATTAGGAAAGCGCAGTGCATGAAATATGCACGCTGCGTTTGACGAGGCGGGCGGTGGAAACATGATTGAGCAATTGATCAATGCGCCACTGCTCGACCCTACCTGGGAGAGGCTTGGGCTGAAATGCTCTTGCTTACTCGACTTACAGCCTGGCTGCGCTGGTCACCGAGCAGATGCAGGGAGATCCTTTAAGTGGGGACATCTTCATTTTTCTAAGCCGAAGACGCAATCAGATCAAGCTGCTTCGTTGGGAACGCGATGGTTTTGCCTTGTACAGCAAACGCCTCGAAGAGGGCACCTACGAACTGCCGGTGCAAGCTGGGGAGGGTTCTTTTCTGATCACCCACCAGGAACTCCTGCTCATCCGGCAGGGCATCTGCCTCGAGCAGGTCCGCTACCGCAAACGCTACGCGCGGCAAATTGGGGAAAGATTAACCTTAAAGGTTAATTGCTATATCCTTCGCATGACATACGTGGGAACTCCTGTGCTCCCTCGTATAGAGATATATGACTGATAAATGGTGCACTTACGAATGCCGTCCAGCACAATAGCAGGTGCAGGGTAAGCTTGGGTGGTGCAAACAACGGCACAGGTTAAAGGAGAAGTGGCAGCCGATCAACCCACACAGAAGGTTAATCCTTGTTGCCACTTGCCATTTGCCATCTGCCAAAGAAGGTCATAGTGTAGCTTCCTTTCCCGAGCCGAAAACATACGAACTGCCCAGACTGGCCACCAATGATAAAGAGCATGGACATGAAGAAGGCAGCCAAGTAGAGGTATTAAGTGTCGAGAAAATGACAAACCTAGCCGGAGGAGTATGCTTGGCGGTAGGCATAACGGATGCACAAGGGGGGATTGATTTGGCTTATCTGGTGCACACATAAGCATAAATGCTTATCTTAATTCTCGTATTCTTCTTAATTGCCTGCTATGAGAAAGTACCTGTTGTTGGTGTTTTGGCTATTCTCCTTTGCCGCTCTTGCACAGCAAAGCACCGATATTTATTCCGGGATGGTGATCAAGCAACTATCACCCGAAGGCGGCATCCTGCTGGACAAGGGCTGGAAGTTTCATGCAGGGGACAATTCAGAATGGGCCAATCCTTCTTTCAACGACAGTGGATGGCAGCCCATCAGTCTCACAAAACAACTAATGGATTTACCCGAGCTGCGGGCAGCCGGAATTGGTTGGCTGCGGTTGAAACTTCATATAGGCGAAGCACTCAGAGGGAAAGAGATCAACCTGATCGTTCGGCAAGACCTTGCTTCGGAAATCTACCTGAATGACCGGCTGCTGGCACGCTACGGAAAGGTGAGTGCAAACAGCAGCGAAGAAGAAACCTATGATCCCAAAAATCAACCCCTGCCCATTCATTTTTCAAGCGATTCTGTACAGGTGCTGGCGGTTCGGTATTCGTTCCACGAACACAGTTTTTATTACGGAAAGTTTGACATAGCTTTTGCCGCTACCCTTCGCTCGAACAACAGAGCATGGAGTAATGTACTTGACAAGGTATTGGGAAGCATAAACGCCGCTTTTACAGCCGGTGTATTCCTCCTCATTGGGCTGTTGCACTTGTTCCTGTACTTATCTTACCGCACGGGAAAGGTGAATTTGTATTTTTTGGTATTTGCCTTTTTAACCGGATTGGGTAATATTCCCGGAGCCTTTTCGTTGTTCACACATAGGGCCGCTACCGGCTTTGTTTTGGTCGGTTTAGTCCTATTGATTTCCCGGCTGGCGATTTGTTTTTACCTGCTGGCCTTGTATGAACTGTTCAAGATAAAAAAAGGTTGGTGGCTAACGTTGCTGATCGCCGTTCAAGTGTTGTCACTGCCGGTGTCTTTCCCTTTGGGCAATTCGGCAATGGCTGCCTTATTGTTCGTGATTAACATCGCCGTCTATATAGAAACGGTACGAATAACAATAGTAGCCTTGCAAAACAAGCTGCCGAATGCAACAGCTTTTTTAATCGGACAACTCGTTACCCTTAGCTCCTTATCGCTGCTGATGATTTTCTGGTTCGTTCCACAGCTTCACGTTTCCCATGATTCCCTATTGTTTATGGTTACGGCAGATCTAACTTTATTCAGCCCGGCGGTTTGCATTTCGTTCATCCTGGCCCGGGAGTTTGCACAAATCAATCGTTCGCTGCAGCAGCAGTTGGTGCAGGTAAACGAACTTTCCGAAAAGACCATCCAGCAAGAGCAGGAAAAGCAGCAAATCCTCTCGTCACAGAAGGAAAGATTGGAAAGCGAAGTAGCCCAACGCACCCGAGAGTTAAATCATTCTTTACAAGAACTCAAGGCTACGCAGCGGCAACTCATTCACCAGGAGAAGATGGCTTCTTTAGGAGAGCTTACCGCAGGCATTGCCCACGAGATACAGAACCCCTTGAACTTTGTGAACAACTTTTCAGAAACTAATAAAGAACTGCTTTCCGAAATGAAGCAGGCCATCAAACAAAGAGACTACGAAGAAGCGGAGGCGATTGCCAGTGATTTGGAAAAGAACGAAGAGAAGATCAGCCATCACGGAAGACGTGCCGACAGCATTGTAAAGGGCATGCTGCAACACTCCAGGCAAAGCACCGGCAAGAAAGAGCCCACCGACATCAACAAACTGGCCGATGAATACCTGCGCCTGAGCTACCAGGGCATGCGAGCAAAGGACAAAAGCTTCAGTGCCACCGTTGAAACGCATTTTGAGGAAGGTCTTGGGACTGTTAACGCTGTACCTCAGGACATCGGCCGGGTGCTCCTGAACCTGTACAACAACGCTTTTTATGCAGTCAATGAAAAGAAGAAGGCATTAAACGGCATCTTTGAGCCAAGGGTGTCCGTCAGCACCAAGAAAGATGGAAACACAGTACGCATTGTTGTCAAGGATAATGGCACGGGAATGTCCCAAAGCGTGATGAACAAGGTGTTTCAACCATTCTTTACCACCAAACCTACAGGAGAGGGAACGGGCTTAGGATTGTCTCTGAGCTATGACATCATTACAAAGGGGCATGGCGGCAACTTGTCTGTTCAATCACAGGAAGGTGAAGGTGCAGAGTTTGTAGTCGAACTGCGAAATACATCACCAACATAACTGATATACACAGGAAGCAGGACGGTAGAAAGACAAGGATGTGGAGGTATTATGTGTCGAAAAAATCAAAGAGTGCAATCCTATCATTGTTTTACTGGGGAACATTGCTTGCCAGCTTGCACTTGCAGGCAATCACAAAATTGGCTACTTTCATCTGAACGATAACTAATACTCAGTGAAATGGCAGACCAAGACCAGCTTGCAATACTAAAACAAGGTGTGGAAGTGTGGAATAAGTGGCGAAAGGAAAGACGAGATGTAAAGATTCGCCTTCAGTATGTCGACCTCGCAGGAATTGATCTAATTGGTATTAACCTTTCTGAAGCTGACCTTAGTTTGAGTAAGCTAACCGGGGCGGATCTATCAAGAGGGATCATTGTAGGCGCGAACTTCACTGGAGCTGAACTTTCTAATGCAAATCTCAGCGGAGCATATCTGACACGCACAGATTTCACAGCTGCCAAGCTAAAAAAGGCTACTCTTTCCCAAACTGATCTTATCTTGGCCAATCTAACTTTCTGTGACTTAACTGGATAAAACAACGTGCTTGACCCCTTAAGAACAATTTGGGCTGACCACCTTGACATTGTTGAAAAGCAATCTTTTATAAACAAGAAGAAAAATCGGCAGTGGTGGTCAACGCCGTCGTTTTTTCCAGGTTGAAGTACTGATTTGGACAGGATGATGGCTTTTATCAAGGCTGCCGAAACCCGGTATATCCGGAGGGAAAATCAACGAACTGGGAGTTTTGGAAGCAGAGGGAATTTTGACGCATGGAAAGTTGTTTAAGGCTCCATCCGGAACTACTTCCACCATACTCCAGTTATAGCCCATTCCGATTAATGCATCCGCCGTGGGGACATGCACTTTCTTTCCATCATGTATTACATAAATTTCCGGAGCAGTTCTCTCCCGGTACAATCTGCCTTCACTTATTTGTGGCATGGTCAATGATTTAATGGTCAGAATTGTTCTATATCCTCCCTGTTGCCAGCAATAACTGCCCGTATGGTTTTCCCGTGCACCAACTTCAAAACAGCCGGAGGGAATCCTTTATTGTCAATCCATCGACTGGTCTTTTCATCATATCCATAACAATGTGTAGCAGCCGCATTTGCACTACCGGTAAAAACCATTGCAGCTAATAGAAATAATAAAAGCTTCCTCAGAGGTTTTCTAAAAATAGTCGCTTGATTTTCAGTAAGGAGTGCAATGGTGCAGGGTCATGAAAAAGGGAACCAGCTTTGCGGGAAAAGAGGTGAATAAATGCTAAAGTATGCAAACTCTTTTTCTGCTTTCTGATTCCCAGTGGGATGAAGTTAGAACAATTTTGGAGCCAAAGCCCCGCAAGCGCAAAGTATTGCTGCAGGTGATTGTCAGCGGCATCATCTATTTGTTGGAGAATGGCTGTAAGTGGGAGAGCCTGCCGCCGCTGTATGGCGATTACAAGTTGGTGTGGTACTACTACAATAAGTGGACGGTGTTCGGCGTGCTGGAAAAGCTGCTCGACACCCTCAATCAGAAACTGCGGCAGGCGCAAGGAAGAGAGCCGGAACCCAGCCTGGTAGTGGTGGATTCACAATCGGTGAAAACCCCTGCTTTCTCCGGGGAGGAAGTGGGCTATGACGCCGGCAAGAACGTCAACGGACGAAAGCGGCACATGGCGGTAGACACCCAAGGCAATGTGATGGCAGCAGGGGTGAGTGCCGCTTCGGTGCATGACAAAGCAGGAGCCCGGACGCTTCAGGATGACATCGAAGATTTAGCGAGGGTAAAGAAAATCATCGCCGATAGCTCTTACCGGGGCGTTCCCCCTTTTGATGCAGGTGGACGCATTCAGTGGGAGATTGTACAGAAGAAAGCAACCGGTGGTAAATTCAAGGTCTTACCAAAGAGATGGATCGTGGAAAGAACCTTTGCCTGGCTTCAGAACTTCCGTCGCCTTTCCAAAGATTACGAGAAAACCCTCCACATGGCAAAAGCCATGATCCTGATGAGTGCCATCGTGATAACCTTAAGAAAACTAATTACTTAATTTTAGAAAAGCTCTCATATAGTTTTCAGAAAAGGTCTGGAAAACGGCTTTGCTAAGGATAAAAGAAAGTTATCTTAAATATAATGGTTTAGGTCCTTAAATACAATACCTATCACAACAGGTGTTCGTAGGCTATTGGCGTAGTGTTGCCGCTACAGTGGTTTTGTATCTCTGCTCACGGGCAAAAGCTGTACCTGAAAGCTGTAAACGGATGGCAGGTGTGGATTAGAAAAAATCATTGTGTAAAAATTTGTGCAAAGCACAGGTTGCTTTCGGCAGGAAAAGCAAAATGCATCTCCTGGAAGAGATTGGTTCAGGAATTGCCTGTTGTCACAACGGTTTTTCATAGGATATTGGATTTACACAAAGCGGGATCTCCATCCTGTTTTTTTGCTTTGTCGCTGGTTCAATACAGTCCTTTGAACATGCTTCCGTGATTTGCAATGTTCTTTGGTGCCCATTGGTTCATGTTGACCTGGATCGAGGTTGTCAACCGGCTTTCCATCACCTCCACATAAAAAACTCTGGGAAATACGCAGTTCGTAGAGCGTTTCGAGGGCTTCATCGAATTGCCGATCAGACCCGGAGCAAAAACCCGAAATTTGTTTCAATAAGAGGCCTCCGTAGAAACGGAGGCCGGTTCATAATCGGTAATAAAATCTATAGGTAAGAAAGTCAAAATAGTGCCAAATCGCTGGACTGTTTAGGTTGGTGCTCCCTACCTTCTTCCCTCTTAATGAGACATCAAAAGCTTCCTTGTTCACCTCCTCCCGTTCAATAAAGAAGCCCCTGTGAAGACAGAGGCCGGTAACTAATATCACACCAGTTACGATAAACCAGTACGAATATCGGTAATGCTTATGGAAATGCAAGGTCAGCAGCAACATTGATTTCCTTTATCAGTGCATAGATTTTTAGATGTACTCTCGTCATACCCTTGCTGAGCATAAGCCTGAGGGCGGTGGCTCATTTGGCCGGGTCCACTTCCGGAACAAGGTGATTTTAAGACAGGAGGAAAAACAACTTCAGGCAAATAAAGAGGCCCTAGTAAAGACAAGGGCCGGAAACCTTAATGCTAATAAATAACTGTTCATTAAGGAGTTGAAGTTATGCAGCAGATGTCGAGAATCAAAGTTTTTGGGTAAAAAGTTTCAACAAATGCGTGCTTTTACCCGGGACAGTAACACAGAGGCATAGGGTTGGCCTGAATGAATAATAGAGATGCTGCTGGAACGAAAATAAAGAAGCTCCGACTTCCACAGCAGCTTGTGTTTGTGCTGGGAACATTCTTCAAAACACTCTCCGGAAAAAGTGGCCGGGTCAGCTTCAAAGCCCCATAAATCTCAGCATGCCCATTACTTTAAGAATGATAAAGATGGCAATCAGGAAAATAGCGATGAGGAAAATAGCGTCTGAGTAGTTTTTGCCGTAGTGTTTACTTCTTCTCATTGGTCAGCGGTTTTGATAGCAGGGTGCTTCGACTGTTTTGGTTTATAGACTTGTTACTGTAGAAACGACCTGAAAGATGACCAAAAGCCGGTGAAAGCAAAGGCCCTTCTCTTTATTTTGGGATGATGAACGGGGGCTAACCCGCTGCGCTCATACGCGTGTTTTAGTTCCTGCTGAAGCACGCTTCCCAACTCTTCCACTCCCAAAGGATAGAAGTAGTGTTTGCCTCCTCTTCTCCAACACGAGAATTCTTCCGGAATGTTATCCTGCTGATCAATTTCAGAGATCCTCTTGCATAAGTAGGCAAACACGTCTGTGCCACTGCCCCTTACATCAAATCGCAGAATGCTGTTCTTGTAGCGAATGCTGATCGTGGTAAAAGA
>JADMIO011564953.1_pt1 | contig 95950 bp, 78 predicted proteins | sample 8958161 | NCBI WGS metagenome assembly JADMIO01 (sample SAMN16585339, study PRJNA669376) | soil metagenome | isolation source: Crop rotation soil | place: USA: Cullars Rotation, Alabama | collected 2011
CGCGACAACTTGTCCACGTGGAATTCTAAGCTTAGGATCCCAATGTGCTGGAAAGATTTCGAGTGTACGGCGTACACTTCCGGTCCCTGGACAGCAGTTGGCGTGGGCGGTAGATCGATCTCGATGACATCCGCAGACAGATCACTCAACTGCTTCAACGCCTGGTCCATAGCGTTCTCAATCTCGGGATCGAGATCGTCGAAGTACGGACGGCGCACGATGCCGATGCGTGGTTTGGTCTTCGTGTTGAACGCCTCCGCATAAGAGTCAACCGGCCAATCGACGCTCGTCGTATCGAACTTGTCGTAACTAGCAATCACTTGAAGCAGCAGCGCAGTGTCGAGAACGTTGCGACAAAGTGGTCCGACATGATCCAGCGACGGCGAGAGCGGAAACACTCCGCGCGTGCTCACGCGCCCATACGTCGCCTTTAAACCAACGATCCCGCAGAACGCTGCCGGTTCGCGGACCGAACCGCCCGTATCAGTTCCAATCGCGCCGAAGCACATACCGGCCGCGACGGCCGCCGCCGAACCACCCGAAGAACCGCCGGCTATCCGCTCGACGTTCCATGGATTGTGCACTGGTCCAAAATAACTCGACGTCGAGGTGCCACCGTAAGCAAACTCCTGCATATTCTGTTTGCCGATCAGCACCGCGCCTGCCATCTTCAGTCGTCGAACGATCTCTGCATCCTCAGTAGGAACGCGATCTTTGAACAGAGCGCTACCGCAGGTCGTCTTCACGCCAGCCGTGTCGATCAAATCCTTCAAACCGATCGGAATACCGTGCAGTGGCCCACGCCAATTACCGGCACGAATCTCAGCCTCCGCTTCACGTGCCTGGGCCAGCGCGCTGTCGTGCATAACAGTAATGAACGCGTTGATTGTCGGATTCAATTGCTCGATCCGAGCCAGGCAAGACGTGGTGAGCTCCACCGGCGAGATCTCTTTCCGGCGCAGCAAGCCGGAAGCTTCTGCGATAGTGAGTTCTGTCATCGTATACTTAGCTTATCGTAATGCAGCGCGATCCGTTATGACCAATCAAACCAAATACCGCCCCGGAGACACGATCGTCCTTGTGCCCTATGACTCTCGCTGGGTTGACGATTTTGAAAGTGAGTCTGAGTTAGTCAAAGCCGCACTCGGCGATGTTCTCGTCGAACTGCATCACATCGGGAGCACAGCTATCCCGGGGATCGTTGCGAAGCCGGTCATCGATATGTTGGCTGTGATAACTGACGTCACACTTCTCGATACGAAGCCGTGGCTGGAACATCTCGGATACGAAGCTATGGGTGAGTTTGGCATTGAGGGCCGCCGTTACTTTCGAAAGAATTCGGCGCAGGGTGTGCGCACGCACCAGATTCATTCTTACACCGCCGGCTCGCCGCAAATCGATCGACACTTAGCGTTTCGCGACTACTTACGTAGCAATCCCAACGAAGCTCAACAATACGCGAAGCTGAAGCAGGATTTGGCCCAACGATTCGCTACCCATATTGAGGATTACGCCGACGCAAAGACGGACTTCATCCGTGAAATCGAACGGCGCGCGGCGTTACGGCCTCTCGGGCGAGACGAGACGATCGATTAGCGAGTTGGACCACAAGGCAAGCGGTTTGCGCGACTTGCGATTGTATTTCTCCGCGGCGCGGTTGTAAGTCAACAAGAGTTTCCGACGATCGCAAAAGCTCTCGATCAGCGCCGCCTTGCCGTAGGTTTTCTCGATCAGCACAGACATCTGCCACCCGACGGTGTACCACGGCCCCTGGATGTCGAAAAATGAGAAGCCTGTTTTTTGAATTTCCTCGTCTGTTAACCGCTTGTCGAGTATGTCGAGAAAAAACTTTTCGACTTTCTTTAAGTCATCGTTAAAGTTGGCAACGTCCTTGTCCCATCGCGCGCGTTCCTCGCTGTCGCTGACGGCGTGTGGGTGAATGTTTGGACCACCCGCGGCTGCGAGCATCGCAAAGCCTTCACCAAAACCGCCGGTCCAGGTAAGTGCTGTTTGCACGTTCGGCGGCAACTTTTTGCTCTCGTCCTCGCTCTGTTTCGAAGGACAACTAGTGCCATAGCCGATGTGATGAAGTTCGTGAGCGAGCGTGTTTTCAAATTTCTGCGGACTCACTTTTGGATCGAGATAAAGGAAGATGGCCGGATCGTTGCCCACGTCAAAAACAAAAGTATTCTCCCGCGGCTTAATTACCGGATAGATCTTCGCTCTGATATGCGCGTCTTTTGGCAGGTAATTCAATGCGAGTCGCGCGGCGCCCGTAATATCGACGCGCTTCCATTTCGCGAGAGTTTCCTGGAGAGATGCTGCGCGTTCGGCAAGTTGATCGGAAAGCACGAAGGTTTTGAAATCAGCATCTTCAAACGAACGCTGCATGGATGTTTCGCGCTGCTTGAGTCGAACGTAACCTTCGGTTGCGAAGAGTCGTTGCCAATCAGCGTCAGAAATGGGTTCATTCGCTTGTTTCTTCGCGAGAATAGCGAGAACAGCCTCGGCTTCATCGGTAACGAGTCGCACGTTCACTGCCGGAGGCTGTGCCGGCACGACACCGAAAATCACAAGTACACTCAGGAACGAACTGGCAATAAACGATCGTTTCATTGTTTAGGCGACGGGCTCGGTTGAAGTTTGGGCTTGCGACCAGATCCAATGAATAGCCAGCCACAGGATAAAGCTTACAAGGTATCCAAGAAAGACCATCGCAAAGTTGAAGTGCGGATCGACGCTAATGCCAATCAAGGTTGCAATGAGCAACAGGCCTCCGTTGACGATAACTAAACTCCACAGCGCGGTCCGGAATCTGGATAGGTGCGTAGCCTTCACCAGCAGAAAGATGATCAAGTTGCCGATCACACCGGCGGTGACTATCGCGTCCAGCGCATAACCGAACAGCAAGATCGACGCGACTTCGTGCTTCCGTCCATAACCGAGTAGGAAAAGCGCGACGACGATAACAGCCACGCACGCCAACAAACCGATCACATCTGTTTTAAGATTCTTCATAGTCTCTCCTAATGTTTCCCAGCGCTCGCGTGGCGCCGTTCGAATCACGTCGACAACCATGCGCAGCCAAAAACCAACCAGGCCACCCGATTGAACGTCACGGTGACAATCGCGAAAGAGTTGTGTCATCTCCGATTCGTACTCGAGCCGGAATGCTCGCGGATATGCGAGTAACATGAATCGAAATAGCTGTTTCGAAAGCATGACTAGGTTTGTTTTGGTAGTAGCCGTTTTCGCTGTGCCACGGAAACCAGCTTCGAGATTCGTTGCGCTTCCGCCTTTAGAACCTGCCGGCCGAAGTCGGTCAAGCGGTAATAACGACGGCGCTCGTCATCCAACTCGGCGTCGGGGCGCCGATCGGTCTCAACAATCAAACCGCTGCCGAGCAAGCGCTTGATCGCTCCGTAGAGCGTGCCTGGTCCAAGTTTGACTTGACCAGCGGTGTGCTCTGCAACTTCCTGCATTATTCCGTAGCCGTGCAGATCGCCGTCGGAGAGCGCCAGGAGAATATGAAACACCGACGACGTCAGCGGCAGCAGTTTTTCCGGGTCGAGTCGTTCCTTCGCCATCGACACTCCTGAACTAAATCACCTTGCGATATATCGACGCGCGATATAGTAGCGCCGGCCCTGTTCTTTTGTCAATCGAGTGGTATTATTCGCATTGATTTAGGCCTCCCAACTTGGTTCTCACGTGACGCTCAGCACGTCAAACCTTGGACCCCGCATTCCCCTATAGCCATTGACGTCACCTTCGAAGAGGGGAGGAAAATACTGATGACTAAGATCTTGCTTCTTATATTGACCACATTGTTATTGACACTCACCGTTCAGGCTGCGGCGCCTGTGGGCCAGACCATCTGGATACGCGCGTCCGCAACTGGTCTTTTCGTATCGGCGGATCAGAACCGCGGAACGTGGGCTCCGCTGGTTGCCGATCGCTCGTCGGTCGATGCCTGGGAGCAGTTTCAGGTGGTTGATGCCGGCGGTGGTTTTATCGCGTTCAGATCGGTTGGAACAGGACTGATCGTCTCGGCGGACCAGGCGCGTGGAACTTTCGCTCCGCTTGTCGCCGATCGATCGACTATCGGAACGTGGGAGCAGTTCACGTGGTCCGACATTGCGGGCGGCGCCTTCACACTCAAAGGAAGAGCGACCAATCGTTTTGTTTCCGCTGACCTTGCACGCGCTTCGTATGCTCCGCTGGTGAGCGACCGCACAGTCGCAAATACATGGGAGCAGTTTACGTGGGGCGCGGTTGGCACATCGCAGCCTCCGGCCGGAGCGCCTCCGGGTTTTTCGCGCCTGGTTTGGTCCGATGAATTCAATGGGTCGACGATTAACACCGCGAACTGGAGCTTCGAGCTGGGCGGCGGCGGTTGGGGCAACAATGAGCTCGAGAACTACACCAGCAGACCAGAGAACGCGCGGATAGAGAATGGAAACCTGGTGATAGAAGCGCGGCGCGAGAGTTTCGGCGGAAGCGCATTTACGTCGGCGCGCATGAAGACGCAGGGCAAACAATCGTTCGGCATCAACACCTGGGTCGAGGCACGCATCAACGCGCCCGAAGGTCAGGGCATCTGGCCGGCGTTCTGGATGCTCGGCAACAGCATCAGTACGGTTGGTTGGCCTTCGTGCGGCGAGATCGACATCATGGAGATTCAGGGCCAGAACCCGGCTAAAAACTTTGGCACCATTCACTGGGCTGATGCGAACGGGCAACACGTTTCGTTTGGAGGAATTTTCAATTCGTCCAGTTCGTTGACGGCGGGGTTCCATACGTTCGCGATTTCGCGCACCGGGAGTTCGATCAAGTGGTACGTCGATCGTGTGCAGTATGCGGAGGCGAACATCTCGGGCGGGATCAACAGCACGTCCGAGTTTCAAGGACCGTTCTTTATCCTGCTCAATGTGGCGGTTGGTGGAAACTTTGTCGGGAGTCCGGATGGGACGACGGTGTTTCCGCAGCAAATGCAGGTTGATTGGGTACGGGTTTGGGGGAATTGAGGCGTCTCATTCACGCCGGGCTTCAGCCCGGTGCAAGGGCGCACGTATATTGTTCAGAAACCGTTTCAACGGTTTCCGCGGCGAACGCACGGAAAACCGTTGAAACGGTTTTCTCCTAATGTCGCTTCACTAGCACCGGGCTAAAGCCCGGTGAGAATGAGATGACTTGCAACTAAAGCGTTACAAGCCATTCCAACTTTAGTTGGATGCCTTTTCGTTAGGCTCTCACTAGACTCCCGGTCTCAGCTTTCCTTTCCAGCAGTACGTCCCGTTCGCTAACACTAGTTTAGGCTTCACGCGGAGGTCTGAGTAATGCGTAAGATCCTTACATTTGTATTCTTCTTGTTGGCTGCAACTACAGTTAACTCACAGACGAATTACGCAACTCTGAGTGGTACCGTCGTCGATCCACAGCAGCAGGTCCTCCCCGGTTGCACGGTCCAACTAACCTCAGACACCACCCGCGCCTCGCGCCAGTCCGTCACTAACGAATCGGGAGCCTTTCAGATCACGGGTTTAGCGCCGGGGAACTACGCGTTATCTGTACACGCTTCAGGCTTTGCAACTATCACTCAAAACATCACGCTCGAAGTGGGCCAATCGATGACTCTCGATCTGAGTCTCAAACTCGCATCAGTCAGCTCCATCGTCGAGGTCCAGGCCGATGCGATGAACCTGTTGAAGACAGCGGACGCTTCCGTCGGTGAAGTGGTCGAACCGACAGCAGTGCAGAATCTGCCGTTGAACGGCCGAATGCTCATCGACTTGGTCCTTACCGTACCCGGAGCGCACGAGTCTCATGGCGCTCAAGCAGGCGACATGAGCCCGCTCTACTGGCGTCCGGGTCAACGCTCTGCCGTAAGCATCGGCGGCAATCGTCCCAACGCCAACTACTTTCTGCTCGATGGCGCGACGAACACCGATCCGACGTTCAATACGCTCAACGTCAGCCCTTCACCCGACAGCGTGCAGGAATTCAAAGTGCAAACCGGAAGTTACACCGCCGAGGTAGGTGGCGCAGGCGGTGGCCAGATCAATATCGTGACGCGTACGGGCTCGAATGAATTCCACGGCACCGCTTACGAGTTTTTGCGCAACGACGCGTTCGACGCTCGCACCTTCAACGAGATGGACTCGTCAAATCATCTCGTGCGCAACAATTTCGGCGGCTCGTTTAGTGGTCCAATAGTCCGTAACAAGAGCTTCTTCTTTTTCAACTACGAAGGGTTGCGACACACCAGATCGGAAACCATGGTGGCAACCGTTCCGACTGAAGATGAGATCAACGGCAACTTCGAGATGAGCGGAGCCACCATCTATAACCCTTTCAGCTCGCATCCGAATCCGGCTTTCGATCCGACAAAACCTGTCAGCCCAACCAACCCGCAGATCACTCGCGACGCATTCCCAGGCAATGCAATACCGGAACAGTTAATCGATCCGAAAGCGGCCCTGTTCTTACGGAAATACGTTCCGCGACCAAACCTGGAAATGGGAATGATGGGTTGCGGCATGACGATGATGGGCGCCCCGACTGTGGTCGGCGCCGGCATGGACTGCAACAACTATCTCGACGTTCGCAACGCTCACCACGTCACTGACCAGGCTACGATTCGCTACGATCAAACGCTGAGCGGCGGCGATAGTCTGTTTGCGCGTTATACATTCAGCAGCGAGCGAGGGTTCACGCCGCAAAACCTGCCGGGCTTTGGCGCACTTCACGACAACTTGTCTCAAAACGGCACCGTCAGTTGGACGCGCATCGTTAGTCCCGCGATGGTGAACATCGCTTCGATTACGTTTTCGCGTCTCGCAATGCATCGCACCTCGGAAAACAGTTTCACGAACGACATTATTTCGGAACTCGGAATCGCAGGAGTCGGCTTCGGAGGTGAAGGTGCGTTTGGCGCGCCGTGGTTCAACGTTCAGGGATTCTCAGGCATGGGCGACTCGTTCATCGCCACGCCAGTACACATGTGGAACACGATTCTCGAAGCGCGTGATTCGTTGAACTGGCAAGTTGGAAGACACAGCTTGAAGTTCGGCGCGAGTTATCGTCATTTCATCTGGCCCATGTGGGGATTCTTCCAGAACCGCGGTTACTATCAGTTCACCAGTGGTTTCACCACGCAAACAGCAACGAACGACGGCACGGGTTCGGCGCTCGCAAGCTTTCTGCTCGGTCTGCCCGCGGTAAAGCAAAGACAATCCGGTATTCCGCAAATGCAGTTGCGACAATGGTACGCGGATGCGTTCATACACGACAGCTTTCAGGTTACGCGCAACACGACGATTCAGATCGGACTTCGATACGAATACATGAGTCCGTTGGTAGACATTCGCTTTACCAACACCAACCTGACGTTTGAGAATGGCGTGCCTTTCGTATTCATCGGCGGGCAACAAGGCTTTCCCGAAGGTTTGAACTATGCGAACAAGCTTCGATTTGCTCCGCGCGCGGGCATCTCGCATCACGTGCACAAACACGGCGTCGTTTTGCACGCAGCGTTCGGCATCTTCTTCACGCCTGTTGACATGAATACGTGGTGTAACCAACGTCACAACGTGCCGTATGTTTTTCCGGAAACGCAGCAGAGTGACAATTTCGTTCCGGCAGCGGGCATTGTCGCCAATCACTTCAACTTTGGTCCTGCTGTATTGGGTACGACGACTGTTAGTTTCGCTGCATTCGAGGCCGACGCACCGCCGCAGTACATCGAACAGTGGAGCGGCTCGATCGAGAAGAGTCTGGGCGCGGAGACAACTCTCGAGCTGGGTTATCTCGGATCTCATGGACTGCACCTTCAGCGTTCGCACCTGATCAATAATGCGCCCGCTGGACCAGGAGCGATTGGACCACGTCGCCCGTTCAGAACTTTGCGCTTCCTGCCGGGCACGGTCTTGCCTAATGACATCACGATTGCGAATACAACGTTTCCCGTAAGCGGCATCAACCTGCTCGAGAACTCCGCGCAGAGCTGGTACCAGGCTGGTTACGTTAATGTGCGCAGGCGCTTCAGTCGAGGTTTGACGTTCCTCGCTAACTACACGTTTTCAAAGAACCTGAGTGATGCCCCTGATTTCCGTTCCCCGATGTTCGAATCAGCCGCGCCGCAGGACAATTCCAATCTCGGACTCGAGAAAGCACTCGCTTGCGACGTGCGACACCGGTTCGCGGTGAGCCTCGTCTACGGCTTGCCCGCATGGGAAAACAGCGGATTTACTCACACAGTGACCAAAGACTGGCGGCTGTCGGTGATTTACCAGGCGCAGTCGGGGTTCCCGTTCACGATCTCTGTGTTTGGTGATACTGCGAATGCGGGCACGTTGTTAGGTGAGAATCCGATCCGCGCTAACTACACGGGGGCACCGATCTTCGACGAGAACTCCCGGACAGCCGATCGATGGTTCAACACCGCGGCGTTTACAACACCGGCGGCATTCACGTTTGGCAACGTGGGCCGTAACACCGTCTACGGTCCCGGCAGGCAGACTCTGGATCTCGCGCTGCAAAGAGAATTCTCGATGACTGAGACGGTTAAGGTACAAGTACGCGCTGAGGCATTCAACGCGCTCAATCACGCAAACCTCGGAACTCCAAATCGCTTCGTCAACACGCCGCAGTTTGGAACGATCACCGAAGCCGCCACACCGGGTCGTGAGATACAATTGGGACTTCGTGTATCTTTCTGACTATGAACGAAGACTACTTGCCAAAGCTGAACGAAGCTGTTGCGGAGCTAATCACACGCCCAGCGATCCACGATGCCGTTGATGAGCTCAAGCAGCAACTGCAACACACCTCGGAGCCGTTTGTCTGGTCCACGATCGACTTGCAATCCATCGCGACGCCGCTTCCGGACAAAATAAGATCAGGCTGGATCTTTGTGCTCAAGAAAGACGTGCCGTCAGGTTGTCACTACCATCCGAACAGCATTCAACACATGGTAATGGTTGAAGGCGAGGGAAGCTCGAAAGTTGGCGGGGCCTCAGCTCAGATGAAACGCTTTGGCGAGCCTGGCGCTCTCGATGATATTTGGTACGTCATTCCTGAAAACGTGCCGCACGAGTTTTTCCCAACCGAAAGAGACATGGTCGTCATCTCTTTTCATACATGCGAAGCTGCTGAGCTCACGGAAATAAGCTGCGATTCAGGAGCGGCCCGCGAGTACGAACCGCGCTCTCGGTGACAATTCGTCGAACGCCTTCGGCGCTTACTGCGTGACACTCCGATTCTTGCTTTCAAAACTCCGCAGCACGTCCGCGAGTAACTCGTTGAAGCGTGCCGGATCCTCGAGCATCGGATAGTGCCCGGTGCCTTTGATGATCACGGCATCAAACTGCGGCGCGTACTTGCGATTGACCTCCAGGTTAGTAGGCTGCAAATCGGCGTTGATTGCTCGAATCGGCACTTTGACTTCGCGCAGTGCCGGAGCTGCATCGTAGGAAAAGATCGCCTTGAGAATCGGTATCGCAATCTCGGGCGGACGCGACGTCGTTTCCGCGATGATGCGCTTCTTTACAGCTTCAGGCGTGTTAGGCGAGAAGAAGAACTGGTTCAAGAGAGTTGGAATCGCACCTTTGAAGTCCGCCTCGAGTTGCTTGAACACTGCCTCGAGTTGGTCCGGAGGGATTTTGTTTTCGACGTTGTGCAGAGTATCAACAGGAACAATCGCCACGACGCGGTCAGGCATTCGTCGCGTTGCCTCCAGCGAAATTGGACCACCCATCGAACTGCCTATTAACACGACTCGCTTGAGGTCTAGTTTGGTGACGACTGTATTCACGTCGTCGGCGAAACTCTCGACGGACCAGTTCTTTCGTCCCTGGCCAGACTCACCGTGACCGGGCAGGTCAATCGTGACGACTTGATGATTCTTTGCAAACACCGGAACCTGGTTCTCCCACAAGTGTTGGTTGCAAGCCCAACAGTGAACGAACACCAGTGCCGGCTCGCCTTTGCCTTGCACGGAATAATGAATCGGCACACCGTCTTTGGCCGGCACGACAAGAGCGAAAAGGAACAAAACCAAGCCCAAAAACATATTTCACCTCACGTTTGAATAGCCTTATTGAGTGCGTCGCACGTAGCTGTTACGCGCTCTCACCGCGACGTTCGGTCGCTGCACGCTTACCTTGATCAAACGACGCTCATCCGCCTGAACGGCTCCTGTTTGCGGATAGTAGCCGATGCTGTACTGGCGTCGAAGCTCTTCAGCAATGCTTGCGAACGCTTGTGCAAGCTGCGTCGGATCGTTGGCCCGGTGCAGCCGTCCACCTGTGCTGTCGGCCAGTCGTTGAAGATATTGATCGGCGCGTTCATAGTCGGCTTTGGTCGTCCCCGGAAGCGGGACACCGCCATTGGCAGGAACGTTATTGATCACTTGCGTAGTGCTGCTGCTTCCCCGGAAGGGCCAATTACTACTGCTCGTTACTATCGAGACACTTCCTCCGCCCATCGCACGCATGTAATCCGTCGTGTCGTACTGAATCGGATAAATCAGCGCATCCAACTCTTCCGCTTCGCGCAGCGTACTCTGATAGTTCGCCATATAGCTCGACGTGTCGACGCCGTCGGTGAACAGCACGATCGCTTTGCGGCCTTGTATCCGGTTGAGCCGCTCGTGGACGACGAGATTCACTGCGTCGTAAAGACGTGTCGACGCGCCCGTGTTCGCATTCACCTGAATGACTGTGCTGATAACGTCCTGATCGTTTGTCGCTTCAGTCAGCAGGAGAACCTCATCGCTGAAGGTCACCACCAGAACGCGGTCCTGCGGGCGCAGTTGTTTTGCAAACGCGATCGCAGCTTCTTTGATCTCCCAGAGGTGAAAACGAGTCGACGACGAAGTGTCCAGCAGCAGAGCCACGGTGAACGGCATTTCAGTTGGCTCGAAGTAAGCGATTGACTGCTCGACGCCGTCCTCGAATAGATGAAAGTCTTCTCGCTTGAGTCCGGGAATAAAGCGTCCCTGTCGATCGAGAACACTCACCGGGACAGTGACGAGCGTGGTGTTAATGCGGACCACGTCGCCCGCTGAAACTTCTTCACCGCTGGCCTCAGGAACAGTCGCGGGTGTCGTGTTCAGTGGGACGCTGCTCGGTGTTGCACCGGACAACGAAGGAACGCCGGCAACCCTGCGCGGCCGTGAGCTCGTCGTCTGTAGAGACGCGGCTTGAGTAGCAACCGCATTCGGAGCCTCCTGTCTCTTAAGCAAGTACGCGCCGTGTGGACAGGCGGACAACGTCACATAACCGGCGATGACGTAACCGTCAGGCACGGGAACGCCCTGGCATATTTTCAGGGTCGACGGACGTTCGCGCGACTTCTTCGTTGCCTGAGCCCTCGTTTGGGCCACGCCAGTTGCGGAAAGAAGAACGACTAAAAGAAAAAAAGAGGCGACCGAGTTTTTCATAGTCCCGCACCTCTGAATCGAAATTTAATGTCGTGGAGGGCCAGCATTATAGTCGCGCATCGGGAGTCACGCAATGTCGCGAATTGCCTCATAAAAAATCTACTCGAAATTGATTCGTTGCCTCAAATAAGAAATCTACTCGAAATGAGCGAGATTAACCCCGCAAGGCTGAGGCTGAAGAGCGGGGTAGAAAATGAGGCTGACGATGAAGGAGCGGAAACGGATTGCGGAGGCGACCGCGGGGCGTTATCGCAAAGCCGGCAAGAAAGAGAAGGGAGTAATTCTGACTGAGTTTGTCGAGTTGACGGGATTTGCGCGCAGCTATGCGGCCCTGGTGTTACGCAATCAAGGGCGGGTAGTGACGGTGCATCGCAAACTACGAGTACGCGGCGATGTGGGCAAGAAGTTGTCAGGGCGGGGCCGGGGACCAACTTATGATGAGCAGACGGTGAAAGCGCTGGTGCAGGTCTGGCGCATCATGGACTACATCTGCGGCAAACGATTGGCGCCGGTACTCGGGGAGATTGTCGAGCGACTGCTGCGGCACAATGAATTGCGCTGTGACGCAGCCACTAGCCAGAAGCTGAAGCGCATGAGCGCCGCCACTATCGATCGGCTGTTAGGTCCCGAGCGCCAGAAATATCGACTGAAGGGCCGCACCCACACCCGGCCCGGTACCTTGTTGAAGCATCAGATCCCGATGCGCACCTTCAGTGAGTGGGATGAAGCACAACCGGGATTTATGGAACTGGACCTGGTGGGCCATGACGGTGGTGTGATAGACAGTTACCATGCCTTTACCTTGAATGCGGTGGATATTGCCAGCGGCTGGAATTGCAGCCGCGCGCTGAAGAACAAAGCGCAGGTCTGGGTCTTGGAAGGAGTGCAGAAAATCCGAGCAAAATTGCCATTTCCGCTGCTCGGCATCGATTCCGACAACGGCTCAGAGTTCATCAACGAAACGCTCTACAGCTTTTGCCAGGAGCACAAAATCACCTTCACCCGCTCGCGCCCCTACCGCAAAAACGATAGCTGCTTTGTGGAGCAGAAAAACTATTCGGTGGTGCGCCGCGCGGTGGGCTATCAACGCTTTGATACGGACAAGCAGTTAGGCTTGCTCAATGAACTCTATGAGAAGTTGGATCTCTACACCAACTTCTTTCAGCCCAGCATGAAACTCCAGTCGAAGGAACGGCACGGCGCGCGTGTGAAGAAGAAATATGACACCGCCCGCACGCCTTATCAACGGCTGTTGGATTCCAGTTTCATCCCCGAGGAGATTAAAAAGCGGTTACGCGCCCAGTATCGCTTGCTTAATCCGGCGCAGCTCAAACGACAGATTGAAAAATTGCAACAGAAACTCATGGCTACCGCAGTTAGGACCACAAATGGGCACCAACGACAGAGCGCAAAGCGCCGCGCCGCCAAACCGGCTGTGGAAATGACGCGCTTGCGGAAAGCGACAAAAAGCGTCGCTTCCCGCAAGCGCTTGGAAAAGTCAGGCAAAAAAGCCGCCTGACTTTCCCACATTCCCACAGCCACTACTGCTAGATATGTTTCTCGATGAAAGCAAAACAAAAAACCATTTCCCGTGGTACGCCATTACTCAAAAATGGCACACTACGATGCGCAAATCCAATCCTATTTCGAGTAGATTTATTTGTGAGGCAACGAATCACCGTAGGAGTAGATTTTATTTTGAGGCAATAGGTGTCGCAACATTTGTGACACTCAAAACAGCCCTTTCCGAAATTTCGGACATTAGTTTTACTTAATCGTCTGCTGACAATTTCGCTTGGCTGAAATTCGTCAGAGGTCTACACTGCCGCCATGCTAACCGACTTCTCCTACGCGTTTCGCACGCTGCGCAAGAGCCCTGTATTCACAATCACAGTCGTCGTCACGATCGCCCTCGCTATCGGCGCGAGCACGGCTATCTTCAGCGTCACTAACGGCGTGCTGCTGCGGAAACTTCCTTACAAGGATCCGGAGCGGCTGGTCCTGGTCCGCGGGGATCTGCAGAAACGGAACGTCAAAGACTTTCCGGTTTCGAATGTCAACTATCTCGACATTCGCAACGGTGCGAAAAACAATTTCGAAGATTTCGCTGCCTTCAATACAGGTCGCATCACGCTTCCTGGTTTGGACGGCACGCCCGAGCGCGTCCGCGTCGCAGCGGTGTCCACCAATTTCTTTCAAATGATGGGCGGCTCGATCATCGCTGGCCGCGACTTTCAGGAGTCAGATGGAACGCCGGACCCGGTTCCGGCTAATGGCAATGCTCCTGCTGCTAATGCGCCGCCACCGCTCCCAACCATGGCTATCCTGAGCAACGAATACTTCCAGCAACGCTTCGGTGGCGATCGATCCATAATCGGCAAACCACTTCCGGTCGCCGCCGCGTTTGGACCACCACCGACCATCGTAGGTGTGCTGGCGCCCGGTTTCGAATTGTTGATGCCGCCGAAAGCGAATGTGGAACAGTTCCCGAGTGTCTGGATTGCGGCGCGCATTCCCTACGATGTAGCCAATCGCAACAACGTGCAGTGGCGCATTATTGGGCGACTGAAGCCGGGAGTCGCGATGGCTCCAGCTCAAGCCGAAGTCGAGACCATCGCCCAGAAGATTCGCGAAGAGAATGCTATCTCAAAAACAGCCGGGCAATATTTTCAACTTGTGCCGTTGAAGCAGCACCTTGTGGACGAAGTTCGACCCACGATTCTCGCGCTCATGGGTGCGGTGATTTTTCTGCTACTGATCGCGTGTGCGAATGTGGCGAACCTGATGCTGGTGAGAGCTTCGTCGCGCGAACGAGAGCTCGCGGTTCGGGCGGCACTGGGCGCTGGTTGGTGGCAGTTGATCCGACAAACACTCGCTGAAGCGATCGTACTCGCCGCACTCGGAACGGCGATCGGCGTTGGTCTTGCCTATCTAGGTATTCGCCAGTTGCTCGTGATCGCGCCGGAGAATCTGCCGCGCTTAAATGCCATCGGGATCGATTGGCAGGTGTTAACGTTTTCTGTTTTGGCAGGACTATTGTCTGCTGTGATCTTCGGAGTGATTCCCGCGCTTCGCACCGCGAAACCAAACCTCATGGACACGTTACGCGCTGCCGGACGAAGCGGCGCGCTCGGTGCTGCCGGGTTGCGTAATGCTGTGGTTGTCGTGGAAGTCGCGCTTGCATTTGTGCTGTTGATTGGCTCGGGCTTGATGTTCCGCACGTTCCTTAACATCCAACGCGTGAACATGGGCTTTGACCCGCGCGGGCTGCTGACGTTTCAACTGCTCGGCAACATCGGCGACACACCTCAGGAAAGAGATACTTTCAAACGCCAGCTTCGCGAACAACTCGACGCGATTCCGGGTGTGAACAGTGTTACAGCGTCATTCCCACTGCCGCTCGCCGGCGGGTTTAGCCCGGTGCGTTGGGGCGGAGCCGAAGCTCAAAGCGATCCGAGCAAGTTTCAAGCTGCCGATCTTCAGGTCGTTCTGCCTGGCTATTTCGAAGCGATGGGCACGACACTTCTGGCTGGACGCACGTTCACGCAGGACGACAGCTCACCTGACCGGAACCTGCTCGTAGTCGATCAAGCACTCGCTGCGAAAGCGTTTCCAAACGAGTCGGCAGTGGGCAAGCGGATACTGTTTCGCGTTCGCACGCAAGAGGCTCAGTGGGGAGAGATCATTGGTGTGGTGGCCCATCAGCGCAACACCTCTCTGGTCGAACCGGGTCGCGAACAACTGTACGTCACCGACGGATACGTGAACCATGGTGCTGCTTCGTGGTGGGCGCTGCGGACCGACGGCGATCCTTCGGCCCTTGCAGGCTCCGTTCGCGAAGTGGTCCGCAAAATGGGCAAAGAGACGTTCATCAACCAGATGCAACCGATGGACTCGCTCGTCACCGCAGCACAGGCCCAGACACGCTTCTCGCTCTTGCTGATCGGGGTCTTCTCAACGATCGCAGCGATTCTCGCGGGCGTGGGGTTGTATGGCGTCCTGGCCACCCTGGTCCGTCAGCGAACCGCGGAAATCGGAGTGCGCATGGCCCTCGGTGCCGCGCCATCACGCATCTTCCGTTTAATGGTCGGAAAGGGCCTCTACCTCAGTGCCATCGGCATCGGTATCGGCCTGGTCGGAGCATTCCTCCTCACACGCGTCCTGGCGAGCATGCTCGTCGACGTGAAGCCCACGGACCCCGTGACGTTCGCATCCGTCGCGCTGGTCTTCCTGGTTATCGCGTTCCTAGCCTCGTGGCTCCCGGCGATTCGAGCAGCGGGACTAGACCCGACTACAGCGCTGCGGAATGAGTAGTGTGAGATATGAGTCTCACGCGCAACAGTACCTAGACCGGGTCCAGTAAATCGTAGCGGCTTGTTCCCACAAGTCGGCCCGCTTCTTTCTGGGACACGCCAATCTACCGCATAGATTTTGCTTGCCATCACCAAAAACATTCTATACGCGACTTGCGTATAACTGCGGATGTAAGTAGTATGGGACCGTGAAGTCTGTTTTCGTCGAGCTACCTCCGTTCGACCGCTATAGGCGGAGTATCTTGACGATGACGCTTTCCTTCGGCTTCAGCAGTTGCTGATGCTCAACCCGGAGGCTGGTGCTTTGATCCCAGGTACTGGTGGGTTGCGGAAACTGCGCTTTGCTGACGACCGGCGCGGGAAAGGCAAGCGCGGCGGATTACGAGTGGTTTATTACTGGTGGGATGCAGGCTTGCAGTTTTGGCTATTCACAATTTACGACAAAGATGAGAAGTCTGATCTGACTAAAGCCCAACGCGAAACGCTGAAGCAAGTGATCAAGCAGGAACTCGAGGCAAGGAGGAGGTAATGAAGAGATCGGTCAAACCCACACGAAAGCGTAGCGCCAAGCGTGATCTCTTTGCGGAACTGATCGAAGGAATGGATGCTCTCGCTGACGCACGACAAGGCAAGCGAACGCTCCGAACCCACTCCGTGGAATTCAAGCCAGCGCCCACCGTCACACCGAAAGAACTGATTCGTGTTCGCAAAAACCTGAAACTTTCGCGCGCACTTTTCGCGGTCTATCTGCGGACAAACGTGCGTACTCTGGAAAACTGGGAGCAGGGTCGCGCCAAGCCCAACGCACAAGCTGCCCTATTAATCAATCTCGTCAAGCGCTATCCAGATACGGTCCAGAGGCTCGCTAGCATTTAACCTGATCGGGCCGACATTGACATAGTTAGAATGAAGTTGAGAGATCCTCAGATGCTATAATTTCTTGCATGATCAAGGATTTGCGCAGCGAACAAATCAGCGTCAAAGTCATTCGCGATGGGTTGCCGGAGCCGCCGGACGATGGCTGGTCCATGGCTTCTCCGAAAGAGCGGATTGAAGCGGTGTGGACGCTGACCGAGCTTTGTATGGCTTGGAACAACCCTTCAACAGATGTACCCAGACTTCAAAGAACTGTTACTCGCATTCAACGCGCACGACGTTGAATAGAATTGGTTCCTACACTCCGTCGTCAAAATGAAACTTGTTTGCCTCACGATGACGATCTAACCTAAGACAATAATGTCAGACCAATCAGACACGGCGCGTCCGCGCAGCAGCGTTCGTAGTATTGGAGCCGTGATCGCTGGCTTACTCTTCATAATAATTCTCTCTACGCTCACCGATGTAGTTATGCACGCCACTGGAATCTTTCCGCCGTGGTTTACGTACATGCCCGACTCGCTCTTTCTCCTCGCCACCGGTTATCGCATTCTTTATTCGATCCTCGGTTCGTATTTGACGGCGCGACTCGCACCGCAACGACCAATGCTGCACGCGTTGATACTCGGAGTCGTGGGTGTGGTGTTGAGTACCGTAGGCGCGTTGAGCACGTGGAACAAGGGACCCGAGTTTGGACCGAAGTGGTATCCAATAACACTTATCGTGATCGCAGTTCCGCTCGCATGGGTCGGTGGCAAGCTTGCTTCAAGACAAAGTACGTAGCGCGGTCGCGAGGCGGCGCGTTGCGCGCCAGATTTCCCGAGGCTTGTAGCCGGTGTAACCGAGTCGTAGGGCTCCACGCTTTGGAGGTTTGATGGAGTAGGCTGACAGAGGAGTCACCTCGACGCCCGCAGCGGCGGCAGCGCGAAAGGCGCTCCTGTCGTCGACGCCTTCCGGAAGCCAACCGATGAGGTGCATCCCCGCCTCGCTTGGTTCGATCTCGAGCAGACCGTTTAGCTCCGACCGGCCCGCCTTTAAAAGCGCCTGCTGCCGTTCCGCGTAGAGAGCGCGCATCCTTCTGATGTGCCGCGCGAAGTGACCTTCAGTGATGAAGTCAGCCAGCACAGCCTGCTCCAGCGCCGGTGACTGATGCCCAGCCAAACAGCGCGCGCGCATGAACGCATCGAACAAGTCGTAAGGCGCAATGATGTAGCCGATGCGAATCGAGGGAAACAACACCTTGCTCAACGTGCCGATATAAATCACACGCTGATCCGTATCCAAACCTTGTAGCGCAGCAAGAGGCCGGCCGACGTAGCGAAACTCGCTGTCGTAATCGTCTTCAACAATCCATGCGCCGCACTCGCTGGCGAGCTTCAGCAGCGCGAGTCTGCGGCTCAACGTCAACGTCATTCCGAGCGGGTATTGATGTGAAGGCGTGACATAAATCAAGCGCGGTCCGGCACAACGCTCGAGGCCGGCCGCGATGTTAAGGCCGTCTGCATCAACCGGAACCGGAATCAGACGAGCGCCCGCAGCTGTTAGAGTTGCACGTGCGCCAAGAAATCCAGGGTCTTCAATCCAGGCGTTATCACCGGATTTCAAAAGCGTGCGAACGACGATTTCCAGCGCGTGTTGTGATCCGGAAGTGATGATCAACTGTTCGGGAGTACATTGAACGCCACGGGTAGTTGAGAGATACGATGCGATTGCTTTTCTGAGCGGTAGGTAACCAGCCGAATCGCCGTAAGGCAGGAGCGCTGCGGCTGAGTTGGACCAGCATCGCACCAACAACCGGCCCCATAGTTTATAAGGAAACGCGTCGAGTGCGGGTGTGCTGGTGCGAAAAGGTCGCGGTGGTCCATTGTAATTGCCTGGACCAATCGGCAGGAAGCTGACCGGCCTCTGACCGTCTGTCTTCGACCGCTCGCGTGTGAGCCGGAGACTTTTCACACGCAGCAGATCGTCCGGCAGTTGCGCTGAAACGTAAGTGCCGTCTCCCACGCGCCGCTCGAGGTAGCTCTCGGCGTAGAGTTGTTCGAAGGCGTTCAAAACCGTATTTCGCGCGATCCCGAGATCGTCAGCGAATTCGCGTGTCGACGGCAGCCGCGTGCCGGCAGACAGGCGTCCCGAGAGTATTGCTTCGCGCAATTGATCGTAGAGTTGGCGATAGAGTGCGGTGGCAGACGATGCATCCAGCACGACAGTCGCGGTGGGAAGGGAAGTTGCGATTTTGCCCATATCTTAAAGTTTGAATTGGTTCCTATCTAATGCGCAATAATGGTGCTTGTATGTATACCATTGATTGGCATAATGGTCGCACCTCTCAGTGTGTGAATTGAAATGAAAAAGATTCTATTAACCCTATTGCTGATCGGTTTTACGCAAGCTAGTGCTGCGGAAAAGCCAGGGCCGCTGGTGATTGGTGAGACGTTTACCATCGATTCCAGAATCCTGAACGAAAAACGACGCATCAACGTGTATATGCCGCCTGGTTACGCACAGCCAGGCAGCGCGCGCGTGCCGGTGCTTTACATGCCAGACGGTGGAATGGCGGAAGATTTCCTCCACATCGCCGGCCTGGTCCAGGTTTCCGTCGGCAATGGAACCATGCGTCCATTCCTGCTGGTTGGAATCGAGAATACGCAGCGGCGTCGTGATCTGACCGGCCCTACTGACAACGAGAACGATAAGAAGATCACGCCGCGCGTGGGTGGTTCGGAACTGTTTCGACGTTTCATTCGTGATGAGTTGATGCCGCAAGTAAAACAGCGTTATCGCACCACTGATGAGACCGCAATCGTCGGCGAATCGCTGGCCGGGCTTTTCGTGGTCGAATCGTTTTTCCTCGAACCCGAATTGTTCGACACGTACATCGCGATCGATCCGAGTCTCTGGTGGAATGATCAGAAGTTGTTGAACGTTGCCGCTGCTCGCTTACGTGCCCGAGCGAACCTGGAGAAGACACTATATTTCGCGAGCAGCAACGAGTCGGGCGAGGATACACAGCGGCTCGCGGACATCTTCAGCCAGAACGCTTCTTCGCGAACGCATTGGCATTACGAGAAGATGCCCGAGGAGAAGCATTCCACGATTTTTCATCCGGCGGCAATCAAAGCGTTCCGCACTGTCTTCAAACCTTCCGCCACGCAAACTGATGTTCGCAGCCAAACTTGCTTGCCGACCGGCGTTTGTCTCGATCCGGCGGGACGATCGTTTGCTGCCGGGAACATGCCTTTAGCCACAGTGCTTTCGCCCGAAGGCGATCGCCTCGTGCTCTCACTCAATGGTTGGCGACAGCAGGGAATTCAAGTGATCGATCGCCACACGGGTGCGATCGTGCAAACGATCGCGCAGCCGAGTGCGTTCTTAGGGCTGGCCTTCTCACACGATGGCCGTACTCTCTACGCTTCAGGCGGCAATGAAGATCTGGTCTATCGTTATGCATGGCGCGATAAACAGGCAACACTGATCGACAGCATCATTCTTGCGCCAAAAGAACCGAAGAAAGACGGCACTCGTTTTCCTGCCGGCATCGCTGTCTCGCACGATGATAAGTATTTGTTTGTGGCTGAGAATCTTGGCGATTCGCTTGCGGTAGTTAACCTCGAGACGAAGCGTGTGGTCCAACGCCTGCAAACGGAACCATATCCATACGCCGTCGTGATTTCACCGGCAAACGAAGTTTATGTTTCAGCGTGGGGTGGACAAACTGTCTCGGCCTTTGCCGCGGTGAAGGGGGCGTGGAAGGAGCGCGGGCGGATACCGGTTGGGCGGCATCCATCCGCGCTCTTGCTGAACCGTAATGGCTCCAGACTGTTCGTCGCTTCGGCAAGTACCAACAGCATTGCTGTTGTCGACACACAAAGACTGCGTGTTCTGACGAGATTGCTCGATCCACCTCCTGCTGGTCCAAATCAAGGCAGCACTCCGAACGCGCTCGCTCTCTCGCCGGATGAGTCGCGGCTTTATGTTGCCGAAGCCGACAACAACGCGGTCGCTGTGTTTCAACTCGCGGCAAGCCGGTTGATCGGCAGGATTCCGGTGGAGTGGTATCCGTCTGATTTATTAATGACGCACGACTCACTCCTTGTTCTGAACGGCAAGGGCAAAGGCACGCGAGCGAATCCGGAATTCCCAACGCCAGACGTTGCGTTGAGCGACGACAGCACGGCTTACACTCTGGGTCAGTTGAACGGAACGATCACAGCACTGCCGGCGACGATCGAACAATCCGAGCTGTTGCAACTCACGCAACGTGTTGCGCGTGCGAACAACTGGAACACGTCGCCCGCTACTCTGCAAAAGTATCCGCCATTCAAACACGTCATCTACATCATCAAAGAGAATCGCACTTACGATCAGGTTCTCGGCGACTTGCCGCAAGGTGACGGCGATGCTTCGCTCGTCTTTTTCCCGCGCTCGATTTCTCCCAATCATCACGCGTTAGCGGAACGATTTGGATTGTTCGATCGCTTCTTCTGCAATGCGGAGGTCAGTTCACAGGGACACGTTTGGAGCACCGCGGGCTACGTGACGGATTATGGCGAGAAGACGATCCCTTCGCTCTATTCGGATCGACGCAATGGAAACGACCGCGGCGACGTAGACGAGCCGGCGTTTGGTTATCTCTGGAACGCGGCGATCAAAAAAGGATTGACGCTCCGGAATTACGGCGAGTTTGGAGAGCCGGCGCCTAAGAAGAATCCGAATGAACCGGCTCGATATCGTGCCGTTAAGCCGGCGCTCGATCGTTACACCAGTCGCGAATATCCGGCGTACGATCTGAACATCATGGACCAGGTTCGCGTGGGCGTGTGGTTGAAAGAGTTTCAGGAATATGTGCGGCAGGGAAGTTTGCCGGCGTTACAAATCATGCACCTTCCCGGAGATCACACGTCAGGTGGGCGGCCCGGACGGCGGACGCCGAAGGCGTACATGGCCGACAACGATCTCGCGTTGGGGCGAATGGTTGAAGCAGTTTCCAACTCGCCTTATTGGAAAGACACCGTTTTCTTCGTCCTGGAAGATGATGCTCAGGATGGGCCGGATCATGTCGATTCGCATCGTTCAGTGCTGTTGGTGATCTCTGCGTACAATCGCAGCGGGCTGGTCCATCGGTTCGTAAATACGACTGACGTGCTTGCGACCATAGAGGAGATTCTTGGTTTGAGTAAGCTTTCGAAGTTTGACTACTACGGACGTCCACTGCGGGAAATCTTCGCCAACACTGCTAATCTGACACCGTACGTGGCACTAAAACCGGAGCACCCGCTCGACGAGTTGAATCCGCCAAAGAATCCGAGCGCACAAGCCTCGCTCGAGCTGGAGCTGGATCGCGTTGACGCAGCCGATGAGGATAGTTTCAATCGTGTGCTTTGGAGTTTGCTCAAGCCTGGACAGCCGTATCCGGGAACGAAGCGCATGTCATCGCTTGAAATAACCAGGGCACGATGAGTACACCTGAGGAAACGGTCAAGGTCCGGCTCGCAACCGACTCGGACGCGATGATGCTGGCGAAGCTTCGCTACGAGTTTCGCTCAACTTTTCACGAGGTGATCGAGCACGATGTATCGTTCGTCGAGCGTTGCGCAGCGTGGATGCAGGAACGTCTTCGGAAAGATACTCATTGGAAGTGCTGGCTTGCTGAGTGCGGGCAAACACCGGTGGGTAATGTTTGGGCACAGCTCGTGGAAAAGATTCCGAATCCGCTAACTGAACCGGAGCAGTATGTATATGTGACAAACTTCTACGTTCGTGCAGAGCATCGCAGTAGCGGAATCGGGTCGCAGTTATTGTCCGCAGTGCTTGCGTGGGGCCGGAGCCAGAAGGCTCGCACTGTGATTCTCTGGCCGACGGAGCAAAGCAAACGTTTCTACGCCAGCCACGGGTTCTCGACTACAAACGACATCATGCAGTTAGAAATTGGTGCAACATGACAATCTTACGTGCAGTTGCTTTACTCGCATTACTTTTGATCGTTTCCGAAGTAAAGGCGCAGGAGACGAAGTTGAAATGGTTTGGCCACGCGGCGTTTTCGATTACGACGCCTAAAGGAAAGGTGCTCCTGATCGATCCGTGGCTGACCAATCCATCGAATCCGGACAAGAACCCTCTGGCTGCGGTTTCCAAAGTCGATTACATACTGCTCACTCACGGACATCGCGATCACGTTGGCGACGCGGTCGAGATCGCGAGAAAGACCGGCGCCACACTAATCTGCAATCCTGAGCTGGCCGGCAATCTCGTGAAGCTTGCGGACCTTCCAAAAGAGCGAGCCGAAGGTGACGGGATCATGGGCATTGGCGGCGAGATTCAAATTGCTGACGGCGAAGTCACAATTGCGATGACACCGGCGGTCCACTCGAGCAGTGTCTTCAATCCCAAAGCTGGTCCAACTGAGCCCGAACGCGCGTACGGCGGCAATCCGGCGGGCTTCGTGATCATCATCAAAAATGGCCCAACGATCTATCATTCAGGCGATACCGCATACTTCAAGGACATGGAAGTTATCGGCGAGAGCTATGGGATCGATGTCGCATTGCTAAACATCGGCGGACACTTCGGCATGGAGCCCAAAATGGCAGCGCGTGCGGCCCAATCCGTCCGCGCCCGACTAGCCATCCCTCATCACTTCGCCACGTTTCCCGGCATCGCGCCAAACGCTAACGGCTTCGCCGCCGAGCTGAAGAAATTGAGGATAGGATTTTACGAGATGAAGCCCGGCGAGACGATCTCGTTTCGGGGTAAGATCCGATTGGCAGTGTGAATGCTTTAAAGATTAATGCAGAGCGGGTAGAAAATAGTCATTCGTTGGCCCATAACGGCTCAACGGTCTCTATTTATTCCGGGAGACGTATTTCGATTAGCTTCCTCGCGTGCTCTTTGATCGCGCTCGCGTTGAACCGCTATCTCGCTACGATTCTGTTGGATCTGCTCGGGAGTAGAATGATATTTCTTCGATTCCCAGTCGTTGATGAATCGATTATTAATAATGATTTTAGTCTCAGGTCTCATATTGCTTTCTATAACCCAATTAACTCGGAGATATTATCTCTTATAGAGGACTTATCTACAATAGCCGCCGCATTCCATGTAAAGCCGGAATTGGAGAGGATTTCTACCTCTAAACGGTAAGCGAGTTTTAGCGGGCCGGGAATGGAAATGAATCGCTGGACTTCGATTCCCTCGTTGGGTTCTATGTATCTGTCGTTGTCCATGAACATAGCAAACGAGGTTATTCTTTTATCGGCAACGGCATGAATTTCGGCATCAGAGCTTGCAGTGTACTCATATAGAATCAACGCGCTAGCCTCACGATCAAAGTCAATTTTTGAAGAACCGACATTCTTAATCTGAATCGTTGCTACTAGATAAACTATATCGTCTAACGACACGAAACGGCCACTTACGGCAGGTGTCAGGCTTTCTTGGAACGTTCTTCCCTTGATGAACTTGAAATAGGCCCACAAACCAGCGGCGCAAAAAGCAATTACTTGAATGATGTCCTGTATTGAACCAGTAAAATCATGAGTAGTGGCCCAGTCTATTTTGATTGATGAGTAATGCGCTACTAAACAAGATAATACGACAAGCAGCAGTAATCCAATGATCGGCAAACTATTGTCTTTAATCCATTGCAATGGTTTTGGAACCGGCTCGTTAGGTACCTGCTGAGGGAGTACTGACGAATCTGGTAAATGTTCTGGCATGAGGAGCCCTCGTTAGAGCAATATGAGGATATTGGATCCTTTCATGAGGATTGTAATGCTGCTTTCAAGACGCGAAGACTAAATCTCGAGAGACTAAGGTGTCAAGTTTCGCTAGAGCCGCGCGTCTCTTAAAGTGATTCTCTCTGGAGGTGCTTTATGCAATGGATTTATCTCATTACTGTGATCCTGGGCGCTGTTCTCCCGCTTTCGCAGCTTCTCCCGTTTCTCACAACCTATGGCTTTGATATGCCGCTGTTCTTCAGGCACCTTTTCCAAAATCATGTCTCGGCATTCTTCGGTATGGATGTAATCGTGTCGTCACTCGTGTTGTGGGCATTTGTTTTTTCCGAAGGACCGCGACGTGGCATGAAGAACTTATGGCTTTACATTTTGTGCAATCTGGCAGTAGGCGTATCTCTGGCTCTGCCATTATTTCTTTTCTTTAGGGAACGAAAGCTACAGGCTGCGACGCGTGCCTGAATAGGGAACATTGCCTAGCGCTGCCAGGCAGCTCTTGAAGATCGCTGACCGCCATTCCGTAGTCCGTCAAGGAAGTTTTGCTGCAAGCACGTCTATCTTTTCGATAACAGGTGGTTGCGCGAGAAGGTCCGAGGCTTTCTGCATTAAGGCCGCGGCTACTTTCCCCGAGAGATGGGCTTGTCGGCCTGATTCGTCTGGGAACGCGTCGAAGATGGCGAATGTGGATGGTCCCAGGCGGAGAGCGAACCACGCGGTCGTGTCCGGCTCTTCCTCGACCAATGCCAGTCCACTGTTCAGGAATTCTTCGACCTCAGTTTCTTTTCCCGGCTTTGCTTCCAGTCGAACAAACAACGCTACAGTAACCATAATGTCCTCCGCTTGGAACTTTTTTCGTGACTTGTGTAACACTCATGTCGTTAGTTCCGTCCATAACAACATGATTCATGCAAAATTGACCTTACTCGCTTTGTGTACGCTGCTGTCGCTTGGAGCTTACGCACAAGCACAAGTGAAGACAAGTCCCGCCGCCCAGGTGATCGAAAGCGGTAAGTTTCGCTTTTACGAGACCAAACAGATTCGCGGAGAAGAAGACTACACGATCAGCCGGACCACCGGCGGTGAGTTGTTGGTCCAGGCGAAAACCTCGATGCCGTTTGCCGAACAAGAGACGAAGCCTCTCGTCAGTGCGACGCTGCGCATGAAAGTGGACTCCTCGCCGCGCACTTTTGAGATCAAAGGACCGACTCTGTTGGAGATCGAAGAGAACACTTCGATTCAAATAAACGGTCCGACAGCAAACATCCAGGACCGTGGCAAAAACGAAACTCTCAACCTGCCGCCTGTTTACTTCACGTTGAGTGGCTACGTGCCCGTGACGATGGAAATGATGCTGGTCCGCTATTGGCTCGCTCACGGAAGGCCGGCTTCGATTCCGCTCTTGCCAACCGGCGAGGCGTTCGTCGAGTTGCGCGGGAAAGATAGTGTGACGATTTCAGGTAAAGCGGTTGTCCTCAGTCGTTACAACCTTAGCGGAAAGAATTGGCGCGGTGGCTGGGGCCGGCAGACGCTTTGGCTCGACTCCGAAGATCGGTTGGTAGCTGCCGTCAATCTCGGAAGCGACATCGAGACAAACCTCTATGCCTTCCGTGAGGGTTACGATTCCGCAACGTCATTCTTTCTGAAGAGAGCCGTGGACCATGCAATCGATCGCTTGAGCGAACTTGCGCAGCGATTGAGCCCAACCGCATCGGGTCCGATTGCTTTGGTGGGCGCAACTCTGATCGACGTTACAGGAAAGCCGCCGATTAAGGATTCTGTAGTCGTCGTTCAGGGAGATCGGATCGTCAGCGCCGGAGCCAGATCAACGGTCGAGATTCCTAGCGGCGCTAAGATGATCGACGTGAGCGGCAAGTTTCTTCTCCCAGGCCTTTGGGACATGCACTCGCATCTTTATCAAACTGAGTTTGGTCCAACTTACCTGGCCGCCGGAATAACGACCGCGCGCGATGTTGGCAATGATATCGAGTTTGGCACATCGTTACGCGATGCCGCACTGCACCGCCGCGGGCTCGGACCACGAATGCTGCTGGCCGGCTACATCGACGGGAAAAATGATTTCCATTCATTCGACGTTCAAGTCGAAACTCCGGAAGAAGCGCGCGCGGCTGTACAGCGTTACAAGAATGCGGGTTACGAACAAATCAAGATCAGAGACAACGTCAAGCTGGAAACGTTGAAAGTGATCTGCGCGGAAGCCCACCGGCTCGGGATGACTGTGACCGGCCATGTTCCCCAGGGGATGAATGCGCTTCAAGCTGTTGAAGCCGGAATGGACCAGATCGCTCATATAAATTACGTATCAACGGGCTTCTTCCCTAAGCGCGATCGCAACAACCCTCCCGTTTCAATCAATTTCGACGCGCTGAATGTCAAATATGCGTTGAAGTTCTTTAAGGAGCATGGCACCGCCGTCGATCCTACTATGGCGGTGTTGGAGTTAATGCTGCGTCCCATGAACAAGCCGATCGAGACGTTTGAACCGGGTATGGCGAAGGTGCCGGCCGAGCTGCTGGTGCAACTGAACAAGAAAGGTGAGTCGTCGGTGCCGGCGGAAGCGGTAGCAATGGTGCTGGACGTTTGGGTCAAAATTGTCGGTGGATTGCATCGAGCAGGCGTGCCGGTTCTCGCCGGCACGGACGTCGGTGTACCTGGTCACACATTGCATCGCGAGCTCGAACTTTATGTGAAAGCGAGCCTGACGCCACTCGAAGCCATTCAGACAGCTACCATAACTCCCGCGCGCGTGATGAAGCTCGAGAATGAGGTCGGAACGATCGAACCAGGCAAGCGAGCTGATCTGATCATCCTCGATGCCGATCCGTTGGACAACATTAGTAACATCCGCAAGGTGCGCTTCGTGATGACGCAGGGTCGCCTCTTCGACTGTGCCAGGCTTTGGGAGAGCGTCGGCTTTCGTCCATAAACAGATGAACTCCGTGCAGATTAAATATGCGTTGTTGGTGCTCGCGATTGTCGGCGTGCTCTTTCAGACAGTGCCGACTGCCGCGCGCCCACAGTCGAGCGCCGAATCACTCGACACGTGGATCGACTCCGTGCGGCGGCAGCACAACGTCCCCGCGATGGGCGCGATAGTGTTTCACGCCGACACCGTGCTGGCGCGCGGCATCGCTGGTGTGCGGCGCTCAAACTCTCCGGAACCCGTCAACGAGCACGACCGGTTCCAGCTTGGATCGAACACGAAAGCGATCACCGCGACCTTGCTTGGAACGCTCGTCGAGGAAGGCAAGTTGACGTGGACCACGACGCTCGCAGAAATCTTCCCCGAGCTAAGAGACTCAATGTCGGCTGAGTTTCGCGATGTCACAATCGATCTGTTGCTATCGCATCACGCCGGCATTTCACCGTTCGACGATACCGACGCCAAAGACTTCAGGAGCATTCCACATCTTTCCGGAACACCGGTACAGCGGCGTGCCGCCTTCACTGCATGGGTGTTACGCGGCAAGCCCGCAGGTCCCATCGGGAAAGGGGTTTATTCAAACGGCGGCTACACGATCGCCGGAGCAATCGCCGAACGCGTTACGAACGAGAGCTGGGAATCGCTCGTGCGCGCACGTATTTTCAAGCCACTTGGAATGACGGGATCATTTGCCTGGTCCGATTCGCCTGACATGAGCCAGCCGTGGGGCCATCACGAGAAGAGCAGCGGGACGAAGCCCATTGATCCACGCGATCCTGATGAACGACTTCCACCGATCATCTGGCCCGGCGGTTCCGTGGAACTCTCACTCGATGACTACGCGCACTTTCTTCAGCTCAATCTGCGCGGCCTCGAGGGTCGTGATACGCCTGTCCTGAAGGCAGCGACGATCAAACACCTGCACACGTCGCCCGTGTCTCCGCCCGACAAGTACGGACTTGGCTGGGGATTGCAGGATTTTGACGGTGCGCCGGCAAGCGTTCACGTGGGAAGCGCCGGGGCTTTTTATGCGATCACCATAATTCAACCGACGCGCGATTTGGGAGTTGCCGTATTCACAAACGCGGGTGGTGAACGAGCAAAGGCAGCGGCGACGGAGGCGGTCAAGGCGCTCATTCGACGATTCGCGAACGCCGGAGATAAATGAACTGAAACGGGCGACAGTCGTGTAAACGATGAATGTATCACTTGCTTCTCGTCAGTTGCCTCGTTGTATTTGCTTTCGGCATTTTGGTCCTGCGGCATCCTGTCGAGATTGCATACGTTCTGCTTGCCTGGTTTCCTCCACTCACTTTTCTGATCGCGATTGCTCACGAGTTTGCGAGGGGTATCCGGCAATTCAACCACCAACTGCTGCACGTGGCTTACGATAGCAGTTATGTATTAGTGCTCTTGGGAATCTGTCTCTTTCTACGCGCAGCAATAAAACGCAGATCGATAAAAGTCGTCTTAGCGGCAATCATCACCGCCGGAATCCCTTTGGGCTATATCTTTATCACGCAATCGTGATTAAGATCAGGAATTGCTAAATAAGGGATGACGGAGGAACAGACGTTGAATCAAGCCGCACCTGATCGAGAGCTCTGGCAACGTGGTGAATACACCATCAGCACCGATCGTTCTCGCCTCGATCTAAACCTTATTCACGACTTCATCAGTAATCAAACATATTGGGGGCGCGGGCGGTCGCGCGAGGTTGTGCAGCGCTCGATCGAAAACTCGATGGCGTTTGGCGTTTACCACGGAGAGCGGCAGGTGGGATTCGCGCGAATCGTAACAGACTATGCCACCTTCGCGTGGGTGGCCGATGTTTTTATAGTGCCGGAATACCGCGGGCGCGGGTTATCAAAATGGCTCATGGAAGTCATCATCGCGCACCCTAAGCTACAGGGTTTTCGCCGGTGGGTTTTGTCCACCAAAGACGCACACGGATTATACGAGCAATTTGGTTTCATCAAATTGCACCGTCCTGAACGTTGGATGGAGCGGCCCGGTCCGGGAATGAAAGAAAGTCCGGATTATTGGCAGCCGTAGCGCGTCATTCCTTCCAGTGTACGGTGGTCCAGAACTGCGGATCGAACAGTTTTGGATCCAGCTTAACGTCGGCATGCATGTCAGAGTATTTTTCAGTTGTCACAACCTTGCCATCGACCATCATGATCACTTCGGGCGCTATCCAGCCACCGCCAAGTTTCTGATACTTGTTGAATTGAACCTCCTGCGTTTGCGCCCCATCTTTGCCTACAGGACGAAGCGTCCTGACAAAGTAAAGGTTCTCCTGATCGATCCAGAATTGCGGTGAGTGCAAGTCGCCCGCTTTCGCGCCGACGACATAGACTGGTCGTCCCTGCCACGTGTCTTCCCTGAATTGCGACAGATCAAACTTCAGCGACTGCAATTTCGTCGTCACCTCGCCGGCAGGCGCATGATAAATGTCGAATCCCAGAATGAGAAGCGGATGCTCGAAGGGACGCGTATTATCGACCTTGCCGTCCTTGAAAATAAAAAGTTTACTATCGGTAAACAGGATTCCGTTGCCGGCAGTTGTTGGGGTGAAGTCGATGCGCAACTTACCCGGCAGCGACATCGCCTCGTACCAGGTTTCCGTCTTAGACGTGCCATCGGGTTGAACATTCGTCGTTTCCTGAACGAAGGTCGCAGTCTTGTACCACGACTTTCCATACCTCTTTTGCATGGCGGAAATCAGGTCATTCGTATTCGAGATTTTTTCGTACGACACGGCCATTAGCGGCAGCAAAGAAATCGCGACGGTTAAAAAGAAATACTTCATCGTTGTCCCCTCGTTGATTGTTGAGATGTACGTACAGATTACCTCTGCCGGTAGCATTTAAGCGAGCCGTGTCGTTTCGAGTCTGCCTCTCAGATATAATCCGCCCGCGAGCAGCTTCACGGAAAACATGCCCAGGAAACAGCGGATCATAATCATTGCTGGACCAAATGGCGCCGGTAAGACGACTTTTGCGCGCGAGTATTTGCTCAAAGAAGCACACTGTCCTGACTTTGTTAATGTAGATCTCATCGCTGCTGGGTTATCGCCGTTCGACCCGGATCGCGCGGCGATCCAAGCGGGCCGTCTTATGCTTTCTGAGATCCAGCGGCGCGTTCGAAAGCATGAGAGCTTTGCGTTTGAAACTACGCTAAGCGGGCATCTTTACGCGCGGATGATTCCTGAATGGCAGAATAGCGGCTACAGTGTGAGGCTCATATTTCTTAGTCTACCGAATCCGGACATGGCTATCGCGCGCGTAGCGACGAGAGTTGTGCAAGGTGGTCACAATGTGAGCAGCACCATCGTTCGGCGCCGGTTTGACGCTGGTCTACGAAACTTTCAAGATGTTTATGTGCATTTGGTAGACAACTGGGAGTGGTATGATAATTCAGGCAATACACCGCAGTTGATTTCAGCGGGAAGTAATCGATGAGCCGTCGAGTGAAATCACATTCGCGAGAAATAGAGGATACGCTGCGTGCTTTGCGGCGTGCAGCGAAGCGTGCGCTGGAACTCGGGCTGCAGACCGGGACGCCTGTTTATATCTGGAAGAACAATAGAATCGTGGACCTCACCAAAGAGCAGCGGTCATCGAAAAAATCGAAATCAAAGCGTCCGTCAAACTAAAGTCCGAACGCTTCCATCACTCGCTTGGCGAGTTTGTCCTCAGTAATTGTGGCGTTGACCTCGATGGCGGGTACTTTCAGACGCACTGTTTCCTCTCGAAGGATGTCGGTGAACATCCGATCGCGCTCGAGCAGGTTGCGCAACGCTCTTTCCGGGTCACTAGTCTTTGCAAGAAATCCCCACGCCGATCCGCCGCGACTTTCGACTACTGCCTCACGAAATGCGGGCGTCGGAAGTAACCAGATAGCATGAGCAGTTTCGGAGAGAAGAGGCGTGACGAGGCGCGGCAACAGCCGGAATCCCTCAACAATGACGCCGGGCTCACGTGGGAACTGTAGAAGGTCTTCGATGATCAGGTTGAAACCCTCGCCGTGAAACCAGTGGAATGTCTCGAGCATGGTTGTCGGAGCACGGTTCACCCATCGCTCATCCATGTCCATCGCCATAAACTTGTGCAGCAACGGGAACTCTTCGTGTGTGCTCCTCCGGGCGTGATCCGCCATCATGTCGTCAGTCGCGTAAACGTGCAAACCGTGCTGAGTCGCTATGCGGCGAGCGATGGTTGATTTTCCTGCAGCACTGTCGCCGCCGATCCAGTAGACGTGCTGGAGCGCTGCACTGTTTTCATGCCATTTAGGTAACATACTGTAGAGCTGATTATACTTAGATCGATTGTCGAAAGTTCTTTAAGGCACGAGATCAAAAGCAAATGAAAAACGTAACCGCGCGTTTCCCGTTAACACTTCTCCTTCTACTCGCCTGTTGTGCAGCGAACACGCTGGCTCAGACAAGCAAACGAGAACTCACGCTTGAATGGATCTTCAGCCCGGAAGGCCGGGCAGTCTCAAGTGTGCCCACGACAGCATGGCTCGATGATGAAACTCTCGTACTACTCGACAATCGCCGCCCGCCCGCCGAACAAACATTCGAGAAGCTAAATCCAGCAACCGGCCAAAGGCAGTCGATCGTCGACGCAGTGCGCGCATTGGCGGATCTCAGACGCGCCGTTGAGGGAATGAATCCAGATGTTTTGCCGTGGCCACTTGCTTTCGATGGTTCAGGCGCACAAGCGCTATACATTTTCAAAGGAGACGTTTTTGTCCTCGAATTAAACAGCGCGCATTTTCGACGACTCACTTCCACTCCCGCAGAAGAAACATCCGCCAGCTTCTCTCCAAACGGCCGCCGCGTCGCTTACGTGCGAACCAACGATCTCTACTTCTTCGATCTCGACACCAATCGCGAGACTCGAATCACTCGCGACGGCTCAGAAACGCTGCTGAACGGCACACTCTCGTGGGTCTATTGGGAAGAAGTTTTCGGCCGCCGCGACATCGGGTACTGGTGGGCGCCTGACTCACAAGCGATCGCGTATCTTCAGTCTGACGAATCAGAAGTGGATCTCACTTACTTCGTCGACTTTCAACCTTTCTCGCCGCGCGTGATTCGACAGCGCTACGCGAGAGCGGGCCGCGCGAATCCTCGCGTGCGACTCGGTATAACCGAGCTGGGCCACGACGCCACCACCTGGCTCCAGATAAGCGACAAACCATTCGAATACATCGTACGCGCCAAATGGCTGCCAGATGGCCATCGCTTGAGTTTGGAAACCATGCCTCGCGTGCAGACCGAGCTGTCTCTGTATTTCGCCGATCGCAAAACCGGGAAGGCTACACATGTACTTACCGACACGAATCCCGGTTGGGTAAATATGACTGACGACCTCTATTTCTTTAATGACGGTCAGCACTTTCTTTGGCCATCGGAACGAGATGGCTACATGCACCTGTACCGCTACCGCATGGACGGCACACTCGAGAACCAGGTTACGAAAGGACGATGGGCGACCGCGAACGCGGGAGGACTGGCGCCGTGGGTGCATCAGGCAATCGTGGGCGTTGATGAAAAGAATGGTTGGATCTATTTCACTGCGCTCGAGCAGTCGTCGATAGAAAGACACTTGTATCGTGTCCATCCGGATGGATCCGGGTTCGCGCGCATTTCGAAAGAGCCGGGCACACACCGCATCTCGATGTCGCCCGACGCGGGATATTTTCTCGATAGATACTCAGACGTTCGTACGCTGCCATCGCTGCGTTTGCATGCGAGCGACGGTGCGTTAGTGCAGGCGGTCACTGCTGCCCGCCCGCAGTTGCTTGCGCCGTACGATGTTCAGTTGCCTGAGTTATTCACGATTCCGGCGGACGATGGCTTTCCTATGCCTGCCCAAATCCTAAAGCCGAAAAGTTTTAGTCCCGATCGAAAGTTTCCAGTCGTGATGTTTATCTATGGCGGGACATCGTCACCGCAGGTGATAAATGCGTGGCAGGGAGACACTTTGTGGAACCAACTATTGCTCGACGCCGGCTATGTTGTCGTCAAGGTTGATAACCGATCGGCGACAGGTATTAGCAAAGAACTGGAAAACACGGTCCTCAAACATTTGGGCGAAGCAGAAACGCCCGACCTGGTGGCTGCTGCACGTTGGCTGAAAAAACAGAGTTGGGTCGATCCGTCGCGAGTTGGCGTGTGGGGCTGGAGCTACGGCGGCTACATGACACTAAACCTGATGACTCGCTCCGAGGAGTTCAAAGCCGGCATCTCAGTCGCGCCGGTTATCGATTGGCGCTACTACGATACTAAGTGGACCGAAGGCGCAATGCGCACGCCGCAGGAGAATCTGAAAGGATACGAAAGTACATCCTTAATCCCGCTCGCAAAACAACTGCACGGCCGTCTCTTGATCGTCTTCGGAACCTATGACGACAACGTGCACCCTTATAACGAAACGGCGTTTATTGACGCGTTGATCGCGGCCGGGAAGAAGTTTGACATGATGGCCTATCCGATGCGCAAGCACGGCATTTCGGATGAAGCCGCCACGCGCCATCTGTATCGTCTGATGCTCGATTTCTGGAAGGCTAATCTATAATGAACAAAAGCCTTGATGTTGGCGGAGCGATATGGAGTGACTGGCTATCCGGCATTTTTGATCATGGACAACGAATCTGCACGGCCGAGAAATGTTCGGCCGTTCCGGAAGGATGGCAACAACCTCACACCGCAGCAGTTCGCGCGAGCCTGTGAAGACGCCACGACATTTTTGCCGATGCCAACGAAAGAGACTCCGAATGAATCAAGAGAGGCACTCGAGAACAAACAATCGTGCCGTGATGAGTGCGACGCGGCAAACGCGGAGTGCGCAAATCGTCGAAGTCCGCCCTGGAGCTGCAGCCGTTGCGCCCAAAGCTAATCCGTTACCTGCGATCGATGTGATTCGGATTTCTATCGCGAAATAAACGTGCCCGTGGATGATAAGCTTTTCGAGAAACCGTAGTACCTGTTGACTACCTACATTAGACGGCGGTAGACTCCTGTTGATAATCAACAGGAGTTTGTCTTTATGGTCGATAAGCAAGAGGTCCTGCCCGGCACCCTGAACCTGCTAATCCTCAAAACGCTTGCTACGCTCGGGCCGCTGCACGGTTATGGAATTGCTCGACGCATCGAGCAAGTGAGCGGCGATCTCCTGCAACTAAACCAGGGAACGATCTATCCGGCCTTGCTGAAACTCGAGCAACTGGGCTGGATTCGGACTAAGTGGAGCACGTCAGAAAACAACCGGCGCGCCAAATTTTATTCACTCACTCCCAAAGGTAAAAAACAGTTGGTTAGGGAAGAAGAAGAATGGCGCCGCACGTCGGCCATTGTGACCCGGTTTCTCGCACCCTCGGAGAATAAGCCATGACCAGCTTACGAAGCTTTCTCTTCAGACTGCGCGCACTGTTCCTTAAACGAAGACTCGAAGACGAGCTGGCGGAGGAGATCCAGTCGCACCTCGAGATGCAGATTGAGGACCATCTGCGGCAGGGAATGAGCTCGCAGGAAGCGCGCGATCTGGCGCTGCGAAAGTTCGGCGGCGTGGAACAGATCAAAGAGACTTACCGTGACCGGAGCGGTCTGCCGCAGGTGGAAACGCTGTTTCGCGATCTACGCTACGGGTTCCGTATGTTGCGTCGTAGTCCCGGCGTCACGACAGTGGCAGTCCTGTCGTTGGCACTTGGTATTGGCGCCAATACTGCTTTGTTCAGCGTCGTCGATGCAGTGCTGTTACAGACGTTGCCGGTTCAGGAACCGGAACAGCTAGTGTTGTTTGAATGGCAGGCCGGGCGCGCGTACAGAGTGAGCGGCATGAGTGGCACTTCGAATGTCGACGTGCCGCCGGGTTCGAGAGGTCTTTCGCTGTTTCGGTATGACGTCTTTGACAAGCTACACCACGCGCAGGAGGCCGGCGCAGACAGCCCTCTCAGCGATCTATTTGCTTTCGCTCCAATTTCTGAAATAACAGCGAGCGCGGGCGATCGACCCGAAATCATCAACGGGCAAGCTGTGTCGGGTAACTATTACGCGGCGCTGCGAGTGCAACCGAGTTTGGGACGCACGATCACTGTTGATGATGACCACGCAGGCGCAGCGCCGGTGGTTGTGTTGAGTCATAAGTTTTGGCAGGAGCAGCTTGGCGCAAGCCCCGAAGTGATAGGCAAACAACTCAAACTCAACCAGCAATCTTTTACCATCGTCGGCGTAACGCCACCCGCGTTCAACGGCACCTTGCAGGTCGGGTATTACCCAGCCGTCACAATCCCACTCGCTATGGAACCGCTGTTACAAGGCGAGGGGAGCAGATTAGGAACCGCGACGGAGCCTGGCGTCTGGTGGCTGAACCTGATGGGCCGGCTCAAACCCGGCGCGACCTCCGAACAGGCACGCGAAAGCCTCAATGGTGTCTTCCAGGCAGCAGCGCTGGATGCGATGCCGCCGCCACGCAAAAGCAGTGAGCCGGCGCAACTCGCTCCGAAAGATTACCCGCGATTGATCGACGAACCCGGTAATCGTGGAATGCTGGACCAACGCAAGAGTTATGCGCCCACCATCTATGGACTCTTTATCGTAGTGGCGCTCGTGTTGTTGATTGCGTGCGCCAACCTGGCGAACTTGTTGCTCTCGCGGGCTACGCTGCGTGGTCCGGAGATTAGCGTCCGGCTCGCGATCGGCGCAGGGCGCTTGCGACTGCTCCGGCAACTGCTCACTGAAAGTCTACTGCTCGCAACGCTGGGCGGTCTCGTGGGAGTGGTTTTGGCTTTCTGGGGCAAGAATGCGCTTGCGGCGTTAGCTAACAGCGAGACCGGACTCTTACCGAGTAGAGTTGAGTTCAGTCTGAACTGGCGCGTGCTGGTGTTTACATTGATCGTGTCAGTCGTGACCGGCGTGCTCTTTGGCTTGATTCCGGCATGGCGCGCGACGAGTTTGGATTTGAGTACAACGCTCAAGCAAAGCGGCCGCGTGACGGGCGGAGTCTCGCGTTTGAGCAAAGGGCTGTTGGTAGTGCAGGTAACAGTTTCAGCGTTGTTACTGGTCGGCGCAGGCTTATTCATCCGCACACTCTACAATCTCCAGCGAGTCGAGCTTGGCTTCAATCAGGAGAACCTGTTGGTCTTCAAGCTGCAGCCTGAGAAGGGCGGGTACAAAGACGAACGGCTATTGCGGTTCTACCAGCAACTGTTTGACCGGTTGGACCATCTGTCGGGCGTGCGCGCGGCAACGTTCGCGCGAGTCGAGCTCCTCGCCGATGACAATTTGATCCACGACTTTCTACTCCCTGACGAAACAGAAGCAAGTGGCGCGGAGCACGAAACAATGCGGCAGATGGTTCGGGAGAATTATTTTGCGACGATGGAAATTCCGTTCTTACGCGGACGCGAGTTCACGGCGCAGGACGACCAACACGCGCCGGCTGTAGCGATCGTCAATGAAACTTTCCAGCGGAAGTTCTTTCCCAATGACGACGTTCTCGGCAAGCGCGTCACCCTCAACCAGCGTGAAGTCGAAATCGTCGGGGTAGTTGCCGACACGAGATACCGTCGGCAACGCGAAGCAATGCAGCCGCTGCTCTACACGCCCTGGCAGCAGGAAGCAAGCGATGCGGGCGAGATGCACTTCGCCTTGCGCACAACGAGCGACCCCTCGGCGCTGGCCCAGCAGGTACGTGAAGTCGTCCACGAATTGGACCACAATCTACCGGTCACCGAAATCGGCACGCAATCAGCACGCGCGCAGGCGACACTCGGACAGGAACGGCTCTATGCACGTTTGTTCAGCTTCTTCGGCGCAGTCGCGCTCGTACTTGCGGCCATCGGGCTGTTCGGCGTGCTGGCATATTCCGTCAGTCAACGCACCAAAGAGATCGGCGTTCGGATGGCGTTCGGTGCGAGAGTTACGAACGTACTCCGCATGGTGATTTGGCAAGGTATGAAGTTGGTTCTTCTGGGACTGGCAGCGAGTGCGTTGCTCGGTTATGGGTTCATGCGCCTGCTGGAAAAACAATACTTCGGACCTGGGACGTGGCAACGACAATTGAATCAACAACTCTACGGAGTGACTGTAAGCGATCCTTTAACGTGGATCGCGATCGCTTTGTTATTGACGCTGGTGGCCCTAATCGCTTGTTGGTTGCCGGCCCGGCGTGCCGCTAAAGTGGATCCAGTCGTGGCGCTGCGATACGAATAGCATCATTTCTTTTTAATCGTTACGTCTCCGGAGCGCTCGCCGGGAATGATTTCCCATCCGTTCGATAGTTCCAAAGTCCATCCTTCGCCTTTCAATGGGCGCGCGGACAAGTCTGTTGGCGCGGGGACGCGGGCGCGCGTGAGGTGGCCGGTGGCGTCGCGTTCGAGCCAGGCTCCGTTGGTTACTATTAGAACGCCCCAGGCATCCACTAAGCGCATTGTTGGATAGACGGTGTTGCTTGCGTCGATGCCGATCACGTTATTAGGGTCGTAGCTGTAATTCACGTCTGGACCCAGAGAAAGTATCAGCACGGGGCTGTCCAGGAACTTCTTCCGTGCCTCTGCGATTTGTTGCTTGCGTTTCTGGTCCTGCTGAGTCTCGAGTGCAACGATCTCCTCGCCTTCGTAACGCAATAGAGCAGCGCGCGCGGCTGCTTCCGACGCGTGAATTCTGATTCCGTATCGCTGTTGTAGAAGTAAGCCGAGATCCGTGGAGGGTTTCAGACTCACGCGCCAGGGTCTGCCGCTGAGATCGAGTAGCGCACCGTACGCCGGGCCTGAAACGTAGGCAAACGAACGGGCAAACGTGGGATTGTTACGCGCCTGCCGCAGGATGAGGTCGGCCCGCACCGCAGTCTCCTGCAAATCCGACGAACTCAATTTCACGCCTGTGTACTCAGCCAGTCCTTCGTTCAATTCCAACGCGTTCTCATTGTTGGATGAATCCGGGAACAGCGAACGGCGATAGGCGCGGAAGAGCAGCGCATCGGCGATCGCGGCTTGTCGCGCAGCGCCGGTCTGGCGTAACGCGCGCTCGAGTGCGCGCCACTCCATCTGTATCCAGATGCGGCCGTCAAGCGTGTCGAGATGAGCATTCACCGCATCGCGCGCGGGTAATCCGAGTTTCTCCTGCAGGCGGTGGAAGCACTCGTGCAGCAACAAACGCTCGCGAGGCTGACGGAAGTCTGAAACCGGCCACATCACCATGGTCCAATGAACGCCGGCCCAATCCTTCGCGGTATTCGCCGCATTGATCTCGCGTGGAAGTGTGCCAACAAAGACACCGTCTTGCGCCACGAGCTTGTTTTCGCGATCGGCTTGATTGGCGACGACGTTGCCGCTACCGGGATCGACAAACATCATTGGACCATACAAGGCCAGGCCCCACGTCTTGCCTGCGTCGCGATCGGAAGTCTGCTTGAGCTGGCGAAAATATTGTGCGGCGAGTTTGGTGTCGAGCGATTGCGCTGCCGAGTACGTAGTGAATGCCAGCAAGCTCGCGAGAACCGCAAACGTCACTTTAGCGATACGGTGCGTCATGCGTTGCATAATATCGTTCGCCGCGCTGGCAATTCCAGTTGCTTGGAAACGTTACACTCACCGCATCGAAGTAAGCCAACGCTCACTCAGTGAACGCAGACAGGACAGTGAATGCGCACGGCATCGAATCTGCTGGAGTTGGTCAGGGGGAAAATTGGAAATGAACGTGGATCATGGAATACTGGACGCGATTGGCATGCTCTCGTCTCAACGTGCAAGCGGCGCGCTGCAAATCAGCACGGGCTTGACTCAGGGCGCACTTTTCTTCGACAGAGGGCAGCTCGTGGATGCTCGTCTAGGCAAGCTCACCGGATTTCAGGCAATCAACGCGCTCGCATCAGTGCCGGATGCCAGCTTCAACTTCGATCCTTCGATAGCTCCTCCGGCTCAAAGCTCGATAACGGCAAGTGAGCGTCTGCTGCTGAAAGACTTCTTCGGCATTGAAACCGTTGACCCCGAGCAGTCGTACGAGGCGGACGAGATTTGGTCGGAAGACGATTCTGCGCCGGAGCAAGTAGTTCCACTTGCGAGTCTGGAACCCGAGTATGTGGAAGAGCAGCCGTTAATTTCCAAAGACGATGACGAAGCTACTTTGGTAATACCGAAATCAACCATTGCAGAACCTCCGCCTCCGCTGTCATACGCGCCTCATCCGAGATCTGCATTCAGGCCGGCGCTGTTATTGATCCTTCTAACGGTGCTTGTCGCTGCGGCTGCTTTCGCTCTCCTGTATCGATCCCGCAAGCCTGACTCGACCGCATCAGTCGCTCCGCCAGTTCAAACTGCGACTCCCACTGCCGAAGTACCGCCGCAGGGACCCAAGACGGAGACTACTGCTGCCGTTCCCAATCTCTCGGGCAACTGGAAGGTGGTTAACACTGTCGAGCAAACGTCTTACGAGGCTTATAAGAACATGGAAATCGGCTTCAACGTTTCGATCAATCAAGCCGGAAAAGACTTTACCGGAAGGGGCGAAAAGATCTCCGAGAACGGCCGCAGCCTGCCCGCCGCCGGCAGAACGCCGATAGAGGTAAAAGGAACGATTGACGGCGACAAAGTTGAAGCAACGTTTTTGGAAAGCGGCGCCGCGCGGAAAACGAATGGACGCTTCGTATGGAGGATCGATAAAGGAAGTGGTGGTCTAACCGGGACGTTCATCTCTACCGCTGCGCGCACCCGCGGAAAATCCGCCGCGAAGAAAGTGTCGTAGGACCATCGGCTGCTTTACAGGATATCCAAACGGCCTCCATCGACGATGAGCGTGGTTCCGGTGATGAAGCGGGCTTCCGCGGAGGCGAGGAAGCAGATGGCAGCGGCGATGTCTTCGGGCTTCCCGATGGAGCCCTGAACCTTTTCTGTGCCGCTTTTCACGTTTGGATTGGACCACAGCATCGGTGTGTCAACCGCGCCCGGCGCGACGCAGTTGATGCGTATCTTTCGCTGCGACAATTCCTCACTGAACCCTCGGTTGAAGGCCTCCATGCCGCCTTTTGAACTCGCATAAGGCACGACATTCTTCGTCGTCTCGTGTGCGTGTACCGAGCTGATGTTGACGATGGAACCACCGGCGGGCATGTGCGGCACGCCATACTTGCAGAAGAGAAAGACGGAGCGCAGGTTGACGGCCATCACTCTGTCCCAGTCGTCCTCTGCTAATTCCAATATCGGCTTAAATGTCATCATCGCGGCATCATTGACGATCACGTCGATCTTGCCCCACCTGTCTACTGCAGCCTTAATCGCCGCCCGTACTTCCGCGGAGTTTGAGACATCAGCTTTCGCAAAAATACTCTCGCCACCCGCATCCGTGATCGTTTTGACAGTCTCATTGCCATGTTCTTCCTTCAGATCAACGACGACCACCCTCGCGCCTTCGCGCGCGAAGCGTTCGCACGCCGCGCGCCCGATGCCCGATCCGCCTCCAGTCACGACACAAACTTTATCCTTGAAACGCATAACCCCTCTTTAATAGTTGAAACTGATGCTGAAACTCTCCGTCGGCAGAATCTCGCGCCACTGTTCGATGAGTCGCTTGTAAGTTTCGCCGACGGGTCGAATCTTCCGATTCAGATCGTAGAGACCGACTGCATTGACGCGGCCCGCGTTTTCTCTCAACGCCGTGTCCCAGTCCACCTGATCCGTCAGGCTGTACCAGGTGAAGCCGAGTATGGGCACGCCGTCGAGCTTCAGCCGGTGCATGTTGATCCATTCTTTGCGCAGCCACTGCGGCGCACGCTCTGCGTCCTGCAAATTTGTTTCCGTGTGCATCACGGGCAGGCCGTAGCGGCTGAAGTATTGATGCGTGATGACGTAGTAGCCGAAGATCTCGCCTGAAGCGGTAGTACTACCGTCCGTCTGTACGAGATGCTCGTTCGTCTCGTAATAATCGTTGCCCATGATGCAGCGCGCTTTGACGTGATTATCGCGGAACCAGTGATACTCCTCGCGCGTCATTCCATTGTCCATGAGGTACTCGTACATAATCGCGTTGACGGGATAGCCGTAGGTTAAATCGAACGAGAGGAAGCGCTTCAGATTGAGAAACTGTGCCTGCGGCTCACAACTCGGATCTTCGGCGTGAAAATATTCCGACGACTCACTCTGGATGAAAGTGGCTTCGGGCCTCACCTCCAGGATCGCGCGCATCGCCAGCATGTTTGCCTGAGCGAGATGCTTGAGCGCATTAACGAACGCTTTATCGCTCGTCAGTCTTTCATTCCACCAGCCAAACTGTGCTGAGAACTGTGCGGCGATAAAGATTTCGTTGACGGGCGTGTAGAGTCGTACCCAGTGGAAGCGCTCGGCGAATGCACGCGCGTATTCGGCGAAGAGTTTGGGCCAATCAGGGTTTTGAAAGCTGCCGATCCAGTCGGGAACGCCGAAGTGGCACAGGTCTGCAATCGGCGTTATCTCGAGTTCATGAAGCGTTTTGAAGGTTTCGTCCGAGAAGCTCCAGTCATAACGTGAGGGACCTGTGTGAGTTGAGTAGTACGGTGGTCCATAACGCAGGAATTCGATCCCGAGGTCTTTGACAAGCTGGAAATCCTCTCGCCAATGTTTGTAATGGCCGCACTTCTCCATCTCGTCGACGCGAAAAGTTTTTCCGTCGGGCAAAGAGATCGTCGGGTAGCTATTCTCAATGCCGGTCGCGAACAGGAATTGGCGGGCGAATGGATTGAGCTTGCGGCGTGGCTGCGGCGACATAGTATTCCTATATTGGTGCGGGTGGTTGACCCACCCGCTACCACGGGGTGGTTTACGGGTAAACTTTGAGGGGTGCCCCTAGTATATGTTGCCGCCAGCCTGTGTTGAAGTCACGGAGCCGTTATTTACGTTGAGTGTGTAAGCAACTCCTCCGGTGCCTGTCCATGTTGATAAGTTGAAAGTGCCTCCCTGCGGGACCTTGTAGACGCCGATGTTGAGATAGGTCAGAGGCGTCTTTTCCGCGAGCACCTGAGCTGGTCCAGGCGCCTGGAGGAAATAGGCTGCGCCCGTACCGACCATAGTTGCTGCGCCAGTTGGTAGCACCAGTAACGCCGTCTCCTCGTCGATTCCGATGGCGCGAGGTTGCGCGGCCCAACCGTTGTTTACGATGCGCGCCAGAAAGACGAGCGATCTTCCCAGTCGATCGCGCGTCACGAAGTGTGAGTCGTAAAGCTTGTTTACTCCGAGTGAAGATTGAAACAGGTCGCGATCGAGTGTGACGTAACGATGGAAAGGATTGGCTAATGCCTGGCTCGAGGTCACTGAACCGACAGCGCCTGTGTAAATAAACTGACTGAGCACAGCCAAACCTGCGCTGGTCCCGCCAACAGGCGCCTGCTTCGAATTGAGCAGAAAATTTACACCAGTCTGCACAGCGGTGCCGCGCCACAACGCAACATACGTCGACTGATCGCCACCGGCAATCCAAAGTGCTTCTGCGTTTTGAATTTGAGTGCTGACGTAAGCGGAGTTGGCGCCGGTCACAGACGTGATGATGATCGTTTCAACTGAATCCATCTGCGGGCAGAGTTGTTGGATGTAAGGATTGTAGGCGTCTGTTCCAGTGGTACGGATCACGAGGAAGTCGCCGCCGCCTGCGCGCTGGCACATCCATTGAAACGCAGCGTCGACGTCCGTTCCTCCGCCCATCAAAACCAGTCCCGGACTCAGCGTCTGAGACGGTTGCGCGTCGGCAGGATTACCTACGACGAACGATGTGAATCCGGCTTTCGACTTTTGAGCATAGACCGAAGCCGAAAGCAGGCACAGAACGGCGAGCGTTAATAATAGCGAACGCAGAGAAGTCAGCATGAGAACCCTCCTGAAGTTGAAAGTGTTCGGACCTTATATCACTTTGCGACAGGAGAGAGAATAGCGTGATTGCGGATTCAGCAGCTAAAGAGATGGCTTGCAACTACAGTTAAAGCCAGAACGCCCGCGGAGAGTGTGAAGGACCAGTCCACGAGGGGAGTGGGGCGGCGAAAGACACGACGGAAGATCACCATCCCACTTTTCCATCCGTCTTGTTGGTATAGCGGAAAAAGATTCGCAACTGCCAGCACGAGATTGAGCGTGCCGAAGAACGTCCCCCATGCCAGTGCGCTGAGAATGAAATTCACTGCAACACCTGCGAGCAGGACGAACAGTTGTTGGACCAGCGGGCGCCTCTGCAAAGCCTGCATATCCATTCGGATGTAGGCGCCGATGGGTAGTGCGCGAAGCTGATAATCAACTTCCTTAGCGCGAAAACTAAAAAGCCTCGGACCCCACCCGAATCCAGCCTGGGTCACTGGAACCTGGCAAACACGAGCTGCAAGGAAATGGCCGAGTTCGTGAAGTACAAGCGCGCTGGCAAAGCTGACGATGAAATTGAGTGCGAAAGTGTTCATATGAAATAAGACGCACAACTGGGTGCGTGTCGGTTCGTCTCTATCACTTCTCATGCCACAAGCGCGGAATGCGAAAATACGGAGCAAATCCGCAAAGCAGGTAGCGGGAACAGTTCAGGGTGACGCGTCGATCTGATGATATTTTCAGAATGACTTGCATCCGCTCAACGCGCTTTCAGAGCTACTCACGTCACAAAGGGAGCGGTTCGTTGCAAATCGAAGTCGACAAATTCCTTTGCCATGTATAAAGGCGCGAGAATTTTTGGCAGAGGTGTCGCGTGAAAAAAAGCCATGAAGGACCGCGTTTGTTTGAATCAATCGGTCAGGATATTAGATACGGACTGAGGGTTCTGCGCCGGAATCCCGCCTTTACACTCACGGCAGTAATCACTTTGGCCCTCGGCATTGGCGCCAACACGGCCATCTTCAGCGTGATTTACGGAGTGCTGTTGCGCCCGCTCCCGTACCGGGAAGGGGAGCGTCTTGTCGTGTTGAATCAACAGGCTCGACTCAACAACATAAACCGCCTCGGTTTCTCGGTTAAGGAATTTCAGGATTACCGCGACCAGACGAGAACGATGGAGATGGTTGAGCACCACGCCATGAACTTCATCTTGTACGGCCGCGAGGAACCAGAGCGCGTACAGACCGCGGTGGTGTCTGCAAACTTCTTTGACGTGCTAGGTGTAAAGCCACTGCTTGGCCGAAGCTTCGTGCCGGAAGATGAGAAACCGGGCGGGGAGGCAGTGCTCATGCTCAGCTATAAATATTGGGAGCAGAGTCACGGACGCGATCCGAACATCGTCGGCAAAGTCTTCCGTATGAACAATCGGCCTCATACGGTCATCGGCGTGCTGCCGCCCGTTCCGGAGTACCCATCTGAGAGTGACGTGTACATGCCGACTGCGAACTGTCCGTTCCGCTCCAGCACGGCGATCATTGAGAACCGGCAAGCGCGGCTGCTGTCGGTCGTCTTTGGCCGGCTCAAGCCTGGAGTCGAAGTGGCGCAGGCACAGGCAGACGTCGCGGCCGTCGCGAGCAACTTACAGACGACGTATCCGGACGTCTATCCGAAGCAGATTGGCTACACCACCGAAGTGGATCGATTAGACGCATTGCTCACGCGAGAAGCTCGGCCTACTTTCCTTATACTGCTTGGGACGACCGTGCTGGTCCTGCTAATCGTTTCCGCCAACGTCGCTAATCTTAATCTCGCGCGCGTCCTGCAGCGACAGTCCGAGATTGCGATGCGTACAGCGCTCGGTGCGAGCCGTGGGCGACTCGTCAGGCAGATGCTGACTGAGAGCATGCTTCTGTCGCTGGTCGGAGGCGCGTTGGGCGTGCTGCTGGCATGGTTGGGACTTCCGTTGCTCACGTCCTTCGCCGCTCGTTTCACGACACGCACGGCCCAGATCGAAATAGACGCTTCCGTGCTGCTCTTCACTGTGGTCGTGTCGCTATTCACGGGCCTGGCTTTCGGTTTACTCCCGGCACTCTCCTTACGTCTCGATCGGAGCAAAGGGCTTGCCGCCACGCTCAAGCAAGCCGAAGCTCGCTCCACGTCAGGTGGTAAGAACCGCATTCGAGGCCTTCTCGTAGCGGCGCAAGTAGCGATCTCTTTCACCTTGCTCACAGCCGCCGGCCTGCTGCTCCAAAGCCTGATCAAACTTCAGCACGTCGACGCCGGCTTCAATCCCGAGAACGTGTTGGTGATGCGTCTCGCGCCGAACTGGTCCAGGTTCAGTAACGCGGCGACGGCGAACGCACAATTCGTCACGTACTTCCGTCGAATGTTGGAAAGAATGAGTCAGGAACCCGGCGTAGCAGAAGCGTCCGTTTCGTCAAGCTATCCGCTGAACCCGGCAGGCATTACGCAAGGACCCAACAACGTCACGATTCAATTGGAAGGCCGGCCGCGAGACGACGCGCAGCCGCAGGTGCAAGTCGATCCTCGTGCCGTGAGTCCCGGCTATTTCCACATTCTCGGCATACCGCTCATCAGCGGCCGGATGTTTACCGACGGCGATGATGAGAAGGCGCCGCGCGTCGCGATTGTGAACGAAGCGGCTGCGCGTGCTCGCTGGAGCGGCGAAGATCCTGTTGGCAAGAGGATTTCCTTCAATAACGGGAACACGTGGATCACGATCGTCGGCGTAGTGAGCAACGTGAAGCAGTACGGCTTAGAGAAAGAGGCAGCGGAAGAGATATACAGTCCGGTGGCCCAGGCTCCTTTCGGATCGTTCCTGGTAATCAAAACGCGCGGAGCGCCAATGGGCGAGGCGAAGCGAATACGTGACGCGATACATCAGGTAGACGATGAGACGGCGATCGATCAGGTGAAGACTCTCCAACAGGTAGTCGACGACTCCGTCGCATCGCCGCGTCTCACGGCGGGGCTGCTCGGACTCTTTGCGCTCCTTGCGCTTATCATCACGGCCGCCGGCATAACGGGCGTTATGGCACTTGCAGTGACGCAGCGTACGCGCGAGATCGGTATCCGAATCGCGCTCGGCGCTTCGCGCCCGCGGATCGTAGCAATGATGATGCAGCAGGCGCTGTCACTCGTAGTGCTCGGCCTCATAGTGGGCCTGGCAGGCGCACTGACACTCAAGGGCCTGATCGCTTCGCTCCTGTTCGCAACACCAAGCGCGGATCCAGTCACGTTTGTCGCCGTATCATGCCTGCTCATTTTGGCGGGCGCAGTCGCGTGCCTGATACCGTCCCTCAGGGCAACCAGCATTGATCCGATCCTGACCCTTCGGCGAGAATGAACATCAAGAGAGTTCTCGATCACGTGTGCGCGACAATCACGACGTATCCGTCGGGATCCACAGTCTTAAACTCACCGCGTGGTGAGTAGAACGGCTTCGTGATCGCACCGGAGTTAAGACCTGCCTCGACGAACGAAGCATATGCCGCTTCGACGTCTTCCGTGTACGCATAGAAGAGCACGCTGTGCTTGTTGACGACCGGCTCAGTTGCTACTGACAACATTAGCTGCGCCTCGCCTGAGTGGAGCCACGCCCACGAAGGCTTCGTCACGCCTTCGGGCTGGAATGTGTTGCCAACTTCAAATCCGAGGTGTTGATAAAACTCGATCGAGCGCTCGATGTCCGCGACAGAAATCATCGAGACAAGCTGAGTAGTTTTCATCATATCGATTGTTCTCCCAAAAGAGCCACAATATACTGGGCGAGCGAATTCTGCTCGATCACATCGTACCGGCTGTCCAGGCGCGCAGGTATGAAGGTTAACATCGCAGGCTTAATCATAAGGATCATTCTGACGGCAATTGGGTTTGGCGTGATGCTTTTTCTGCCTGCGGGGACGCTCGCGTGGCCGGCGGGATGGGTCTACCTCGTGCTGTTCTTTGGTTTCACTATCGGCATCAGTATCTGGCTTGCACGCTTTAATCCGGAATTACTCGAGGAACGGATGAGCGGCATTGGCAAGCCCAGTCAGAAAAGTTGGGACAAGGTGTTTCTGCTGGTACTACTGCCAGTCTTCTTTGGTTGGTACGTCGTGATGGCGCTCGATGCTGTGCGCTTTCGTTGGTCGCAGATGCCTCAGTGGTTACAGTTGATTGGGGCAGGCATGTTGTTGGCTGCGTTCTATATTTTCTATTTGACGTTTCGCGAGAACACGTATCTATCACCTGCAGTACGCATTCAAACCGACAGAGGACAAACAGTGGTAAGCACTGGTCCATACCGGCACGTGCGACATCCGCTGTACGCCGGATTCATTCTCTTCACCGTAGGGACTGCGCTAATGCTCGGCTCGGCGTACGGAGTGCTTGGAGCACTGGTCCTGAATGCGTTGATCGCGTGGCGAGCAGCACGCGAGGAACAGGTACTACAGCGCGAGCTAGCCGGCTATGGTGAATACATGGCCAGAGTGAGATACCGCTTCATTCCTTACATCTGGTGAATTGAGGCGCCCGAACTCAAACTCGTGGTAACATTTCGCCCGGCTTCCGCAAAAGAAAATCTTTTCACAGATTGCCCGAATCACCTCCCAGCGCGGGCGTCTCACGAGAAGGAGACTTTATGAGAATCCCGGCACAAATCACAACTATCACAATACTACTGTTTTCACTTCTTCACTCACCTGCCACGCTGACGGCCCAAACTGTTTTGAACGACTGGTCTCGGCTCAATGCCGTGGCTTCGGGCAGCAAGCTGTCAGTGAAATTGAAGGATGGCAAAATAGTCGAAGGTACATTGCGAAGTGTTTCCGATAGTGGTCTATCGTTGACAGTAAAAAATGCTGACAGGGAATTGCGGCGTGACGATGTAAAGACGGTTAACGAGATCTCGAGTAAGTCTGTAAAGAAAGCGACGTTGGTCGGACTTGGTCTGGGAGCAGGAGCCGGCGCTGTGGTTGGCATTGCTGGAGACGCAAGCAGCGACGACGATGGATTTGAAAAGATTGATAATGTTGCCGCAGGAGCAGTAACGATCCTGGGCGCCGGAGTGGGAGCCCTCACGGGTTTCCTCATTGGCAGGAGCGGAAAAAAGAGAGTGCTTATTTACGAAGCACGATGACTGACACCGAGTGCTTCGGCAAGATCACAAGAAATGTACGCCCGCTCGGCAGCATTCTCTTTTGAATCGACACTGCGTCAGGGCGTGAAAAATCGTTGGCAACGTTGATTGATGGAGCAGTGACGGTTTTTAACTCCGCTCGGGAAGCCGGAAGAACGCCCTGGATAGTAATCGTTGTCGATAACGCGCTGGTCCCGCTGGTGTTCACCGCTTTGACAAAGATCGTTTTGCCGTCAGCGGTTCGGCTGGCTGTTGCGTCGAGGTAAGGGATGTTCGTGCCTTCGTGGGATGTGTTGAAGGTTGGGCTGTTGACTGTCGTTGCCAGGAGCTGATCACCGCGATGCTCGGCGTAGAGCTGGTTTACCAGATAGATGGGCGAAACGAAAAGGCTTTGTCGACCGGCCTGGATGATACCGCCGGGCCAGCCGTTAACGAGATCAGAGACTGCGCTCATCTCGACGATCTCGCCCGACCGCTCGAACACATTCATGAGCCGCGCGCCATAGAGAGCCGATTCCATCGAATACTGCCGCTCACTCGGGAGATCGAGTCCCCATTCATTGATCGCGAGCTTAACGCGGCCGGTCAGGCCGAACTCGCCTAACAACTGTTGGACGCCGGCGTAGAAACGCTCGAAGAATAACGGGCGCGCCATCAGGTTCAACGGATCGCCTTGCATCTCGCGCCGGCCGTAATAGTGATGGATCGCGAGGTAATCAATGTTACGTCCGGCTTCGCGCAGCACAGTGCGGTTCCACTTCATGTCGTTGTCACCCACTGCGATCAGCTTGATCGACTGATCGACAGCACGCATCGCCTGCGCGTAGCGGTTGTAGTTGCGCGCATAGGTTTCAGCATCTGAGTTGCCGCGCACCCAGTCGCCCCAGATCTCATTTCCGACTTCCCAAAACTTGACGCCGAATGGAGTCCCGTGACCATTAGCTGCACGCATCGCACCGTATTTCGAACTTGCTGGTCCATTGCAGTACTCAACCCACGCTGCCGCTTCCGCTGCGGTCGCACCGCGTCCCTCGACATTGACGGTAATCGAAGGCTCAGCTCCGAGGGCGCGCGCGAACATGATGAACTCATCTGTGCCAAAGTCGCTCGGCTCCGGTTCGTTCTTCCACGAGAGATTGGTCCATGTGACACGCTCGTCGCGCGGTCCGATGCCCCAGAGCCAGTGATAGTCCTGGGCCACGTTGCCGCCGGGCCATCGAATGAATGCAGGCTTTAATAGTTTGATCTTCTCGAACACGTCGCGACGGACACCGCCAGCCGCGACGTCGGCGGGCATTAACGACGCTTGATCGATCCAGACGGTCCCTCGTCCTGGGAAAAGGATCGCGAAACGCGCCAGTGGATCGTTGCGCGTCGGCCTCAGTGAAAACCCAAGCTTCTGCCAATCACCTTTGCGAATCCGATCGACGTTAGCAGCAGCGTAGACCTGATGCTGGTCCGAGTCGGACTCCAGCGCCACGGTGACGTTGCCATCGTAGTCACTGGTCCTGAGCCAGATGTAACCGCGATATTCCAGACCAGACGTTACAGGAATGCGCGGCTGGTAGATTCCATGACGTTCGATTACGCCGTCACCCGCTTCGACGCACAGCGAATGTTCGTTCCGTTGTTGCGGGTAAGCGTGCTTGTTGTCCCAATGAAAGGTGAGCGCGTAGTCGTCGTTTCGATCGTCGGGATAGCGTTCCCAATTGCGCGACAGACCGATGACGTTCGCTGGTTCTTCGAAACTGCGGTTGCGGATCAGCTCCGCGTGCAGTCCACCTTTAACGCCCTCGTACATGAATTCGAGAAACTGTCCGTAGAGCAGGGGACTGATGCGGTTTTCAATCTTGCGAGCATCGATCGATATCGACGCCGTGCGTGTCTCTGCGTTCCTTTGCGCCTCTACGGTGAAGAGATGGCAAGAACAAATAACCGCAGAGACGCAGAGGAACGCAGAGATACGCAGAGAAGAAGATTTCAATTCGCTGCCCGTTTGACTTGCGGCTTCACCTTGCCCGTCATCCGCTTGATGAACTCAACTTCTTCCCGAATGTAAGGTGTGCCATCGTTGCGAAACACTTCGTGAAACCAGATCGACGGCTCGCGATCGACGTACGGATGCTCCCATGAATCCCACGGCAGGTTCGTTTGTGTCTTACCCTGGACCAATCCCCAATTGATCATGCCGACATTGTGAACCTTCCCGACCATCAAACCACCGAAGAAGAAGCTGCCATTGCCGCGAGCCATGTACTCCGTGCAGATCATCGGACGGTTGTAGCGCTTGAGCCAAACGATCCGCTTCTCAAGTTCTGTCGGCGAGTCGTAGTTATGAAACGTGATGACGTCTGAGTTTTCGATCTGCAGTCGATCCATCTCAGTCATCTTTTCAGGGGTGGACCAGTCGCCTTTCCAGACGCCGGAAGTCAGAGGTTGTTCGGCGCCCGCTTCACGCGCCCAGGCAAACGCCTGAGGCAGCAGGCGCAACACGAGTTCCACTTTGTTCTTCGGTTCGAGTTCGTTGTAGCTGCCGGGATTCACGTTGTCGGGCTCGTTCCAGATATCCCACGCGAGCACACGCTGATCCTTCGCGAACGCGCCGACAACGCCTTTCACATACGCTTCGATGCGCGGATACTCCGCCGGATTTTGCAGCGCCGTGCGACCAGGGCTCTGCATCCAACCCGAATTGTGTACGCCCGGGCGAGGCGCGCGCTGCTTTCCAAGCTTAGGGTCCGGATCCCAAACCGAGTCGAAGAGTACGAAGATAGGTCTGATCTTGTGCTTCGCGGCGATAGTCAGAAACTGATCGAGGCGGCGCTTGAAGCCTTCGGAATCCTGCCAGAGCAGGTCGTGCAGGGAAACGCGCATGGTGTTCATGCCGAGACCCTCGGCCCAACCAAGTTCCAGATCGATTCTCTTCGGATCGAACGTGTCTGCCTGCCACATCTCGAGCTCGTTAATGGCGCTGGCAGGGTTGTAGTTGCTGCCAACGAGCCACGGTTGACGCGCGTACCAATCGCGGGCCTTCTGCTCCGACCACCGCTGTGTCTGCGCGAGCGCGGTGACGGCCAGCAGAAGAGAGACGACGATTGATTGAATTACTCTTCGCAACGACGACATTTGAAACCTTTCAATTAGAATCTTACATTTGCGAGACGGCGGACGATCTCGCGTGGTTCATTTTGGGTCTGCTGCTTCTCGCTCAATTGTTTGAAGATCGCAAGCTCCCGATTAGCCTCGTCCTGTCGCTTCAACTTCACAAGAACGCGGCTGAGTTGATAATGACCTTCAATCGAGTCAGGTTGTAACGACACGGCGCGCTCCAACAGCGGCGCGGCTTCGCTATACCGATTCGCACGCAGGTGAACCCTCCCCCACGCCAGATAAGCCACAGCTAAATTCGGATCGAGCTCAATAGCCTGTTTGAGATACTTTTCGGCCCGAGCGGCGTCGGGCTCCGAAGTCCTGAGAATCGTATCCGCGACGAGGTAGTGCAGCGCCGCGACTTTCCCATTCAAAGCAAGGGCCTGTTCGTAAAAGCTGATGGCCTTTTCATACTGACCTCTTTCAGCGTAAGCCACGCCGAGATACGCAAGGGCAGGCACGAGTTTAGTGTCCAGTGCGAGCGCCCGCTTGAAGGAGTTTTCCGATTCGACGTTCTGCCCGAGCGTGAACTGAGCAATTCCCAGCGCCAACCACAAACGCGGAGAATTCGGAAACTGCTTGAGTGCTTCCTGCAACCGAATGATGCCTGCGGCGGGCGCATGTGAGTCGGCGAGCAGAAGTCCATAACGGAAGTGATACATCTCATTCTGCGGATCGCGCTGCACCGCGAGCCGCATTGCCGGAATCGCGTTTTCATAATGACCGTCGGCTTCATAGACGTCCGCTAGAGCTGCGTAGATCTTTGCGTCGTCTAATCCACTTGCGACCGCGCTTTCGAGAGTGCGCCCGGCCCCACGAAGATCCCCTTTTCCCATCAACACTTTTGCCAGTTTCAGGCAGGTAATAACAAGCGCACGTGAAATCTGAGGATCTGATCCGGCGCGCTCCAGAAGACTGCGAGCCATCTGCAGATCGTCCGGCTGGTCGCTATCAAAGTAAATTTGTGCGAGGTTCGTTAAAGCACTTGGTTGATTTGGATTCAACTTGAGCGACGCTTCGAATTCTGCGCGTGCTTGTTCCGTGCGGCCAAGGCGCATGAGGATCGCGCCGTAGTTATTCCGAGTAGACGGATCAGATGGAGCGAGGGAAGCTGCAGCCGCGAATTGCCGCTCTGCTTCTTTCAAGTCATTTGCCCTGGCAGCGATAATCCCCAGATTCGTGTGTGCGTCTACACTCTCGTCCCCACGTTTGCTTGTTTGTTGAACCACTGCGTTGGCAGTGGTCCAACTCACCAAAATCAGTAAGACAATCCGTGTAATCTGTGGAAAGGTCATTCAGAAAGTTAGCCGTAGACGAAGTTGCACTCTGCGCGGGTTGTTGGCTCCAACACTCTGGAAGCCGAAGTTTACAGCGTCGCGTAGGTCAGTCGTCGGGAAAAAATAATATGTGCGATTGAACAAGTTGAACGCTTCCGCACCCAACTCAAACGTCACCGTTTCTGTGATGTGTGTCTTCTTGAGCAGGCTCACGTCTTCGCTATAGAAAGGCTGCGAGTGTACGTTGCTGAGCGCCGGAGCAAGCGTGCCGAAGAAGCGCAGCGGATCGGCGTAATACGCTCGATAAGCAGCAGATCCTATCGCGGCGCCGCTCGGATTGTTAATAAAGCCTGAGCCAAACAGCGGCGGAGGCGCGAACGCTCCGGCATTGATTGCTTGCCGGCCAAAGCGGTTGTCAATGAATGGTCCAGTGCCCTCAAACGGCTGACCAGTCGGATTCAGCCTCAGGTTTCCGAGGTATCCCGTCAATTGCAGGAAGTCAGTGAAGACCGGATCAGACGTGAAGAAACTCAGCGGCACACCGGACTGGTATCGATTTATCCCGTTGATCTGCCACCCGCCTACAAACTTATCCACGAACCCGCCACTGTTCAGAAAACGCTTGTTCTTACCAAACGGCAACTCGATCAGGTAATTGATCACGAGCACGTGCGGAGCGTTGTTTGGCGAGATAGACCGAAACGACTCGCGATCGAATGGATTTTGCAGCACTCCGCCAAGCGCCGATCCACCAAACAAATCTTCCGAAGCGTCAGTGATGAGTTTGGCGAAAGTGTAAGACGCTCCAGCTTGAATGCCACGTGATAAGCGTCGCTCGAGCTTTACCTGAAGCGCGTTGTAATCGCTCGTACCCTGACTCTCGAGAATGTTGTTGATGCGGTTGTATTGCGGGAATGGCTTCAACGCTTGCGCGACATTGCCATTGAATCCCGGGAACACCGCATTCGGTGACGACGGTAACGGCGAGCCAACACTCTGCGCAAACGACACGATCGCCGGATCCGCGAGAGCATCCGCCAGCGACATATTAAGCACCGGGAAACCCAGCTTCAGTGCGTTAAGCGGCAGTGCATTCAAGCGGTTGAAATTCGATCGCAGTCGCGTGGCATGGTGGCCGATATAACCGATCGAGGCGACGAAGTTGAAAGGTAGTTCACGCTGTACGTCGAGGCTGTATTGCAGAGTGCGTCCCGTCCTGAAATCCGGATCGAAGAACTGTATGTCCGACCCAATAAACTGACTGTTAGGAGCAATCGGCGGTATCGAAGGATACGAAGAAAGGAAGAACGCCGCGTTACGGCCATTGGGTGTTCGTGGTCCTGAGCTCGTGTTATATCCGATCAGTCCCGTATTCAATTCGTTTTGGCCTTCGAAGCCGTAGATGATCGGCGAATAGTAGAGACCGATACCACCGCGAATCACTGTGTGATCGTTCCACGCGTACGCCGCGCCGATCCTTGGTCCAAGATTCGAATAGTCGTTCTTCACGAGGGCACGCTCGGAAGCCTGCACGCCACCTTGTCCCGCGGCTCCTGCGATCGCGCCGAGCCGTCCAACCTCCGGATTGAGAGCATTTGGATCGAACCCGCGATAGAAGTTGCGTGCTTCGTATCGCTGGCCCGGCACGTCATAACGGATGCCGAGGTTCAAAGTCAGACGCGGAGTCAGCTTCCAATCATCCTGCGCGAAATATCCGTGCGTCAGTTGTCTAAACTGCGGGTCGATCGAGTTGTTTGAATTGAAGGAGAACTCGGTCGCGCCGGTGATAAGGCTGGCGATGGGCCACCCGCCGTCGGGATGGAAGTCAGCCGCGGTTTGATCGTGCCGGAAATTGAACGATCCGCCGGGGTCGATCCTTTGCCTGAAGTTGAACTGTGATGTGCGGACTTCCGCGCCGAACTTCAGCGAGTGATTGCCGCTAACGTACGTGACAGAATCGGAGATGTGCCAGGATGTATCGAAGATGTGATCAGTGAAGAAACTCGAACCGATGTCCTGGTAAGCTCGTGGATCGGACGAGTTTATGGGGTCGCCGTAGCCGGGAAAACCGATTCGTGGAAACGCGCTGTTCTGCGTCGCATTAACAGGAAAACCGAGTGACGACGTATTGAACGGATCGGTAGTATTACGATTCGCGACGTCATATCGCGTAAACCCCACGTTGAAGTGATTCAGGAGAGTGGGGCTAAACGTGTAGTCGTCCTGGGCGCGAATAAGAATCGATTTGAAGAGTTGATTGAAAGCTCCCTGCGACGTGAATGGTAAAGGGAAGCGGGGAACCGGATCGCCCGCGATGCGATCGTTGTTACGATGTGAGAAGCTGCCGGAAATCCGCTGTTTGTCAGACACGACGAAATCAAGCTTCGTCGTGTACTGATTCATGTTTGTGGGCCGGAGTCCGATCGACAGGTAATTTCCGAAAACACCCGAACCGAGCGGGCCGGTGCGATTAGGCGCCGGGAAAAACTGGAGTGACGATATGCCGACTGGATCGATTCTGGCGCCGCCCAGGTACAGATCGAGGCGATTGCCGGGAACCGCAACACGAGTTCCCGCCGGCTGCCGCGGGTCGTAGATTTGTACGCCGTGCCCAAAGAAATTCACGATGTACGGATCGGTCAGGAGCTCGGAAAAGTCGCCCTGCCGCATCCTCAGTGTTGGAACGGTAATGATGTTGTTTGAGCCTTCGGTGAAGCGGTAGCCTTCGTAGTTGAAGAAGAAAAACGCGCGATTGCGGAACGTCCGTGTCGTTGGCCCACCTTCGCCGAAGCGCGGCACGACAATTGGACCACCGACGTTGAAGCCGAAGTCGTTCTGATTGTCGCGCGCACGGTCGATCCGCTGGGCGTTACTGCGAAACGTGTTTGCGTTCAGTTTCTCGTTGCGGATCAGGTCGTAGATCTCGCCGTGAAAATCATTTCCGCCACTCTTTTGCGTGAAGTTAACGATGCCGCCCGATGAGTTGCCGAACTCTGCGGAATAAGTGCTCGTTGAAAGCGTAAACTCCTGAAATGCATTTGGTCCCGGAGCAACTTCCGAGAAGAACGTGCCGTTTTGCGTGCGTCGCGTACTCGCGCCATCGATGAGAATCTCCGTGCCCAGTGCCTGTCCGCCACTGATACGAAAACGCGTGGTGTCGGTACCTCGCACACCGCTACCCTGCGTCTCGCCACCCTGCGTCACGTTACTGTCGAGGTAAATAAAGGACAGAGGCGTGCGCCCGGCGAACTCGGAACTGACAAGCAGTGGTAACTCCTTCACCTGACGCTCGGTCACATTCGTCTGCCGCACCGGAGTTTCCGTTTGAAGGACGGCAGCTTCTTCGTTCGAGACCGTGACGACACTGCTGATCTCGCCGATCTCCAGTTTGAAATCCAGAGTGCGATTAACCTGGACGGCAACTACGATGTTTTCCGCGGAGGCGGTTTTGAAGCCCGCTGCTTCCGCGGTCACCTTATACGGGTCGGCCTTGACTTCGGGGATTGTGTAGTTTCCCTCGTCCGAAGTAGTGACCTCGCGAGTTTCGCCTGTATTAAGGTTAGTGGCGGTGACTTTGGCGTTTGCTACACCAGCGCCGTTTGGATCCGTGACGCGGCCGGTTAAAGACCCGCGATCGGTTTGGGCAATTGCGGAAGTGAAGCAAAGTAGAAAGAACAGTGCGAGTACTGACACTCGAGATAGCATGACTCCCTCCTGGCTCGATATATGGACGACAGTTCTAAGTTGGAACGAAACACAGGCGACGAACCCGGTGCTTCGACCTTGGGGGAACGAAGTGACAGAAGGATTTCTGTTCGAATGGGGAAACGTTAACGGTTACAACAGTTGTGCTGTGGTATAGCAAGGGGATTTCGGGTTTGTCAATGAAATTCGTTAAACGGCGAGGGACAGGCTCTCGCCAGCTCGTGCATGAAAGTCATTACACCCTGAGAACACACGCCGCAGCTTCGCCGCCGGATGTGCGGCGCCTCTTAAATCAAGAGCCGATCATATAACTTGACCCTTTCCGCCGCGGCGGAGAGGGTCAAGTTATATGATCGGCTTTTAAGAGGCACGTCACGTCCGGCGGCGAAGCCGCGGCGGATGGAGTTAAGTTTTATCATCGGCTCTACAACTGAAGGGCGTGCTTTTCAATTCGCCTCTCGCGAGCGTTCTTTCATCAACTGGGCCAGGGTTCCAGGCAATATCTTTCTTGACAATCGGACCATTCACCTATTACTTTCAGCGCGATTACGAGGTCCGTCGTTTCAAATTAACTTAGCCTCTCACTTACGCGTAATTGCGCTGTCAGTCTCCTCAGACAAGGCGATGAGCCATTCCTTTCACCGTGCCTCAAGGCGACCGACAAACGCCCAACCCCCAACCTTTACTCGGAAGGAGTAATATGAAAAGCAACAAGAAAAAATCTTTGTGCGCGTATGCTTTTGCCTTTGCGTTGGTGTTGTTTGCCATTTCCTGCCAACAGTCTCCATCTTCCCAAACAAACAGTGCGGCCAACTCGGCAACGCCCGCAGCAACACCAGCATCCGCAGGTATCACGCCCGCGGATATTCCAGCAGGTTATGGATATCCGGGTGATCGTACACAGATCCAATCATGGGCCGATGCGTGGGAGATCGCCAAGATCACCGACCACACCTGGAACATGTGGGCCGGAATGACGGCCAACTCGGGCCAGACCTTTAACGGTTCGCAACTGCCTTACTGGGAAACCTGGTGCGGCACCGAAGACGTCTTCGGAGGCGCGTGCGGCGCCAACAAAACCATGTCGCGGCCCGGACGTCCGTTTAGAATAGCTTCGCAACTCACGCACGAGGCAAACCTGAAGGGCTTGTCAGCCCAGCCTGACACAACGGTCGTGTCATTCAATAAGTTCAACCCGTCGATGGCGCAGTATCTTCAGGCTAAACACGCGGGCCCGGGCACCGCGGGACCTTACAGCTACACTTCCAAATCCAGCCTGATAGCATTGAATGCAGCATGGCCGGCCAGCACGCCGACGGTCGATCGGAAAGTCGAAGAGTCTCCTTACCAGCCGTCTACGAACGGCGCCACTGGTTTTGCAGCGATCGAAACCAAACCCGTCATATTTCTGGTGAAGGCATCGGGACTTACGCCCATGCCGCTATGGCAAGGCCCGGCTGCCAGCACCAATCAAACAAACCCGACACCAAATACCTGGAAGACGTGCGTTCTATTGGATCCGGCCAACACCGCTGGTCCTGCTACGGCTCCGGTACCCGCGACGCAGGCGCAGATTGCTGCCAAAGTCGCATCGCCGTCGTACGGTTGCACCAACTATCTATACGCGCCGCTAACGACGATCTACAGTTTTAAGATGGATGCCGCCGACGCTGCCGCGTGGAATCAACTTCAGAGTTTTGGCGGTACGGCCGCGGCCGGCGACTACGGCGTGCTTGGCGGCATGCACGTGAACAGCAAAGAGATAATCAACTGGACATGGCAAACCTTCTGGTGGCAACCGGGCCCGGATACTCCGAACAATTTCCCTGGCAGCAAGGCTGGCATGACAGCCAATGTCCAGGGCGCGTGGCGCAATTATGCTTCGTGTACGGCCTACAACCAGACTCAGGGTAAGGCTTCGACCAAGATGGTCGTTTGTTTTAATCCTTTCCTGGAGACGAGTTCGGGTATTCCGGCGGGATTAACGAGCAACTGCATGAGTTGCCATGGCACAGCTACGGCTGCGGGCAGTAACAATCAGCTCAAAACGCTGTCGTATCCGTCCAGTTACACTAAACCTATCTCATTCGGCGAGGGGACCGTCCCCATCGATCCTATTTTCACCGGGTACACCCGCACAGATTTTTCGTGGGCCATCCCTGTAAACGCAAAATGAGCCACTACTGACCTCTTCCAGGTTGCACTCGCGAGCAAAGACGGAACCCCCTCGCCGTCTTTGCTCGTACGATATTGCGGCGAAACTCCATTCTGCTGTATATCTTCGGAACTCTCTCCACGAAGAAACGAACGTTGGTTTCGTTCCACCGCGCCCGTGCTGGGAGGTCTTTATTACAAGCGCCACCGTCATCAAAAATGCTTCCCAAACGCGTGGCGCCTCGACGGACCAGCTCTTACTCGCGTTTATCGACGCGACAGATGAAGAGCAGGCGGACCACTGTCTCGCAAGTCTCATCGACGAGCACGCAATACCGATAGTTAAAGAGATTCTCGGTTCCAGCCTGCGCTTTCATCTCGACAACCACGGCGCAACATCAACTCAGGACGCCAACGATCTTTTCAACGACATCATTGCCAACCTGCTCTCGCGGTTGCGTCACATCAGGAGCGACCGCCAGCAGGGAGCCATCGCAGACTTGCGCGGTTACATAGCCGCTACGGCTTATAACGCCTGCAATCTTTACCTGCGCCAGAAGTATCCGCGTCGCTCTCGACTTAAAAACAGGTTGCGCTATCTCTTGTCGCACGATGCAGCTTTCGGGCTCTGGACGAACGAGCGATCCAGTTTGATTTGCGGGTTTGCACAATGGCGTGACAAAGCTGCGCTTGCGCCTCAAAGAGTTGTCGAACAGATACGGCAAGATCCGGCCGAGTGGATCCAAACCGCTGGTCTGGCAAGTGTTGGAATCAATCGCGAGCAACTCTCGAGTCTCGTAACCGCTGTCTTTCAGTCGTGCGGGAGTCCCATCAAACTCGATGAGCTGGTGAACATCGTCGCAGACATCCGTCGTGAGAAGGACCAGCCTGATGAGTCGCTTGACACGATGTTGAATCTCGCCGCCCCTACGCTCGATTCCGAGACTCTTCTCGAACAGAAACACATGCTGGCATTAATCTGGCAGGAAGTTTGCCAGTTACCGAGTCGCCAACGCCTTGCGTTATTGCTTAACTTCAAAGATTCGCGAGGGCAGGACCTGGTTAGTCTTCTACCGTACACTCGTACGGCGACGATCGAACAGATTGCGGAGGCGATCGAGTTCCAGCTCATGGATTTTCTAAATTTATGGAACAAGCTGCCGCTGGATGATGCAGCGATTGCTGAGTTGCTCGGTGCGACGCGGCAGCAGGTAATTAACTTACGGAAATGTGCGCGAGAGCGCCTGGAGCGGCGAATGAACGCGATTATCGCGAAAAAGTTTGGTCGTTAAGTAATATCAGCCGGTTGTAAGACTCTAACCAAAAGGAGAGCAATTTCCGGGTTTTATCTCACAGCCAAAATACGATATGTCGGAACATCCTTCACAGGCTCAACTTACAGGGTACAGCGGGCGCACGTTGGATCCCCACGAGTTGCTGGTGGTCGATCGGCACCTGGCATCGTGCGATGAGTGTAACGAACGTCTGACCCGGATTCCGCCTGGAGATGTGAAGCTCACCGAGTCTGGCGAAGGACCGTTTCATCTTGATTACGATCAGCTGGAGTCATACGTTGATGGTAAGGCGAACGATATCGATCGCGAGATTGTCGATAGTCACGTCGCCCTATGTTCCGAATGCGCTACTGACTTACAAGATCTGCTTGCATTCAAACAACAGCGGGTTGCTGTTGCCCGCACGTCATCGTGGCGGCCTCAATGGCGATTGCTGCCGAATCCTGCATGGGCCACGGCGATAGTTGTAGGGGTCTTCATTCTGGCAATGGCAGTCTTGTTGTGGACCACGTATCCGACGTCTCCACGGGTTGAACAGGCGGGAACCGGCTCGCCACCTGTAAGTGAGCCGCCATCACCTGCACCGACGGAGCCCACTACCCAAAAGAGTCCGTCAACACCGCCGCGTGAGGAACCTCTCATCGTGCTCAACGACGCAGGCGGCCAGGTAATGCTGAACCAGCACGGCCGCCTCGAGGGGCTACAGGAGTTGCCGCCGGATTTGAAAGAGAGTGTCGAGCGAGCATTGGTAACTCACGGAGTGCGTGCTTCGCCGGCCTTATCAGGATGGACCACGGGCGCGGGAAATTTGCGAAGCGAGCTCGAGACGCAGAGTACGTTTGCGCCGTTGGATCCGACGGATGTTGTAATTGAAACTGAACGACCGACGTTTCGCTGGCGGGCGTTAGAGGGCGCACAGGAATATGTTGTGACGATATATGACGCGAAGCTTCGTCAGGTTGGCAGCAGTGGTCCAGTAGACGGTACGAAGTGGACCACACCAAACTCGCTCGAGCGAGGTGTTACTTATTCCTGGCAAATCAGCGCCTTGAAGGATGGGAAGAAAGTTGTTTCACCAAAGCCTCCGTTACCGGAGGCGCGCTTTAGGATCCTGGACCATGCGAGCGTGGTCGCGCTGGCGAAGCTGAAAGAATCTGCGGGAAGCTCGCACCTGGCAATGGGAGTCTTCTATTGGAAACACGGGATGATCGAGGAATCCAAGCGTGAATTCCAGGCCCTGGCCAACGCCAATCCAAACTCGCCTGTTGCGACCCAACTGTTACGCTCCATCCGCCGCCGATAAAGTTAGCCACAAAAAGGCACATAACGCACAAAACAATTCGTTCAACTGTTTTATGCTTTATGTGCCTTTTTGTGGCTATCTACTTACCAGCCATCGCCGATCATGACGAATCCGGCCCAATAGAACGGATGCCGGTAACGTTCACTTCTGAGCAGTCTCAATTCCGCCTGTCGCAGCGCCTCTGCTTTCGATTGCTTTGATTTCGCAGGCCGCATCGTCAGCCGTCGATGGAAATCGATCATCAAGTCGGTAGTGCTCTTCGAATCGACGTTCCATTGGCTCGCCACTGTTGTCGGCACGCCTGCGACGAACAATGCCCACGACATACCAATCACGCCTTCTCCTGCGCCGACCCATCCACGAGCTGTCTCACAGGCCGAAAGCACTGCGAGCTTCGCGTGCAGATCCATGTTGATAATTTCACGAGCTTCCAATAACCCGTCTTCATTCGGATCGCCTGCCGTTTGGGCCAACGTCAGATACGAGAACATCGGGTTGCGATTGTCCAGCAGGCCATGCGTTGCGAAGTGAAGCACTTCGAATTTCGGAGCTTCAGTTTTTACAACTACTTCGCGTGCCTCAGATCCAATGAATATCTCGCTCTTACTGCCATAGAGTCGTGCCAGAGTCCTGACCTCTCTTTCAGCTTCAGGCAGCGGCCCGAATCTTTCGAATTCGATTGATCTAAGCGCACCGGGTTCCCCAATCAACTGCGGATTACCAAGGGCCAGCAATGTTTTATGCGAACCCGTTGCAGCACTCGGTTGCTTCGTCACCTCTCGCAGCACGCTCAACGACGGCGCATAGAAGAGCGTGTAGTCTTCGATCAAGTGGACGCCGCTCGTTGGCTGCAACGCCTGAAATGGCAATTCCCATAGCGCCTGATCGGGCACGATGCAAAGTGTTTTCTTGCCGCGCAATTGTTCCTCGGCAGGCTTGAGCAGCAGATCGTAGAGTTGGCGCGCCGGGTCCTGATAATTCAAATCACGTTCGGCCAGCATGCGGCGGAATTCGTTCACTCGCTCAGATAATTGGTCGGAGGTGATCTTGAGTGGGTACAGGGTAATCTTCAGTGGACTGGCCGTCTTTTTATCGCGAGTCAGCACGATCAGGTAAGACTTGTCCTCAGCGACAACAAACTCGACGATTGCCGTTGAAAGATCCGGTATCAGTGCAGCGGCTTCCGCGGCTGTGATCGGCATCGCCTCGCCTCGTTGCACCTTTAACTCGGGATGTTTTACATAGAGACTGGTTAAGAAAACCTCGTGGGCCATGCGTGCCTTCTCACGCAGCGGCTCCAACTCAGCTATGCGATCGAGGTTTGGTTTAGGACGCTGCCGCTCTTCATAGATCTGCGCGTTAAGCGCAGTGAGCTCTGCATTTGAAATGCGCTCCTTCTCCTGCTCCTCGAGAGACATCGCTTTGTTGATCGGAATGCGCCCGTTACGGAGCACATCGAGCAAGGTCCTTGCCTTGGCGAGCTCACTGTAAGTTAAAGCGTCAACGGGACGATTGCGGTTATATGCTAACTCGACCATCGCCATATAGGGCGGCAATTTATTTTCGAAGAATCGCTGTCGCGCTAACTCGCCGCCACCAACGAGATATCGCGTCTTTTCGATTGTGTTGATGGAATTTGTGAGGGCTTTCTCCGCCTCGTCGAATTGCTTCAACCCGGTATATGCGCGCCCGGCAAGTTCGTAGCCTATCCAAAAGAGCTCGGGGTTCGCCCGGCGTGCTGCAATATCGAGTATTCGCTTTGAGTATTGCAGCGCCTGAGGATAGTCGCCCTGCAGGTAATAAAGGTAGCCGATGTGGTTCAAAACGAAGGCCATACCTGCCTGATCGTCCAGCTTTTCACGTATCGCTAAACTTTGCTGGTAGTATTCCATGGCCCGTTTGTGGTCGCCCTGTTGGCGGTGTATAAGGCCGATGTTGTTTAGCGTGAGTGCGGCCCCGCGCTTATCGTTCAACTGCTCGCGCAATGCGAGACTCTGTTGGTAATAGTCGAGGGCTCGCGGATAGTCTCGATGGCTGTGGTAAGTAAGGCCAATATTGTTCAGGGCGTTAGCAATCATGCTCTTGTCATCCACGTCTTGACCAAGCTTCAGCGCGCGTTGGAAATACTCCAACGCCTGCGCATGATTTCCCTGCGCGCCGTGAACTGTCCCGATATTGTTGAGCGTCTGGCTGATTGCAATTTTGTCACCCAGGGCCTCACTCAACGCCAGACTCTTTTCGAAATATTCCAGGGCGCGTGCGTAGTTGCCCTGGTCTCTGTGGATGACGCCGGTATTATTGAGTGAGTTACTCAGGATCTTTTTGTCACCCACTTCTTCTGCCAGCCGCTGACTTCGTTGCAGGTAATCGAGCGCGGCGGTAGTGTCTCCAAAGAAACGTTTGATTGTGCCGATGTTATGAAGTGTGCGGGCGGTCAGTGCGCGATCGCGTTTGACCACGTCCAGTGACAAATGCTGCTCGAAGAATTCCAGCGCCTGCTGATATTCTCCGCGCGAGAAATAAATAACTCCCTGCTGGTTGACTGCGAATGCAACGTTCTGTTCGTCGCCGACCCGTTCAGCAATTGAGCGCGTGAGTCGCAGCGCGATCAGGGCCTGCGACAGTTCGCGACGTTGGGTTAAAGTCTCCGCTTGTTTCCGCAACGCCTGGACCAGGTCAACGGTGATTAAGTTTGGTTCAGCGTCCAACAAAGCAGACTGATCGCTCTCTGTTTTTGCTGAAAGAAGTTTGGTTGCGAGCTCTGTCGCTGCCGCGCTGGGGGCCGGGTTGGTTTGACCCGGTGTCTGGGCCATGCCGGCGTTTGAGCAGAACACGAACATTAACGCGAGAAGCAATAGGGGCGCATTTTTGTAATACGTCATAATAATTTTCCGTGCATTTTGGGATCGAAAGAAGGTTCGAAGCGATCGCGCAGGGGAGGTTGGTTTTAAAAGCGGTACTTATTTTAGAGGTTCGAGTTTGGTTAGCAAGGTCTTTTTTTGTGAGTCGAAGTGCTTGTGCTCAGAAAAATTTTTTCATCGAAGGATTGCGGCTGGTGAAAGGGGCATTATGGGGCAGTGGTTGATATGTGGATATAAGAATACTGGCATTTTTATGGTGTTGGGCCAGTCTTACCGGAATGTTGCAACTGCTCTTTCGTGGCAGCTATAAAACCACCGGCCTCGCTACTCACCCCCGAAGGTGTGAGGTCGGGGGGGCGTTACTGAAATGTGGGTGTTCAGTAACGTCCTCACGCTTCCGGTTATTTCCTCGCAAAGATATACTGCTAACTCCATCTTTTAGCGCCGCACAAAGAGACGCCTGCGGAGATCGTTCGCGTTTCCACCTTACCATTGGCTGGACTCAATTGGACCGCTTCGCTCAGGCAGTGCGGCGCCGCTATTTGAGTAGAGGTCTGTAAAATGAGAAGGTTTGATATCAAGATAATCGTATTCTTTTTCCTCCTCACAGTGCTGCTGACTATAGGCGTAATCGCATTTTGGGAAGCAACACTGCGCCCGCCGTTCTTTGCCTGGGTTGACGCACGGTATCCTGGTGACGGCAACATCGAGCACCGTTGGAATGTCAAACAGCGGGTCGAACACGTTTTTATTTCTTTCACGGTCGATGCGATGGTGGTAACGCTGCTGCTCCGCCTGGTCCATCGGCAACAACGTCAACTACTAGCGAGTGAGGAGCGTTACCGCGCCCTCTTTGAACAGGCAAGGGACGGCATCGGCGTGGTCCGCCTGTCTGACCACCATCTCGTTGAGGTCAACAACAAAGTTTGCGAAATTCTCGGTGTGCGGCCACAGGAGTGCATCGACCAGGATATTCGCGAGCTCTTTCACAGCCCTGATTCCATGTTGGCGCTCAACGGTCATCCGTCAGGCGAAAGTGAGTTGACGATCCAAACTGCACGGGGCGAGCCACTGCCGGTCGCAGTCTCTTTTACTCCACTGGCCACCGAGGGCGACGAGGTGATGATCATGTCTCTCCGCGATCTCTCAGTGCGTAAGAAACTCGAAGCCGAGCGCGAAGAGATGCAGCGCCAGCTATACCAGAGTTCGAAGATGGCCTCGATCGGCGAGCTTTCCGCCGGCGTTGCGCACGAGATTAATAACCCGCTCAACGGAGTCATTAACTTCGCACAACTCCTGAAGGATGAGGAACAGCCGCGTTCCGACTTCGAGCAACAGATGATTGATGGGATTATTGACGAGGGCGAACGTATCGCCAAGATCGTACGAGGGCTGCTGACGTTTGCGCGCACAGACGATCACGAGCTCAGTCACGTACACTTTGCAGACTCGATCAAAACATCGATCGCGCTATTTGGGCGCCAGTTTGAAAAGGACGGCATTACTGTAGAAATTGATCTCGAGCCAAATCTCCCGTTGGTGCGCGCCGATGGCTCACGCCTCAGGCAGGTTGTAGTTAACATGATCAGCAATGCGCATCACGCACTTAAAGCGAAGACGGCAGTAGAACCGAAACTGTTCAGAGTCACCGCGAGGCGCGCGGGTAAAAACGTGCGTGTCGAGTTTTATGACAACGGCGTCGGGATCAAACGCGAATACCTGAGTAAAGTATTCGACCCGTTCTTCACTACGCGCCGCGAAACTGGCGGGACTGGATTGGGACTCAGCGTGAGCTTCGGCATCATTCGAGATTTCGGCGGCACGATCAGAGTGGAGAGCGATGAAGGGAAATTCACGCGATTCATCATCGAGCTCTCCGCAGTCGAAACATTGGAAGCTGAATACGTCTAGGTAATCCTCTGCGTTAAGGGCTAGTCAACGCAGAGGATCGCAGAGATACGCAGAGGGCCGCAGAGAAAACGGGATAACTTTTGACTATGTCTAAAGTTCTACTGGTTGACGACGAGCCGAGCATCCGGCTGACGATGGGAGAGTTCCTGAAGCGGGCCGGGTATTCTGTCTTCACGGCAGGCGATTACAACAGCGCCGTGGTCCATAAATCTGAGGCCCTGGATGTTGCCGTAATCGACATCAACCTGCCCGGCAAGAGCGGCATCCAGTTGTTGCAGGAATTACAGAACGCCGAGATATATCTTCCCGTCATCATGATCACCGGTGAACCCAACGTCTCGGTGATACCGGAGATCGTACGTGCGGGCGCTTACGACTTCATCGCTAAACCGATCGTCAAAGACGTGCTACTGAATGCCGTCGGACGGGCAGTTGAGAGGAAGCGACTGACGGATGATAAGCGCAGGCTCGAACAGGAGATAAAACGCTACGCTGAAGAACTCGAGATGCGCGTCGACGAGCGCACGGCCGAACTCATCGAGACCCACAAACGCCTCGTACACCAGGAACGCATCGCCGCCCTCGGACGCGCAGCGGCCCAGGTGGCTCACGAAGTGAAGAACCCGCTGGCCGGATTGCTGCTCTACTCACTCCACCTCAAAAGCAAGGCCGAAAAATTTTCACAAAGCGAAGCTTCGCTCGTCGATAAAATCGTCGATACGATCAATCATCTCATCCGTCGCGTCGAGGAGATCCTCAACTTCGCCCGCCCGGTTAATCTCACACTGCACCCTGGCGATTTGAACGAGACTGTCAACAACGTGCTCGAACTACTTCGCCCGCAGTTGATAACAAACAAAGTTGAGGTGCGTTTCTCCCCCGGCCAACAGACAGCCTCCGTAATGCTCGACGAATCTTCCATGAGCGGAGCTTTGATGAATCTCGTACTGAATGCCATTGAAGCCATGCCACAGGGCGGCACATTGACTATCACCATAGACCACACTGACGAAAATCTTCGACTCGAAATCGCCGACACCGGCCCAGGCATTGGTGAAGACGAGGTGAAAAACATCTTCGAGCCTTTCTATACAACCAAGGCGCAGGGACTCGGACTCGGTATGCCTTACGCTAAAAAGATCATCGAGCAACACGGCGGCAAGATTGCCCTGAAGAGCCGGATCGGAGAGGGTACGACGATCTGCATCTCGCTACCAGTAAAGGAGGTTGATGATATCTCCTAACCGGATCCTGGTGCTTGACGACGAGCCGAGCGTCACCGATGCGCTGCAATTGATCTTAACGGATTTGGGCCACCACGTAGATTCAGCCAAAAGCGTGAGCGAGGCGACAGAGTTTCTGAAAGGCGCTCCATACGATCTCGTCTTTACCGATCTGCGGCTTCCTGACGGCAGCGGCATCGAATTGCTGACTCTCATTAAAACCGACACGCCCAACACGGAGGTCATTTTAATGACCGCGCACGGCTCGATCGACATCACTATCGACGCCATCAAGCGCGGCGCTTTCTACTACATTGAAAAGCCTTTCACTCCGCAGCAGGTGACGGCTCTGGTTGAGCGTGCCTTGCAATTCGAGGCGATTAAGCGCGAGAACCGCAGCCTGAAGAGTGTACTGATGCAGGATGGCGACGATTTTGGGATCATCGGCCGTGACCCGAAGATGCGGCAGATCCACGCCGTTATCCGCACTGCCGCGCCGTCTGATGCATCCGTGCTGATAGAAGGCGAGTCGGGCACGGGTAAAGAGTTGATTGCGGCAGCCTTTCACTTTCAGAGTCCGCGCGCCCAATTCCCGCTTACTCGCATTAACTGTGCGGCCATCCCGCAGGATCTTCTCGAATCCGAGTTGTTCGGCTATCGCAAAGGCGCGTTTACGGGAGCCGATCGTGACAAGCGCGGCTTGATCGAGGCGACAGCGGGCGGCACCCTGCTTCTCGACGAGATCGCCGAGATGCCGCTTCATCTCCAAACCAAGTTACTGCGCGTTCTACAGGAACGAAAACTTCGTCGACTCGGCGACGAACAGGAGATCAGCGTCGACTTTCGTCTCGTCTCGTCGACCAATCGCGACACAGCGCAGATGATTCGAGAAGGCGCGCTCCGCAAAGATCTCTACTTTCGTATCAGCACGATCAAGGTCAAGTCGCCTCCGTTACGTGAACGACTCGACGACGTACCGCTGCTCGCGAACCGCTTTCTCGAGCATTACGCGGAAAAGTACAACAAGCGGATTCGCGAGATTTCGACTCCGGCGTTTGCGTTGCTGATGCGTTACGAATGGCCCGGGAACGTACGCGAGCTCGAAAGCGTGATCGAGCACGCCGTGCTCTTTGCAACGGAAGATAAGTTGACACCCGAGAGTTTGCCGGAAGAACTTCACATGTCGCAGAGCGGTGAATTTCGTTGCGTGATTCCTCCCTTTTTCACGATGGAAGAGATCGAACGCGAAGCCATCGCGCAAACCCTCGAACGCACCGGCGGCAACGTCAAAAGAACCGCAGAGATCCTCAAATACCACCGCCCAAGGTTGTATCGAAAGATGAAAAGCTTTGGATTGCGCGGCGGCGCCGACACTGAATAAACGTGTTCCGTGGTGGAACATTCGTACCTCACGAAACCCAAGTTGGAACACCTCTGCGGCCCTCTGCGTATCTCTGCGGTCTCTGCGTTGAAATAGGCATTTACCGCAGAGGACGCAGAGAGCCGCAGAGAGCCGCAGAGAAAATCCTGCTCACTCCTAACGGGCATAGCGCTTCAAAGCTGCTGAAGCTGCCGAGGCCGCGCGCGAGCAGGGTAAGTATTGGGAATACGCCGCGGTACTTTTCCGTAACCAGTCTGCGCTCGGCGCTGACAAGCTCAAACAGTATGCAAGTGAGCTTGGCCTGGACCGCGCGCGTTTCGACGCGTCGCTTGGAGCGGGCAAGTTCGCAGAGAAGGTCCAGCGCGACGTCATGGATGGACACAAGCTGGCGTGAACAGCACCCCTACGCTCTACATCAACGGCAAGCGCGTTTCCGACAATTCGTATGAGAGTCTGAAGTCGGCGATCGAGACAGCTCTGAAAGCTGAGGCCACTTTAAGACCCAGTAAATAAACTTCCGGACGCGGGCGATGTCCATTTGGCCATTGCCCGCAACATTACCTCATCAAAATTCGCGATAGCTAATGGTAATACGCAATTAAAAAAACATCTGTAGTTAATGAGTAATACGCTTGTTAAGGACAGATGTATATGGATCAACGAGTGCAACAAGTTAAAACTCTGATTGAAAGTAGCTTCGATCGAGAGCTGTCTGTGAGTGAGATGGCGCGCTTCGTGGATTTATCGGTCTCTCACCTACAACACCTGTTCAAGAATGAGATGGGACAAAGTCCCGCACAGTATGTGCAAGCACTCAGATTGAACTGGCGAGAGACCTTTTGGAGAGCTCTTCGTTGAATATTAAGCAGATCATGATTCGAATCGGAGCGAAAGACCGCAGTAACTTTGAGCGACGATTCAAGCAGGCTTACAAGCTGTCGCCCGTTCAATACAGAAAGGTGGCAGGGCTTTCCGGATTAGGAACAGTCCCTGCTGACGATTCATTTCGAAAATCGGAACTTGCGTTCTAAACGTTAATCGAGTCGAGTGCTCGCACTAACAATCGATCGGAAAAACCGCTTGCAAAAGCGACAGCCAGCAGAAGCCCGAGGCTTGGACCAGGAAGATTCAGCAGGCCCGACATCAAGAAGATCGAGATCGCCAGAGAGGAGAGCATGGCGAGAGATATTCGAGCCAGCGTCACAGTCGTCGCCAGCCTCTCCGCTGGTATGCGCGCTGTCTTCTGATCACTAGTCATTGATGACGAGAAGCCACTTACGAGCGCACCCAGCATCCCTGTCAGAATGATCGCAAGCCACATGCGTCTGGGGGGATCTGTTCCGATCACAACTTGCCCGGTAGCCCTCAGCACCGGTGATAGCGGAGGCCACGCAATCCAGATTGCCACCGCGACGAGGCCGATAATCGTCAACAGTCGCAGCCGCAGTTTGAGAATGTTCAACTTGTGATAGACGTTATCCTGCTGTTCGTCGAGAATGCGTTTAGCTCTCGCCACGTCGCTGGGACGAAGAGAAGCCTTCACATTACCCTTTTCATCACTCAATAACTGCACGATGGACGCGCGGCGCCATTTTGAAGTGCTCTTTTCATCGTCCGTCGCTTCGCTGAGAATTGCACGCGCTTCGCTGTTGAGAGAGTCCACGTCAAGACCGTATAGACTAAACCTGTCGGCGGCTTTCAGAAATCGCCAGCCTCTTTCATCATCGCGGTCACTGTGGGCCTGCTTTGCCGCGTGGAGTAGTTGTTTGGCTCTGACGTACCAGCCGGAGTGCGTCTGCGATTTTTCGAAGATTATTTCCAATTCGGCTTCGAATATCTCGAGCGCGATTCCTAGCCGGCGTAAAGACAACGTGTCGAGGCGCAACCGCTTCGGTCGCTGTGGTGGGTTGGAAGGAATTGGATCGGGCGGAGTCGTTTGCTCCAACAGAGATTTCTCGAGCGGGTACTGCAATCGTTCGATCGCTTGTTCGACTGGCAGCCAAACGAGCTCGGCTACTTCGTCATCGAGCTCCGGCGATGGTTCACCTTGAGCGGCCATGTGCCAGTAGCGAACGATCTTTGGGCGGCCGTTAACTTCATAAGCAACTGCGCCGGCAAAACCGAGGATCTGTGCGTCGTATCCGGTCTCCTCTTTTACTTCCCGAAGCGCAGCTTTGTGCCACGATTCACCTTTCTTCAATTTTCCTTTGGGCAATGTCCAATCGTTGTACCGCTGGCGGTGGACCACGGCGACGAGTCGTCGCTGCGGCGGACCTTGCCAGAGCAAAGCACCCGCCGCACGTATCAAGTCTGTTTGTTGTACTGCCTGCACTGGTTTTGCTTCCTGGACCATGAGAGTGTTTACCACGATTCACCATCACAGAAAAGCAAAAATGTTCCGATATTAGCGGGCCGGCAAAGCTTTGCTCAAAGGTCCCTCTCATTCACACCGGGCTTCAGCCCGGTGGAACGCGCTTACATTGTTTTCTACTAATGTCTCTCGTCTATCACCGGGCTAAAGCCGCGGTGTGAATGAGACGATTTGAGGCTGAGGTGTTGCCAGTGCACGTTAGATTCGAGAAACACAACAACCAAACTTTTGCGTCTTATGTGCTTCTTTGTGCCCCCACTCAGATTAACTTAATGAAATCCTTGTGAGGGATGGAGCGTGTTCGCTTCGCTACCTCGAAACCGTTTGAGCTCCCATCTCGATCGGTGTTGCCTTCTACTGTTGAGAACACCGTCTCGGACCCCTCGAAGCTAAATCCAGTGTGTGTCCAGTCGGTGGAAGTTCTCCGCAGAAGAAATACTTGGGCAGTACCAAGTTCCGCCCAGGTGACACTCCCGTTCCCCAGTTGCGATCCTTTCACGAAGAGCCCGGCTGCTTTGGCCTGGTGAGCTAAAGTGTCGCATGAGATGGATCCCTCAATCGGCATCGGGCGGTCAAGCTGTTGGCAGGCCTGTTTCATAACGAAGGTTACGAACCCCGCGCACCAAAGCCAGGTAGGCCCTTCCTCCCCACTCATATACACTCTTACCCATGGACCACGATTTTGACCACCAGCTTCAACCGGATGTTGAGCAAGGTGCTGCTTTGCGACTCGCAGAATTGCGTCGGAGAGTTTTATGTCGGCAGGAAACTCCATCGGTGCGAGTGCCTTGTTAAGCGAATCGACCAACAGGTTCCACGTTTGTTCGTCGACCTTTCCGGTCTGTGGCAGCCCCTTCGATTTTTGAAAGTTGGTCACGCAAGCCTGGGTGGCATCACCGAAGTCACCATCGATGCTGGTCGCAAATTTGTTAATCGTGAGCCACTCCTGCAGCCTTTTTACTTTCTTGCCGCGGTCGCCCTTTTTAATAACTCCATCGAACGATAGTTCCTGCATAACGTGAGCTGGAAAAGTAAGCATGACGTTTCTCCTTCAGTTGCTTGCGAGTTAACTGACCTGAACGCCGTTTGCGTTTACGGGAACCTGGCTCAGGTCCCAATTGTTGCGTTGAATTTCTCGCTTCGTGCATTTCGTTCTATACACGGTCGCGCGCACGTCGGCGCGCGGATGGTTCCCAAGCCACCTGTGCCTTGCGTTCACGTAAGCGCTTACCCACGCTTTCTCCTCTCCGCCCGAGGATGGCGGATTTTCCGGAAACTTGCTCCGAATCGCCCAGAGAATACCGCCGCTGTGGATGTATGAGTCGTAAATAACTAAAGCTGATAATGGCAGCGTGAGACCATGGTCATCTGCCCACTCCATCGCCGGCTGGAAGTAAACTTCGTCGAAGAAGCGATCCTGTGTGTCGCGCATTATGGGATCCTGGTTCCCGGCCTTACGAAGAAGACTCTTGAAATTTGTGTTGTCGGTTAGCGGAGTGCTCCCCACGAGATCGGCAAAGGGCGCAAGTTCCTGGCTGAACATCCCTCCGGCATCGACGTATTCCTCAACCAGCCGCCGGAGATTGCCATATTCAGTTGTTTGTGAACGACCGTAGGTAATCTGCCGGATGTTGTGTGGCCCATCTGCGTAGATTGAGATGTTCGAATAGTCGCCTTCTGCGGAGCCTGTCTCGAAGACGTTGATTATTGATTCGATTATCCGTTTTTGATTGTCGATAAGCTGCATGGATCTCCTCCGTTAGCGTTAGTGCTTGAAGAAACAACCGACTTCTAGTGCTTATGCAGCGAGGGTGCGAAACATTTCGCACGATGTTTTAAGAGGAGTTTCGAGGTTAAAGGCGACGTATTAACAATTGGCCAGCACAACTTACTCTTCGCTAATTGCAGGCACTCTATCGGGCGCGTCTTCGCTTGAGTCGTCGACCATGTTTCGGCTGCGAAATAGACCCGTTTTATCTCCGAGTGTTGGGCTTTGAGTTTTTGTCTGATTCTTTTCGCGGCTGCACGAATCTCAGGAGTGGTGAGCCGATCGCGAAATCTTACTTCGACGGTAACCATGACGTCGTCGGGTCCGAAGAAGAGAGTCAGCAGCCTGTTGATGCGATCGATGGCTTGATCGGTTCCGATTATCTCACGAAGCTCTTGAAGGGTTTTCCGGTCGTAACCTTCTCCAATCAGTAATCCCTTAGTCTCATACGCAAGCAAAGCCGCGATGAATGCGAGCATTATTCCGATCAGAATTGAAGCGGCGCCGTCGAGATAAGGATTTCTCCAGAGATGTCCAAAGAAGACGCCCAGGAACGCGATCAGCAAGCCGGCGATCGCCGCTGAGTCTTCGAGTACCACGATGAATACGGTTGGATCTTTGCTGCGGTGAATTGCTTGTAACGGGCCTTGTTTGCCTAACTTCGTTCGAAATGCACGCCAGCCGAACACCCATGAGATGCTCTCAAAAACAAAGGCGGCACCCAGCACTACGTAACTCCAAAACGGATCCTCAATCATGACCGGGGTAATGATGTGGCGGATTCCTTCATACACCGAAACGCCGCCGCCGACCGCAAAGATTGCGACTGCAACGACGAACGACCAGAAATAGAGCTCTCGGCCGTGCCCATACGGGTGCTCCAGGTCGGGTGGCCTCTTACTTCGACTCAGGGCGAGCAGCAATAAGCCTTGATTGCCTGTATCGACTAAAGAATGGATCGCTTCCGAAACCATAGCCGAGCTGCCGGTGATGACTGCGGCAATCACTTTCACAGTCGCAATCGCCAGATTACCGGCGAGTGCAGCAACAATTGCGATTTTTGATTCATGCATCTTGTACTACCTGTGAGGACCGCTTGCTAATCGGCAGCCTTGCTCAAGACGAAAGCCGCGAGAAATCCAAGCACGGTGAGCAATCCGGCAAAGTTGTGTGCCTCCTCGAACGCTTCCGGCATCATCGTGTCGGCAAGCATTGCGAGAATCGCACCGGCAGCTACAGCAGTTGTAGCCGCGATAATTTCAGCGGAAATATTCCGGAACATTACGTAGCCAACAAGAGATGCAAGCCCGGAGACGATCGCGATAGCCGTCCAGACGCCAAAAATGTAACGGGCAGAGCGGTGAGCTTTCTTCATTCCTGAGGAGCTGGACAGAGCTTCAGGTATGTTTGAGACAAAAATTGCCGCCACCATTACGGCACTCACCGATTTGCCTTGAAGCATACTCACGCCGATAGCAATCGATTCCGGTATGCCGTCCATCAGCGCACCGACCGCAATGGCTAACCCACTGCCGCTATCATCTGTTTCGGATGGTTGTTGGTCTCCGGAACGCTTCCGATGTTTGCCGCCCTGATGAGCTATGTACCAGTTCGCGATCGTGTAGACCGCAGCACCGCTGATAAAACCGAAAGCAGTAGAATCAAACCCTCCGCGCTGGTAAGCCTCATCCATCAGGTCAAACGACAACGCCGAGATCAGCACGCCACTCCCGAACGCCATTATTGAAGCTATCAAGCGTCGAGGCAGTTTGGCGAAATATCCGATGCCGGCACCGAGGAGCAGCGCCGAACCTGCCACGAACCCCCACGCCGCCGCCTTGAGCCAAAGCGGAACGCCACTCATAGATCACTCACCATTAAACTCTCCACAGTCGACTGAAACGGAGTTAACAATTCTGGTCCATCTTCGGTCACCAGCACCATGTCGCAGTGACGAATTCCACCGACGCCGTCGATATAGATTCCGGGCTCGATGTTGAAAATCATGCCTGGTTCGAGGACGTCCTGAGACGCGGGGTGAAGTCTCGGACGAGCGTTATGGTTGATCGCTGCGAACCCGACTCCGTGACCTAACCCGTGCTTGAATTCTTTTTCGAAACCGAAACGGGACAGAACTGCTCGCGCCGCACGGTCCACGTCCGCCGCTCTCACGCCCGGTTTGATTGCGGCAAGTGCCGTCTCGCGGGCAGCGAGGATCGCGTCGTACATGCGACGTTTGTGTTCGTCCATGGCGCCGAGGCAAAACGTGCGTGTAATGTCGGTCCAATATCCGTCGACATACGAGTTGCAATGGATGAGCACGAGATCGCCTGATTCGATTCTTCTGGCGCGCGAACGTTGATAAGCCGCATACGCGAGCGCGGAGTTTGGACCGGACATGCAGAAGAAAAAACCACCGACGCGGCTGACGTACTTTGCAAATACTTCGTGCGAGGCAAGGGAAGCGCGAAACAGAGCGGCCACTTCGGTTTCCTTCAAAGACGCACGCAATCCTTTCGATCCTTCTACAAAAGCGCTTTCGGCAATCGCACACGCCAGGCGGACGCGGTCGTGTTCGGAGGGTGACAAAACGGATCGGAGCTCATTCAACAAATCATCGGCGGATGTGATCGCATCGTCAGGCAACACTTCGCTGAGCAAGCGGTAAATCGCGGTGCCGAACAAGTGCATTCCCACGTAGGAAGCGGGCTCAACTGTTGGACCGCTTTCACATCCGACAACGATGCGGCGCTCAGATCCGATGTCTTTCAGGATTCTGGTCAACGGCTCCGGCAAGACGTCAACTGCAGTCCTGATCTCCTGAAGTGATCCCAACGAGAATGTCTCGACGACGTTGGCCCAACCTGCTCGCGCCAGCTCTTCTTCATCATCGGGTACGAGGACGTGTACAAATCCCGTTTTGGTAATCAACGCCACCGCGTTGCCGATGACGGGCCAGTACCCGGAAACGAGCAACACGTTTGCCGGTAAAGCGCAGACCAGCACGTCTATGTTCGATTGCGCGAGCGCTCTCTTGATGCGCTCGATTGCATCGACGCCGCGCCGCAAATGTTCTGCCTGCTCTCTCATGGACTTTGCGATGCTTTTCTGCGCAGAGCTAAACACACCACACCGAGTGTCGCCGCGCCCGCCAATAGACCCATCTCCACGACCGACAATGATGCTTTCGGTTTGTGTGCTTCGAGATAATCCCGTTCCGGATACTCTTTGCCTGCGTCATGTTGGTCCAGGGCCATTTGAAGTACCTCAGCCAAATGGAGCGCCTGCCTGTCGCTCGACTGCGCGATCTGTTCGCGGCAACTGAAACCGTCCGTGACGATCAGTGCGTCTTTCACTTGCGCTCTCACCGCGGGCAAGAGAACGCGTTCGCCGCACTTCATCGACACGTCGTAATGTTCCTTCTCAAAACCAAATGCTCCTGCCATTCCACAGCAGCCGGTGTCAGGCATCTCATACTCCACCTGCATCTTTTTCAGAATGGACTCTTCAGCTTCCATCTTCATGATGTTCTTATGATGGCAGTGACCGTGCAACAGAACTTTGTGTTTGAAGTGCGGCAAACTGAAATCAGGCACACGCTGTTCGAGGAAATCGCTCAACAGGAATGTCTGGTCTCTTAATCGTTTTGCGTCCTCGTCCTCGGGAAAAAAGTTCGTCAGCTCTTCGCGGAAAACAGTGGCACAACTCGGCTCGAGAACCACGATCGGCGGTTCTGTCGCAGTGAGCAGGTTGACGTAAGTGACTGCCGGGTCGTACTCGTCCATAAAACGCCGCGTCGTAAAATCGGCGAGACCGATGCCCAATCCATTGCCAAGCGACTCGCGAGTCAGCGACAGTGCCACGATACGGCGATAATCGGGTTGAGGTGGACCACCTGACATCCGCCAGTTGCCAATCACATTCAAGTCCATGCCGGTGCCGGAGATGTTCTTGCCTAACTGATCGACTATGAGCAGGTCGAGATGTTGAAAAGGAATTTTGGCGACGTGTGGCCTCGCGGCTTCGAGTAGTTGTTCGTCAGAATCGTGAAACGCGTCGTACGTGGGCGCGACAACGTTAACGATGGCCGGCTGGCGGAAGCCGTTCTCTACAACCGCCACGCCGCACAAGATCTTTGCCCGAGCCATCGTCAACTCGGGAACCGCGTTGACCGACGGCCAAAGCCCGTGAGTGTGTGCTTCCTGTGCGCCGGGCTGCTTTCCCAATCTGACTGTGACCATCTTCAGCAGGCCGGAAGCTACCCCGGCCGTGTTCTCCGGATGCGTTTTCGTTCGTGCCAGGACAATGATTCCGTCTGCCTCGGCAGCGATCGAGTCGAGGTGCGCGACGGCGCCGGTCGTCGATGGTCCAAGTGAGTGGGTGTCCATCGTGGCACGAACAGGAGCACCGGTAGCTTCTTCAGTGACGCCCAGCCGCTGCAAGATTTCCGTTTGTCCTGCTTCGGTTGCGCCTCCGTGACTGCCCATCGCCGGGATTACGAAAGGCTCGCCGCCACTCGCTTTCACCGCATCGACGATACCGGCAATCAGATCGACGAAGCCGCCCATGCCACGACTGCCCGCAGTTATCGCGATTCGCGCACCGCGCTTCAGATTGTTCAGGAACCCCGACTCGAGCAGCCGTTGCCGGACTTCGACTCGAACGTCGGTAATATGGTCTCGAGGTAGGAGTTGGGCCACATGGGCCAATGGTGGTGAGGAACGTCGTGGAAAAGGTATGGTCGAATTGTCTTGCAAAACTTCCCCCTTGCGTCAGTGCATCTATATGACCTCACGAATCTTGTCTTCGGCGACTGTCTTGATGATCTCCCAGCGATCCTTTTGACCTCTCACGAGCGCCTCGGCAAATTTGACCGCTTGTTTTACTGTGATATTGCCGGGCAGCGGTGGCTCATACGGATCTACGACGGCCTCGACCACTGCTGGACCATCGACATTCAGTGCTTCGCGCAGAATGGACGGCGCTGTTGCCGGATCTTCAATGGTGTAGCCGGCGGCGCCACATGCCCTCGCATACGCGGCAAAGTCGATCGGTTGCAACTCGGTGCCGAACTCCGGGTTACCTTCGAACGCGATCTGTTCCCACTTGATCATGCCCAGCGCATTGTTCTTGAAGATGATGACCTTCACCGGGAGTTTGTACTTAACAAGCGTCGCCACCTCTCCCATTAGCATCGTGAAGCCGCCGTCGCCCACGATGCAGATGATTTGGCGATTCGGATATGCGATCGCCGCGCCGATGCTGTAGGGCAACGAGTTCGCCATCGTCGCGAGTGTGCCGGAGAGCGAGAACTGCATGCCGTCCCGCATCTGAATGTAACGCGCTGCCCACGTCGCGATCGTTCCGCTGTCCGCGGAGACAATCGCATCGTTGCGCAGCAGCTTGTTCAATTCGTATGCAACCACCTGAGGCTTCATAGGCGTGTCGGGACGTGTGCCGCGAAATTTCATCAGTTCGTTCCACTCACGCATGTTGTCCTGTGCTTCACTCAAAAAACTCTTGTCAGTCTTCGCCTGAATCAATGGCAACAGCTCGCGCAAAACATCGCGGCAGTCTCCGACGAGTCCAACATCAGCGGGATGGCGCAGGCCGATGCGTGTCGGTTCGATATCGACCTGCACGACTTTCGCATCACCGGGTTTGGGATAGAACTCGAGGTAAGGGAAGCTCGTCCCGAGCATGACGAGCGTGTCGCAACCCTTCATCGCGTGTTGCGATGGCGCGGTCCCGAGCAAGCCGATGCCGCCGGTAGTAAACGGGCTGTCGTCCGGCACCACTGCTTTTCCCAATAACGGTTTGACGATGACTCCCCCCGTGCGTTCAGCCAGTTGCAGGACTTCGCTTCGGGCATTCAGGCAGCCGCGACCGGCAAGGATCACGAGTTTCGTTCCTTCGTTGATTAGATCCGCCGCTCGTTGCAACCACTCACGAGGCGGCAGCGGACACGCCGGCGCGTAGATATCCGCGCTATGTTGGGGAATGTTTGCAGATGAGCGTTCTGCATCGGAATTCGTCCAGTCCTGCACGTCTTTCGGAATGGTGATGTGTGCGACTGTGCGGCGTGCGAGTGCGGTCTTGATTGCCTCATCCACGACGTTTTGCACGTGCGCTGGCCCCATGACGCGCTCGTTGTAAGCCGCGACGTCCATGAACAGCTTGTCCAGATCTACGTCTTGTTGATAGTGCGTGCCGATCAGGTCGTGGAATGTGTGGCCGGTGATTGCGAGGACTGGCTGGCCGTCGCATTTCGCATCGTAAAGTCCATTTAACAGGTGAATGCCGCCGGGACCGGAGGTGGCGAGGCAAGCTCCGAGTCGTCCGGTGTATTTCGCGTATCCGCAGGCGGCAAACGCGGCGGCCTCTTCGTGGCGCACCTGTATGAAGCGAATTTTGTCCTGGTGAGTCCTGAGCGACTCGAAAATTCCGTTTACGCCGTCGCCCGGCAGTCCAAAAATAGCGTCTACTCCCCAATCAATAAGCCGGGTCACCAACAGGTCTGCGACGGTTTTTGACATATCAACTCCTCAATCAAGCATGTATGATTACGCGATTACTGTATCGTTCTGTCGTCTGCTGAACGGACATTTGTGATCGCAGGAAATGGAGCAGGAACAGCGGAACCATACTTTCCTTCTAGCGCTGATTTATGGACACAAGTGGAATGCCGAACAAGAGGGTAACGTCACTGAGGCGGTTTTGCCGGTGCCGGAGGGCGGGTTTTCATAACCTGATCGACTGACTTTTGCAAAGCGGCTTTGAGACTGCTGTCTAACTTCAGCGCCGTATCTAATTCCTTTTGCGCTTCCGTATCCTGCCGGCGCAGCAACATGATCATTCCGCGATTTGCGTAGGCCCTGGCGTGGCGCGGATCCAGTTCGATTACTTTGGCAAAGTCTGCCAACGCGCCGTCCAGATCTCCTTTAGCACCGCGCAAGATGCCTCGTTCGTAACGAGCATCGACGTCGGCGGAATTGATGTCCAGCGCGTTGCTAAAGTCAGCGATCGCGCCGTCGAAATCGCCTTTCTGCTTGCGGGCGAAAGCGCGGTTATAAAATCCGAGAAAACCGCGCGGGTTGAGTTCGATGCCAGTGGAATAGTCGGCCAGCGCGCCGTCAGTGTCGCCTTTCCGCATGCGTGCGAATCCGCGACCTACAAAGGCTCGAGCGTTTCCCGGGCTGAGTTCGATGGCGCGAGTGAAATCCTGGATTGCGCCATCCAGATCTCCTTTATCATCTTTCGCGATTCCGCGATTAAAGAACGCGTCCGCATAGTCCGGTTTCAACTCGATCGCTTTGTTGTAATCGATAATGGCGCCGTCCGGATCATTTTTGTCCTTTAGTGTAGCGCCGCGATTGAGGTAGGCTTCAGCCATCGGGTGCAACTGGATCGAGTGTGTGAAATCGCTGATCGCGCCGTCATAATCGCGCTGGCGCTTTCGTACCAGACCGCGACTAAAGTAGGCGGCGCCGTAGTTGCGATCCAGTTCGATGGCGTGTTCGAAATGCGCCAGTGCGGTTTCCAGGTTTCCAGCTTCCAACTCATTCGTGCCGAGCTTGACGTAGTCAATTGCCAGACGTCGATTAACCTGAGAGCTACCCACAACCGGGTGGGCCAACATCGTAGTCAGAAATAGCAATACGATAGCGCAGTTACGTAGCATGGATCGCGTGATTATCGACGCAAAGATGCGAACCTGCAAGGTTGATGTCGATTTTGAGCGGTGCCAAACGACTTATGTAATAGAAGAACGAAATGGAGGCTCAAAATGGCAACAACAAGTAACGTAGTTCAATCACCGGCACTTCCGGTCGCAAAGAAGCGGCTTTGGGCGGGGCGCATTCTCAGTTTTCTGCCGGCACTGTTTCTGCTTTTGGACGGCATTATGAAATTGTTCAAGCCAGCTTTCGTTGTGGAAGCTACGGTGAAGCTTGGATACCCTGAGCGTGTAATTGTTGGTCTGGGCGTCGTGCTCTTGAGCTGCGCGTTGATCTACTTGATTCCGCGGACGGCCGTGCTCGGCGCGATCCTTTTGACGGGATATTTAGGCGGCGCTGTAGCAACGCACGTGCGTGCGGGACAAGGGTGGTTCGAAATCCTGTTTCCCGTTATCCTTGGCATTTTGCTTTGGACCGGACTTGTCTTGCGTGACGACCGGTTGCGCACGGTGTTGGTACTCAAGCCCTGATGAGTTGAAATGAAAAAATTTCACCTGATATTCGGAGCATGTGTCGTGGTGGCTTTCCTGTTGACGGGCCAGTACATGGATAAGTTCCACGGCCACTTGGCTGGCATGCCCGATGGCCCACGACTGCTATACCGCACCAGACATATCTTCATACTGTTGGCGGGTTTGCTCAACCTCGCGATGGGAGCTTATTTCAACTATCGAATCGAAATCTGGCAGCGCGCAATCCAACTGCTCGGCTCACTACTCATCTTCGCTGCGTCGTTATTATTTCTGATTGCATTCTTCTACGAACCGAATTTGAGTAACTTGCACACGCCGCTGAGCCATTGGGGAACGTACACAATCGCCACCGGTGTCCTGTTGCACGTGTTAGCGGCATCCGGGGAAGCGCGTCGATGAGACTGAACAGTCCAGACTTTAAGCTAACCAAGGAGGTCGGCATGTCTCAGGTTGGGTGGTTCACAACGGCAAGACGTACAAGTAAGTTACAGATTTACATTTACATCTGCGGAGCCACCTTGTATCGTTTACGGCAATTACGTGCTATGTTCCCCCGCAAACGCACAAATTTGATCGTTGCAGCGCTTTCCCTCTGCATCGTCTTCACTTCGCTTGGTCCTGTCGCGCTCGCGCAAAAGAAGACAGCGCCCGTCGAAGCCACGCCTCCGCCCGTCCGGGAAGAATTCAAGTTCGGCGACGTCGATCTGGAGGTACTTGAACAGGCGGATCTGCTCGACGTTCGCTTTGAGCGCGATGGCCTCGTGCTCGCAGACGAGTCGACGAATGCTTATTTGCGTCGCATCGGGCAATCGCTGATTCCCCGTGGGCTCGAGCTCGAGAAAGTTAACTGGAAATTTCGCGCGCTCCGCGACCCGCAGCCGAACGCCTTCGCCCTCCCGAACGGCTCGATCTACGTCACCACCGGCTTGATGACTCTCATCGATAACGAATCACAGTTGGCAGCGATCCTCGCACACGAGCTGACGCACGTAATGCGCCGACATACATACGTACACAATCGCAGCAACCGCAAAAAATTTCTCACCATGAACGTCATGGCAGCGGTCGGCGCGTATGCGCCGGGAGGCGTTGTCGGAGCAGTCATAACCATCGCTACAACAGTAGCTCCATTCATCATGATTGCAACGATCTATGGTTACAGCCGCGACCTCGAGCGCGAGGCTGATCTCAAAGGCATTGACATGATGATCAGCGCTGAATACTCGCCTGAAGAAATGGTCAACGTGATGAAGCTGCTCGATAAAGACATCGAAGGCGAGAACATCAGACTGTTCTATAACGACCATCCGTCGCTCGACGAGCGAATCAAGTATCTGAGTAGTTATCTCGGAGCGCGTGCCGACAGGGTGACGCACCAGATGGAGCTTAATCGAGAGCGCGCGGCGTACTTTCGAAACGTGGAACCCGTAATGCGGCACGATCTTCAGCTCGCGATCAATGCGGGACGCGCTCGTTCAGCCGTTTACCTCGCGCAGCGTCTGGTAGATTTTCATGACGACTCGGAAAATCTGTTTTGGTTAGCCGAAAGTTATCGCACGCTCGGGCCTCGTGCGCCACAGCTAACCGAAAAACAATTGACGAACAGCGCGAAGAAGGATGCTTCGAAGAAACGCGAGAAGCGCACAGTGGAAGAAGAGGAGCGCGAACTGCTTGCGACGCCGGAGGGTAAGGACAACTGGCAAAGACATCAGCAAAAGGCTGAAGAGTTGTACCGGCGCGCCTTGAACGCTGAGAATCCGGTGCCGGTGGCCCATCGAGGGTTGGGCATGCTTTACGAGAAACTCGAACGAGGAAGCGATGCGGCCGCCGAATATGAGAAGTACCTCGAGCTGTCGCCGTCAGCAAGCGATCGCCAACGAATTCAAAGACGCATTGAAGCGTTGAAGGAGAAGCTGAAATGAGTGCTCGAACTATGTTTGTCCTCGTGGTACTGCTCACCGTGTCCGGCTCGGTCCAGGCCCAATTTCTTCACCCGAAGATCAAATCGAAAGAAACCACGATTCGTCGCGTCATTGTGTTGCCGGCGAAAGTGAATGTCGTCCGCGATAGCATGAAGGGCCCGGAAGGCATGGCTGCTGAGTCTGACGAGTTGAGCACGCGCGTCGAAGCGATGGTCGCTGAAGTCTTGTCTAAACAGAAACAGGTCGCAACGCTGCCGGCTACCGCGCCATCCGCCGACGGCGATCCTCAGCAGAAGTACAACGTCGCTGACTTTCAAACCAAGTTTGACGATCTGTTGCCTAAGATCATGAAGAAGCGCAGCGACGTTAAGAAAGGTCGCTTCTCGATGGGCGACGAGGTGCTGAACCTGAATTTAGACAAGGGCGCAGACGCAGTCGTTTTCATTCGCGGCGAAGGGAAAAAACTGACGAGCGGCAAAACTGCTTTCAGAATGCTAGTCGGCGGTCAGCCGGCGTATCTACGATTAATGATCGGGATAGTGGATGCGCGAAACGGTGAAGTGCTGTTGTACACCGATCCGATTTTCCCTGGAGATCCGACGACGGCGGTTGATCGGCTGCGGAAGGCATTGGAGAAAGGCTTCAAAAAGCTGCCGGAAGTTAAGGGTTAATAAAGGAGAATACGATGAGCGAAACTGAGATATGGATAAACCAAAAAAAGATTAACGGCCGTCTTTGTCAGATAGATTGGAGACTGATACAGGGTCTTAAGGAAGTAGTCGCAGCTCTGAGGGCGTCCGGTCCGACTGCGGTGCATGTTGACAATCTTGAGCGCTTAATCAACGAGGCTGAGAAAATTAGCGCCAGCGTCGCCATACCGGATCCACCGGGTTGCAAACCCAAAGACCGAAGCGCTGCTCCGGACACCAGGTAAGGAACTTTCTATCTCAATAGGATTGGGAGCAGATCGACGGCGGCTCTTCCAATGAGGAACTAACATTCGTGCCGTCATCAGGCGAAGCCCTGAACTTGTTCAATTCTCGTTACCAATCTTCATCACATCATTAATTTCCGTACCGCGTTCGCAGGCCAGTCTCTTGTTGTCTGGGGACCAGGCATAGGCAAAGATCTGGTCGGTTTCGAAATTGGTGAGCTGGTGCTCTGATCCATCGTCGAGATTGTAGCTCCAGATGTTGGAAACACCATTGGCGGTCTTGATATACGACAGCGCGTGGCCGTTAGAAATCCACTGAACTCGCTGGAAGAGCTTCACTGGGATTGTTTTCAACAGCTTAATCGGCAAACCACCCTTAACAGATATGATAGCAACCGCTTTCCGTGCGCCATTGTCGACAAAGTACCGGCAAGCCAGATATTGGTTATCAGGTGAAACCACTGGCATTCGTGCGTATTCATCTGTTAGCTGGACCGGATCGCCGCCATCGAGAGGCACCTTCAACACGGTGGTTTTGGAACCGCTTTGATTGTCGTAATAGACCCACTGACTATCCATCGAACATGATGGATAGGAATTAGCGTCACCGAAAGTCAACTGCTTTAGATCGCTGCCGTCTTCGGCGTTCATCCGCCAGATATTAAAACTTCCTGTGCGGTTAGAGGAGAAAACAATGAAACGACCATCAGGCGAGGTCGCCGGCGTGTAATTGTCGCCTGCATTAACCGTCAAATTTTTTTGATTTGATCCATCGGGATCGATCAGCGAAATGTTGAGATGTGCTCCGGCCATCGATGAAAACACAATCTGTCCCTTGGGGGTCCAGCTAAGTCCAAAACCATTGCCAACACCTGGAATCACTACTTTGGCGAGTCGGGCATCATCGCCAGGCATGGTCCATATCCGCGTCACTCGGCGACTTTGCACCGAGACTATCATGTTTGTATCGCGTGATACGCTCACGCTTCTGTAGTCCGCAGGGTCAGTTGTTACATGGACCGGCTGGCCGCTCGGATAAGAAATCCTCCATAACTGACCAGGAGCCATCGGTTGCTCTCTCGCGCTGATTATCAATTCGCTTCCATCTCCCCGCCATGCCACCTGTGAAACCGAGAACCAGGTTTGGTCGCCGACTGTGGTTTCCGCCCCGTTAGCAAGGCTCACTTCGATTAGTTTCATGTGATAGCCTTTGTCCCACCAGCCTGCGCCACAAACGATGCTTCTCCCATCAATGGACCAGGCTGGCCCATCAACTGAAAATCTATCGCCTTTACTACGTTGCGCAATCACACGCTCTGACGTTCCGTCGGTGCTGGCAACGATCAAAAAGTATTCTCCCGCCGCAATATCAGAACGAACGAATGCAAAACTGTCCCCACTCGGAGAAAATGAAATTGGACTGTCTACCCGGTCCTTGATTTTTTTGGGCGGGCCGCCGGGCAGTGCCACTTGATAAAGCGTTCCAGTTTCTTGCCCAGGGCGCGTGTGTGAAAAGTACAGGTAATTACTGTCAGGGGAAAACGTGACCCCCTGGTATTCAACATTGTCTGGGGCCACGATGACTGAATTTCCAGTCGTAGCCCAACCGGTGACTATGAGTTGCTGCATCCCATCTTTCTTCTCAACATGCGCGACAGATTTACCGTCAGGAGAAATCGCAGCACATACCGAAGTGCCCGAGTTGGTAAGTGGGGACATTTCCAACGCCTGTGCAGGTAGTGATTGCCCGGTGTTGCCGACACCATTGCTCCAGCTTGACAGTCGTGGCAGATAGGGAAGGATGAGAAGTACGGCAAACACTGTTACCAGGCCAGTGAACACCGCGGTAGTTTTGTATTCCTTAAGTTCACTCAGAAGAAATTCCGCGGTCGACATCGCCTGCGTCTTTAGCCGAACGAGTATGGTAGGCTCGTTTGTGCCGGCCGCGTTTAGGTTCGCGGTTTTTTCAGCCAACAGTTCCGGCGTCACATCGATTTCGCCCCGAAACTGTCGCCTGACCTTTTTCAAATCAGAGATAACTTCTTTGACGGTTTGATATCGTTCAGCGCGATCTTTGCTTAGAGCCTTCCTGATAAGCGCCTGAAACTCCGCCGGCAACACGTCTTCGAATTTCAAGTCGGTTTGCTGCTTACTCAGGATCAGGGCGACGGTATCGTTGGTAGTAAGCGCTGCGAATGGCGTCGTCCCTGTGACCATCTCGTAAAGGACTACTCCCAAACTCCAGATGTCAGTTCGCTCGTCTACGGGTGTCTCGCGCAACTGTTCCGGTGACATGTATCTCACCGTGCCCATCAACATTCCAGGCTCCGTGCTCAGCCTTGCGGTTGAAGACTTAGGGCCGTCTTCCTCATGAGAGAGACTCTCGTTGAGCTTGGCGATGCCGAAATCGAGAACTTTTATGAAGCCATCCGGGCGCACCATTATATTTTCGGGTTTGATATCGCGATGGACGATATCCGTCGCGTGGGCGACAGCCAGAGCGGCTGCGACTTGAAGACCCACATCCAGTGCTTCCGCTGGCAGCAGCCGTCTTCGTTCCATGAGGTCTCGTAGCGTCAGACCATCGATGTGCTCCATGGCGATGAAGCGGCGCCCGCCCAGCGCAGTGCCAATCTCGAGGATCATGCAGACGTTCGGATGGTTGAGACGTGAGGCCGCTTGTGCTTCCTGCTCAAAGCGCTGCACGCGCCGCTCATCTTTCGCCACATCCGCGGGAAGCAGTTTGAGTGCTACCCTTCGCGGCAGTCTCGAGTCCTGCGCAAGATAAACTTGACCCATTCCGCCTGCGCCCAGCGCCGACAGAATCGTATAGGGACCGATTTCTTGTCCCGCTACAAGCTCCGCTTTCTCGTCGACCAGCACTCCTGCCATAAGTTCGTAGGCGGGTGCGGCAAGAAAGTTTCCAGTAGTCTCATCATTCGCCAATAACGATTCGACTTCCTGTCTTAACGCTTCGTCACCGCTGCAGACTTGGTCAAGCAGGACCGAGCGCTCTGCCGGCGTACACTGCTGTGCAGAAGTGAAGACCGCTTTGATTTGTTGCCACCGCTCTTGCGAGATCATAGCGATTTGTAATCGGTTGGTAGTTCGGCCAACTTTGCGCGAAGGCTACATATGTAATGCGGAGTTTGACGAGAAACTCACTCAAGATGGTTTCGCATTGTTGCTGAGCTCACGCTTCAGCCAGGCTTTGGCGATTTTCCATTCCCGTTCTACTGTTGAATGCGAGACCTTCATCACTTCTCCTGTTTCCTCGATTGTTAGTCCTCCGAAGAAACGCAACTCAACGATTCGGCTCTGATCGGGATCGATCTCCGCCAGTCGATTCAGAGCATCATGAACTGCCAAAACGTCGGCCTCGCCCTGCGTGTAAAAGGCTCCGATGTTCCTCAGTGAGACATTAACCAGGTGGCCTCCACGCTTGGTGGCGGAGTGAGCACGCGCGTGATCGACCAGAATTTGACGCATCAGTTGGGCCGCAATACCGAAGAACTGGGCCCGGTTTTGCCAGGGCATCTTACGTTGGCGAACCAGTTTTAGATATGCCTCGTTCACCAGGGCCGTAGGTTGCAGCGTGTGCTCACGACGCTCGCGACGCAGATAGCTTCCTGCGAGTCGACGCAGTTCGTCATAGACCAGCGGCATCAACTGGTCCAATGCTCCGTCATCACCCTGGCTCCATCTACCAAGGAGTTCGGTGATTCCTTGCGGCGAGCGGGTCGCCATTGCGATTGTTCCTCTTCTGCTGTTGGGCGGTTCGAATCTCAATCCAGCGAAGAACCCTGGTGCAGTTGGCGGCGCAATTCTATCACTCAGAAAATATTTGAGGGAGTTCCGGAGCGTACCTCGCTTTGGTTAGTGAACAGTCGGACGATCGACACAGGGAAGTGCGTACCGTGTTGAATCAGTAGTATCCGGTTTATCTAACGTCGGCCGGCGCAAAGCACCCGAACGGGGGTCACTAGACGTTAACCATTTAAATTTACTTAAGGAGATGACTTATGCCAGTGATCAGAAATCCTCAACTGACTTTGACCCGAGACGGTTCAAATCTCAACATCAAGGTTACATACAAGGCGGATTTCAATACTTTTGAACGGCGCTTGGTCGGACTTGGATTGAAATACCGCCAAAGACTCGCCGTAATCGGAGTGGACCCCCCGGGAGCCACAACGGGCTCGGTGTTGGCCGTCAGTAGTCGTTTCACAAATCCATCTTTTTTGGAAGTGACGGACGGTGCCGGCAGGCAAACAGTCGACGGCGGTGATTCAATTATTGTATCCAGAGCTGAATTGGATGAGGATTCAAATCCTTTTGTAGGTGCTGATGTAGATCCAGATGAGATCCGGTGCAGGATTCGAATAGAGGCCTTTGGTCTTCCGCCTGCCGTGACACCGGACGTATTTACCGATCAGGAGATACTCGGCGGCGTCTTTCAAACCCACACAGCCGCTCAAGCGTGACCGTCAGCTTAAGCAATTAACTCAAACTGGCTTTCCTCAAAAGTACGAATCGCACAGGATTTTCCGACTTTGAGGCAAGCCGTCAAAACTCAAGTAACTAACATCAATGAAGGAGAAGCAATGTCAGCAATCACACAAATCAAGGCTGTCGTTCACACTGCGGATATCGATGGTGCTGGAACAAATGGCACTGTCTATCTTGGCATCTGTGGTCGCGAGTTCAAACTGACCAGAGCGGATGTAGACGACTTCGAGAGATCTAGCCACCGTGAGTATTTTCTCGGCACTCACTCTAACGTCGAACAACCGAAGTTCAATGACCCAAGAGCTCCTCAGCTTGACACCACGGACACGGATCGGTTCCCCGCATACATTCGTTTCGAACCACATGGAGATTCCCCGAATTGGGATTTTGACGGGGCTGAAGTAACCATAACTCCTGGAAACGAAAAATTCAGGCGCATGGGAGATGGAGGTGGAGCGCACCTTGTGCTCGGTCAAGACATGGGAAAATTCTGCTATCTCAAGAAAGTGTAGTAGCGGAGCTTCCGATAAACGGCAGGGTAAACCACTGCGAAGTAAATAATGCTTAACCAATGGATTGAGCCGACGCGCCTGAGCCTGATCTTGCCTTACCGCACACCAGGCTGGCGCTCGGCTCATTCTTGAGGTTGCGTTGCAAGCGTTTGGAAGAAAGATACTGTTGAGCATTTCACACCGGATTTGCTGGTTTGCTGAAAATGAGTGCTCGATGTATCGTGCTAAAGATATTTGCGTGGTGGTACTGCTCACCGTGTCCGGCTCGCATCAGGTCCAGGCTGACTTTCAAACTAAGTTTGGCGATCTGTTACCTAAAATCATGAAAGGCGGAATTACACGCCTTTGGTGAACAACTCCTGCGCGAGACGCGAATCGGACGCTGAGAAAAGACAACGCGCTTCAGCTCACCAATTGAAATAATGCACGGATTTCTGCACTTGGACCACTCAAATTCGTTTCCGGCCTCGTTCACTTTTATGGATTGGGAATAGTTAGTCACTTCAAGACCATCCCGCAGATTTTTCCAAAATCCCCAACCTTTCCAAAATCCGCAAGAGTTCTTTCGCCGATATTCCGGGAGATTGATCCAGCCAGATAAATGACCCGCAGTTTTCGCTCGATTACCTCTGCAGTCGAGATCGAGTTTGCTTCCCCGGCATAGTCATTGCCCTTTCAGCACAGGACCACGTTCCAGATTAAGGAACACTCCCAGCAGGTGATCCATTAAGTGGTAGAAAGGAATGAAGTATGACTCCCAGTAATTTAAAAACTTGTCGAGGGGCGAGCGCAGTTCTTCTTCTATTGATGACTGCTGCTTTGGCAGCCGCGCAGACAGACACCGGCCGGCTTGTCGGTAAGATTGTGGATCCGAGTGGCGCAGTGGTAACCGCAGCCACCGTTCGGGTCAAATCAGTCGCTACAGGACGCGAGGTGACGACGACTTCGGACAACGAAGGTGTCTATACCGTCGTCGGATTGCTCCCGGGTTTCTACGACGTAACTGTCGAGAGCGGCAGTTTTCAACCCAACACACAGCGCGTTCAAATCACCGTCGGTTCAAATGTGACATTGGAAACGAAAATGGCACTCACCGAGGTTTCCGGAACGGTTAACGTAGTCGCAAGCGAAGGCCTTGCGGTCAATACTCAAACCGCCGAAGTCTCGAATGTTGTAACAGGAACTCAGATCCGGCAATTGCCAACGTTGACGAGAAATCCTTACGACCTCATCGGTCTCGGCGGCAACATTAACAACGACGATCCTGGGCCACCGGTGCCGGGTGTGGGCTTGACCGGACGCGGCGCAGGTTTCAGCATCAATGGTCAACGCGCGTCCAGCACGAACGTGTTGCTCGACGGCGTCGATAACAATAGTGTGTTCTACGGCTCGCTCGCGCAGAACGTTCCACTCGAGGCAGTAGCCGAATTCAGAGTTGTAACCAGTAACTTCTCGGCGGAGTACGGGCGGGCCTCGGGCGGCATCGTGAATGTCGCTATTCTCTCGGGTTCGAACAATTTTCATGGATCAGCTTACGAGTTCAACAGAATTTCGAAACTGGCATCCAACGGATTCAACAACAACGCTAACGGCGTACCTCGCGGCGTGTTCACGAGAAACCAGTTTGGCTATACCATCGGTGGTCCAATCAAGACGAACAAGTTGTTCTTCTTCAACAGCACGGAATTTACACGTGTGCGCAGTGTCGGAGATCTGCTCGCGGTGATTCCTACTCAGCAGTTGATCGCTGCCTCAGCACCAAGCACTCAGAACTTCTTCGCCGGGCGTGTGATTCAGGCTACGCCTACCGGAACTCTCTATACGGTCGGTGATGTAGTTGCGGATAACATTCCGGTAACGGCGGGCAATCCCTTTGCTGCTCTCCCCGCAAGTCTTCCCGCGTTTCAGCAGGTGCGATATACAGAGCCGACCAATCTTGGTGGTGGCGCGCCGCAAAACACGTACTCAACTGTATTACGCGTCGACTATAACCTCAGTGACAAAACACTGCTGTATGGCAGATGGGCGCGCGAGAATAAAGACTTTCCACTGGGAAGCACAGGCTTTAGTCCGTACACCGGGTACGATACCGCGTCGCTCATCCGTGGAAACAATTTCCTCCTGACACTGAATCATACGTTCTCTTCCAACCTGGTATCGGAAACAAAGCTTTCCTATAACAAGTGGAAAAACGATGCGCCATACGGAGCAGCTCCGATTGAACCGGGCCTGTTCATGTTTCCCGGCGCTACCGGAGTCATTCGTGGCAATGCCATCACCTTCCCAGGTTACTGGCCGTTCAATGCGGCAAACTCGCCAGTTGGTTTTGGTGGTCCACAGAATGTTGGTCAGGTGTACGAGAATGTCATTTTCACCAAAGGTCGTCATCAGTGGAAGTTTGGCGGATCGTACTTCTACATTCAGGACAACCACTTGTTTGGCGCATTTCAAACTGCGGTAGAGAGTCTGGGTGTACAGGGTAACTATGCTCAGGCGCTCGCAAACTTCGTCACCGGCAACATCAACCAATTTCAAGCTGCAATTGATCCGCAGGGGAAATTCCCCGGTGATAGCGTGAACCTCCCTGTTAGCCAGCCTGACTTCACGCGCAGCAATCGCTACAACGAATGGGCTGCCTATGTAAACGACTCGTTCCGCTGGACGCCGCGATTGGTTCTCAATCTCGGCTTGCGCTACGAGTACTACGGCGTGCAGCACAACAAGGATCGGAACCTTGATTCAAATTTCTACTTCGGACCTGGAAATACGATTCAGGAACGAATCAAGAATGGAAGTGCGCAACTGGCGGCGAATAGTCCGGTCGGAGGTTTGTGGGCGCCTGATAAGAATAACTTTGCGCCCAGAGTCGGTATTGCCTATGACTTGTTCGGTGACGGCAAGACCAGCATCCGCGCCGGATATGGTTTGGCTTACGAGAGGAACTTTGGGAACGTCACGTTCAACCTTATTCAGAACCCACCAGCGTATTTGGTGTTGTCGCTGTTTAATAATGTCGACGTACCAAATCTCCAGGTAACCACAGCGAACCTTGGCCCACTTGCCGGCACCACGCCGCCGACGAAGCAAATACCTGTCGGTAGTCTCAGGTACGTTCGTGAAGACATAGTGAATGCCTACGCGCACTTCTTCAGTGCGGGATTTCAGCGAGAACTCGGCGCGGGCAACATTCTGTCAATCGAGTACTCAGGATCGCGTGGCGAAAAACTCTATTCAATTGATCCGCTGAACGTCCCTGGTTCGGCCGCAGTGTTCCTGGGCGATCCGGATCCAAACAAGCGTTTGAACACGCAGTACGCGAACATCAACGGACGCGGCAATCTTGGTTACTCACGGTACAACGCGCTGATTGTAGGACTCGACGGTACGAACCTCCGTCACACGGGCGGCGTCCAGTTCACTGCGCACTACACTTATTCAGTGTCGAAAGACAACCTGAGTACGGCATTCAGCGAAGCCGCCTTCAACAATAACCTCGGTCTGACAAATCCGTTTGCCCCGAGAACTCTGGATTACGGATATGCTGACAATGACGTACGTCACCGTTTTGTGGGCAGTGTCATCTGGCAGATACCGTACGCCAAAAACATGAATGGATTTGGCAAAGCGCTGTTGGATGGTTGGACAGTGACGGGGATCTACACAGCTCGCACTGGAAATCCATTCACGATTTTTGACAGCGCAAATTCCAACGTCAATGCTCCAAGGCTGGTTCCGAATGGTCCACTAACCGTCAATTTGCAGGATGCGGGAGCCAACTTCTTCCGCTACATCGATCTGACGGGTCAACCAGTGGGCGCCTTTGGTAATCCGCTTTGCGGCGGCTGCTCGGATTTTGGTCCATATCCGGCCAACATGACGAAACGGAATCAATTCCGCGCGCCCGGAATATGGAACCTCGACGCGGGCATCTATCGCAACGTTAAGTTAACCGAGCGTTACAGCCTCCAGTTTCGAGGCGAGCTCTTCAATGCCTTCAACCACGCGAACCTCTACCTCGTACCGGGAACGTTCGACGTTGCGGGAAGCAATTTCGTTGGGGCTAACAGAGGTGTAACGCCAAATGGAAACATCGAACGCCGCAATGTGCAGCTAGCTGTGAAGTTCATCTTCTAACTTGCTCACATTAGCGAATGTTCTTCCCTCGGGCCCTTCGGCTTTGCTGAAGGGCCTCTCGTCGTTAGCTCTGGCGAGCCGCGACTTCGTGTGCGGCACGATTACCGGATTGCAACGCGCCATTCATCCAGCCAGGCTCAGGCGAAGTTTGATCGCCGGCGAAATGGATCCGTCCTTCCGGCGCAGCAATATGAGGAAGCAACGAAGTCATTTCACCTGGCCGGAACCACGCGTACGCGCCGCGTGACCACTGCTCGTTATCCCAGCAAACAGAAGAGCCGCCTTCAAAATACGCGCGAATTGCCGGGTGGACCATCTCGACTTGACTGACGGTGAAGCTGAGTCGCTCGTCGGCAGTCATCGCCGCCAACTTTCGCGCTCGCTCGCCGGCAACATACGCTTCCAATAACCCACGAGTACCGGGTAGATAAAACGTCTTATCGTATGCCGTCATCATTGGCAGGTCGGTAGTGGCGGCGCCCGATAAACCCTGTTCGAGCCAGAAGCGCTGTCTTGCCTGCAGAAACACTCGAACGACGGAAGTGTTCCCCAGTTGGTCCATCGCCTGCTGCTTTTCGCGTGACACGGGCGGCGAGAACTTTACGTTGCGCAATACGGAAAAGGGAATCGCACAAATCACGTACTGACACGCGATCGTTTCGTTCGCTCCACTTTGTGAGCAAATGACGCGCGCGCCACGATCATCCTGTTCGATGCGAACAACTGCGCAACCATAACGGATCCTCGTGTCCAGTTTTGCGGCCATCGCGTGCGGCAAAGTATCGCTGCCACCGCGAATCACATAAAGCTGTTTCTCCAACGAACGTGGCAGGGCCTCGCGCAACAAGTCGAGGGCAGACGTCGCATCAGCCCCTTCACCGAGTTGGTCAGCCAGACCCAGACGCAGAATCGATACGGCTCCAGGTGACGCACCTCGGTCGTGGAGAAACTGTGCGAAGCTCGAGTCGTCGTACTTCTTTAATGAGGACGGTGGCCAATCAACGGTTTCCGGATCGCCGATCTCTTTCAAGACCGGCGCAACATACTTGTTCCACAGTTGTCCACGCGTGAGGCCTTGCTCGTCTGCACGCAATTGCACGGGCCAGTCAACAGGCGTGTTTGGCTTGATGACGATTCGTTTTCCTTTTACGTGAAAAATCGGTGCACCAGCAGGGGAGGTCACAGGATCAAGTGCGACTCCGAACAAGCCGGCATACTTGATGGTCCAATGGTGAACGTCGAAGATATTCGTTGCGCCGGCTTCGGCATACAAGCCGTCAGCAAATTGTCCGCGCATTGTGTAGACGCGACCGCCTGGTCTTGTACGTGCCTCCAACACGGTTACGTCATGGCCCGCCTGCGATAACTCGTAAGCTGCAGACAGGCCGGCCAGTCCCGCCCCGATTATCACAACCTTCTTCGTAACGTCTGCACGCCGGAGCTCGGTTTGAGCCTTGGCCCAACCATTCCAGCCGAGGAGCGAAAGGCCCGTTGCCGAAATCAAGCTGTGATGGAGAAAGTCTCGTCGATTAATCATAGTTTTCGTGGTCGATCTGAAATGCCCGTTTCAAAACATCGCCTCTATCAAGACACATTGGTTCATACCTGTCAAAAACTGACTGCTGGTTTCTTCGAAAATATGGTTGCATTTCCATGATTCTGTTTCTGCCTTTAATGCTTGAGAATTATTTGAACTCCGGGTGGTATCCAAAAACGTTTTCATGCATCATAGGTGTCGTTCGCAAAACTCATTTCAATCCTTAAAGGAGATCTACTCGATGAAAGACAAGACAGAATCATGCACTCCTGAAGGTTCCGAGCAGAGCCGGCCGTTCTTCGCGCGTTTCCTCGAAGGTCAGCAAACGTCAATGGATTCCTTTCAGACGCTCAAGTATCCGTCTGACCGGGACGAGATCGATCAACGATTTGAGTACAACAACGATCCACAGTAAAAGTTGGACCATCGCGGCCCATGTCCGCTAGTCAGACGCGGGCCGCACTCTTGAATTACGCAATGCCTCCAACGCGCGACGCCGTTTTACTGCTGACGCACAGCGGTGACTTCTACACTATCGATCTTGTCTCACAGGCTCTCGCACGCCGTGGCATCCGTCCCATTCGCTTCAACACAGATCTCTTTCCGTCGTCCATTAAGCTCTCGGCCCGCGCGGGCGACGAACGCACCGCACACCTCTCTACGGAAGCGGGAGAGCAGCTTTCTGCTGCGGAAGTGCGCGCCGTCTGGGCGCGCAAGCTCTGGTCGCCGCGCATGGCTGACGATCTTGACGAGCGCTATCGCTTGATGTGCGTCGAAGAGTCGATCGCTGCGCTTGAGGGTTTTCTCGATGCGCTCCACGACGCACACTGGGTCAACGATCTTCAGCGCCAACGTGCCGCTGAGAACAAGCAGCAACAACTCCGGCTGGCCGCGCGCGCCGGACTGCGCGTCCCGCGCACTCTCATTACCAACGATCCCGCCGCAGCTCGACAGTTCTTCGCCGAGACTGAAGGCCAAACAGTAGCGAAGCTGCTCCGGCCAATCGCCGTCAGCATGGACGCTGATAAGCCCTTCGTCTACACGAACCGCGTCCGCGAAGAAGACCTGGCCGGCGCTGAGTCACTGCGCCATAGCCCGATGGTCTTTCAAGAGTTGATTCCGAAAGCGTGCGAGCTGCGCGTTGCTTATGTGGCGGGTGAAACCTTCGCAGGCGCGCTTGACGCGAGTGGCACGTCGCGCGGGCATACGGACTGGCGTCGCGTTGCTCCCGAGGAGTGTCGCTGGCAGAAGGCCCAACTGCCGACCGAAGTCGCAAGCGGCCTGCATGCATTGATGTCAGAACTCGGCCTCGTATTCGGCGCCGTAGATTTGATCTGCACTCCGTCGGGCGAGTACGTGTTCCTCGAAGTCAATCCCGGCGGCGAATGGGGCATGCTCGAACGCGACCTTGGCCTTCCAATCTCGGAGGCGATTGCTGAAGCGCTACTTACTTCTTATGTCCATTCTCATCCTTTCCAGCACAGTGGGATCCGAAGCTTGGAATTCACGTGACTTGAAGTCGCGGC
>JADMIO010976095.1_pt1 | contig 95949 bp, 67 predicted proteins | sample 8958161 | NCBI WGS metagenome assembly JADMIO01 (sample SAMN16585339, study PRJNA669376) | soil metagenome | isolation source: Crop rotation soil | place: USA: Cullars Rotation, Alabama | collected 2011
GCCGCGACTTCAAGTCACGTGAATTCCAAGCTTCGGATCCCACTGTGCTGGAAAGAGCGAACTGCGATGTAGTAGGCGTCGGGGCAAATCACAGCCTGAGCGACAGTCGTGCTCGACTGGATGAAGCGGATCGCGAAGGTCCAGGTTCGGAGCGTCACGACCCCGGCAGTATGCGCGAAAACGCCAAGAAGTACAAGAGGGCCGGGCCCAGGGCACGCCGCGCTGCCCCAGATAAGACTTACGCCTTCCTTATAGCGAGCCGCCCCAGACTGAGTCATGCGATTCGACTCAGCTGTGCATTCGCTGGATATTCTCGAGGCTCAGTACGATGTCGCTCGAGCGCTGCGCCAGATGCTGACGCGGCGTCTCATCGGCTTCGCGGCCGCCGTGTTTGCACTCGTCGCGTGGTTCCACGTCATTCCATGGATCGCGTTCGACGTCACGTCTCTACTGGGGGCAGGTCTGCTCGGACTGGCGGTTCGAAGCGAGTATCAGGCTCGGAAACGCTGCCGCAAGGCCGCGGCAGAACTCGCACGTTTCATGAGGGTTCCTCCGCAAACCGGTAGCCCACCCAGGGCTCGGTAATCAAATACTCCGGCCGCTCGGGATCGCGTTCAATTTTTCTCCGCAACTGGCCGATGAGCACGCGCAGGTGCTCGTGCTGTGCGGTACTCGAGGCGCCCCAGATCCGTTTGGCTATGGTTCGATGCGTCAGCACGCGGCCGCTGTTGCTGACGAGCAGGCTGAGCAGGGCAAATTCCCGAGGCGTCAACCGAATCTCATCGTCTCCGCGGTACAGTCGCCGTTTGTCGAAATCAATGGTGAGGTCGGCGCGCCGGATCTGGCCACGCAGGTCCCCAGCCGCCGATCGGCGGAGGCCTACTCTGATTCTCGCCAGCAGCTCCTCAGGACCGAATGGTTTCGTGACGTAGTCGTCTGCGCCAGCATCGAGGGCGTGGACCTTCGTCGTCTCCTCGCCACGCACTGACAAGATCACGATTGGCACGTCGGCGCGCGCTTTCAGTTGCCTGCAGATGTCGACGCCATTCGCATCCGGCAGTCCGAGGTCAAGAATGACGAGGTCCGGCCTCTGACGCTCGAACTGGGTCAGGCCTTCTGCGCCGGTACCGGCAAGCACCACCGAATAGCCGCGCGACCGGAGAAGCGTGGCCGTCGCCAGCCGAACGGACGGCTCATCATCGATGAACAGGACGGATGGCGTCATGCCACATCCGTCGAAAGTTCTGCGGACTGACGCAGGGTGGTCGGGATCTCGAGTGTGAACGTGGCCCCGCCGTCCCGATGGTTCAACACGGAGATTCTTCCGCCCTGCTGCTGCAGGAGGCCGCGGGTAATCGCGAGCCCCATGCCACTTCGAAACGTATCGTGGCTGGCATTTCGTCCCCGGTAGAACCGCTCGAAGATCCGTCCGAGGTCTTCATCCGGAATGCCAGGCCCATGATCGCGGACCGACAGCGACAGGCGAGTCGGTTCAACCACCACTGCGATCTCGATCGGTGCATCTGAAGGCGAGTAGTGAGCGGCGTTCTCCAGCACATGAGCCAGGGCCGAGGTCGTCAGCCGCGGATCCAGGAACACCAATGGCGGTTCGTCGTCTCGGACCGCCTTTACCGGATGCGTGCGGATCGTGGAATCGACCTGCCGCCGTGCCGCTTCAACGATGTCCGAGGGAGACACCCACTCGCGTTCCGGCGTGGTGGCCTGGGCCTCGACACTTGCAAGGTCGATCATGTTGTCAAAGAGGCGCTTGAGCCGCTCGAGCTCCGTCTCGATGATCTGGAGCTGTTCCCGTTTCAATTCGTCCGGCAAGCTGCCGGTCCTGAGATTGCCGGCGGCGACCGTCAGCGCCGTCAACGGCGTTTTCACATCATGGCTCAGCGACGCGACCAGCGCTGACTTCGTATCTGCGCTGCGTTTCGCCATTTCCGCTTCGTCTCGCTGCCGGCCAAGAGTCAGTGCTTCCTCCGCACGGCGTCGCGCCTGCTGTGAAAGATGGCTGCCGATCAGGCTCACGGCCAGCAGTACGAACAACGCGACCAGATCCTGCCTGCTGGCGATGGAGAACGTCCCGACGGGCTGGAGAAAGAAGAAGTTGAAAGCGACGAACGCGACGAGCGACGCCGCAATGGCCACGGACCGGCGTGCGACGGCCGCAATTACCAGGACGACCAGCAGCAGGAGCAGCGCGGCGGCCGTCTCGTTCATTCCGCGATCATACGGCCGCTCGCGCCAGGCTCTCCTTATGGCTTCCTTATGCTTGTCCGGGGTATCAAGAAATCACGGCCTAAGTCGTGCCACCTGGCGCGACGCGGGGGAACCAGCGTGATGCGTGGCATCACTGGGGCGAATCCCGCCGAAGCTCGCGGCGTTTGCGAGCGAAGGCGGGTAGAGGACTCCAACCTCGAGCCCGTCAGCTAACTCCGTCGGCCGTTGGAGGTCTTTGTGGCCGAGGAATCCTTTTCGTCTCAAGTCAAGCGCCTGATCGTTGGCGCACCCATCCCCACGCATCTGGCGCACAGAGAACGATTCTCGCGCGTCACCGGATTGGCCATTCTTTCGTCGGACGCGTTGTCGTCGGTGGCATACGCCACTGAAGAGATCCTCCGGGTACTCGCCATCGGGGGCATTGCAGCGCTTGGCTTGGTCACGCCGATTGGTGCTGTCATCGCGACCATGCTGGCCATCGTCGCGTTTTCGTACCGGCAAACGATTCACGCATACCCCAGCGGAGGCGGAGCCTACATCGTTGCCAAGGACAATCTTGGAAGGCTGCCAAGCCTGATCGCAGCCGCATCTCTCCTGATTGACTACGTGCTCACGGTCTCAGTGAGCATTGCTGCTGGAGTGGCGGCAATCACATCCGCCTTTCCGACCTGGCATGTTGGCCGGACGGGCCTGTCGCTCGGCTTTGTCGCCATTCTGATGTTCGGTAACCTTCGAGGCGTTCGCGAATCCGGCCGGTTGTTTGCCGTGCCGACGTACTTCTTCATCGTCAGTGTCCTGGTGATGCTCGTCGTCGGTGCGTGGCGGTACTTCACCGGCCAACTGGAACCTGTGCCGCTTCCGGCGTCGCCGCTACCGCTCGGGTCTGGCGGTATCGCTCTGCTTGGTACCTTCACGATCCTGACGGCCTTTTCCAACGGTTGCACGGCGATGACCGGCGTCGAGGCCCTCTCGAACGGCGTCCCGGCCTCTCATCCTCCTGAAAGCAAAAACGCGTCGTCGACTCTCGTGGCGATGGCGGCGATTTCGATCACGATGTTCATGGGCATCACGCTCCTGGCGCACGCATATGGCGTGGTGCCGAGCGAAGCAGAGACCGTCATCTCCCAGATCGCGCGCGGAACGTTCGGCGACGGCGTGGGCTATTACGCCGTTCAGGCTGGGACGATGCTGATTCTGGTTTTGGCCGCGAATACTGCGTACGCCGATTTTCCGAGACTGTCGTCGATTGTGGCGCGTGACCGTTTCCTGCCACGTCAATTCATGAACCAGGGTGACCGCCTGGCGTTCTCAAATGGGATCGTCATTCTGAGCGTGCTCGCCGGGGGCCTGCTGGTCATCTTCAGTGGCGACACCCATGCATTGATTCCGCTGTACATGATCGGCGTCTTCGTCTCGTTCACGCTCTCACAGGCTGGAATGGTGGTGCACTGGCGCAGGCTGCGCGGTCCCGGATGGCGATCGAGCGCTGTCATCAATGGTGTTGGCGCGCTGGTCACAGGAGTGGTGCTGGTCATCGTTGCCGTAACGAAGGCGGTTGAAGGCGCCTGGATCGTCATCGTGATGATTCCGGCGCTCGTGATCATCTTCGAAGTCACGCGGAGGCACTACGACCAGGTTGCCGGCGAGCTGGCTCTTGGCGGAACGCAGCCCACGCCGCCCGGTCATCACACGGCATTGATTCCAATCGGCGGGATTCAGCAGGCGGTGGTCAGGGCGCTGCAATACGCGCGAACGCTTTCTGCGGATGTCCGCGCGGTGTACGTGGACATCGATCCAGCAGCGACCAAGGCGATTCGAGCACAGTGGAATCTTTGGGGACAGGGTGTTCCGCTCGTCGTTCTCGAATCACCGTACCGCTCGTTGATGGAGCCGCTACTCGAGTATGTGGAGAGCGTCCAGGGAGAGAACAAGTGTGGTTACGTCACGGTGATTCTTCCGGAGTTCGTGCCTCGCCGGCTCTGGCATCACTTACTCCACAATCAACATGCGCTTCTCATCAAGGGAGCGCTGCTGTTCAAGCCGAACGTTGTTGTCACGAGCGTGCCGTTCCACCTCGGCAGAAACTCCCACGTCAGAACTTGACGAGGAGGGCCAGGGTCAGCCGCTTCTCCGACTTTCTGAGGTCCGGCGCCCAGCCGGGAACGGCCGAGCCAGGGGCTCCGATGTTGCCGCCCGGCGGCGTCACGCCAGCTGGGCCGCTGAAGTACGGCACGCTTGCGTGCCGGTAGTTGAATTCACCCCGGAACGTAATGAACTGCCTGGGCAGGTAGTCGATCGTTGTCTGGACATCCCAGGCCGTGAACGGGTCGCCCGGGTTGTAGCTGAAATACGGCGTGCCTGAAATGGCTGTCGCGCCGTTAATTGGCGGCATCAGAACCAAGTATCGTCCGGGATTCTTGATGGCGCCGCCTCCGATCGTCCAGGCGTATGCGTTACGGCTGAACCAGAGGCGGTGGTACGCCATGAACCCGACGAAGAACTGCGACGGCACCGCGGCGTCGCCGCCAGCACAACTCACGCCGCCGCCGAATTCGCAACCCGTATCGAATGTAAGTGTGAACGCCGCCTTCGAGATCGTGCTGTACGGTTGGTCGTAGTACTTCACCTGAATACTGTCGTCGGTGTGAAACCGTTTGCGGTCTGGATTGCCAAGCGTGTCCTTGCCGAAGTAGTTGTTGGTGATGATGATTACGCGGCCGTTCGGCGCGTACCGGATCTGGCCGCCTACTCCCGGTGCGTTGGTGAATCTGCCGTACGACTGCCATCCGTTGATGATCCACGGTTCGATCTTCAGCTTTTCACTCGGAAAGATCTGAATGCGAAGTCCGTTGAAAAACCATGGAGTGTTCGACGACACGTAGGACGGCTGGTACGTCCAATTGTCGAACTGGTAATAGCTCCACAGCCCGATGTACGACATGAAGATGCCCGCATCGAGGTTGATGCCATTCAGTCTGTCCCAGTGGTACCCACCATATGCCTCAGATATGTACCGGTAGGCGGCATCGAGATTCCACTGGCCGCGCGTCGGGCTCGCATCATTGCGTGGTGTCGTCGACGAGTACATCCCGAACTGCGTCATCAGCCGGCCACGTACGTTCTCATGCTCGAAGTCGCCGCCAATCCCGAGCTGGGTGAGTTGCACCTCGCCGTGGCGAAAGACTTCGCTCGATCCGCCGATTGTGTCGTCGGCTGGCCTATTGAAGCTGTAGTTGAAACTCGCATCGGCCCGGAACTCGCCCGTGAATGGGCCCATCTTCCACGGGCTATCTGTAGTGCGTGGGCTTCCGGTCTGCCAACTAAAGTCGGCAAACGCAAACGGTTGGGCCTCCTGCGACAGATGTGAAATCGGTTGCAGCGTTGGAAGCAGCAATACCAGCGTCAACAGCACGAGCAGCTCCGATCCGAGTACAGGCTAGGCCTGGATCGGATAAGGAAGCCGTAATTGTCGAACCTGCGCTCAGCGCGCTGGTTTGCCGAGCACGTCCAGTGCGGCGCGGAACCCTTTGGCCAGTGTGGCGGCAGGGCCGGTGCCGTAGTAGTGCAGGAAGTAGATCGCCGGTGATGTGGTCGTCATGTGGTGATGCAAAGAGACGACGTTCAGGCCGTTCTCGCGAAGGACCTTCAGTACCGGCGTCACTTCGCGATCGAGCATGGCGATGTCGCCAGCGATCATGGCATCTGCATCCGTGCCCGCGAACGCCGCCCAGGTGTTCAGGCCCATGCGGGCGTTGATCACGGCGCCGTGCTCGCGCACATTCAGATCCTGACGTCCAATTGTGATCTTGTAGACCGGGCCGGACGGTTCGCCGGCGTATCCGACGATCTTGGCGAGCGCCGCCCCATCCACGCCACCGGCAGCGTCCGGCGCCGTGGGCGCCGGCGCTCCCGCGTTCTTCGTGGACGCATCGATCAGGTCAATCGCGGGTTTGATGCGACGAGCAAGATCGGCCGGACTGCCCATGCCATGAACGTGCATGTAGAACATGCGCGGCTGTTCCCAGAAGAAATGGTTGTGGAGTGCCGTCACGTCGAAACCATTCGCAAGCACGGCGGACATCACCGGATTGACCTCGTCTTCCTTGAGCACGAGATCGCCCATCAGGACGTCCATGCCATCCCCCTTGGTCATCGCGACCCAGCCGCCAAAGCCGAACGGGGTCGGCGCCGGACGCTGCCCGATCGTGACGCGCACATCGTTCCGCGGAATATTGACCTTGAGAACGTTGTCCTTGAAGTCGCCGTTCTTCCCCAATGAGGAGAGAACCGCTTTGTAGTCGGCGGGAATCTCCGGAGCTTGCGGGGCAGGCATTGCCCCCGTCAGCAGCGCGACGAACAGGACGATGCGGGTCATGGGGGCACTCCTCTGCGGCGGGGACGTACTTCGAGTCTACAAAAGATCGTGCCGTCCCAGCGTCAACTGTCATAAGGTTTCCGCCGTGCGTAAGGCAATGTCGATGGCCGCCGTGGCCTGCCTCGCGATCCCCGCGCTCTTGGCGCAGCAGGCCGGAGCCCCGCCTCAGCAAACGCCGAGCGGCAGAGGGGGCTTGCCAGTCCAGGGAGCGGAGCCCGATCTTGCGCTGGTCGTAAAGTTCGATCGCGACGGGAACAAGCGGCTCAATCGTTCAGAGCGCGACAATGCGCGCGAGTATCTGACCGCAAATCCAGAACTGCGACGGCCCACCAGAGGGAGCCGTCTTCCACGAGGCGGTTCGCAGGGGGCCGCCGTCACGCCGAAAGACGTGCGCGCGTACCAGGCGTCCCTGCCGCTCTACGACGCCAACACCATTCGCACTTTGTTTCTGCAGTTCGAAGCCAATGACTGGGAGCAGGAACTCGAGGCCTTCTATCACACCGATGTCCTCGTTCCAGCAACGCTCGTTGTCGACAACCGCACGTATCGCGACGTCGGCGTCTCGTTTCGTGGCAACAATTCGTTCGGTAATGTCGCCGCCGGTCTGAAGCGGCCACTGTCCATCACCTTGGACTGGGTGCATGGCCAGGACCTGCTTGGGTACAAGTCGATCAATCTTCTGAACTCGAATCAGGATCCGACGTTCCTGAGGTCCGTGCTGTATCTGGACGTGGCCCGCGATTACATCCCGGCGTTGCGCGCGAACTTCGCGCGCGTGGCCATCAACGGCGAGAGCTGGGGCCTGTACGTGAACCAGCAGACGTTCAGTAGCGAAGCCGAACGAGAGATGTTCAAGTCGACATCAGGAACGCGATGGAAATCACCGAACAACTCCGTCGGTGGCGGCTTTTCGTACCTCGGGGACGACATCGAGCTCTACCGCGGTTGGTACGAGATGAAAGGCGCGGACAACCTCGATGCCTGGAAGGCGCTCGTCCGTGTGACCAGGTTGCTGAACGACACCGTCCCCGAGAAACTCGAGGCCGCACTCGCACCAGTGATGGATGTCGATGCGGTCCTCAAGTTCCTCGCTCTGGACATCGCGCTTGCGAATGGCGATGGGTATTGGAATGACGGCAGCGACTTCAATGTCTACCTCTCTGCGCAGGGAAGATTCCTGGCCACGCCGCACGATGCGAACGAAGGCTTTCGCGGCCGCGGGCCAAATGCGGCGCAGCCGGACCCCTTGGTGGGTCTGGACGATCCGAACAAGGCGCTGCGTCACCGCCTGCTTGCGGTCCCGGCCCTGCGAGTGCGGTATCTCCGGCACGTCGGCGACATCGCAGAGAAGTGGCTCAATTGGAACAGGCTCGGGCCGCTGGTCGAGCGCTATCAGAAGCTGATCGCTGACGATGTTGCACGGGACACCCGCAAGCACGAGCGTACGGACGCCTTTACGACCGGCATTCATGGTGTTGCCGGTTCACCGCCTGCCGCCGGCACACTGAAGGGGTTTGCCGAACTGCGACGGGCAGCGCTCCTGGCGCACCCGGACGTCGCGGCCGCCCGAAGCAGGCGCTAGGCGCGGCATGTGAATTGCGTCCGCACTGCGCAAACAGCGCTTCATGCTCCTAGTTAATGGACTGAACAGCCTCTTCCCGCGAGATGCCGCAGATTCCTTCGAAGGACTCGCGGATTTGCCCGAGGCCCATCGATGAGGGGGCGCTTCGGCGGGCTGCTGCGCGGTGTTCTGACGCTGCTTATTTCAGCACTCTGGATCAACCAGGCCGGGGCACAGACGGGGCCGCGCGCCGCCGAACCGGACGGCCGCCGCGATGTCGTCGCGGCTGAAACACGTGTCTATGGCGCGGAGTTACGCGCCGACCGAGGGTCAGAATGCAGTGTTGGCGTCCAGACGTCCCTGCCCAACGACGTTACCGCGCGTCCCTGCACATGGGAACGGTCAACACCATTTTCGCTGGATTGGAGCGCCCGCGAGGTACGGCTGACGGTCGGCCGCACGACGATTCGTCGCGCCGGCCAATGGCTGCTGGGCAATGCGATTCATCTCGCGGCAACGGGCGGCGCGCGCCTGACGATTACGCGCATCGAAGACGAATGGAATCAGACCGTCGTTGCTGGTGATCCGGCCACGGTTACGCCCGTTGACGCCTGGATTACTGCGAACACGCTCGCCGATGGATGGCGAATCAGCGGCGTGATCGAACGTCCGCGTCCCACATCGGCAGATAAGGTCACTGTCACAGTCGGCCAGGTGCCGAACATTGCGGATTCACGTTCGACCAAGCCACCAGCATTCACGGGCGGGATAGCCGGACTGTACTCGGCGAGCGCGCCTGGCGCTGTGCCGCCGCTGCGTTCATCGAGCCCACAGCCGTCGGCTGGAGCAAGAGTGCTCAACTGGACCGGTGCGGTGAACGGTCAGTGGAGCAACCCCGGCAACTGGAGCCCCGCCGGCCCGCCCGCGAGCCAGGATCAACTCGTCTTCGGTTCGAGCGCTCAGTCGCGAAGCATGACGAACGACGTGCCAGGGTTGGTCCTCGACTCCATCACGATTCAGGGCGGCGGCTATGCGCTTGCTGGTCCGCTCGCGGCAAATTCACTCGTCATCAACGCAGGCGCGACCGAGACCTTCGCATTCACCGGTGTCGGCCGCAGCGTCAGCTCGACCACCGTCAACAGCGGCCGTCTCCTGCTCGGCGGATCGCTCGGCGAAGTAATCCTTGCGGGTGGCACGCTGGCAACGCAAGACGGGTCCAGCATGGCGAACATTCCCGGCAGCGCCGGCGAACTGGGCTCGGCGGGTTTCTCGAGCGGCGTCGTGGATCTCGGATCCGGGACCAAGACGGGACTCAGGCTGTCCAACTCCATGACGTTCGTCGTGTCGATTTGCGATGGCCGAGTGCAGACGTGGCGCGTCAACGGCGATGTCAACGTGAACTCAGCGACGCTTTCGATCGTGCTTTGCCCAGGGTACGAGCCCAACGTCAACGACCTGTTTGTTGTCATCGACAACGACGCCACCGATCCCGTGAACGGAAAGTTCCGTGGAAGCCAGACAGTGACCGTTGGCAACGTTACGTTCAACGTCGACTATGCGGGCGGTAGCGGCGGCAACGACCTCGTGCTTGGGGCGATTGCGAAGGGTCCGGCCAGTGCGCCCGATCTCGCGATCACGAAAACCCACTCGCCAGGGACCTTTCAAGTCGGCGGCAACGGCACTTACACGCTGACCGTCGGAAACACAGGGAACGCGGCGACGTCCGGAGTCGTGACGGTGACCGACACGCTGCCGGCAGGGTTTGCGCCATTGACGATGTCGGGAACGGGCTGGAACTGCGCGCTTGCAACCGCCTCGTGCACGAGAAGCGATTCGCTGCCGGCCGGCTCCGCCTATCCCCCAATTCAGTTGACGGTGGTCGTTTCGACCAGCCTGCCCGGCGGCACATACCAGAACACGGCCGCGGCCAGTGGCGGCGGCGACGCCACAGCCGCAACGGTGACGGACTCGACGCCGGTCGCAGGCGGAGTGGACCTGAAGATCACGAAGGTCCGTGCAGAACACCTCGTGCGAGGTCAGCAGGGCACGTTCACTCTCCAGGTGAGAAACGTGAGCTCCGTCACGGCAGCAGGTCCGATGACCGTGACCGACGTCATCGGCGACGGCGCAGTCGCCGTCAGTTACACGAGCTCGGATTGGGTCTGCACGATTGCGCCCGGAGGCAGGCAGGTCTCGTGCACGCGCAGTGCAGCGCTGCCACCCACGGGCGGCACTGACCTCCATTCAGACATCAACGTGGTCGTGCAGGTGGCGCTGACGGCGCCAGCCGAGGTCGTCAATACCGCAACGGTTTCTGCGAGCAGCAGCGACACCGACGTCGATCTGAGCAACAACTCAACCTCGATTAGTACGCCGGTCGTGACCGTACAGGAGCCGCTTGGTGCCCCGGACGTTGCGATAACCAAGAGTCACGAAGGATCGTTCGTCGCCGGTGGAACCGCAAGATTTTCAATCACGCTGCAGAATGTCGGCGACGCGCCGACACCTGGCAGAATCCAGGTCCGGGATGTCCTGCCGGCGGGATTGACCCCGCAATCGACGTCGGGAACCGGATGGTCGTGCTCGATCAGCGGCCAGGTGGTGCAGTGCGACTACAACCTCGTCCTCGCCGCACACTCTCAGCCTTCCGCGCCCCTTCTCATTGACGCGACAGTTGCCTCTGACGCGACTGGCGACACGAACCAGGCAGATGTCACCGCCGTGGGTGACGGCAACGCCAGGAACGATGCGGCGCTCGACACGTACGTGGTGGCAGGCACGCCGCAGTTGCTGCTGTCCAAGTCGCATACTGGTGACTTCGTTCAGGGCCAGATCGGCGCAACGTACCGACTCACCGTCACGAATTCAGGCCGCGGTCCGACCACGGGATCCATCACGCTCGCTGACTCCTTACCGGCCGCTCTGACACCAACGTCGGCGGAGGGGGCCGGGTGGACATGTTCGATCCAGGCTCAACTGGTGACGTGCACACGCGGCACCGCGATGGTGGCCCAGGAGATCTCGGTCGTCACTCTTACAGTCACGGTGTCGGATCTTGCGAACAGCGCGGTCAATACCGCAACACTGAGCGGCGGTGGCGATCCGACACCGCATCAGGCATCGGACCCGACAACCATTCTCGGGCGCCCGCAACTCACGATCGCGAAGTCGCATGCGGATCCGGTGCTCAAGGGGCAGCAAGGCGTCCAGTTCACGATCGGTGTGCTGAACAATGGCACCAATCAAACGACAGGATCAGTAACGGTCACAGACACGTTGCCCGCGGGACTGTTGCCCGTCGATGCCACCGGTGGCGGCTGGTCCTGCGGCATCGCCGGCCAAACGGTGACGTGCTCGCGAAACGATTCGCTTCAGACAGGCCAGACCTACGCGCAGATCTACGTCTCGGTGAATGTGGCGGCAGATGCGAACTCGGTGACGAATACAGCCACCGTCAGCGGTGGTGGCGACACGACGCCCGACGACAACACGGCGTCGGATCTCGTCGCGATTTCAACGCCAAACACCCCGAACCTCGTGCTCTCCAAGAGCCATGAGTCCGACTTCGCCCAGGGCCAGACCGGCGCTTCATATCGTGTGCGGATCGACAATCGCGGATCAGCCGCGAGCACCGGCGCGGTGACGGTGACCGATGACCTGCCGGCCGGTCTCAGTCCGACGACGGCCACCGGCACCGGATGGAACTGCGGCATTGCCGGCCAGCGCGTGACCTGCACGCGAGCGGATGCTCTGGCGCCGGGCGCCTCGTGGCCCGTCATTCAGATCGCGGTTGATGTTTCTCCGACAGCGACCGACCTTGTGAATACCGCGACGGTGACGGGCGGCGGCGACACGACGCCTGGAGACAGCAGTGCGAGCGACTCGACCACGATCACCCCCGCTGCGCCGGACCTGCGCATCATCAAGCGGCACACGGATCCGTTCATTGGCGGCCAGAACGGCGCCGCCTACCGCATCACGATTACGAATGCCGGCACGGCATCGACATTCGGAGAGATCACGGTCCGGGACAATGTTCCTCCTGGATTGACACTGACTGGCGCGAGCGGCTCTGGCTGGCAGTGCGAGCAGGCCGCGCCCGTCGCGACGTGCCGGCGCAGTGATCCGCTCGCCCCAGGCAGCAGCTATCCGGACATCGTGCTGCTCGTGAACGTCAGCCCATCAGCCTCGACCGTCGCAAACGTCGCGACAGTCAGTGGTGGCGGCGACCCGACGCCAGAGAACAGTGCAGCCGACGTCACGAACATCAACGCCTCGCTCGATGCGGCAATCGATCTGTTTTTTGCCTCGGATCTTCTGGTCGGCCGCGACGGTCAGCTCGTCGCGCAGGTCACGAATGTCGGGCCAGGCACCATTGGCACGGGCACGGTCGTGGTCATCAACCTTCCGCCGGAGCTCGTTCCTATCTCGGGCGGGGGAAGCGGCTGGCAATGCAGAAGAACCGGCAATCAGTTCGTGTGCACGCAGGCGGACATCCTCAGCCCTGGCGAGCGGTTCCCGGATATCCGGTTGCGGGTTCGCGTCAGCGTCGCTGAGGCTCGCGTGGCGGTCTCGGCGGTGGTCACCGCAATCAATGACTCCAATGACACCAACGATCGCGCTGAGATCATCACGGCCAGCACCGTTCCTGCCGCGTCGCTCACGATCCGAAAAGTTGCCAGCGCGCAGCACGTCGTCGTCGGCGGCAGCCTGACGTATCGCGTAGAGATTCGGAACGACGGTGATGCGGCTGTGGCCGACGCGATGGTGAGGGACCTCCTGCCTCGGGGCTTCCGGTACGCGGAGCCGGAAAGCGATGTGCGGTCCACCACGCGATCGGCGCGCCTCGTCAGAGCCACAGGCGGTCAGGATGAACTGAGTTGGACTCTCGGCACGCTGTCATCTGGTGAAACAGTCAACCTGACGTATCGCGTGATCGTCGGCGCCGACGCAGGCAGTGGACCGCAAGACAACAGAGCCAGTGTCAGCGGGATCGGGCCGGATGGCGCCATCGTCAGTGCAGGCCCGGCGATTGCGACTGTCGAAGTGATTCGGGATGTATTCTCCACGCTGCAGGCCGTGGTCGGCCGTGTGTTCGAAGACAAGGACGGCGACGGCGTCTTTACACGCGCGGATCGACCCATCGCGAATGCACGAGTGATCACGTCGGCCGGTCAGGCGGCCATCACCGATCCAGACGGCCTCTACAACATTCCTTCACTTGGCGCCGGCTCGGTGGCGCTCCTGCTCGATCGCGCGACACTTCCGGGACACTTGACGATCTCGGACAACGATCCCGGGGAAAGATCCTGGTCACGGCTGCTTCGCACGCCCGCGGGCGGTGGCACCGTGCTGACGCAGAACTTTGCGCTGGTGCCGGCCGCTGGCCGAACGGCTGAACAGCCGGCCGAGGTCGTGCTCACGTCGCAGCCAGCCGTGCCCGCTCCGGCGGTGACGCCGGAGAAGGATCCAGGGGTTCTGCCGCCGCGGCGCGAGTACGAAAGCCGCATGGGCTCCAGCGTGCTCCTGGCGTTGGGAGAAGTGTCGTTCGGCAAGGCTGCGCCGGAGTTCGACGTATTCAAGAAAGACGGTGACGCGTGGGGATACGGCAGCGTGTTCCTGCAGACGCCTGTCGTCTCGTCGAAGACCCGCCTCACCGTGGCCTTCGACACCCATCGTCGGCTCAATGGCACGACGGATCAGAACCGGCTGTTCGAACTCGATCCGAACGATCGTCTGTATCCCGTCTTTGGTGACACGTCACGTCGTCAGGAGTTCGCGACATCGAATTCCAAGTTCTTCGGCCGGCTCGAGCATGGCACGTCGTACGTCATGTACGGTGACCTGCTGGGCGATCTGCCCGCGAGCTCGCAGGACGGCGGCCGATGGTCGTCGTATCAGAGGCATCTCACCGGCACCGAGGGTCGGCTCGCGAATGAAAAAGGCGACGGTGTGACCGTACGAGGCGCGCAACCGAGCACGTCGTATGCGCGAGATGTGTTCTCCGGCACGTTGCCAGGCCTGCTCGCGCTGTCGCATACAAACGTTCGGCAGGGCACGGAAACCATCGCAGTGGAAGTGCGGGACCGGCGCGCGCCCGAACGCGTGCTCTCGCGTGAAGTGCTCGCGCGGGCAGTCGACTACGAGCTCAATCCGCTCGTCGGCGCCATCTTCCTCAGAAGGCATATCGGTGGTGTCGACTCGGCCCTGAATCTGGTGCAGGTCGTCGCCACCTATGAGTACGAGAACACTGGTCTCGAGAACATGGTGTTCAGCGGCCGTGGCACGTGGGGATTCAAGGGTCTTCGCCTTGGCGGCACGCTCTTCACCGAGGAAGGGGAGACTGACGACCGGTTCACGGTGGCCGGCTTCGATCTGGATCAGGCGCTGCCGCACAACGGACGGCTGATGCTCGAGCTGCCGTACAGCCACGGTACCCCCAGAGTCGCGACCGCCGTCGACTTCCGCAACGTTGGATCGCCAGCCGAGACCGATGGCTTCGGTATCCGTGCGACGTTGGATCAGCCTGTAAGTGCCTGGGACGGAAGGATTACCGGTCGCGTGCTTGGCGCGAATCAGCGTTTCCAGAATCCGTTCAGCTCGACGATCACCCCAGGTGCGACGTTTGTCGAAGGCCGCGGCGAATTCTCGCCGCGCAAACCGTCACGCTTTCGGGTTGGTGCCACGTTCGAGAACTACGACTCGGTCACTGTCGACGCAGACCGGACGACGCTGTCTGCGTCGTGGACCGAGACGTTGATGTCACACCTCAGCCTGACCGGCGGGTACGACCAGCGATGGCTCGATCAACACAGCGTCTCAACCACATCGGGTCTCTTCACTGCTGGTGCACGAGTCACGGTGGGCAGCCGGTTCGAGGCCTCCGCCTTCCGCGAACAGAACGTTCGCGATGAGACCGATCCCACATATCCGGATCAGACGATGCTCGGCGCCCGATTCCGGATTGGGTCGCAGTCCAGCCTCTTCTACACGCAGCGCATCTCGGATGACGCCATCGTGCCTGTCGGTGATTTCACAGGCACAGGTTTCTACGCACTACCGACGACGAGTGAGCTCAGCTTCGGTGTCGAATCGCGCGTGGCGGATGCCACGCAGGTGACGAGCCGCTACGAGATCGCGCAGGGCGTCAACGGCCCCGACGCATTCGCACTGATCGGCGTGATGACTGAGATTCATCTGGGCAAGGGCTTCGCGAGCACGCTGGGCGGCGACTGGGGCAAGTCCGTTGAAGGCAGCAGCCGCGACTACAAGAGCGGAACTCTGGGCATCAGCTACCGCGCCGCCGACCGCCTCGCCGCCACTGCGCGGTATGAAGCACGTGACCGGCAGGGATTCTCGAGTCTCCTGTCGGCCGGAGTCGCCACCAGAGTGTCCGGAGGAATCACGGGACTGGTCCGGGGCGAATGGCTCAACTCCGGAATCGCACTGCAGCCGGGCGACTCACTCTCGTTCCTTTGGGCGCTCGCGATTCGTCCGGCGACCAACGATCGTGCCGGACTCCTGTTTTCGTATCAGTACGTCGATCGCGGCGCGCCGGTGCAGGCGATCTCACCGGCATCGCGCACGCTCGACTGGCAGCAGCGCCTTTCGACCGATGGCTACCTGCAGCCGATGCGAAGACTCGAGCTCCACGGCAAGGTGGCCTGGCTCGAGACGAACGATCCGATACAGCCGGTCGGCACGTACCTCGCGCAGGGACGAGTGCGGATCACCATTCAGAAGCGCGTCGACGCGGCGCTGGAAGCGCGATACATGCGGCAGGCGTTTACGAGCTCGTCCAGAACGGGCACGAGCGCCGAAGCGGGATTCTGGGTGATACCGGACGTGCGCTTCGGTATCGGATATTCCTTCGACGACAGCCGCGATCCACTGCAACGCGATCTCGAAGGGCGCGCGCAGGGCGCGTATTTCACGATTTCCACCAAGCTCTCGCGATTGTTCGATCTGATGGGGAGCGCGCCGCCGCCGACATCGTCAGCATCGGGTCGACAGGCTGGCGACAGGAAATAGAGCTGACCAAAGCTGAGAGCCAACTTCAGGGTACGGGCAGGGTCCCTCACATATACTCCCCGCCACGATGCCCCTAGACAACGGACGGCCGACCAGCCTGTCGCGGCGGAAACTGCTCAAGGCTAGTGCTGCAGGCGTCACCGCGGCACTCGGCGCCGGGATTGCGACGACCGCTGCTGAGACAGAGCAGGCCCAGACTCCAGCGCAGGCTCCCGCCGCGCCGCAAGGGCCGCCGCCACTTCTGCCGGCCACGCCCCCGTCAGCTACAGGCGTCGTGGATCCCGCAACCGTAACAGCAGAGACGTGGTGCGAAGCCTGGACATGGCGTCCGGAAGAGTGGCCGGGCCAGCCACTCGATCTCAACGTCGTCGAGCGCAACGAACCGAATAAGGCGCCGTCGCCGGGACAGGTATTTCCTGGTCAGTTCAGCTTCGGCGGGATCAGCCCGGCGCCGACGATTCGCGTGCGGTCCGGCGGTACGATTCGCATTCGGCTACGCAACTTGCTCGGCGCGAACCACGGAAAGATGTGGATCGGTCCGTGCCCGGATCCGCTCTCGATCACGCCAGCACAGTCTCTCGACTTCCAGAAACTGCTCGCCAGGAACGCGGGCAAGCCAATTCCGACTGAGCCGGATCCCGCGTTCAACCCGCTCGAGCATCTCGAGGCGCTCGGCGCGTTTGTGGGCGTGAAGTTCATGGAAGGCCATTGCATGCCCCATGTTTCCAACTCGGAGCATGGGTCGCGCGTGACGAACATTCACACGCACGGATTACACGTCACGCCAGGCTCGAATGCCGGCGGCCGCACGGAATCTGACAACGTGCAGGTGCGGCTGATGAGTCGTGAGGATTTTGCCGCCAGGAAGAAGGGGGGCGCTGACTGCGCGACGCTGCAGCCGCACGAGTACGTCGGCCACGTGGACTACGAGATCTCCCTGGGCAACGTACAGCGCGCTGAATCGCAACGCACCGGCCGGCCCGCGCAGCCCGATCCGCCCGGTACGCATTGGTATCACCCGCATGCGCACGGCTCCACGCACGATCAGGTCTCCGCCGGCATGGCGGGCTTTCTGATCGTCGAAGGCGACGTGGACGACGCCATCAATACGGCGATGACGGGAACCGCGCGCCCGGATCCCAGCGAACCCACTGGAAAGTTCGGCTATCGCGAGCGTCTCGTTTTCGTTCAACGCGTGATCGTGCCGTCGGTGGACTTCAATGCGCCAGGGAGCCGGCGGGCACGACTGGTACCGGTGCCGGTGCCGACGGAGGGCATTCCGCAACCCACCGTGATGTTCATGCGTCCCGGCGCCGTCGAACGCTGGCGCGTGCTGAATGGCAGCGTCGATGGCCGCGGCTTCAAGCGATTCATGGCGCTCGACGGCCAGTTCGTCGCCAAGGACAACGCGCTCTGGCGAGTGGAATCCGAAGGCACGCCACCGGTGCGCAAACTCGTGCTGGCGACGCGCGCAGACATTGAGGCCGCCAAGCTGCCGTTGTATCACCTCGCGCTTGACGGCATCACGCTGGTGACCGTCGAGAACGGCAAGGCGCGGCACACGATCAAGGATTTGTCTCGCCGCAATCCCGGCACGCCCAATCCGCTCACGCGTCAGCCCGCGGCGGGTGAGAACCCGGAGGAGGTGAGTCTCCGCAATTGGGAAGCTTGCTTCCGTGATGGCGAATCACTGCGGAACGCCTTCGTCCGGCCGAACGAAGTGTGGATGGCCACGGCAAATCGCGCGGACGTCATCTTCAAGGCGCCACGCAATGCGGCCGGCAAGGTGTTCACGCTGCTGGCGCAGGAAGAAATACTGCACACGGATAATTTCCAGGGCAGGCAGCAGCGGCGCGTGCGGGGCGGCCAGGGTTTTGGTGGCGGCACGGGCAATCCACCGCCGATGGACGTGATCGCCGGCTACGTGCACGTCCGCGGTGACGTGATCGACACCGACTTCGACGTCATGTCGCTCCGCGACAAGCTGCCTCCCGTTCCTCCGTTCCTGCAGCCGGTCTCGGATGACGAAACGCGAATGACTGCGGCGGAAGCCCGCCTGCATGGCGCGCCGGCCGCAAGTCATCGGACGCGCACGCTCAGCTACGCCGGTTATGGCTCGGCAGGGTTCCCCTGTATTGAGGTGCCGGAAGCGTACGCAAAGGCACATCCGGAGCTCGAGAACCTCACGTGGTCGGAACACGGCGGTACGCGCGTGCTGCTCGCGCCGAACGCACGGACGATGGGCATCAACAACCAGTTCGACCTGGCGAAGAATCCGAACCCGCCCCTGCCACGCAAGTTCTCGCCGAACGATCCCGATCGGATCCGGCCGCTGGTCAACACGGCGGAGGAATGGGCGCTCTACAACCCCACGCCCACGCTCTGGGCCCACACGGATCTCACGCGGTATCCCCAGAAGGGCCAGATGCTTGCGCAGTTTCGCAGCTATCCGGTCAACCGGCGCGAAGGCAGGGAGCGCTTCTGGAAGGACCACGAATTCCGCACGATGGTGCACGGTGCCGACCATCCGTTCCACATCCACATCAATCCCATGTGGGTGACGCGCATCGAAGTGCCGGACGAGGAAGGACGACTCCACAATCTGCTCGAGGAGCCGCGCTGGATGGACACCGTTTCTATTCCGCGGAACGGTGGGCGAGTGGTCTTCCGCACGCGCTTTGCTGACTACACCGGCAAGTGGATTCACCACTGCCACATCCTCATGCACGAGGACATGGGGATGATGCAGGAAGTGGAGTGCGTCGGCACTGCGGCCGCGTCGAACCCGAATCCCAAACCGAAGGTCGCGAGCCACGCGATGACGGAGGCCGAAGTCAACGCGATATACCCAAGACCTTCAGTCGAGATCGGATATCGCCAGAGCTTGTCGTTTGAGGACCGCAATCCGGGGACAGGGCAGATCTTCCCAGGCTTCGAACTCGAAGTACCGGTCCTGAGGGACTAGTACTTCACGACCACCGTCAGGTTGGCGCTTCGACCAGGCGCCAGGACTCCACGCGAGCTCGGGCTGGAGTAGTACCTCTGATTCAGCAAATTCGCTGCGGCGAAGCGCACTTCCACCTGGCGCAACACGCGGACACTTGCCGTGGCGCCTGCGTCGGTGAAGCCAGGCGTGGCAACTTCGCTGGGGCCCGGTGCGCTGTCGCGATGAACGGCGGCCATCCGTGCTGACAGGAAGATCCTGCTGCCGACTGGCTGCCTCAGCTGCAGCACCAGTCTCGGTGCAGCGATGTCGTCGAGCGCCGCGCCATCGTCGCGCGCGCGGCCGCGTCCAATGGTGCCGGAGGCTTCAATCGTGGTCTCTTTCAAGATCGCGAAGGCGCCCTCGAGTTCGACGCCGCGAATCTGTGCGAGGCCGCGATTGCGAAACAGAAACGTATCCGTGCCCGACTGGTACCGTTCGATCAAGTTCGAGATGTCGTAGTGGTAATACGCCGCCCCGGCATTCCAGCGACCCGCGCTGTAGCGCGCCGTGAGGTCGATCTGGCGGCTGCGCTCCGGCTCGAGGTCCGGATTGCCGACGATGAAACCGCGGCCGACGGGGCCACGGAAAAATCGGTCGGACAGCGTCGGATCCCGGAAGCCGCTCGAGTACTGTGCGGCAACCGACAGCGGCGTCCATGGCCGCATCACGATCGCGGCCGAGCCCGAGCCGGCTGTGTGCGATACGGTGCGATCGCCAAAGAAGCCGCTGAAGTTCTCGCTGCGAACGCCATCGATCCGGCCGCCCATCGACAGCGTCACTCGTGAGCCCATTGGCACCGTGGCTTGGGCAAACGCGCCGGCGTCGCGCCGCTCGGCTGAAGCAATCGAGGCGTTGTCTGTTGTTGATGTCACTGTCCCGGCGGCGTTGAACACGATGCCGATGTCGTGCGCGTGCAGATCGTGCCGTTCAGTGATGTCCGCGCCGGCGCTGAGCCGCACATCGCCAATCGCAAACCGCGAGACACCGCGCACTTCCACATCCGTGCCGTCGATGTCTGCCCGATCGATGCGGCGCGGCCGTCCCGGCACGGCAAGCCGATCCTGATCCAGCCGCTGCTCGTAGCGGCCAACGAGCGTCGTGATGCTGATGTGGCCGAGTCCGGGGACTCCGGCACGATCGAACGACACCAGTGCGCGGCGCGATCGTTCGTACGGCGTTGTCACACGCAGCGTCGCGACGTCGGATCGCGGCAGGCCGCTGTCTTTCGTGAAGTCGCCCTGCCAGCTCGCCGTCCACCATCCGCCAGCCACGACGCTCGCGCGAAACAGACCGCCGGAATCGCTCCAGGCGGAGTTGGGCACCACACCAGCGGGGCTTCGGTAGTCCTCGGCCGTCCGGTAGCGGCCGAGCATGACAACGCCCGCGCGAGTGCCAATCGGCGTCGCGATCTCGGCTTCGGCGCGGTTGGCCGGCAGGCCCGTGCCGTAGGTGGCGGCTAGGTGCGCGGTGAAAGGCGCCATCGCAGGCTGCCGGGTCACGAGCGAGATCACGCCGCCGAATGCGTCGGAGCCGTACGCGACTGATGCGGGACCCCGCACCACATCGATGCGGTCCAGGCTGTCCGGCGCCAGAAACGAGACGCTCGGACCTGCGCGACGCTCGGAGAACAATCGCGTGCCGTCGAGGAGCATGAGCGTGCGCCCACGCGCGAGGCCGCGAATGGCCGGTACCGCGCTCTGTCCTTCAGCCACGGCACTGACGCCGGGGACGTTTTCGAGCGCGCCCATGAGATTCGCTGGCGCGCGGCGTTCGATGTCGAGCGCGGAAACCAGCGTCGCCGATGCGCCGGCAGGTGCGTCCACGCTCGGGGCCGCGCCGGAGACCGCTATGGTCTCGGCCAGCACCGGCTCGACGTAGATCTCGACGGCGTCGCGCAGCTCGGTGATGCGTACCGGCCTGGCGAGACGCCCGTTTGGAAGCATGACGAGCACGACGAACGGCATCGGTGGATTCGGGCTCCAGACGAAGCGGCCATCAGGGCCGGTTCTCACCGTGCCGGCCAGTCCACTGATGGCGATTTCGGCGCCCGCGACTGGTGCGCCAGAACGCCGATCGAGCACGCGGCCCTCGAAGGCATCCGCTAGTGTCGGAACCAATGCAGCGAGCGCGGCCAGACAAACGGAAACAGCAATACGTATCAAAAAGGACTCACTGCGGCGGCGAAGGAGGCAAGAGTGTACTTCATGCAGGACAGTCAGATCGCCGCGTGACGCCAAGAATGGGCATGTAGGTTCCCCAACATTGCCAAATTGGGTCGCTCGGCTACGCCTTCCGGCCCCGGCACGCAACCTGCAATTCATGGGGGCAGGAAGGGAGCATCCATGAGAACCATTATCAGAGCGAGTGTGCTTGCTGTATGCGCGCTGCTGGTTGGCAGCGCGGATGCCGGTGCGCAGGTTTCCAGACGCGCCGCCACGCCGCAAAACGGCGTGTGCTTCTATGACGACATCAATTACAGCGGACAGGCTTTTTGCGTAGATACCAACAACCAGAGTGCGATTCTCGGCATGAACGATCGAATCTCGTCGTTCCGCGTGTTCGGCAATGCGTCAGTGACGGTCTACCAGGACAGGGACTTTCAGGGCCGTTCGCAGACGTTCGCGTCCGACATCAACGATCTGAGACGCGACGGATGGAACGACACGATCACGTCGGTCCGCGTGCGGCCGGCGAATGTCGCCCGGAACGATCGCTGGGGCGGAACCGCTCAGGACGATCGGTGGGGCCGTCCAGCGACGCCTGCGAATGGCGCCTGCTTCTACGAGAACATCGACTACTCCGGTAATTACTTCTGCTCGCGTCAGGGCGAGAGCGTAGAGATGGTGCCGCAAGGCACGAACGATCGCATCTCCTCGGTGCGCCTCTTTGGTAACGCCGAGCTCGTTGTCTACCGTGATCGGGATTTCGGTGGCGTCTCGCAGTGGTTCGATGTGTCTGCGCGGGACCTTCGCAATTCAGGATGGAACGATACGATCTCCTCGTACCGCGTCGAAACACGCGGCAGCAACTACGGCAACCGCGGCCGCGGCTACGGATACGGCCGGGGCAACGACAACGGTCGATATGGCGACGACCGGTACGGCAACAACCGGTACGGCTACGAGGAACCGACGAACGGCAGCCTGCAGTGGCGCGGACGAGTTGATGATCGTGTCCAGCTCGTGGTTCGCGGCCGGCAGATTCAGGAGCGAACGCTCTCCGGCGCGCGGATGGCAGAAGGCCAGGCTGCCTTCACGTCCGGCCTGCCGACGGAACCCGTTCGAGTGAGTGTCAGAAACCTCACCGGCCGTGGCGACGTTCGAGTCGTGCAGCAGCCTTCTCGTCAGAACGGCTACACGGCCATCGTCGAGATCTCCGACCCGACCCGCGGCGCACAGGAACACCGCGTGCAGCTGATTTGGGGCTAGGGTAGCGCACTGAAGTGCGGGGACGGCCTTCGGGCCGTCCCCGCTGATTCTTACTTATTCCAATCCAGCTCGATCTGTTCCCACGACTCGCCGAACATGCTCGCCATCACGGCGCCAGGTGCTCCTGTCGCCTTGGTGCTGGCCGGCATCGAGTTCCAATCCGGAGTTTTCGAACCGATGAGATGCGTGACGAAGAAGTCCCAGAGCTTCTTGTCCCCATAGGGCGCGCTTGGGCCGCGGCGGCCGGCCGGATGATCCTCGCCGGGCATGACCAGCAGATCGAAATACTTGTTCGCCTTGATCAACGCATTCACGACCTGCATCGTCGATGACGGGTCCACGTTCGTGTCGAGTTCTCCGACCACGAGCAGCAGCTTGCCCTGCAGGTTCCCGGCGTGGACGACGTTCGACGAGTCCGCATACTGCGGACCGATCGGCCAGCCCATCCACTGTTCGTTCCACCAGATCTTGTCCATCCGGTTGTCATGGCAGCCGGCGAATGACACGGCGACTTTGTAGAACTCGGGATGGAACAGCAGCCCGCCAAGTGCGTTCTGTCCGCCAGCGGAGCCGCCGTAGATGCCGACGCGCGTGATGTCGTACGAGGGGTATTTCTTCGCGGCGGCCTGATGCCAGAGGATGCGATCGGGGAATCCCGCATCCTTGATGTTCTTCGAGGCGAAGTCGTGGAACTTCTTCGATCGATTCGCGGTGCCCATGCCGTCGATCTGGACCACGATGAAGCCCAGCTCGGCGAGCGCCTGCATGCCGTAGTACTCGCTGAAAGTCTTCGGCACGAATGACCCGTGCGGGCCTGCGTAGATGTTTTCGATGACGGGATACTTGCGGGCGGGATCGAATCGGGTCGGGCGAATGATGATGCCGTAGATGTCGGTAACGCCGTCGCGTCCCTTGGCGACGAACGCTTCCGGCGCGCGCCAGCCAGTAGCGGTAAGCGGCGTCAGGTCACCGCGCTCGAGTTCCAGCACGACGCCCCCGTCGTTCGCGCGTTTCAACACCGACACCGGCGCGAGATCAACGCGCGACCAGGTATCGACAAAGTACTTGTTGTCGGGTGAGAACGACGCTGCGTGGTATCCATCGGCATCCGTCAGTGCCGTCAGTCCGCTGCCATCGAAGTTCACGCGGTAGTACTGGACAAAGTACGGATCCTGTTTCGGGTTGATGCCGCCGGACATGAATGTGATCTGCCGCGCGGCCTCGTCCACGCGGACCACGCCGCGGACCATCCAGCTGCCTTTGGTGATCTGGTTCTTCACGGCGCCGGTGACGCCGTCGTAGAGATAAAGGTGCGCCCAGCCGTCGCGCTCCGACATCCAGATGATCTCCTTGCCGTCGTCAATGTCGTAGCGATACGTCCGGCCGCCGGTCGAGAGCTCTCCAGTGACGCGCGCGTAGTGAATGAACGTGTCCGTCGGTTCGTCAATCAGCGTGCGGGCAGCGCCGGTGTCGCCGTTCACGTCGACCACGCGATACAGCTGATGCCCGCGCTGGTTGTATTCGAATGTGACCGAGCGGCTGTCGCGGCGCCACTGGACGCGCGTGACTTCGTACGGATTCGGGAACAGCGCCTTGTCCACCAGGAGCTCGCGCTTGCCCGGGACGTCGAGCATGGTCCGTTCTTCTTCGGCCAGCGCGTCCCCGGGCTTCGCATAGAAGCGTTCGAACGTCTTCGGCTGCACCTGATCGGCCGGAGACGAGTCCACGTAGCGCACCATGCGGCGGTCGCCCGGCTTCACGAGGCGGGTCGCGAAAATCTTCTTCGAGTCCGGTGACCACTGGAGTCCGTTCGGCGCATACGGCCGCTCGGCGGTGCCGCGGCGCGTGATCTGATCGCCGCTGTCAGCCGCGCCGGCGGCCGCGCGAACGAACACGTTGTTGTCGCGGATGTACGCGACGAGCGATCCATCCGGCGATCCGCCGGGCGCACCCCCTGCGCGTCCGCCGCCTCGTCCCTGGCCGCCGCCGATACCTGCGGCGCCCGCGCCACCGCCGGCACCCTGGCCGCGGCCGGCAGCACCTGTTGGCGCACCCGCGGCCGTGCGCGCGCACGTGTAGGCAGAGAGAGAACACGTCCACGCACTCGTGCCGCCTTCTTCGCTGAACGTCAGGCTCTGCTCATCGGCCGCCATCGTGAACGTCGAGAAGGGCAGCGTGACTGGCGTCACCGTCTTCGCGGTCGCAGCCGCAACGCCTGCCGCGAGCCGCTGATGATCGAACGCCGGCTTCTTTGCGGACGCCGCCGGGTCGACCAGCACGAACTCGCGCCCGCCTTTTACGCTCTTGCGGTACCAGAACTTTCCCGACGCCAGCCACACGGGTGCATCGACGACGTTGGCAGCGGTGCCGGTGTACTTCGCCTGCAGCGATAGCGCGCGCTGATAGTCCGCGAGTGTCACGGCGCCCGTGGCGGAGGGCGTCGGTTTCTGTTGCGCAAGAATCAACGGCGCTGCCGCCAAAGCAAGACCAGCAATCAGGGCAATGCGAACGTGTCTCATGGTTGTCATTCTCTATTTCGCTTCATCTATCCAGACAATCGATGTTGGTGGCGGCGGCGCCGGTCTCGGTGCAGCGGCCGCTGGCGGAGCACCCGCGACTGGCGGTGTGGGTGCCGTCGCCGGCTGCGGTGGTCGTGGCGGCGCCGGCGGATTCCGGTTCATGCGCACGAAGTTCGGAATCGCCACCAGCGGCGAGCCGTCTGCGAACTGGCCGGTGATGACGGGCACACCGCCGAGGAGATCCTTCCTGAACTCGAGTGCGAGCTTCGATCCGGGCGCGAGCGGCTTCGTGATCTCCTGATCGACCTTCTCGACGTTGTAAATCATCGGGCCGTATCGGAGCGCAACCTTGCCCTTGGTCGCCTCGATCTTGTCGCTGGCGTGCACGCGCTGCACGGCCATCGGCACTTCGAACGAAATCTTGTCGCCCTTCGCCCAGGTGCGCGTGATCTCCGCGTAGCCGTTGACGATCCTGGGGGTCACGCTCCTGCCGTTCACGGCCAACGCGTTGAGACCTTTCACCGTCGGCAAGCTCGTATACAGGCTGCTGACGTCGCGATTGGGTACGCGCACGCGAATTGTGAACGACTTGCTGGCGGCGGGATTCACGGTGATTGCCACCTTGCCGTCGAATGGATAGTTCGTCTCCTGAATGACGTCGAGGTTCGTGCCAGCCACGCCCTCCACGTGCACGCGGCTGCCCGCAAACATGTTCACGTAGAGACCGTCGTTGCCGCGCGAGTACATCCACGTCGGCAACATCAACGTTGTTCGCGGCAGGTTGCCGACGCAACACGGCACGCTGTGCCAGGCGTAACGATTGACGCGCGAATCAAGCGGATTGTCGTAGTAGTAGTTCTTGCCGTCGATCGCCAGGCTCCCGATCAACGCGTTATACATAGTCTCTTCGTAGAGATCGGCGTACTGCGCGTCGTGATACGCAAGATGGAGCTTCCACTGAAAGAACACTTCGCCGCAGCTCGAACACGTTTCGCAGTACGCGTTCTGGCGCAGCGAATAGTTCGGGCCGAATCCTTCTGAGCTCTCACCGCTTCCGACGCCGCCCGTCAGGTAGTACTTGCGATGGACGATGTTGTCCCATATGGACTTGACGGCGCTCTGATAGTCAACGTCGTGCGTTTCGACGGCAACGTCGGCCATTCCTGAGTAGGTGTAGACCGCGCGCACAGCGTGCCCGACGGCCTCGTACTGCTGAATCACAGGCACGTGGCTCTGGTCGTACTCGGATCCATTCGCGCGCGAGTCGAGGAGGAACTTCGCGAGCGAAATGTAGCGATCGCCTTTGCCGCCACCCTCAATCTCGTTCACAAATCGACCGAAGCGAACGAGCGCCTGTTCCATCTCCTGATGACCGTCGAACCATACCTGCTTTGGCGCCGGACCGATGTTGTCGGCCCAGCAGTCAGCCAGTTTCTTGGCGGCGTTGTACAGGCGCGCGTCTTTGCGGCCCGTCATCATGTAGTGATTGATGGCGGACTCGATGAAATAGCCCGCGACGTAGCCTTCGTGATTGCCGCGATGCGTCGCGCTCCATCGGGTGAGCCACGGTCCGCGGCCGCCTGCTGGATACGTTTCGCCCTCGGCCAGCGTGTCGCGCAGCGTAAATGCCGTCTGCAGGTAGCCGTCCGGGTGCTGCGCGCCGAGGATCTTCGGAATCCAGTCCTCGAGCGTGGCCTTCATCTTGGTCTGCGCGTCGATGATTTCGCTGTCGCCCTGCGGATCGATCATCAGTGAGAGACAGATCGACTCCACCGTCTGATGCACCCACGCGTTCGAGAACACGTAGCCCTTGTGCTTGCCGTGCGGCTCGCCGCGCAGCGCCTTGCCGGCTTCGACGAAGTTGTCGATGCCGCCGGCGCCGGATCCCGATCCCTGGACGAGATCCGTGCGCTCGCATTGAGCGATGCAGTGCGGGATCCAGTTGACGATGAGCGCCTTGAAGCGGGAGGACCAGAACGGACTGTTGATGCTGTACGAAGTGGTGAAGACGGGCGCGAGCGGCGCCGCTGGTGGCGGCAACTCCACCTTCACGGTGAGATTGGACGTCGCCTTGGCCGAGCCGTTGTCGGCGGTGACGGCCAGGACATACTCACCCGTCTTTGAGAATGTCGCGGTCGTTGCCGCAGCGGATGCATCAGCAAACGTGACGTCGCCAGGCCCCGAGACCTTGCTCCACTTCGTGGTGGGAGGCGGACCCGATGGCGGCGGTGGAGGAGCGGCGGCATCGGCAGCGTTGCCGCGTCCGGCTCCAGCGCCGCCAGCACGTCCCCGCCTCGGAGGCGCGCCGTATCCTGTCCATCCGTTCAGATATGTCTTGCCCTTTAGCATGACGACGCGATCGATGCCGGCGACCGACGCGAGCGGCAGCGCCTGCGCCTGAATCTCCAGCGCCGAACCGAATGCATTCACAACCGGACTAGCGACGAGTGCGAATGCCGCTGTCTTGCCGGCGGTCGTCAGGACTTCGCGACGAGTGAGCCCGGAACGGGAGGAATCGGCCTGATGTTTCGGCATGTGGGAATCCTACTGCTACCACGCCAGCCGCACCAGCGATCGGCGCGCACTCAGCATGACTGGGGACAAAGCGCTGTCTGTTTCAGAGTGGCAGGACAGGACCATCAGACCCGATTAGTCGCGCAGCGGTTGTGACTCGCTTCCCAGCGTTGCCTCGAACCGATCGAGCTGTTCTTCAACCACATGGAATGCGTCGTCACCGATCTCGTCGCTGGCACGCATGTCCAGAAGAGCCTGGCGTGCAGCGTTCACAACCCGGAGATGCAGGTCAGCCGTTTGCTCTGCAACGCGCGTAGCGCGAACGTTGCCGCCGGGAGCAAGAACCGCCTTGAGCTGATGCCGGACAGAGTCTGCTGTTGGGGATTGGTCGTCGGCAATGGTCGAGAGGCCAGCGCTCAACGCCCGTTCCTGCGCTGTCTGAGTCTCACGGCCCACGGGATCGTCGTCGTGGAGTTTCAGCCAGCGGAGAAGTGGCTTCAGCGTGAGTCCCTGAATAATGAGCGTCCCGAGAACCACTGCGAAGGCGGTCAGGAGAATCAGGTCCCGAAAAGGAAACCCTGAGGGCAACGCCATGGCTGCAGCGAGAGTCACAATCCCGCGCATGCCGGCCCACGAAATCAAGATGCCGCTGCCCGGGCTCGGCCGCAGCATTGGCCGCGGCGGATTGAAACCAAATCGACGATGCCGCCACCTGACGATCGTGTTGAAGGGCATGTGCCAGGCGGCGCGCACGACGATCACGGTCAGGAGTACCGCCCCGGCCACAACAAAGTACCGGCCGCGCTCACCGGCCTCGAGGTTGGCCAGGATTGGCCGAACCTGCAGACCGATAAAAATGAAAGCGAGGACGTTCAGCGCGAAGATGGCCGTCTCCCAGACCGCATATGTTGGGATGCGTATGCGAGTTGACACGCGTTCCGGTGTCCGCGCCGCAGTGATGGCAAAGGACACGGTGGTGAGTACTGCAGACAGCCCGGCGTGCTCCGCGATCGTCCACACCCCGAAGGCGCTGGCAAACTGAAGAATGATGGCGCTTGGAATGTGTTGAACGCGTTCCATCAGGCGCACTGTGAGCCAGCCCAACGCCGGGCCCACCACGACGCTTCCGGCGACGGCAAACAGGAAGGCGGGCGCGACCGACATCAATGAAAAACTGCCGGCCACCGCCGCGCCGACGGCGAGTCGATAAATCAACAGCGCGGTGGCGTCGTTGAACAGGCTCTCGCCCTCGAGGATGGTGAGGATTCGATGTGGTGGTCGCACCTGGCGCAGTACCGCGGTTGCCGCCACCGCGTCTGGAGGGGCGACTACTGCACCCATGGCAATCGCAACGGCCCAGGGGACCTCGGGAAGCAATGCTCGGGTGATCACGGCGACCGCCGCCGTTGTGAGGCCGACGGCGAACACGACCAGTCCCGTCACCGGCGCCCAGTTGTCTTTCAGGTCCCGCGTCGACGCGTCATACGCGGCATCGAGCAGGACGGGCGCGACGAACAGTGCCAAAGCCAGATCGGGAGGAACGGTCAGCGTTGGCGTTCCCGGCAGCAGCGCGATGACCACGCCGCCAATGGCAAGGAATACCGGATACGGCGCTCCAACACGCCGGGCAGCTGCAGCCAGAACCACTGCCGCGACGAACAGCGCAATCACGCGCTCTAGTCCAGTCATCTCATCTCAGTTCGCAATACTCCAAGGCTACAGTGTGCGCGCCAGTCCACATCTGACAGGTCGGCGCGCAGTGTGCGCACGCAAGCCGCACATTCACACGTGCGATTCCGCGAGTGATTCCACGCGTCTTCATCTCTTGGAATCGCACAGGAAGAACTGCACCGAGTAGATCTCACTCTGTGTCAGTTGGTCGCGGCGCTCTCCAGTTCACTTCAACTACGTCAGAGTCACGGCACGCGCGTTGCAGTAGGAACGATGATCGTTCGACTCCGTTGTTCTAGACCTGGGGGAAATCATGGCAAGTACCGACACCACACTGCGCTCGTTGTTCATCGACGAGTTGCGCGACGTTCATCACGCGGAGCGCCAATTAGTCAAGGCGCTTCCAAAGCTCGCAAAGGCGGCCACGTCGCCGGAGCTGCGTGCAGCTATCGAGAATCATCTTGGCGAGACCGAAGAACAAGTCAATCGCCTGGAGCAGGCATTTGAGCTTCTCGAGGAGTCCGGCAAGCCCAAGCCGTGTGCGGGCATGCAGGGGATCATCGAGGAAGGCTCCGATCTGATCGAAGAAGAAGACAAGGGCGCCGCGCTCGACGCCGGCATCATCGCGTCGGCTCAGCGTGCGGAGCACTACGAGATGGCCGCGTACGGCACTCTCATCGCGTGGGCGGAAGCGCTTGGCGAGGCTGAAGTTGCCAAACTGCTGAAGAAGACGCTCGATGAGGAGAAGGCTGCGGACAAGAAACTGACCGCGTTGGCCGAAGCAGGGATCAACGAGGCCGCCAAGTCCGGCGACGACGATGAAGCCGCTGGGGCCGATGAGGAAGACGACGAGGACGAAAGCGAGAAGAGCCCGCGTACGGCATCTCGCAGCAGTTCGACGGGTACTGGCGCATCGAATGCCGGGCGGCCGGCGATGAGTGCGAGCGGACGCAACGGCGGCGGCAAGAACCGTTCGGGATCGCGCTAGACCCGCCGGTCATAACCAAACAGATTCGCGAAACAAAACAGACTAAGAGGTTCAACATGGCAATCAAGCAAAGCGACGGTACGGTCGGTGAAGAAGTTTCGGCATTCGGTCAGCGCGTCAAGGGCGTGGCAAAGGACGCAGCTGGTGCGGTGACCGGGAACCGCGATCTGGAGCGGGAAGGCGAACGGGACAGAGCCGAGGGGCGCGAGCGCCAGGCATCCAACTACGTCACAGGCCTCTACGATTCACCGGAATCGGCCAGCCGCGCGTATCAGGGACTCACGAGCACACATGGCTACAAAGCCGGCGACATTGACGTGCTCATGACCGACGAGACCCGACAGCGGCACTTTGGCGACGTCAAGCCGGGCACCGAGTTGGAAGCAGGAACCAAAGCCGCGAAGGGCTTTGGTGCCGGTAGCGCGATCGGCGGCGGTGTAGGCGCGGCCCTGGCCGCCCTCTTCGCCGTAGGGACATCGGTGGTCGTGCCTGGGCTTGGCCTGGTGCTGGCCGGTCCCATCGCGGCCGCGCTGGCTGGCGCGGGCGCAGGCGGCGTCACTGGCGGCCTGATTGGCGCGTTGATCGGTGCAGGAATTCCTGAAGAGAGAGCCGCAGACTACGAGCGCGGCCTCAAGAAGGGCGGCATCCTGATCGGCACGCGCGCGCGCGACGAGAAGCACGCCGAGGCGATCGAGCGCGACTTCGGAACCTACGGCGGCACCGACGTCCGGCGGTAACGATCAAAACCACGGGGCTACGCGACTGTTCGCGTGGCCCCTCGTCTTTGCGTCAGGAGCCGGCGTGCTCGCATGGTCGGAAGGGCACCAACGGCGTGTCGACGCAATCACCTTTCTTGTCAAGGAGCTCAGCCATGCAAATGAAACAGGACGAGCAGTACACGTGTAAGCAGTGCGGATGCGATGTCACAGTAACGCGAGCACCGTCGGTGGCCGGCAAGGGCGGCCAGGGGTCGCTGACGTGCTGCGACGAGAAGATGTCGATAAAGTCCTAGCTGGCGGGTCTCGCGTCTTCTACCGGCTACCAGGTCAGCCGCACCAGCGACACGCCCTGTCGCGGCAGCGCGAAGGTTAATACCGCGCGGCGATCCGCAACCACTACGCGCTCCGCCGGACCGAGCGTTTGCAATTCTGAGGCTTTCATCAGCGCCTCCCTCTGGGTTGTCGTCGGTGACTGCGGCGAGCCCATTGCCTTCCAGGCCGTGTAGGCGTTGCTGTGGTCCATATCCACGCGATAGTGCGTGACGGTCGCCCGTCCGTTCGGCGGCCCGTCAATCGTCAGCGAGATCTGGGCCGGTGCGGCCGGCAGATCGTCGTCGTGATAGTTCCAGATCAGGATGCTGGTGGAGCGGCTGTCCGCCGTGGCCAACGCTGAAATGTCCGGCGCGTTCCGGACACTGCGGTCGCGCACCTCGTCGAGCGTCAGAGCACCCGTGCTTTCGCTCTGTACGCGATCGCCGCGCATCAAGCCCAGCATGCGGAACACGTTGAGCACTGGCTTGGCGACACCGTTGGTAGAGAGATCGCGGAAGCCGTCGAAGTACGGCTGGTCCTCGAATTCGAACGCCCACGACAGCGCACCGAGCAGTTGACGCCGTGCTTGTCGGCAAGCTCGTACGTGCGCGAGAGTTGCTCGGCCGTGTAGCTCGAGAACATCGTGCCATTACGATAAGCGTTCGATGGATTCGTGCGCACCGGACATGCGGCGCAGCCTTCGGGGTCAGATTCGCCAATCACTATCGGAGTGTTCTTGAGCTCGGGAAATGACGCGGCGATGGTGAAACCATTGGCGATCGCGCGCAGCTGGTTGCCGACGTTCATGCGCACGTGGCCATCGGGCATCACCTGCGGTGCGCCCTTGGCGTGGAACGTGACGAGATCGAGCGGGGAGCCCGTCTTGCCAGTCGCATAGTTTGTGCCTCGCAGGCAGTGCTCGATGAAGTTGCGAAGGATGCCCTGCGTGCGCGCGCCGTTCGGGCCGGTGACTTCAGGCCCCCCGATGCGCGCGTTGGGCAGCGCGCGCCGAAGTCCGTCGGCTGCATAATCGTAGAGCTTCATGAACTCTTCGGGCGTACCGCGCCAGTAGCTGATGTCGGGCTCGTTCCAGACTTCCCAGTACCAGCTGTCGACCTCTTTGCCGTATTTCTCGGACACGTGTTTGCCGACCTGATAGATAAGCTCGCGCCACTTGTCGTAGTCCGCCGGCGGATACGACCAGCCCGTATAGATGTCGTTGTAGTTGTCGCCGGGCTTCCAGAAATGCCGGTACGGCTGCGGGTGGCTCGAGAGCGCCTCGGGCATGAAGCCGAGCTGGAACATCGGAATGATCTTGCGAGCGCGATACGTATCGAGGATGCGATCGAGAATCGTCCAGTCGTACACCGGCTTGCCGTTGGCGCCTTCGGTATAGACGTTCGTCGATCCCCACTTCAGTGCCGCGGTGCCGTCCCCGCTCGTGAGCAGATTGTGGGTACGGAAGTGGACCGGCACCGGACTCGCGGCCGCGAGCTCCGTCAGGAGCTTCTGACCGTCGCGCATGTAGGCGTAGTTCGGTTCGTCGTTGCCGAACCACGCCCACACGGGCTTCAACGGTCCTTTATTAACGCGCGTATCAACCCGAATCTCGACGGCGTTGTTCTGCCGCGACCTGACAGGAAGGGTCAGGGCCAGGACGATCACCGACGCCGCGACAGCAACGCGAACGCCCCTGTTGGACGTCAGACGAGAAAGGTGGCGCATGCCGCCATCCTACGCTGACCTGATTGAGTCGCGACGGTGAGAAGCGATATCCTGCGGCTCTTACAGGCCTTCGACCGGAGCAGGATGAACAAGACACTGTCGATTTCGAGCCTCATGCTGGCGGCCGCGTTCGGGCTGTTGGCCTGCAATCGCGCCAGCCAATCGGCCGCCGAGCCGGCCGCCGCCGGCAACGCCCAGGCTCAGGCGCCGGCCATTGTTCAACCGGGCGCGCCCGGCCAGGACTCGAGCGTCGTCTCGAAGGTCCCCACGTTCGACCACAGCAGCTACACGGACGCAGACGTGAAGTTCATGCAGGGCATGATTCATCACCACAGTCAGGCGCTCGTGATGGTCAAGATGATCGCCACGCACACCAAGACGCCTGAGCTCATCGCGATGGGCACGAAGATTCAGCTCTCGCAGAGCGGCGAAATTCAGGCGATGAAGGAGTGGCTCACGGTCCGCAAGCAAACCGTGCCGATGCTGATGGAAGACGGCACGGTGATGGACCACGGCGACATGCCCGCGATGCCGGGCATGCTGACGGCCGAGCAGATGAAGACGCTCGATGCCGCCCGCGGCGCGAAGTTTGACGAGCTGTTCCTCACCGGCATGATCCAGCATCACAAGGGCGCACTGAAGATGGTCGTGGATGTGCGGGCGGCCGGTGGCGGCAAAGAAACGAACATCGGTCAGTTCTTGAACGAGGTCGACAACGACCAGCGAATGGAAATTGTTCGCATGTACGGACTCTTAGGGAGGCCAGTGGAATGGTCATGAAGTCGCGCACTCAGGTTCGCCTCATACTTTCTCTTACGGCTGCCGCGTCTCTGGCAGTGACCACGCTCTTTGCGCAGAATCCTCCGGCCGCGCCGCAGGCGCAGCAGCAGGCCACTCAAGGACGAGGGGCTGCTCCCGCGGTTGGACAGATTCCGATTCCAGTGGCCTGCACGCCCGAGCAGATTGCGGCAGCGAAGGCACCAGCCGCTGCGCCAGCTGGTGGCCGCGGTGGCGGTCGCGGAGGTGGTGGAACTGCGTGCCACATGCCCGATCCGCGTGAAGGCCTGAAGGCCGGCAAGTACGACGCCGGCGAAGCCGCGCTCAACATGAAGCTGGTGAAGACGATGCGCCAGCCAGACGGCATGTTCGATCCGAATGCGGCGAGCGGCCGCAGTCTCGATTACGCAAACTCCGACCTGGCGTTCGGCATGAACGGCAGACTCGCGCTGCAGGGCAACTTCCACGGGCTGATCTTCTACAACATCGAAGATCCGCGGCAGGCGTCGCTGCAGACGATCCTGGCGTGCCCCGGCGGACAGGGCGACGTATCGATCTGGGGCAACCTCGCGTTCATGTCGGTCGAGAGCTACGGACGTATTGATTGTGGCGCGCAGGGCCCGCCGGCTCGGGGCGCCGCGGCCACACCTCCGCCGCCTGGCGGCGGGCGCGGCTCGGCTCCGGCCGACAAGGACCGCATGTTCGGCGTGCGGATCTTCGACATCAGCGATCCGCGCAAGCCCCGTCAGGTCGCGGCTGTGCAGACCTGCCGCGGTTCGCACACGCATTCTCTTGTCACCGATATCAATGACAAGGAGAACATCTACATCTACGTCTCCGGCAATTCAGGCGTCCGCTCGGCAGACGAGAAGCAGGGTTGCGTGGCCGATCCGACCGCACCGAACACGTCGACGTACGGCATCGACGTTATCAAGGTGCCGCTCAAGAACCCGGAGAAGTCTGAAGTGGTCAGCCACGCCTACATCTTCGCGGACGCGAACACGGGCGAGCTCGCGAGCCTGCACGGCCGCCGCCAGGGCACGGGCGAACCCAGCCCGAACCCGACCGCCGGCTGCCATGACGTGACCAGCTATCCGTGGGCAAAGTTGCTGGGCGGCGCATGTTCCGGCAACGGCCTGCTGCTCGACACGAGCAATGTGAGCAAGCCGAAGCGCCTTGATGACGTCGCTGACGCCGCGTTTGCGTTCTGGCATTCCGCAACCTTCAACAATGACGGCACCAAGCTGCTGTTCTCCGATGAATGGGGCGGCGGCACGTCGCCGATGTGCCAGTCGATTCATCCGCCCATGTGGGGCGGCAACGCCGTGTTCGACATCCAGGGCACGGGCGACAACCGTCGTCTGAAGTTCGGTGGCTACTTCAAGCTGCCGGCATGGCAGACCGCGAGCGAGAACTGCGTGGCGCACAACGGCAGCCTTGTGCCGGTGCCCGGCCGCGACATCATGGCCCAGGCCTTCTATCAGGGCGGCGCAACGGTGTTCGATTTCACCAACTCCGCGCGCATCCAGGAAATCGCGTACTTCGACCGCGGCCCGATCGATGCCGACAACCTGATCATCGGCGGCTACTGGTCGGTCTACTACTACAACGGCTTCCTCTACGGCTCGGAGATTGCCCGCGGGCTCGATATCTTCGAATTGACGCCGAGTGAGTTCCTGACGCAGAACGAAATCGATGCCGCCAAGCTCGCCACGCGCGAGGGCTGTGGCGCCTCGAATGATCTGAACGTGCAGTGCCAGCCGCACTACGTGTGGCCGGCGCACTTCACGGTGGCGCGCGCCTATCTGGATCAGCTCGCGCGCGACAAGGCGCTGCCGCAGGAAAAGATCGACGCGCTCAACGCGGCGATGAAGGAAGTCGAAGGCGCGACTGCGGCCAACCGCGGCGCCGCGACGACGCGTCTCAATACCCTCGCCGCTGAACTCGCCAAGGACGGCGCTTCGGCTACGGGCCTCAACGCCTCGCGCATGAAGGCTGCCGCCGCGACGATCCAGAAGCGTAACGCGCAGGGGAAGTAAGGCGACAGGTCTGTCGGGTCCGTCAGGTGCGTCGGGTGTGTCAGGAACCCGTCGTGCCCGACGGACCCGATCCCAGACGCCTGATCGCCCGTCCCACGAACGAAGACGCGTTCAGAATCCTTCCTACTTGGATCGCTCCGCCCAACTTGTACCTTGAAATCGCGTCGAGACTGGCCGACGCGATACAGCCGCAGTTCGAACAGTCCGGGTTTCCGCCGAACTGGCACGGTGCGATGCGCTTTTCGAGGTCGGCGGAGATGCACTCGGTGGTTTTGGCAAAAGTGCAATCACGCGGACTGGCCGGCGGGGAAGCGTAGACCCGAAGCGCACCCTCGTACATTTCCAGTTTGGGCGTAACGGTTCGAAGCCGTCGCAATTCGGCGATCACACGCGAGCGATCGTCGGCTGTGAGTTTTTCATCGGACACTTCGCCCTGTTGCGGTGTGTACAGACTGACCCAGATCATCCGCGTGTCGGCGTTGGCCTGCCAGAAACGAAGAAACTCCTCCAGGTAGCCATCCCGCTGCACCAGCTGGCGTGTGACCGTGCAGTGAATCGTGACCTGATGGCCGGCGATGTGCTTCAGGACCCGGTCGTACGTCGCGGGCGCTCGCCGCACATTGTGTTCGGCGGGCAGCCCGTCGACTGATACGACGATCTGAAGACGTCGTAAGGCGCGCCACTCAATCGGAATCGGCCGAACAGCACTCGTCACCAGTTGCGTGTGGATATTGCGCTCAGCCAGCACCGGCAGGATTCTGTTCAGCTCGCGGAAGCGAACCAGCGGTTCGCCTCCGACAATCGAGATGTGGAGTGGTTTGCGATCGTCAATCAGGCCTAGAAAGCGATCGACGAGCGCATCGCCCTGGAAATCAGACAGCGTTCGCAAAGTCACAGTTCCGCCAAGATGCGCGTCGCCGAACGCGTAACAGCCGGGACATCGCAACGGGCACTCGCGTGTGATTTCTACTGAGAGGTTCGGGCAACGACCGGTCACGATGCGGCTGAAGGCCTGCAGCGCGCCGCGAGTGATCTCCGCTTTGGATGCCATCAAGTCCTTTCAGTCACGGCGCAGCCACCGCTAGCGTGTCTCGTACAGTGAGTATGTCAGTCTTCTCTGACGCCCGCCTGCGTACCGATGGCATCCCTTGAGGGGGCGCGCCGACCGAGGCCGCACCACTCGGGGACGACGTGCCATGTTGGGGCTACCATGGGCTCGAGGGGACGCGGTTTGAATCGCGGATTGCTGACATGCAACCGACTCTCTACTCGATTGTGCTCGCCGCAGGACGCGGCCGACGCCTTTCTCCGGTAACCGGCGCGATTCCGAAACAGTTCTGGGCGCCACCCGGCGCGCGGACGCTGCTCGAGCAGACGCTGGAGCGGATGGCTGATTTCGTCCCTCCTTCCCGCCTGGTCACGGTCGTCGATCAATCGCAGCGCGAATACGCTACGGCGATAGCTGCAAGAACGCCGCTAGGCTGTGTCGCGGTCCAGGCCGGCGATTGCGGGACCGCGGCCGGCGTGCTGAGAGGCCTTGCCGAGCTTCCTGCCAGGGGCGATGACCTCGTCGTCGTGACACCCTCGGACCATGGAATAGAACGGCCGAAGGTTTTTTCTAGCGGCCTGACGGACGCCATCAGCGCGGTGCAATCGCATCGCGCCGAAATCGTATTGCTCGCCGTTCAGCCGACCTCCCCGGCGGGCGATTTCGGCTGGATTCTGCCCTCATTTGCGCCGGGCCGAGGGGAGCATCGTTTCGGGCGCGTGCGTGCGTTCGTCGAAAAGCCGCCGCCAATGCTGGCGGCGGCACTGTTTGCAGATGGGGGAGTCTGGAACACGATGGTCTTCGTCGCACGGGTGTCGTCGCTCATCGATCTGTACCGCGAGAGCGTGCCGGCTCTGGCCAAGGTGTTCGCTGACGCAGCCGAGCAGGGCGTCGATCGAAGTCGCCAATTCCTCGCCGAGGCGTACGCGCACCTGCAGCCCACCGATTTCTCCCGCGATGTGCTCGCTCCATCCAGTGACCTTCACGTCTACGTCTGGCCGGATACCGTGGGCTGGACGGACCTGGGAACGCCCGACAGACTGAACGACTGGCTGAACGTCCATCGCGGCAAGAAGATGGTCGCCGCGAGCGCCGGTTCCGAGCGTCGTCGCCGCTCACTGAGCAGGGGCGCCTGAACCGTCCGCGCGAACGAAGGGCGGAGCTCAAAGGTATACTCGCGCCCGCCTTGTCGCTGACGCCGGGTAGCTCGCTCGGTCCGTACCAGATCGTTTCCCAGATCGGCGAAGGTGGGATGGGTGTCGTTTATCGCGCCCGCGATACCCGGCTCAACCGCGATGTCGCCATCAAGGTCTTGCCCGAGTCCGTTGCTGGAGACGAGGCGCGGCTCGCAAGATTTCAGCAGGAAGCGCTGGCGACAGCCGCGCTCAACCATCCGAACATTCTCGTCGTGCACGACATCGGCCGCGATGGAGGCAGCGCCTATGTCGTTGCCGAACTGCTCGAGGGCCGAACGCTCCGTACAGTTCTCGAAGATGGGCTGCCAGCGGTGGCGAGGGCGGTGGAGTACGCGTCGCAGATTGCGCAGGGTCTGGCCGCCGCGCATGCGCGTGGCATCGTTCACCGCGACATCAAGCCGGAGAACCTGTTCGTCACGACCGACGAGCGGGTGAAGATTCTGGACTTCGGGCTGGCAAAGATCGCCAGCGAGATCACGGGGAAGACGGGGCTCACGGAGGAGGCCACGAAGCTGTCGCCGGCCAGGACCGATGCAGGAACTGTTCTCGGCACGGTCGGCTACATGGCGCCGGAGCAGGTGAGAGGCGAGCCTGCAGACACGCGATCCGATCTCTTCAGCTTCGGCGCGGTACTGCATGAAATGCTGACCGGCAAGCGCGCGTTCGCGCGCGACACGGCGGCCGAATCGATGGCTGCGATCCTGCGCGAAGCGCCCGCGCCTGTCTCGAGCCTTCGTGCCGTCCCGCCTGCACTCGAGCGCGTGGTCTCGCGCTGCCTCGAAAAGCAACCGGCCGCGCGCTTTCAATCCGCCAGCGATCTTGCGTTCGCGCTGCAGACACTCGGATCGCAGACGGGCTCTGATCCGAATCTGTCGCGAGCCGTTGCGCCGCCGGTGCGCGCGACGCTCGGCGGCTGGCTCCGCGACATCCGATCGGTGACGGCGCTGGCGGTTGCTGCGATTGCGGTCGCACTGGCGATCTACGCCACATCCCGCGCGACACAGAGCGGCGTTGCAGATTCATTTCCAGTGCGCCTCGAGATTGGCACGCCGGCGCCGACCGAAATCACCGTTCCGCGCGGCGTTGCCGCGCTCTCGCGTGATGGCCGGACCCTGGTGTACCTCGCGCGTCGCCCGGAGGCGCAGACGTTCGCGTTCTTCGTTCGTCGCCTCGATCAGGCCACCGGGCGTTTCATTCCGGGAACGGAGACGCGGGCGGCGCTGTCGTCGGTTGCCCTCTCACCCGACGAGAGATCGATCGCGTATTTCGAGAACCGCCAGCGACTCATGAGGAGCTCGCTTGACGGTGGTGCGGCCGTACCTGTTGCCAAGGTCGATGATGTAGGCGGGGTGGACTGGATCTCCGAGGACGAGGTCGTGTTCGGATCCGGAGCGGATCAGGGACTCAAAGGGCTCTACCGCGTCAAGGCGACTGGTGGCGCCGAGCCGGTGCCGTTCACCCACGTCGACACGGCTCGCAAGGAACTGAGCCACCGCGACCCGCGTGTTCTGGAAGACCGGAGGTCGGTCCTGTTCACGATCTGGTACGGGTCTCCCGAGCAGGCCGAAGTCGGCCTGGCATCGCTCTCCGACGGCAAGGTCGTTCCTCTTGGGATTCGAGGCACCCAGGCGCTGGGTATTGTCGACGGTCAGCTCGTCTACACGACGTCTGACGGCGGCGTGATGGCGATCCCAATCGATGCGCGCACGCTCCAGGTCTCGGGTACGGCGACGATGGTGGGGGACGCGATTGAATTCGTCGGGCAGCCATTTCTCAGCCACACGGGCGGACTCGTTTTTCCTCGCGGCTTCGTGAATCGCAGGCTTGCGTGGGTCGATCGGTCGGGGCAATCAACGCCGATGCTGGCTGAGTCGCGTGCGTTCGACCACGTGCGGCTGTCCCCGGATGGCCGACAGGCCGCACTGGCAATCACGACCGACCGGAAGAAGGACATCTGGATCCTGGATATTGCCGGCGGGACGCTCACGCCGCTGACGAGCGTCGGAACCGTGCGAAACCCGGTCTGGTCATCTGACAGCAAGCGGGTGCTGTTCCCATCGACGCAGGGCGGCCCCGCCGCGTTCTGGTGGCAACCTGTGGATGCCAGTGCGCCGGCAGTCAAAGCAGCCGTTCCACCGAACAATCCCTGGTGGATCGATCTCGCTCCCGATGGCAAACACGTCGCGTACGCCGCCATCTTCAACGGTTCGTTCAATGTCGAGGCACTGGCGCTCGACGGGTCGCACGCCACCACCGACCTGGCAGCTTCACCAGCTGCCGAAGGATTCCCGCGCTTCTCGCCTGACGGCAAATCCATCGCGTATACGGTGGAGCAAGGGCAACGCAGCGAAGTCTACGTTCGGGCGTTTCCTGACGCCGGTCGCGTGCAGGTTGCGGCGAACGGCCAACATCCGATCTGGGATCCGGATGGCAGGCGACTGTACTTCACGACAGATGACGGGATGAACGTAGCCACGATCGCGCGTGATCCGGCGCTTCGAGTCGTGTCCCGGTCGACGCTCTTCAAGATGGGACGCCGTCCCGCCGATTTCGATCTGGCGAAGGACGGACGTTTTCTGATGATCGAGACCGAGAACTCCGGCACGAGCCTTGTTGTCATTCCGAACTGGAAGACAGAGCTGAAGCGGCTGACGTCGGCAACGAGAAAGAAATAGCCCTCGCTAACGCACGGTCTTCCTGAAACTGCGAACGCGCTCAGCAAGCACGTTCCCGCCCTGCATGAGGCGGATTCGCAGCGCATAGTCTCCAGGCGCCAACGCAGCAACAGGGAACTCGCCGAACAGGATGCAGCCGTCGGATTTTTCAATTGGCGTCGGGCCGGCATTCGATGTGGCGATGGCCGGCCCCTGAACGGCTGGGGCGATCTCGATCGTCGCCGACAGTGCGGTGCACGAGGCCGCGCCATACGCTTCGAAGTACATGTGCGCGACCGTATCGGCCGGTGTCAGCTGCAATTTCGGAAAAAACGGTCCCGTGCCTTGCACACCCACGACGATCCCGCTCATCGTCACTGAGCTCGTTCCGGCGCGGGAGAGGCCGACTGTGACGTCCTGATCGATGGCGCCGCTCCGGCCTTTGGAATCAACGGTCGCAACTCGCAGCCGATATTCGCCCGGCGCAGCGGCGAAGCCGGCCATCACCGGCCGGCCTGTGAGGTCCGGCGCTTCTGCCTCCCATTGTGCGACCAGCTTGCCCTTCGCATCGAAGAGTCCGCCCATTGCAGATCTGAGCGTGACACCCGCCTCGACAGGTTCGAACAGCACGACGACCTTGGCGTTCGTATCGGTGTCGCGCGATGAGAATGCGGCCGCGCGCAGCTGAAGCGCACGAAATTCGCCTGTGGTGCGAATCATGTCGCGCGCAGAGATGGTCTTCGACTCGACCGTGGGACTCACGAGCGCACGTTTGTATCGCGCGGTCGCGCCGTTGCGCTGAACCCGCAGATCTACCGCGCGCTTTCCAGATCGGCCGCCTGGTTCCGTCATGAACGAAGCGACGTAGAACCCAGCGGCTTCGTCAACGATGCGGCGCATCGGGGGAACGGGATCGCCGCTCAATCTCAGAAACTGCCCGCCGGCTTCCCCGGCAAGCCGTTCGATGCCCGCAGCATTTCTAGGGTCGACAGTCGCCGCGCTGTCGGCGAGATGGATCGCGTAGAACTGAGCTGGCGATCCGGCGGCGGCACTGCGGAACTCGTCAAAGTCTTCGGTATTCAGCTGACACGCGCTGTCGATTCCAGGCGTCACGATGTTCGTCGCCGGCGGTGCCGCCAGTGCCGCCGAAAACAGCACGATGGTGGTTGTGACGCTGGTGTCGAGACCCTGAAACAGGCTGGTGACGACAGGAATCAGCCGGCGGGTGCGGCACGACAGCGTGGCCGTTGATTCTGTGCCGATGGCTCGTCCGCGAACCTGCCGCAGCGCGCCTTGACGAGCCGCCGCACTCGCAGTCAACGCCACGCTGACACCACTCGGATGGAGACTGACGAGGCCAGCGCGATCGAGCGGCGTGAGCATGGCGAGCGCCGCGCCGAGCACTTCCTGGATGCGCACCTCGCCGCCAGGTTGATAGGAACCCTCGTCCAGGACAAAAAGCAGATCACGCCCACGCCGGACTGCGCCGTTCGTTGCGAACGGCGGCGGCAGGACGTTGTCACCGGTGCCGATGAGGTCGAGCGCCACAAGATCCACGTCGGCGTTGTCTACGCGCAGCCGGATGTCCTGCGGCCGTAGATCGAAGAGTGGCGTGCCGTTCTGCAGCGCCCGGAACTCAATCGTCGTGAGCGCCGATTGTACGGCGTTCGACTGAGCGTGGACCACGAGCGCGGAATCGCTCGACAGTCCGGCGACGGCCGCCGCAATCAGGAGGCTCCCACGCAAACCGTTTCGGGGCATGTGTCAGAGCATACGTCCCTGTCATGCTGGCGTGCCACCCGTGCCGCTAGACGGAAAGAGTGTTCGCGAGGCGCGACTTCTTCATTCCGCCGCGGTCTGGATCCCGCGAACCCGACGCTACTTGAGCTTTCGCAGTTCCGCGATTACGTCTGCTGCCGTCGCGCGCCCGCCATGGGATGTGCTCACGAGCGCGTAGCGCACAATGCCGGCCCGATCGATCACGAACGTTGACGGATACGCCGTTTCCTGCGGCGCGTCCCAGCGCAGGTCGTACGACTGCGTGAACGCGTAATTCGGATCGAGCACGAAGCGGAAGTTCGGCGGAAACGCCTTGCCCTGTGCAAATTCCTCGGCCCGTTTCTGCACTTCATCGGTTGGGCCTGGATACACCCACACGACTCGTGCGCCGGCGGCTTCGATGTCGGTTGCTGCCTTCAGAAAATCGCCGAACTGCCGGTTGCAGAACGGACACTGATATCCCACCCAGCCGCGACCCACGATAAGGACGACGGGGCCGGACTTCAGCTCGGCCGACAGCGTCAGCTTCTTCCCGTCAATCTGGGCAAGCGTGAAGTCAGGGGCCTTGTCGCCAACCTTTGGCACCGCGGCGGCCGAGGCCATGGCGTGCTGCGCAAGGGCCAGGACGAATATCAACAGTAACGGGCGGTGTCTCATAGCAATCAGTGTTTCATGACCGGCGCGGTTAGCGCGCCAGGTCCCCCCTCAGAACGCTTCTACGGATGAAGCAGGAGACCGGTTACAGCCCGTTTACGCCAACGCGCAGTAACCGACTTCGTTCGTGCCCCGTAGGAGTGGATGTCACTGACATTTCTCAAGGAGCAGTAATCATGAAACGTTCTCTTTTTGGTGCAGTTCTCGCGTTCGCGGTTGCTTCCACAACGGTCATGCTGCAGGCACGAGCCGCAGGCGTTGGCGCCGTGTACACGGCGACGAACAGCGTGAACGGCAATGCGGTAGTGGTATTCGACCGGACGTCAGATGGCGGGCTGACGTACGTCAATGCGTTTGCAACCGGCGGCAGCGGAAGCGGCAACGGACTCGGTAACCAGGGCGGACTTGCGCTCACGGCAGACGGCAAATTCGTGCTCGCAGTCAACGCCGGCACCAACGACGTCAGTGTGTTGCAGACGACGAACAGCGGCCTTGCCTTGGTGGATCGGAAGAACTCTGGCGGCGTTCGGCCTATCAGTGTGTCTGTGAGTGGCCGGCTCGTGTATGTCCTGAACAACGGCAGCTTCTCAGGCGGAACTGATACGGTTGTCGGCTTTCGGCTGTCCCGCGAGGGCGTGCTGACGCAGCTCGCCGGATCAACGCGCGGTCTCTCCGCGGCGGCCGTCGGCCCGGCAGAGGTTGCGCTCAGTGCGGATGGCGCGACGCTGGTCGTCACCGAGAAGGCGACGAACAAGCTCGATGTGTTCGAGGTCAATGACGAGGGTTTGCTCGGCACCATGAATGTGTTCGCTTCATCTGGCGTGACCCCATTCGGCTTCTCATTCGGCAAGCACGACCAGTTCTTCGTGTCCGAAGCGTTTGGCGGTGCGGCAAACGCGAGCGCGATCTCTTCGTACGAGGTCACTGGCGTCGCGTCCATCTCCGTCGTCAGCCCCAGTGTCGCGACGACCGAGACGGCCGCATGCTGGGTCACTGTCACGCCCGACGGCCGGTTTCTCTACACGACCAATGCGGGCAGCGGCACGGTCAGTGGTTACAGCATCCGGCCGGATGGCGCGATCGCCCTGCTCGATGGTGATGGCGTGACCGGCGTCACCGGCGCAGGCGTGACCGATGTGACGCTCTCTGCCAACGGCCGCTATCTGTACGCTCTCCGGTCCGGCGCCGGCGCGATTGCCATGTTCCGGGTCGAAGAGCACGGCGCTCTGACCGCGCTGGGCACAGTAACGCTTCCCGCCGGCGCGAACGGAATTGCGGCGCGATAGATGACGACCCTTGTCGGATACGCCGGAGACCATCTGCCGAGCCGGTCTCTGGCGTGTCCGAATCGTGTACGCTGGGCTTCGGGTCGAATGACGGCTGGCCAGGAACAGGAAGCCACCGCTCTCATGATTCGAGCGCAACAGGGCGACGCGTCGGCCTATGCAGCCCTGCTGACTGTTCTCGCCGCAACCGCCAGACAATACGTCCGCAATCGTATGGGCGACGTCGCGTGGCTCGACGATGTCGCGCAGGAAACGTTGCTCACACTACATAAGGCGCGCCGGACCTACGATCCACGGCGTCCGTTCGCGCCATGGTTTTACGCCATTCTCTCGAGCCGCATGATCGACGTTCTCAGGAAGGAGAGACGTGTTGGCGCACGGGAGATCGGTACGGAAGTCATTCCGGAAGTAATCGCCGACGTGCCCACTGGTGATGGAGGCTCGAATGTCGTCGACCCACGGGCTCTCCGCACCGCGCTCGATGCGCTGCCGCATCGGCAACGCGAGGTCGTCACTGCGCTCAAGCTGAATGACGAGTCGGTCAAGGAAGTCAGCGAGCGCCTGGGCATGAGCCCGTCTGCCGTCAAGGTCACGGCCCATCGCGGTTACAAGGCACTGCGTCGTTTTCTCGGAGGCAAGGAGTCATGAGGACGGAAGATCTGATCGCGGATTTGGCCGGACGCGTGACGCCTGTCCGTCCGCTGCCACGGCCCGGTGTTCGCGCACTCGGATGGCTGGCTGTGGCGTGCGCCTGCGGTCTTCTCGGCCTCACATTCTTCGGCCCGCGCGCCGACGTGCTGAATCGATTGACCGAGCTCGATTATTTGTGGCTTGCGACGCTCGCGCTGATGACCTCGATTGTGGCTGTCATGACGAGTCTCGTTCTTGCGATTCCTGGCGCGGAGCGTGGACCGGTCCTGCGAATGCTTGCGGTGGCGCTGCTCAGTTTGTGGACCGTGACGTTGATGTTGGCGGTTCTCGGCAAAGGCCAGGGACTACCAGTCTTCAGTGATCCGCACTGGCCCGTCTGTTTCATGCGGGTACTGATCATCGCCGCGGTGCCTGCATGCCTGTTGTTCGTCATGGTTCGCCGCGGAGTTGCGCTTCGCCAAGGCTGGACGTCGGCGCTGACAGCGGCCGCCGCGGCAGGAATGGGCGCACTTGTCGTCCAACTCGCGTGTCCGCTGGATGATCCCGGCCACGGGTTCCTCGGACATTTCGTCCCGGTGATGTTGATGATCGCCGTTGCCGTGGCTGTCCGGCGGATTGTCGTGCCCCGAACCAGCTAGCGGAACGGACCGGCCGTTTGTCCTAGTCCGGCCTCGAGCCATAGCCGATAACAAGAGAATGTTGATGCGACGCGTGTCGCTCGCCGGTGTGTGCCTCCTCGCGTGCGTATCTGCGGCCGCGGCGCAGACTCGCGCAGACGATGTGAAGACCAGGGTCGCCCTGTTCAGCAAGGGGCGCCCGGCAGCGATGAGCATTGACGATTGGGATCTCGAGCGGATCGGTCTCTTCGCAGATGTTCGTGACCTGGTGCGACTGGAGGACGACCCGGCTACCGCTCGCCTGGCTATATCGCTGCTGGTGAGCACATTGAACGACCGCACTCCGGAGGTGGCCGTAAGCGCCGCCGGCACGTTGTTGTTCGTGGATCCGGCATCGCGAACGCGCGCGCTGTCGGCGTTGGCTGCGGGACTGCGCAGCGATTCCGATCAGGCACAACAGTGGGCGCTCGACGATCTGGGCGCCGCCGATCCAGTGCCGCAAGACATCGAGATCCTGTTGACGGACTTCGTCGCGAAGACGTCGAGCATGAACCGCCACAAGGCTGTGCGTTCGCTGGGCCGGGTCCACATCCGGCGCATCGAGGCGGTCACGCCGCTCCTCGTTCAGTGGCTGCGCGATCAGGACCCGTCCGTGCGGAGCGCCGCCATCGACTCGCTTGGCCGCCTTGGTCCGCGCGCGATCGACGCGCTTCCAGCGCTGCGCGCCGCTCGCGAACGCACGCCGGCGGCAGATCGCGCGCAGTTGGACGAGGCGATCGCGCGTATTGCCGATCCGCCCGCGCCGCGGGAGCCAAATCCGAATGTGATTGAGACGCGGCCGATCCCGTTACCGGCCTCGATGCTGCCGGCACTGCGGTCGCAACTGCAATCACCTGCGCGGGCGACGCGCATGGAGGCGTTGCAGACAATCAGCAGTCATCGTGGAGGCATGGCGTCGCTGGCGCCGGCACTTATCCCGCTGCTTAAGGATCCGGATCCGACAACTCGATACGTTGCGGCCTATGTGCTGACATCGGTAGATCCAGCGCGGGCAGCGCCGGCACTACCGCTGCTCTCCGAGCTGCTGTTCAAGAGACCGCCATTGACCGGCGGACACATTGGAGGAGTACTCGCGTTTGCTGGTCTCGGCAGGCTCGGCGAGCCCGGCGCCAAGGTCCTGGTCTCGGCGCTGACCAATGCCAACACGTCGATCAAACACAACGCCATTGAGGGGCTGACGACGAGCGACGTGTTCCCAGCGGCTGCGGTGCCGGTGCTGTTGAAGTTGTTGGGCGACCCGGACGAGGTCACCAGGCAACTTGCGATGTCGACGCTGTACTACCGCAGAGTTCCTGCGGTGCAGCTGATCGCACCGTTCACCGCGCTGTTGAAGGACCCATCCGAGAACATCAGATTGAACACCATCTGCGTGCTGGCCGCTCTCGGTCCCGCAGCGCAGGAAGCTGTTCCGGTCATCAGAACATTCACGGCGAGTTCGGATTCGAGCCTGAAGTTCATCGCGACCGCGGCAATCGTGGCCATCGAAGGCGGAACGCCAAGCGACGTGCCGGCACTCCTTGCCCGTTTCACGATGTCCAGCGCTGTCGGAAGCGGAGATCTCCAGGCCGACACGGACATGCGCCTGGCGAGCCTGGCGTTCGTGAGACTAGGCGACGACGCCGCATCAGCGCTTCCAGCACTCGCGCGCGCGTGGGAGCGCGAAACCGACGCTACACGCATCTATCTTGGTCCTGCGCTGTTAGCTGTCGATCCGTCGTCAACGACGCGAGTGATCGAGACGCTGGTGAAGATCGCGAACGATGGTCAGGAGTTCGAGAAGATCGAGGTGCTGTATCAGTTCGCGGCGATGGGTCCCAAGGCCGCATCCGCCCAATCGACCGCCACCGCGCTGGCTTCTCATGCCAGTCCGCGAGTCCGTGACGCCGCCAACGCCGCATTGGCCGCGATGCGCGGCCGATAGGACGCGCCGGTATCGCTCGATCAGTCGTGAGTGGTGCGAACCTGGTTCATGAACGTGACCGGACGCCGGCCAGCAGGCGGCGCCCGGTCCGGTGAAGCTGGATCGCCTGCGAGATCAGGCGAGGCGGACGTCTTCGGCGCGCGGTCCCTTCGGGCCCTGGCCGGTGTTGAAGGTCACGGCCTGGCCCTCGCGGAGCTGGTCGAAACCGTCGCGGCATGCCGACTGGTGAAAGAAGTATTCGGTTCCATCGGTGGCGGCCACGAAGCCAAAGCCTTTGTCGCTCACCAGACGCTTGATTGTTCCGTTCATTGACATTGTTGTTTCTCGGTTGCCCTCGAGTAGACGTCGTCCGATCGGCTGGGCAGGCCAATCAGACAAGTGCGGCGCTGTGGACATCACGCGCGCGCGGATCTCTTGCCGAAATGACCCGGTCGATGCGCGCTCAATGGTTTGGATATTCGGGCGCAGGCTGGCTCAGTGCGGTAGGACTGTCGTCATCATACACCATTGAGGGGTGCAGATCGCACTTTCGGCCGCGGCTAGGTCAGTCGTGGAGAACCACGCTGAGCAGGGAGCTGTTTACCTTGAGCGGGCTATCGCCGCCGTATTCGATGAATCCGAGACGCTTGAACTTGTTCATGAAGAAGTTGACGCGGGAGCGCGTGGTGCCAATCATGTCCGCCAGCGTCTCCTGTGACACGGTTGGCACGGCCCGAACAGGCATATCCTGCTTGCCGTAGCGCGCGAGCAGCAGCAAGGCTCGCGCCAGTCTCTTCTCACTCGAGTTGAAAAGCTGATCGATCAGGTCCTCCTCGATGCGAATGTTGCGCGACAGCATGTGGGCGATGAAGCGATCCGACATCGTCGGTTCTTCATGGAGGAGTTCCGCCATTCGGAGCTTTGGCACCGCGAGGATCTCCGTTCGGCTCAGTGCGGTGGCGCTGCCCATTCGAAGCGGCTGGCCCGCCATGCAACCTTCACCGAAGAAGTCACCGGGGCCCAGCATCGCGACAACTGCCTCACGCCCGGTGCGCGAAAGCACTGACAACTGCACCTCGCCGTTCTGAATGTAGAACACATCCGCGCCAGCATCGCCCTGGCCGAAAATCGACGCGCCGGGCGTGAACTCTACTAATCTGGCCCCGCGGGCCGCCGCCAGGAATCGCCCAACGTCGAAGCCCGGACCCTGAGTGGGCGGCCGGCGGAGTGTAATGCGGCGTTTCACCCATCAAGCATGGCAGATCGGCCGGGTCGCCGTGCGCGACACGGCACACCCGACCATGCTATGACGCTTCGATCAACGCGACGGATCGCAGACGCCCTGGCAGCTGCTCACTCCACGCCCGGCCGCAGCGCGGACACTCGAACATCGTCGGCAGCAGCCGGCCGTCGAAATCAGGCTGGTATTCAAGTGCGATCTCGGCGTGGCACTGGGTGCATGAGAATCGTCGCGCCAGCCTGGGTGCAGGTGGAGGCGGGAACCACTCGGTCATGGGAGTGGCAGCACGGGCAGTCTCTTGTCGTCCTAGGGGGCGGCCGCCGGCAACGTTACGGTGAACTCTTTTCCGCGTGACGGACCGTCGGTACGGACGTCGATACGGCCCCTGTGCAGGGCCACGATCTCCCGCGCGACGTTCATACCAATCCCAAGTCCGCGGCCCTGCCCGGGTCGCGCCTGGGAGAGGAGCTCGACCGTGTGCGCCACTTCATCTGGATGGAGTCCGCGGCCTGTGTCGCTGACACGAACGAAGACGTGCTGCCCGTCGCCCCACGCGCTGAGATGGATTCGGCCGCCAAGTTCGGTGAACTTGATGGCATTGTCGAGCAGGCTGGCCAGGACCTGCCGCAGCCGCGCCGGATCGCCATCGACCCACAACGGCTCAGGCATGTCAGACAACACGACCTGCTGGGCCCGTGCGGTAGCCGCATTGCCAGCGTCAGAGAGCGCCTCAGCGATTCGCGTGCGCACGTCTACCCGCTGTATTCGCAGCAGACGCACAGCAGGGTTGCTGACCGCCGGCTGAATCCGCGGCAGGTCCTGAATTGGTCGAGCCGTACGGTGAACAACGAAGCCGTTGCGTGGCAGATCATGAAGCATGGCAGGTCTGACAACTGTACAGACTGCGGTATCACCGCGCTGTTCACTAGTGCACACTCGCGTCTGATGCTCGAATGCTGGATGCGGATTCCCAGGTGGCAACGCCGTCGTTGCCAATTGCCCCCGGCACATTGGTACGACAAGATTCGACGTGAGGAACAGTGACGCCAAGCAAGGGGACGCAAGCCCGACGGCATGAGGCCCCATCTTCCACTGATGAATCCTTTCCGGTCGTCGGCATCGGCGCGTCAGCCGGCGGCCTCGAAGCTTTCACAGCACTCATCTCGTCACTGACCACTGACACGGGAATGGCGTTTGTCGTGGTCCCACATCTCCAACCGGACCACCCGAGCGCCCTCGCGGAGATTCTCGCGCGCTCGACTTCGATGCCGGTTGTGCAAATCGCCAGTGAACAGGTGATCGAACCGAACACGATCTATGTCCTGCCGCCTGGCCACGACCTCACAATTCAAGATTCGACCCTGACGCTTGAACAGCGTGCCCAAGGTGTGCCGCACCATCCGGTCGACTTGTTTTTTCGATCGCTGGCGGAGGCTCGGCGCCACCTCGCTATCGGGGTTGTCCTGTCAGGAACCGCGACAGACGGGACACTCGGCGTGCGCGCAATCAAAGGCGCGGGCGGCATTACCTTCGCACAGGATGACAGCGCCCGGCAGACCAGCATGCCGCACAGCGCCATCGCCGACGGCTTCGTGGATTTCGTGCTTCCGCCGCCGGAAATTGCGGCGGAGCTCGTTCGAATCAGCCAGTCACCTCGGCCGCTTCAGACAATGGCCGCTCCGCTCCCGGATGAAGACGAAGCCGTGGCTGACACTTTGCAGAGTGTCAAACGCGAAACAGGGGTCGATTTCACGGACTACAAGGCCGGGACGCTCCGACGGCGGATTGCGCGCAGGATGCTGCTGAACCACACTGACCGCATTCAGGACTACGCGGACAGAGTGCGCACGACAGCAGCGGAGGCTCGCGCGCTCCACGACGATCTTCTGATTGGCGTGACGAGCTTCTTTCGCGACCCCGAGTCCTTCGACGCGCTTACCCGTACTGCGTTTCAGCGCATCATCGAAGCCGAGCGTGATGCAGAGCCGATTCGCGTCTGGGTGTTGGGATGTTCGACGGGAGAAGAGGCGTATTCGATCGCCATCGCGCTGACGGAGTACGCGGACGCGGCCAGGCGTCAGCGCCACTGCAGATCTTCGCGAGCGATGTCAACGCGGCGGGCATCGAGATCGCCCGTGCAGGTACCTATCCGGCAGAAATTTCTCAGGACGTCTCCGCCGCGCGTCTCGACCGGTTCTTCGTCAAGGTCGACGATCACTATCGGGTCATCAAGTCCATTCGAGACGCGTGCATCTTTTCCCGCCACAACGCGCTGACCGATCCGCCGTTCTCACGCATTGATTTTGTAAGCTGCCGGAACCTGATGATGTACCTCGAGCCGGTGCTCCAAAAGGCTGTGATCGGCAATCTGCATTACGCGCTCAAGCCTGAGGGCGTGCTGTGGCTCGGACCCGCCGACAGCACGGCCGGTCATCAGGATTTGTTCGATGCCCTCGACACCCAGCACAAGATTTTCGCTCGACGTCAGGGCAGCGTGTCTCATCCGGTTCTGCGGGCCCGGTCGTCGCGTCTGCACAAGCTGGATGTTCGAGCAGGGGCACCGAGAGTTCAACTCGGCCCGCCCGACGTCGTGAAGGAGAGCGACCGTGTCCTGCTTCACCGGTTCGCGCCTGCAGGGATTGTCCTCTCGGCGTCGATGGACATCCTTCAGTACCGGGGCAACGCCGGCCGGTATGTATCGCCGGCGGCAGGTAAAGCCACGCTCAGCCTGATGCAGGTCCTTGACCGCCGGCTCCACGTCGCCGTGCGCACGGCCATTATGAACGCCCGGCGCGACGGTGTGACCGTACGACAGGAAGGCGTTCGGATCGCTGCGGACGACGGAAAAGGTGAGCGGACCGTCACGATCGAAGTCATCCCCATCGGCACGCCGCCCGATGGCTTTCTCGTGCTGTTCGACGAGGCGGACATCACGCCCTCAGTCGTGGCTCCTGCTGACGTCGGTGCCCCACCAGAGACTGCCCGTCAGTCGGCACTGGCGCTCGTGACAAAGGAACTCGCGGACACACAAGCGTACCTGCAATCCGTGGTTGAGGATCACGCGAGCACCCGTGAAGATTTGGAAGCTGCGCACGAAGAGGCGCAGTCGGCGAACGAGGAATTGCAGAGTATCAACGAGGAACTCGAGACGTCCAAGGAGGAGATTCAGTCCGCGAACGAAGAGTTGACGACGCTGAACGATGAATTGAAGCATCGGAACAACGACCTGCAGCTGACGAACAATGATTTGGTCAACCTGCTCGCGAGCACGGATCTCGTGGTGCTGTTCGTCGGCCCCGGGATGCTGATCCGACGGTTCACGGCAGCCGCAGCCCGCGTGCTGCATTTGCGCCCCGCCGACGTCGGTCGCCCGCTCGGAGATCTGAGAGTCAGCCTGGACGTCGACCTCGAGGCGAAGGTTGTCCACACGCTGCAGACGCTGGAAACCACCGAGGTCCAGGTGCAGAGTGGCGGCCGGTGGTTTCTGCTGCGGACGCGTCCCTACCGCACCCTCGACAATCAGATTGACGGCGCCGTGGTCGTCCTTGTCGATGTGGACGAGGCGGTGCGCGCAAGGCACTACGCGGAAAGCATTGTCGCCACGGGGCGCGCACCGATTGTCGTTCTGGATGAGAAGTTGGCGGTGGTGACGGCGAACGACGCCTTCTACCGCGTGTTCGACACGAGCGCGCCAGAGATCGAAGGTCTCCCCTTCTTCCAGCTGGGAGACCGCAAGTGGGACATTGCGAAACTTCGGCAGCTCCTGGAAAAGGTTCTCCCCCAGAACGACGTCGTCAGGGACTTTGAAGTCACCGTCGAAGCCTACGGCAGCGAGAGAACCTGGCTCCTGGACGCCAGGCGGCTTCAGCAAGCCGACGGTGAACGGCCGCTCATTCTTCTCTCGATGGAGGATGTCAGCGAACGTCAGCATGCCGAGGGGCTTCGCCAGCAGCGCGTCGATGAGCTGGCCGCGGCCGACACCAGCAAGAACGAGTTTCTGGCCATGCTGGCGCATGAGCTCCGGAACCCGCTCGCGCCAATCCGCACAGCGGCGCATTTGCTCGGTACGCCTGGCACACCGGTGTCAGTGACATCCAACGCCCGCGTCGTCATCGAGCGTCAGGTGCGGCACATGATCCGGCTCATCGACGACCTGCTGGACGTGGCACGAATTACACAGGGCAAGCTGTCACTGCAACTCGCGCCTGTCGAGCTCACGGTCGTGCTTCGCCGTGCCATGGAGGTGGTGGACCGGCACGTGCAGCAGCGTGGTCAGCGCCTTGGGATCACGCTTGAACGCGAGAAGATTTACGTCCTGGGTGACTCGACGCGACTCGAGCAGGCCTTCGGCAACCTCCTCAACAACGCTTCGAAGTTCTCGCCCAAGGGTGGACCGATCGATATCCGCGTTGATGTCGTGGCCAACGGCCAGGGGGCCGAGGTGTTCGTTCGCATCAAGGACCTGGGAATCGGGATCGATGGGACGCTCCTGCCTCACATCTTCGACCTGTTCAGACAGGGCGCCGAGTCACCGCATCACGCGTCTGGTCTCGGCGTCGGACTCGCACTTGTGCGGCGTATCGTCGAGCTGCATGGCGGCGGCGTCTCGGTGTCCAGCGTCGGCTCGGGAAAAGGCAGCGAGTTTGTCGTCGTTCTGCCGGTGTTAGGCGATCCAGTGCGGAGCGCCGAACACGTGTCGGATTCCAGGCAGGCGTCGTCCAAGGCACAGCGAATTCTTGTTGTGGACGACAACATCGACGCAGCCGACAGCCTGACGGCGCTCCTTCGCGTGTACGGTCACGATGCGCGAGTGGTGCATGACGGCCTGGCCGCCCTCGAGCTCACTCCGACGTTCCGGCCCTCTGTTGTCTTCCTTGACATCAGCATGCCCGCGATGGACGGCTACGAAGTGGCCCGCCGGATTCGCCGTTTGCCGGGCGGGCAGCAGGTCCTGCTCATCGCGGTCACTGGCTATGGCCGGGAGCAGGACCGTCGGCTCGCGAAGGAGGCCGGTTTCGATCGCCATGTGACCAAGCCGCTGGATCCCAAGAGCCTGCCAGCACTCATCGCACCGGGAGAACAAGGCTCGGACGCCGGCGCGCCGTAAATCGTGGCCAGCACCTCCGCTATTCCGATCTGAGCGCGCGCACCACGTCCACGCGTGACGCCCGCGCCGCCGGCGTCACCGACGCGAGGACAGCCGCGGCAACCAGGACCAGACCCGCGGCGGCGATTGGCACGAAGCCCGGAATCTGCACATCTGACACGAAACTGCCGACGACGCGCGCGAGCAGTACACCGCCGAGCGCGCCGGCGACTATGCCGAGCACGCCGATGACGGCGCCCTCTTTCAGAACACCCGCCAGCAGATGCGTCGGCGTGGAGCCGACCGCCAGGCGCACGCCGAACTCGCGCGTCCGTGCGCTTACCGAGAACGCCAGCACGCCGGCCACGCCAACCACCGCGATGAGCAACGCGACGCCGGCGAATCCGGTGAACACGAGCGCGTTGACACGATTCGGCGCCAGCACTTCAGCGCGAATGTCGTCGAGCGTCGCTGCGCGTTCCACTGGCTGGTCGGCCGCCAGTCCGCGGATGACCTTGGTGACTGCCGGCACCAGGCTGTACGGGTCGACCTTGGAGTGGATGAACAGCCGGCCGCCGTTCATCTCCTGTTCCATCGGGTGATAGACCGCCATCGCCGGCTCCGGTACCAGGTTCTCATCGTCGATATCGGCAGCGACGCCAACGATTCGGCGTGGATGGTCGCTCACGCCGATGAACTTGGTGACCGGATCGGTCCACAGCAGCTTGCGATCCACGGCGTCCATGTTCGGGAACATCCGCTTCGCGATGCTCTCACTGATGATGACCACGCGTTCACCATCGCGTCTGTCGCCATCGTTGAATTCGCGTCCGGCGATCATCTTCACGCCAAGTGTCTTGAAGAATCCTGGCGAGACTGTCCGGAATCGCGCCCGTGGATCCTCTTCGCCGTTGGCTCTGCGGTAGCCCTCCACGGTGAAACTCGCGGCGAAAAACCCGGGATCGCGCCAGGGAACCACTGTGCCGACCGCGACCTGCTCAACGCCAGCCAGTTCGCTGACCTTGCGCACCACTTCTCTGTAAAACGCGCTGACTTCGGCCGGCTTCCGCTCGTAGGAGACCACCGGCACGTTCACCGCAAGCACGTTGCCGGTGAAGCCCGTCTGCTGGCGCTGCAGCGCGAAGAGTGTCGTGATGAGCATGCCGGCGCCGGCGACGAGGATGAATGACGCGGCGATCTGCGTCACAGCGAACACGCGCAGGCGGCGATTCGTACCCGACGTCAGCCGCAGGCTCCGCGCGCCAAGGCCGATGCCATTCGACGACTCGGCAGACGGAAGCCGGGGCACGAACGCGAGCAGGACGGCGACGAGCATCGCGAGCCCGCCACCAACCCAGAGCAGGGTCGCATCGACCGTCACGTCATGAGCGCGCACTGAGAAACGCGACGCATACTGCGCCAGCACCGCGACCATCGGACGTGCCACTGCAACCGCCAGCAGCGCGCCGGCCAGACAAAGAACCACGCTTTCCGCCAGCAGCGTCCGTCGCAATGCTGCACGGCCAGCGCCAAGCGCCGCGCGAACAGCCAGTTCTCCTTCGCGCCTGACGGACCGCGCCAGGATCAGATTGGCCACATTCGAACACGCAACGATGAAGACCAATCCGGACGCGGCCAGCAGCACCAGCAGAATCGTGCGCGCCGGCGAAATGATTTCGTCGCGAAGATTCTTCGCGTCGATCCCGAAGTGCGCCTCCTTTTGATAGGCCTCCGGATGCGCGCTGACCATCACCGCGTGCACAGTTTTCAGCTCGGCGCGCGCCTTTTCCAGGCTGGCGCCGGGGGCGAGACGGCCGAAGAGCTCCGTCATGCGATGCACACGTCCTTCAACCATCGTCGCGTCCAGATGATGCGGACTCGTGACGACGTTGGCGATGATCTCGGTTTCCTGCGGGTAGGGCACCGACGGCTCGAGGACGCCGACGATGGTGGCGGGACGATCGCTCAGTGTGATCTTCCTGCCGATGACGTCTGGATCGCTCTTGAAGGCGCTGGTCCAGAACCGGTACGTCAGCACCGCCGCTCCATCGGCCTTGGGGCCGTCATCGTCTGGACCGAGCAGTCGTCCCTTCACCGCCTTCAGGCCCATGACCTCGAAGTACGAGCCGCCAACGACGCCGGCTTGCACGGATCGTGGATCGCCAAGGCCAACCATCGTGAACGGGATCGTCGAGAAGTCGCCGAACGCCGTCAGCGATTTCACGCCGGCCTGCAGGTCCCGGATCTCCGGCACCGAGAAGTTTGCGTTCTCGACCTTGATGCCCGGCGCGCTCTGCCGGATGTAGATCAGCCGGTCCTGGTCGCGATTCACCAGTGGCCTGATCAGAACGCCCCGGACCACGCTGAAGATGGCGGCGTTGGCGCCAATTCCCAGCGCCAGGGTCACGATGACGGTCAACGCGAGGCCTTTGGCGCGCCAGAGCGAGCGAAGAGCAAACCTGAGGTCTGTCAGCATTTTGGGTCCCTCAGAATAACGTCGAACCAGACCGGCCCGGATCGACATATCTGAGGACGGAATTACTTTTTCTTGCGAAATGCGTTGTCGATGGCCTTCTTGATGTCGCCGTAGTTGTCGCCGAGTAACTTCTCCTCCTCTTTGGTGAGGAGACGGAACGGCACGCGAACCAGGCTCTGCGCAAACTTCACGTTCAGCCAGTACTGACCGTATTTCGTACCGCCCGGCACCTTGAAATAGAGCTGGCCCATGCACGCCCGATCCTTGGTGACGTCGGTCTCGTCCCAGGGCATCGCCCGCGAATCGAGGTCAGCAAAGAATCCGAGGCGGTTCACACCGTGCGTCCAGGGCGGGAAATAGTTGATCGAGTCCCGCTGGACCTTCAGGCGCTGCTGCAGCATCTCGACTTTCCCTGAATCCTGCCGGTATTCGGCAATCGAAGGCAGTGGAAGCTGTCCGTCAGGCGTGTCGAGCGAGATGGCATCGCGCTTGAGCCTGTAGGTCTTGACCTTTTCCATCAGCGTCATGCCTACATCCAGCATGATCCAGTCCGAGCCGATGGTTCGATTGGCAATCTGGTAGCCGAGGATCACATAGGCTTCGTTGTTGTAGGCCACCCGGACGAATTTGCCCTCGAGTGTCATGATCTGCGGCACTCCAGGGTTCGGTACCTTTACGGTCTGTTGTGCGCTGCCCGCACCGAGCGAAACAGCCAGCGACGCAACGCCACCCGCCACCAGGATCATTGAAAGCGATCGCCTGAAGGTCATGGGATTACTCCTTGGATTGGCTACCCGAGGATCGGAGCTTACACGAGTGTTGTCACGCGCTACGTTCATCGGGAATTTGTGACAGATCGATGGCGCTTGCAGTCACCGTATGTTGGGATCGTCCAGAATCCCGCACAGCGTCCGCTCTATTTCTCAGAAGCATTCGTGATTCACCCGTGCGGATCAAGCAGATTCCGTGGTACCGCCATTGCAGTTTTTCGTGCCGCCTGCCGGAGGCCCGACTTTGTGAGGACTGTCATGACTCGTTCAATCTTCCGCTCATCACTGGTAGTGGCCGCGCTCGCGATGTTGTTCATCGCCTTCGCGCCATTGGACGTGTTCGCCCAGCGCGGCGGTGGCGCTGGCGGGCGGACTGCCGGAGGTGGTGGCACTGCTGGAGCTGCCTCGGCCGGACGCAGCGGCAGCGGGACCGCCGGTCCGGCGCGGCCAGCTGGACCTGGCGGTACGGTGGGTCCCGTACATGGTGGGCCAGTCAACGGCCGTGTGTACGTGGCGGGTTATCCCTATCGCTATGGGTACGGTTACGGCTATCCATACGGCTGGTACCCGTGGTACGGATACGGTGCATGGGCCTGGAACTTTGGATGGGGTTTCGGATGGGGATACCCCTATTCGTTTTATCCCTATCCCTACTACGGCGCTCCCTATGGGGGTTACTGGGGCCACGGTCCATCGCTGAAACTGGAAGTCACACCTAAAACAGCCGAAGTCTACGTGGACGGCTATCGTGCCGGTGTCGTCGATGACTTCGACGGCACGTTCCAGCATCTCGAACTGCCTCCGGGTGAGCACGAGATCACGCTGTACCAGGACGGGTATCGCACGGTGCAACAGACGTTGTCCTTGTCGGGCAACTCTGATCAGAAGGTCAAATACAAGATGGAGAAGCTCGCTCCTGGCGAGAGCTCCGGACCTCGACCAACACCGCCTGCAGAACCCGCGCAGGAGCCGCAGCCGCAAGTGCAACAGCAGGCGCAGCTTCGTCGTGCGCCACCGCAGCACGGCGCGCTCGATCCGGCGCAGTCACCTGAATCGTTCGGGGTCGTTTCGATCAAGACGCAACCTGTTGACGCGGAGGTTCTCATTGACGGCGAGGCCTGGCAGCACTCGACAGGTACGGCGCGTTTGGAGATTCAGCTGGCGCCAGGCCGCCATCGCGTGGAGATCCGCAAGGCCGGCTTTGCCACGTACGCCGAGGACGTGCTCATTCGCGCCGGTGCAACCACCACGCTGAATGTCAGCCTGCTTCGTGGGGAGGAGCGATGATCATGCGCGCACATGTGCTGTATTCAACGATCATCGCCACCGGCATTGCGCTTGGATCGGCGGCACCGGCCCTGGCGCAGGTTCAATCTCCGGGACCGCTGCAACTCATGCCCATCGAGCGCCGGTTGCTCTTCGCACCCGATGTGAAGATCACGCAGATCAACGGCGCGACAGGAGTGCTGGTCGGCGGTTACGGCGGCGTCGAGGTCGATAACCGGTTTTTCTTCGGCGGCGCAGCGTATTGGCTTGCTGAAGCGGATCATGCCGCTGACATGTTCTACGGTGGAGCACTGGTCGGATGGCAGTTCGTCAACACTGATCGCGTGCACGTCGGTGGGCGCGGATTGGTGGGCTTCGGACAGGCGACTTCGCACGACACGATTTATTCCTACCCCGTGCGTGTGGATCCTCGTCATGACCACTACCCGGGCTTCGGATATCCGTACGGCTACGCGGGATGGTACTCGGCGATGGTGATCGCAGAGCCGGAGGTCCGTGCCGAGATCGCGCTGTCACGCCAGATTCGCATCGGGTTGGGTGCGGGCTATCGCGTCACATCCGCTGAGAACGTGTACGGTCATCAGCTCAACGGAGTCACTGGCAGCGTGAGTGTGCAGATCGGAGTCGGAAAGTAGCGTGACTCTGCGCGGGTTGTGGTGCACCCCATCGCACCACAACCCAGTTGACCTGCAGATCCAAGAGGTCTAGGCTCGACTCGAACGCCTAAGACACCGCAAGGTGACGCGGGGGACCCACCGGCGCGATGAACGCGCCACGGGGCGAATTCGCGCCGAAGCTCAGCCGATGCTCTCATGTGCGAGGCTGAGCGAAGGCGGATAGAGGACTCCAACCTCGAGCCCGTCAGCTAACCCCGTAGGCGGATTGGAGCCTGCCGTGTTCCCGCTCTCCGAGCCTGCATTTGGCGCGTACCTCGTTGTGTTCTTCCTGCTCGTGCTGTCAGTTGTCGTCGGCGCGAGCTCTGTCCACCGAATCGGTCCGAACGAAGTTGGCCTGGTGATCAAACGCTGGGGACGAGTCCGCACCGACGAGAGTCCAGTCGCAATGAATGGCGAAGCCGGTTATCAGCCTGACTTGCTGATGCCGGGTATCGCGTTCCGGTTCTGGCCGATGAACCGGGTTGAGAAGCATCCGTGGGTGCAGATTCCCACCGGTGAGATCGGCCTGGTGGTCGCTCAGGTCGGTGCGCCGCTGCCGATCGGATGGAAGTCCGGGATCTACAAGACCGAGTTTGGCCAGTTTACGGACGTGCGGACATTTCTGGATGGCGGCGGCCAGCAGGGCGTTCAACGTCCCGTGCTGCCTCCGGGAACGATTGTGCCATTGCACCCCGTCGCGTTCCTGGTGCTCACTCGCAGCCGCAGTTTCGGGCTGCCGGTGAACGAGGCGTATCGCGGCAAGTTTGGTCCCGCGCTTTTCGGGTTGGATGAGGGTGACCTCACACTGAAAGTGATCGAAGCGCATCGCATCCACGACGGTCTCGTCGAGAGAACCATCGACATGGTCGGCATCGTGGAAACGCGCGAGGGCAACCCTCTACCATCGGGCGACATCGCGTGCCGGCTGGGACGATTCGAAGACGTCAAGACGATGGAAGCGGCCGGTTGCCGTGAGACGGAAATCGCCGACCTTCTCATCGGGAATCAGAACGAGCGGCACAACAACTACCAGGACTACCAGAAGTTTCTGGACGCGGGCGGCCGGATTGGCCTCCAGCACGACACGTTGCTCTACGGATCGTACGCGCTGAATCCGTACCTGGTGCGCGTCGAAACCGTTCCAATGCTCGTCGTCCGACAGGGTGAAGTGGCGGTGATTAAAGCCGCAGTCGGTCTGCCGACGGAGGACGTGTCAGGCGACGAATTCAAGTTCGGCTCAATCGTGCATCCAGGACACCGTGGAATCTGGGAGGAGCCCCTGCGCACCGGCAAGTACGCGATCAATCCGCGAATCTACTCCGCCGAAATGGTGCCGACCGCGATTCTGACTCTGAACTGGGCCGAAGCCAGTTCGCAGGCGCACACGCTGGACAAGCAACTGAAGCAGATCGTGGCCAAGTCGCAGGAAGGATTTGTCTTCAACATCGATCTCCAGGTGCAGATCCATGTGGCGGACAAGCTTGCGCCGAGGGTGATTTCAATGGTCGGCACCATGCAGAACCTCGTGAACGAGGTCCTGCAGGCGGTCGTGGGCAATTACTTCCGCGACACGCTGCAGGGCATGGCCGCCGTGCAGTTCATCGAGAACAGGGGAGCCGTGCAGACCCAGGCGCAGGCGTACATCGCGGAGCAAATCAGGAAGTACAACGTGGAAACACGCGGTGTCTACATCCAGGACGTCATATTTCCGGCAGAGATCGTGTCGGTGCTGACGCAGCGGGAGATCGCCAATCAGGAAAAGGTCACCTTCACTGCGCAGAAGGAAGCGCAGCTCAATCGCATCGCCCTGGAAAAACAGGCTGGTCTCGCGGACCGGCAGCGAGACCTCGCCGGCTCCGAGGTGGATATCGTGATCAAGGAGAACCACTCACGGGCGCGCAAGGCTGAGGCCGATGGTGAATCGACGTACATCGAGCAGACCGGCCGCGCACGCGGCGCGGAGATTGAAGCGGTCGGTGTTGCGCGCGCCAAGGGCTTCGAAGCGCAGAAGAATGCTCTCGGAGCAGAAACCACGGCGCTGGTCAACGTCATCTCCGAGCTTGCGAAGAGCACGAACCGCATCGTGCCCGACATTCTGGTGAACGGATCGCACGAGGCGGGTGACGTGATTGCCGCTGGATTGATGGGGATCCTGCGCGAAGTGCAGCGGCACAATGCGGCGTCGTCGAAGGTGTGAAGTTCGTCGCGCGGCCGCGGACGTTCTCCGCGGCCGCGCGAGTCGAGATCAGCGTGTCCGGTTGACGACTGCGCGCATACGGTCTCCTTTTTCGCGCGCGAACGCCTCGCCGAACTCCTCGGCCTCGATGATCGGGCGAATCTCGATGTCCGATTCCTCGCCAGGCATGGGATGGGGGCAGCGTTTGACCCACTGCACGGCTTCTTCGATCGAGTTCACCTGCCAGATCCAGAAGCCCGCAACGAGCTCCTTGGTTTCTGTGAACGGGCCGTCAACCACGGTTCTCTGGTCGCCGGATCCGTTGAAATGCACGCGCTTGCCCCTGCTGCTGGCGTGAAGGCCGTCAGCCGCCAGCAGGACGCCTGCCTTCACCAGCTCGTCGTTGAACTGACCCATTTCTTCGAGCAGTTTGTCGAAGGTCGGATCCCCCGGCCGCATGCCGGCCTCAGATTTCTGTGTCGCCTTGACCAAGACCATCACTCTCATATGTCCCTCAACATGACGTCGAATGAGACCCCGCCGGATCGACATCCGTACAGTTCAGGCCTCAAAGGCTGAGCATCGTCAGCAGGCCGTTCGCCTTGTTGAGGAGCTCCCGGCGATGGGCCAGACCGTTCTCGCCGCCGTTGATCTTCCTCGTCAATCCCACGACGTCGTCCCGATCCGCGAACTTGTTGAGGCTGTTCTTGTCCCAGAAGAACACTGCTGAATGCACGGCGTATTCGCTGGCAACCAGGTCCGGCTCATCCATGATGCGGTCGTTCCTGACCCACTCGGCAAAGGCCTTGTAATTCGTGCGGCCGGTGAGCTGGATGAGTCCGCGGCCGCGGAATCGCCAGCCATCACCACTTTCTTCGGCTCGGTTTCCCATGCGATTCGCGTAGACCCGGTTGGCGATCTTCTCGGGCTGACGCGCGTACGCCTCGGCCTGGGCCTTCGTCGGGAAATACTTGCCGAACACCCGCTGCAGCGCGTCCGAGGAGTAATTCAGATTCTCCATATCGAAGCGCAGGCAGCCCGACTCGTGCAGGATCTGCGCGAAGAAATGCGCCAGCCGTAATTTCGAGTCGGCGATGCCGTATTTCGGCAGCACCTGCTCGAAATGACCGATGTACTGCGTTGCGTCCCCGTCAGAGACACCCATCTCCTTCAACATCTCTATGTGCGTCTTCATTCCGCCTCCCGTCGAGCCGCGCAGGCCCGCATGCACCCCGCATCGCGCGAGTGCATGGATGGTACACGCCGCGCTTAGCCGCCCAGCCGTCTCATCGCGGCGGCGTTCACGAACAGGCTCTCGCGATGTTTGCCCGGGAGCTGCTCCAGTAAGAACCGCCGGCCCCACTCGAGCGGAGTGACGTCGCGAAACTCGCGGAGTCGGGTGTCGCCGTGCCCCTCGCCGAGCCGCATGCGAATCGACGCGCGCACGCCGGGGTCGGCGCCGCGCGCCAGGAGGAGCTCGGTGAACGCCGCGTCGCCCGGCCGGGGCTCGCGGCCGTGTGGATAGTTGATCCAGAAACCGGCCTGGGACACGACTGAGTTGAACAGCGGCGTAAAGCCGCCGAACCCATCAGCGTCCATCGCCGCGCGCGCATTCGGATCGGCACCGCGGTCCAGGAGCCACGTCGCCATGTCGATCTCGTCCCAATAGACCGCGAGATGGAGGAGCGTGCCTCCGTCGACCGGCGTACCCATCGCTTCGTAGGGCTGCTGTCTGCAGCCGACGGCAGGCGGGAAAATCTCGTCGATCGTGAACGTGCGCGCCAGCAGCCCCGGATCGCGCCCGAGATGGTGGGCGAGCAGATCGAATCGTCCCCGGTGAAACGCCATGATTGGCGTCTCGGGATACACGTAACCATGCTCCTCGTAGAGAGCCAGAATCTGTCGCTTGTCGGCCGGCCGGCGGCTGTCGGATCCGATCACCGCCTCCACAGGCGTGCCGGCGCCCGGGCGAATCTCGGCGCCCATTCGAATCAGAAACTCGGTATCGCGGGCACTCAATATGTAAGCCGCGCCGCCGAGTGCCTCCTGAAGGCGGCTGAGTAACCCGGCGCGATCGAAGGCGTACGCGAGTCCGGCTGCGCCGAGGTCCCCGAGCTTTCGGATGATCCGGCGTCGATCGAGAAACGCCGCCGTCCTCAGTGGCGGCCCCCAGACCTCGCCGCGAATGTCGGCTGTGTCGGTCAGCAGATTCGGATTGGCCTTCACCAGGCGCTCGACGGCATCTGGATCGTCGTCCCAGATGGCATTCATGAGCTGACAGCATTGCACCAGCCGCAGCCAACTCGACGCGTGATGACTGCGGGCAAGGACAAGCTGCGCATCGGCCAGCTTCGCGCGTGCGGGCGCGACCTTTTCGGGATGGAACGCGGCGAAATCGGCGGCCGCCTGGGCGACGCCGGCGCGATAGGCCTTCAGTAGATCTTTCGCCTGGTGTTTGAGGTGATCGAGATTGGGACGGACGGGCAGACCGGAAGACGGCATGACGAGCCTCCTGACATGCCCGGGGTCCGCTGGCTCGGGCGAAGGAGGTTCGCCAGCCTTCGCCAGCGCTCACTTCGGGCACGGCTCCGGCTAGGCAGGTTGCGGCCTTCGCGGCGATCGATCTCAGGTGGACTCGGTCCTTCCCGCGGACGGGGGGCGCCCTGCGACGCCTGTCCAAGTGTACGGGATTGAAGGGCGCCCGCGAGCCGCGTCCCGCGTTCACTGCCGGCGAAGCTTCTGAGCACGCCCACGAAGGATTCTGGCCGGCCGCCCCCTCTCACTGTCATGACCCCGGTCAATCTGGCCGGCGACGAGATCGCGGTAGGCTTCACCCACGTGCGCGGCGGTGCGAGCGAGCGTCCGCGTGCGAGCCTGGCGAACGGAGCGGGGCGTTGGGGTCCGCCGAGTGTCCGCCTCCGTCGGCGGAGCCGACTACGGCGAGACCTCGCCGAAGCTTCGCGAAGGCGGGAGCCAGTCAGGGGTCCGGGGACAAAGTCCCCGGATCGAGTATATGGATGACATCCGGCTCGTTGAGCGCATGCGATCGGGCGACGAGCGCGCGTTCGATGAGTTCTTCGACGCGTATTTCCCCCGCCTGTACCGTTTCGCACTGCGGCGAGTCGGCAATGAAGACGCCGCCGAGGAGGTCGTCCAGGCGGCACTCGTCATCGCGATGCGGAAGATAGGCTCGTGGCGCGGCGAAGCCGCGCTCTTTACCTGGCTCTGCACGATCTGCCGCCACGAACTGTCGGCCTACTGGGCCCGCACGGGCCGGCAGCCGGTCACGCTGCCCCTCGACGATCATCCCGACACTCGCGCGCTGATCGAATCGCTCGCGCACGATGGGCCAGGACCGCACGCTGAACTCGAGCGACACGACCTGTCCGACCGTGTCCGGGTGGCCCTCGATCATCTGCCGCGCCCGTATGGCGACGTGCTCACCTGGAAGTACATCGACGGCCTCTCGGTCGCCGAGATCGCTGAACGGCTGGGATCCACGGCAAAGGCGGCCGAGTCCATGCTGACGCGCGCCCGGATGGCCTTTCGTGACGGCTTTGACGCCCTCGCCGGAGAGCAACCATGACGACAGCCGCGAACGACGACGTTGCCGTGCTCGTGCGATTGGCGGGTACGAGCGATCCAATCGCCGCCGAACGAGTCGCGCGTGTCCGCAGAGCGGTACACGGCGCGTGGCGCGACGAGTACGACGCCCATCAAGTGAAGATACGGAACCGCTGGATCACGGTCGCCGTGCTGTTCGCCGCGGCCGCGTTCGTCGCCATCACGCTTGCGATCTGGCGTCCGATCCGCACGCCGGTACCGGTGCCGGCACCAGTGCTGGTAGCGCACATTGATCGGGTCACGGGGCAGGCCATCGGCTCGCCCGGGCCACTCGCGGCCGGTGGAGCAGTGATGTCGGGTTCAACCGTCACGACATCGGCCGGCACGCTGGCCATGACGCTCACGAGCGGCGTGCAACTCAGGCTGGATGCCGCGAGTACGGCCCGCATGGATTCAGCCAGCGACGTTGTGCTCGAGCAAGGTGCCCTGTATGTGGACTCGGCTGGGTCGCATCAGACACAGCCAGCCGCGTCTCCGATCACCATCCACACGCCGGCGGGACTCGTGCGTGACATCGGCACGCGGTTCGAGGTTCGCCTGGCCAGCACTGCTGTACGAATTCGCGTGCGTGACGGCCAGGTGCGTGTAATCCAGACGAACGGCGTCGACGCTCAGGCGGGCGCGGGCGAGGAACTGTTCTCAAAGGCCGACGGATTGGACGGATCGGTCGGTCGCCGCCGCATTGCAACAACCGGAAGCGGGTGGGCGTGGGCCGAACGTGCGGCACCTGCATTTTCCGCAGAGGGAAAGACCCTGGGCGCATTTCTGGATTGGGTGAGTCGTGAGGGCGCCTGGACGGTGACATTCGCCGACAACGGACTCTCGAAGTCTGCGCGCGCCACCGTGCTCTACGTCAGGCCGGATCTGCTGAAGGGAAGGACGCCGGCCGAAGCGCTCGACGTCATCTTGCCAACCTGCGGGCTCCGTTACCGCATTGATCGCCACCGAGTGGTGATCGAGCGCGAAACCGGCAAATGAGCGATCCAGTGACAAGGGCAGGCCTCTTTACCGCCGCTGCAGCGGCGGTTCTTCTGGCCGCCGGCCTCGATGCCTCGGCACAGGAGTTCACCGGCAGCATCTACGGACGGATCGTGGACCCGACCAACGCGGTTCTGCCTGGAGTTTCGATCACGGTGGAAGGGGCGGCGATTCAGGGCCCGCGCACCGTGGTGTCGGAAGCCAACGGTTCCTATCGCGTCCTGTATCTGCCGCAGGGTGAGTACCGGGTCACGTATCAGAAGTCCAGGTTCAAGACCGTCGTCTATGAAGGCGCCAGGGTCGAGGTCGGGAAGACGCTCACGATGAACGTGACGATGCCGATCGCCGACATGGAAGCGACGTTGGTGGTCACCGGCGGTTCTCCGATCGTCGATGTAAAAAACGCAACCGTCGGAACGAACTTCGGCAGTGCGATGTTGCGCGACATCCCCAACCAGCGCGACCTCATGGCCCTGCTTGCCCAGACACCCGGCATCACGCTGCCCCGCGTGGACGTCGGCGGCAATACTGCAGGAACGCAGTCGGCATTCCGGGTGTACGGTTTGGCAGGCCAGTCGATCACGACGGTGGACGGCGTCAACATCACCGTAGGTTCCGCCGCCATCGGCGCCTTCATCGACTACGGTGCGCTGGCCGAAGCGCAGGTGTCCGGGGCGGGGAACTCCGCAGAAGTGGCTGTCGCGGGCGCCGCCGTGACCACGGTAATCAAGAGTGGAAGCAACACGCACCACGGCGAGCTCTACACGGACTTCAAGCCCGCCGGCAGTCAGGACTACACAGGTGCGGAGAAATTCCTGCGGTACCTCGACATCAACGGCCAGGTCGGTGGCCCCCTCATCAAAGACAAGTTGTGGTACTTCACGTCATTCCGCGGCCAGCAGGCTTCGCACATCACGGGGATGTACAACATGCCTGCGTCGCAGGGCGGCACGCCAGGCCAGCTGTTCACTACCGACACGACGGACTACACCCTCAAGCTGAACTATCAACTCAGCCGCAACAACACCCTGTCGTTCATGACCCAGTGGGGCAGGAAGTATCAGCCGTACCGGTTCGGCAACGGACCTTTCGCCTATGCATACCTTGTCGAGTCCACGGCGCTTCAGAACAGCTGGACTCAAATCGGCAAGGTCGACTACATGCGAGTGCTGAGCAACCGCGCGACGCTGGACGCCTCGGTCAATGTCTTCACCTCGCAGTTCCCGCTCAAAGCGCGCACCGACAAGACGCCGATCATCGACGATGTGACAGGCGCCCGGAGCGGCGCCTACAACACTCCCAGTTTCACCGAGGACAGACGCTGGCACTACAACACGAACCTCACCCTCTACGCCGACCACCACGACATGAAGATTGGCTACATGTATCAGTGGTACGCACCGCGATTCACCGCGTTTGGCGCTCCGGGTCCGGCGGGCACCGTCGGTCATTTCACCGTCGCGACGTCGAGCGGAGTGCCGAGCTCGTTCTCGACAGACAACGGACCGGTGTCGAGCGTGAACGTCCTCAAGAACCACGCGTTGTTCTTCCAGGACAAGTTTCAGCTCACGTCGAAACTGACGCTCAACTACGGCATTCGCTTCGATCAGTACAACAGCTCCTACCCTGAGCAGCGGTTCGGCGTAAACGGTGACAAGCCCTGCGTCGATGAGAGCCATTGCGACACCGGTCCGTTCGTCGCCAGGACGGTCACGCCGGCGCGCGACATCGTGACCTTCAATACCCTGGTCCCGCGAGCCGCACTCATCTATGACGTCTTCGGCAACTCGAAGACGGCCCTCAAGGCAAGCTGGGGCAGATACGCGACGAATCCGGCCGAGCTGATTTCATCGCTGGTGAATCCGATCGACCTCATCACCAAGAAATACGCGTGGGACGTGAGCTACCTGACTGCGGATCCCGCGGTTGCCGCCACCCGGATCACGCCCGCGTATGTCGCCACGCTTCAACCGATCCTCGGAGGCCAGCAACTGACGCCGGCCACAGTCGATCCGAACTTGAAGGACTCGCATACCGACGAATACACGTTCGGTGTTGACCAGGAGATCGCCGGCGACCTGCGCGGCTATGTCAACTTCGTCCGGAAACAACAGAAGAATACGTTCGGCAGGTATGACCGGCTTCGTACGATGTCAAACTACACTCCGGTCCAGGCCGTCGATCCAGGTCCCGACGGCATAGTCAACAGCGCCGACGACCGGACCATCACGGTCTTTGAAACCGGCGTGCCTCCGGATATGACCGACTTCTACCTGACCAACAAGCCGATTGGCGACACCTACAGCACGGTCGAATTCGGCGTGACCAAACGCATGAGCGATCACTGGCAACTGATCGGCGCTTTCGACTGGACGAAGCGGGACCTGGCGTCGCTCTTTTCGGAAGATCCAAACACCGTGCTCTGGAACTCGACCAACACGCAGACGGCGGGCTGGACGTTCAAGGCGTCGGGCAGCTACTTGTTCGGCCGCGGCCTGCTGGTCGGCGCCTCCTACAGCGCCATGAAGGGTGAGCCGTACGCCCGGTTTTTTACCATCACTCCGGAGTATCTGACTCTGGCGGATCCGAGCCGGACGACCCCGCTGGCTCAAGGCAACATGACCATCATCGCGGAGAAGGCCGGGACGTACTACTTGCCCGCCCTCAATTTGATCAACATCCGTGTGCAGAAGGAATTCGTCGTCAAGCAGACGCAGCGGCTTCAACTCATGTTCAATATGTTCAACTTCACGGACGCCAAGACCGTGACCGCTGTCTACCAACTCACCAGCCAGGGCTTCAACCAGCCGACTGACAGCCTCGACGGAACCGTCGTCCGCTTCAGCCTGCGCTACATCTTCTAGGCATGCGAAGCGTTGTCGCGACGGTCGTCGCCCTGATGTGCCTGGGGGCCGGGCATGCCCCGTTCGTAGGGGCCGGGCATGCCCGGCCCCTACAGCTGAAATCCGACGTCGTGCTGGTCAACGTCGTCGCGACCGTCGTCGACGGAAAGGGCCGGACGATCCCGAATCTCACTACCGACGACTTCATCCTTGAAGAAGACGGACAGCCCCAGACGATCACACACCTCGTGCCATCGGCGGATCTGCCGATCAGCCTCGGCGTCGTTCTCGACACGAGCAACAGCATGCAGAGCAAGATCCGGACAGCTCAGCGCGCAATCGACCGCTTCCTTTCGATGGTTCATGAGGACGATGAGATTTTCCTGATGACCTTCACGCTCCGGGCGTCTGTGATCGCCGACTTCACCTCGGATCGCACAACACTCAGAAGCGCGCTGATGACCGGCGTGAACCTCAGCGGTGGCACCGCGCTGTACGACTCGCTGTATCAGGCGCTGCAGAAAGTGCAACAGGGCCGCTACGAGAAGAAGGCGGTCCTGCTGGTCACCGACGGCGAGGACGTCAGCAGCCTGACGCGCTTCGACAAGGCGCTGCAATACATCCGCGAAGCAGACATGCTGGTCTACAGCATCGGGATCAAGGGAGCGCCGGAATTCAACATGGGAGCGGCCGATCCGCTCTCCGGAAGCGCCGCGTCGAGCAGCCGGAACAACACCACCGTCAATATGAAGGTGCTGGACCAGTTCGGCGAAGCCAGCGGCGGCAGGGCATGGGAGATCGCCGAGGCCGCATTCGGCAAGAACATGGATGCGGTTCTCGACACGATTGCTGCGGAACTCCGGAGCCAATACAGCATTGGTTACTACCCGACCCATCCGAAGAAAGACGGCAAGTGGCACAGCGTCAAGATCCGCATGAAGAATTCCGACTACGTCGCCCGGGGGCGGAAGGAATACTTCGACAAACCCGATCTGCCGGCCAGCGCGAGTCAGGCCAAGTATGCCGGACGCCCGCTCGACGAGGTCCTCCGGCAACTTCAGGCCGCCGGGCTCAACATCGTGTTCAGTTCAGAGATTGTCCGCCCGACCATGAAAGTCATCGCCGAGCCGACCGTCGTGCGGCCGAGGGAGGTGCTCGACGAGATCCTTCGTCCGCACGGCCTTCAGGTCCGATCGGGTCCCGGCGGCACGCTCCTGGTGGTACGGAATCCCGGCGCGTAGGTGTCGGCGAGTCCATGACAGCCAGCGCCAAGAGAGCTTTACCGCTAGTCGGCCTGTCGCTGGCTCTCGGGTGCGGCGATCCGGTCACGCCGTCCGGTGCAGCGATAGGCGCGGCCGGTCTGCAGGCGTGTCCCACATCCGGCGCCGGCGCCGTTGTCAGCGTGGGAAGCTGTTGGGTGTTTTCGCCCGCATTGGCTGGAGCGAGTCCTCTCGGCCAGAACGCCAGTCGCCTGAATTACGCAGTGGAGCCGTCGGGATCAGCGAGACGCAGCCTCGTCGTGCTGCTCAACGGGTCCGGTTCGACTCCGGCGGAGCTGACCTTCGACCCTGCCCAGAACCTGTTCGTCGCGGCTGCAGCCAGCGGCAATCACGTTCTCGCCGTTGCCTACCGCAGTGATGTCGCCGTCGTCACGATGTGTCGCGATCGACCCGAGTGCTACGGCGCCTCACGCAGTACGTTGGTGAATGGCGTCTTCGCTCCAGACGCGGACGCCTCGCTCGCAAACATCCGCGAAGACGAGGGCATCGTTTCGCGAATCGATCAAGCGCTTCGCGCCCTGGTGGCCGCGCGGCCCAACGCCGGATGGGGGGCGTTTGTCGCGAGCCCCGCAGCGGCCGCACCGGCCGACCGGATCGCCTGGTCGCGAATCATCGCCTCGGGCCACTCGCAGGGCGGCGGGCATGCCGCTTATCTCGCCAAGCAGTTTCCGGTCATGCGAGTCGTGCAGGTTTCATCGACCTGCGACGCAGCCGCCGGCGTGCCGGCACCCTGGACGGTGGCGGGTTCCGGCTGGGCCGCCTCACCAGCGGCGGTCTTCTTTGGTTTTTCTGCCCCGACGATTTTCACTGACGGTCTTCCGACCGGCGGCGATCTCAACTGCCCGTACCATTCGGCAGTCTGGCAGAACATGGGGATGCTTTCGTCGCGCCAGGCGGATGACGCAGTCACGTGCGCCGGGTTTGGTCCCCACCCGGCCGCGATCGTTTGCCCTGCGAACTACCCGCGATGGGTTACCTTGTTCCAGTAGAATTCACCGCATGCGACACCGCAGCGGGCTCCTGGTCACCATCGCCGCGCTAGGCACAGTGGCGCTCGTCGCCCCCACGCTCGCGCAATCGGCGGCTCAGTGGCCGCGCTTTCGGGGACCGAACTCGAATCCAGTCTCCGAGAATCCGAAGCTCCCAGTCAGCTGGTCGAAGACGGAGAACGTCGAGTGGGCCGTAGACGTGCCGGGCGCCGGCTGGTCCTCGCCCGTGGTGTGGGGAAATCGCATCTTCATGACCTCGGCTACCGCCGACAAGCCGATGAAGCAGCCGCAGACCGGCGTCGACTTCAGCAACGACTACATCGCTGAGCTCCGCAAGAAGGGACTCTCATCAGCGGAGATCGACAAGCAGCTGTGGGCGCGCGATCGCGAGATGCCGGACGAAGTCGTCATCACGCTGATGCTCTATTGCCACGATCTCGAAACCGGAAAGAAGCTGTGGGAACGTGAGCTCTATAGCGGCCGGCCGGCGGGTGGACGACATCGCAAGAACAGTTTCGCTTCCGAGACGCCGACGACCGATGGCGAGAAGATCTACGTGTATCTGACCGACTACGGCCTGTTCGCGTACGACTTCAACGGCAAGCAGGCGTGGACGACACCGCTCAAAGCGCACGAAACAGTCCGTGACTATGGCACCGGCGCATCGCCGGCCTTGTACAAGGATCGCCTGTTCGTCCTGAACGACAACGAGGAGGCCAGCTTCGTCGCGGCGTTCGACACACGCACCGGCAAGGAAGTGTGGCGCACGCCCCGAACAGTGCAACCGGCGCGGAAGACCGGCTGGTCGACACCGTTCGTCTGGGAGAACCGCGTGCGGACCGAGCTCGTCACGCTGGGCCCGGGTGTTGCCATCAGCTACGGTCTTGACGGCCGCGAGCTGTGGCGCCTGAATCGCCAGGGCGGCGTCACCATTCAGAGTCCGTTTGCGTGGAATGATCTTTTGTTCATCACCTCCGGCAGCGGCGCCGATGACAACAAGCCGATCGTCGCGGTTCGCGCCGGCGGTTCTGGAGACATCACGCCGCCTGCGGCCGAGACCAGCAACGAGCACGTCGCGTGGTTAGACCGGCGTGCCGGCGGCACATACCTTCCGACGCCGGTGATCTACGAAAACGCGCTGTATGTATTGAATGACAAGGGAATTTTTTCGCGCTACAAGCCGCAGACTGGCGAGCGCATCTATCAGGCGCGTGTCGCAACCACGCCCGCAACGTTCACGTCGTCACCGTGGGCCTACAACGGCCACATCTTCGCCCTGAGCGAGGAAGGCGACACCTTCGTCATCGATGCGGCAGCTGACGAGTACAAGCTCGTGCGCACCAATTCTCTCGACGATTTCTCCATGGCAACGCCGGCCATTGTCGGCGACCGGCTCCTGATCCGGACTCAACACCGCCTCTGGTCGATCCGGAATGGCAAGTAGGCACGCGAAGAAACGCCCTGGATCGGTTCCTGAGTACATCGCGTCGAAGCCCAAAGAAGTCCGCGTTGTTCTCGAACGCGTTCGACGGGCCATTCGGAAGGCTATTCCCGCGGCCGAAGAGGGACTCTCGTACCAGATACCGGTATACAAGCTGAATGGAGTAGCCGTGCTGTATTTCGCCGGCTGGAAGGCGCATTTCTCGCTTTACCCTGCCAGCGATGCGTTAGTCGCGGAGTTCGCGCGCGAACTGGCCCCGTACGAGCGAAGCAAGGGCACCATTCGAATGCCGTTGTCCCAACCGGTGCCTGAGCGCCTGATCGAACGCATCGCGCGGTTTCGCGCCAAACAGCTCACGACACGTGAGAAAGGTAAGGCCGCGCGCAAGGGACCCACCGTGCAGCTCGATCGGGTTCGGCGCATCGTCGCCACGCTTCCTGGTGTGTCGGAGAAACTCTCGCACGGTATGCCGTCGTTCTTCGTTGCGAAAGACAAGGGCGTGTTCGCGTCTTTCGTTGACAACCATCATCAGGATGGCCGCCTGGCTGTATGGCTGCCGGTGCGCGAAGGTCTTCAGTCATTGCTGATAGAAGATGCGCCGGACACCTACTTCAAGCCGCCCTATGTCGGCGCGAGCGGGTGGGTCGGCATCCTGCTCAGTGAAATCCGCGATGGCGAGCTTCAAATTCATCTGCGCCAGGCGTGGGAACTCATAGCCCGAAAGAAGAGAAGGAAACAGCCCGCGTGACAAGGTCGGCGGGCCCTCCCGTTCAGCCCTCGAGTTCTCTCAGCCAGACGTCTCCCCGGAAATCGCCGAGCACGAGGATGATCTCGTCAGGCGTCGCGATCGGTGCGGTGCCCGGCGGATACGCCGGCATCAGCATCTCGGTCGCCGCGTAGACGGCGATTGAGTCGCCTTCGACACGTCCTGTCGTCGGGTTGAAACGCCGCCCCCGGACCGCGCTGCGAATCAGCGGGTTCGCACCGGTCGGCGTGTAATAGAGGAGCGTTCCATCCGCGGACCAGAACGGATGGCTCGCTGCGCGGTCGACGAGGACCCAGGCAGACTCCGGAATTGGGTGGGCGCCGAAGGGCGCGGCATACACGGCGGCGGGTTGACCGGGATGGGACGCGTCGAACGCCAGGTATCGTCGATCCGGTGACAAACGCGGATTGGTCACTGATTGCTCGCGGTGCGCCAGGAGCTCGTGCTGCGCGCCGGTTGCCGTATCGATGAGCGCGATCGAATGCAGCCGCGCAAACCGCTCGATGAGCAACCAGCGCTCGTCGACCCATTCGCGCGGCCGGCCGCCGCAATCGTCTCCAAGCGTGCGCCACGTGCCGTCCGTCAGGTTCGCGATGAAGATCGGGCGCAAAGGCTGGCCTCCGGGCATTCGCGTTCCGTAGGCGAGGAGTTGTCCGTTCGGCGAAATCGCTGGATACCCCTTGGCGCCGTCGGGCCCGTCAGTCAGCATCTTTTCGGCGCCGGTGGCCAGCGCGCGCAGGAACACATCCCCGTTTCCGAGTCGAAACGAGAAGTAGGCGAGCGTGCCGAAGTCTTTTGTGAGACTGAGATAGCCGAGAGGTGCGAGCCCGCGGCTCATCCGGCGCAACGGACCCTGCGCGATGCCAGTGGTCGCATCCAGTGCGACCGACCAGAGGTTCGCATCGGCGCGGCTGCTGAAGTACGAGACGTGTCCGGCTGCGGCCATCGGCTGGTACGCGCCGTCGCCTCCGGTCGTGAGCTGCTCTGGCGCGCCCACGGGCTGGACGCGCGAATCGTCGAGCCGCTGCCGGTACAACTGCACTCCCCTCGGACCGGCCGCCGAGAACACGAGCGAGTGGCCGGCGCACGCCACGCGCGTGGGCAGAACGAACATCCCGGCTTCCCGGAACCGTTGGACGATGCCGGTGTTGGCGGGCGGGCTTCCATCGATCGGCACCATCCACCAGTCCGGTTCCGGCCCGCCGGCGGAATCCAGCCGGGCGTGCACGACGACCGCTCCGCTGTCAGGCGACCAGGTCATGCAGACCACGTCGCTCATGTCCGGAGCAACCGTTCGAAACCCGGCGCCGCCGCGCGCAGCGATCCGGATGCCTCCGGTGTCGTGCGGAACGTGCGCGAACCATCGGCCATCCGGCGAGATGCAGCCGCAGCTGGCGCTTCGCTGCAGGAGCCGTGGCTCACCTCCGAGCGCCGGCACGTCGTACACCTTCGGGCCAGCGTCGTCAGTGGCGGTAAAGACGATTCGCGTGTCGTCCGGCGAGAACGAGAGATGCGAATACTGACGCTCACCACTCGTCACTCGCAGCGCGGCGCCACCGATCTGCTGGATCCAGATCTGCGGCGTCGTCCCATCCTGTCCGCCATCAGAGACGTATGCGATCAGTCGTGCGTCGGAGGAGAGCGCCGGCCAACCGGTGAGCGCCGCCGTCCATGTCACTCGTTCGAAACGCGGAGCCGCTGGCGTGGTTCCGGCATCCGTCCCGGTAGCGGTGACGAGCGTCACCCGCCGGCTTTCCCACCAGGCGTCGAGCTCCTCCCGATTCGCGTAGATGGTGCCGCGCTTGTCGTGCGCGAGGCGATGGACGGGCAGCCCCTCTTCGCGCTCCCATCGCTGCACTGTGCGGAGGCCGCGGCCGAGATAGGCCGCAATCTCCTTCCAGGAGTCGAGGCGGGCCATGCTGCCGAGCATAGCGCGGACACGCGCCAAGACACGCCACGCATGTCATGGCATCTGGTTGCGCTTGAGGCCCGGTTGTCTGGGGCGGAGACTGATCGCGTCCGCAGTAACGCGGGCTCGTTTACAGGGGGTGCCCAGTGAAGAAGTCCACTACCGGTTTTTTCAGTTTAGCGCTTGCTTTGGCGCTGTTTGCGGTGACCGGCACGATCGCTCAGTCCACGCGGCCGCTGCTTCAGGGCGTGTGGCAGGGAGTGGAGGTACACATTACCGGACCTGCCGCTCGCACGATCATCATCCCGGAGCCGAGACCCAACCTGACGATCGTGACAGCGCGCCATTACGCACGCGTCGAAGTCCAGGCCGAGGGGCCGCGTCCGATCCTGGCTGACGTCGCGAAGGCCAGCGCCGACGAGTTGCGCGCCGTCTGGGGGCCCTTCGTGGGTGAGGCCGGCACCTGGGATGTGTCGGGCAATGTGATCACCATGCGACCGCTCGCCGCAAAGAATCCCGCGGCCATGGTTCCAGGGGCCTTCATCACCTACACGTTCAAGCTGGAGGGCAACACGATCTGGCTGACCCAGCAACGAAACCAGGACGGTCCGTTCGCCAATCCCGCTACGATCAAAGTAGTACGCGTCGAGTGACGCGCGAGAGGATCGTCATGTCCCGCATCAGACGTCCCTCGCTCCTCGTCGTACTCGCGCATCCTGACGACGAGATTTTTCATGGTGGCGTCCTCGCGCACCTCGCCGAACGAGGCGTGCGCGTGACGCTGGTCTGTGCCACCGACGGCGAGGCCGGCAAGGCGCATCCGTCGATCGGCCCGGTCGACGATCTCGGAGCGCTGCGTGTTGAGGAACTCGCGCTGTCGTGCGCGCGGCTGGGGCTGGAGCCGCCGGTGCGGCTCCAGTATCACGACTCGGCGAGGAAAGAACGGCAGCGGCTCGACGATCCGCATGCGCTGGCCAACGTCGACATGCTCGACGTCGAGTCGGTCATTCGCGGGATCATCGCCGAGGAGAAGCCGCACGTCGTGGTGACGTTCGATCCGCACGGCGGCTACTACCATCCCGATCACGTCGCCATTCAACGCGCCACCACGGCGGCGTTCTTCTCGAGCGGCGTCCTCGGCGATGAGGCGCCAGAACGGCTGTTCTACGCCGCGATATCGAGCGACGTGTTTCGGGCCCTGGCGTCGGCGAGTCGCGGGAGAGGCATCGTCGACGGTCTCGATCCCGACGTGTTCGCGACGGCGCCGGCGCTGGTGGCGATGTCGTTCGACGCGTCCGCGTATCTGGACCGGAAGCTCCTGGCACTGACCGCGCATCGTTCGGCGTTCGGCATCACGCCGGAAATGCTGCAGAATCCCCCGCCGGGCGCCGCCGAGATGCTGCGGGCGTTTCGTCCGGTGCTCGAGCGCGAAGTGTTCATCCTCGGCGGCGCGCGCGGTCCAATTCAGCAATGGCCGCTGCCTGATTTCTTCACGGGATTGGCGACGGCGCCATGAGCGAACAGGTTGGGACGCGGCCCCGCAGGAACCTTCGCCCGCGGGACCGCGTCTAGTCCTATGGCAATCCCATAGGACGGACCATGACCCAACTCGAAAAGAATTCCGTGTGGCAGGGCACCCTGTCGTTGATGGTGCTGCGTACGCTGCTGACCATGGGCGAGCAGCACGGCTACGGCATCGCCCGCCGGATTGAGCAGACCAGCGAAGGAAAGCTGTCGATCAACTACGGCACGCTTTATCCTGCGCTGCTGAAGCTGGAGCAGGAAGGTCTGATCAGCTCCGAATGGGGCGCCTCCGACAATAACCGCAAAGCCAAGTTCTACAAACTCACCAAGTCCGGCCGGAAACAGATCGAGCGTGATACGCAGCAGTGGGCGGAAACCGCTGCCATCATGTCGCGCTTTCTGGCTGTCAACGAAGACTAAGGAAGGCACGCGGGCATGAGAACGATGAGAACGCTGCGCGCGTGGTGGTCGAGAATCGCCGGGTTCGTGCGGCCTGCCGCCGGCGAGCAGGACTTCGCTGACGAACTACAGAGCAACATCGATCTGCACACGGACGACAACATCCGAGCCGGCATGACACCGGCCGAGGCGCGCAGGCATGCGCTCGCACAAATCGGGAGTGTGACCGGGGTCAGGGAAGCTCACCGCGATCGCCGCGGACTACCCGGCCTGGCGGCTGTGATGTTCGATCTGAAATTCGGCGCCCGGATGCTTGCGAAGTATCCCGGGCTGACGCTCGTTGGCGGCTTCGCGACCGCGGTAGCGATTGCCGTGGGCGCTACTGCGTTCGAATCGATCTCGGGAATTCTCGACCCGGTGCTGCCCTTGCCCGGCGGCGACCGCGTGGTCACGCTGGAGCTGGTCGGTTCGAATCCAGGGGACGAAGAGCCGAAAGTCATACACGACTTTGCGGCGATACGGACGGCTCTGGCCAGCGTCGAGCATGTCAGCGCCTACAGCAACGCGCAGCACAATCTCGTAGGGGCCGAAACCGCGCCAGAGCCCGTCGAAGTCGCGGAAATCACGCCGTCGGCATTTGCGATCACCAGCACACCGGCGCTGCGGGGGCGGTACCTTCAGCCGTCGGACGAGGCAGATGACGCGTCACCGGTACTCGTCATCGGGTATCAGGTCTGGCAAGTTCGGTTCGGTGGTGACCCCAACGTTATCGGCCGGCCGGTGCGCCTTGGCGGCGTTGCCCGGACCATCGTTGGCGTCATGCCGGAAGGATTCGAATTCCCAACGGACCATCAATTCTGGATCCCACTGCATGTGGATCCTCTGAAGTATCCCCGCTGGGAAGGACCCTCGATCGCCATGTTCGGTCGTCTGGCGCCCGGCGCCACGCTGGAGCAGGCGCAAGCGGAATTCGCCGCCGTGGCGCAACGAACCGCTGTGGCCCATCCCGAGACCGGCCGGCCGCTTCGGCCGATGGTCACTCCGTATACGCAGGTCATCGAGGATCCGACCATGTTGTGGTTCCTGCGTGCCGGTCAGTTGTTTGCGGGTGCGCTGACCGTGGTCGTCGCGATCAACCTCGCCATTCTCATGTACGCGCGCACGGTGACGCGCATGGGCGAGATTGCGATCCGGAGCGCGCTCGGCGCGAGCCGCCGCCGCATTCTCGGACAGCTGTTCATGGAAGCGCTCGCGCTCGCGTTGGTGGGTGCGGTTGCCGGACTTGGGCTCGCACGCGTTGCACTCGGAGTCATCCGTTCCCTGAACGACAACGATGGAGGACTGCCGTTCTGGATTACGTTTGATCTGTCGGCCGGTACGGTGATCTTCGCGCTGGGACTGGCGGTGCTCTCTGCCTTCATCATGGGAGTCCTTCCAGGGCTGAAGGCGACCGGGGCCGGCGTGGGCGCGAACCTGCACGAGCTGCATGGCCGCAGTGGAACGCGACTGGGAGCCACCTGGACGGCCCTCGTCATTGCACAGGTTGCTATCGCGGTGGCCGTGTTGCCGGCGGCGGTGTTCGTGGCGTCGCGCGTCATTCGAATGGAACTGGCCGGTGCGGGGTTCCCGGTCGAGTCCATCGTTGCCGGATACGCAGGACTCGAGCCCAACGCGGCGCCGGCCAATCGTGATCGATTGGCTGCCCTGCAACAGAATCTTCTGGACAGGCTCCAGGCGGAACCAGGTGTGATCCGCGTGGCGTTCTCATCTGGTTTGCCTGGGTATGGCGCCAGCAGGATCATCCGTTTTACGGACGGCGTGCGGGCGCGCACGTCCACGGACTACATTCCGGACGTCGGCATCACGGACGCGTTTTGGCCCAGCACGTCGAGAGTCGGTGTGGATGCGTTTGACAGTTATGGCGTGGAGATTCTTGCCGGCCGCAAGTTCGCAGCCTCTGACGTCGGCACGACGAACGTCATCGTCAATCGCAGTTTCGTCGATGTGTATCTGCAGGAGCCAAATCCGCTTGGTGTCGTGTTCCGCTACGACGACAAGATCTCGAAAGGGGCGGACGTCGGATACCAAATCGTCGGGGTCGTTCGCGACTTTCCCGCGTACCCCGTCAACTTCCAGAGGGATAGAGAGCCCACCATTTATCACCCGGCCGGTGTCGGAGACATTGCTCGGCCGCTGCTGTCCGTGCGATTCGCGGGTGCGGCACCGGCATCGTTCGTCAATCGTTTCAGGGAGATCGCTGCGGAGGTCGATCCCACACTGCAACTGACCGGTGTGGGTGTCATGGCCGATCTCAACGCCGCCGGGCGCTCGGCGTTGCGCGGACTCGCGTGGGCGGCCGGCCTCGTCACGCTCAGCGTCCTGTTGCTCTCGGCCGCTGGAATCTACGCGTTGATGTCCTTCACCGTCGCACAGCGCACGCGAGAGATTGGCATCCGGACGGCGCTTGGCGCGCCGCCAGGACGCATTGTGATGGATGTGTTCAGGCGCGCCGCCTGGCAGGTCTCTGTGGGCGTCGTGGTCGGTTCGCTGCTTTCGGCTGGCGCTTTCGCAGCAGTTGGTTTAGGTCTTCTCGGCGCCTTACCCCTGCTGCTGGCTGTGGCCGCGATCATGTCGGTCGTCGCCTTGCTGGCGACTTTGGGACCAGCGCGACGCGGAGTGCGGATTCAGGCCGTCGAAGCGCTTCGCGCGGACGCGTGACATGAAAAGACACCGGGAGCGGAAGTAAGAGCGCAGTTTGCACACGGACTAGAATCTTGCGCTGATGGTTGCGGAACAACGGAACCGCCGATTCTGGCTGGAAGCGGCGCTCATTTTTGTGGCGTGGACAGTCTTTGGATTGCTCCTGGCCAACCAGAGCGCCATGCTGTCCACGCTCGGTGGGCGGCAGATGCCCGCATATGTGGCCCTGCGGCCCGCTCTGCTGGAAGCCGGCCTCTGGGCGTTCACCACCATCGCCATCTTCTGGCTGGCCCGCCGCTTTCCCCTCGACCGGGGCCGGGTATTTCAGGGGCTCGTGGTGCACCTTGCCGCTGCCGTCGTCATCGCGCTCGCGCGCACCGGCGTCATGGTCGTGCTGGGCTGGTATCTCCCCTGGGTTCGTGCGCGGACCTTCAGTCTCACGTTCTGGGCGGCGTCCAGCCAGAACTTCCTCTTTTATGCCCTCCTGCTCGGCATTGCACACCTCGTGCTTTATTACCGGCGCTATCGCGACCGCGAGCAGGAAGCGGAGCAGTTGGCGCGGGGCCTCACCGAGGCGCGGCTGCAGGCACTGAAGATGCAATTGCAGCCGCACTTCCTCTTCAACACGCTCAATGCGATCTCCGCGCTCATTCCCGACGAAGCGAAGCCCGCCCGGCGAATGATCGCCCGCCTGGGTGATCTACTGCGCGGCAGCCTCGAGCATGAGGCGACGCAGGAAGTGACGCTGCGTGAGGAGCTTGCGTTTCTCGATCCCTACCTGGAGATTGAGCAGGCGCGCCTCGAGGACCGCCTGACAGTGGTGATGAGGATTGCACCAGAGACACTGGATGCGCGCGTGCCCCACCTGCTCCTGCAGCCGTTGGTGGAGAACGCAATCCGGCATGGCATCGCCGAGCGCATCGAGCCAGGCAAGGTTGAGATCTCCGCGTCCCGCGGACCCGGCGATCGCTTGCAGTTGGAAATAAGGGACGACGGCAGGGGATTGAACGGGGATAGTGCAAGTGCCCGGCGTGGCGTCGGGCTGACCAACATCCGTTCTCGACTCGAGCAGCTCTACGGCGGCGAGCATCGCTTCACGCTCGAGAATCAAGCCGTGGGAGGGGTACTCGTGGGAATCAGCCTTCCTTTCCGCCCCGACAAGAAAGAAGAGAAAGCCCGATGACGATCCGCACGGCGATCGTCGACGACGAGCCGCTGGCGCGTCGGCGCATCCGCAACCTGCTCAAAGAAGCATCGGATGTCGAAGTCATCGTCGAATGCGCGAACGGGAAGGAAGCAATTGAGTCCCTCGACGAGTCACCACCGGACCTGCTGTTCCTGGATATTCAGATGCCTGAGATCGACGGCTTCGACGTGCTGCAGACAATCGGTGTCGGTCGTGTTCCGGCGGTGATCTTCGTGACTGCGTACGACCAGTTCGCTCTGCGCGCCTTTGAAGCTCATGCGCTGGACTACCTGCTGAAGCCGTTCGACGACGAACGGTTCGGCGCAGCGCTCGGACGCGCGCGCGAGCGCATCCGTCAGCAGCAGGGAAGCGATCTCGACCGTCGTCTGCAGGCGTTACTCGAGAATGTCCGTGGAGATCATGGCTACCTCCGCCGGCTGGTCGTGCCGTCGGGCCACCGCAGTATCTTTGTCCGAACCGAGCACGTCGACTGGATCGAGGCCGAGCGCAACTACATCCGTCTGCACGCGGGTGGTAAGGCTTATCTGATGCGCGAGAACCTGACGCGCATCGCATCCGCACTGGATCCGGCGAAGTTCTGCCGGATCCACCGCTCGACCATCGTAAACATCGACCGGATCCAGTCCGTCGAGTCACTTCTCCACGGCGAGTACCTCGTGGTGCTTCAGGACGGCACAAAGCTGGCTTCAGGCCGCAGCTACCGCAGCAGCCTGAACGCCATCATGGGAAAGAGGGACTGAGGACTGAGCTATGCCTCGGTGAGAATCACCAATGTCTCGGGAACGACGCCATCATTAGCCATCGCCTCGGCAGCTGCCGGGGTTTTCATGACGGCGTTCAGCGCATTCATGTCCGGCACATCCATCACCAGGGCCACGCGCTTCGGGTTCTGCGGATCCACGAACGTCCGGATCTGAGTGATGCCAAGCGGTCCAAAGAGTTCCTTCCGCTTCGGCGAGCGCAGCCAATGCTCCTTACCCTTCGTGATGTCGTGGTACGCAACGATCGTCGGCATTGTGTTCTCCTTCGGGACGATGCTTTTGCATGCTATCCCAATCCCCAAACGACCCAGTGACAAGGACCTTCGTACCGCTCTGACGTCGTTCGTACCCAATCTCGGGCGATTCGTCCCAATCTCCTTATTCAGAGCCGCGGAATCTCGTCTATATGCGTCATGCATTTGGGTCTGACGTCCGCAGTTGCCATTGCTGTTGCGGCGTTTCTATTCACGCCGGCGTCGCACCTTCCCAGGGCCGACGTCGAGATGATTCCTGTCGAAGGTGAAGGCGCGAAGTACTGGCCGCGCTGGCGCGGTCCTTCGGGTCAAGGCCTCGCGGTGGGCTCGGGCTATGTCGACAAGTGGTCCGACACCGAAAACGTGAAATGGAAGACCAAGCTCGACACGACCGGCAACGGCTCGCCGATCGTGTGGGCGAACAGGATCTTCCTCACCATCGGGTCGGCTGACGGTGAACGCCGCGGCATCGCGGCGTTCGATCGCGCAACGGGGAAGAAGCTGTGGGACACCTTCGCGCCCGACACCAACAATCAGATGACCAACCTCAAGAACGGCCACGCGTCGAGCACGCCGACGACCGACGGCCGCCTTGTGTACGCGTATCTGGGCCCGAAGGGCGTGATGGCAGTGGACTTCTCGGGCAAGCTCATGTGGCACGCGCCTGTCGGCCCCATGATGGCGCCCCACGGCCCGGGCGGATCGCCGCTCCTCTACAAGGACCGTCTCATCGTCTTTCAGGATCACCAGAAGGGCGGCTTCATCGCCGCTTTCGACGCGAAGACCGGCGCACGCCGCTGGTGGACGAACCGTACGGAGTCAACGGGTTGGGGGACACCGATCGCGATTCGCGCCGGAGCGCGCGACGAGATCATCATCTCGAGCTTCCGTGCGATCTACGCCTACAACCCTGACAACGGCGAAATGCTGTGGAAGGTCACCCACGCCAACCCCGAGGTCATTTCAACGCCGGTGGTTGGCCTCGGCCTGGTGTTCGCGTCTGGCGGACGCCCGGGCCCGATTCTCGCGGTTCGCCCCGGCGGATCGGGTGACGTCACCTCTACCCACGTCGCGTGGGAGTCGCCGAAGGGGGCGCCGTTCGTGCCATCCCCGCTGCTCTACGGTGACGAGCTGTACATGATCAACGACCAGGCCAGCATCCTGACGGCGTACGAACCCAAGTCGGGCACCGTGCTGTGGCAGGGACGCCTCGGCAAAGTGGTACAGAGCGGCTTCTCCGCGTCACCGGTCGGCGTAGACGGCAAGCTCTTCTTCACCAACGAAGGAGGGGAGACGTTCGTGCTGAAAGCTGGCAAGACGTTCGAGCTGCTGCACGTGAACAACCTGAACGAACCGGTGCTCGCGTCGCCGGCGATGGTCGACGGGACCTGGTACTTCCGCACACCCTACAACCTGATGGCGGTCGGCAAGTAATGCAACGCGCAATCCGTTCGGCGGCCCTGGCGCTCTGTTTCATCGCGTGCGTCTCGGCTCAGGCCAGGCCGAACTTCGCGGGCAAATGGACGGCCGACGACAGTTTCAATTCGTGGACGATCACGGTCGAGGGCAGCAAGATGACGGTCACCGTGACGGTGGCGGGCAATTCGGAGTCGACGGTGTACCTGCTCGACGGGACGCCGTCAAAGAAAGCCTTCGAAGGCCCGAATGGTCCGGCGGAGAACGTCTCCACGAGCACGTGGGAAGGCGACGTGCTCGTCACGACGACCAAGACGGCTTACGGAACCACCTTGATTGAGAAGCGCTGGCTGGAGGCGGAGGGCACGATGAGGATCCAGACCAGTCTCAGCATCCCTGGCAAGCCTTCGCCGCCGCCAGGACCAGGGCTGGTCTTGAAGAAGGTCGGGTAATCAGGTCTACAGGAACTCGCCATGTCACATCGTGTTCGAGCCGTTTACGCTGTCTTTCTAGTCGCGGTCGCGATCCTCGCCTGGATAGCCGGCGTCTCCGCGCAACAGGCATCGCCTGCCATAGACGCGGCCACACGGCAGCAGGTCATAGACGGCGCGATCGAGCACATGCAGCGCGGATACATTTTCGAGGACGTCGCTCAGAAGATGGCCGCCGCCCTGCGTGCTCACGCCAAGGCCGGCGCCTACGACAAGATCGTCAGCGGCGCCGACTTTGCGGCAGTCCTCACGACCCATCTGCAGGAGGTCAGCAAGGACAAGCATCTGCGCGTCCTCTACAACCCTGCAGGTATTGCCGGTACTCAGCCGCCCACTACGGACGAGGACCGCAACAGGCGTGTCGCTGCGGAGCGGCGCAATAACTATGGGCTTCATCGCGTCGAACGTCTCGACGGCAATGTCGGCTACATCGAGCTGCGCGGATTCAGCGGATCACCAGAGGCAGGCGGGCCCGTCTCAGCGGCGATGAACCTGCTCGCGAACACCGACGCCCTGGTCTTCGATCTGCGGCGTAACGGTGGCGGTTCGCCGGTGACCATCGGGTTCATCTCCAGTTACCTGTTCGACAAGCGGGTTCATCTGAACGATTTCTACGTTCGCGAGACCGGCCGGCGGCAGTCGTTCTATACATCCGAATCCGTGGACGGCCGCCGATATGGCGAGAGTAAGCCTGTCTACATCCTCACGAGCAATCGCACGTTCTCTGCGGCTGAGGAGTTCACCTACAACCTCAAGAACCTGAAGCGCGCGGTGATCGTCGGCGAAACGACGGGCGGCGGCGCGCACCCCGGAGGCGTACGTCCCATCACGAATCACTTCGGCATCTGGCTGCCGACGGGGCGCGCCATCAATCCGATTACGGGTACGAACTGGGAAGGCGTCGGGATCGCGCCCGACATCGCCGTGGATCCCGGAGACGCGCTTCGAGCGGCGCATCTCGATGCTCTCAAGAAGATTCGCGCGACGGCCACCGATCCGGAACACCGCAGTGAGCTCGATCGCGCCATCGCGTCGCTAGGGAAATGAGGAGAAACGAAATGGTCTCGCGTCGTGAATTTCTTGGCACGTCCCTGGGCGCCGGCGCTGCGCTGGCGCTCACGCCGGCGCTGCTCCGCGCATTTCAGAGCGGCAAGCTCATCCAGCGGGCCATCCCGTCGACCGGCGAGATGGTCCCGGCCCTCGGACTGTCCTTCAGCAACCACCCGTCGTGCGCGGACCACACAGCGCTTACGCAGGTCCTCAAGGCGTTTGCCGACGGCGGAGGCAGAGTCTACGACGCGATGCACGTCAACCCGGCCTCGGAGCAGTTTCATATCACTGCGGCCACCGAGCTCGGGATTCAGAACAAGCTCTTCTGGTCGACACGTGGCACGCCCGGCAATGCCGCGGCGTCTTCCGCGTTGGTGAAACCGCACATTGAGTCCTTGCTGGCACGGCTCAAGGTCTCCAAGATCGACCTGGTCATGTTGCCGGTCGTGGCCGATCCGGCAACGTTCGCCGCCCTGAAGGAAGAGAAGAAGGCAGGCCGCGTCCGGTACATCGCGGTGCAGACGATAGTCGTGAAGAATCAGGCCACCCAGCTCGAGGCGATCATGCGCGACGAGCCGATCGACTTCATCGGCGTCGACTACGACGTGAGCAATCGTTTCGTCGAAGACAAGATTCTCCCGCTCGCGCAGGAGCGGAAGATCGGCGTGATGGCGTTCTTCCCCCTCAGCAACTCGTACGGAATAAGTTGCGCGGGCAGCACGCAACTCTTCGCGCGCGCCGGCAACAAGCCTCTTCCGGAATGGGCCGCGGAGTTTGACGCCAAGACGTGGTCGCAGTTCTTCCTCAAGTACGTCATCAGCCACCCGGCGGTCACGGTGGCTCGCCCAGGCACGACCAAGCCGGCGCACATGCTCGAGAACATCGGCGGCGGAATCGGGCGCTTGCCGAACGAGGCGACGCGGAAGCGCATGGCCGCGTTGATTGATGCACTCCCTCCGGCTCCGCCGCCGCCCTCCGGTCCGCCCCCGCTGCCACCGGGGATTGCGCTGCCCGTCGCAGTCATCGAGCGGTATGTCGGCGAGTACGCGGCAGCGTCCGGATTCATCGCGACCTTTCGCCGTGAGGGGGACAAACTCCTGGTGAAGCCCGGCAACAATCCGGAGGTTGCCCTTCTCGCCCGGTCAGAGACGCGCTTCCAGGATCCTCGCGGACCCTTCTTCGATTTCCAGCTCGACGCTCAGGGAAAAGTCACCGGCGCGATTCTCGAGCAACAGGGATCGCAAGGCGTGCAGAAGATCCCGCTAACGCGCAAGTAAGGCGCGAGCCCGAGCGCGTAGCGCGAGCGGCGAGCGTCCGGACACAGAGCGCGGGGGGCGCGAACACCACGAAGCCGCGAGCGTAGCGAGCGCGCTGAGTGTCCGGAAGGCAAGGCGTGGGGGTGGGGCCCCACGCAACTTAAGGAATAGAGAGCGCAAATGATCAACCGACGCGAGTTTCTTGAAATGACTGCCGCTGCCGGCGCTTCGCTGGCACTCACGCCTGAGCTGCTCCGCGCATTTCAAAGCGGAAAGCTCATTCAGCGCGCCATCCCATCGTCCGGTGAAATGCTTCCGGTCATCAGCTTCGGGCCACGGCCGACGGCGACACCGGCTCCCGGTCCAATCCCTCCGATGCCCACGGACCTCCCCGCGGCCAGGGAGGTACTCAAGGCATTTCTCGACAACGGCGGCAGAGTCGTCGACGTGCTGCACGGCGGGCCTATCGGAGAGAACGCGGCTCGCACGGCTGCCGTCGAGCTCGGGATTCAGGACAAGTTTTTCTGGACGACGCCCGTGAACCTCAACGCCCCCGTCCAGCCTGGAACACCACCGCCAAAGCCAGACGCCGCTGCGGTGAGAGCGCACATCGAGGAGAAGCTCGCGAGGTTCAAGGTGGCCAGGATTGACCTCGTCATGGTGGGCGCCAGCGGCGACATCGCGATGCAACTCGGCGTCCTCAGGGACTTGAAGAAGGAGGGGCGCGTCCGGTACATCGGCGTGCATACGCTCCTCCCTCCGCCGAACTTCCCGATCGGCCCCGTAGCCACCCAGCTCGAGTCGATCATGCGCAACGAGCAGATCGACTTCATGGGCACCGACTACTCGCTGGGCGACCGGCGGCTCGAGGAAAAGATCCTTCCGCTCGCACAGGAACGGAAGATCGGCGTACTGGCGTACTTTCCGTTCGATCGCGGCCGCATCTTTCAGCGCGCGAGCGGCACGCCCCTTCCGGAGTGGGCTGCGGAGTTTGACGCGAAGACGTGGGCGCAGTTCTTCCTCAAGTACGTTCTCAGCCATCCGGCCGTGATCGTGGCTCGCACCGGGACTACCAAGGCGGCGCACATGCTCGACAACATCGGCGGCGGCATCGGCCGGCTGCCGAACGAGGCCATGCGGAAGCGCATGACGCAGCTAGTGGATTCGCTGCCGGCGACACCAGCCCCGGCGCCGCAACCGGCGTCGCCACCTGCAGGTTGGGTCGACGCAGGAGCTGCGGTCGCCGTTCCGATCGCCTTCCTCGATCGGTACGTCGGTGAGTACCAAGCAGCGTCCGGATTCACGGCGACCTTCCGCCGCGACGGCGACAAACTGATCGTGAAGCCGGGCAACAATCCTGAAGCCCCACTCATCGCGCGCTCAGAGACCCGCTTCCAGGATCCGCGCGGACCGTTCTTCGAGTTCCAGGTCGACGCCCAGGGAAAGGTCACTGGTGCCGTTCTAGAGCAACAGGGTGCGCAAGGCACGCAGAAGATTCCCCTGCAGCGAAAGTAAGCCGCGAACCAGAGTGCGTAGCGCGACCGGTGAGCGTCCGGAGACAAGCGCGTGGGGGTGGGCCCCACGCGAACTGAAAGAAGATGAAAAGAAAAGTCATTGTCGTATTGGCCGTGCTGATCGCGGCGGCGGCAGCCAGCGCTCAGGGACAGGACTCTCCCCGTTTGGCGCGCGCTCTTGAGCGCGCAGAACAGTTCGATGTTGGGCTGGGTGTGGGCCTGAGTCAGCAACCCATCGCAAAGTGGCTGACCGGCGATCGGCTTGCTTACTCTCCAACCGGAAAAGAGCCCTGGACCATCCTCGAAGCAGCGACGGCGCGAGTGCTGAAGTCGGACGTAGACGACGCCGCGGTGGGCGGCCCGGGTCCGGCCCGCCCCGATCTGGGGCCATGGGGGCCACCGTTTGCCAACGCAGATCGCCCAGCCTGGAATGTGCGCACGGAGAACACTGATCTCGTGGTTTCAGACGCAGAGGGCGCGACGCGACTGAGACTGCCAGGCGCGCCACGATACGGGTGGGGGACGCCGCCAGAGGGCGGGAATCGCGATCGAAAGATCTTCATCGCATTTCGCACCGACCAGCGCGCGATCCACACGCTGCCCATCGTTGACTACAGCAGCCCGGTCGAGCGCCTCACGTACGCGAACTATCCGAAGACAGGAACTCCGCTGCCTGTCACCGAGCTGCACATCATCGATCCTGCGGCGGCAAAAACGCGGAAGGTGCAGCTGGACACGCGGGATGCCTATGTCTGGCTCCTGGGCTGGCGGGAAACGGTCTCCGAAGCACTCGTGATGCGCATGTCGCGCACAGGTAAGCGCCTGGACCTCTTTGCGATCGACGCGGCGACCGGCACAGCGCGTCTCGTCGCATTTGATGAACGGCCCGCCACATTCGTGGCGGCGCTGGATTTTTCCACGGCGGATTGGATGTGGCAGGTCATTCCCCTGAGCGACGACAGCGGTTTTCTCTGGATGTCCGAGCGCGATGGGTGGCGTCACGTCTACCACTATGGCTACGACGGTAGATTGAAAAGGCAAGTCACCTCAGGTGCTTTTCCTGTTCACCGCGTGTTGCGTGTGGATTCGGCGCGACAGCTCTACGTCATCGCGTCCGCAGATCAGGCGCGTCCGTACGATCGACACGTCTACCGTGTCGCGCTGGATGGCGCGGGATTCACCGCGCTGACGTCTTTGCCCGGCCAACACGAACCCGCGTTCTCATCGTCGGCCAACTTCTTCGTCGACTCGCATTCGAGCCTGACGCGGCCCACCACCGTCGAGTTGCGTCGAGCGGACGGCACACTCGTCAAACAGCTGGGACAGGCTACAACCGCTCCTGTTGAAACCGTGGGTTACACGCCACCTGAGCCGTTCCGCGTGAAGGGCGCCGACGGGACCACCGATCTCTACGGCGTCCTGTACCGGCCGTCGGATTTCGACGCTGCCAGGCGGTATCCCGTTGTCGACTACATCTATGCCGGGCCGTTCGTGGCCGTGCAACAGACCACGTACATGCCTTCGTCGGGGATGCATCGCATCGCCGCGTCGCTCGCGCAGATGGGATTTGTCGTCACCATGCTGGACGCGCGCGGCACGCCGGGCCGTGGCAAAGCTTTTCAGGATGCGAACTATGGGCGCATCGGCCAGATAGAGATTCCTGACCACGTTGCGGCGATTCGTGAGCTGGCTCAATCCAGGCCCTACATCGATGTCGCGCGAGCCGGCATCGTGGGCCACTCGTGGGGTGGCTACTTCGCGCTTCGCGGAATGCTTCAGGCGCCCGACTTCTTCAAGGTGGGATACGCCGGCGCCCCTGGCGATCTCAGCGAGGCAGCAAGCATCAACGAGCCCAACATGGGTCTGCCGGCGAGCAACCAGGCGGGCTACGAAGTGGGATCAAACATCGGACGTGCGTCTGCACTGCGCGGAAAACTGAAAATCATGCACGGGACCAGCGACGTCATGGCACCCCTCTCAACGACCATGCGCATGGCCCAGGCGTTGATCGAAGCCAACAGGACATTCGATCTCCTGGTCATGCCGGCACAACCGCACGGACCTACGGGCGCGGCAGGGCGTTACTACAGAGAAGACGTGCGCCGTTTCATGGCGACCTACCTGGGCGAACCGAGTTCAACGACGGGAGATCGGATTCGATGAGAATCGATCGTCGCAAGTTTCTTGGAATCACCACCGGCGCTACGTTGGCTCTCACACCGAAGCTGCTCCGCGCACTTCAGCAGCAGGGCGGGCAGCTCATTCAGCGGGCGATTCCGTCTTCGGGTGAAATGGTGCCGGTCGTCGGACTGTCGTTTTCGAACCACCCGGCGTGCGCGGATCATGCCGCGCTCAGGCAGGTCCTCAAGACGCTCGTCGACAACGGCGGCAGAGTCTTCGACGCGATGCACGGCAACGCGCAAGCGGAGGAGTTCCACGCGAAGGTTGCCAACGAACTCGGCGTTCAGAACAGGATCTTCTGGTCTACGCGAGGAACTCCGCCCGCCGGCGGCGGTCCGCAGGAGCCAGGCCCGGCTACCGTTACATCGCACATCGACACGTGGTTGGCGAGGATCAGGAAGGCCAGGATGGACCTGGTCATGCTGCCGCCACAGGGCGACGCCACGTGGCTCGCCGCCCTGAAAGAAGAAAAGAAGGCGGGACGCGTCCGGTACATCGGCGTGCAGGTGATTGGCGACAACGTGTATCCGCAGCTCGAGTCGGTCATGCGCAAGGAGCCAATCGACTTCATCGGCGTCGACTACGACATCAGCAATCGCGTGCGCGTCGAGGACACGATTCTGCCGCTCGCCCAGGAGCGGAAGATCGGCGTCATGGCGTTCTTTCCCCTCGGCAACAACGGAGGGGTCAGTTGCGGCAGTGCCACCAATCTCTTCCAGCGTGTCGGTAGCAGGCCGCTTCCGGAGTGGGCCGCCGATTTTGACGCGAAGACCTGGGCCCAGTTCTTTCTCAAGTACGTCATCAGCCATCCGGCCGTAACTGTGGCGCGTGTGGGAACAACCAAGCCGGCACACATGCTCGACGACATCGGCGGAGGCATCGGTCGTCTGCCGAGTGAAGCGACGCGCAAGCGCATGGCGGCACTAGTCGACGCGTTGCCGCCTGCGGCGCTCCCGGCTGCTCCTCCGACGCAGGTGTTTCAGGGGCCGGCGGGTGCGATCGTGCTGCCGGCGGCCGTCCTCGATCGCTACGTGGGTGAGTACAAGACGACGACAGGCACGATCTTCACCTTCCGCCGCTACGGTTCGCTGCTGACAATCAAACCGGGCACCAAGCCGGAGACCGTCATCTACGCACACTCAGAAACCCGTTTCTCGCTCAGTTCAAACTTCATCGAGTTTCAGCGCGACAGCGCCGGCGCGGTCACTGGTCTCATATTCGAGCAAGGCCGCGAGAAGATTCCGGCTTCACGGATTCGGTGAGGCAGATCGAATGATCAGCGCATTTGTCCTCGCTCTCACCATTGCGGTGCTGCCCGTACACGCGCAGCAGGCGCCAGTGCGAGTTCCTGCGTCGGTGCTCGAAAAATATGTCGGCGAGTATGTGTATCCGAATGGAGAGGTCATCTGGGTTCACCTGAGAGGAGACACTCTCTTCCGAGAAATACCCGGGCAGCGCGTGCCCCTCGTACCGCTCTCGGAGACGCTGTTCAAGCTGGGCCCCGTGTTCACGGCAGAGTTCGTGATCGACAAGGCCGGCGGGGTCACGCAAATCCTCACCGACGGCGTCGCCGTCGAGTACCGGTTGCGTCGCAAGGGATCGCCACCGGAGCCACCGGTCACGGCACCCGTCTCAAAGGTGCAAGTTCCGAGGTCTGTGCTCGAGCGCTACGTGGGTGTCTACGAATACATCCCAGGGCAGATGAGCCGAACCGATCTCAGAGTGTTCGTCCGCCTGAAAGGCGACATACTGACCCGAGATGCCGGTGAGGCAGACATGATCCTCACGCCGATCTCCGAGACGCGGTTCAAGGTGGGCAACACATCCTTACTAGTAGAGTTCGTCGTCGACGACGCGGGCGTGACGCAGATCATGGGCTCCGGAGGCCAGCAGATGCTGGCTCGATTGAAGCAGAAGCGCTGACACCGCGAACCCGAACGCGTAGCGCGAGCGGTGAGCGTCCGAAGACGCCGCGTGGGGGTGGGGCCCCGGGCGACTAAAAAGATAGATGACTGGCGAGGCCGCGAGCGTGGCGAGCAGCGCCGAGCGTGACAATTAGCGCATGGGGGTGGGGCCCCATGCGCAACTCGAAAAGATGACCAGACGTTTCTGTGTGGCAGTCGCAGCGGTGATCGCGATCGGCGCCGTGCTGGTCTCGCACGCCGAGCAGAAGCCGGCCGCCACTGACTGGCCGCAGTGGCGCGGTCCGAATCGCGATGGTTCCGTTCTCGCCGCGCTGCCCGCGCAATGGCCGGAGACGCTGAAGAAACTCTGGGAGATTCCGGTCGGCTCCGGGCACGCCTCGCCAGTTGTTGCCGGCAATCGTGTCGTGGTGATTGCCCGCCAAGACGATCAAGAAATCGTCCGCGCCATCGATGTGGCTTCGGGCAGGGAGATCTGGCGCGCGTCGTATCCCGCGCCGTACACCATCAATTCAGCCGCGTGGGCGCACGGCGCCGGCCCGAAGTCCACGCCGGCCATTGCTGGCGGCCGCGTCTTCTCGCTTGGGATCAGCGGCATTCTGTCGGCATTCGATCTCCAGAGCGGAAAGCTCATCTGGCGAGTACCGGCGCCCGACGTGCCGCCTCTGTACGGAACGGCCACGTCGCCGCTCGTTGATGGCACGAGCGTCATCGTGCATGTCGGCGGTTACGAGAATGGCGCGCTCACGTCTTTCGACGCGGCGACAGGGAAGCCGCGCTGGCAATGGAAAGGCGACGGACCCGGATCCGGCTCGCCAATCATCGCGACGCTCGGTGGCGTTCGTCAGGTGATGGCGCAGACGCAGAAGTTACTGATCGGCCTGGATGCGTCAACGGGCGCGCTGCTGTGGCAAGTGCCGTTCACAGACGACTTCAACCAGAACGCATTCACGCCAATCGTCTTCAAGGACCTCGTGATCAACGCGGGCATCGACGCGCCCCTTACTGCCGTCCGGCCGAAGCTCGCTGATGGCAAGTGGATTGTCGAAACAGCCTGGACCAACCCGCAAGCATCGATGTTCATGAGTTCGCCCGTGCCCATCGACGGGACGATTTATGGGCTGGCCATTCGAAGCAAGGGCCAGTTCATCGCGATAGACGCTGCCAGCGGCAAGACGCTGTGGAATACACAAGGTCGCGAGGGCGAGAACGCATCGATGATGGGCAGCCGTTCCTGGCTGCTCGCCTCAACAACGGACGGCAACCTGGTCGTCGCGAGAGCGAACCCTCAGAAGTACGAAGAAGTGCGCCGGTATCGGATCGCGGAGTCCGCGCTCTGGGCCCATCCCGCCATCACAGGCAACTCAATCGTCGTCAAGGACGCCGACAAGGTGATTTGCTGGAGCTGGTGAGCACGACCGGGTCCCATCACAATCCTTTTGCGAAAAGCTGTAAGAAAAGCCCGGCGAGCGTTACTAATACTGCATGCGCCGAATCCTCAGCCTGTTACTGCCGGCCGCCCTCGTTCTGTGTCCAGCCACGCCGGCAATTACGCAGTCTGCCCAGTCACCGCCTGGCACACCGACGCTGGCCGAGCGGCTCGATCGTCTTGCGGCCGAAGTGGATCGCAATCGCATCGATTTGCATGTACCGGGGGCAGCCCTTGCTATCGTGCGCGAGGAAGAGGTGATCTTCGCGCGTGGATTCGGCCTGGCGGATGTCGAGAAGAACACGTCCGTCACACCGGAGACGCGGTTCTTCATCGGGTCGACGACGAAGGCATTTACGGCGACGCTCGTCGGGATGCTGGTAGACGAGGGACGGATGCAGTGGGACGATCCGGTTGAGAAGTATCTTCCCGGCTTTGTCCTCAAAGTGCAGAGCAAGGATCCGAACGATCGCGCCACGCTTCGCGACGTCCTGAGCCACCGCACGGGCTTCACTCGCATGCCCTATCTCGATGTGAGCCGAGGACTGTCGTCGGACGAGATCCTTCGCCGTGTCTCATCCGCCGAGCCCATGGCGCCGTTCCGACAGCAGTTTCTCTACAACAACGAGCACTATGTCGCGGCCGGATTGGCCGCCGGTGCCGCCGCCGGTATTTCCTGGCAGGCGCTCGTGAAAACGCGCCTTCTCGATCCTCTCGGAATGACAGCGACGCGCACGTCGATGCAGGAGGCGTGGAACGACGCGCGCACGGCTCGCGGCTACCAGTGGGACGAAGCCACGCAGAAGATCCGGCCGCTGTTGGTTCAGAGTGTCAACGTCGACGGTCTCGCGCCAGCCGGCGCCATCAGTTCCACGGCACTCGACATGACATCGTGGCTCCGCTTCCAGCTGCGCGGCGGTGTCCTCAATGGCAAGGCGCTGATCAGTCCTGCGTCACTATCGACTACCCGGACGGCGCAGATTTCGCTCGGCGGCTCGGCGGGCTACGGAATGGGATGGCAGGTGCGCGACTGGCACGGGCAGAAGCTCGTCGCGCACGACGGCGCGGTCGGGGGATTCAGTGCGTATGTCGGTTTCAAGCCCGACTCGAAGATCGGATTCGTGCTGCTCTCGAACACGACTTCAGCGCTGCCGGCGATTGCCTCGCAGATTCTGCCGCAGTACTTGCTCGGCGAGCTGCCATCACCGTCAAGCGCCGTCACCGACCTCAGGCCGTATCTGGGCCGCTACATCGCAAACTTCGCGGGGTTTTCAAACGAGGTCTTCACTGTCTCCGAACGAAACGGCCGGCTGGTGTTCGATATGCCGTCGAAGTTGGAGTCGGCGCTGAACCCGCCGCGCGCCGATGGCACGTGGCCGCTCGTGATGAATGAGCAGCTGGCGGTGTCGTTCGACCGCGACAGCACGGGCCGCGTCGTCGGGCTGAAACTCCACGAGGCGGGCATCGCGTACGAGGTTCCACGCGAGAGCGTCGTGTTCACGCCGGAGATTCCGATCAGCACACTCCAGAAGTATGTGGGCCGTTACGCCGATTCTGCCGGCGCCGCTGTATTTGACGTGTTCATCAGAAACCAGCGCCTGGCGGTCCGCCTGCCGAACAACTCATCATTCGATCTCCTTCCGCCGGACCCCAGTGGCCGCCGATCGGCCCGTCCCAACGTTGGCGTTGGAGTGACCTTTGAGGAATCCCCGGCCGGTGAAGTGTCTGCGATGAACTTCCAGCGTCCGGGTGGGCTGCCGGTGATGCGGCTGACGCCGGTTGCGTCCACGCTTCCGACTGTCGACGAGATCATGACGTTGCGGCACGTGACTTCGACATCCGCTACCGCAACGATGCGCACGAGCGGCACCGTTCGTTTGCCTCAGTCCGCCGTGCAGGGGCGGTTCTCAACATCCATCGCTGGAGACGACCAGCTGCGAACGGACCTCGATCTCGACGTGTCGGTGCAGATTCACACAGTGATGAGTGAAGGCCGGGCGTCGGTGGCCGCAAATGACGGACCGTCCTCGGAATTGGCAGGAAAGGCACTCGCGCAGATGCGACTGACGCATCCAATGGTGCTCATGGGCGATTGGCGCAAGTACTACGACACTGTTCGCGTCATACGCGCCGGCGCGGTTGGCGGGCGCAAGGTTTGGGGTATTCAGCTTGAATCGGCCGGTTTGCCAGCCATGTTCGTGGCTCTGGACGCGGAAACCGGCGACGTGCTGCAGACCCAGCAGACGACGCGGTCCGGGGAGGCGGCGATACAGGTGACGACCGCGTACTCGGACTACCGCGAGGTCGGCGGCATGCGCGTGCCTCACCGTTACATCACGTCAAGCGAATCCGCTGGACGCGCGATTTTCCAGGTGGAGAAGGTCGAGGTTGGTGTCACATTCCCGCCGGACACTTTCATGAGTAGGTGATCGTCCTTATCGCGCAATTAGCCGCGCTTGCGAACGTCACCTCTATAATTGCGCGCAACGGTAGTCAGGTGTTGCGTGCGCGGACGCCTACGCGCATGAGCGAAGCGAACTGCGCCCGAGCGAGCGGAGTGGGGAGTCAGGGGCCCCGCGAGTGAGCTCGCAAGGGGGGTGCGGCGGGG